>PVMO01019476.1_pt1 | contig 602373 bp, 577 predicted proteins | sample 1853421 | NCBI WGS metagenome assembly PVMO01 (sample SAMN08533511, study PRJNA380276) | Human gut metagenome, whole genome shotgun sequencing project.
GTAATAATACCATCCTTATGGCAGACAGTGGTTACGAAAATTTTAATACCTTTGCACACCTGATCCGGAAGGGAATGTATTTCGTTATCCGCATGAAGGATATCAACAGTAATGGTATCCTTTCCTCTTATGATTTGCCTGACAGCGAATTTGATACTCATATAAGGACAACACTTACCAGACGCCATACGAAAGAAACACTGGGGAATCCTAACACCTATACCATACTTCAGCCTTCTACCGATTTTGATTTTCTTGATGAAAACTGCATGTATTACGATATTGAATTCCGTATTGTACGTGTTCGCCTTGATAATGGAACCTATATCTGTATTGCCACCAATCTTTCAGAAGAATTTCCTCTGGAAAAAATCAATAAACTTTACCTGATGCGCTGGAGCGAGGAAACAAGCTTCCGTGAACTCAAATACACCATCGGTCTGATCAACTGGCACAGCAGCAAATATGATGGAATCCTTCAGGAAATCAATGCCCATATGATTCTGTATAATTTCTGTGAATTAGTGACTTCTCACGCTATGGTAAAAAAATCTAAAAATGCCAAACACGTCTATAAAATTAATTTCGCCATCGCAGTAAACATATGCAGGGCGTATCTCAAACACAGTGGTAACGAAACAGAGACCATGCTTCTCATACAAAAGTATTTGACACCTGTCAGGTACAATCGAAAATATCCTATCCCCCCTCCGTCCAAAGAGAAATAGGGATTTCATGTATCGGGTTGCATAAATTTCGTTACCATTATACTGCATTATGAGGCAGATATGCAATCTGTCTTTTTGTCATACACAAAAAAATGATTTGAACTCATCATACACCTGCTTTCTACGCATTAGTGCACCAAAAAAATACAGCATTTCTTAACTGAACAGTATTTTCAATGCATGAACGCATATGATATACTGTTTTCATCATAAAAAACCTTATCTAAATACAGTTCATCACTCTCTGCCTTAACTTTCATAAGACAGTAGAGAACCACTGTACTAATAATGATTACGAACCAAATTAACACTTTGCCCATTCGACCACTCCTCTCAAATAAATAGAGGACCAAACCAGCTGATGGAATATTCCATCTCAAGTGCTAATTTAGTCCTCACTAAATGTTTTAATATAAAATTGTACCTAATCTAAGCACACAGATTCACTCTCAGACTGATTGCGGACATCTGTGATACTGACTTGGTTTTTCGGTTTTGATATAACAGCGCTGCCTTATCTACCGCTAAATTGGTATAAAAATAAGGACTAAATTAGGCATAACCCCTTGATTTTACTGTGTTTCATCTAACTTGGTCATATTATAACTCAAACACCTGTTTCCCATCTAGAAACCGTTCGGCCTGAAACTTTTATCTTTTCGGCAAGCTGTTCCTGTGTAATATCCTTTTCTTTCCTAAGTTCTTTTAAGAAACGTCCAATCTTTTTCTGATCCATACTGTTTCCTCCTTTCATTGACAGAGTAATATTATTCTACTAAACATAACACGACACAAAGCGAGAAAATGCCGTATTTACGCTATTGGACAAACCTGTCTAGTATTATTTATATTGGCTTTAGCCCTAAAAACTTCGAGTTGTCTCTATCTTTATCTTTTAATTATAAACAGGATTTGAATCTTTTTCTACTTATCTATAATCAAAAAATCCTCTCGAAAAATCCTCTTCCTTGTATTATAAAACCGCTTTCATAAAATTTTTCTTCTTTTTCAGAATACCTGCGTATCACTACGAATATTCCGACTGTCAAAATCACTCCAAATACGATTCCTGCCAGAATTCCATTCGTCCCCATTCCATAACTCTCATTCAGATAATAAGATGGCAGGAAAGAAAGGATTGTTCCCACAACCGATGGCGGTATAAATCTTAGAAAATTCTTATAGCATAGGCACTTTACCATTTCCTCGTCTATCATTCCCAACATTCGCAAACTACAAACGACCCTGCTATTTTCTTCCTTCTCTGCCTGGATACGTGAATGAATTAACAGAAACTCAGCCATTATCATAAGCCCTATCACAAATGCCATCAAAAATAATAAAAATTGCCCTGATTTCTTTGCATCCTGGTATTTCTCCACTTTCGAAGACAATTCATAATATGTCTGCTCATCTTCATTCAACTGATTGCTTTCCTGCAGATATTCTTTTACTTCACATACTCCCGCATAAGAATCTTCCCAATTCTGAAACTGAAACAAGTTTGCGATACCAGCACTACCTGTTATATCTGCACTTAATTTTTCGAAATCAGAATCGTTTATGATCAGTGTTTTATCTGCAAAGGTCGGATTTTGATTAAACAGTATCTTTACATCTGTTCCAACAGACTGCAGCTTTCTGTCCCCGGAAATCGTTACAGTAGATACTGGCTGTATGTTATGTTCATACCCATCTTCCAGATTGTACTGAAACAAATTCAAAAACTCGCCTTCCTGAATCTGATAATCACATCCAAAATCCCGGTTTATTTCTGTCACAGGAAGATAATTAAAAACATCATCTCTGATATAGGGAAGCTGAATGACCTGTTCTACAGTAACACCATTTTTCTCCAATATATGAAGGACATCCTGTACTGAAACCTGATTCATTCCATAGATTTCTGAGTACACCATGTCATAGGGAGAATAACTTTTTGCATCCTGTAGAAAAGCCGGATATAAAGTCACACATACCCCCGTAAGCATAACAGATACCGCTATTATGAGAGATGCTAAAACATACCTACATCCCCATTCTTTCTTGTGTCTGCGGACAAATGACCATTCCACCAGATGAAACCTCATGTAGTTGGGTGCAAGTCTGCATAAGAACGTACCGATCTTTCCTGTTTTTTCTGCCCGATATTGTGCTTTTAGCAGGGTTCCGATTTTATCCAGCATAAGTCTCCCGGCATTCAGGATAAAGGCAACTGCTACCACTACTGTATATAGAACTGCTGTAAGCTTATATGCTTCCAGGCAAAACTGCCATTGCACTCCGTGAACATCTATTGCATAAATGATAACGGAAAAAAATAAAAATGACAGCACAGTTCCTGCCGCAAGTGCTATTGCTAATGCCAGCACGGATATGATCACATTTTCAAAAAGTAAGTTTCTAAACGCTTCCTTTCGGCTCATGCCAAGAGAAAACATCACGCCGTATTCCTGTTTTCTTGATGCCAGAAATGCCTGACACGAAACAGGAAGAAAAAAAAACAGAAACACTGCAGACAGAAAAAATGGAAGATAAATGTTATTGGATATTGATGAATTTACAATCGACGCATTCATAAACGTCCTGTTTGTGGAAATAACTGCAAAACAACAGAATAATGCCGTTGCAGATAAATTGCATAGAAAGTACAATCGATATTTGTAAAAACCAGCTTTCAGCATCTTTCGGGAAATATCAAAAAAGGTCATCTTTTCCACCTCCCAAACCGCACAGCGTTTTCCATATATCTTCTCTGAAATTATCGGCAGTGTTCTCTTTCTTTACTTCTTTTGCCAGATTCCCATCCTGTAGAAAAAGTACCCGGTCACAAAAGGATGCCGTATAAGCATCATGTGTTACAAGCATAAAGCTGATGCCAGACCGTTGATTCATCTGTTTCATACATCGCATCACATCCCCTGTGGTCTTTCGGTCAAGGCTTCCTGTTGGCTCATCTCCAAAAATAATATCCGGTTCATTGATCAGCGCCCTGCCAATCGCAACTCTCTGTTTCTGACCTCCCGATATTTCCGTAATTCCTTTGTCAGCTAATTTTTCAATGCCGAGCACATACGCTATTCTTGAAAAAAGCTCTTGCTGGATGTCTGCTTCTTTTCGTTCAAGAATGAGTGGTAACAATATATTTTCTTTTACCGTCAAACTCTCCAAAAGCTGGAAATCCTGAAAAATCATTCCCATATGCTTTCTGCGAAAAAATGCCTTCTCTTCTTCCGTAAGCTGTGAAAACGTTTCTCCTCCTATTACGATTTCTCCATCGTCCGGTGTGTCAACCCCGGTCAGCACATGGAGCAGAGTAGTCTTTCCACTGCCGGATGGTCCCATAATAGCAACCATTTCTCCTTTCATAACTTGCAGATTCACATTCTGCAAAATCCGCATAGTTTCTCCTGCAGTTTTATAACTTTTTGAAATATGATTTGCATTTAATACATACATCGAAGTTCCTCCTGATAATAAATTTTAAATTTGATTATCAGAAGTATTTAATCATCCATCCGAACCGATAGACTGCAAAGGGTAACTCCCGGTCTGAAAGAAAACTCACCTTGTCCGAGGTCTTTAAAGCCATCATATACCCAGATCACCATTATTTCTATTCCACCGAAACATATACACTCATAGAAATGCAAACATATACTTTCGCTTATATCGTTTTCACTATTTGACTTTTCCAAGCATTCCATCTGCTGTATGACTATACTTTCCAAATCCCCTTCGGCATAATATCCACTCCAGATTCGGAAATTTAGCGACAAAAGTAAAATCAGCATGATGGAACTTAAAACCATAATAGCAGCAATTCTCTGTTTTTTTACTGAAATCATATGAATCAAACCCTATACTTCTGCTTTATCATCTGGAAGTTATCGCTTAATCTTTCAAATTAGTTAAATCCTCTAAATACATTTCTATATTACCACACTCTGGACAGACCGCAACTTTTACATCATCTATAATTTTTGCCTTTTGTTTTTCATCTACATGAACAACAATCCCATAGCCCCCACCATTTACTTTAAATCTTAAATCTGACATCATAACTTTTCCGCATTTTGCACATTTTCTCATTGTTTACCACATCCAAATGTATAAATTAAATTCCGATTTGCAAGGAACAATTCCTTGTCCCCTACACCATAATTACTATGTATTTGCATCTACAAACTAGAATTTGGAACGTGCTTTATAAATTTTTTCCGATCCCCTCAAGTTCGTTCATGGAATCCTTGTTTTTTTCAAGTTCATCTCTGGCTGTTGCGTAATATGATTTTTTGAAAAGCATATCCCATGAAAGATATTTTGCCATACAGTCAAACTGCTTATCAATCAGCTCATACTGGATACTGTCTACGGGAGAACCGCCTACAACAATCGTGCCAACTTTTTTATTTTTTAACTGCAATCCACGGCAGTAGCACTTATCAATGATAAGTTTCAATTGTGCTGACATTCCCCACCAATAAACTGGTGTAGCAAAAAGAATCATATCTGCGGCAGCAATTTTATCAATTGTAGGATTTGTATCATCCTTATCGACGCATCCCTTAGAGCATTGACAGACACCACATCCCTTGCATGGTGCAATGTTGAGTTTGTCAGGTTCAATGATTTCAATTTCATTCTTTTCTGATGCTCCTTTTATAAATGCATTGATTGCTGTCAGCGTGTTTCCTTTTCTGGCACTTCCATTAATGATTACAATTTTCATGCGTGTATCCTCCAACTTCCAATTGTTTTAATTCTTCTCAGTTCCACCTTCTTGCCCTTCGGACAAGAAGTATCCCCCGCTCAAAGAGCTCGGTCAATTCCGATTTGTTAAACTATCTATACAATACCGTATCTCTTTGGCTAATGCAATAATTGCATCCCTGATATATACTTGTGCCTGGTCCACTTCGTCCAGTACATTACCTGAAAAATCACAGTTGATCAGTGCTTCCCTTGTAATAACATTGTTGATTGCTTTTCTTGCGGTGGGATCACTGGTCATTCCTCCTTTTGTGGTAAAAAATAGCACCTTAACCATTTGGCTACCTTATTAAGAGCAGTCTCAACTAACTTTCTTGCTGAATCACTGATTTGTATATCATCTTCCTGAACCAAAGCATGGGAACCATTTTCTTTTTTCTCAATATTTCTGCTTGTCATATTGGGATTGTTAATATACATATTACTCTAAATCTTCATAGTATCCTCCTAATCTACTGGATCATAATTGTAATTTGCCTGTACCCCACTTACCCTTCCAATGTGAATGGTACTATAACTCATATGTTATCTCCTAAATAATTTTATATATGTCTCATCATTGTCATTTTCCGTTTCTGTTCCAGTCAATTATAACTTTTCCAGTCTTTCCAGAAACGCAACATAGAATTCTCTTTCTTTCATACAAGCCCTCTGAACTTCTATGCTTTTCGGAACATATTCCAGTGGATGGTCTAAATTATACAGAGCCTGTTTCGTTGCCTGAATTGCAGAATCTGTTGTGTTTCCCAAAATGTCGATGTTATCCACATCGCCCTCACCATTCATCTGCTTATTCAGCCTTTGTACCATCATCTGTGATATATGGCTCAACATTCCGTTTTTCTTTATTCCCAGACCATTCGCATTTACTTCCTTCGCTGCTTCCATCCATGCATCTTTTACATCCTGCGGAGCATTCGAACCAATCATATCAAATGCTTTTTCGTTAAAATCCGTATCTTCCATATATGGATTTATACTCTTATTTTCCTGTTTAGCACGTTCTGTACTAAATTGAGGAATATCTTTCTGTCTGCGCCTGTTTTCATACGGCACACCATTCATGGAATAGTTAGAACTAATCTGCATATATCAATCCCCCCTTTTTTTTGAATTGCATTATTATCATTAGGCTTTCGCTTCAAAAACTGGTCTTTTTTCCAGATAATCCGGTAGTTCTTTTAATTCAGAATTCATACCATTCTTTACGGCGTTATATTCCTTCCAGTAAATGGAATAGAATTCATTTTTTCTTGTAAGTTCTGCCTGAGTCATTTCATACCCCCAGCCGGCACCGGTATTTGACAATACATTGACACCTTGACTCTGAATTTGAACACCATAACCACCTGATGTTAAAAAAGTGAAATTTAATGTTCCGCCTCCAACAGCTTGAAGTTTTAATAAAAAATTTTATTCAACCACTTCTTAAAGCGGTTCATACTTTCTGTCATCCATTGGTCACACTCTGGCTTCAAACATACTTTGGCTAACACCTTTCATCCACATATTCTGTGCTGCTCCATATCCTTTTTCCTGCCCTATATCATACAATCCACTGCTGTCAAAGCCTATTTTCAATACCAAATCATTTTTTCTTCCAGCCATTCTTATTTTAATCGCACGCTCTTTACGCTTTCATATCAAAATTGCCTTGTGACATTATATTTTCATTCATACCACCAGTTCTTTGTTCACTGTTTAATACTTTTCTTGCATCACAAAAAGCCTCATAATATGTCAATTTTAACGCCGAATGTACCTGTGACTCTGCTTTTGTTTCCTTTTCTTGCCAGCCTACTCCCTCTGTATATGTCAGAACTTCTTCACCACATTCGTTATATACATGAGCTGCTGATCCTGTTCCCTCTCCCTGAAACTCTGCCTCATATGGTATCCCGAACAAAATACAGAGCCATTTTTTATCAGCTTTTTCAACTTCTTTCATTGCGGACATATTGCCGGAATTCATTGATTGATTAAATTTTCCAATTAAGGCTGCCCTGTTCGGTGCCACTTTGCTTACTTCCATCTTACGCAAATTCATAAACGCATTTCCCATATATACGTTGTCCTGTGCATCTTTTTTTGCCAGTTCAACAATTTTCTCTTTTAAGGAATCCGTTAATTTCCATTTGTTTTTTTCAGAAGATTTAGAAACTTTTTTATCCGAAGTGCCCCATAATTTTGCTGTACTATAATTATTTGATACCTCCATTTTATAGTAACTCCTTTCTTCATTATTCATAGTTCTTCCAACTATGCTACCTGTTGGATTTCTCTCAGCATCAATATGATATGTAACTTTATTTGCAAATGTTTTGCTTCCAATTCCAACAACCATTTAATCTGATGTCATTCTCTCCATGATGGAATTACGTGCCGAATCATTAAAATGAACATATTCGTCAATCATGTCTGAAAATTCTTTATCTCCTTTTGTGATACCCAATACATCCTTTCCAAATGTTGCTGTGATTTTTTCTTGTCCGCATACCTTTTTACCTTCTGCATTCTGTTGGCTATAACGCGGATATATACTATATAAATTTTTCTGTCGGTCATAGATGAAACCAATCTGATTATTTAAAATGTTCATAGCCCACTTTCATTCCTTGCTTTTTTATCGGATAAAATCACTTGTTTTCCCAGTTCCATGTCATCAAACGACCATATTACGCACACAAAGACCATATTTTCACAAGATGACCACTGCCTTAGTAGAAGCTCTGTATCTCAAACTCTTTGAAATACAATGCTTCCCTGCATTTTCTATATCGTCATATTGATATTATTTTATTACTTTACTATCCAGCACCTCTTTGAAGTGACTGTCTCTATCAAAAAAGAAGCCAGCAGTTTATTTACTCACTACTGACTTCCTATACTATTCATTTTATTTACTTCGCTGCGTCTCAGACAAGTTTTCATTTTAAACATAACCTCTGTTTTCCCGCCAGCCTTTTACATACCACCTAATTCCAACATATACCAGTTGCACGAATAATAAGAGAAATAGCATATTGATTGGCAAAACTGTCTTTATCCAAACTCCAAAGTAGATTGCTATTTCCATGCTTATAAGTGTTGCCAGTATGATAATCATATCCCAACAGCACTTCTTATATAACCCTGCAATGTTCTGTATGAAAGTTACGATTGGCAGGCAATGCCTAAATAAAACTTTCCCTTATTTCCCTTGCGATTATCTCATAAGGGCAAAAATAAGGGAAAATACATATCATTTCACTAATGAATTGGCTGGAAAGCCTGTAAAATAGGGAAAGTTAGAAAGATATTTCGGCAAACTGGAAGTTATCAAACAGCGTTCATTGTTTCGCTTTGTGGCATTTTTACACACTGCTGAATCACACCTGTAACATACGTAATGGAATCGGTGCAGTCGTTCTTGAGCCATTCTGAGATAATTGCCATCAGTCCCCGAATATAAAAGGCCATGATATAAGGTCGATCTTGCTGTAGTACACCGTAGCGGTCGAGAATCGGCGTAAACACATGACGGAACATCCTATCATAGCTTTTATCCATCCCCAACACCGCCGCATTTTCTGTTGCTGTGCGGAACAGTCTCTTGTTGTTTTTAATGTAGCTGAGGTAAGGTGTTAAATAATCCGGCGTAATTAGATATAATTCATCCCTCGGGCAATTCCGCAACTTTGCAGAAAAGGCATCTGAATCTTTCTCCATGTAAGCAAGAAATTGCTCATTTATACGACTGATACTCTCCGAGAGCAAGTCTGACATCGTTTCATAGTGCAGATAGAAGGTGGAACGATTGACCCCTGCTACTTCACAGATTTCTTTGACTGTAATATACTCAAAATCCTTTTTTGCCAGAAGTGTCAGAAAGGCTTCGTCCATTCTGGCTGCAGTAGCATAATATCTGCTTTCTGATTTATTCAATCATTATCACCTTCTTTCGTGTTGCTGTTTACTTCTCGCTGATTTCTTTTGCCAATTCCATGATTTCAAAAGCGTATTTCTGCTTGCCCTGAGCCAGCATTTTTTTGTAGATGGGGTAATTAACGCCCATACCCAGCAGCCCGATAATGCCGACAATCACGCCGAAAACAAACATAGCAACACTACCGTTGCCGATAACCTTCATGGAAAGGCACATCCCAACACCAGCCACCATCGCAGTGATAATACCAAATGTGTAAGTAAAAACAGTTGCGGGAAGCTTGGCTTTTGCATCCAGCTTGCGAAGAGCAATCACCTTGGAGGTGTCCTTTAGTGCATATTCGTTTGCGAGTTGTTCTGCATAGATTTTATCTGTATTCATGGCTTGTTGCCTCCTTCATTTGATGGTTTTATTCTACCAGCAAAGAACGGGCAACGGAACAACACTGATGGCAGTTTGTGTTGAGTTCAAGAATTGTGCAAATACCGAGTTGTCGGTTTCAGTATACCATGCCTTCTCCCCACAGAAAAGCATGGCGAAAAACAAAAATGTCCCCGGAGGGCTTGTGCGTATGTTTTTCCAGCGTTTCCAATCTGAATTTCTCAGAACAGAATATCCTCCGGCTTGAACTTATCTTTTTCGGTAATGGGGCGGATCACCTTGCAGGGCACCCCCGCAGCGATGACGCCGGCGGGAATGTCATGAGTGACGACGCTTCCCGCCCCGATAACCGAGCCTGCCCCGATGGTAACGCCGCCGCAGACGGTGGAATTTGCACCGATCCAGACGTTTTCCTCCAGCGTAATGGGTGCCGAGGTGCCAATGCCGTGGCTGCGCTGCTCCGGGTCGATGGCATGACCGGAGCAGGCAAGGCATACACCGGGGGCAATAAAGGCACCTGCTCCGATGTTTACCGGAGAGGTATCCAGAATGACGCAGTTATAATTGATGACCGCCAAGCCGTGGGTATGGATATTGAAGCCATAGTCACAGTGGAAATCTGGCTCAATGCCGGTCATGGGAGAGCAGGTGCCCAGCAGGGTCTGCAGGATACTGCGCCGCTTTTCCTGTTCGTTAGGAGCGGTGCGGTTGTACTCCCAGCACAGTTGCTTTGCACGGTTCTGTTCCTCCGTGGGGATGTTTTCATAGCCGCTGACGTAGGCGGCAGGGCGTTTCATAATATCCAGAGCGTTCATCGTGTTTGTCCTTTCCATACAGTGTTTTTCAAGGATTATACCACATTCTCTGTCGGTGTGTAATAGGCTGCTTTTCCTCATTTGTTTGTCCGCTTGATCTTCTCCATCGCTTTGCCCTTAGCCAGCTCATCCACCAGCTTGTCCAAATAGCGGATCTCCTTCATCAGCGGTTCTTCGATGCTCTCCAGCTTTACGTTGCAGATGCCGCCCTTTATGAGCACCCGGTCCGGATTGAGCTGCGGAGCATCTCGAAAGAAATCTCCATACAGCGTTCCATTCTGCACCGCAGCATCAATTTGCGGAACGCTGTAACCAGTCAGCCACCCAATAATTTCATCTACTTCTGCCTGCGTCCGCCCCTTGCGGGCTGCCTTTTCCACCAGCATAGGATATATTTTTGCAAATGGCATGGCATATACTTTTTCAGTTTCCATTTCTGTCCCTCCCTCAGGTGCGTCTATGTGCAATGTATAACGCTTCCGGACAAAAAAGAATGTGTGCTGGCGCATCCCAGATGATAACATTATACCTGTTCTCAAAATACGGAATCTGCTTATCAAACGATCGATGATCCGCAGCCAATCCCGGCAGAAAAACAAGAGTAATTGTATCCGGGTTTGATACGCTTGCTCAATAGTGAATCGTTCCTCAACGAGTTTGACAACTCTTTTCTTTCATCGGGCTTTCCTCCACAGTCGAGTAGACTTACACCTCACAATGTAAGCCCCTCACAGAACCGTACGTGCGGCTTTCCCGCATACGGCTCTTCATAATAATATTTACAGTCTCAAAACAAGCTGCCATAAATCTTTGGCATTGCCAATGGATAATATTTCAGCATTTCAATGAATCCTTCTCTTGTATAACTCTTTCTGTCACTTCGTCTATTCAGCACCTTAAACAGAAGTTCTCTCACTTGTTGTTTGTAGTTTGAAATCATTCTGCCATTAAAACTTATGCCATAGTACCTATAATGACCTATTAGTTTCAGATTTAGCATATCCATTAGTTTCTTTAGCGGTTGGTCTCTATTCACATATAACCATACCTTGATGTCTCGAATTTTCTGTCTGAATTTCTTAGAGCTTGTCTTTGGCATTATATATGGCATGCCTTTGCGTGAACGCCCACAATAGAATGTGAATCCCAGAAAATCAAATGTTTGTAATCTGATACACTCACCGCTCTTTTGCTTTGCCCTTGCAATATAAGCACCGCTTTGTAAGAGACGACTTTTACTATCTTCTAATTGCAAACCGAACTTTTCCATTCGTTCTTTAAGAAGCTTGTAGTAATTCTCTGCTTCCCATTTGTATTGAAATCCTGCAACAAAATCATCTGCATATACAATTAGAAAGTTATCTCCCTTGCATTTTTGGGTAATAATAAACTTATACCATAGTGTCAATACATTGTGCATATATATGTTTGCTAGGATTGGACTTATGATATTGCCTTGTGCTGAACCTTCTTCATTCACCATAAGTTCACCATTATCCAGCACTCCCACTTTAAGATACTTCTTGATAAGACCAATTATGTTGGGGTCTTTAATATAAAGTTTGAGAAACTTGATAATCCATTCATGCTTCATATGGTCGAAGAATCCTTTGATGTCAGCATCCACAATATAGCAGATTTTCGTGTTGTTTAATCTCTTATACAGTTCTTTTATTGCGTTATGACATCCTCGATTTGGTCTGAATCCGTACATGCAGTTCAGAAATCTCGGTTCATAGATAGCTTCCAATATCTTCTTTAATGCTAATTGGACTATTTTGTCCTCATAGCACGCAATTCCTAATGGTCGAAGTTTTCCATTGCTTTTAGGGATATATACCCTAATTGATGGCTGTGGTTTGTATGATTTTCTTTTCAGTCTTTCTACCAAGTCATCTATGTTTTGCTCCAGATTTCTCTCGTACTCTTTCTTAGTAATCTCATCAATACCGACTGCTTTATTTCCGTCTAATTCTTTGTGACATTGCAAAAGCATTTCTTTATTGATTAGATGATACAACGATGTGAACTCTGGTCTCGGCGAATTTGCCGATATTTCTGCTATTCTTTCTAATTTCGTTTCCATCAATACCCCCGTCCCTGAGTACGGTTGATGTGTCCTCAGAAAGACCATTATTATGTAGCTCCCTTCCCTCCATTGGCATTACCCAACTTCTTCAGTACTATGAAGCTATCCGACTGCCTACTATTCTTTTGGCATTCTCCTGTTTTGCAGTTGTTTGCCATACTTGCAATGGCAAGAAACAATAGGCTCTCCCCAGTTGACTGAATAGTCACAATGTAAAACATAAAGTGCTCTTTGACCCCGCAGAAGCAAACCATTTCTTACCATGACGATTTGGTTTGTGTTGCTTTCCGCTGGAATTAAAACGTCAGCCTTCTAGATGTCAAAATTTCGAGGCTCAATCACACTCTCTATTTTCTCGCTGTCTACGCTTAGCAACTACCATTACTGGCAGTCACCCAAGACTCGCTACTGGCGGTTGGTTAGACCTTACCAGACAGGCATTCCACCTGCTAGACTACTCGCCCTTGTCTGGGCGCACAATTCCGATTTACCTATCTGTACTCAACGATTTCTTCGAATGATTTCCTCGGTCTTTTGTCCGGAGCTTCGTCGGCAAAGCCAACCGCAACAATTCCTGTCAACTGGCTGTCTGTTCCGATAAAATCCATCAGCTCATTATAGGCAAAACAAGTATTTGCAATCCACAAAGTACCTAATCCACACCCTGTTGCTGTCAGAATCATATTTTCAATCGCTGCACCTATGGACAGCGAATCACATATTTCAACAATTCGCTTTTCATTTTCAATGCTTGCAAATGGAGTATGCTGATTGGTATTAAGCACTGCTATAAGGCATGGGACCTCCTGCATGATTCTGACTGTATTCTCAGCATCCGGTATGGCAAATGCCCATTCCGGCATAAGCTCATGAGTCGCTTTTTCTGAATTTATACCATGACGCATGACATCAACCAGTTTATCTTTTTCTTCCCCCTGATATACAATAAATTTCCAAGGCTGCCTGTTTTTAGCAGATGGTGCAAGGGAAGCACTGTATATGATCTCTTCAATTAACTTTCTTTCGATCTCATCTGGCTTATATTTTCTTATACTTCTTCTATTCTCAATTTCTCGTATCATAGATTTCTCTCTCCCTTAGAGCCTTGCCCTCAAGGCTCATTTTCTCCTATGATTTCCAACCTATCCATCCCAACATGACATTTCATGTGCCGTTTCCTATTATCTGATAATTTTTAAGTGCTGAAGCATTCATTATTACACAATAGGATTCACTGGCAACGGTCTGTGCTTTGCAGTATAATAATCGCAATCAATAATTTCACTATGTTCTGTTACCTCTCTGTCTCTTCTTCGCATACGTATCTTCCATAACCGGAATTTATTTATTCCATATCATTACAAATTCTTTTTCTCCTGTGTTGTCATCTACACTTCCGGATTAAATGCAAAAGTTCTCCCGTAGATAAAATTTTATTGCTTTCTCATTTCTCTGATAGACCCTTAATTTTAATGTGGATTTAACTTCCTTTGCATGATTTAACAGTTGTTTTCCAATTCCTTTTGACTGCATTGTTTCTTTTACAAAAATCCCCTCAATATAATCATCATTCAATCCAATAAATCCATCTATCTGCCTTGCACAGTCCTCTTCTTGCACGTATATTTCTGCATGAGGAAGCATTTCTCTTACCATGTCAAAGTTAATCCGCCAGTAACCAGACGATATGAAATTATGTGCACGAATATTCGTATCAAGCCATATCTGCATTACTGCGTCTATATCATCTTCATTGTATTGTCTTATCAATTTCTATCTCCTTAATTACCTGTTTTTCAGTTTGATAAACTGAAATTTTCAAGCGAATAGTGTTTCACACTCTTCTACTTCGAGAATTAATTGCTTTTTCATATCCTGTCATAAAACTCGCTATATTAAACAATTCCACCGTGCTTATATTGCTGTTCCCGAAGCTTATCCAACGATTTTGCTCCATCCGGGCTATACAAATCCAATAATTCCAAAAAATTACCAGACTCCTTACACCCATGCAATATCATACGCATACTATCCGCATCTTTACCGAATAACATACCCAACAGACTCATATCATACTGATTTTGACTATCACTTAATACTCCCTGCTGATGTAAATCCTCCATAAAACCATAAGAACGAACCTCGGTACCTATTCGCATCGCCACATTATATAAATCCGGATCAACAGTATGAAGATGATTTAGGTAGCGTGTCTCAATATTTCTATTGGGCGTGCCGCTCATCATCCAATTTGCTATATCTTCCAAAGATGCACCTATGGCAGCATCATCAATCAAATGCATCTGCCATCTTCCGCTTTCAGTCTTTGTAAAGGTATATTTTCCATCTTCCGAATACAATGTATTTGACCATGAGTTTTTTGGAGCCGCCTGGTCTCTGACAAGCACTTCAAATGCATCCATTGCAACTCTGTCTGGGATACACTTTTTCTCATCTGTTGGTAATTCCATTTTCCCCAATGCTACTGCAGTTTGCACTAGTTCATAATCCGATATGTTTTCTCCATGATAAAAATAAGAATTTTGTTCTTTCAATTTATCAAATGATGCCGGTAGTTTTACTTCTGCCAACTGTTCTTTGGAAACCTCAGTCCAATCTTCTTTTTTCTTACTACCTGCGGTCTGCATCTGCACTCTCGGACCGTTTGTAATCTTTGTACCATATTTTGCGTTTACCATATGTTCTGTTATTGTCACATGTGCAAACTGAAATAAACTCCTTTGGTTTCTTGTATTTCCGTAACCTTCAACTTTCACAGCATATGGAAATGATGACTTCGTATTCAAAACAGAGTAAGTACCTGTATAAAATGTATTTGCCGCTTGTATTCTCATAATATAACCTCCAATCCAAACAGACGCCATCCTTAGCTCATAATATTTATCGACATTTATTCATTTTTCTTTACAGAATGGAACGAAACCTGGAATTTTACAGTCTATTAGACTTTTTATTTACAGTTGTATTTTCGTTTCATTTCTCGTCTCGCCTTAATCTTTCCTAAAAGCCCAGAAAGATACATTGCAAGGACTATTAACATACCACAATCTAACCCAAGACCTGCACCTGCTACTCTTTCATAGACACTTCCAGGTGTATCTAGTCCTGTAAATTCAATAATCACGAACGCAATCATTCCTATTATTGCAATAACCGTAAGTACAAATAACCTTCCTTTAATTTTTTGATTAATTGTCTCTGTATAATCAGATAATTTCAATACTGTTTCTTTTACTTCTTCATTCATATTCTCGCTTTTCCTTTCTCCATCAATGATTTCAGGTATACTAACATCATAAAAATCAGCCAATTGAGCCAACAAACTAATATCAGGCATATTAGAACCTGTTTCCCATCTAGAAACCGTTCGGCCTGAAACTTTTATCTTTTCGGCAAGCTGTTCCTGTGTAATATCCTTTTCTTTCCTAAGTTCTTTTAAGAAACGTCCAATCTTTTTCTGATCCATACTGTTTCCTCCTTTCATTGACAGAGTAATATTATTCTACTAAACATAACACGACAAAAAGCGAGAAAATGCCGTATTTACGCTATTGGACAAATCTGTCTAGTATTACTTATATTGGCTTTAGCCCCAAAAACTTGAAATTATATATGTCTTTGCAAATATACCATATCTATTAGCTGTACACCGCCCTCATAAATTGGGTGGTCATAATTGTCAGTAAAGAAATTGGGAATCTTGTGAAAACGAACAAATCCACATTTTTCATAAAATGGTATTGTCAGTGGGCTGTCACCTGTTCCAACCTGCAAAATAGAATATTCATCTGCATATTGGCTGGCAATAAAGTCAATTAATGTTTTCCCATATCCCATTCCTTGATTTTCTGGATTGACTGCAATATTCTTGATTTCAAGTATTCCGTTACCTTCATCAGTAACAACACATTCAGCTTTTACATTATCGTCTTCAAGCACATACATAGTACCTTTTTCAATATAACGGTCAATCATATTCTCTTGTTCATCAGCTAATAATAATAATGATATAAATTGTTTTTTATTTTCGTTTACTTCTCGAATTATCATATCGTTTACTCTCTCAAACAGGAAGTTGCCTGAATATTATTTTTCGTTGACGAGTTTGCCTGTCATGTGTTCTATTTTTATGGCAAACAACTGTGTCCGTGATGCAGAACGTTCCATTTCTTCCTCAATCTCATCTGTAGTTGGATAATATTTTGCTGCTAGCTTTCTCAGTCGATCCTCAAAGATATTATTTTCTGTTACCGGCTTCACCTTTCCAAACACAACAACGCTTGTCGGATTCCATTCCCAATGACCTTCTTTTTTGAATCCCTGATTCCAAACAGTCAAGCAAACCTTATCGCATCTGTTCACTGCATCAGCCTTATGTCCTTCTTTTGCTCCATGAAAATAAATGATGTTGTCTGCCTCGTCATAATAGAAATTAATTGGTATTGTATATGGGTATCCTTCATCACCGATTACCGAAAACGCTGCCCTCTTCTCCTCCTTCAACACCTTTTTACATTCTTCTGTTGTTATCTGCTGCTTAAATCTTCTCATTTCTCTGAACATGTCAATCTCTCCTTACTTTATTATATTTTGCTAGGCGTTTTCGAAACGCCAAAAGCCGCATAAATACGGCATTTTTTTGTTGTTAAAATAAAATATCTCCTCAAGGTTTATGGTAAAATAGAGTTGCGAAAAACTATAAACCAATCCACCAAAAGGAGATATACCTATATGATAACACATAAGCAGCTCACTTTGGCAGAAGTCTGCTTATCAAATTCTTCTGCGTCCTGCTCATCTACAAGATAGCCTTCCGGTGTTGCATACTCTCCAGTAATCTCATCAAGATAACAAGGTACAAGCTCTTTACACAGAAAGAATGATGCATCTTCTCCCCCTGGCAATCCATGATAACGGATACCATACTCGCTTGCCTGCCTGAATCCACTCTTCCCATAAAAATCAATATTTCCTTCAAAGCATAATGCACCACAGCCTAGCTCTGCTGCCTTCTCCAATGAATAATCAAGCAGGATTTTTCCATATCCTTTCCGTTTATATTCGTTTTTCTTCTAAACGGATTACTATATTATTTTTCATAATCTGATTCTCCTTCACTTCAACTCTTGAACCAAGCTTTTTATAGCTGATACAAATCCATCTTTTACCTTGTCGCTTTCTACTCTCCAAAGTCATAGTGAGCAGTTGGTTTATTACCAAAGATACATCCTCTTACTGCCAGCACAAAGTTTCGATTAGCAAGCACTTGATGCGTTTCCTCTATGTATGCATATTGTCAAGTGTATGTGTCATATTTTATATTCAAAATAAAAAAGGCTGCTACTCTCTAAAAAATAACAGCCTTTCTTACTATATCAGCCTTTTGGAATTTGACCATCGACATACAGAATGTGATTAACTAACCACTCTGTGAGATATTTTAAAATCCCCATAATCTGTTCATCTTGATCTTCTACCTCATCATTGTGATGTTCCATAAATTCATCAAGTTTATGTATAAATTCCTGATGTTGAACTTTCTGTGTAAATATCTTCTTATAATTAATAGATTCCATATACTGCTCTTCATCACTAAAGTGTTTTACTGTATAATTTCGGAGATTTTCTAATATTATATTAATCCTATCATATTTATCCGGTGTAAACTCATCATGAAGCAGTTCATATGCCTCATCTGCATATTTAAATAACTGCTTGTGTTCTTCGTCTATCATATCTATACCGATATAATATTCTGGTTTCATTTCATACATAAATCAATCCTACTTTCAGTTTATTTGTTTTATGAACCTGTTACCTGTTCAATACTATTCATAATAGGCAAATGCATTTCTCATGAATTTCCTATATTTTCTCGTTTTTAATGTTAGATTCCACCAAAACATTCCCTAATTTTCTTGGAAATATCAGAATCAACAAAACCTTTCTGCGCCATGTCATCGAGCATCTCACACGTTTTTTCGTGCGATAAACCTTTCTTATATGGTCTGTCCTCGGTTAATGCCTGATAAATATCAATACATGCCATAATACGTTCCGGTTCATTTAATTCATCCGCAGTTTTCCCAAAAGGATAGCCTTTTCCATTTAATTTTTCATGATGGAAAGCTGCCCAGTCTCGTATTTCTTCAAAATCATTAACCTCTGATAATATAAGGTATGTATAGCCAGCATGATTCTTCATTTTTGAAAATTCATCATCCGTAAGCTTATCCGGTTTTTCCAAAATTTCATTGCCTACTGCCATCTTCCCAATATCATGCAGTGCACCAGCCAGATACATTTTTTGCACATTAATAGAATCATATCCGATATATTGAGCAAAAAAAGCTGCTTTTTCAGCCACTCCTATAGAATGTCTGCTTGTAAAAGAAGATTTATAATCTACAATCTTTGCAAAAAAATCTGCGACATTTTTACACGTTTTCCAATCAAAAACCTGTTTTTGTCTTGGGATAATCTCCCATAGCTTCGTTTCAAAAGAACCATCACTTAAACACATAAAAGATTCGGAATGTGTGAATGCATGAAGAAAAGCATTCACACATTCTGAATCGAATAATCCATCCCTATTTTTTAAAAGGTACTGACATATAAAATTCCAACTGTTATTTCCTATAATATCAATGGTATCTGCAAGATGAATAATCCTTGCAAACAATGGAATTTCATCCCACTTTTTTTGAAAAGGACCAGTTCCATCGGCATGTTCATGATGATACAAAATCACATTTGACACATCTGTTTTAAATGGAATTTTAGTAATATTTTTTTCACCATAAATACAATGAAGATTTGTTTTTTTCTCGGATAAATCTTTTTTACAATTAATGACGGAATCCTTTTTCAGTTCTTCCGAAATATATTGTGTCAAAGCATTATCATGCAGTAAAGCACACATGGCTAAATCTTGTAATTCATCACCTTCAATTTTCCAATATTCAGCCATGCATATACTTATATAAGCCACTCTTTTTCCATGTTTGTTTTTGATATTTACCAACTCTGCTTCTATACAGTCCAAAGCATAAGAACAGGCTCCTGCAAGTCCGATGATATCTATACTTAGTTCTTCTTTCATTGTTATAATCCTATCATAATACATTTATGCTTCTGAGAACTGGTCTTTTCCAACAGAGCATAACGGACATTCAAAATCTTCTGGAATATCCTCCCACTTTGTACCAGGTGCAATACCACCTTCTGGATAGCCCTTCTCCTCATCGTATTCCCATCCGCAAACATCACATACGTATTTCATTCGTTGTTCCTCCTTGTAAATATATTAATACACAGCCTATATTACTGTTATATTTGTGTTGTTCTGTAATCTTAATATGTATAAATGCTTTTAGCATTTCCATAATCCATTCAGGTTACAATATGCATATACTTCTTCTACCTGTTCACCATCGCAAAGACAAAAATCTACTACCGGCTCCTGCCCTGGATTTAACTGTTTTCTGTATATTCCCTGGTTTGTATTTAATGTAATCCACTCAATGAAATGCTCTTCAAGCATTGGATGTTTTGTCTGTCCAACCACGACATGAACATGACTGCCTTCCACTGTATATACTTCCATGTGTAAAATTTATAATTCAATTGTCTCTATAATCTTTTTCAAAGAATCTGCGGATTCTTTAAGCTTTAGCGCTTCCTCACCACTTAAATTAATAGGTATATCAGACTCAATACCATCTGCACCTACAATAGCTGGCATACTTAACGATACTCCGTCAATATCATATACTCCATGAATCATGTGTGATACAGGAAGTATTGATTTTTCATCTCTCATAATCACTTCGCAAATTCTTTTTACAGACATTGCAATTCCATAATATGTAGCGTGCTTTTTGTTTATAATCTCATAAGCACTGTTCTTGACTGCTGTAGCTATTTCTGCCGTGTTTTCCTTGTGCTTGTAATGTCCACGCATTTCACACATTTCACTTAATGGAACACCAGATACATTGGCTGATGACCATACTACTACTTCGCTGTCTCCATGCTCACCTACTATAAATGCATGAACACTCCTGCTGTCCACAGATAAATGCTCACCAAGCTTATATCTTAATCTTGCACTATCTAACACAGTACCCGATCCAATAACCCTGTTTTCTGGAAGTCCTGATAACTTTATGGCTACCTGAGTCAGGATATCTACCGGATTCGCAACTACAAGCATGATACCTGCAAAATTTCTCTTTGCTATTTCAGGAATAATTGACTTAAATATTGCTACATTTTTATTTACGAGATCAAGCCTTGTCTCTCCCGGTTTCTGTCCCGCTCCGGCAGATATGACAACAATTGCAGCATCAGCCACATCATCATAATCTCCGGCATATATTTTCATCGGACTCGCAAATGGAATACCATGACTGATATCCATCGCTTCTCCTTCTGCCTTGTTCTTATCTGCATCGATAAGTACAATCTCTGTAAACAAGCCACTCTGCATCAGAGCAAATACCGATGCAGAACCAACAAAGCCACAGCCTATCATTACTGCTTTTTTTGAATTAATAACTTTCATCTTCGTAATAATCTCATCTCCTTAATCAATATAAACAGTCCATAACTCAACTTATACATTGCTTTGCTATCCATGCTGTTCTTCCTTTACCTTCTCCCTGCATTTCGGGCAAATGCCTTTAAATGAAATATCATAATCCACAAATTCAATTCCATGAGTGTTATGAATTCTTTCCAGCAAATCCGGTATTTGATCCATATCCACATCAAAAACTTCACCGCACTTTATACATCTTACATGGTAATGATTTTTCAATGTAAAATCAAATCGGTTCGGTCCATCCGGAACTTCAACCTTTCTTAATGCACCTTCCTCTACCAATATATCAAGATTTCTATATACAGTTCCTTTTCCAATTGTTGGATATGCTTCTTTTATAAATTCATACACTTCATTTGCCGTAACGTGTCTTCTCATTTCGTATACGGTATTTCTTACAAGATCTTTTTGAATGGTATTTCTCCTATTTGTCATTAGTCCTCCTTATTAGGATTAGCTCTTAATAAGGATTGTATACCACTCTCATCCTGTTGTCAATAAAAAATAGTAATAATTCTCATTATTATAAAAGATGCCAAATTGAGCATCTTTTACCTGAATAACTATTTTATTTTACGTTCAAATACATATTCTGAATCTGAAGATAAATCAGACCTAAACGAATATCCGAGTCTGTCAAATTTCTGAATCTCCGCCGGATTTTCAATATTATTTTCCGCTATGAATCTGACCATTTCACCACGAGCCATCTTGGCATAGGTACCTTTTGTTACCAATTTATCTCCGGATAACTCACAAAATACAATCGTAATATATCTGTCCTGTGGTGTCAGATACTTTTCTATACATTTTGAGTATTCTTTTGATGCAAGATTAATGATAATCCTACTGTCATCGATTACTGAGCGGTATAACAATTCTCCCCAATACTCATACAGATTTTTTGCATCTCCAATTCCAACCTTTGCCTGCATTTCAAGACGATAAGGAGTCACACCATCCATTGGTTTTAAAATGCCATAAAACGCAGACAAGATTCTTAAATGATTTTGCAAATACTCAAACTGCTGGATTTCAAACACAGATGGTGCCATATATTGAAATGCAATCCCTTCATATGCTAAAACAGCCGGAGTAAGCCTGTTATAAAGATTCATATTTTCCAATCTGTTAAAGTTCTGCTCTGCAATCTTGTCATTACATTTCCAGATAGCTTTCAGTTCTTCTTTTGATTTGCTTTTCATCCAGTTTAATACTTCTGCTGTCTTATCAATATAGACAGGCAATTCAAGCGGTGCTAAGTTATCGGTATCTACAATCATCTTTTTTGCAGGTGATAAAATAATCTTCATTATGCCAATTCCTTAAGCATATTTTCAGGATCATCTGCCGCCTTGACTTTATCATTTGCCTTTATAATGATTCCCTGCTCATCAATAAGATATGTAGTTCTTACTACACCCATAGATACTTTTCCATAATTTTTCTTTTCTTTCCAGACATCATATGCTTCAATAACTTTACGCTCCGGATCTGCTAATAGCGTAAATGCCAGTCCGTATTTTTCTTCAAATCTCTTGTGAGACGCTACAGAGTCCTTGCTTACTCCGAGAATAACAGCTCCCTTCTCAGTAAACTGTGGATAACGCTCAGAAAAGCCACATGCCTGCTTCGTACATCCTGGTGTATTATCCTTTGGATAAAAATATAAGATCACTTTTTTTCCTGCATAATCGCTTAATTTATGCATTTCTCCGTTCTGATCCGGCAATTCAAAGTCCGGTGCTTTTTTTCCTACTTCTAACATATTTTATTCCTCCATTTGCTTTTAATGTATCTAGCAGGTCTGTAACAACCTGCTTGTCTGCTTCTGTTGCATCTATTGATTTCTGAGCGAGAAATAATGGATCCCGCATAATTTTTCTTACCATGTCATTGTCCTTCTTTTAAAAATTGTACTACTCGTTCCATGATGTAATCCTCCTGGTTTTCAGCCTATGCATGTTATACCACAAGCAAAACTTTTATCTCAATAATGAAATCATTCCCCTGTATTCTTGCACTTATATCTCCATTCATACGCCCCACAAGCTCTTTTGCAATAGATAACCCCAGTCCGGTTGAGGCTCTGCCTCTTGCCACATCTGCTTTATAAAAACGCTCGAACACATGGCTTAAGTCAATATTTTCAGGATGTTCCGTATAATTACTAATTTTAAGCAAGGCGTGATTGTCCTCACGGGTAAGCTTGATACTTATATTCTTTTCCCCATGATCAAGACCATTTTTTATGACATTCTGTATAACTCTCCTTAAGCCCTGCTTATTACCTGATATATACAGCATTTCCTCAGTAATACTAATATCCGGGCAGATGCCCTGCTTCTTCCATTCATCATAATAAGAAAATACAGCTTCTTTTAATATTCTGTTCATACAACAATCCGTAAGCTCCAGCTTATATGAATCATTTTTCAGCTTAGTGAATGTAAAAAGCTCCTCCAGCATTTCATTAAGGCTGTTAAGCCTTTCTCTGATTATATCAAGATATCTCCTCTGGTCATCTATATTGTCGCATTCCTCTATAAGCTGGAAATACCCATCCAGTGATGTAAGCGGTGTCCTTATATCGTGTGAAAGATTAGTATATGTATCTGCAATCAGCTCTTCTTTTTTTCTGTACTCATTTCTTTCTTTTTTACGCAGGTCAAGAAGCTCATTCAATTTATCTGAAAGCTCACCTATCCCCCCCATATCTATTTCACGTTGAATCAGCTTGTTACTGTCGTGTTCCATAAGAAACGACAACTGGCGGCAGATGTCCTTAATCTGCCGCTGGTATTTCCACATAATAAATGCCTGTATAATAATTATTACTGCTAATATTCCAATAATAATCCTCATCCTCTAAATATCCCTTTTCTGAAAAATATAACTGCTTAATGACAGCATTATAATAATAAATATAACTGCCACACACATTGAACTAACAACATCATCCCTGCCTGCATTCATAGGAAGCATTGCCATCCTTCCAGTTACTGTATACTTATAGATGCTGAAGTTATGAAGTCCCTTTCTGTTAACTACATAATCTATAAAGGCATACACAATACTCATTATATTCATGGTAAGACATACCGACAAGGTCATGCTTATGACATTGTTCTTAATTATAACTGCTATTGCCATACATATTAACACAAATGCATAATGAAGCGTAAGTTCCGTTAAGAAATAAGGTATAATCTCCTTCCAGTTACCCCACACCACACATTTAAACGCAAGCATATTCGCTGCTGCCTGGAATACAAATATCCCTGCAAAGGTAATTGCTGTAAATAAGGCAAGCGCAACTGCCCTTGAAACAATAAGCATCCCCCTTTGTGACACCTGTCCACCAATATTCTTAATATAACCGCTCTTAATATCTGCTGTTGCAAACATAACCGCAAATATTACAAGAAAAAGTGCATAAAATTTCCCCTGTGCATTAGAAAAGAAAACATCCATTACCGTAACCTTCTTCCCTGGCTCCGTAGGTAATTCCACACTCATACCAATATTGACATTATCTGCATTCTGCTGCGAAAGCTGTTCCTTATTGCTTTCCACTGCCTGCTGTTGCTCCCATTCCTTATTAGCTGCATCATAATCTATTTTTGAAAGGAATGAGGTAAGCAGTGCTGATGCCAGCAATATAATCCATATTACATACATACTCTTTGTACAAAACATTCTGTATACATCCATCTTTATCATATTAAGCACGATTGTCACCCCCTGTAAGCCTTAAGAAATAATTCTCAAGTTCTTCACTTGTAATAGATATACCCTTAACTGGAATTCCCGCCTTTGTAAGCTCCATGTTCAGCCTGGCACTTTCTCCCAGTCTTTCAAATATATGAATATGTTCTTTATCTATAACCTGATAGCTGCTAAAGCCCATATCATCAAGCACAGGAATAGCCTGCTTAGGATTATCAAGTGTAAGCTCTATGCGCTCACTGCATTTTTTCATAAGCTCTTCTCTTGTAAGCTCCTGCACAAGGCATCCATTATGAATAATGCCATAATCTGTGGCAAGCTTTGATAATTCCTCCAGGATATGACTTGAAATACATATTGTCATGCCACGCTCCTTTGCAAGCTTCTGGATGGTTTCACGCACCTCCACTATTCCCTGCGGATCAAGTCCGTTAATCGGCTCATCAAGAATAAGCAGGTCAGGCTCGCCTACAAGTGCAAGAGCAATCCCTAAGCGCTGCTTCATTCCAAGCGAATAATGCTTTGTTTTCTTTTCTCCAACAGTATCAAGGCCCACTGTTTTTAACAGCTCTTCTATATATCCTTTTTTCTTAATCCCCGTAAGCTTACATTTAATGTTCAGATTGTCATATGCCGACATATTGCCATAAAGTCCGGGAGCTTCTATAAGACACCCTACTCTTGAACGTACCTTTTGTAAGTCCTTTCCCTTATACCCAAACATTTCTATTTCGCCATAAGACGGTGTTGACAGTCCGCTAATCATCTTAAGACAGGTCGTTTTACCGGCTCCGTTTCTTCCAATAAAGCCATATATCGCACCCTTTTTAATGTGCATATTTACATCATCAACCGCCCTGTGTCTGCCATACTGCTTAGTCAGATTACTTGTCTGCAATAATAATTCACTCAAAGCTTTTTCCTCCTTTTCTTAACTGCTCTTATCATAAAAAATAAATCCTAATCAATCGCAAATAAATAGTAAAAAAAGAGTAAATTATTCATGCAGGCGATATCCAATCCCCCATATTGTTTCTATATATTCATCAGGTGTAACGGTTTTTATTTTCTTCCTGATATTGCTTATATGCACATCCAGGGTCTTTGTTTCACCCATATATGGCTCATCCCACGCATATTCGAATATATCCTCCTTGCTAAACACCTGCTTCGGGTTTTTAAGCAGCAATTCCAGTATTGCAAATTCCTGTTTTGTAATCTTAGGAAGCACCCTGCCACCGATACTTACCTCAAAGGTAGAGCGTGTAAGCACCATGTCCCTGAACTCAAGCCTTCCGCTGCCTTGTCCTTCCTGTATACCAGCCTTTGTTTTTACTTCCGTTTCTGCTTCTATTTCTGCCTCTGCTTCACTTTTTGTTTCTGCCTCTATATGACGAAGCTGCACCTGAATACGTGCCAATACCTCTCTAATCTCAAAGGGCTTTGTTATATAATCATCTGCTCCGTCTGTCAGCACTCCGATTTTATCATCTATACTATCCTTTGCCGTCAGCACAATCACCGGAAGCCTTCCCTGTTTTCTTATCTCTTTTAAAACCTCTTCACCACTTGCACCAGGCAGCATTAAGTCAAGCAGTACAAGCGTATAAGCCTTTTCTTTTATATCCAGAAGCAGCTTTGCCTCTGTTCCTGAAAATGCCTGTTCACACGTATAACCTGCCTTCCTAAGTACCTCACAAAGAAGGTTATTAATATTTATATCATCCTCTACAATTAGTATATTAGGCATAATTTTTACTCCTGTCCGATATTGTTTTATCACTGATTCCCTGTTTAATCTATATCATAATATTACCATAAATCATATTGTTTCATAGTTTCTACATTTCGATATTCATGCTTCTCATAATATCCTATCAGCTTACCTTCATCTCTGAGTGCTACCATGTAAACATCTTTATTCTGTTTCGCATTTATTTTTCACATTATAACATCTATCAAATTGATCCGCACTAAAAAAGGACGCAGAATCTCTCCCACGTCCTCAAGACTATCTGGCTTTATCTTCTCTCACCTTTGATACTTCCTTATGTGCCGATTCCTGCTTCCACTCGCTCAGCTTCTGCCCTCTCCGGCTCTGTCTGTCTCTGCTCCTTCTCCATATACTTTTCCTTATCAAGCTGCACATTAATAGCCAGATTATCCAGTTTATCAATCGAAGCATCCAAATGAAGCTCCATTGATACTCCACGCTTAAGGTGCACGCCCTTTCTCTTCATATATCTGCCACATTTACTCTGCTACTACAAATGTGATAGTTATTAGACTTTGTTGTATTTTGCCAACTTATCTCTCGCAGCCTAGCCTTATATGTGATTTCTGTCCTTCGGACCAGAGATTTGCTTACAGCTTCCTTCAGATTCCACCTCACAATGGGCACCCTTGCTGTTCAGCTATGCATTTCCCACTAATAAAGTATGGATTATACATCTAAAACTCGCTCTTTACAATCACTTGTAAAGGATATGAATAAGGGGACAATTAATCTTTCTCATAAATTACAGCGACCAGAGGGACAATGGAATCGTAAGCAAAAATCAGATTTGATTGATTCACTACTTCGCCATTATCCAATTAATCCAACATATGCAATTGTAGAAGAAGACGGAACTCTATCGGTTATTGACGGTGTTCAGCGTTTATCTACTATAAGAGATTATATTGAGAATATATTTGCTTTATCAAAGAATATAAATGGTATTATTATTAACGGTGAAGAAAAGAATGACGATACTCCCTATGATATTTATTATTGCAATCTTTACAGAAACTTCTTATATACCCATTATTAATTCCAAATTTATCTAATGGAAGTTCTCTCCCACATCCCTTATTCTTCGGCTCCGACTGATGAATGGTACTCTTGCGATAGGACTTCTTTTTATCATCAGATACCTTTGCACCGATAGTCTTAGGACCTCTCTCTACTGTATAGATGTTGCTGCCTTTAATCTTGGCTCCCTTTGGTTCGTGGGCATGAATCTTGGCTTTCTCCTTGGTGTGAATGACCATCGGTTTGTCATCAACCTTTCTAATTTTCAATTTTCTCACCTCCTACTTTGAAAAATAAAATAAGCCGCTAGGGAGCAAAAATTACTCCTTAACGGCTATGTAAAATCATTCAATATTCAATTATTAAAAGCAACATGAAACTGAAAGTTGTCGTCTCGCTTGCAAAGATAAAATTTCAATTTTCAGTGCCTACACTAAATCTTTTAGTTCTTTCGCAATTGTTCTATAAATAGCTTTCACATCAATTTTCAACTCCGTGCTAGTGCTATATTCTTTTCTCTTCATTGAAGCAAATGGTTCATCAACATCCTGTGGCATATAAGATTTAATTGCTGTAATTTGCACGTTATCATCATCAATGGAATCAATTTCCTTTTTATACCAATAATATTCATGCCATGGATGATCTGCATCTAATTCACTTTTAAATCCTAGATTTAGCAGATTACTATCTTCTTTTTCGTCCCCGGTAATAAAAACGGAAAAAGTGCTCTCCGATTGTTTTCTAATTTCGCATCTATACCCACAATACTTTTCCATTACAAATACATAATAAACGTCTTCTATTTCTTCAGGCATAACTTTCTTATAATACAAATCATCATTCAAATCGTAATTCATATTTTTTATTATAGGTATCTCATGCTTAAATTCTCTCCCAATAGTAAACCCTTCTTCGAGAAAGGCCGAGCATATTATCAGATACCCTTTTTCCCTATGATAACCGACATACTGATATTGTTTACCCCCAAACTTTACTACATATCGTCCATTTCCAAGCATATTCTCAGAAAGTTCCATTTTGCGTCGTTCCTTATATTTCACTAGCAACAATCTGTTTCCTACATTCATATTAATCACCAAACCTTTGACTCGAGAAATAGGAATTTTTATCATCCCTACAAACTGAAAGTTTCATTTATTTATACTTACTGATTTAATAGTATAAATCTCAATTAAAATAATCTGTATTATATACCTCTAATAAATTTTCAACGGCAGTAACTCCGTTCGGAATTTCCCTTTTACTGCGATTTATCCATATTGCATTTATTCCAACTGCCGAAGCTCCTTTAATATCACTACTCAACGAATCACCAATATGTACCACTTGTTCAGCAGACAAGCCTGTACTATTTAGTGCAAACTGAAAAAGTTCTTTTCTTGGTTTGTATGATTTAGCATCTTCACTTGTAAATATTCCATTAGGCTTTAATCCATGATATTCTATCGCTTTTAAAACATCATCTCTATCTATGTTAGATACAACATAAATTGGTACTGGACACATTTCAAAAAACTGTTTGGATTCCTCAAAAATAGGTGGCTTTATCCAATGTGCAAACATCAAATCACTTAATTCTTTTGCATTAGCCGTTGAATTGAAATACTCTATTGTTTTCTTCAATGACTCATATTCTAATTTTCGCTGTGTTTCAAAACTATCCTCATAGGCTGAATTAAATGCTTTTTGAAATTCATTCCACCAGTATGTACCTATCTCTGATTTATCAGTCACTTTCCCTGTACTATATATTTCTTGTGATACCTGTTTAATTACTTCTCCATCCTCATGTACAACAGTACCATAAAAATCTATAAACACCGCTTTTATCATTTAAATACCTCCGACTCTTCACCAACTTCAAATTTTCTTTTCCCTAATAATTACAAATATTCCATGGAAATTGCTTCCACACCATACATTTATATAAATGCATCCAGGTCCGCTGCATCCCCAATCAACAAATTCTCGTCAAAGTGTACGATATGCATATCTTAAAATCCAGCCACATGTTCTCCGGTACAAATGATACATTTTAGAACTGCTTCCTTATTTATTTTTCATATCGAATCTTATATGCTTTTTTCTTTAAAATAGGGAATATCTAATTTATTATCATCAAGGTCGGATATTCATCCGACCTCTTGATTATACTATAGATTCTATAAAAATTCATCTGTTATCACTGCAGCATTGCTTCTTTTTTCTTCTGTTCCGCAATCTTCTCATGAATGTTGGTATTATACAGCCTGTACAAATCTGTATCCTTACTAATCTGATTATCAAACGGAATCACCACCGAGCCACACTTGATAAGTCCCATTCCCGATGCGGTATTGGTTACAAATCTAAGCTGTGCCTCTGATACTCCGATAACCTCTGCCATCTTGGAACTGTCCGTATTCGCCTGCTTTAAAAGTGCCACAAACTCTGAGTTTGCAAGCATTGTGGTTCTTATATGTAAGAAGTACCTATGAATTAGAACTCTTATCTTAATATATATCTGTGAAATATATACAAAGATGTATGTATGCGTGATTCCTATGAATCCCCATTACGCCCGCATACTCGGAACTACCATCTAGTCGCATATGCGTTCACGATACACTAATTATTAATCAGCATAATCTCCTCTTTTGCCTTCTGAGGATAAGGACTTTGACACCCTTTGTGGTTTATTATCCATCCGCCATATATCTTTCCCTGCTCGCTATGCACCTTCATCTCTCGATCCATCAATTCTCATCACGTAAGCTATGACTGATATTTGTCAGGAACTACACCGGATTTTTACCAGAAGAAATTACTTTCTTTTACAGTAGTTGAATATTCAGTTGTATGCGATATTCTTACGAACATCGTAAACATATCTTAATACACTAGATACATATTGTCGGTAACATCATATGCACTAAATTAATAAATTTAGTAACCTATTATGATTATTATGCGCGCATATAAGTTCTCTTTTGTGAATCTATATTTTAATTATAGCTTCTAAAAATTTATCGTCGGGAAAAAGTTCCTTTTTGTGTTCTTTTGTGCCATCATATAATATGTATTTAATGTTTTTATTTGTGGAGGTTATTCAATGGAAGATATAGAAAGGTCAAACCTAGCTAGAACAATAAAAAAATATAGAAAAGCTCGAAAACTTACTATGGAGCAATTAAATGAAAAAAGTGGAATAAATTTATCAACATTAAAGAAATATGAAACTGATAATAGAAATCATAAACTAGAACAACTCTCTAAAATTGCAGAAGCATTAGAAGTAAGTGTATTTGAATTTTTAGACATAGAGGTAAAATCCGTAAACGATATTATATCTCTTGTTAATAAAATGAATATAGCTACTGATATTGATTGGGATATTGATAATGATAAAGTATGTATTTCTTTTAAGAATAAAGAAATCAATAATTGTTTAAAAGAATACGCTGTAGATTACAAAAAAGACAATATATTAATTGAAAAAACAGAAACTAATAATGAATCTACATTTACAAGACTTATGCTTATAAATGACAAGCTTAGATAAAAATAAATCATTGCAACAGTGACCAAATTCTCGTGCAAGCGCGGATATTAACTCGTTGCTCACATAAATACAAAAATAAAATCCTGGTTTCACTTCATATAACTTGCCATCAACCTTAAGACTAACCACACATAACGCTATGCATCCACGCTTAATAACGTATACCTTTTATCCTTTCAGCTGCCTGAACTGCCATATTTCCACCATACTTTCCATCACCAGCAACCGGCTTGTTTAATATAATCTTATCTTTATCCTCGTATACTATATCCATCTTAACTAATAATTCCAATACTCTTAATCCACTTTGTAAAAAGTACTTTCCACTCACCAGTCTGTGCAAAATCATCACCACAGCCATAACCATGGCCACCTGTTCTGAATATATGAAGTTCAGCACTTACCCCGGCTTTTCTTGCTGCCATATAAAAGCCCACACTGTTCTCAGACAATGTTGTTCTGTCATCATCCGTTTCACATATAAATACTGGCGGCATATCCGGTCTTACAAGCTTATCCGGATTATACTTATGCAGTATCTTTGCCTTACTGTCGCTGATTCTCTCAAGCACCTGTTCCTCAGACATATATCTTTTGCCTGCTTCAATACAATCGTCAATACTTATAACCGGATATGAACAAACAGCAAAATCTGGTCTTGCTGATAGTTTATCATATTCATCCTTATACTTATAATCCGCATACACATCACTTTCATACGCTGTTGATAATAACGCTGCCATAAAGCCTCCTGCTGAAAAGCCCATAACGCCTATCTTAGCTTCATCTATACCGAATTCCTGCGCCCTTCCTCTTATAACTCTCATTGCGCGCATAGCATCTATAAGTGGGACATCCTCTGCATTATCATGTTCATCTGATGGAAGTCTGCATTCAAGAACAAATGCAGCTATTCCCATACTATTAAGCCACTTTGCAACATCTTCACCTTCAAAGTTGTATACAAGACGTCTGAACGCACCTCCTGGAATAATCAATACTGCCGGAATCCTTTGTCTGTCTGTACTGTTACCAATACCATCAGGTATATAAGGAACAATATCCGGATCTGTAATGTTCTGCACTATATGCTTTACTCTTCCATCAGGCATATCTTCAGTGTAATATTTTCTTGTAAGCTTAAGGTTCTGCGAACCCGGAGCCCCATGCTCAAACAGCCTTATCTTGTTTACTGGTGTCTTAAACACCTCATTCTGCGTATCTGTCATATCTACTCCTCCCTGCTCTCAAGAAACAAAAGCTTATTAGCCTGTATGCTCAGCTCATCATAATGCATAAGCATACCACTCTCATCATATTCTTCCGAAATCACTTTATAGCCTTCAAACCTTATAAGATTCTTGAAATATTCTTCCACATCTGCTGTCTGCTTAACAACAACCTCACTGAATGCCACTCCCTCTTCTGACTCCTGAAAATCTGGTCTGTAAAGAAGCTCACCGGTAATTATATTTTCTTTATCGGCTACAAATACAGCTTTGGCATAATATTTGTTACTGTCCGTTGTCGCAAGACGTATTCTTCTTGGTGGTGCCATCGTCTTATCATTCATGGCATTCGCTTTTCTGACTTCTTCTGAATCAAAATATTCCTTTTCAATTATCATATTTAACCTTCTTTCTGTCATATAAATCACTCATAGTTTTACAATATCCAAAACAGGACGATATATTTAAGGTTCTTATGGATATATGTTCTAAACAGGCTTTTGTATCATGGGAAACTATTTTTCCATTTTTTAGCCCCAAAATGGAATTTATTTTTCACTTTCTTTTCCCCAGTTTTGCATTAAATAAATTCATTTTCTTCTTTTCACCTTGCTTCTTTTTGAAAAATTATATTTCCTTTTTTATGAAGAATTTCGGAAAATTAGATTTGCGTGATACAAAGAAATAATTATCTACCACTATGCTAACTCACATAGTGCTAAACGTCAATTATTTCTTACCATTATATTTCATCTGGTCTGACTTCTGTTGAATTAACTTCACGCACCATCTGCATCATATGATTTTTATTCATATCACCATTATCAGGAACTAATATAAGTTCGTGTATGCTGCTTGGTAAAACATATAGCCCTTTACAATTATTAAAGCCAGCTAATTATGAGATATCAAAAACAAGGAAATACAAGAATGATATTGGAAAGATAGAAAACATGGAATACGATAAAATATCCGATTTTTATACATGTAAGAATAACAGGAAACTTACAGTATCACATATAAGACACAATAAAACTAAAACAGGACATGCAGTTCAGAAGATACCTAAGCAAAGGGACTGCGAATGTACTCGCTTAAAGTACTCTTTTAGCAATTGCAAGAAACATAAATAAACTTCATAATAAGATTCAGAACGGGAAGACAGGAACACATTTATTTCCTTTAAAAAGTGCCTGAATTTAGAAATATCAAAATAAAAATTTTTAAAACCTATATAGGTTTATTAAAGTACACCAATTTTTGGAACATCCCATTCATTTTAATAAATAGTAACTTATCACCAGTAAACAAGCAACTTAAAGCCACTTTTATCTGGTTCAGTTTTTTAAGCAGTTTGGTTCAGTTTTGGTTCAGATAAAAAACCAAACTGTACTAGTTTACACCAATTTACATTAAGTATTAGTATATACATTTTTTGCCAAACCGCTTAAATACTGCATTCTAATTTCAAGCAATTATACTATTCGTATGATTACATTCTGTCGTGGAATGTTCTAGTAATAACTGTTGCAAGTGGTAATAATCTGCTCTTTAATATGCTGATAGCATCTTCACTTATAAGTCTTGCACCACTTGTCGCCACCATAACTGGATCAACAACTATATTTCCTGCTTTATACTCTGTAAGCTTATCTGCTATTACCTGAATCAGTTCACCTGAAGCAACCATTCCTGTCTTGACAGCATCCGGATATATATCTGTAAATATACCATCCAGCTGCTCTGCTAAAAACTTAGGAGATACCTCCATTATATCTGTTACACCAGTAGTGTTCTGTGCAGTCAGGGCTGTGATTGCACTCATCGCATATACACGATTAGCTGTCATTGTCTTTATATCTGCCTGTATTCCGGTCCCTTTTTAGTCTTTATATAATCTATGAACCCCGCCTGTTCAAGCTTTTTCCTTAATCTTGTAACATTAACAGTCAACGTGTTATCATCTGCTATTTTAACATCATATCCCCACTTTAATAACTGTTCACATACATTATCAGCTATAATCCTGTCATCCTCAACTATTAATATTTAATACATAGACTCACCATGCTTCAATGTGCTTCATTATTGTATTATTATTTACAAGCTATTACGTTAAGTATATATTCATACATTCTCTTAGTTGAAGATATGCTTAAGTGTTCCTCAGTTGTATGAATATCAAAAATATCAGGTCCCATTGATATGCAGTCAAGTCCTTCTATTTTGCCTGCAAGTATACCACATTCAACACCTGCATGAATAGCCTCGATAGTTGGCTTTTTACCATACATCTGTTCAAATATCCTTACCATGTCATCACGCAGCTTAGAATCCTTCTTATATTCCCATGCTGGATATTCACCTGTAAATTCAGCATTTGCCCTGAATGCTTCACTAATGAATTTGATCTGGCTCTTAAGATTCTTTAAAGCAGCCCCTACAGAACTTCTAAGTGAGAATCTAAGACATATACCTGATTCATCTAGTGAAATCACACCAAGATTAAGCGAAGTTTCCACAAGATTATCTATATCCTGGCTCATTCTCATTATTCCGTTAGGTAATGCCTGTATAAGTGAAACTGCCCTTGTGCTATCTTCATATGTTACTGCCTCTGTGCTGTAGCCATCTGATATATCTACAACACACTTTAAGTCTGCATCAGATGTAGCAAACTCTTCTTTTATCTCTTTTGCTGCATTCTCAATAGCTGCTTTAACCTCTGCTGTCTTGTCTGCTGCTACAATAATCTCAGCCATACATTCTCTTGGAATAGCGTTATCCTTTCTTCCACCGTTAAACGCTGCAAGATATACATTATTGTCTGTGATAACATCCCTTAATATTCTTGACATAAGAACATTCGCATTACCTCTGCCTTTATCTATTTCAACACCTGAATGGCCTCCTGTCAGTCCTGATAAAGTAATACTAAGCTTTGTTCCAGTAACCTTATTTTTATCAAGCTTTAGTGTAACTCTGCTACTGCAGCCACCTGCACAGCTTGCAAGCATGATTCCTTCTTCTTCACTATCCATATTAAGAAGCTTTTTGCCCTTTAACATAGATACATCTATGGAAGAAGCACCTTCCATGCCTACTTCCTCAGATACTGTACACACGAACTCAAGACGTGGATGTGCGATACTGTCGTCATCAAGTATTGCAAGTGCATAGGCAACAGCTATTCCATCATCACCACCAAGCGTTGTTCCCTTAGCAGATATGAAATCACCATTTACCTCAAGATCCAGTCCATCCTCATCCATATTCTTATCACAATCAGGTGTCTTCTCGCATACCATATCCATATGTCCCTGAAGTATTATAGGTGCTGCATCCTCATAACCCTTTGAAGCTTCCTTTATTATGATTACATTGTTAAGTGAATCCTGATAATATTCAAGCTTTCTTTCCTTAGCGAAATCAACAAGATAATTGCTGATTTTTTCTTCCTTATATGATGGATGTGGGATATTACATATATCCTCAAAAAAAGAAAATACATTTTTAGGTTCTAATTCAGATAATACTCTCATAACACTGTCTCCTTTAAAATGTTTATAATCTACAAATCTATTTTATTCATTTGTTTATCTGCTTATTTACCTATTTAACTACTTATTTATCTTGTTCATATATACAATAAACTGATTCTTATGAAGCAGCTTTATAAAATAACACAATCTCTCATACAGCGGCTCCGCTTTATCTCCAAAATGCTCTTTCACAAGCTGTCCTATATCATAAATACTTCTTACACCATCTATGCTATGCCATACAAATGTACCGAAATCATCTAGTTCGATGTAACTATATCTGGGCTTTCGTGCAATAAGCTGCGCTATTCTGTTAAAAATCCCTTTATTGTGTACTTTGACTTCTACATGACCTTTTTTATTTTCCCTGCATTCGAACAACGAATTATGCTTTGGAACATAGTCTAAGTAATTATCCTTCTGCTTAGCCATAAATCAAGCCTTCTCCTTTAATCCTAGAAAATAAAAATCTGCCGGCAAAATAACCGGCAGACTCATTATAACATATTATTTATTATTTTGGCTTCTTTTCTTTTTTGTTAATAAATGCTACTAATGTTGCAACAAGACATGCAAAGAATACAAGTCCTCCGATATTACCAAGATTAATAATCTTTGATATATTAATAGCATCGCCAAGAGTATCTGCACCAACAGGAATAATAGCGAATACCGCTAAAAGGATACCAACCAGTCCTTCACCGGCAATAAGACCTGATGAATAAAGTATTCCCTGATTAACCTTAGCCTTACGCTCTTCTTCTGTAATACCTTTCTTCTTATCAAAGTAAAGTCTTACAAGTCCACCAACCATAATAGGTGTACTTAAATAGATTGGAAGATAAAGTCCTACTGCAAATGGAAGCACAGGTATCTGAAGAATCTCAACTACTATTGCAATTGCAACTCCTGCAAATACAAGTGACCATGGAAGGCTGTTACCCATAACACCTTCAACAACCATCTTCATAAGAGTTGCCTGTGGTGCTGGTAATTCTGTTGAACCATAGCCCCATGCTGCATTAAGTAAATAAAGTACTCCACCAACTGTAATAGCTGATACAGCTACACCAATAAGTTCACCAGCCTGCTGCTTGTAAGGTGTTGCACCTACTATATAACCTGTCTTTAAATCCTGTGATGTATCTCCTGCTATAGCAGCAATTATACATATTACAGAACCAATACTTATAGCCGCAACCATACCCTTCATTCCAACAGTACCTGTTGCCTTAAGAATCGCTGATGAAATAAGAAGTGTCGCAATAGCCATACCTGATACAGGGTTATTGGAACTACCTACTAATCCAACCATACGAGATGATACTGTTGCAAAAAAGAAACCAAATATGATAATGATAATTGCACTAAGAAGATTTACAGGAATAGCTGGGATTAACCACATAATAATAGCAAGTACTCCGATTCCTAATACAACAAACATCATAGGAATATCCTTAGTTAATCTTGATTCTACTCCATCTGCCTTCTTACCATATCCCTTAAGTGCCTGCTTAAATGTCCTTACAATAAGTGGTAATGACTTAATCAAGCTTATAATACCACCAGCTGCAACTGCACCGGCTCCAATATAACGTACATAATTAGACCATATCTGTGATGGATTCATCTGTGAAACTGGAATAAGTGCTGGTCCAATGATATTATCTCCACCGAATAATGCGATTAATGGCATAATCATAAACCATGCAACAGAACCACCTGCAAGAAGGTATGATGATACCTTAGGTCCACATATATAACCAACTCCTAAAAGTGCAGGTAATACATCTGCACCTACTGCTGAACCCTTATATGGTTTAATTGTAAAATCAACCTCACTTGGGAACACCTTAAGTCCATCTGCTATAAACTTATAAACAGCAGCAATACCAAGACCTGCAAATACTGTGCCAGCCTTAGCACCACCTTCTTCACCTGCAACTAATACCTCAGCACATGCCTGTCCTTCTGGATAAGGTAACACACCATGCTCCTGGACTATCAATGCACTACGAAGTGGAATCATGAATAATACTCCAAGGAAACCACCGATTAATGCAATAAGCGCTATCTCAACTAAAGAAGGCATAACTGTACCTTCCTCCTGCGCCCACATAAATAATGCTGGAAGTGTAAATATAGCACCTGCTGCAACCGATTCACCAGCAGAGCCAATAGTCTGGACCATGTTATTCTCTAATATGGAATCTCTTCTTAATATAAAGCGGATAATTCCCATTGAGATAACCGCTGCTGGTATGGATGCAGAAACTGTCATACCAACTCTAAGTCCTAAATATGCGTTAGCACCGCCAAATAATATAGCTAATAAAACACCTATAATAACAGATGTAACTGTTAACTCAGGCATAACCTTATCAGCTGGAATATAAGGCTTGAACTCTTTCGTTTCGTTCATACTCTTTCTCTCTTTCTTAATATTCTTATGCAAAAATCGCATATAATATAATATTATTAAAAAAATATAAAAATGTCAAATATCTTTCAGATGTAAATTGTAAACCGTAAATAGCAAACATAGCTTTATTCCTATGCAATTCCTGCAATCAGAACTTTGCAAATATATTAGTACTATTCTTAAGATTCTGGGCAATACTCTTGTTTTCTATCATTTTATTGCTGATATTGACTATATCCTCAACAAGATCCTGTGTGCTTATTCTTCAAATTTCACATCCTGAAGATTATCTCTTTGAGCTGTAATTCCATCTGCACATCACTCATAGGTATTTGTAAATATCTCTGGTGTATGAACCATTTCAAAAAGATAAGTTCGATCTGCATTTCCATAATTGCCAAGAACTTCAAGTAGTTTCTGAATTCCTGCTCCAATACTCTCTCTATTTTCGGCTTTGTCAATTTCTTTTAAAATCCGCAGAATATCTCCTTCTCCTGCAAGGATATTGTAGTTCTGCCTGTTCAATATCCTCTTTCCATAAATAGATGTTCATATCAAGGCTCATCGCATATCCCCTGTCTGTGGAGAATTTTGTCGAATGAAAAGAATCATCCTTGTACATCTGCAAAAATTCTCTTGTGGTTTATTATCCATCCGCTATAATAACTTACCTTGCCGCTAAGCACCTTCATCTCTCGATCCATCAATTCTCATCGCGAAGCACTGACTGATATCTGTCGGGTAATATACCGGATTTTTACCAGAAGAATAGAAGTCAAATCTATAAGTGACATAATTTCACTGATAAATAAAATGAATAATGCTACTGAAATTGAATGGGATATAGATAATGAAAAGGTAAGTATTTCATTTAAAAACGAGGATATAAACAATAGTCTCAAAGATTACGCCTTAGATTATAGATGTAAAGATATTAATATAGAAAATAAATCTTCTGATTCTGAAGCAACTTTAACCAGACTTATGCTTATTAACAACAGTCTAAAGTAATTATTAACTATTTATTTTCTATGTAATTTCTTACAACAACATATATTTTAATTAAACTTGTTGCAAAATGTTAATTTATAAATATCATGTCTTTAATCCAAATTTTATGTCGTGAAAATTTAACAGCTAATAAAAAAATAGAGTGCAGATTCTAACTGAATCTGCACTCATTTTTGTTCAGATTATAAATGGTGCTTTTTATATCTTATTATATCTTGTTATAACTTAATATCGACTTTTCCCAGTTTTCATGCATCTTTGCAAACATTATAGCTGATCCAGTTTTTTTCTCGATTTGGTCCAGATTTGGTCCAGTTTATAAATGAAAATATACTATTTTATGGCAATTTACATTAAACTGATTTTTCTTCAAATCTCTCAAACCCGCATAAACACTGTATTCTAAAATCTGAAAAAACTCAAAAACAGCAATTACATTCTATCGTGGAAGGTTCTGCTGATAACATCCATCTGCTGTTCCTTTGTAAGGTCGATGAACTTAACAGCATATCCAGATACACGAATTGTGAAGTTAGCGTACTCTGGCTTTTCTGGATGCTCCATAGCATCAAGAAGCTTATCCTTACCAAATACGTTAACGTTAAGGTGATGAGCACCCTGATCGAAGTATCCATCCATTACGTTAACAAGGTTGTTAACTCTCTCTGAATCATCATGTCCAAGAGCATCTGGGTTCATTGTCTGTGTATTAGAAATACCATCAAGAGCCCACTCATATGGAAGCTTTGTAAGAGAGTTAAGTGAAGCAAGAAGTCCGTTCTGCTCTGCACCGTAGCTTGGGTTTGCACCTGGAGCAAGTGGTGTACCAGCCTTACGTCCATCTGGCATGTTACCTGTAAACTTACCATATACTACATTAGATGTAATTGTAAGGATAGATGTTGTTGGCTCAGAATTTCTGTAAGTATGTCTCTTCTTAATCTTGTCAAGGAATGACTTAAGAAGCCATACAGCGATATCATCAGCTCTGTCATCATCATTACCATACTTAGGGAAGTCTCCCTCTGTCTTAAATGCCATAGCGATACCTGTCTCAGGATCTCTCTCTGATACAGTAACCTTAGCATACTTAATAGCTGAAAGTGAATCTACTACATGTGAGAATCCTGCAATACCTGTTGCAAATGTTCTCTTAACATCTGTATCGATAAGAGCCATCTCAGCAGCTTCATAGTAGTACTTATCATGCATATAATGGATAAGGTTAAGTACATTAACATAAAGATCTGCTAACCAATCCATCATCTTATCAAACTTAGCAACAACTTCATCATATTCAAGAACATCTGAAGTAACTGGCTTATAAGCTGGTCCAACCTGAACCTTAGACTTCATATCTACACCACCATTGATAGCGTAAAGTAAGCACTTAGCAAGGTTAGCTCTAGCTCCGAAGAACTGCATTTCCTTACCTGTCTGTGTAGCAGATACACAACAGCAGATTGAATAATCATCTCCCCATGTTACCTTCATAACATCATCATTCTCATACTGGATAGAAGATGTTGTAACTGAGATATGAGCAGCATACTTCTTGAAGTTCTCAGGAAGTCTTGATGAATATAATACTGTAAGGTTTGGTTCTGGTGAAGGTCCCATGTTCTCAAGAGTATGAAGGAATCTGTAATCGTTCTTAGTAACCATAGAACGTCCATCGATACCTGTACCACCAACCTCAAGAGTAGCCCATGTAGGATCTCCTGAGAATAATTCATTGTATGATGTAATTCTTGCGAACTTAACCATTCTGCACTTCATAACAAAATGATCGATAAGTTCCTGTGCCTCAGCCTCTGTAATCTTACCAGCTTCAAGATCCTTATTGATATAGATATCAAGGAATGTAGAAACACGACCTACTGACATGGCAGCACCGTTCTGTGTCTTGATAGCAGCAAGGTAACCAAAGTATAACCACTGAACAGCTTCCTTTGCTGTTGTAGCTGGCTCAGAAATATCATAGCCATATGCAGCAGCCATAGCCTTCATTCCCTTAAGAGCATTAATCTGATCTGTAAGCTCTTCTCTTAACTGGATAACATCGTTAGTCATAACTCCGCATCCACAGTTAGCCTTATCCTCTTCCTTGCACTTAATAAGATAATCAATACCATAAAGAGCAACTCTTCTGTAATCACCTACGATACGTCCACGACCATATGTGTCTGGAAGACCTGTGATGATATGAGATCTTCTTGCAGCTCTCATCTCTGGTGTATAAGCATCGAATACACCCTGGTTATGTGTCTTATGATATTCTGTGAAAACCTTGTGTAATTCAGGATCTGGTGTATAACCATAGTTCTCGCAAGATTCCTCAGCCATCTTAATACCACCATATGGCATAAATGCTCTCTTGAGTGGCTTATCTGTCTGAAGACCTACTACCTGCTCGAGATCCTTCATCGATTCATCTATATATCCTGGGCCATAAGCTGTAAGACCTGTAACTACCTTAGTTTCCATGTCTAAAACTCCGCCCTTAGCTCTCTCTTCCTTCTGAAGCTCCTGTAATTTTCCCCAAAGCTTATTAGTTGCTTCTGTTGGACCTGCAAGGAAACTCTCATCTCCATCATAAGGTGTGTAATTGTTCTGAATGAAATCTCTTACATTGATTTCTTCTTTCCAAAGTCTTCCCTTGAATCCAGCCCACTGTGTCTTCTCAACCATTTGAATTGATCCTCCTTAAATATAATATATTTCAATGTACATTTTAAGAAAAATGTATTTCTTTTTGTACACTGTATACAATCTTAGTCAAAATAAAAATTGCCATGCATTATAGGATACTTATTGTTCCTATAAATATACATTGACAAATCCATAACAATTTGACCATGATTACTCTAACATGCTTCTGATAATAAATCAATAGGTTTAACAAGAGTATTTAATTTTGTACAATTTAAGGGGAATATCGTGAAATATTCCCCCTTTATAAACGCAGTATTCATCAGTACTTCAGGCTGTATTAATGTTATTTACCAATAAATTCCATTACCTGACCTTCACTTATAAAACCAACACTCTTTGCCACACACTCACCACTCTTAAATAAAAGTAATGTAGGGATTGACATAATATTATATTTCTCTGCAACTGATGATTCCTCATCCACATTAATCTTTACAATCTGAACATCATCCACCTTAGCTGCAACCTGTTCAAGAACTGGTCCTAACATCTTGCATGGTCCGCACCAGTCTGCCCAGAAATCCACAAGAACCGGCTTATCCGCTTTAAGTACCTCATTATTGAATTCACTTGCTTTTACATGTTTGATTTCCATATCTTATCTCCTTTATCTTTAATAATTATTATTTCATATTTCTCCGCATATATTCAAATTTTTCTCTTCTCATCTCCACAAGCATCTGCTTAATATTCCACTTTCTATTAGTATCTGTCAATACTGCCTTAAATGATACATCAAAACTCTTCTGTCTCATTTCAAAAAGAAGCTTATCCATATGCTTATCTGTCACATCACAAAATACAATAAGACTCTCTTTATTTTCTTGTGGCTGATATCCCTCTGCATCTGATAATGATATGCCTCTTACATCATCTGCAATTTCTGCCAGAGTCCGGTCTGTATCCGACTCATTAATGAATCCGCTTATAATTCTCATATTAGATGCTGCTTTAATGATATGCTGAGGGTTCTTAACATTATATAACAATATCTTTTCCAACATTAATTATCCTTCTTTGCCTTTCTGTTAGCAATAATTTCTTTGATTTCATTAATAGATTCTTTATGTACTCTCGAAACAGCATTAGGATTTCTCTTAATAATACTTGTAATATGGCTGTATCTTCTATCAGCTCTCTCAGATAACTGTCTTCTTTCTTCAGCCACTGCTGCCATGAATTGTTCCTTTTTCTTATTAAATTCTTCTTCTGCAAATGTGGCCGTAATCTCCATTCTTCTGGCATACATCTGAAGCTGTTCATTCTCTTTCGTAAATTTTTCAAGTGTCGCCTTAAGGTCCATAGCCTCATTAATTGAAACGGCAAAATCTGCTGCCATGTATATTGCCAGAACTACTGCAATAATATCTGCTATTGTTCTTGGAATCATAAGTACTGCTGCTTCGATGGGCTTGTGTATTACACACACAAGAAAAATAGAGAATGCTCCCCATGCAAGTGATATAAAGAAACATATATGCCCTTTAAAATTAAGTGGAAGATTGCTGTAATCCCAGTATCTTACACCAAAAAGCTTCTCCATGCAGCAGCCTGTGCAGAATTCAAGTATTGTAGATGATACCATTCCAAACAGAAAAACTAATGGAACAATATCTTTCACTGCAATCGTACTAATCAATATTACAATTGCCCCTGAACCATATATTGGCAGGAATGGACCATGCAGGAAGCCCCTGTTTACCCACTTATGTTTCCTCACAGAAACATAACAGCATTCCCATATCCAACCTAAAAAACAATATATAAAGAAAAAAATAAGCCACTGTGATACAGTATAATATCTCATAAACAATCCTCACTTTCCATTTTGTAAGAACTATTAATATTTCCTGTCATTATTTAACAACATCAAAAAACTTATCCATAATAAAAGTTCTCCTGCTTCTGCTAATTTCGATATAATTACCATCTGCAAATTTCACGCAATTATTCTTAATGTTTGTAACTTGATAAAAATTAACAACTACAGATTTATTAATATATTCAAAACCTTCATCGTAAAGCAGATTATATATTTCAGCCAGACTTCCATATATAGCTATGGCTTCAGAACTCCGGGAATACATTACTATTTTCCTTCCAGTTCTTTCAAAATAAATAATATCAGACACCTTTTCCTTACACACATGTCTCGATGAATGATACACAAAATAACTCTCCCCACATCGCTTGCATAATTTTATCTCCAAGTAAATATTCTCCTCTCACATATTATCAAAGCTTTTTATCAGCTCCATCTTAATTATATATGATATAAAAAATATTTCAATGGAATAATTCTGTATGTTCATACGCAATTAGGTCGAAAATTATTACGCCTGATAAATAATCTTTCCTGAGCATATAGTATAGTGTACTTTCCCAGGAAGCTCCCATCCTATAAACGGACTGTTACATGCCTTAGATGCAAAATCCTCTCTATTGACTGTCCACAAATCTTTCTCTCCAAAAATAACAATATCCGCTGATGCACCTTTTGTTATACTTCCAGGAACCATTCTATAAAACTCAGCAGGATTCTTACTCATAAGCTCAATAAGTTTCATTAATGATATATGTCCCGGTTCAACAAGCGATTTTATACCAAGTGCAAGTGATGTCTCTAATCCTGTTATTCCACTTGGTGCATTTTCTAATGGCTTTGCTTTTTCTTCTTCACTATGCGGAGCATGATCTGTTACTATCATATCAATCGTTCCATCTTTTATGCCTTCTATAATCTTTTCTCTGTCATTCTCTGTTCTTAGTGGAGGATTCATCCTTGCATTAGTTCCATACTTAAGTACAGCATCCTCAGTAAGTGTAAAGTGATGAGGAGTGGCTTCTGCATGTATATCAGCACCCAGTTTCTTTGCAAGTCTTACCAGTTCTACAGAATTACCTGAACTGATATGCTGAATGCATACTGATGCTCCTGTATTTAATGCCAGCATACAATCTCTGGCAACCATAACATCCTCTGCCGTTGCAGAAGCTCCACCATAGCCAAGCTGATCAGATACCTTTCCCTGATTAACTCCCGGCCTTATTATAAATTCAGGGTCTTCTTCATGCAGACTTATTGGCAAATCCAGTTCTACAGCTTTCTTCATGGCTGTAACAAGAACATGTTCATCCATAATAGGAATACCATCATCTGTAAATCCTGCTGCTCCTGCATCTGCAAGTGCTTCCATATCTACAAGCTCTGTTCCATTAAGTTCCTTCGTAACAGTAGCTGTCTGCATAACATGAATTCCTGTTGTTTCACCTTTTTCCTGAATATACCTAAGAGTCTCTACATTATCTACAACTGGCTTTGTATTAGCCATACATACAACAGTTGTAAAACCTCCTCTGGCTGCCGCAGATGCACCTGTGATAATATCTTCCTTATAGGTAAAACCCGGATCCCTGAAATGCACATGAGTATCCACAAGACCTGGAGCTACAATCATGCCATCTGCATTAATAATCTTAATGTTATCAGATTCTTCAGAATTGAAATCAGCTGCATTAATGTCATGACCGATTTCTTCAATAACATTATTCTTAATAAAAACATCAATAACCTCATCTGTTCCAGACACAGGATCAACAACACGGCCATTCTTAATGAGAATACTTGTATTCTGTATCTCTTTCTCCTCATCTGTTTCCTGTTTATCTTCTGGCATTTTATATTCATCCATCTTAATTCCACATCCTGCACAAAATACAGAATCAGGACTATTAACAAAACCACATGCTGGACATGTTTTATATTCAGTTTCAACAATTGATACATTAATATCATCTAAGCCGAGTCTGTTTCCGCAATTACTACAGAACACTGCATCTGCCAAAGCATTATATGTTCCACACACCGGACATGTTTTCCCTGCATTACCACTATTTATTGGCTGTACTGGTGTTATTACCGGCTCAGAATATGAAGCAGGATGCATCTGTGGCACATTTGGAATAATAACCTTTACTGAATCGGCATATTCCTTAAGAGTATCCCACGACATGCTGTCCGGATGCCTTAACATATCATTAAGTCGTTCAATATATGACACGTCTGTAGCAGATGGTGTCGTCATGTTGCTGACAACATCGCCCAAAAAAGTATTAAAAAAGTTGCCATTATTATATCCATATACCGGATAATACAAGTACATTGCCCTTCCTGTTCTTGATTCAACAAGTACAGTATCAAGTGAAACTAAAACATTGCCATACTCCATATTATATGCCGACATTCCTGATAATGCTTTAACACTGCTATCGATAAAATTATAAAATGTATTCTGATCTATCACTCTGTTTTTAAAAAAATCCTTCGCAGTCTCAAATCCAGCAGCACCATACTCTGCTGTAAATCCTTCTGAATTAGTAACTATATAAAAAGGCAGAAATCCCTCAACATTAACACTAGAAAGGTAGGCAGCCATATTCTGATTGAGTTGCTCACCATTAGAACTTCTGATTTGAACTTTAACCTGATTATTCTTTGATGTAACCTTTACTTTCCCCATAATAAACTCCTCTCTTTTCTTTAATTCAGATATAATAAAAGATATATATAAATCATTCGAAAGTCAATATCATTGTATGCCTGTTTACAAGACCATTTCTATATATAAGTAAATGTTCTTTATATGTAATTGAATCCTTTGAGTACATAAATGGTTCTTCTCTGTATAATATTCCCCTGAATCCTCTTTTTTCATACTCTTTCAGTTTGTTTTCCGCAACAAGGTGAATCCGCTTATGTTCCCTTCTTTCATCCTCTGAAAATGTTCTGTCATCATATATGGATGCTGCCTCTCTCAGCTCCTTAATTAAGGCATCTACAAAATTTGCATGTTTCTTGGTATGAAGCATCATATATATTAAAAAACTGTTATATCTCGATGTTTTCTTTCCGTAGTTTCTTATTGCCCTTGCCATAGAGCTGTCATTAACCTGCTGTGCAATACTTAAAAGATAATCAATGGTCTCCTGATACACACAATCCGGATAAGGTACATAATACCTGTCTGGAACAGACTTATATCTCTTAATTGGCGGAAAATCTGCCAGCTTCATAAGCTGCATTTCTTTTTCACTACAATATTCATCGCCAAGATATCTGTACTTATCTCTTATGTCTGCAAGCTGATATTCAAGCTGTCTTAGATACTCATAACCTTTAACCCAGAAATGTCCCATACATCCATAATTAAATAAATGAGTTCTTAACACCAGTTTCCTAAATCTGATTGTAAATATATTCTCTCCACCTTGATTAACAATCAGCATATATCCATCATCAAGCTTATCAATACTTGCAATCTGTTCCACATCAATATCGCAATAATTCCCGGTCATTGCAGAATCTCTGAATATAAGAAAACTCTCAACAGCATCATTCATAAGATACGCAACTGCTATATCCTTTTCACCATCTATATGAACAGGACAAAACACATTGAGTTCAAATATCTGCTCCAGCTTCACAAATGTATCATTTTCACTATTGTATATTTCATCAAACATATTCCTATAAAAACTAATCCTTTAATATACTGTGTATTAATGAAACTCCGTCACATGCTTCCGCATCCATAACGGCATAAGATTTCTCTGACACTTCTCATTATTTCTCTGCTTAATGGCAATAGCTTCAAAAAAAGCTTTCCACATATCCGTATACTCATCATTAACAGCTTCTGAACCAGACAAAGCCTCTATCTCATAATCCGTTAAATACCTGATATACATCTCACCATCTATAGGATGTATAACCGCTTTACTACGGTTATCATCAATTATAAGCCAGTTCTCTGACGGCATCCTGTCTGCAAAATGCTGTGCCACTTCGTATATCACATCACTCTTCGGTTCAAGATGACACACATATACCTTTCCATCAACAGAATTAAACCTTGCAAACTCCCTGAAATATCTTGCTTCATTAATAACTCTTCTGCGGATATCCTTAATTCTCATAACAGACGGTTCCGTCCGCATATAAGTAATTGCTGCACCTGCCTTGAATCCAATTACTAGAAATCTGTATGCAGCATCCAGTGCATCCTGTTCTGACGAAAGGCATGCATAATATACGCATGCATAAGCTTCATTAGAAATCTTCTGCTTTATAGAACGGACAACCTTATTATATTCATCCTCATTGAAATCTACATGAATATATTCATCAAATAAAGACGGCTGTTCATTTCCACACCTCTCAAGTCTAACACATCCGTGTCCTACTTTCAAAGCCTTCTCCCATGCCTGGTATATGCAGCACATCATATCTTCGAATCTGTCTTCACAAACAAATATATACATACCACAGCCTCCACTCATAATAATTATGTGCATTAATTCTTCTAAAACAATGATAATTGCTGATATTGCTGGTTCTGATGCTTTATCTCCCAATTCTCCTTTTGGTTGTCACCCATAAGACATGCTGTTATATAATTCTCGTTTATTGGAATTTTATACATCATCTTTCCATTACATGTAATAAAATAATGTGCTCTCTTAAGTACTACTCCCATCTTCTTTAATGTATCAAAGTCCAGCCTTGCATACTTTCTTGTCTGCACAATTCTCTTGGCAGACTTAGGACCAACTCCCGGAATCCGCAACAACATATCATATGATGCGGTCTGTATCTCAACCGGAAATTGTCCCAGATGCCTTACTGCCCAGTCACACTTCGGATCCAGATATTCGTTAAAATTCGGTCTGTTTTCAGATAAAAGCTCATCAGCCTGGAATCCATAATACCTTAAAAGCCAGTCTGCCTGATAAAGTCTGTGTTCCCTAAGAAGAGGAATCTCTGCATCCAATTCTGGTAATGCTGAATCCTCATTAAGTGGTATATATGCCGAATAAAAAACTCTCTTTAAATCATAATTCTGATAAAGATGCTGGGTAGTCCTTATAAGTGTAAGATCTGTCTCTGGCGTAGCTCCTATTATCATCTGAGTGCTCTGGCCTGCAGGCGCAAAAGCCCTGTTCATCCCTGTATTTCCAGAAACAGCTGGCAAAGATAACCCGGTTCCCGATTCAAGTGCTGTCCTGTTCTTTCCTGATAATGAACCATATCTGCTATTGTTCGCCGAATTAAATATACTTCCTGTAAGATATTTATTAATACTGCTTCTTTCCATTCTGGCATCCTTGCCCACAGACAGCCTGTTAGCCGCTATAGTGCCTGTTATCTTTTCCATCGGTTCAAGGATATTCTTAAAATTCTTGTTCGGTGCAAGCTTAGAAAGACTATCTGATGTCGGCAGTTCAAGATTCACGCTTACCCTGTCAGCAAGATAACCCGCCTTTGATAATAATTCATCTGGCGCCCCAGGAATTGCTTTCACATGAATATATCCATTAAATCTATACTTGGTTCTTAAAAGCAGCAAAGTCTCACATATCTTCTCCATCGTATAGGACGGATTCTTAAGTACCCCAGAACTTAAAAATAATCCTTCAATATAGTTTCTTTTATAAAATTCAATAACAAGCTGACATAATTCATCCGGTTCAAAAGATGCTCTTGGAACATCATTGGAGCACCTGTTCACACAGTACTTACAATCATATACGCAATGATTAGTAAACAAAACCTTAAGAAGAGAAATACATCTGCCATCAGCACCAAAACTATGACACACGCCGCATGCCTCACTGTTTCCAAGGAATCCTTTCCTGCCTTTCCTGTCTACTCCACTTGATGTACATGCAACATCATATTTAGCTGCATCAGCCAGAATCTCCAGCTTCTCCTTTGTTGTTAAATTACACTTTATTTCGAACATGTGTTCATTATAAAACATTTGTTCGAAAAGTCAATATCTAATCGTAAAAATACACAAAAACCCTTTACCAGAATTCTCCAGTAAAGGGCTTATTACTATACATTATGCATACATTCCTGTCTTTTTTATTACAAATGCGTCAATTATTCTTTTTATCGCTTCTAACTCTTCCGTATTGCACATTTTAAGTTCATCTATCAAATCACTGCTTGCTTTGTTGCCTCTCATATGACCTAAAATCAGATAATCAGGCGTAACATTTAGAATACAACATATATCGGCAAGCAAAGGCAGACTGCAATTGATTCTTCCAGCTTCAACATTAGATAAAAATGCCTGTGAAACACCTAATTGCTTTGCCATATCAATCTGCTTAATATGCATTTCTTTTCTTCTCTGTTTAAGTCTCGGTCCAATATTAATTATCCGTTTTTCCATAACTTCCTCATACAAACTGTCTCAGATTATCTACAAACTTTATAATCAAATCCTGTTCCCTGATTTCCATACTGTCATATATATTATCCAGCATTTCTATTCTTACATCATATAAATCCAGATACATTGTTGGCAGATATCCATATAACTCATACAACCTTATCAGAACCATTGCATCTGGATATTCTTTATTATTCTCAATCTTGCTGTATTTATATCTAGAAATCCCCAGCTCTTCAGAAATCATCAGCTGGTCAGTTATGCCGTTAATATCCCTGACGCATTTAAGCATGGAACCTGCCGGTTTTGATGATACATTATCAAACGCCTTAAGAATTCTGATATTTTTCAGAACATTTTCTGTAAAATCATCCAAATGCTGTTCACACAGATATAACATATACTCAGTTACAACACCTTTAACATATTCTATTTCTGAAGTATTATTAAATGTAGCTACTTTCCCCTTTAAAATCTGACAATTTACATTTCTATCAACATTAACCAATAATTTGTCGATATCCATTCCCATATCGTTTATTTTCTTTAAATCAGTTCCGGTAACCATTGTACGACCTGTTTCTTTATTTACATATTCATCTCTGGTCATATCCAATTCAGATGCCATCCTGACCTGATCATAATCCAATAACTTTCTAGATATCTTCAATCTTTCACAAAATGCTCTATAACTATCTGTATACTCCATAGCAACCCCTATACATTAGTATGATTACTATTAAATTTTAGTATACGCGCAAGTCGCACATATATAATACATATTGCGAATTTAATTATTAATAATGTGTATATATAACCTTTGATATTTATTATATATCAGTTATTGTTCTTAATTAGTATTTTTATATATAATAATATTCCTATATATTATAAAATATTACATAATTTTATCGTAAAATACATTTAAGACAGCAAAATATACAGATGCGACAAATACCATTTAATATTTGAAAATATAGAATATAATTAAGTATATCAATTGTTAAGGAGGTTTTTGCATATGAAAAAGGTTATTAAATCTACATTAAGCAAGGGTGTAACAGCAGTTCTTAACCGCACACTTACATCGAGCGCTAATGAATCTTCAAGCTATGTTTTCAGCCAGCCTGTAGAGCCAGCAGAATTAAAGAAATTCAAGAAGGTTAGATAATGCTTGAGAAATTTTCTAGAAAAATTGCTGTATGGTTAATTAAATCAGGCATACTGGAGAATGATAACTCTGAGTTATACAGATATGCAATTCAATATTTATTATTGATTATTATTCCGACTATTAACTTTTTAGCATACTGTATAGCCACCCACAATATTATAGTTGGATTTATTATATTATTTTCATTTCTGCTCATCCGGAAATATAGTGGTGGATATCATTGTAAATCATCTACAGTATGTCTGATTTTTTCAACCATAATACTAATTTTTATGGCTTGGCTTTCCAACCGCATAAGATTCTCCTTATCCATGATAATAGTATTATTTCTTTGTGAGTCTGAATTACTCTTAAGAGGTCCGATTATTTCTGTTAATCATTCGGTCTCACAAAAAGAAAAAAGTCATTTCCACAAATGTTTATTTTTAATACTAATTGTTTTTGATATTTTACTTTTTCTTTTTTGGAATTCTAATATGACACATTATGCAAACTGTATATTCATTGTAATAACAGTATGTTCTATCGCACATATAGCATCAGGAATAGGAAAAAACAGAGAACGATATTATTAATTCAGTTCTCTGTTTTTATTATAAGAAGCACCGATATATTAAATTCCTTTTTAATATAATCATAGCTCTCTGCATGTGTTCCATTATACTTTTCTACTACCCTGTTTATACTCTTCATGCCATATCCATGTTTTTTACCATCAGGTATTTTTGATGATTTAAATTCACCTTTGCGTTTTGCAGGTGCTTCACAACATGAATTAACTTCTTTAATTACAATAACATTTCCATTTCTTTTTACTATTAATTCTATATACGGCTTATCAGCTTTATTACATTTTTGAGCCGCCTCATATGCATTTGATAATATATTTCCAAACAATGCAACTATATCAGTTGTAACAAGATATTCCACAGTATCTGGTCTTATATCAACCATAATATCTATTCCATTCTCGTTACATTTATTCATATACTGGCTTATTAAACCATTCAGAACATTACTATTAGAAAAGGTCGTCCTATTGCTAACACTATATTCATCCACAAGATATGAAATATACTGCTTTACAGAATCATTATATTCCATATTAAGAATTGCATTTAAATGATTCTTAATATCATGTCTTAAAATTTCAAAGCTTTCGTTTTTCTCATGTTCCAGCTTATAGTATTCCGCATCAGCCCGTTCTTTTTCTAATTCTACTTTTATCCTCTGATTTTCGGCATTTCTTTCATTAATTCTAATATTTACCCATAATACAAGTATATCTGATATAACCAGTACTATCATGCTGCTAATCATCCATATAGTTTCTTTCTTCTCCAAGTCCCATTTTAGTCCAATAATATAAAAAGTCATAAATACCATAAGAGACGATATTAAAATAACCACGAGCAATATCATTGATGTGTCTATATTAGCATATGATACAGATATACATTTGTTTTTTATAATAACCATTATTTGAGAAAACAGAAAATATAATATTTTACATGAACATACAACAACCAATATTATAAGCGTATACTGATTTTTTACATTCCGTATTCCAACTATATATTGTGCGAAATAAAAAATAATTAACTCTGATAAAGCCATCATCGCGTTATATAATATAGCCCAGAATACAGCTACTTTCTTCTGAACTTTATATAATAATGCAATCAATAAAACATAAATTAAATTATTTATAATCGTTACAGAATATATATTCCCTATAAGAAACACCATAAACATTATGGCATGACCAATCATTATAATTAATCCTGTTATCCATTTTTTATAACGATGCTCGTACATCTGAGACATGCTCATCCATAAAATTACAGCTTCTATAATATGAGCAAACGCATAGCTTAAAACAATCCCCATCCCCTACTCCTGTCCTGCAAGGTATAGAAGCAATTTTTGTTTAAACTCACTTTTCCTGTCGCGTGATAACGGAATCTCCTGCTCTATTCCTTTAAGCCTTATGTTATTATTTGAAAATTGTTCAACTTTCTTAATATTTACTATAATAGATTTATTTACCAGAAAAAACATATCATCATCCAGAAGCTTTTTCCAATAAGCTAAACTCTCTAAAGTTAAATACTCCTGTTTTTCAGTATACACACATCTTTTCCTTGCAATTGATTCAATATATATTATATCGTCCTGTTCTATAATCACATTGTTTTTGGATTCCTTAATCACAATCTTCTTACTTTGTTTCTTATAGCACAGCTCAACTGCTTTCCGCAACCCTCTGCTTATTACATTCTTATCAAGCGGTTTATTAATATACCGAAACACACCTTCATCCATAGCATCATCTAGATAACCCATATAAGATGTAATAATGAAAACAACAATACCCTTATTATTTTTTCTTAAAATTTTGCTGGCTTCTATACCATTAATGCCCTCCATCTCAACATCAAGAAAAGCTATATCTATAATGTCAGATTCTCTGGCGGCTGCTTCTCCACTAAAATATTCATATATCTTATAATCAGCAATTTTTCTGTCTCTGAAAAAATCCTGCACATATTCCTTCATCCGCTCAACACAGATTTTATCATCATCACATATTAATATATTCATAAGCTTCTCCTCGTAATTTACGACTTAGGAATATTATACATTATTTTCTTTTGTGCATCCATAGTGCAGATACCAATATACTGACATTCATTACAACATAAGAAATAACAATCCATTTCGCATAATGAATAAAAATATACTGGCGGATATTCAGATTAATGAGTAAATTTTTAAATATATTAATTTTATAGATTCCTTTTCCAATTTTCTCATATATAAAAGAAAGACTTAAAACTGGTGCATTAATATATGGCATTCCATATAAACTCTTAATTATCATAAATTGTATAATGCATGTGATAAGCGTAAAACATCCTGTAAATATAACCATTGCCAGATATTTTCTCAACCACCTTTTCTTTCTTCCATATGCAGATGAATTCAAAATATACTCCATACCAGTTTTTTGTTCCAGCATAATATTTTCAACTGTAATTATCACTACAACAATAATAGATACTATAAATATTATAAATTCCCTTAACCTTGCACTCTCACCTATAAGCTGCTCATAATTTCTGTCAGATATAATCCATGCTTTCATGCCGTACACACTATATATATTATCAGCATTTGCCAATTTCTGACTATACTCCAAACATGCCGCTGCCTCTTTCAATACATATTGATATTCCCCATATGCATGCATATATTCAGATTCCCACTCAGGATATGTTTCCTTCATACTCTCCTGTGCTTTCAACTCATCAAGCTTATTTTTCATTTCCCTGACAGCTTCCTGCTTTTCTTCAACATAGCTGCGTATATAACTGCTATCATATCCTCCATGTTCAATATACATTTTGTCCATTACTATCTGTGCGTCATTATAATGCATGACATTATTTCTTGAAAAATAACATGTAACAAATATAACCGTAACAATAAGCCACAATCCATATCCTGAAAATATCAGTTTATGCAATTCTTTACAGATCTGTGGCATTTTCTTAAGAACATGCTGATACGCTTCATTAATTTTTCCTGTTATCTTATCAATAATTGTTCGTTTTCCATACGGCTTCATGATTATGCATCTGTAATATGCCATACACATTAATAAAACCGTCGTAATAGTAGTTACAAACAATGTTACCGAAGCTGCTGAAAACACATAATATCTGAACCCCCAATTTATATAAGTTCTTATCATGTCATTAATCTGCAGCAGATTAATAATATTTATAAAATGAAACACATTATATCTGCTTTGAATCGAAATATTTCTATATAGAATAATCTCTACTCCTATAAACAATCCCAGACATAATAACGCATTATTTCTCTGTCTGAATGCCACAAATACAGACCAGATTATAAGTCCAAGCATGATAATCACAATACTCGATATAATTATCAAAATAATAACATACTCAATCTTACTTACCGGATATGTAAATTTACTGAATTGTTTAATATTCTGAATAGCATTTCCAATATCTCCTGCCCCACCATATATTAACAATGCAAGTATAAATGTTGTAACTGCCATAGATACTACCGATATGAATCCGCCAATTATAATTGCAAATATACTGGAAACTGCTATATATTCCCTGCCTTTTGCAGTACTGCAGTTAATAGCCCACATTCCGTTATCTCTGTATCTGAACAATTCATATATTATGCCAAGCATGAATACAAATGCTATATAAAATGAGTAATGATATTCTGTAAATGCACTAACAGCCTGGCTCTCATCAACCGAAACATTTACATTACTTATTCTTTCAAAATCCTCTGATGTTTTTATTATGTTACTGTATGCAAATGTACCCTCCTCCGCAAAAATAGAAAATTTCTGTAACTCCTCTGCTTTATTTATTATAGCAGTGACATATCCATTATAACCTGATATATATTCCTCCTGACTTTTTAATGTCCTTTCAGATATATCATTTTTACTCAACGGAATATTTTTATAGGCAAATAAACATAAATTAACCAATATACATAATATTAATAACAACCATCTTTTATAAGAAAATACCCTCTTTAATTCTGCCATATAGCTTCCTCATTTACATCCTATTTTTTGAAAGGATTAAATAAAAATATAGTATCATCATATACACTTTCCCATTGACCGGCATGCTCTATATCCTTTTTATCTATGTAAAGATATCCGCTAAAGTATTCAGCGCGTTCATCTTTTTTCGGTACACTTCCCCATGCAAACATGCATCTTTCATCACCATAATATATATTGTTTATTGTATCATCACATTCTATCTCATTGATTTTATTTCCATCCGAATCAATAATAATAATTCTGTATTCTCTTTTTTCTACTGTTCTTGTCATATTTTGAAATGTTATATTATCCATGTATATATACTTTCCATCATATGACATACTGCAACGATCATATAAAGAATCCGATTTCATCACAAGCTTCATAACCTGTTCTTTAGCATCAGCATAATAAAGCCCTTCACCTACAACATAATAAGCAAATATATTCTTTTCCGGTATAAAACAATAATCTGATATGTCATCCTCGGTCACTAGTTTTATCTCTTTAGTGTTATAATCATATGAATATAATGCTTTTGTTTTAGATCTCATAGATCTCTTTTCAAGTTGTTCCTGTACCGCAAAGTATAATTTATCCCCATAGCTTTTCACTAACCCAATTGATATATTATTGCCTGTAACCTCATATATGTTTTCTGAACTTCCATCCTTTAATGACATTTTCTTAATTGCTTCAGTGAATTCTCCTTCCATGCCATAATGAGCACATAAATAATAAGCATATACATAATCCCCATGAAATACTAAATGTGTTGAAGAATCCTGATCACTAGGAAATATTTCTCCAATATTTTCTACATTATTTCCTGACTTATCCATCCTTGTAAGCACAGACATACCATTCTGTATCTGCATATAATATAAATATCCTTCATGATAATATATATTAGATACTACATAGCTCTGTTTCATCATATTGGCATTACATGTGCTGTTATCATGTGCACAGTCCGGCTTACCACACACTGGTACTACCTCTTTTGTCGCATAATCAAAATACATAAGATAAGTCATGTCAGGTGTTATAAAATAATAACCATCCTCCGCAGCTGTAAAATCATGTAAAAAATTCGCTTTCCAGTAGCTCTGGGAATCGTCCAAATCATATCCGCTTCCTAAAGAACCATAATCAGGCTGTGCTGAATGCTTTGATACCTTATGTGTTCCGAAATACACAGCAATTACTGCCAATATAGCTAATAGTATTCCTGCCGGTATTATTAATTTCTTTGCAACTCTATTCATAAAACCTCCTATTTTAATTTCACTCTGAACATTGTTTCATCATTTAAGCATGTGCTGGATCCAGACTTGAATATAAAATAATCTGTTTTTTCGCTCCCATCCTTATATATAACCTTTTCCTCTATAACCACGGATTCTAGTTCTTCTAATAATGCAGTTATTTGTGCATTGGGTTCTGTATAATATTCACTTCCAAACTTAAATTTAAGCGGTACATTACAATATATATACATTTTCACATTTCTCTGTTTTTCAGGATTAATTTCAACCCATCTGCTTGTATACCGCAGCTTATTTCTTTTTTCACTTTCCAAAAAGGTGTAACTTCTTGTATCGGCAATTGTAACAGCAGCATTCGCTGCTCTTAAATATATCTTTTCTGCATTCTCTTCATTATATATATCCGTCAGACTGAAAATATACGCTATTGTTCTTCTCATACGATCTGCGTCATTCTCTTTATCATACGACCAATGTGAAAACACATCCGTCATATATACTTCTTTTGATTCTTCGTCTATCTCAACTTTAGGATATCTTACTTCTATTTCTGGATATATTTCTCTTATATAGTTTTCCCCATCAACCTTAGTTTTCTTTATTACTGGATATTCTTTTTTACTAAACACACATATCAATGTAATTATTGCTGTAGCTATACATATAAATATAGCTACAGCAAGTATAAAAATCTTTTTCTTTTTCATAATATCCCCTTTACATTACTCAAATAGCAAAGCTTTATTATAAATAATAAAGCTTTGCTATCTTAAAAAATTATCTATAAACTACATAATCTTCTCTTACAGCATCATCCATAGCATCAATTAATACATATCCTGCATTTTTTCCTATACTAACATTAGAATATCTATATCCTGATGCATATGTTGTCTGTGCTTCTCCTCCACTGTACCATAATTTGGTCATATCATCATCATAAGTTCCATATCCCAAAACAGTTAAATCCGCCGTTTCACTAGTTGAAACATATGCTCCAAATGCATCATAGATTCCATTATCTCTATTAGGATCTATATATGCACCACCACTATAATGACACGAACCTGCATAGCCATCGAAATCATGTGAACTAGCGAATGCAATTATACTATTAGCCACTACCAATACACTTACAATTCCTGCAACAACCAATCTTTTAATACTTTTCTTAACCATAATTTAACCTCCATTGTACATTTACCTTTTGTTACATTATTAAATTATTCATTCTTCTTTCTTATAATTCGTCAGGCAACCTTCTCAGCATTATTCCTATGTATCACATTCAGTTTCCTTGTAATAAACTATATCATTAGACTAAAAAAAATCAATGCACTATGTCTCAAATGTCGTTTTTTATGTCTCAACTGTATATTTTATGACATTTAATATCAAATTATTTTACTAAATTGATTACATTCTAATCACTTTATAGCATTCCCATAAACAAAAAAGAACTCCATCACACCAGCTCAATCAAGGTGTAACGGAGTTCCCATTCTGTATATATTTAATTCTAAGAAGCCTGCTCAAACTGCGAATTATAAAGGTCAGCATAGAAACCGTTCTTGGCGAGAAGCTCATCATGAGTTCCCTGCTCAACGATATCACCATCCTTCATAACAAGTATCACGTCAGCATCTTTGATGGTTGAAAGTCTGTGTGCAATAATAAAGCTTGTTCTACCCTTCATCAGATTATCCATAGCCTTCTGGATTCGCTCCTCTGTTCTTGTATCAACAGAAGATGTTGCTTCATCAAGAATAAGGATTGGATTATCTGCAAGGATTGCTCTTGCAATTGTAAGAAGCTGCTTCTGTCCCTGTGAGACATTGCTTGCGTCCTCGTTAAGCTCACAATCATAACCGCCCGGAAGAGTCTCAATAAAGTGATGGGCGTTAGCAGCCTTGGCTGCTGCAATAACTTCCTCATCAGTCGCATCAAGCTTTCCGTATCTGATATTCTCCATAATTGTACCCTTATAGAGCCATGTATCCTGAAGAACCATTCCAAATGCGTCTCTTAATTCTCTTCTGTTGAAATCCTTAACATTATGTCCATCAACAAGAATAGCTCCATCATTAACATCATAGAATCTCATAAGCAGTTTAACAATAGTGGTCTTACCTGCACCTGTCGGTCCAACGATAGCAACCTTCTGTCCAGGCTTAACATTTACACTGAAATTCTTGATGATAGTCTGGTTCTCATTGTATCCGAATCTTACATGCTCGAAATCAACCTCGCCCTTAATTCCTTCTGTAGAAACAGGATTCTTAACAGTCTGGTCTTCCTCTTCTTCATCAAGAAATTCAAATACTCTCTCAGAAGCTGCTACCATAGACTGTACCTGATTGATAACCTGAGCAATCTGCTGGATTGGCTGTGTGAAATTCTTTACATACTGGATAAATGCCTGAATATCACCGATTGTTATAACATTTTTAATAGCAAGAAGACCGCCGGTTAATGCAACACATGCGTAACCTAAGTTACCTACAAACATCATGATTGGATGCATCATTCCTGAAAGGAACTGTGACTTCCATGCTGAACCATAAAGGACATCATTAGTCTTGTTAAATGAATCAACCATATCCTTTTCTTTGTTAAATGATTTAACAATCATATGTCCGCCATAAGTTTCCTCAATCTGTCCGTTAATATGTCCAAGATACTCCTGCTGTGTTTTGAAATATCCCTGTGACTTCTTAACAACGAAAGAAACAAGTCCGACTGATATTGGAAGTATTATAACCGCAATAAGTGTCATAAGCGGTGAAATGCTTAACATCATAACAAGAACACCAATCATAGTAGTTAAAGATGTAATGATTGTTGTAATACTCTGGTTAAGTCCCATTCCAAGTGTATCAACATCGTTAGTAATTCTTGATAACACCTCACCATATGTCCTGCTCTCGAAATACTTCATAGGCATACGGTTAATCTTCTCGCTGATTTCTTTTCTTAATCTATAGCAAACCTTCTGTGTAATGCCTGTCATTATCCAGCCCTGTACAAAGTTAAATACTGCACTTGCGGCATACAGACAAAGCACGAATATAAGAATTGTTCCAATCTTTCCAAAGTCAATTCCGCCAGTTCCACCGATTTTCTTTACAAGACCTTCTGACAGAGCTGTAGTTGCCTTACCAAGAACCTTTGGACCTACAACAGAAAATACTGTTGAGCATACAGCCATAACTGCAACAAATATTATCGCAATCTTATAGCTTCCAATATATCTTATAAGCTTTCCTATTGATCCTTTGAAATCCTTAGCTTTCTCAACAGGTGCCATTCCTCTTCCCGGAGGTCCCATTCTTCTTTTCGGTGGCATTTTGATATTTTTATTATCTTCCATACTGACTAGGCCTCCTTTCCAAGCTCTTTAGCAGAAAGCTGTGAACTTGCAATCTGCTGATATGTCTCACATGTCTTCATAAGTTCTTCATGCGTTCCCTTGCCAACAATCTTACCATCATCCATAACAAGAATCTGATCTGCATGAAGGATTGTGCTGATTCGCTGAGCTACAATAATAACAGTGGCATCAGACACATTTGCAGCAAGCTCCTTACGAAGAATTGCGTCAGTTTTTAAATCAAGTGCTGAAAAACTGTCATCAAATATAAACACTCTTGGGTGCTTTGCTATTGCTCTGGCAATAGAAAGTCTCTGCTTCTGACCGCCTGAAACATTAGTACCGCCCTGTGCTATAGGACTGTCATACTTCTCAGCCTTATTATCAATGAACTCAGTTGCCTGTGCAATCTGTGCTGCCTTAACGACATCTTCATCGCTTGCATCAGGATTACCGAATCTTAAGTTACTTGCAATAGTACCAGAGAAAAGCATTCCCTTCTGAGGCACATAACCAAGCTCACTTCTTAAGTCATGCATAGAAATATTTCTTATATCATGACCATCAATAGTAATGCTTCCTCCTGTAACATCATACAATCTTGGAATAAGATTAACGAGCGTTGACTTTCCACAGCCCGTACTTCCTATAATAGCTGTAGTCTTACCCGGCTCTGCTTTAAATGTAATATCCTCAAGTACGTTTGCTTTAGCACCCGGATACATGAAATTTACATGATTAAACTCAACTACACCCTTTGCAGACTCAATTGTCTCAGGATTCTCAGAGTCTTCTATTGAAGAATGTGTATTAATAACTTCATCTATACGGTCAGCTGCAACCATCGCTCTTGGAAGCATTACAGACATCATTGTAAGCATAAGGAATGACATAACTATGAGCATCGAATATGTTATAAATGCAGTCATAGAACCTACCTGCATAACTCCGGCATCAATTCTGTGTGCGGCAACCCACACGATAAGAACTGACAAACCATTCATGATAAACATCATGCTTGGCATCATGAATGTCATTGTTCTGTTAGTAAAGAGCATTGTCTTAGTAAGCTTCTTATTAGCTTCATCAAATCTTTCCTCTTCCTTCTTCTCTCTTCCAAAGGCTCTTATTACAGAAAGACCTGTAAGAATCTCTCTGGATACAAGATTGACATTATCTACCAGCTTCTGCATAAGCTTGAACTTAGGCATCGCAATTACCATAAGAAGCATTACAAATGCAATGATAACCGCAACAGCCATAACTATAACCCAGCCCATGCCGGCTCCCGTTCCAACAACCTTTATAATTCCTCCAACACCAAGAATTGGTGCATACAGAATCATTCTCAGCATAATAACCGTAACCATCTGAACCTGCTGTACATCATTAGTTGTTCTTGTGATAAGTGATGCTGTAGAGAATTTGTCCATCTCAGCATTAGAGAATCCCATGACATTAGAATACAGTTTTCCTCTCATATCTCTTGCAACGCCTGCACCAACTCTTGATGCAAGGAAGCCTATACATACAGAAGTAACCGCCATAAGAAGTGCCATGGCAACCATCTTAAGACCAGCTGCCCACAGATACTTAGTCTGGATAGAATCCATGTCCATTCCTGCCTTGGCATCCATGCTCTTTGCATAATCAACGCCCATAGACGAAACAAGAGTCTTTCCCATGGTATCAATAGTCTTCTGGAATTCGCTTCGCATAGAAAGGATATCGTCTTTACTCATAGCCCCTGCACTATACATTGCCTTCACTATCTGTCTCATATCCACACATATAGTTTCAACCTCATTACCATCCGAATCTTCCATCATCTGTGTAAATGTAGTTAGTTCAACGCCCATAGACTTTCCAATATCTTCTACCGAAACATTGGCAAGCTGTTCTTCACTTACATGCATCTGCTCTGCCATACGGCTCTTGAATGCACTTTCAGTCACTGAAGACATCTGGTTGTTAATTATAAGTGCTGTAAAAAGTGTGTCGTCTAAATCAGTCTTATTCTTAGAACCTTTGACACTTAATTCATAGACATTATCATCTTCATTATAAGAATACGACTGTTCCCACAGCTGTGCTTCTTCCTCTGTCATAAAAAGCTTCGCAGTGTCAAATTCTTCCTTAGTAATCTTTTCTGGCACAGTATGCTCTATGCCTCCATTCTGTATACCTGTATCAATGATATCTGAAGTATACGCAGGAAGCGACAAGTCACACACTGCCTGAACAATAAGCAGTGCAAATACCAGCACTATCGACTTCCAGTATGGCAGCACATTTTTAATAATTCTGCTCATAAACACTCTCCCATCTTTATTGATAAATATTTTCAAAAAATCTGCTTTCAATAATAAATAAGCGTTTCTTATATTAACACCGATTTTCATAATAGTAAATTAATGTCAAATGTATTTTTATAAATAATTTATAAAGAATGTTTGAATAATAACAATATATATGTTATTATACGCGCGAACGTCATCCGTTTTTCGGAGATGTATCTTAACAAGCCGGAAGGGCTGCATACCTTTCCGCAAAGGAGACAATATGAATACTATCAATGCAACTCGAACTTCTGCAACGAAGTTCAACACTAAGTACATGGTGGAGCTGGCACTTATGGTTGCGGTCATACTCGTTATGTCACTGACCCCATTAGGCTACATCCGTACCCCTGGACTTTCTATCACCCTTTTAACTGTTCCTGTAGCTGTAGGTGCTATCATCTTAGGACCTGTCGGCGGTTTAATCTGTGGTCTGACATTCGGACTCACAAGCTTTTATCAGTGCTTCGTTGGAGGCGCAATGGGAACTGTTCTTCTCGGAATTAATCCATTTGGTACATTTGTAACAACAGTAGTAACAAGAACTCTTGAAGGCTTCCTTACAGGACTTATATTCAAGGGACTTCACAGTATTAATGGAGTTAAGAAATTTTCTTATTATATAGCAAGTCTCTGCTGTCCTTTACTTAATACTTTATTATTCATGAGTTCACTTGTTCTCTTCTTCTATAATACAGATTATGTACAGGCCTTCGTTACTGCACTCGGAGCTAAGAACCCACTTATATTCGTAGTATTATTTGTTGGTGTTCAGGGACTTATTGAGGCAGGAATCTGCTTTATTGTTGCTAGTGTGGTTTCCCGTGCATTATATGCTGCACTTAAGCTTAACCAGAATTAATCAGTCACTTTGATTGAATAAATCGGACATTAATCAACGGAGGATTAGTTTTGTTTACAGAGATTTCAGTTAATGATATTAATGATTTTAGATTAGGTCATGCTTCCAATAAGGAAGCTGGCACTGGTGTAACTGTTATATATTTTCCAGACGGAGCTACAGCAGGCTGTGACATTAGCGGTGGCGGTCCGGCATCAAGAGAAACACCTCTTACTATGCCTATGACTGCTGACAATCCGATTAATGCCATCGTGCTGTCAGGCGGTTCAGCATACGGTCTTGCCGCATCTGACGGAGTTATGACATGTCTTGAAGAACATGGTATAGGATATAACACAGGCGTTTCACTTGTTCCGCTTGTATGCCAGTCATGCATATTTGATCTTGGATATGGAAGCTCTAAAGTACGCCCAGACAGTACTATGGGATATGAGGCCTGCATTAAGGCACTTATGAAGGCCGGTGTTGTCAATACTGATGCTTCCACCGCTGCCAATTCGGATAGCAGCGAACCCATTCAGGGCTGTATCGGTGCCGGAACAGGTGCGACTGTCGGCAAGATTATGGGAATGAAGCAGGCTGAAAAGTCAGGACTTGGAATATATTCAGTGAAGACAGGCACATTTACAATGACAGCAATTGTTGTTGTAAATGCACTTGGAGATATATCAGATTATGAAACCGGTAAAAAGCTTGCCGGACTTAAGAACGCTGACAGAACCGAGTATGTAAGCTGTGAAGAAGCACTTTATCAGTTCATGGCACCTCGCGATATGTTCACAGGCAACACAACAATCGGTGCGGTTATAACCAACGCTGCATTTAACAAGGCTGAACTTAACAAAATTGCATCTATGGCAAGAAATGCGTATGCTCGCTGCATTAATCCAGTCGGCACAATGGCAGATGGCGATACAATCTATGCTGCAAGTACTGCAAAACAAGACGGCAGCGAAGCTGTACATGTTGATATCAACTTTGCAGGAACACTTGCTGCCCGCGTTATGTCCGCTGCAATTAAGAATGCTGTAATGAATTCTAAGATATCTGATGAAGAATTTTTAAGCATGGTAAAGTAACACATGAAATAATCCCCGATAAGCTGCTGTTCTGACAGTCTTTCCGGGGATTTTTATATTATCTTTATTTTTACATTTTAATTATTCACAAAGCTTAGAAAATGCATCCGCAACAAACTGTACCTTAGTTCCTATAATAACCTGTACAGATGTCTTTCCAGGTTTCATAACACCAGCAACACCAGCTGATTTAATAACCTTATCATTAACAAGTGTAATATCCTTTACTTCAAGTCTCAGTCTTGTAATACAATTATCTATGCTTGCAATATTCTCTTTTCCACCACAGCCTTCAAGAATTGTCTTTGCAATTGCTGTATAATCGTCACTTGCAAGTTCAACTTTCTTTTCTGCTTCTATATCATCATCTTCTCTGCCAGGAGTCTTTAAATCCCATTTCTTAATGGCAAATAAGAATACGAAATAGAATACGAAGAATGCTGCTATACCAAGAGGAATTATCAACCATGTCTTCTGTGCTGCCGGAAGAGATGATGAGAATAACAGGTCAGTAGCACCTGCTGAGAAACTAAATCCTGCTCTGAAGCCTAATGCAACTGTAATCATTGTAAATATACCATAAAGAAGTGCATAGATAACATAGAGTCCAGGAGCAAGGAACATGAAACCAAATTCAAATGGTTCTGTAACACCACAGATAAATGCACATAATGCTGCAGAAGCAACAAGTCCTATAGCTACTTTTTTCTTAGCTGGCTTTGCACATTTAATCATAGCTAAAGCTGCACCAGGAACACCAAACATCATACATGGGAAGAAGCCTGACATATACATTCCAAGACTCCATGAAACATCACTTGATGTTTGTCCTGCCCAGAAGTGCTGTAAATCTCCAAGTCCGATAGTATCAAACCAGAATACGTTGTTCAACGCATGATGTAATCCGGTAGGAATTAACAATCTGTTCAAGAATGCATAGATACCTGCACCAACAATATCAAGCTTTACAATTGCCTTACCAACGCTTACTAATGCGCCGAACAGTAATGGCCATACAAATAATAACACAACAGATACAAGAATTGATACTACTCCTGAAACAATTGCTACGCATCGTTTTCCACTAAAGAAAGATAACCAGTTTGGTAATTTTGTATCTTTAAACTTGTTATAACACATAGCACCGATTATACCAGCAAGAATACCAATAAATGGATTCTCAATCTTGTTAAATGCAAGAGTTTTAGTTGCACTGTCTGCTATAGAAGGTATAATTACTGTAACAAACTTTGTAGAAAGAAGTGTTGTCATCATAAGCCACGAAGCAAGTGCCGCAATTCCTCCGGTACCATCATTTTTATCTGACATACCTACACCGACACCAATTACAAAAAGGATTGCCATGTTATCAATTAAAGCTCCACCAGCTTTTACAAGAAACAGACCAATCATATTAGCTGCACCCTGAATATCTCCACCCTGCATAGTTTCTGGACACAGCATATAACCGATACCCATAAGGATACCACATATAGGCAGTACTGCCACAGGAAGCATTAACGCTTTTCCCAGTTTTTGAAGAAATTTCATACTTTTCTCCTCCTTTAAATCATTATTAATCGGGGTTATCCCAATCACGCGCATTGTGAAATCCTGAGTAATTATGATATTTTCAGAACTTCATCATCAATAGATACCTCACCCTCCTTTATCAGATTAATTTTATTATAATCGTCGGTATTGCATATAAGGACTGGTGTAATCGTATCCAATCCTGCCGACTTTATTTTTTCAAGATCAGCCTCTAAAAGTAAATCACCCTTTTTTACCTGCTGACCACCTGAAACATGTGAAATAAATGGTTCTCCCTTGAGCGTTACCGTATCCAGCCCAATATGTATAAGTAATTCCGTTCCCTGACTGGTTGTCATCGTCACAGCATGAAGAGTATCAAACACCATTGATATCTCACCATCTGCCGGAGCATATATCTTTCCTTCTGAAGGAATTACTGCAAATCCATCTCCAAGAACTTTTTCTGAAAATGTTGGATCTGAAACTTCAGTAATTGGCACCACTTTTCCTTTACATGGAGAATAAATAATATTATCCTTTGACTTTCCTTTGAAAAAACCTAGCATATTATCTCCTTTCCATCAATATATACCCTCTTAATATTCAATTCCTCATCAATAAGCACGAAATCCGCTTGTTTTCCTACAGAAATACTTCCGACTTTATCATATATACCAATTTCCTTTGCCGGATTCTCTGTTGCACACATAACAGCTGTTTCTAATGAAATTCCTGCTTTTTTAACGACATATCGAAGACAATCCATTAAATTAGTTGCTGAACCGGCAATTGTTCCATCATGTAATGTTGCCAGATTACCTTTTACCACTACAGGCTGTCCTCCAAGAGTATATTCGCCATCCTCTAATCCTGTTGCTCTCATGCTGTCACTGATTAGTATTATGCGTCCCGCACCCAACATGGCAAAAGTTGCCCGTATTACTGATGGATGAATATGAACTCCATCACATATCAGTTCTGCATGACATTGATATGAATCTCTTATTGCACCTATAACACCAGGCTTTCTATGATTCATAGGGGGCATTGCATTGTATAAATGTGTTGCATGAGTTGCACCATGTTGAATTGCCTCCATCGCAGTATCATAATCCGCTGCTGTATGAGCAATCGACACCACAACATTATCTTTTACTTTATCTATGAAATTCATCGCACCCGGCTCTTCTGGTGCAATATCAACAATCTTTATTAAATCATGTGCAGCTTTCTGGAGTTCACAGAAATACTCATAATTACAATGCATAATATTCTCTGCTGCCTGTGCACCCTTTTTTTGTGGACTTATAAAAGGTCCCTCCATATTAATCCCTACCAGATGGGCTCCGCCATTATATGAATACTCTCCGGCATTCTTCATAACTTCAACAAGTTCTTCCTTAGCTATCGTCATGGTTGCCGGACATATACTCGTCACTCCGACAGAAGCCTCATACAGCGAAATTATATCAAGTGCCTCTTTAGTTCCATCACACATATCTGCGCCTTTGCATCCATGAAAATGAATGTCAACAAGTCCTGGAATCATCTTAAGTCCTGTAGCATCTACAACTTCATCGCCAACATAATTATGTACATCCAGCACTTTGGTGAATGTACCGTTATCTACAACGACATCTCCCTTAACAAATACATTGTCCTGTGTATAAACATCAGCATTCTTTATAATCATATCTTCTCAACCTTCTATCCACCAAGTTAATAAGCTTTAGTAAATCTTACTAAGAGCTGCTTCATCTGCTACCAGTGTTACATCATTATGCAGCTGCAAAACTGATGCAGGAACATATGGTGTAATATGTCCAAAAAAGGCTTCTTTCACAATCTGTGCTTTATCTTCCCCACTTGCAACAACCAGAATCTTCTTTGCCTGCATTATTGTCTTGATTCCCATTGTGTATGCCTGTCTTGGAACGTCTTCTGCTGATTCAAAAAATCTCTTGTTAGCTTCTATTGTAGATTCTGTTAAATCAACACAATGAACCTGTTTTTCAAATGAATCTGATGGTTCATTAAATCCTATGTGTCCATTATGGCCTATTCCTAGAAGTTGTAAATCAATACCTCCAAGAGACTTAATCAGTTCAGAATATCTGTTACATTCTTTTTCCGAATCCTGCTCCATTCCATTAGGAATATGAGTATTCTCAACTGATATATTCACATTATCAAATAAATTCTTATGCATAAAATAATAATAACTCTGATCATTGTCCTGACTGAGTCCCTTATACTCATCAAGATTAACAGTCTTAACTGCTGAAAAATCCAAGTCACCTTTTTTATACCATTCTACTAACTGCTTATATAACCCAACTGGCGTTGAACCAGTCGCAAGTCCAAGTACACATTCTGGCTTCATAATAATCTGTGCTGATATAATATTAGCTGCCTTTCTACTCATATCAGCATAATCTTTTGCTTTGTATATTTTCATCACTTATCACTCCATTTCACATATTCTACCATCTCAGATTCTAATAATAAACATTCCCCAGATATACAAATATTTATTATATTAACTAAAATGTACTGATTTTCATATATTAAATTGTCGTTCGCTTTATTATGTTTACATATTAACAATTTTTTAACAATATGTCCAGCATTATTTGTCACATTTTAATAAAATATGTATTTTTATTAAAACATTGCAGATAAAAAGGCAATAAAAAAGACTAACCAGCCAGTGTAATTTATAATACAACGCTGATTAGTCCATATTAGTATTTCTATCTGTCCGCATTTTTCAACTTATGATTAACAGCCATCGCAACCACACCAAGTAACACAATGAAAAGAGAGATAAACTGCGATGTAGAGAATATTCCGACCTCACCTCTGTAATCGTTTCTTAAGAACTCAATTGCAAATCTTCCAAGTCCGTAAGTTATGCAATATAAGAATCCAATATTACCTGCTGCCATATGCTTTCCGGTAGTTTCCTTACCGTCAGCCTTGCGCTTCATAACAGCAGTATAAGAAAACTTAGCTGCTATTATCATAAGAAACGCCATATTAAGAAAATCTGCCCCCGATGATATAAGCTGTGTAGGAATCAGTTTAACTCCTGATGGTGCAAGTGAACCAGCCGGGAAAACAACTCCCCAGGCTGCATCTGTATGTCTTCCGTAACAGCACCCTGCAAGGAAACAGCCGATTCGTCCAAAGCCCTGTGCCAGCGCTATCTCTGGCATTACCAGGTCAAAATATTCAAGGAATGATAACTTCTTAATCTTTACATATATAAGGTTGCACAGTACACCTGCAATAAGTCCGCCATATACAACGAATCCCGATGAGCCAAGCACACCTATGGGATCTTTTATAAAATCCTTAAAGCTCACTATTATATACAACAGCTTTGCTCCAAGAAATCCCGATACTCCCGCAATTATCGCAATATCAATAAGAGCCTCCTCTTTCATTCCCATTTTCTTAGCCCTGTACTCACCAACAAGCAGTGCCAGCACAAAACCTATGCCAATCATCAATCCATAACCATGAATTACGAACTTTCCTATATGAAATAAATCTGTCTTCATAAAATCAATCTTCCTTTCTGTCACCTGTGAACCAATCCTACATCAGTCCCAGCTTTTCCTTAGCCATCGCAAGTCTTCTGTCAAATTCTGCATAAAATGCCTTATCATCAGCACATCCGGCATATGTCGTCATGTAGAACACTCTTAAGTTAAATGTATTAAGAATCTTCACATTATCCTCTGAAAGTCCCGGTAGTGCCGCCTGAAGCTGCTTCACATACTCATGCCATCTGACAATATAAGAATCATACTCCGCAAGTCCCTCGATGCCAAGCCATTTTTTCAGTTTAATCTTCGATAGATTATCCTTATTACACTCGCCCTTCTGCACAATATATTTAAAATGTGTCTCATCCTCCCAGTATCTTCCAAGTGGGAACATTCTGCATATTCCCGGTCTTATCGTATGTATATTGCACAGATTATCTTCACGAAGAAAAGCACATCTTCCGTCTGATTTCTGCATTTTTAAATTAGGCATAATAAGACCATCCACAACATTTAACTCAAGCTCGTTCATCGTAAGCTGTTCAAATGTTTTGCCCAACCCGGTTGTGAGCTTGTAACAGTCATATGGGTCAATCACAATCGTACTTCCCATATTCTGACAGCATACAGTCTGACAGCCCTTACACGAGTTAGTATCAACACGCACAAGGTCATTCTCAGTATACAGCTTACCATCCGATATATCTTCTAATGAAACATTTCTTAACATTATTCAATCCTTTCAAACGTGTACAAAAGATTATAAATCTTCACGCACATATTTACTTCATAAGTAACTATAGTAAAAAATATGTATCAAATCAAGAACATTTTACTCCCATTTTTCGCCAGAATGTGCTAAAATACATTCTTGTATATTTATTTTAGGAAATCTGATATTGAGAAAGGATTAAGAAAATGAAAGATAAGATTGTTACATTTGGTGAAATTATGCTTCGTCTCTCTCCTGAGAACAACGCAAGATTTACTCAGTGCAATGCATTTGAGGCTGTTTATGGAGGTGGAGAAGCCAATACTGCTGTGTCCCTTGCTAACTTTGATGTTGATGCTAATTATGTAACAAAGCTTCCAAAACATATAATCGGACAGGCTGCAATCAACTCACTCCGTCAGTACGGCGTAGGCGTAGACCATATCGTGCGTGGCGGCGACCAGATTGGTATCTACTTCCTTGAGAAGAAGACAAGCCAGCGTCCAACTAACGTTATCTATAACAGAGCAGGTTCTGCATTTGCGCTTGCTACTGCTGATGACTTTGACTGGGACGAGATATTTGATGGTGCAACATGGTTCCATTTTTCAGGAATCACACCTGCAATCTCTGATGAGATGACTAACATCTGTATCACAGCCTGCCAAAAGGCTAAGGAAAAAGGCATGACTGTAAGCTGTGACTTAAACTACAGAAGCAAGCTCTGGTCAAGCGAAAAGGCATGTGAGGCAATGTCTCGTATATGCCAGTATGTTGATGTATGTATCGCTAACGAAGATGACGCTATCGGTATCTTCTCTATGAATCCTGCCGATGCTAATGGCGAGGAGAAAAATGCTTACATTGCCAAGGAACTTATGAAGAAATTCCCATTCAAGATGGTTGCTTCAGTATGGAGAACAGAAACTTCTATCACAACATTTAAGCTCCAGTCAATGATTTACACAGAAGGCAAGGCTTACTACAGCAAGGAATTCTTCATGCACATTCTTGACTACATCGGTGCCGGAGATGCTTACTGCGCTGGTCTTATCTACAGCCTTATCAACAACTTTGACCCTCAGAAGGCAGTTGAATTCTCTAACGCTGCAAGCTGCTTAAAGCACACTGTAAGTGGAGATTACAACTTAGTTACAGTTGACGAAGTTATGAAGCTCGCTTTCTCTGACGCTGGTAACGAAGTTCAGAGATAATTTTATTATTCATATAAAAAACTTAAAGGCAGTTAATCTCTCATATAAGAATTAACTGCCTTAGTTTTTAAGTCCATTTCATAATCACTCTTTTTCCCCGGCAACAATCCTGCCCTCATAAATCTCAATTATCTCATCTGACAGCATTTCAAGTTCTTCCTTGTCATGGCAGGCAATTATAATAAGTGCTCCTCTTTTTTTCTGCTCCTCAAGTATCTTGTGAACCTGTTTTGCACCCGCTTCATCGAGCGCATTTATAGGCTCATCAAGAATTATGATATCAGGTTTTTCCATAAATGCCGCTGCTATTCCAAGCTTCTGCTTCATTCCAAGTGAATATTTTTTATAGGTTCTCTTATCGTCAGGATCCAATCCCACCTGCTCCATTGCATGTCTTATATCTTCAATTTCAATCTTATTCTTAATACATGCCAGCATCTCAAGGTTCTTCAATCCCGTATATTCCGCCACAAACGAAGGATTCTCTATAAGAATTCCTATGCTTGGTGGAAATGTAAAATCTTTTCCCAGTATTTTCCCATCAATCTCAATTTCACCCTTCACTTTTATAAGCCCGCTTATAGCACGCATAAGCATGGTTTTTCCAGAACCGTTCTTTCCCTTAAAACCATATACCATGCCACTTTCAAGTTCAAGATTAACATTATCAAGAACTCTTGCTCCTTTTATATCTTTACACACATTTCTTAATACAACCCTCATACACTATATCTCCTTTGCATTTAATATATCCATCCTGCCGACATATATATATCCTGCTATTATGGATATAAGTATTATTACAACATCAGCAATCATAATATGAATACTGTCTGTTCCTCCAGCAGTATATATATTATTTCTCATACACATAAGACCATTGAATACCAGTAATACATTTCCTGAAAATATCGTTATTATCATTCCTGTTGATATAAGTAAAAGTGCTATTACAGACGAACATATCATTGATAAAAACATCTGCACCAGTGCTATGGCAAATAATGAAAGCAACGGAAGAACCAGACTCATAACCACTATTTTACCTGCTGCCACATTTGTTACATTCTCTGGATATCCATATATACGAAGCACTTCCATATGCACATCCAGTCCCGGTTCATATCCATGAATTACACTTATAATTACAATTAATATATCCGTCAACGCTGTCATATATAAAACACTTGCAAAACACCACATAACTTTACCTGCAAACCATTTGCCAATGCTTCCACATCTGATTATTATCTGCATACCCACACTGCCAAAATCCCTGACGCAATAGTTTCCTACAATAAATGCAATGCCAAGAACCATAAACAGATACTGTTCTGATATATAAAATTCTGCCATATTGTCTGGTTTAATTATTCTGCTGCCCCTGTAAAACACCTGAAACAAATCCCCCACTGATACCTGACCTGTATATCCATGTGAACCGGTTTTTCTTCCCAGACTCATATCAGCAATAATTACCAGTGCAGCTATTACAACAGTCGATATTATGTATAAATATTTTCTTTTAAATATCCCACGCGCTATATCATTTTTTAAAATATTCCAAAACATCATCGATTTCTCCTTAAACTGTCACATTTTCCCATCAATAATATAACCATAAGCAGTACAGCCACTATCACAGCCATATACACAAGACTGCTGTATCTCCATCCATTCTGGTATACCCTGTATGTTATAAATGTTTTCAGCACTCTGGCATTTCCCTGCTCAACCAGCATATACAGATTAAGTACTATGCATATAAAATATCCGGCAATCCAGCTATGTATATATCTGTGTATTATCATCAGCATTTCCATGTTTATAATCATCATTAAAATTAATGTTATGAAAATTCCTGAAAACACTGTGATAAACTTTGTGTCTGTAAGATATGCTCCATAAACTCTCTTTGCCATCGCATTTTTTGACTGCCAGTTGTCAATAATTCCATGTGTCGATACAACACCGCCTATAAACATCCAGACGGTCATAATAACTACATATAATACAATCCTGCCAATTCCCCCACCAATTACAGAAATGTAAAAATTTCTTATATTAACATACCGCACCATTCTGTTATCATCATACATTCTTCTAAAATACGATATTAAAAGAACCATAATAACAGGAATTGCTATATAAGGAACAACCCTGTAATTATATGTAATAATAAAATCTTTCACGCATGTGACGCCCTTTGCCTTTCTTGCTGCAAATGCAAATTCACACACAAATAATGAAACTAAAATAACAACAGCATACAATGATATCTTTTTCCACTCCGGTGGTCTTTTCCAGATTCTCCACTTCATAAAATCCCCCTTTATTAATTATTCAATAGAAAATACCATTCTTCTCTCTAATGGATACTGTGACATAACTATGTAAACATCAGACTCTGCATATCTCTGTCTGCTATTAACCATCCATGCATCCTTATACTTTATGTTGGTTACAAATTGTACTCTCTGTGTTTCACCTGATGCCACTGTCTTAATATCAGTATTCATCCTTTCCAGAGAGTTGCTGTCACCATTAAATTCTGTACAATAGATAAATAATGATGCCAGACGGTTTATGCTTACAGCCTCCTGTCCGTTATTTTTTATATCAACAGTAAATACAAGATAATCTGAATCGTCTTTTCCTTCTGAAAATATTCCAAGCTGTTCTTTTGTGTAATCTTTTAAAATACCTGCCCTGTCATACATTTTGCATGATACCGGTGAGATACTCACATCTACTGTAATAATATCCGCTATGTCAGGTGTATAATTAATCCATTCTCCATATCCGCATTTTTCAATCTTTTTGGATGGAAAAATCGTATTAATTCTGATTGTAAGCATAAGCCATACTGCCAGAACAACTACTGCACATACTATCAATGCAATTTTCTGCTTTCTTTCCTTTCCCGATAATCTGTCATTATAAAACATCCATTTTCACGCCCCTTACCATAAAATGCACATATCCGCATAAAACAAGCACAACAAACAATATGCATAAAGAAACTAATGTTGTTGGCGAACTCTGTGGAACATAAAACACCTTCTGTATTGCAAGCCCTCTTATAACCGGATTACCCGAATATGCGACCAGCCTTCCCGATACTATACATATAAGAAAAGGCAGCGATAATACAACAAATCTGTTATTAGCATATAATGACAGTGATAATGCCAGTCCCGCTATAAGTCCTGCAAATACAAATATCAGTGCCATATATACAATGCAATATGCAATCACATTTTTAACAGCAAGATTCATAAACAATGCCTTATAATTCGGCAGCTGGTACCAGTCATAATTAATTACCGGAAACATTGTCATTGTAAGCATAAGATTAAGTAACAACGGAAATACTGCTGAAACCCCGGCAGTCATAAACACCGCTACAGATTTGGCTGCCAGATATTCTCTTTTTTCACCTCTTACAGCTATATTCTTAAGTATTCCGGCCTTCCTGTCTGTGTAAAATGATGCTGCATACGGAATAGTTATTAATAAAAATACCACCATCTGGTATATATTAATCTCTGGATTAATCATTCCACCCATCCAGCTTTCCGTAACATTTCCAACAACAGAAGACGCAATATCCGGATGATATCCGTCAAATATATGACTGACTGACGGTATAACTTCTAATACAAAATGTGCCAGTCCCAGCAACCCTCCTAATAACATTGCAGTTTTAAGTTCTTTCCCATGAAAAGCTCTGTAAAGTTCTATTCTTATCATTCGCCCCATATACATCACCTTCTTACTCAATATTAAACTTTATAAAGTTTTCCCCGTTAGCGACCTGCTGAACCCCTAAAAGGCTTAACCTCAGATAAATATTGTCATAATTAATATCGTCAGTGTCTGTCGCAACATTTCTGCCATTCTCATTTCTATAATATTTTTTTACTATCTTGTCCGGCTCAACCATACATAAAACTATATTGCGGTGTTCCCCAGCCTTAAGTGTCATATTTCCATAATCTGCGCCTGTTGATTCTGCATAATCGTAAAATATTGATTCACATATACTCAATCTGGTAATCTCCCCATTCTCCCTGTCCAGACTATATGGCTTTATTCCAGCAATATTAATTGCAGCTTCTGAATCTGAGTTATTAACAAGTTCAGCCGATATCATAAAAATCTTAGTACCAATCCCATCATATCTGCTGTCAAATGTCCCGTCTGCTTCATTGTATGTGTTAGTAAATCCTGCTTCTCTTGAATTAACCTTTTTTATCCATTCTATAAAATTACTGTCTGTACCACCAATTTCTTTATACGCATCCATATTATCAGCCAGTATAGCCTTATTAACCTTTATACTAATATTATAGTTTAAATGTGGACTTGTAAGAATTGTTCCCTCTTTAGAATAATCATCTATAATTACTGCATCTGATGGCAACTTCATAACATCCTCTTCCATAATATATTCACGATTCGTCTCAATTCCACCAGTCTGCTCAGTTTCAGTCTCCGTCTGCTGTATATCCGTATAATCTTTATAAGAAACTCCACAACCTGATATACATGTCATACTTATCAATGATAAAAATATGCCAACAAGCCATTTCTTTCTCATAAAACCCCTCCCTTTTTTTGATTTAATCGCACTTGCTTTTCTATATTTATATACGAAATCATGCGGAAAAAAGTTGAAGTTATATTTGATTATTGTGCCTTGTATATTATTTTTTCTGAAAAGGTATAATATGATAAGTTAGAAACATAATTTGAGAGTATAACTCATACTAATTTTTAAAATTTATATCTCATAAATTTTAAAAAAATAAAATCAAAGGCAGTTAATCTCTCATATAAGAATTAACTGCCTTTTAAAATTATAAATATAACAATACAACTACCTTGAATCTGTTCGACTCATGCTCTGTCATCATATATCCACTGTATTTTTCTGTTATCTTCTTCACATTAAAAAGACCAAAGCCATGTCCCTGACCTTTATGACTTATAAATCTTTCTCCATCTTTATTAACATTACCTGCAAATGTATTAACAACTTCTATTCTTAGCAGACCTTCTATGTATTCTAACACAGCTTCTATCTGTAATTCTTGTCCTGCTCCTCCACTCACATTTTCCATTGCATTATCAAGAAGATTTCCTAGAATTACATTCATATCAAAGCTACTGATTTCAAGGTCAGTAGGAATTTTCAATGTAACAGAAAAGTTAACATTATTCATTTCCTGCTTAATTTTCTGAGCATAATAATTAAGTATGCCATCAAATACTGAATTCCCTGTCGAAGCAACTTTCTCTATATTATCCATGCTGTCAGACATTTTATCAAGATATCTTATAATATCAGTATCCGTATTCTTGTCAGCAAGCGAATATATTTCTCTTATGTGATGCTTCATATCATGCCGTAAAGCTTGTACATTCCTGTCCTGCTCCATATTTGCCCTGAGTTCTGATTCATATATTGCAATCTGCTCTCTTAGTAGAACATTATCTTGCATAAAAATATATCTATCCAGCATCGATGTGTAAAAATAATATAGTATAAGATTTACCGCTATCATAACTATAATAACTGTTAATGCTGTCACTCTTGAAATTTCATTATCATTAAGCAGCACATATGCAACACATATACTCATGAGAACAATCAATAATAAAAACACCCATTGTCCTGAAAATTCTTCCCTATTTCTCTTCCTGTATATATTTCTCAATATGACTACAAATGCATAAAACATTACCACTGACAGGAATGAACTAAACAATACATAATTATTACTACGAGGATATTCCATAAATACAAATCCTGCTAATACATCCATAGCGCAACTCACACCGAAGCACATCATGGTGACAAGTATTTTCTTTTTCAAGCTTCCATTATGTATCAGTACAATAATTAACATTCCTATAATAGTAGATAATATATTTAATATACTATTATGAAACCCAAGATAACAGCCTGTAGTAATAATATATGAGACTGCACCTGCAATAACCTTCTTATGCAAATGCACTTTTTCAAAAAAAATCTGAAAATACTCTATTATTAACATTACCCTTACCAATTCCATAACAACAGATATTAATATATCCTGTATTGAATCCATTACTTTCCTCCATATATTCTGAACTGTGCCATATTCCTACTGAATGTCTCCCTGTATGCCTTACTGATATTAATATTTTCACCATTACTCATAACAATATATTCTATATGAAATTCACGTACATGATTAATATTGACAATATATGACTTACCAACCGGTACAAAAAAAGCAGGTAAATCATTAATAATATCTGATAATTTACCTACATATTCATCCATTCCATCTGATTTAATTATCTGCACATGCTTTCTGTCACTTTGAAAATAACATATATCATTAAACCGAATTCCTATCTGATCACCTCTCTTTTTAAAGAAAAACATGTCCGAATTTTTCATATACATATCCATTAAATCATCAAGAATTTTATATAGTCTGTCCTTGTTAAACGGTTTTTCAAGGAATTCATATGGATGAATTTTAAATAGCTGCATAGCATAATCAATTGCAGATGACATATAAATAATATTCATATATTTATCTTTTATATGTTCTCTTATATATACTCCAGCTTCAATCCCATCAATGCCTGGCATTCTAATATCTAGAAATAAAATATCTATATCAACTTTATTCTTCAGTTCCTTTATAAATGTATCTGAGGAATCCCATACATATATCTGACATTTGTAATTATGCCATGTCATATAATCATGTATTGCCATCTCAAGCCAGGAGCATGTTGACATTTCATCATCACATATTCCAATCCGGTACTCCATAAGGTTATCTCCGTTCGTCTATTTTATTACTAATATAACCCATAATACATAAAATGGCAACCAATTCTACAGAGTTAAATATCACAAACGAATAGTCATACCTATGTGCAACCATTAATATAGTAAATATTAACATATCTATAAGTAACATCATTCTGGTTCTGTTTTTTTAAAATGCATTTTGGCAGCAGTATCCAATGGATTATTTCTATTTTCCACTGGTGCTAATAATATAATAATAAATGCACTTATAAACATTCCTAATATTTGCCACATTGTCCAAATATTAACATATTTAAGAAGAAGCAATTCTAAAGCATATATAACAGTAGACATTACCGCACATGATATTCTACTCCGGGTATGATATCCTCCTGCATATTGTCTCAACGGCATAAGTGTAACCAGAAATATCATTGCACGCCAAAAACACCCTGCAAATATTGCAAGCATAACTGCAACAATTATCTCAATAATTATTGTTTTTAACATATCAAGTCCAAACACTATAACAGATTCTTCTCTATCATTTTTACTATTGTTATTTTTTATAAATTCCAGTGTTTTCATTTGCCTTCATTCACGCTTTCTCTTTGGCAACAATCCTGCCTTCATAAATCTCAATTATCTCATCGGACAACATTTCAAGTTCCTCCTTATCATGGCAGGCAATTATAATAAGTGCTCCTCTCTTTTTCTGCTCCTCAAGTATTTCATGAACCTGCTTTGCTCCTGCTTCATCAAGCGCATTAATAGGTTCATCAAGTATAATAATATCCGGATTCTCCATATAGGCTGCAGCAATTCCTAGTTTCTGCTTCATTCCCAGTGAATATTTCCTGTATGTTCTTTTATCGTCCGGGTCAAGTCCTACCTGACGGATTACTTTCTTTATATGTTCATCATCAACACGGTTCTGGATTGATGCAAGCACCTTAAGATTCTTAAATCCCGTATAATTACCTATGAATGCCGGATTCTCAATCAGTACTCCCACGCTTTCTGGAAATGTCATATCCTTTCCAAGAATCCTGCCATCTATCTCAACAGTTCCCTCTGTTGCTGATATAAGACCACATATAACTCTCATAAGCATTGTTTTTCCTGAACCATTCTTTCCTTTAAATCCATAAACCTTACCACTTGTAAGTTCAAGATTAATATTATCAAGTACCTTTGCTTTCTTTATAACCTTTGACACATGCGTAAGCTTTATTACCATAACTACATCCTCCAATCACTTCTCTTTAAAATGTCCATTCTATTAAACGAAATATATCCCACAACAACTGATACTGCTGCAAGCACTGCATCAGCTGCAATCGTAAGCCTTATATCTCCTCCCTGCGGTGTATATAGCACATTTCTTATCGCCATAAAGCCATTACCAATAACAAGAAATGACCGGAAAAACACGCCCATAATCAATATCACTACAACTGCCACATAACCTATAACCGCTCCCATAAGCTGCGAGGCACATATCTGTATCAGGCATATCGCTATTGTTGTTATTAATCCTGCAACTATCATATATACTGCAAGCCTTGTAAGATTCATATTATTAACTATATACGTTTTATTATATCCTGATACTTTGCAGCAGATATCTTTATCGACATGCAGGCTTAATTTCCCTCCTGCCAAAGATACTGCCACTGCTTCAACTATAAGAACTGCATATGTAACCATAGCTGTAATTACAGCCCATATGCACTTTGAAAACCACCACACAGACTTTTTTCCTGACCTCATAAGTATCATTCCACCATAGCCATTAATGTCTTTGAACGGATAATTCCCTATTACAAATGCAATAAGAATATTAGGCAGTATATATGCTGTCGGAATATTTATATCTTTCTGTCCGTCTGTAATCCATGTCATACCTTTAAACATCCATAAAATAATATCTGATGTTGTATATTCACCCATATAATGCTTAAGATTACACCTTACAAGAAACTCTGTTATAAGTACAGCGTAAACAACTGCTATCAGAAGAAACTTTTTCCACTGATGCACTATTCCATTAATAATATCGTATATTATCTGAAACATTACATTTTTCATCTGAAAAAGTCCTTTCTTCTTATGGTTACTGTTGTTAATAATGCTGTATCAAAGCTTAGCATAAGAGGATATATAATATACTTCCATGGAACAACGCCTGTTGTGAATATGTTGACCTTTAATGTGTAATAAAAAGACAAAAAGCCCCTGCATGACAGATGTTCAAAACTTATAACAGCTATGGCCACAAGAAAACCTATCCACTGCTTATCCGTAATCCAGAATATCAGTATCATAATCGTACCAGACACATATAAGCATACAAATGTATCTATAATAAATGCTGCAACAAGAAGCCATAGATGTGGTTGATTTAGAACAATATCACCTGTTGCAAAATAAGCCCTGCTGAATTTTTCTCCCCAGTTACATACCTTTCCTGTCATAAGCCTGCCTGCCACAGCCGTTACCACCGCACTATATACTGAAAAAAAAGCTGCTGCAACAATCATGTTAATCTGAGCATTAATCCAGACATTTCTCACATTCTTTCTTCTTATGACAATAGCACTGTTCATATCATATTTCTGCACATAAAGAACATAAAACAAAACAAATGGAACCACATATCTCCATACTGCTCCCATTTGAACATTAATAAATGCATCGTACAGACATGGTTGACCCTTCATATCAGCAGGGTTAATAAGTCTTATTATTATTTCCATGCACACTAGTCCAGTAATCATTAAAAACAATGCCACCGTAAGTGCCATATCACTTACATTAAATAATAATTTAAATCTTTTCATCCATCTATACCTCTGAATACCACAGCTTGTCTTTTCGGATATGCCTTAAAACACACATATATATCCTCTCCTAAAAGTTTTTCTCTTCCTTTCTTTTTAATCAACATTTTGCTGACTGTAAAATATAATGTAAATTCCTTTGTTTCCCCAGAAGTAACATTTATATCATTCCCAACAATATCACCCTGATTTTCATATCCCGACGGATATATAACAAGATTTGTTTTTGAAATAAGATTTATTAAATTATAATTCGTATCTGACTCATTATTAAGATTCATTTTTACAACAATGTAATCATACTTGCCATTTTCTTTTACATCTGCTTTATATTTCTGATTAAGTTCTGTATCACTGCAATAATCAATGTCTGACACATTCAGCTTTATATTCTCAGCATAATCTATCCATTCACCTTTTTCTGCTATATCCTGTTCTGGCTGTGGAAACCTGCTATTCACATCTATATACCCGGCAATAACTACTGCAGCTAATATAACAACAACTATTATTCCTATTATAAATAAGTGTTTTCTTATATTTAAACCTTCCTTAATATATTTCATGCTTTAATCCTCCCAGAAAATATACCAGTCCTCCTAAAATCAGTAAAAATATAATATACACTATATATGACAATATATTATTAATATTTGACATGTTAAACAGCACTGCCGGAGAAAGCTTTCTAATCCAGTCTGTATCAGCCATTCTTAATACTGCATTTGCAAATTCTGCAATTATATACGGTGCGAGCACTGCTACAAATCGGTTATTCACAAGATTTGATACTATCAACACAACCGTTGACATTAGTCCCCCACATATAAAAAGTAAAATCATATACATGATTACATATATATGCGGATTGGTATAAAACAATCCCGACCACATACCACTCGCAAATACAGAAAATACACCTGTAGGCCATACAAAGGAAGGCAGCACTGCTATGGCCGTAAGATAATTAAGAAAAAGTGGTAAAATAATTACAATTCCACCGGTAATGAATACCGCCATATACTTTGCAACAAGATAATTAATCTTAGCTGTTCTTGAAATATAATTCTTAATTATTCCACTTTTAATATCCGACAGATATGTTACCGCATATGGCATAGCTGCAAGTATTGGAATAAGTCTTACATATAATGTATATTCAAATGTGACACCATTTCCAAGCCACATCTGAAAAGCACTTGCCGGCATAACAGTCGCGTTGTCAGGCTCAAAAAAACTAATCGGATTGATTGCTGCTGGAATAATTCTTGTTACAATCTGCGACACACTTATCCCAATTCCTATAATAAGAGCAATCCAGAATCCCCAGCTTTTAAAAGCTCTTTCCAACTCTGTTTTAATCATTATTTTCATGGTCAGTCCCCCTTTTAATCATTATCCAGTTTAAATACTGGTGATCCTGTCGGAAATGCTTTCTTGGTTATACTGTAGCATGTATATAATGAATCTACAGTAACCCCGTCAGTTATAATGTCCTTATATGTATCGTTATATTGTCCATTATCATTTGTTTGAACCTTTGTGTACGCCGTTACCAGTTCATATGGAATTAATTCCATCATAACAATCTCTTTAGTTTCTCCCGCCCTGAGTGTCAAATTATTAGTAAATATCTCATGACTATCATGAATATTCATATAACTAAATCCTTCTGATATAGTCGTATACCATGTAACACCATCTATATTCTTAAAACAATATACTTTATATCCCATTGAATTGAATTTAAATTCTTCATTCTTTGTATTGATAATTTTCACTTTAAAAAGCACCGCAACCTGCTTCATCCCCATTCTGTCATCAGAAAATGTTCCATCTTCTTTAATCTTCTTATCATATGCTGTAAACTTTTCAGCAGTAGCAGAGTCAAATGTTTTTAATTGCTCTATATCTTCATCACTCATTAACTTAGATAATTCATCCACATTCTTAGCTATGGCTGAATCCTCATATATTATTGAAAATGTATTTCTCCCCTTTGAATCTCCTATAACATCTGTTTTTTCATTTTTCTCTGCATACTTTACCCCGGAATCCACACTATCAGATAATGAATTGCTGCCATTAAACACCTCTATTCTTTTTTCCATCGGAAAACTTATATCGGATACCTCTGAACCAGACTCTCCCACCAATTTAGTTTCTTCCATGCTTCTTATATCTTCAACACTTTTTCTTTCGCAGCCTGCAGCTGTTAACATTATTAATAAAAAAAACAATATACCCCAATATCTTATTTTCATATTCACCTCTAAAAAACCACACCATATATCTATGTAATCATGATGATATATGGTGTGGTTATATTATATACTGACATTATTACTGATAATTACCAAAATTATCAGGGCTCCATACACCCTCACAAGTTACAAATTCTGAACTAGAATATGCTCTAAAAAAAGCCCTATCATATCCATTTTCTTTCACATTATTACTCTGATATCTTTTACAGCCATCATAATATTTATATGTATTACTACATGATCTGGCACTTGTTCCATCACTTCGTCCATACACTGTTGCATAATAACTACTATCATTCTCTGCATATGTACAATACATGTATGCTGCACTTGTATCAGTTTTGGTTCTTTCCTCTGTTTCGCATACATCACCATCATATTCAAAACTAAAAGAAAAAGATGTATCCCCATAATTATTTGCCTTAACTATTCCAAGTGATGCTGTACCTACACTCACTACTGCCATTGCTGTTAAAACCCCTTTTGTAATAACATCTTTAACGTTAACCATTATCTTTTCATCCTCATCTAAAATCTTCTCAGTTTCTTTACTTCTTCACTCATCTTTGGCTGATAAGTTAAAATAGGGCATGCAACATTTGCATAATACGCTGCTACTTTAACTGACAAATTCTGAAGTTTCCCTGCTACTATTCGTTTAACATCCTTTGTCACAGTAATTTCCCTCCTTTCATCATTTGTATATATTTATAATATATATTTTTTGTTTTAATTTTTTTAAAAGGTATAATTTGTCTGGTTAGCGACATAATTTAATAATATTGAATTTACAATAATAATAAAATTTTATATTTTTATATAAATACCAATTAAACAAAGGAGATTAAATAACATGACTGAAATCAAAAATAATATCAACAATTATCTTGATTACTGTAAGTCTCAAAAAAGATTAGATGAAAAAACTTTAAAAGCATACCGTATTGACTTAAATCAGTTTTCTGACAAAATCATTATTAGTTCAATCAGTGAAATAAATATTTCAACTCTGGAATATCATATTTCATTTCTAAACAACATCTATAAGCCTAAAACTGTAAAGCGAAAGCTTGCTTCGATTAAAGCATTTTTTCTCTATCTTGAATATAAAGACATTATCCAATATAACCCGTTTAACAAAATGATTACTCAATTCAGAGAACCTATTATTCTTCCCAAAGTTATTCCACTGAAGACAATTGAATATTTTTTATCAACAGTATATAACCAAATGCATTATGCAGATACTGCATTTAAAAAGAAAAATGCTTTAAGAGATGCCGCAATATCTGAAATACTCTTCTCAACAGGCATGAGAATTTCAGAATTATGTTCTATAAAACCTCATGATATAAATCTATCTACTGTAACAATTCTTATATATGGAAAAGGCAATAAAGAGAGAAGGATTAATATTGGAAATGAACAGGTAATTTCTATCTTAAAAGAATACCGTAGTGAATTTAGTTCAGAAATAAATATGTGCGGTCACTTCTTTGCCAATCAATATGGAAGAATGCTTAATGACCAGGCTGTAAGAAGAATGATAAATAAATACTGTTCTTTAGCTTCTATAGATTTACATATAACACCCCACATGTTCCGTCATACATTTGCAACAAGCCTTTTGGATGCAGATGTTGATATCAGATATATTCAGGAAATGTTAGGGCATAGTTCCATCAATATAACTCAGATATATACACATGTTACAACTGCCAAGCAAAGAGAAATACTGATAAATAAGCACCCTCGAAAGGATTTTCATTTTTAATTATTCCGCATCTTTTATATGTTTAATATAAAGTTTACATGGTTTCTTTTGGAGATTTTTCTTATTCTTCTCGTTAAATGACTGATAATAGATGATTATCTATCAAAAACTCACAATATACAAACGGAGGAGAAAGTAAATGAAAGAATCAATTATTATTACATATCACAAAAATAAAGATATGTTGCTATTTTGTCTTAATCGTATATTGAAAACCACACCAGATAATGTGGAAATTTTAATTATTGGCAACAATGTAAACAAGGCTGAATTAGATGTAAATATCTCAAACTTTCGATGTAAATATTTAAAATATTTTCAAAATTTACAATATCCCAAGGCTCTCAATATAGCCGTTGAACAATGCATGGGTGAGATAATCACATTTGTCGATGCAGATATTTTTGTGTTGGATGGATGGTATGAAGCATTATATAAAACATTTACAAATTCAGATAAAATTGGCGTAGCTGGTGCAAAACTTATCAATCCTCTTACAAACCGTATTATAGATTACGGAATTATGTATTCAAAATATAATGCGGCCCATACGATGATGGGATTATTATACAATCATCCTTTAGCAAAAATGGATCGATGTGTACAAACTGTGTGTAGTGCAATTATGATGACTACCAAATCTTTGTATCAAAGAATTGGCGGAATGGATGAGGATATCCCTTATTCCTATACAGATTGCGATTATTGCTTTCGCTTAAAGGATATTGGTTTTGAAACATGGGTATCAGCAGGAGCAATAGCATATCATAAAGGAGGAACAGATCCTAATAATTCAAAGTCTGCTTTCAGTTATTATCGTCTGGACGCAAAAGGTATGTATGGAATGAAAGATTATGCAAAGATTGTTTATGATAATACAGAATGGTATAAAAAAAGTGCAGAATATTTTTTAAAAACATATCCATTGGAAGTTCACCAATTTGTAATGCTTGACTTTTCAACATTATATGACAGGGACTCCTTTCATCAAATGATAAAAGAAGTCCTTGGCATAACTTATCTTGATATTATTGATAAACCCGCTACTGAAAGAGACTGTGAACACATTGTCTTGTATAATAATGCATCATTTGAATTTATTGATATTGTTACTCCGATTATTTATTTTGTTGATACATTTGTAGGATTATTCAACAATAAATTATGGTTTCAAATGCGCAATATACAACATGATATAGTAGTTGATCGTCATGGAAATATTTTACCACTTTCTTTGATTGCTGAACAAAAATGTTAGTTATATCAAAGGCAAATTAATATGTAAATCACTTGTTCGCTGAATGCCGCTGGCAATAAATTGATTTTTTTTAGATATCGTCAAAGGCTGACGACATTCAGCAGAAAGAAATGACATGTCATAACCTGTTTTATATATCCCCAGTTCCGTAAATGTATATCGAATATTTTCTTCCAATAAGCTCTTTTTAATCCAATATCTAGATGTTTCACCTTCAGAATAATATTTATATGCCTCTTTAAAAGAATAATAAACATCATCTTTCTTTTTGATATAAAATGCATTTACCCCTTTTAAAAGTAAAATATCTCCTAATTTGTGATTATCCAATAGCTGTTGCATCTTCAAAATATCATCAATAACTCTGGCATTATAAAAATAGTTTTTTTCAGGTTCATGTTGAAGTTTTACCATAATCTCTGCCATTAAAAAAAATGTTTTGAAAATAATTGGCTCATGAGAATATTTGCCATCTGCTAAATATTTCATTGCTTTTTCAATTTCTGTGGTTACATTCTCATAGTCATGTTCGATTAGTCCATACTGCACTGTTTTCCTATAATAATTTAGAGTTTTTTCTGGCACTAATGTGGGAATATCGATAATACAATAATCCCAGATAGAAAACAACTTGTCCTTATCTTTGTAATATCCATAATAATTATATCCTTCATCTGAATTATTCATATAATCTATAAGTCCCCGTTTTTGTGAATCACTAATTTTCTCCCCATAATGTCGAGACTTTTGCATTAGTTTCTCTCTCTTGAATACAATTTCTTGCTTATAGCTCTCTGTATTGTAAGAAACATACCATCGATTATACATAATTGCCCGAAGTACATTTAATTCATCTTGATTTTCACTACCAATCGGATGTGCATTAAGTCAAGTCCAAATTTGTGTGTAAATTCATCTTCCAGCTATATTAGTCCGTCTATGCTGCCTTTATCTTCAGGAGATTTGATTGAATGGAGCTTAGTTTGTCATAGTACTCTTTCATATCAAAAATTCTGTGACTGACACTCCAATCATTATGATCATCCTGAAGAACTGCGCCAATCAGTCGTATAATAGATTCCGTATTAGGGAAAATCTGAATGACCTTTTCTCGTCTTCTGATCTCTCTGTTTTCACGCTCTATTATGTTGCTGGTTCTTAATGCAATACGATATTTTGAAGGTAATGCCATGATTGTAATGCTATCTTCAAACCCTTCATCAAGGACAACCATTGCTTCATTTGCAACATCCTGATATTCATCGTATATTGATTCTTTTAGGCGACGGGCTTCTTCAATAGTAGTTGCATTGAACATATCTCGCAATTCAGAAGCTAAACCAGTGCTGTATTTTTTGGGACACTTATCTATGATATTTCTAGTAAAATGAGCCTGACAACGCTGCCATGAAGAACCAGAGAAGCATTCCTTTATTGCTTCAACAAGCCCTGCGTGTGCATCTGATATCACAATATCCACGCCACGTAAGCCACGACTTTTAAGACTTTCAAAGAAGTCCTTCCAGGTGTTTACTTTCTCAGAATCGTATACTTCAAAACCGAGTACTTCCTTGTGACCTGTATTGTTTATCCCAATAGCGACAAACAATGCTTTGGACTTGACACGATGATCTTCGCGAACTTTTAAATATATCGCATCAACAATAATAAATGGATAATGTTCCGGTAATAAACGTTCTTTGAAATGTTTAATTGGAACATCAAGTTCCTTACAAATTTCAGAAACAGTAGATTTAGAGAAAGACTCTCCACAGAGTTCTTCAGTTACTTTTTTGACATTTCTGGTTGATATACCCTGCACTACCATTTCCATCATGGTTGTAATCAAAGCTTGCTCATTACGCTGGTAATTCTCGAATAAGGAAGTCTTAAATGGGACATTACGATGTCTAGGAACTTGTAATTCAATCTTTCCGATGCGAGTAGTTAATGACCTTGTCCTGGTTCCGTTTCTGTAATCAGAACGTTCCTGCGAACGTTCATAGTTATTAGCACCAAGTTGTTCGGTAGATTCAGCTTGAAGAACCTGATTAAGTAAAGCTTCCATAAGCTTGCCAAATGCTTCATCTTTGGTTTCTGAAAAAAGTCCTACAAAAAAATCACTATCTAATGTAAAATGTAATTGAGCCATGGGTTTCATCCTTTCAATTATGTTTTGTGTGGTAACTTAATTATAACTGAAAGATGAGCACTTGGCTCTTTTTATATAGATTTGTAATTTACACCATTATATAGACTTTATCTGTGCATTATCACACATTTTTAATACTTCTCTTAAAAAGTTCTCTTCTTGCTTATACATGTGTTTTTGAAGTGCGATATCACAACAAAAATGAATAAAAGGTCGATAGAATTTTAAATCCTCAGATAATGCACCTGGATAATGAGCCTGGATTGTGTCATATACTTCTTTGGAACGAAACCATGCTTTCAATGAACCATCATACTGGCGAATAACAGTACAAATCTGGTGAATATACTTTATGTAAACACCTTCATAAATTTGATTCTCCAATAATTCAATAAATGAATCCAACAGACAATTATAAAATAAAGAAACAATTCTTTCTGGCAAAATCAAATTAGCTACCTTAGTGCCAGCATCTATTATGAAGTCCGTATCTTTTTCAATCGCAATTTTATATAATAAATATGGGATAGGATATTTTTTGATTTTCTTTTTGATACCCTCTTTTTGCACATATTCTAAACATGTTAAAATATCTTTTAGATTATTTTGATAAAAAAATTTCCGGATAATATCATGGTCAAATATGTAGATTCCTGTTGTTTGCAACCGTATAATATTCCTTTTGCATAAAAAATCTAATTCTTTTGAATCAATTTGAAAAATATCTTGCAGGGTTTTATCAAGTTGTTCAAAAATATAAATAATAGACAAAATATATTTCACTCTTCCTTCTGGTATATCTTTGTATATAAAAGCAAACCTTTTCTTTAGAACGCTTTCGATTCCGTTTGAAATATCAGAAAGTGCCTCATATTTTTCCAAATTTGCTACAATATATCCACTTTTATCTGGCGAAATACATACAATGTTTAGTTCTTCCAAATATTTTATTACTTGCAATAAATTATATGGCTTTAAAGATATTTTATTTATAATCTCTGAAAAATATTCCTCATTCTCATCCAAATTCGTTCTAGTCAATTCCTGCAAAAAAAGTATGCCTTGTTTCTTCTCCTGAAATCCTGATAATGTAGCCGTAAGACAATGCTTTATATTTGCATGCAATAGATTATATAGCAATTCAGAAGTTTTTGAAGTGATATAGTCGGTATTAAATACACAAACAAGAATAGACAAATTGATTGATTGCTGATTTACCGCATAATAAACATAACTTTCAATAAAATCTTGAAAGGTTTTTCCAGCAAACTGCATATTGTCAATAATCAGAACATTTTTATTTTTTGAAAGTTTTTCATACAAAATAGCTGCATATTTATTTAATGCAGTCTGTAATGATTCTTCTGTTTGATTCACAATTAATTGTAATAAACGAATAGCTTTATCTACTTCACTGCATTCTGAAATTTCACAATCAGATTGTGACAAACATATTTTTTTCTCTAACAAGCTTAATACTTCATCGCTTGGTATTTCATAAAGAAACGCTATTAATTCCTTTATTAGATAACGAGATAAATCATCTTCCTGTTTCTCATGTTTTATCTGCCCCGCATGTCCAGACAGACTAATGATTCTATACCCGTTTGCTAAAAAGATATTTTGACATTCTGTAAGTATTCTTGTTTTTCCTGTTCCACTACTTCCAGTCAGTATTAAACTTGAAATGTATGGATTATTTACTAATAGCTGCTTAACATCATCTAAAATTTTAAGATAATTGCTACCAATAAGTCTAGTGGAACCAACCCAATGACTTTTTACCATAACCTTTTCAGAATACCATTCAAAATGCATTCCACTTTGTGCACCAACAAATGTAATATGAAATCTTGGCAACATAACCTCAGGTTTATAAACACTTTGTCGCATATTTAAGGACACTGCTCGTCCTTCCCCTTTTTTTAGACATGCATGATACCATCCTTTATTTTCAGGTTTAATCGTAGGATCAAAATATTGAAAAGAAAAGCGATTGCTATCTTCATCCATGAATTCTATATAAACATCCACCTGATCTTCTTGAAAAGGATTCAGCAAGCAAAATGTAAGTGCAAATGTTTCATTATAATAAATCTTTACTGCAGATGTATAATTTTGGAACTCCTCCAAAGAATGATGTACACTAGAAACTGCATTTTGAAAAAAATAAACATTGACATACGAACCATCTACTTTTTCCATCTCAGAATCTCTCATATATTCGACTGGAGAATATTTTTTAGGAAGTTCTGATGCGTAGCTACAAATTAAAGATTCAAGAGTTGCCCCATCAAAAAAACGAATTATCTTATTCGTTTTTTCACCAAAAGCTAAGATTTTATTTTTCGCAAATCTGTTAATAGAAGAATGACTAAAAAATAAAATTTCATTTACTTCATATATTTGTGCCATCACCAATGTGGGGGCCAGAATGTTCATTGCTATCGTGTTTGAATAATTTTTACATTCTGCCCATAAATGTTGACTTTCAGAATAAAGCCAAAAATCTCTATTATTATCGTGACTACCTCCAGTACCCTTCCATTTTTTTTTATACATTGCAACTAATAAGCAATTAATTAAGTTTTCAAATTCTATGCCATTTCCTTTTTCATTTCCATCACAATCTTTTTTTATAAATTTTTTCCAATATGAAGATGATATTTTTTTCATGTTAATCTCCTAAAATTGAGCGATAATCATCTATTATCCATTAGTTAATATATTCATCTTTATTATACTCAATATTTATATTTATTCTAAAAAAAGGTATTTTTTGTCTACTTAGAGGAATTATTTAAAAATACGATGCATAAATAAGTGTAATTGACTTATGTTCCTCTTGTTATAACTGATAAAAATCAAAAAAGGATTGGAGACTTCTTACAATCTCCAATCCTTCTAAATAATCATATATTCATTTTCTAAGGCTTATCCCCATACTTCTTCAGCAATTTCCTTGACAAGCTTTAACTTAGCCCACTGCTCTTCCTCTGTAAGCTTATTTCCAATCTCGCATGAAGCGAATCCACACTGTGGGCTTAAATACAGTCTGTCAAGAGGAACATATTTTGCTGCCTCATGAATTCTGTTAATAACAAGTTCCTTGTTTTCAAGCGCTGGTGTCTTAGTTGTAACAAGTCCAAGAACAACCTTCTTGTCCCCTGATACCTTTGCTAATGGTGCAAATCCGCCTGAACGCTCATCATCATATTCAAGATAATATGCATTAACATTTTCCTCACCAAAAAGCAGATCAGCAACGCTGTCGTATGCACCTGAGCTGAAGAATGTTGAATGATAGTTACCTCTGCACACATGTGTATTGATAAGAAGGTCTTCTGGTGCTGCAGCTACAACCTCGTTGTTTAACTTAAGCATAAGCTTCTTGTACTCTTCAAGTGCTTCACCGCTTCTGCCTGTAAGTGCAACAGCAAGCTTTGGATTAACCATTCCGCCCCATACGCAGTCATCAAACTGGAGATTTCTACAGCCTGCTGCATATATTTCAGCAACAAATTCATTGTAAGCCTTGATTACATCTTCTGCAAATGCTTCCTCTGTTCCGTAGATTGCAAGTGTATCTGCTAAAAGCTCTGCGCCTGTAAAATATGCGTAGAACTGTCCCGGTGAAGGAATTGTCTGCTTTGCAACAGTATTCTCGTCCTCTAATGCCTTAACGAATTTAAAATGTTCAACAAACGGATGGTTCTTTACTGATATTTTACCAACCATATATGTATCATCAATCATTGCTGCTTCTGCGTCAAATGTTGTATTACCATCAACTGTCTTTCTATGCTCAACGCCATTGAAGCCCCACATGAAATCAAGATGCCATGTAGATCTTCTGAACTCTCCATCAGTTATAACATGATATCCAAGTTCCTTAACCTTTGCTACAAGCTCTCTTATACAGTCGTCTTCAACTGCTGTAAGCTCTGTCTTGTTAATCTTTCCGCTCTCATAATCAGCTCTTGCCTTCTTTAATCTTTCTGGTCTTAAAAAGCTTCCCACATAATCATATCTGAAAGGTGTATGTAATTTACTCATATGTATCCTCCTGTTATAAATCAATTGTGAGGATAATTGTATCAGATGTAATTTGATATTTATAATACTTTTTAATTGTGGTTAGTCATAGTTTTAAACTATGATTAGTGCTGTGCCAAAACTAATTCCAAATTCTTAAAGCATTTCATTACCTCCGCCAGATTCCGATTATCTTAATTCTATAAACTTCGATTTACCAGTCACTTTTTATAATTCCAACGAATCTGCATTTAGTAAAAATTCATACACATTCATGATTAAAATACCCTGCTCATTATAAAATGGTTTTGGTGTATCAGATGTAATTACAATCTTCTTAAATGAATCATTTATTTTCAAAAAAGGGCGGATTTCCTGTGTCATTTTTTCTTCCGTCTCCAGCATGTACGCTGACTGGATATAGTACTTTTTAGAACCTTTACTGCAGATAAAATCGACTTCCAGTTGTTTTTTTATCGGTTTTGCATCCTTCCCCTTTTCAACAACAGTCAAATTACCAACATCAACATGAAAGCCTCTCATTCTTAATTCATTGTAAATTACATTCTCCATAGAATGTGTCACTTCCATCTGTCTATAATGAATTCTTGAATTTCTGAGTCCCATATCCATAAAATAGTACTTCAACGGTGTACCGATATAAGATTTTCCCTTAATATCATATCTATTTGCCTCTTCAATTAAAAAAGCATCTTCCAAATATTCAATATATTTCGTAATAGTAGTTGCGGTAATCTTTGAGTTATTTATACTTTTAAATGTTTTTTGAAGTTTGTTAGGATTCGTCAAAGCACCTATTGCGGATGCCAAAACATCAAGCAGTGCTTCCATTTCTCCAACATTTCTTATCTTATTTCGTTTTACAATATCGCTAATATATGTCTCTTGAAACAGATTATCCAGAAGCGTCATTTTCTGCTCATCCGTTTCAGCCAATACTACCAATGGAATACCGCCATAAGTAATATATTCGTTCCAGCCATCATATTTGTTACCATCATAGCAGCTCATAAATTCCGAAAAGCTCAAAGGGTACATATGAACCTCATCCCCTCTGCCGCCAAATTCAGTTGCTATATCTCTGGACAAAAACTTTGCATTACTTCCCGTTACAAACACATCACAATTCTTCTTATCCGCTAAACCATTAAGCACGCTCACAAACTCATCAAGCAACTGTACTTCATCTAAAAGAAAGTAATATTTTTCATCATCTTTAATCTGTTCCTTTGCCCATGGGTAAAAGATTTTTGGGTCTCGGTATTCTATATTATCAAATAAATCAAATGCCATTTCGATTATGTGTTTTTCATCTATTCCATTTTCAAGCAAATGATTTTTAAACAGAGTCCGCAATAAATATGATTTTCCACATCTTCTTATTCCTGTTACAATTTTAATCAGACCATTTCCTTCACGTCTTATAAGTTGTTCTAAATAATAATCCCTTTTAATCTCTTTCACCATGATATTCCTCCTAAAAGAAATTTAGGTTATTATATCCCTAAATATCTTTTATTATACCCAACAGCATTATATTATTCAATTATTTCAAAAGATATTTGGGTTTATTTTTACTGAAATATCTTTTATATTATTTTTGTATATCATCAGTCTGACAAACTTCCGTTTTATTAATTCGACAAACTTGAATTTACGATACCTTATACATATCGTTTTTATAAAACATTATTGCATCTTTTTTATTTGCATTTTTTAAGACAATAAAAACATTATATACATCGGGAAATGGCGAAACCATACCCATACATGACATGCCAAACATTAGTCCATTTAGTTCTCTATATTCTGCCGGACTAACAATAAAAATCAATAATGGTATTATTCCAAGCACAAATGGTAATAGGCACATTACAATAAACCTTCTACGCTTCAGAGGATATGATGCTAATGCAACAAATGATATCTTACCCGTTATTTTACCTATCGTAACCAGTGCGTTTCTCGGATAGACAATCCCATGTAACCACTCGTGTATCACCAAACAAATATACCCCAGGCAAAAACCAATCAAAATAAATACATGCGAAATAACAACTGTTTTGTTCATAACTGTTTTACACAGCATCGTTACAAACATTAAAACACATAATACCGCTGCAATAGGTGCCGCTTTTTTCATCATCTCTTCAATGCTCTGAGGTGTTTCTATTTTAACAGCATTCTTTGGTAAAATACCTGTCTGATACTCACTTATATCTTCAATAGACATTTTTAATTTTATCATTACCAATTCACCTCCAAAAAGAGTAACAAACTCCGATTTACCAATTTCATTAAATAATAAAATTCACGAACTAACTACATTGTCAAAAAATTCATTACAAGATTCACCATTATATCTTTTTCTTCTGGTCTTGACTCTGCAATCATAAGCGTAATCGCAACCAATGCTCCATCACTGATTATCTTACTATCATCTCTATACAAGGCATTATTCCGAGCAAGAAATTCCAAAAATAAAGATGCTGCAATTCGCTTACATCCATCTACATATGGATGATCCTTAATCATAAAATATAATAAATTAGCAGCCTTTTCCTCTAATGACGGATATACGTCTCCACCAAACACACTCTGATAAACTGCTGCCAAAATACCCTCAACTTTACCATTTTCTTTCTCCACACCAAATACATCCGATTTAAATGAACTCTCCATGTGTGAAACCATTTTTTTACATTCCTCATATGTTATTTTATATATAGGTCTGTTTCCCACAGGTTTTTTAAGAGATTGATGATCATATTGATCCAAAAGCATTAATGCATCTGTATACGAGGTAACAGCCTTTAAAATTTCTGACTCTTCAACCTCCAATGTGCACGCAAGCATCTTTGTTTGAATATCAACGGTTCTTTCAAGCGCTTGCAATCGTTTTCCATTAATAGCATAGCCTTGAATCACATATTGCTTTAACACAGAATTAGCCCATCTACGAAATGCGATGCCGCGTTTTGAATTAACACGATATCCCACAGATAATATCATATCAAGATTATATATCTTGGGTTTTCTTCCTCCAGAACTTTTGTCGGAAAAACCGACAGAAGTCCCATCTAATTCTCCTGAAGAAAGAATATTGGAAATATGCTCACTCACTGTAGCATGTTTAACATCAAATAATTCTTCCATTTGTTTCTGTGTCAACCATACTGTTTCTAATTCTGGACTTAACTCAACTTCAAGATTTATTTCACCATCTGTAAATAAAACAATTTCATTTTTCAAAAAATATCACCACCTATTACATCAAATAATTAATTGCATCTTCAACAGTCATACATGTAACACACTCCTACAAATTTCGATTTTTACACAACCCTTTAAAAAAAGCCTTTGCATTATCCAGATCATTCTTATCCGGATGTCCTTTTGATATACCTCCTATAAGCTTGAATGGTCCAAATGTATCATATCCTTTACAAGAAAATTCTCCCACAATTCTTCCCTGCTTTTCTTTTATAATTCCCTTTATTGAATCAAATACAGGTCTTCCACCATAAGTACACATAAGAAAAACTTCCTTATTCTCTGGAAGATTTACTTCAGCAAAGTTGATTACGGCCTGGTGCATCTTACCAAAATAAATACCAGAGGCAAATCCTATAAGATCATACCCGGATAAGTCCTTTTCAGTAATCTTAGCTGCATCAATAATATCAACCCCATATTCATCTGCTATAGCATCAACAATTTTCTTTGTATTATTATGATGAACCGATGCATATATAATAACTGTTTTCATATCTGCTTCACTCCAGCTCGTACGGATATCATACATCATCCGTGTAAGTGCAATACTGTCTTTAGCTGTATATACATCACTGCTGCAATATCCAAGTTTTACGCATCTGCTTACTTCCCTGATTTCATATTCAAAGCCATTTATATCAACCGGACACTCGATTGTTTCCGGTTCTTTTCCTTCCACCTCAAGTATCATGGTCTCGGCGTGTTGGAAATCTGGTAAAAATATACTTCCCTTCGTCCCCTCAATTCTGGCATTACGTTTTAATTCCTGCCCTATTGTCTGGACTGATTCTGCAGTACATCCATCGTTATATGTCAGTTTGAGACAGCTGTAATCATCTGTTCCATACTCATTAATATGTACCTTTTGAGTTTCTACATTCTGCGGCTCATCCCCTGTAACAATGCGCAGAAATCCCAGATTGTAAATTCCTATATCCAACAAAGCACCTCCACCAAGTGCAGGGTTAAATTTACGCTCTTTTCTGACACCTGTTGCTACAAACCCATACTGGCATGAAATATGTTTTATTTCTCCAATTACTCCTTGCTGTAAGATACTGCGTAAACGATTATACAAAGGAAGAAACCATATCCAGAGTCCCTCCATGATAAAAAGATGCCTGTCCCTTGCCAGCCTGTACAGTTCCTGTGCCTGTTTATCATTTATCGTAAACGGCTTTTCGCACAATACATGCTTTCCATGTTCAAGACATAATCTGCAATTCTCATAATGCAAAGTATTTGGTGTGGCTACATAAACAGCCTCAACATCCTGATCTTTAACCAGTGCTTCATACGAATCATAATATCTTGGGATATCATGCTCCTTAGCAAAGGCTTTTGCACTTTCAATGTTACGTGAACCAACTGCTACTAACTGTTCATTTTCTTTACTCATCTGATTTATAGTTGATGCAAATTTTTTTGCAATATTACCTGTAGCCAAAATTCCCCACTTCATCTTATCTCTCCCATCGATTCTATGAATTTATATGTAATATATACCCATTTGACAATTATTAAAGGGCACATATTTATTATACCTTATATCACCAGCTTCGCATATCAATTTTCTATCATATTTTATAATACAAAAGGTCAGACCCGCCAATACTAATAGTTCCTGACGAATCTGACCTTTTACAATTATTAAAAATTTTATATATTATCCTTCAATCTCTTTAATAAGATTAACCATCTCAATAGCACCTTCAGCGCACTCAAATCCCTTATTGCCTGCCTTTGTTCCGGCGCGCTCAATTGCCTGCTCGATTGTATCTGTAGTAAGCACTCCAAACATAACAGGAATATCACTTGCTAAAGAAACATTTGCAATGCCTTTGGAAACCTCGCTGCACACATAATCGTAATGGCTTGTAGCACCTCTTATAACCGCACCAAGACATATAACTGCGTCATACTTGCCGCTTTTTGCCATCTTTGAAGCTATCAATGGTATCTCAAATGCGCCCGGCACCCATGCAAGATCAATATTTTCCTCTGAAACATCATGTCTTACAAGCCCGTCTTTAGCTCCCGCAACAAGCTTAGACACAATAAATTCATTAAACCTTGCTGCTACAATACCTACCTTAATTCCACTGTCAACTAACTTACCTTCTAAAACTCTCATTATCAATTCCTCCTTATAAATAATCCATCATTTTTACACCACATTTAAAATGTGTCCCATCTTAGTCTGCTTTGTCTTAAGATAGAACCTGTCAAAGTTGGTCGCATCTATCTCAATAGGCACTCTCTCACTGATTTCGATTCCAAAATCTGCAAGCTGATATACCTTATCGGGATTGTTAGTAAGAAGCCTTAAGCTCTTTGCTCCTAAGTCTTTCAATATCTGTGCTCCTATGTAGTACTCGCGCGCGTCTCCCGGCAGACCAAGTGCCAGATTAGCCTCAAGTGTATCCATTCCCTGATCCTGAAGTGCATATGCCTTAAGCTTGTTGACAAGCCCGATTCCTCTGCCCTCCTGTCTCATATAAAGAAGCACACCCCTGCCTTCATTGTTAATCTGTGTCATTGCTGACGCCAGCTGCTGACCGCAGTCACACTTCATTGAACCAAATGCGTCTCCTGTCAGGCACTCTGAATGTACCCTGCACAAAAGATTGCTGCCGTCACCAATGTCGCCCTTTACCAATGCAACATGATGCTCACCATTTAACTTATTAACATAACAGTGTGCCATGAATTCCCCATACTTTGTCGGCATTCTTGTAACTGCCACGCACTCAACCAGGTTGTCATGTCTCTTTCTGTATTCCTGAATTGCCTTAATTGTTATGAATTTGAGATTGAATTTTTCGGACATTTCTATGAGATCTTCTTTTCTCATCATTGTTCCGTCCGCTTTCATTATTTCACAGCACAGACCACATTCTTTAAGTCCTGCTATTCTCATAAGGTCTACGGTTGCCTCTGTATGTCCGTTTCTTTCAAGAACTCCATTAGGTTTTGAACGAAGTGGAAACATATGTCCCGGTCTTCTGAAATCCTCAGGCTTTGCTTCATCTGACACACATGCTCTTGCAGTAAAGCCTCTCTCCTCTGCCGATATTCCTGTTGTCGTCTTAACATGGTCTATTGACACTGTAAATGCAGTTTCATGGTTATCAGTATTGTCAGCAACCATCTGTGTAAGTCCCAGCTTCCTGCACAAATCTCCACTCATAGGCATGCATATAAGTCCTTTTCCATATGTCGCCATGAAATTCACATTTTCAGTAGTTGCAAATTCAGCGGCACATATCAGGTCGCCCTCATTCTCTCTGCTTTCATCATCTGAGACAAGTATCAGCTTTCCATCCTGTAAATCCTTAACTGCCTCTTCTACTGTGTTATACTCAAACATTTTCTTTTACCTTCCTTTCCCTTTGATATTTTAAAATCCATTCTTTAGCAGGAACTCTTTCGTTATCCCGCTTTTCGGCTTTTCCTTTTCAAATGTGATGAATTTCTCTATGTACTTACCGACAATATCATTTTCAAGATTAACTACATCACCAGCTTTCCTAAGTGACAGCGTTGTCGCACCTGCCGTATGTGGTATTATTGATACTGAAAAGCTCTGGCTGTCCGTCTTGGCAACCGTAAGACTTATTCCATCTATGGCAACTGAACCTTTTTCAACAATATATTTTAATATTCCGATGTCTGTCTTAATCTGATACCATATCGCGTTATCATCCCTGGTTATCGCTGCAACTTTTCCTATTCCATCAATATGTCCTGAAACTATATGTCCTCCGAACCTTCCGTCAGCCGCCATTGCCCTTTCAAGATTAACAGCACTTCCACTGACCAGCTTTCCAAGTGATGAGCGGTTCAACGTCTCGTGCATTACATCAGCAGTAAATGTATTATCATATATCCCTGTCACTGTAAGGCACACACCATTGACAGCAATGCTGTCTCCTATATGTGTACCCTCAAGGACTTTTTCTGCCTGTATTGTAAGAATTGCCGACGCCGTTCCTTTTTTCACATTATTCACATGTCCGATTTCTTCAATAATTCCCGTAAACATTACAACTCTCCTTCAATCAGAATATCGTCACCAAGAAGACGAACTGTCTTGTTTCTCAACTGATATGCTTCATCTACATTTGCAACACCCTGACCTTCAACTGCTGTCTTACTGTCTGCCCCGCCAAATATCTTAGGTGCAATGTAAGTCTGAACCCGTTTCACAATTCCAGCCTGCAATGCCGAGAAGTTAAGTGTTCCGCCTCCCTCTAGAATCACGCTGTCGATACCTTTTTCTCCAAGTATGTTCATAAGCTCTTTAAGGTCAACGTGCTGCTCTGATTCTTTTGTAATTATCACTTTACAGCCTGCATTTTCATATAAAGATTTCCTGTCGCTGTCGGTACTACATGTAGCAATTATTGTTGGTATCTGCCCTGCACTTTTTACAATTCTGCTGTCCAGCGGAGTTCTCAATCTGCTGTCGCATATGATTCGCACAGGATTGTGTGGATTGCTTATGGCTGTACTTCTACAGTCAAGCATTGGATTATCAGCAATCACAGTGCCGACACCAACCATAATTGCCGCGTATCTGTGACGGTCTGCATGCACATTTTCTCTTGCCTGCTCACCTGTAATCCACTTGGAAAGTCCCTTATATGTGGCAATTTTTCCATCAAGTGTCTGTGCTGTTTTCATCACAACATATGGCTCTTTATTCCTTATGTAATGAAAGAATACATAATTCATCGCCAGACATTCTTCATTGCATACACAACCTTCAACTTTAATCCCGTGTTCTTCCAGATATTTAACACCATTTCCACTTACCAGGGGATTAGGATCCATCGAACCTATCACAACCCTGCTTATTCCTGCCTGCACAAGTGCTTCAGTGCAAGGCGGCTGTTTCCCATGATGACAGCACGGCTCAAGTGTCACATATATGGTTGCTCCACTGGTATCCTCCATACATCTTGAAAGTGCATCTCTTTCCGCATGAAGCTCACCATATTTCCTGTGCCAGCCTTCACCTATAATTCTGTCATCCTTTACAATTACAGCTCCAACCAGCGGATTAGGATTAACCCAGCCTGTTCCTCTCTTTGCCAGTTCAATCGCCCGCTTCATGTAGAATTCATCTTCTTTTGAAAAATTATTATTTATTTCCTGCTGCATATCTGCACCTTCTTTCTGTTCTTTCCTGTCCAGCTTTTCTCTGTTCTGATTTTCCCTGTTTGCTGTATCTTAATTTCATTCTTAATGTGCTTGCTGTTTTCCTGATTTTACCGGCTCAAAGTCGTGATACCTATAAATAGTCGCATTTTCAATGGTTTAGCAGGTCTTTTTTCATCTTATCTATAATATTAAACATATTTTTATTCCTCAAAAACCTATAAATTCATTGTTTATGACATGTTTAGTAGGTAATTGCTTAAGTTTTCTTCAGTTTTTAGCTAAAATAAACCTACTAAAGCCACAAAAAACTTACATTTATAGGTTTTTACCAAATTTACCTGCTGCCATTCTGCTCTGAATTGCTATAATATGCCGCCAGATTGCTCAGAATTGAATCGCCGTAATATGCAGCCGCCACAATTGCCAGTTCCAACATTTCAGACCAGACTCCGCCTCAACAATACAGACATCCTAGCACGACCAAAATCCAGCCCAGACATAAAAAAAGCTTCCAAAGCAGTTTCATCTCACCACTTCAGAAGCCTTACGCCAAAATATCGAATTTCTATAATCAAATTCTTACTCTGACAATCAAAAAAACTCTGAGATAATAATTCATCTCAGAGCCAGTATCCACATTCAAGCCAGCCATTCATTCTACTATGATTACATTATGAATAACTAACTTTAATATCACTTCTTCCATCCAGACTTTACTGTCGGCTTCGGAATTACACCGAATCATGCTCTGGCTTACGCCTCGGCTCGTGGGCTTTACCACCGGTAGGGAATCACACCCTGCCCTGAAGTTCCATATGTATTAAATTGTTTATAGTATACACCCGATTTTTAAAAAATCAAGTACTTGACATATTTATTAATCTTATGATACTATACCACGGCACAATTAAATATGGTTATATTGGAAACGACACATCCCCCGGATGATAACGAACAACACATGTTTTGCTTAGGTTATTATTTAAGGAGGATTTTTTTATGCCAAAAAACAAGTTTCAGGATGTTGTTTTCACAATTATTATGGCAACAATTATGGTCTATGGAATGGTCGTATATAATGTTGCCCTCAACACAGGTACTGTAAATGGTACTACTTTCTTAGCTGCAACACATGAATTGCCAATCATGGTTCCAATTGCATTCGTACTCGAATTCTTCGTTGTAGGAAAGATTGCTAAAATGCTTGCGTTCACAGTTATGCGTCCTACTGACAGACCTCAGTTCATCACATATGCAATATCAATATGTATATGCTGCATTATGTGTCCGGTTATGAGTCTAGTTGCAACATTTCTTTTCAAAGAACCATCCTTTGGCATGTGGGTTAAAACATGGGCAATGAACTTCCCTATGGCAATCTGCTATCAGATGTTCTATTGCGGACCACTTGTAAGGCTTATATTTAGGGCAATATTTGTTAGAAAAAATGCTGATGCAACAGAAGCTGTAACGGCTGCAGAGGCAGAATAATATTAATCACTAAGGGGCTGTCACTTGACAGCCCCTTAAAAAAATCAATTATTTATAATATTACATTTTCAAACAAAAATACCATTACCGGCATGGTTACTATAGCACTAAGCGTTGTAATCACATTTATGGCACTGGCATATTTTGAATCATTGCCATATACCTGACACATCTGCGTAACTGTTGATGCTGAAGGTGTAATAACTGCCAAGAAAACAATAAGCATAATTTTAGGTGCATCCTGAGAAATACCAGCAAGATGGCTTAATTTTATCAAAAGAAGTGCTATAAGCGGTACAACAACCATTCTCAACAAAGAAACAAAATACAGCCTTCTGTTAGCAAAAATTTTCTTTAAATCCATCCCTGCAAAAAGCATTCCTGTAACTATCATGCTGGCAGGTCCTATCATATTGCCAACAGAGCCTATCGTATCATTAATTATTAAAGGCAGTCTGATTCTTGTAAAGAAAAGTATTACACCAACCACAATCGAGATCATATTTATATTTAACACAATCTTCTTCCAGTCATATGAACTTTCACGGCTGATTATTTTTTTACAGTGAGTCCACAAAAAGATAAGCTGCACACTCATGAAAACACATCCGTAAAGCACCCACTCCTGACCTAGAATAAATGTCACAATTGGAACAATAAGATTACCTGAATTTGAATAATAAACAGATGCTATCTCCACCTCATTCAGGTGAAACAATCTCCCCATAACTGATATAACTCCAAGCAATACAATCTGTAATGTCACTGATGCCGCCAAAGCAAGCAACAACCCATTTACTGTCTTTGATGTATAATCCACCTGAAAAGCCTTTATAATGACACATGGTATAATCAGGTATAAAACAATTTTGGATAAAACTTTACTGTCCTCATCTTTTACGATACCTGCTTTTACAATAATAAAGCCCATAAGAATCATAATGAATAGCTCTACTATCTGTTCCATAAGAAGTATGCTAATATGCATAAAAATCATCTCCTATTGTTATGATACGCCCAACGCATTATATACATCTTTTGCAATTATCATTCATCCACCAGGCATAACATTCTTTTAAGCAAAAGTCTCCTCTTTTATATAAAAACTCAATATATAAGCAGGGGAAACTTTTCCCCCACCTATATTACATATGTTCTTTGCAAATATCAAGATGCATGACTAATGCCATAGGTCGTATGTCTGATTGAATAATAGCTCCTGTCCCATACGCCGCAAATTCATATGGGAAAATCATTCTTGCTATTTGTATTGTTTAAGAAATATTTATCGGAAAGTGGCATAGATAATGACCATATCATTGAGATTGCTTTAGATGGCATTGAAAATGATGAGTTGAGAGATCCAAAGAAGTGTTACCAGTATATTAAAGATGCAATGAAAGATGACCAGAAGTATTATCTACTTTTAGACGAAGTACAGTTTATGCCACGATTTGAGGAAGTTCTGAACAGCCTGCTTCGTATCAGCAATATTGATATATATGTGACTGGCAGTAATTCTAAGTTTCTATCCAGTGATATTGTAACTGAATTTAGAGGCAGAGGAGACGAGATAAGAATATATCCGTTGTCTTTTGCAGAGTTCTATGCAGCTTTCGGTGGAGATTATGATGATACTTGGGAAGAATATATGATATATGGTGGTTTACCACAGGTGGTACAGTTCTCTATGGAACGCCAAAAGGCTGAGTATCTAAAAAACATTTTCACAAATGTTTATATTAAGGATGTTGTAGAAAGAAACAAGCTTCGAAATGTTGATGAGATTGATACATTAGTAGATATTCTCGCTTCTTCGATAGGGGCTCCTACTAATCCAACAAAAATATCAAATACTTATAAAAGTGAGCGTGGTATAAATTACAGCAATAAGACCATATCCAACCATATAGATTATCTTGTGGAGGCATTTTTGATTTCTAAAGCTGACAGATATGATATTAAAGGCAGAAAATATGTAGGGGCAAATCTGAAATACTATTTTACAGATGTGGGACTTAGAAATGCCAGATTGAATTTTAGACAGCAGGAACCTACTCATATCATGGAAAATATTGTTTACAATGAGCTACTTATCAGAGGCTATAATGTAGATGTTGGTATTGTAGACGTATATACGAAAAATGATGAAGGAAAAACAACTCGAAAGCAGTTTGAAGTTGATTTTGTGGTCAATCAGGGTAGTCAGAGATATTATATTCAGGTGGCTTACGATATGACTTCAGAGGAAAAGCAGAAGCAGGAACTTAATTCATTTAGAAATATTCCAGATTCATTTAAAAAGATTGTGATAGTAAACGGAACAAAAAAACCTTGGAGAAATGAAGAAGGCTTTGTAATCATGGGAATGAAGTATTTTTTGCTTAATGCGGATAGTTTGGAGTTATAGTATGCTTGGACTTGACAGAATTTTTTGAATGCGGGAAACTTCTTGTCCGAAGGGCAATATGGTGTAACTGAAAAAAATAAAAACCACCGAAACTACAGAGGGTAAAATAAAAGAATGTGGAAATTGGGGGCACCCTAGAAGAGATTCCATGGGGAGAAGAATCTATGATACAAGAAATTGAAAACAGAAGAAGCATAAGAAAATATAAGCCGGATGAGCTCGAAAGAAATTTAATTGAAGAGAATATATATAGCGCTTCTCTCGCACCATCAGCAAAAAACAGACAGCCTTGGAAATTTATTGTTTATCAGGAGGAAGAAAAAAATAAACTAGTTGATGTCATGCGTCATGGTATAAATTCAGAAAAAACAACCCATAAATTAATGCCTCAATGGGCATTTGCCATACCAGATGCTGAAAATACAGTTAGAATCATGCAGGAGAACACCTGAATTTCTTATCTTTTTCTGTAACAAAACTTCCATCAAATATTTCTGCCTATGTATGCACCAAAAATTGTATTCCACATTTCAATTCACCTGCCTTTAAATGAAATATATTGTCAAACTATAATTCTGCTAATTCTTTATAGTACTGACAAAAACCGTTTAAATGCAGCAATTCCCTTTTCTGTGCGTTTATATACACCTGCACATTCCAGAACCTGCACAAAACAATCTGCAATTTCCTTCTGAATAATACTCTCTATATTTTCTGTTGTAATATCATAAGAATCCCGCCATTCATCTACCCAGTCAGCATGAATTTTTATTTCCTCTATATCATGAATGTTTTTCCCTTCAATAATAGCTTTCGCAAGTATATCCATTTCTTTTTTCAGCCTGGAAGGAAGTACTGCAAGCCCCATCACTTCTATCAATCCAATATTTTCTTTTTTAATGTGATGCAGTTTTTCCTCTGGATGATACACACCCCATGGCCTGTCCTCTGTCGTAATATTATTTCTGAGAACTAAATCCATTTCATATAAATTTCCATTCATGCGTGCAATTGGCGTAATTGTATTATGTGGTACTCCATCTGTTTCGCTAAAAATAAATGCCTCTTCATCCGTATACCCACGCCACTTTTGCAAAATATAGTCAGACACTTTTGCAAGTCTTCCAATGCTGCTTCCCTGCAATCTTATGACTGACAGTGGCCACTTAACACACCCCGCTGTCACATCTTCAAATCCTGCAATCTCAAACATATACTCATATGGAGCTTCTGCCATAGCAAAAGTATATGCTCCACCCTGAAAATGATCATGGCTAAGAATTGAACCTCCTACTATCGGCAAATCCGCATTTGAGCCTAATGTATAATGTGGAAACTGTCTTACAAAATCCAATAACTTTACAAAAACAGCTTCATCAATCTTCATCGGTGTATGTTTTGCATTAAACACAATACAGTGCTCGTTATAATACACATAAGGCGAATACTGCATGTAATAATCTTGTCCATCTAGCTTTAGTGGAATAATTCTATGATTTTGCCTTGCCGGATGTGAGAGTGTTCCTGCATATCCCTCATTTTCTGCACATAACAAACATTTAGGATAATCATTCTTTGCTTGAGTTGCTGCTCTCGCTATGTCCCGTGGATCTTTTTCTGGTTTAGAAAGATTAATTGTAATATCTATCTTGCCATACTGTGTGTCTGCTTTCCATTTTTTATCTCTTGCAACTCTGTCCTTACGTATATAATTTGTATCCTGACTGAATTGATAATAGAAATCGGTTGCTTTTTTGGGATTTTTGACATACAAATCTGTAAATTTTGCTCTGACCACAGATGGTGCAGGTGTTAAAATCCCCATAATTTTAGTATCAAATAAATCCCTGTATACATTTGTATTTTCAGGTATCAATCCATGCTCCGCTGCATAATCAGTCATATCAGATAGAATTTCTGATAACTGTCTGATTGCTTTATCCGTCTGAGTATAACTGTCAAGTCTAAACAACTCTAAAAGTCTGTTAATCACATAAATTTTATCGTCTTCCTCAACCAATCCTTTTTCAATACCGTAACCTACTAATTCTGAAATAAGTTCATTCATGTTATACCTCCTAGTATCCGTCCGGATGATTTACATGCCATTTCCATGCTGTTGAAATAATCGTCTCAAGATCTGCATACTGCGGTTTCCACCCAAGTACTTTCCTTGCTTTTTCACTGGATGCTATCAACACTGAAGGATCACCAGCTCTTCTTTCTTCTTCTCTTATAGGAATTGTATGATTTGTTACCTTTCTTGCCGTCTCAATAACTTCTTTTACTGTAAAACCTACACCATTACCAAGATTAAAAATATTGCTTTCTCCGCCTTTTGAGAGGTATTCCATTGCAAGGATATGTGCCTGAGCTAAATCATTTACATGGATATAATCTCTTACACAGGTTCCATCCTTTGTGTCATAATCATTTCCAAATACAGATATGTATTCTCTCTTTCCGTTCGGAACCTGCAAAACAAGCGGTATCAAATGTGTTTCTGGATTATGTGCCTCTCCGATTTTTCCATTCGGGTGTGCTCCACAAGCGTTAAAATACCGAAGTGAAACATATCGTAAGTTATGTGCCTTAGATATCCATTTAAACATTTTTTCCATTGACAACTTTGTTTCACCATAACAATTTGTTGGAAGTGTACGATCCGTTTCCAAAATAGGTATACTTTCTGGCTCTCCATAAGTAGCTGCGGTTGATGAAAATACAATCTTATCAATGCCATGCTCAACCATACTTTCAAGCAACACTTCTGTTCCACATAAATTATTATTATAGTATTTCAGTGGATTTTTCATGCTCTCTCCAACTTGTGAGCTGGCAGCGAAATGAATAACACCATCTATCTTTTCTTTTGATAAAATATTATCAAGGAATATCTTGTCCCTTATGTCTCCTTCATAAAACTTTGCCTGAGGATGTACTGCCTCTTTAAACCCTGTAAGCAAATTATCAATTACAATTACTTCATAACCTGCATCAACCAGCTCATATACTGTGTGTGAACCAATATAACCAGCCCCGCCTAAAACCAAGATTCTCATAATAATACCTTCTTTCTATTTCATAACACTTTTATGCCACCATATTTTCTTATTCTCAAATCTTTACAAGAATCTTTACCAAATATTTTATCCATTTCGTATTTGTAATTCTCCACATATCCATTCTTCACAAACGCCTGTATGGTTCCAGCAAAACCTCCTCCATGTACCCTGCATACACCATTTTGTCCCAAAAACATTTCGCTTACAAATAATGCCAAAGATACATTCTGATTTTTTATATCCTGATTTGAGTAAACATTCTGCAGATATTTAAAAGAAGAATTGCCTGACGCTTTCACATCATCTAGAAATGCTCCTATATTTCCTGCTTTCAATGCACTTACTTCTTTTTGTACTCTTTTATTTTCGTAGATAAAATGCAATGTCCTAAGGACACATCTGTCTCCAAGTTTTTTTCTTAAATCAGTAATATTATCCAATACATCATTTATAGATATGTCGCGCAACACTTCTTTTCCAAAATATTTTGCAACCAGTTTCATTTCCTTTGGAATTGCTGCATATTCATCTGTTAAATCAGCATGTGAACCTTTTGTATCTGTAATACATAACCTATAACCATACTTTTCCATATCAAAATCAATTTTTTCTACATATGGGCATTCTGGGTTGGCAAAATCAATATGTACAAGATTACCAATTGAACTTGCCATCTGATCCATCAGACCACAAGGCTTTCCAAAATAAACATTTTCAGCATACTGTCCAATAATGGCTATCTCTGTCGCTGAAATTTTTCCACAATTATAAAGTCCAGACAAAATCGTTCCTATCAGTGTTTCAAATGCTGCCGAAGATGAAAGTCCCGCACCAATCAGCACATCACTTGTTATATATGCCTGAAAACCTCCAACCGAATAATTTCTTTCAAGGAATCCAGAAACCACACCTTTTATCAACGCCTTTGTTGTTTCCTTTTCTTTTTCCTCTACAGATACATCATCAAGCCGGATAATGATTTCATCATAGTTATCAGAAACCAATCTGATTACATTATCATCTGTCTTTCTTACAACCCCTATTGTATCAAGATTAACAGATGCTGCCAAAACCTCTCCGTTTTGATGATCCGTATGGTTGCCGCCAATCTCACTTCTTCCCGGAGCACTGAACAATTCCACATCTCCCGGCTTATAGCACTGCTCAAATTTCTTTATTGCATTGATATAGCGTTCTCTTTGATAATAAATTTTCGTCTCATCAGCATACACATCAAAAAGTCTCTCATCATATACGCCATCTAGGAAACTTTGTATCAATATATCTGTCTGCATCTCAATCACCCCACTTAAATCAACATTTATCGGATAATATATAATAACGAATAATTTTTATCAGCCGATCATATCTAATTATACTTACTAATAGAAATTAATCCTATTGTTATTCTTTATTATCCGTAAAATCACCTTGCATTCTTGTTATACATAATATACAAAAAATAGCCCAAAAAATCCATATCATAAATTGTACAGATTATGCACAAAACAATATTATTAGTCATCCCAGATAAGTATAATTTTTATTTTCCTAATCCATTATGCTTTTCCATTTAAAGCCTATAATTCAAATAATTTATAACATTACATTAGTTTGTTTCATTTATGATTTGTTTTATTAAAGTAAATAGACATTATATGCATAAAATGATAAAATCACATTGTATATTTAATAATTTCTTATATTTACAACAGTATATATGCATATTATTTTTAATTACACGTAAAGGGGGCTTTATATGTATACCAATAACGCATACTTGAACAATTCCACTATTGACAGGAAAGATAAATCAAAGGATCTAATTATAACCATGTGTGGTACCTATAAGCTATATACTAAGCCAAAACTTCCTACATGGCGTCCGCGTGGCAGACTGGATTTCCAATTACTTTTTATCGCATCTGGAAAAGCCCACTTCCATTTTAATAATGATTCAGATGAAACCATCGTTCATGCTGGTCATATGGTATTATACAGACCTAAAGAACCTCAAAAATATGAATATTATGCGAAAGACAATGTAGAAGTTTACTGGGTACATTTCACTGGGAATAATGTTACCAATCTTCTTCGTTCCTATGGATTAACTGATGACAAAAGAGTTTTCTACTGTGGTTCTGGATCTGAATATCAGATTCTGTTTCGTGAAATGATCAAAGAACTGCAGATGTGTCAGAATGGATATCCTGAAATGCTAGAAATGTATCTACGACAAATTTTTATAAGACTACATCGGCATTTTTTATCTTCTGTATCTCATGATAATACACATAAAGCTGATGAAATAGACAATGCTGTTTCATACTTTAGTGAACATTATAATGAACCAATTAATATTGATAGCTATGCAGAGCAAAATAATATAAGTACAAGCTGGTTCATTCGTAATTTCCGCTTATATACTGGTATTACACCTAAACAATTTATTATGCGTAAAAGAATATACAATGCAGAAGCACTTCTGCAGAATCCTCAATATAACATTAACGAAATTGCCAGGATTGTGGGCTATGAAAACCCTCTGTATTTCAGCCGAATATTTCAAAAGTTAAAAGGTTTATCACCATCTGAATACAGAAAAAACATATAACTAAAAGCAGAGAATATAGATTCTCTGCTTTTTCTAATAATATGCATATTATTTGTGGGGATTTTGGCCATCAACATATAAAATATTATTTATCATGTTCCATCCTTTTTCTATATTCTCTAGGTGTAATTTTATATCTGTCCTTAAATACACGGTTAAAAGTTCTTTGACTTTCAAATCCGCAATCAAGACATATGTTTGTTATAGAATCCATCGAGTTTTCAAGTTCTGCAACTGCATAATTTAACCGGACTCCATTCACATATTTACTAAAATTACAATGAAATGTCTTCGCAAACATTCTTGATAATACATATTTGCTTACACATAATTCATATGCCATTTTTTCAAGGCTGATGTTTTCTCTAAAATTTTTGGCTACATATTCCACCGCATTGTAAATCAGATCATCTCTTCCTACTGCACTTTTATCAATCAGTGGCATTGTTGTGAAAACATATGCTAAAATCATCTGTGCATATGCCTTTATCAGCATTGGATTGCCATCTGTTATTTCTGCCAAATATTTTATAGCATTTACTACATCCGGATGCACTTTTCTTTTTTTCACAACTGGATTTTCAGGACTGTAATTCTGAAGTTCTTTATAGTATGAGGGAAATAGTTTTGGATCAAGATATAAATATATTACCTTATTCTTCTTTTGCCCAAAAACTTGATAATGATGTATTACGTTAGGGAATATTATTGCAAAATCCCCTTCATCCATATGGAACAATTCAGGCCCCACTCCAAGTTCTACTTCTCCATCCGTTACATACACAACTTCTATTGCTTCATGCAGATGCGGCGGCACATGTACTGGTTCTTTCCACTCGGATGATAATCCCGTATTTTTATTTTCATATACCAATAACACTTACAAGCAACTCCTTTTATTTATAATCCCTGTTTCTCCACTATCCTTCTTGTTTTAATTATTCGACCAACCAAATCCACTGTAGGTCCCAATGTAACCACCATTAATATAGTTATCACAAAAAAACTCTTTACCCAGTCTTTGGTAATCTTAAACTTCATATTCTCATCCCGCGATTAACATATGCTAAAGGAATAATCCTTATCATCTTCTGCACTGATATGATATTCTTCTTCTACATCAGTTCCCCAGCTGTCAATGCCTCCAACACCTCTTACTGCACCATATACACATAAAACAGTTCTTCTTGCTGGTGGCAGTTCTTCATGATGGAGGGCATTTTCAATCTCCGATGCCGTATAAGGCAGACAAGAAAACGCAAAATTTTTGTCATTTTTTTCAATGCGTAAGATTTGAGATGAACTGTCTGTCCTGCTGTTATCAAGCGTTGTATGTCTTGTAACTTCAAGCCACTCTGTATCCATTCTCATACCACATTCCTGTGGAACAAGATATTGTGTAAGACTCAAGTCATTAATCTCATAGATTCCTTCTTTGGCTCCTGCCTTTCTATCAGGATATGTTTCCCCAGACAGTCCCTTATATAAATATTTATCTGCCAGAGTTGGCATAATAAACCTCATTCCAAATACAGGAAATTCTGGAAGTCCCTGTACCCCATTATAATGTACATCCACACGGATCTTTCCGGATACGTCAACCGTATAGCTTACAAGTACAGTTGTCGCTGGAATTGTTATGGTCTCATATGTATATTTTACGACAATTTCATCAGCATAAACATCACAACCATAGCTATTATTATCTGGTGCATAAGGTTTTTGTTCCTTACCATCCATGATAACCTGAACTTCTTTACAGTCAATAAACATATCTGCTGAAAGCCAGCTACCGCTTTTAATGTGGAACCTGCTTCCTCTGTCATTATCTGTCAATGCTCTCCAGAAAGTAGGTTTAGGACAACGATACAGCCACTCATAGCCATTTTTAACGATAGATTCCAATCCACCCTGTGCATAAGAAAAAATATAATCATATCCTTCTCCATGTACACCAAGTGTATAGTCACCATAGACAACTCTTAATTTATCTGTATAAGCCATAGTAGTACCTCACTTCCTGCATCGCTGGTTTTTCTTTCCTGTCAGCAAATACAATTCCATTTGCTGAGAATTCATAGTCTGCTGGTTTATCGTCAAAATCTCCGCCATATCGTAAAACATCTTTTCCTGTCACTGGATCCTTTACCATAATTGCCTGGTCAATATAGTCCCATATAAATCCACCATGATACATATCATATTTGTCAATCAGTTTCATATACGAGCCAAGTCCTCCCATGGAATTTCCCATATCATGCATGAATTCACATAAAATATATGGTTTCTTCGGACTGTTGTTCAAATATTTCTCTACATCCTCTGGCTTCGCATACATTCTGGTCTCTAAATCAGAAATTGTATCCTCGTATGCCCTATTATAATAAGCACTCTCATAATGAACTAATCTTCCATCCTGCTTTTCAGCAAAATAAACATTCATTGCCTCTATGTCGTCACCTGCATATGATTCATTTCCTAATGACCAGAAAAGGATGGATGTATGATTTTTAAAAGTTTCAAAATTATTTTTTGCCCGATCAATTACGGCACCCTTCCACTGTGGAAAAGATCCTGGTACATTACATGATGGTTCAATTGCACCTAACTTCTGGAACGAACCATGGCTTTCCAAATTTGTTTCTGCCATCACATAAATACCTGCATTGTCGCACATATAGTACCATGGTATCTGATCAGGATAGTGGCAAGTACGCACAGAATTAATATTATTCCTTAATAAACAGGATATATCTGCTTTCATATCTTCTATACCAATGCATCTTCCTGTTTTTGCATTCCACTCATGACGGTTTACACCTGTAATAATAAGGCGTTTTCCATTTAAATAAATTATTTTATTTATAATCTCTATTCGTCTAAAACCGATATCATAAGGGATTACCTCTGCCAAGGAACCATCCTCAGCTTTAAGTTCAACATAAGCATGATACAAATATGGGTTATGATTATCCCACAGTTTAACATTTTCTAAATCAACACATATCGTACCTTCTAAATAGTCATTATCTTTATTTAGATGTATGGATTTCTCTACTAATACATTTTCTTCCCTGTCTTTTAAAATAAAGCCTGCAGTTACATTCTGACCATCAAGGGCGGACACCTTCATGTTTACAGTTATACTTCCGCTTACATTATCACGGTTTAATACTGGTTTGAACCAAACATCCTCCAAATGAACATCTGGTATTGCCTTCAAAGTAACATTTCTGAAAATTCCAAAGAATCTGAAAAAGTCTTGATCCTCTAAAAATGCTGCAGTACTCATCTTATGTACCTGTACTGCCAGTACATTCCCCTTTTCCCTAATATATGGTGTCAAATCAAACTCAGAAGGTGTGAAGCTGTCCTCGGCATAACCTATAAACTGACCATTAAGCCAAAGATACATAGCTTCTTCTACACCTTCAAAGCAGATATGGATTCTCTTTCCACACATGCTTTTTTGCAAATCAAAGTATTTTATATAAGAACCCACCGGATTGTACTCTGCCTCTGAAAACATTCCTTTTTCTGCTCCAGTTGCCTCCATACTATAGGCTCCTCTGTGGTACTCTTTTCCTTCCCATGGATACATAGTGTTGATATAACGGATTTTATCATATCCAGCCAGTTCAATATGTCCTGGAACCATAATTTTATCAAATTCTGATGTATCAAATGTATCTTTATAAAAATCAACAGGTCTTTCCATCACATTTTTGCTGTAAGCAAACTCCCATTGACCATTTAATGACTGTAATAATGGATTCTTTTCTTTTTTTATGTCTGAATAATCCAGATAATAGCAATGATCACTATGTGGTTCCAATTGATTTACTTTAAACACTTCTGGATTGTCCAGCCATTTCATATCAGCATTCATATTTTTCCTCACTTTCCATATAGCCCATAATTTCTGTCCCATGGTTAGAGATAGACACCAAACTTCAGACCATATTCCTTACACGCCTCTGCTGTTTCACGCACAATATCACCTTTCTCATTCTTATAAGGTGAGTTTTTAATGCTGTGCTCTGTATACTTGCTTGGTCAGAGGCAAAAGCCGTCGTGATGCTTACAGGTAAGTATCAATCCTTTCATTCCTTTATATTCCATATCAACATTCCTCCAACTGTTTTTTAAGTTTTTCGTTTGCATCTTCAACATTCATTCTTGACATGATGAATGTAATTATTAATGACAATACCATAGGAATCCATAAATACATAATATGAAGCATATTTAAGCAAGAGGCAGGTTGCACCGCTGCTTCCTTAACAAATCCACTTACATCAAGCAACCATCCACATAATGCAACTCCGATTCCTCCTCCGATTTTCGTACCAAAAGATGTGCATGAATACATAGTTCCATCAATGTGTTTATGCTTTGTAAGATAAGTATATTCTGAACAGCTTGCAACAACTGCTCCCATATCACCCTGCCACGGTGCCATTCCAAGTGCTGCAATCGCTGTAAATGCAAGCATAAGTGGAACGCTTCCCATATAACCTGCAAAGATGACTCCGACACGTCCCACTGTTCCAAGAACATATCCTGCAAAGTTCATTCGATATAAACCTTTCATTTTTTCCACCAGCATAGGAGTGATGCACATTGCGATAATAACAGGGATATTAATTGCCCATGAAAATACGGAATACAGATTTTCATTTTTCAAAATATAAATCATATAATAAATGCCCATATTTAACATAGCTGAATAAATCTGCTGACAAATATAAGTTGCACAAATCATAAGATAATATTTATTAGAAAATAAAAGTTTTGCAGCCTCTATTAGTCCATACTTTTCTTCTGTGTGATCCTTCCCCGCTTTTAATTCTTCTTCTGGAAGCTCCTTAATTGAAAAAACTGAAATTGTATTTACAATCAATCCAATAATGGCATATACAACGGCAACCATTCTCCATGCTGCTGCCCCACCGCCTGCTGCTCTTACAAACTGTACTGTAACAGACTGAATAAGTAAGCTTGTCGAAAATGCAAAGATAAATCGCCATGATCCCATCTCTACACGTTCCCTGCTGTTTTTTGTACAAAAAGTAACTAATGATGCATATGCTATATTGTTTGCAGTGAAAAATACTGCATTTAACAATGTATATGCTATAAAGAACCATATGTACTGTGCAGTTGTCCCAAGACTGTCTGGAATCGCAAAGTTTGCAACGAGTGTTACGGCACAACCTATATACGCATATAACATCCATGGTCTAGCTTTTCCAAGTCTACTTTTTGTTTTATCAATCATAGTTCCAAAGAACATATCGCTGATTCCATCAAACAGCTTTGATACCATAATCAGCGTTCCGATAATACCCGGATTTAAACCTACCGTATTTGTCAGATACAGCATTACAAATGATGAGAGAAATGCATACACAACATTTCCTGCAAAATCTCCTGATCCATACCCCACCTTGTTATACCATTTCAGGTACCTCTTTTCTTCCATGTGAAACTTCTCCTTTCAAAATACCAATTATTTTATTCCCACAATTTTGTTATATCAAAGATATAACAAATATATGTAAAAGACAATTTCATAAATTATACAAAGTATGCACAAAATGATACTGCTTACTTTATATAAAATTCTGACATTTATAACATGCCATATATGCAATTATTGTCTAGTTTTTATTCTCTTTTGGCATGAAATCAAACACATATACATCTATTATTTCAGGTAACCAAGAGATAATTCCCCATAAAAAATATCAATCCCACAGCGTTTTTGAAAGATTTTCAGTTCCCATTTTTATTAATTTATACTGTTTTAATAAATCACAAAAAGAGACGTTATCAAAATAACGCCTCTCTTTTTAGTCTGTTATATTTATCTATATATCATGAATACTTATACAATGCTCTCAATATAGCATAGTATGCTTTAAGCATATCATAACCGTTTCCAGCAATAAGAATCCCATTCATATTAAGATAATTTTATTCATTAAACTCAGCAACCTTAAATTTTTGAATCATTTCATTCAAATTTTCTGCCTCACTGCTCATCTCCTGACTTGCTGCTGCACATTCCTCGGACGTTGCTGAATTAGACTGAACCACATCATTAATCTGTTCTATGCCCTCATTAATCTGTAATATTTCCTCTGTCTGTGTTTCTAATGTGTCCGCAATTCTCATCACTTCATCTGTAATTATTTTTGACTCACCTGCCACTTCTTCAAGCTGTTTTGCCGTATCTTCTGCTACAACCATCCCATTTTCCACTGCTTCCACGGAGGTGGCAATCAGTGCTGATGATTCTCTCGCTGCCTGAGCACTCTGGTCAGCTAAAATATTAACTTGATTTGCTACAACTGCAAATCCTTTTCCTGCTTCCCCAGCTCTTGCAGCCTCAATAGATGCATTCAAGGCTAATAAGTTTGTCTGACTTGCAATTTCATTGATTGTTGTAATAATTTTATCAATCTCCTTTGAGGCCTTGCTGATTTCATTCATTGAGTTGACCATTTCATGCATTTTGCTGTTACTTTCTAGAATATTATCCCCTAATTTTTCAACCCTTTTACTTATTTCTTTTGTCGTCTTTGAATTCTTTTCAACTTGTTCAGAAACATTTGAAACAGTCGCAGTAAGTTCTTCAACAACAGCTGCCTGATTTGTTGCTCCTTCTGCCAATTCATTTGAGCTCATTGACACCTGCTCTGCTCCACTAGACACTTCCTCCGATACATGCCGTATACCTTTTACCGTACTTGACATACTTTTCTCAAATGCTAAAAATGAATTTAAAATACCAATAAAATCGCCTTTCCATTCAACCTCTGGTTTTACATCAAAATTACCATCTGAAAACAGTTTCATGGCACGGTCAATATCATCTACATATGAACCCAAAATATATATTGACTCACGCATACTCTGAGCAAGTCGACCAATTTCATCCTCTGACTTATACTCCAATGTACTGTGCAAATTTCCCTCAGTTAGTTCCTTGGCTGCATTTTCGATTTCATGCAGTGGTTCTAAAATAGTTGTAAGAATCTTTTTTCCTGTTTTTCGTGATAAAATAACTGCAATAATAAGACATACAATAATAACCACAAATCCCACAAAAGCTGATATCAGCGTTTTTCTTACTGCCTTAACGCTCTGTTCACCTGTCAGTAAATCTATTTTCTGTGCAATACTCACCAATTTATTTAACGATGGCGTACATTCACCAAGTATGTCTTCAACAGCGTCTTTATCTTGTCCCTTTTCAATTTGTTTTATTATATCAAATCCCTTGTTTCCCCAATCTGTTAGTGCTGATGAATATTCGTTAAAAAGATCATCAGAAACAACCCCTGTGTCTTGCATAACTAGCAATTCGTCCTTGACCTCACCTAGTAGCTTTTCTACAGTCTCCTTGTAACCAGCATAAGATGAAGAATCATCATTTAATGCCATTTCCCTTATGTTCCGGGCAGCCGCATTCACATCAATTCTACATATTTTCACTGCCGTATCAGCCACATTAACTTTTTTAACATAGTTAAACATATTTGCAAATAGAATCCCTATTACTATCATAGAAATTAATCCGGATGTCAGCATCATTGTGATAACTATTTTATATCCATAGTTTATTCTTTCGTGCAAACGCATGGTTTCAAGACTTCGTTTTGTTTTTTCTTTTAACAACATAAATACCTACTTCCTTTCCATTTATTTCTTTGATAAGGTATATATATATCATTTATTCAGAATTTTAAATAAAATATATTGAATAAAATATGCACTAAATGATACGACTGTAATAATTCACATATACAAGTAATCTGAAATTTTTACATTTCAATTAAAAAAGTAGAAAAAATCTCATGTGCATTGCACACAGAGCTTTTTTCTACTTTTATCACAACATAACTATTCTCATATTTGCTGCTGATTATTTTCCTAAATAATCTAATGTATTTCTGTTAAAATATTTATTTTCTTAGTTTTTATATAAAAAATCTTTAAGCAACTTTTGACTACTTATTTCTTTATTTTGGCAAGTATTTTTCCTTTTTATATTCTATAACAAAAACATAATCAGAAAGGAGATGAAATTCTATGAAAATCAAATTACATAATTTTATTAATAAGTTACTTAGCTTTTATGCAATCTTCTTTACTCATCGTTTTTATCCGATGTAATATGCATAGTCTACCAAATAGTTTTAATTTTTAATAATAACTTTATATCCTTTTATAGACTATTGACTCATCATATCCAAATATACACTCTCCATCTTGCAATTTTTGTCTATTTATTTTTTTGTTTTGGCATGTATTATGCTTTTTCGTGTTATACAATGTCGTTGTAAGAAAGGAGATGAACTATTATGAAAATCAAATTTCACAACTTTATTGAAAATTTGCTCAGCTTCTATGAAACTTTCTTCACAAAAGGATATTATCGTTTTTAAATATCATGTCATACTAAAATATCTGCTCATCTGTTAATAAATAACTCCTATCATGAAAATCTAATGTCTTTAAATCTATTGCTATATCTAGCGAATAGATTCGCTTATATTCTGGAATTATTTCATACCATTTTTTCTTAATTTCTATAAGTTTCGATATCATGCGCAAAGTAAGAACTTAAATCAATACCTGTATTTTATCTAATGTTATTTATGCTGCACGATGCATATCTTTTTAGTTTAAGCATGCATTGTTTCAATCAATAGTCTTTTTATTACATGATAATCATCATTCATGCAGCTCCTCCTTGTACCTGCCTTATTCTTTCTTTACATTTTAATCATACTTTTGCCATCAGCAAGAAATATATTTCTGTTTTTCATAGCATCTAACCGACTGCCATGATTTCGCACTTCCATTTATTAATATATTATAAAGCAGCTTGTTATCAGAATATATGAGATATATAATTATAAAATAGAAATAAAAAGCACAATAAGGAGCAAGCAGATATATGTTTTATTTTATATTGGAACCTATAATGATGTATAACTGGATATTAATATTAGCGGCAGTTATTCCTGCGGTATTCCTTATGATTAAAGTATACAGAGCAGACAGAATGGAAAAGGAAAGCGGCTACCTTTTAAGACAGCTAGTTATTGCGGGAATTCTATCCACCATTATTGCCTTAATTGAGGAAAAAATAGGGGAATGGATTTTATCATGCTTTGTTCCCGAAAATACATTGCTGTATCAGATAATTCTTTATTTTGTTATTGTTGCCATAGCCGAAGAAAGCTCAAAGTATTTCTTCTTAAAAAAACGGACATGGAATAATCCAGAATTTAACTGTCAGTATGACGGTGTTGTATATGCAGTATTTGTTTCACTCGGATTTGCCCTTTGGGAAAATATCAACTATGTTTTATCATATGGTTTTTCAACTGCTATTGTAAGAGCAATTACAGCAATTCCAGGACATGCCTGTTTTGGTGTATTTATGGGTGTATTCTATGGTCTCGCAAGAAAACAGTATAATCGTGGAAAAAAGTTTAGCTCCAAGATATTCAGAATATTCAGTGTTGTGTTACCAGTTCTATTACATGGCTCATATGATTTTATAGCTTCCATGGAAAATACAATGGGAGGTCTATATTTCGTGGCCTTCGTTATTATACTTTTTGCACTGTCTTTTGGACTGGTAAACATCTCATCAAAGAATGATAAATACATATGATATAGAAAACACCAGCACATTTTGATATGTACCCAGAATCCTGGACACATATTTATGAACTAGGCTGAACACATGGATGCTATCCTGTATTGTACAGGTGGCATCCATTTTGTTTTTACCTGAATTCTTTTGTTATTATAATAATCTATATATTCTTCAACCGCTTGTGAAAATTCTTCGAATGAAGAATAATCTTTCTCATAACCGTAATACATCTCATTTTTTAATCTTCCAAAAAATGTCTCCATAATACAATTATCATAACAATTACCTTTTCGTGACATGGATTGTATAATGCCATGTTCCTGTAAGGTATTTCTAAAGTAAGCATGTTGATACTGCCAGCCTTGATCTGAATGAAATATTAATCCTTCCAATGAAGGAAATTTTTCAAATGCTTTATTCAGCATTCTTTCTATCTGTTCAAGATTAGGACTCATAGATAAATCATATGAAATGATTTCATTCGTATTCATATCTAGCACTGGCGATATATAACACTTTCCCCATGAAAAATTAAATTGAGATACATCAGTGGTCCATTTTTGCAAAGGCGCAGTTGTGCTGAAGTCCCTATCTATTATGTTATCAGCAATTTTGCCAACTTCACCCTTATAAGAATGATATTTCTCCTTTGGTCGTTTTCCCGCTAATCCTGCTTCATGCATAAGACGCTGGACTCTCTTATGGTTCACCTGATATCCGCGGTTAATGAGTTCCCGGTGAACCCGTCTTACACCATACCTGCGCTTGTTCTCAACAAAAACACTTTTTATTTCTTCTAGTATTTCTTGATTGCGTTCGGCAACAACATCGTTTCTGCTAAGCTCAAAATAGTAAGTAGATCTAGCCATATGCATTGCTTTAAGAAGATACTTTAATTGGTATCCTTTTTCTCTGAGTTCTTTGATGATTGCTGCTTTTTCGCCTTGAGTTGCGCAGCCCACTTTTCTTGCCTCAAGGCGATCCGTTTTTTTATTACTTCATTTTCAGCTTTGATATATTCGTTTTCAGCTCTTAAGCGTATCAGTTCTTCTCGTTCCGATTCTGTTAAAGGTAATGGATTGGTTGATTTCTTCATTCTTGGTTCCTTTGTTGGTCGTCCTTTTTTACTTTCTACTAATCCATTATATCCTTGTAATTTATATTTGTGTACCCATTGATAAAGCATTCCTGGGTTAATACCTGCTTCTATGGCAACTTTCGTTCTTGGTATGCCTGCAATAACTTTTGAAACCAATTCAAGCTTTTCTTCCGGTGTCCACACTCTATTAAACACCTTATGCCTTAAAACTTCTGGACCATGTAAATCAACCAATCTGGACCATTTTCGTATATGACTTTTTAAGGTATCTGGATTCAGTCCCTCTGGAATATCAGGATACGAACCCGAATGATACAATTCAACACACATCAATTTAAATTCATAACTATAACGCATAAAAATACCCTCCTTACTGGTTGTCCAGTAAAGAGGGTACATATCATTTAACCTTAACGTGCTGGTGTCTGTATGTTAATACTTTTCGTATTTATTCATATGTCTTCTTTTTAAGAATACAAGAAATACTACCACGCAGGAAATTACTATCAGAACTGTTAATGCTCCAAATGTAACCGCTGCTGGGTGATTATTAATTAAGCAACATATTTATAAGCCAGATTATTGGCAGGAAGATATGCATCTCCTCCATACAAAGCTGTATAATCATTTACCACTTTATTACCTTTTGCAACTGCATTTCTGCAAAGTATACCATTATCCTTATATTCTTCTCCGTCCCATTGAATGGAGTTTATTTTATATATTGATAATCTTTTATTTTTTGCGCATAATCCGTATATTTCCACCAGAATATGTTAATATATGAATATCAATCCACAGATTGGAGAATTACCATGAAAGCATATGAAAGATTATTAAAATATGTCACTTTCCGTACACCAAGTGACGAAAGCAGTGAAACAACTCCCTCATCTGCATGCCAGTTTGAGTTAGCCAGATTTCTTAAAAATGAGATGGAGGGATTGAATTTATCGGACATTGTACTTAACGATATGTGTTACCTGTATGGTAAGCTTCCAGCAACCAAAGGTTATGAAAATGCACCTGCTATCGGATTTATTGCACATATGGATACTGTGTCCGATTATTGCAATCACGATATTACACCAGTAATAACAGAAAACTTTAATGGTGTATCACTCACACTTCCTGCGGGAATAACCTTGTCTGTGCATGATTTTCCTCATCTTGGCACTCTTAAGGGTCGTACACTTATCACATCAGACGGAAGCACTATACTTGGTGCCGATGACAAAGCAGGTATTGCTGAAATCCTGACTATGATAGAACATTTGCAGAAAGACAATATACCTCATGGAACAATATGTATTGCATTCACACCTGATGAAGAAATAGGCATGGGAGCTGAACATTTTAACATAGAACAGTTCGGTGCCAAATACGCCTACACAATTGACGGCGACACAGAAGGCGAGATTCAGTACGAAAACTTCAACGCATGCAAAGCGGATTTTCATATTAAAGGCTTCAATGTACACCCAGGTTCTGCCAAAGACACCATGATTAATGCCAGTCTTGTTGCAATGGAGATTAACAATGCACTTCCTGCTATGGAAACCCCTCGCGGCACAGAAGATTACGAGGGCTTCTACCATCTTGTCAGCATGTCTGGCGATGTCAGTGAGGCTTCGCTTAATTATATAGTAAGAGACCATGATAAGAATTTATTTGAAGCAAAGAAAAATACTCTGCGATTAATCGAAAAGAATATGAATGAAAAATGGGGCAAGGGAACTGTTACGCTCACCATTAAAGACCAGTATAAGAATATGTCCGAAATCATTGCGGGCTGCATGAATCTTATTGAAAATGCAAAGAAAGCCTGTGAACTGGCTGATATAACACCGCTTATTCTTCCTATCCGAGGGGGAACAGACGGCTGTCAGTTAAGCTTCAAAGGTCTTCCATGCCCTAACCTTGGAACTGGCGGACACGCATACCACGGTCCTTATGAACATATTACTGTTGAAGGCATGGATATGACCGTTGCAATGCTTGTTAAATTGGTTGGAACATTTACTGAATAACAACTATATTTCATAACACAAAACAGGAGTTAAGCTATTGACCTACTCCTGTTTTGTATTATCAGTTGCTATTCAGTTTTTATTACTTTCGTTTTGAAACAACATACATAACTGCTGCTGCAATACATCCAGCTAACGCAATAATTGCTATTACAAGCCATAATTTCCCATGATTTCTGTCCCCAGTGTTAATTGATGATGCATTTGTTTCATTTTCATCAAATGTATGCTGGCTTGTTGTTTCTGATTCTATCTGACTGATGGTCTCTGTTTCTGTTTCAGATTCTTTAGTACTCTCCATCTCTGTTTTTGTCGCCTTGCTGCTCTCTGAATCAGATTCTTTGATACTTTCTGTTTCTTTACTACTTTCAGTCTCCTTGATGTCCTCAGTTTCAGATTCTGTTTTCCTGCTGCTTTCTGTCACTGTTTCTGTCTCTGGTTCTGTCACTGCTTCCGTCTCTGGTTTTGTCTCCGGTTTTGTCTCTGGTTCCGTCTCTGGTTTTGTCTCTGGTTTTGTCTCTGGTTTTGTCTCTGGTTTTGTCTCCGGTTCTGTCTCTGGTTCCGTCTCCGGTTCCTTAACAGTAAAAAGTGCACTAGCTGTTCCACTCGATGAAGCAATACCTATAACATGCTCTCCCGTCGATAATTTTTTTATTAAATCTGGATTAAGTGTTACAATAATACTTCCTGCTTTTACCGTATAATCCTTGTCTTTTACAAGCTCTCTGCCATCAAGTTCTACTTTTACAAAATCTGAAAATGCCGCATTAGACTTAAATGTAATTGCCTTATCGGAATTCTTATCAATTATACATTTATCACCAGCAATTATTTCTGGTGCCAGTTTCGATGTAACAACACTATCTTTGTCTATCTGCTTTGATGCATTTGAATCTGCAAAGTATTTTAAACATAAAGAGCAGTAATAATATTCAGTATTACCTTCCTGAGTCACTGTAGCTGCTTTAGCTTCTACATGCTGTAACTTATGATTATCCTTATTTAATTCACCATATTCCTCATGACATACTTCACACACTGCACGATTGACGCATGTTGCCTCTCCACCACTATGAATATGCTCTGGAATGCCACCCTTTATTTCAAATGTGAGTATATTATTCTCGATTGAATTGACACTGATATAAATATCTCCGTAAATCCATATATCTTCACCTATTCCTAATGCTGCATCTGCCTTTGTGTTATACTGTCCACCAAGAACTTCATAATTCCATTTAGGTGATGAAAAATACATATTACTTGGAAACTTAGTGTCACTGTCTATAAGATAACATACCAGCCCGGATTTTAATGGGATTTTATCCACTCTGTTTCCATTAATCTTGAACATCTGCTTATATTGAGAATCATATTTGTTACCATTATTCTCAAAATTTCTGTACTCAAGATACAATGTCTTACCCTTTTCCGGAATATCCATCTTATATCCTGTAATATTATCCGTACCTGAAGTTCCTAATGCTTTAAGACTATATTCTCCTTCGGACAAAATCGTCTTAATATCATTCTCATCAGCCCAGCCTAATACTTCTTTCTCCTTAAGAGACATAAACTGCGGAACTGGAGATATATGCTTTGCCATAACTGACATGAAATACACCGGTGACGCATTCTTTGAGTTATATAAATCCTTCAGCCCCATAATATGTCCCATTTCATGTACTGCTGTTGCAATTGATACAAATACCTGGTCATCCCCATCCTTAAATAAATATCCGTTAGTATCACCATCAGGCTTACAATACGAATTGGTTATCTGGACATATTTGTAACTATTAATAGTTTTTTTGCCGGTATTAACAGAAATATTATTAACATAATCTGTATAATTCCACAATGGTGAAGACCAGCTTACTGATATATTACCTGACTCATTATTCTTATAAATAATTGTAATTGAATCAATTGTTCCATTGTTATCTTTATCAAGCACACCATAATCATAGTATACAGTATCATTATAATCAGAAATTTTATTACCCGATGATATGGCATTATTAACAGCTTCTGACCACTCCTGCCTAAGCTCATACATTCTGCTTGCACGCTCCGAAGCATCTTTATAACCAATAATATTAATATCGCTGTACTCTGCATAATACCCACGAGGATGTGAAAGTACAATTGAGCCGCCATTATCATATAGATATACACTTCTCATTCTTAATTTGTTATCTGATACACATCTGTAATAATCGCCTACACTATATGAACCTGCATTATATGAATTATCTGTTATTTTTCTAACAGAACTGCCTTCATATACATCATTTATAAATTCAGTTTCACCTGCAAATCTGGCAAATACCACTAAATTAGTAAAATTACTGTCATCATCATCTGCCTGTATCCTGTCTTTATCACCTGTTAATAACAAAATTGACAGAAAAACAGCGCAAAATAACAGTATTAGTTTGATTTTTCTCATAAAAATTCCTTTCCATGTATAAACAAGCTAACTATTATATTATCCGGTTTCTCTGTCAGAATCTTACCATATTATTAAATTTAATTCAATTCAAATAACTATTTTACGGCTTGCACACACCACAAGCCTCATACCCCATATCAATAATCTCCTGCCTGCTTCCTGTATAAATCTTTTTATTGGAAGCATCCATGCTCTTTGCACTGTTGCAGGATTCTTTGTGGAACTTCTTAGTATTCGTATTAAGTACATATGTCTGCACATTTGCTTCTGCTGCAGTTGTTGACTTTGAAGCATCTGCAACTACTGAATCGTCCTGATGGCTGTTACCTGTTGCATAATCAATAGCAATTCCCGGCTGTGCATTAAAGCAATACACATTAAAAAGAATTCCATCACCATTATCCTCAACTGACTTCGCCTCCATGTGCACACCGCTGGCAACAAGATTATCGCCAGAAAATACAGGTGTTACGCGGTACAGAACATGATTATTAGTTTCCTTTATGTAATCAGCCACCATATTTTCAAAAGGCAGCATACCATCAACATTAAGATATCTTGTTCCTGTAATCAGATTCTTTTCATTGGCATTCTCACCAGTAAGCTGATATCCAATCAGATGACATCTGTTATACAGATATTTGCCATCAACATTATCATACTTAGCCGTCTGCCAGCCTGTCGGCTTCACTTCACCAATAGGGCCACGCTTTTCCGCAGGCATAAGGTCTTTACCAATATTCGCAAATGCTGTGGTACATCTTCCCAGCCCGTCAAGCTCACCATAGCTTTCAAATGAAGCAGTCGTCATATCTGCTTCAGTAAAATCAGGATTATTGTCATTAATTACAACATATGGCTTCCCATCATATGAAAGAGTTACCATATCTGCCTGCCATGATGCTGACAACGCCTCACCTGCATTGGCAGTATTCTTAGAAGAGCATCCGTTTACCCAAAGCCCGCTCCACACAATGAAGCCTACCAGTAAAAATGCGGTTACTCTTCTCAATACTTCTAACCTGATATTACGCATTTATCATACTCCTTATTTCTTTCTTACATATCTTTCTTCAGTAATTTTCTCATGAGAATTACCCTCAAAATCAGTAGAACCCTCCAGCTTAAAATCATTAAGCATGTCCTTAGGAAACTTCACATCAGAAGGATACTTCCTGTTCCACTTATACAGATAAACCTCATCCACAATATCCTCATAAGAAACAATCTCAGAGTCCTCAACAAAACAGAAATCATCCTTTCCGGCAAAACCAAACTCCTGATTAACCTCAAGATTCTCATAATCACCAAAAAGCTGCTTGCTATATAAAGAAAGCCATAACTTCCTGCCATCAAGCATCTTAATAATATGCTTATTAAGAACACTGTCCTTAGAAACACGTCTGTTATTAAACATAATTCCATAATTATCATCAACAATAGATATAACCTTCATAATATCCTCCTTTTTTGTGTCCGGTAATGGTGGCTTGTGCAGATAGGGAATCTGCGTGGAGGTGGGCGTGTCGTTAAGACACTGCTTGGATTTTGTCCGTGTTGTCGACACCGTCCGCAACCGGCGCCCACTCGCCCTCCATGGCTCGATGAGCGCCTTTTTCGCACATCGTGTGCGAAAATTGCTGCACATCACACAAAATCCCAGCAGTCTCTAAACTCCACTTACACCTCCACTCCGATTCCCTATCCGCACAAGCCACACCACCCCACCACCAAAAAACTCCCGTCAGTTTGTCAACCACCCTACAACATAGAACCCCCGCCCACCACAACAGCGAGGGAGCCAAAGCGACCAACGCAAGTAGGTAAAAACTCCCCGGGGTGGTGGGCTGGGTGTGGTTGTATGGTTTAATTGAAAACCGTAAGAAGACGCCGGTACTTAGTGCGTGGGGAGAGCCGCCGAAAGGCGGCAAATCCCCACAAACTTAGTACCCGCTGCGTCTTCGCCCGAGCGGGAGCGCGTTTTCAATTAAACCATACAACCACACCCAGCCCCCTCTCCGGGGAGCCATTTTTTACCTACTTCTTAAAGGGAAACCTCCCCGATTCCAGCCTCTTCTTAAGCATCACCCCACCTATCGTCTGAGGCTGCTTAGCCGGACTATTTTCAGCTTCTCTTTCCTCCGCTTCTGCAATTCTGCGGCGAATCTCTTCCATCTTGTTATCCATTGCAGCAATCTGATCTGCACATGAAGACAATTCTGCAGCCAGCTGTTCTGCTTCAGAATCTGGAATATTCTTCTTATAACGAACCTTATGCTCCACGCTCGCCCAGAAATCCATGGCAATTGTACGGAACTGAACCTCAACCTTCATCATCTTCTTTTCATTCTGAAGGAATATCGGTATCTCAATTATAAGGTGAAGACTTCTGTAACCGCTTGGCTTAGGATTCTTGATATAATCCTTTCTCTCGACAAGCACTACATCGTCCTGCTTTAACAGGCAGTCGGCAAGCATATAGATATCTTCCGGGAAAGAGCATATTACTCTTACCCCCGCAATATCTCTTATACCTTCCTCAATGCCTTCCATTGTTATAGGAATATTTTTCTTCTTCGCCTTCTTAAATATGCCATCCATAGACTTAATTCTGCTCTTGATACTCTCAATAGGATTTCTGTCATACTGTAATGAGAACTCCTCATTAAGCACCTTGAACTTAGTCTCAACCTCCATAATGGCGCATCTGTAATAAGCCATCAGTGTGTTAAACGGCATAATATTTTCTTTTAATAACTCAATCATTTCATCAGAAAGGAGATTCTCTTTAATGAATCTTTCCTGTTCCTGCTTGAGTATCTCTTCTAATAACATAGTAACCCCTTTTACCTTTGATGCATCTTAAAGTGCCTTCTTAATAGCAGCTAAAAGCTCATCATATGTATCAAATGCCTCTAATTCAGGATTATCAGCCTTAATCTGCTCTGTACTCTTAAAGAGGAAGCCTGCCTTGCTTGCCTTAATCATTCCTAAGTCATTGTGGCTGTCTCCTGATGCAATAGTATCATAACCAATAGACTGTAAAGCCTTAACTGTTGTAAGCTTTGACTGCTCACAACGCATCTTGAAACCTGTAATCTCACCATTGTCAGCGACCTCAAGTGAATTACAGAAAATAGTTGGCCAGCCCAGCTTCTTCATAAGCGGAGTAGCAAACTGTGTAAATGTATCTGAAATAATGATAACCTGTGTTATACTTCTTAATTCATCAAGGAATTCCTTTGCTCCCGGAATTGGGTCAATCTTAGCAATAGTATCCTGAATTTCTTTAAGTCCAAGACCATGCTCCTTAAGAATACCAAGTCTCCAGTTCATAAGCTTATCATAATCTGGTTCGTCTCTTGTTGTTCTCTTAAGCTCTGGGATTCCGCTTGCCTCTGCAAATGCAATCCATATCTCTGGTACAAGAACGCCCTCAAGGTCTAAACATACAATATTCATATCATTATCTCCTCGCATAATATTATTATATACTCTCATGTATCTCATATGTGTTTACACACTATATATTATTGTAACCCACTACCTGTCAAAACTCAATATGCCATTTCTAAGTCTTTCAAGCCCATCCATTAAAGTTGTCTTAGGACATGCAACATTCAGTCTTAAGAAATGTTTTCCATCTCCGCCAAAGCCTTCTCCCGCTGACAAGAAAAGTCCTGTATTCTTTCTTATATATGCCGCAAGCCTTGTTGAATTGTCTGTGATATCAGACACATCAAGCCAGCAAAGATAAGTTGCATGTGATTCCACCATTGACACTCCCGGAATATTATCCTTTATGAACTTTTCGGTAATCTGTTTATTCTCGTAGATATATTCTCTTAACTGCTCAAGCCATTCCTCGCCCTTTGTAAATGCAGCTATAGCCGCATCCACTGCGAAAACATTTGGCTCAGCTACCTCATCGGTATTGATTGCACGCCATACCTTGTGACGGAGTCGCTCATCCGGCACACATATTGCTGCTGTCTGTAAGCCTGCCATGTTAAATGTTTTCGTAGGTGCTATGCATGTTACAGATATCTTCTTACACACCTCCGAAACACTTGCAAATGGCACATAATCAATGCCCGGGTCTGTAAGCTCGCAGTGAATCTCATCAGATATAACAACAACTCCATACTTGTAAGCAAGCTCTCCGATACGTGCAAGTTCTTCCTTACTCCATACATTTCCACCCGGATTCTGTGGGTTGCACAGAATAAGAAGTGTTGTCTGTGGGTTCTTGAGCTTAACTTCAAGGTCTTCAAAATCTATTACATACCTGCCATTCTCATATGCAAGCTGGCTCTGTAACACATTTCTGCCATTATTAAGAATACTGTTAAAGAAAATGTTGTATACAGGTGTCATGATTACAACATTCTCTGCTGGTGTCGTAAGCTTTCTTACAGAGCTTGATATTGCAGGTATAACGCCTGTTACGAACATAAGCCAGTCGTCTTCCATCCTGAAATTGTGGCGTCTTTCCCACCAGCCTGTGTATGCGTCATACCAGTCCTTTGATATCTCAGTATAACCGTACACACCGAGGTCTGCCTTTGCCTTAATAGCCTCCGTTATCTCAGGTGCTGTCTTAAAATCCATGTCAGCAACCCACATAGGAAGCTCATTCTCTGCCACATTCCATTTTAAAGAATCCGTATTACGACGGTTCACTACTGTGTCAAAATCATATTTCATTCTCGGATTTCCCTTCTTAATTCTACTTATTAATTCCTGCATACTATCTTAGTAAGTGAAGGATTAACCCTATCCTTCTCAATTATAAGCTTATCTATACTGTCTGCTGTTATAGTTCCAGAAGTTGGATTTAACACGCTGTCAACCCTGCTTGTGATATCAGCATCTACAGTTGAATACTCGAAAGCAAGTGTTGTATTAATAAGCTTGCAGTCCTTCATAACAAGATTATCAATGTAGCACAATCCCTGAAGGCTCTCTATTGTACAGTTAATAAATGTAAGATTCTTTGAATTCCAGCCAAGGTACTCACCTGAAATGTATGAATCATACACTGTTATATTTTCAGCATTCCAGAAAGCATCCTTGCTCATAAGTCTTGAATTTCTTATCTCAAGATTCTTACTTCCGTCAAATGGATAATTGCCAACAAGCTTAAGACTATCAATCTTCATATCGTTGCTGTTCATTGCAAAATAATTACCCTTTGCCACTACATTTGTCATAGTAACATTATCACAGCTCCAGAGAGTTTCCTCTGCATTGACAAATTCCACATTCTTAAGACCTAGTCTGTTACATCTTCTGAAATTCTTAGGTGCTTCAATAATAGTATCCTCAACATTAATATCGTTAGTGTACCATACTCCTGCTCTTCCCATCTCAAAGAAATAACAGTCCTTTACATTGACATTGTTGCAGTACCAGAGTGGATATTTCCACTTAAAGCTGCTGTTTACAAGCTCTATATTACTGCTCTCCTTTAATGGAGACTCACCATCATCAAATATAGAATCTTCTATGCGAAGGTCTTTGCTTGCAAAAAGAGCGCGTTCTCCTGTAAGAAGCTGCTGCTTAACTAATTTCTTTTCCATATTTACTCCATTCTTATCTACAAACATTAAAACCCAATCACCATATTATAAGTGATTGGGTTACATTCTAAACATTCTTAAGGTTCTCTACCATCTCTTCCATTGTGTGCCAGCCAAGTACTGCACATTTAACTCTTGCTGGCATATGAGAGATATCTCTTAATGCTCCGGCTTCATCAAGCTCATCAATCTCTTCCTCAGTTGCCTCATCCTTAATCATCTTAAGGAAAAGTTCTGAAAGATGTACAGCCTCATCAATAGGCTTTCCAATTATAAGCTCAAGCATTATATCTGCTGATGCCTGCGATATTGCGCAACCATCTCCTGTAAATGCCCCATCAACAATAGTTTTCTTAGCATCATCAAACTTAAGCTTTAAGATAATGTCGTCTCCACAGCTTGGATTAACACCCTCAAGCTCTAAGTCTGCGTTGTCTATATCATGCTTATGATATGGATGCATGTTATGGTCCGTAAGAACCTCATTATAAAAAGTTTTAGTCTCCATATCCCATAAGCCCCCTGATCTTAGATAGTTCTTCTATAAAATGCTGTACTTCTTCTTCTGTGTTATAGAAAGCAAAGCTTGCTCTCGTTGTTGAATTAACCTTAAGGAAATCCATTAATGGCTGTGCGCAGTGATGTCCTGCTCTTACTGCAATATGCTGTGAATCAAGTATAGAAGCAACATCATGTGGGTGTACTCCGTCAATTGTAAATGTGACTATACCCTCATGGTCTTCTGCCTTCGAAGAACCTATTAAGTTGACTCCCTTCATGTCATTAATGGCATCAACAGCAATCTTAGTAAGCTTTCGCTCCTGTGCCATAATTGTGTCAAATCCAACATTGTTAATATAATCAATTGCCGCATGAAGTCCGACTGCACCGCCAGTATTAACAGTTCCTGCCTCAAACTTATGTGGAACCTCTGCATATTTAACTCTGTCCCAGTGAACAATCTCAATCATCTCACCACCGCTTAAGAATGGTGGCATCTTGTCAAGAAGCTCTTTCTTGCCATATAATGCTCCGATTCCCATAGGTGCTAACATCTTATGTCCAGAAAATACAAGGAAGTCAACATCAAGGTCTGTTACATTAACCGGCATATGAGGAACACTCTGTGCTCCGTCAGCCACAATAACCGCACCATGTGCATGTGCAACCTCTGCAATATGCTTTATATCATTAACTCTTCCTAATACATTAGAAACCTGGGTAACTGCTACAAGCCTAGTCTTATCTGTGATAACCTCTAAAGACTTGTCTGTAATCTCTCCATTCTCATCAGGTGTAAGCTGCTTTAATACCGCTCCACATTTTTCTGCAACCTGCTTCCATGGAAGGAAATTGCTGTGGTGTTCCATAACACTAACAACAATCTCATCACCCTCTTTAATGAAATTCATTCCATAACTGTATGCAATTAAGTTAAGACTCTCTGTAGCATTTCTTGTAAATACTATCTGGCTTGCATCTTTAGCACCAATAAACTGAGCTACTGCCTTTCTTGCATTCTCATAACTTTCTGTAGCAATCTCACTTAATTCGTATACACCTCTGAACGGATTGGCGTTCATCTCCTGATAATACTTATTAACTGCATCAAGAACAGCCTGTGGCTTCTGTGTAGTCGCTGCATTATCAAGATATGCAATATTGCTTCCCGAAATAAGTGGGAAATCTTTTCTTATAGACTCAATCGTCTTACTTAACTCACTCATTAATAAACCTCTTTAATGTAGTCATGTATCTCGTTCCTGATACCATCATCAGGGATTTTGCCGCATACAGCTAAAAGCTTAGCTGCTGCCAGCATATTATAACATTCTTGTGCCGGTATTCCTCTTGATTCAAGATAGAATAAAAGCTCCTCATCAGGCTTTCCTATAGTTGCACCGTGATTACCGACAACATCTTCTTCTGCACATAGAATAATAGGAATAGTCTGATTGACACATTTTTCATCAATAAGAAGAACTTCTTCCTTCTCATTACCTACAGAACCTGCTGAACCCTTAACGAAATCAATAGTTCCTCTGAACAGCTTAAATGCTGTATCTCTCAATGCACCTGCCGCATTGATTGCACATTCTGTCTTCTTGCCGATATGTCTTACGCAGTAGTTCATATCAAGTCTTTCTTTACCTGCTGCAACATATCCAATCTCTGCAGACATAGAACTTCCATCACCTGCAAGCTTAATCTCACAGCCTTCGTATCTGTTCTTTCCGCTTAAATAAAGCTGCACAAGTTCAATTCTTGCACCATCTTCGCAGTAACCACCGATATCATTAATAAATGTTGTCTCACTGCCTACCCTCTGAATCTGGATAAGACGGATAACCGAATCCTTGGCAGCATATAGTCTTGTCTGTACTGCTGCAAAGCCTTCTCCATCTTTATCTCCATTAAAATCCATGTAAACATCAATGCTGGCATTCTCTTTAGTCTCAATACCAACAACATTAATGTCTGCATTGTTCCTGCCATAATTGAAATCAAGTCTTACGAAGCCTGCATTCTTCTTATCTGTTATATAATATACAGGTTCAGTCTGTGATTTCCTAGCTGCCTCTGTAATCTCCTGACCACATCCACCAATGATATTGTCAAGCTCACCATTATTAAGCTTTCCATCATCAATGAGACTTACATCATTAACAGAAGCATTTAACTCACCTGTACGATTAATCACAACCTCTCCAACCCTGCTCTGGTTCATATGAAGATGATTCCATGTCTTGGCTGGGATACGGTTTATTATCATGTCCTTTTCTTCGATACCTATCATATCATATTCCTCACTCTGATTAACTTAACCAATGCTGCCCTTCATCTCAAGACGGATAAGATTATTCATCTCCATTGCATACTCAAGTGGAAGCTCCTTAGATACATTATCAGCAAATCCTGAAACAATCATTGCTCTCGCATCATCTTCCGGAATTCCTCTTGACATAAGATAAAATACAGCATCATCACTGATTCGTCCAATTGTTGCCTCATGTCCTACATCCGCATCATTAACACGGATATCCATAGCCGGAATTGTATCAGATCTTGAAATATCATCTATCATAAGTGACTGACATGAAACTGATGATTTACTCTTCTTAGCCTTGGTAGTCATTGTTACCGCACTTCTGAAAGTACTGATTCCGCCACCCTTAGATATTGACTTAGTACTTACAACTGATGTTGTACCTGGTGCATTATGAACTACCTTCATACCTGTATCAAGGTTCTGTCCTGCTCCTGCAAATGTAATTCCTGTGAATTCACAGCTTGAGCGTTCTCCATTAAGGATACTCATAGGATACAGATATGATACATGCGAACCAAATGAGCCTGAAACCCATTCAATCTTACCACCTTCAGCAACAGTTGCTCTCTTAGTGTTAAGATTATACATATTCTTGCTCCAGTTCTCAATTGTTGAGTAACGAAGCTTTGCATTCTTAGCCACAAAAAGTTCAACCGCACCTGCATGAAGATTGGCAACGTTATATTTAGGTGCTGAACATCCTTCAATAAAGTGAAGACTTGCACCCTCATCAACAATAATAAGTGTATGCTCAAACTGACCTGCTCCTGCAGCATTAAGTCTGAAATATGACTGCAGAGGAATCTCAAGATTAACTCCCTTTGGTACATACACAAATGAACCACCAGACCATACAGCTCCGTGAAGTGCTGCGAACTTATGATCCTGTGGTGTAATAAGCTTCATAAAATGCTCGTGTACCATATCTGCATATTCACCTGTAAGTGCACTTTCCATATCAGTGTATACAACACCCTGGTCAGCAACCTCCTTACGGACATTATGGTATACAAGCTCTGAGTCGTACTGTGCTCCAACTCCGGCTAACGACTCTCTCTCCGCCTTAGGAATACCTAATCTGTCAAATGTATCCTTAATCTCTTCTGGTACATCATTCCAGTCACCCTTCATATTCGTATTGGCACGAACATAAGTAGCAATATTATCCATATTGAGTCCATCAATAGACGGACCCCAGTCAGGCACCTGCATATTATTATATATCTCTAATGACTTAAGTCTGAACTCTCTCATCCAAGCAGGATCATGCTTCTCTTCTGATATCTTCTCAACGATTTCTGGAGTAAGTCCCTGCTTTATTCTATAAGAATCGTTCTCTTCGTTCTTAATATCATAAACACTTCTGTTTATGTCATCTACAAATGTCTTTTCTTCCATTACAAGCCTCCGAGCCTTAATTACTTGATGAATCTTTCGAAACCATTCTCATTGATATCATCAATCATAGCACTGTCGCCTGTTGCAACAACATTACCATTGACAAGAACATGAGTATAATCCACCTTAAGTGCCTCTAAGATACGGGTGCTGTGAGTGATAATAAGAAGTGCTCCGTTCTGAGTCTTCTGATATTCTTCAACACCTAGCGATACTGTCTTAACAGCATCTACATCAAGTCCTGAGTCAGTCTCATCAAGAATAGCAAGAGAAGGCTCAAGCATAAGAAGCTGTAATATCTCAGCTTTCTTTTTCTCACCACCTGAGAAACCAACATTAAGGTCTCTGTCCATATATGATGGATCCATCTGAAGGAATTCCATCTTCTCCTGAAGGAGCTTCTTGAACTTGAAGTATGTCATCTTCTTTCCACGCTGCTCCATAGAACTTCTTATAAAATTACCAAGTGTAATACCAGGAACCTCAATAGGATTCTGGAAAGACAGAAAAAGACCTGCCTGTGATCTCTCAGCAACATTCTTAGAAAGTAAATCTTCTCCGTTAAATGTAACCTTACCACCTAATATCTCATATCTTGGGTTACCCATGAGAGCATAACCAAGAGTAGACTTACCTGCTCCGTTAGGTCCCATAAGTACATGAGTCTCTCCCTTATTAAGAGAAAGATCAACCCCATGAAGTATTTCTTTATCTTCAACACCAACCTTAAGCTGGCTCACATTTAATATTTCCTGTGCCATAATGCCTCCTTAACTGTACATTCTTTTAGCAACACACATAATATCATTGAAAGAAAAGGTTGTAAAGTTATTCATAATAACAATTGTTACTATTGTTTAACATAGTTACTATTCATTTGCGACCTGAACCCACAATTTCATCTCCCGTTTCTTTGCATCATTAATATTGCTTACTATTTCCTTGGCGTATATATTGCCTATTTATTTTTCTTTGTTTCAGAAATCATCGTATTCTCATATATATATCTTACTTCCCTGAGATAAAATATAAACACAGGTATATCCTCACTGTAATCCTTACTCTTTGATACTGTCATCTCCACCCACTTATACTCTCCATCAAGAAGCCGTCTGTATCTCAATCTCAATGATTTTTTATTATTTCTGAAATGTTCAAGCACCTTGTCCGGATTTACAAAATCTCTATATACTCCGGCATCCTCCGGATGAACTACTCCCATATCAATATATTTATCAATATATTCCTTAATGCTGCCTGATAATTCGGCATCTCTAATTATATCCTCCTGAGTTGACTTTATAAGTTCGTATCTGTCATGCAGGAAATCGGCTCTGAGTATCTTAATAAATGTATTATATATAATATCCATTGCATCTTCTCTTGCACCTGCCTGATAATCAGCTTCTTTCCATGTGAAAAGCACTCTCCTGTTATCCTCAGAATAATTTGTTGGCTTAGTAACCTCAAATACATACCATTTATATGTTCCATCCATATTATATCTTATCTGGTATCTTCCTCTTTCTTTCCCCTCATCAAGCTGTTTCTTAATTCTGCCAAGATTAATAGCTTCTTTATAAAGTGAAACATCATCCGGGTGGATAACACCGTACCTGATATATCTGTCTGCATATTCTGCAATAGTCTTAGGTCTTGGTGTCATAACATAATCAGGCTCATCTGTCCTTCTTATAAAGTGATATGCTCCCGTATCAAGATCAACATCTGCAATCTTCCAGAAGTAATCAGTTATCTCCTTAAGATAAGACTTATCATTCTTTCTTGTTTTTAAAATAATAAGCTTATCAGCTACATTGTCCTTATCATCAATAAGCTTCTCATAATCACTTATAGACATAGGTCTGTAATAATAGTATCCCTGCGCATATTCACAGCCTAAAAGTTCAAGCAGCTTAAACTGTTCATCAGTCTCAATACCCTCAGCAATAGTCGGAATATCAAGCTGTCTTGCCATATCAAGAACTGCAGTTATAATGCTTACACCTTTATCATTATTTTCCGGATTAAGGTCTAGAAATTTCATATCCAGTTTCAGAACATCTGCATCAATATCCTTAAGCATGTTAAGTGATGAATATCCGCTTCCAAAATCATCAATAAGAATCTTAAAGCCCACATTCTTAAATGCCTTCTCCGTATCCTTAATTACCGAGCCATTCTCCACATATGCACTCTCTGTAATCTCTATTTCAATATACTCTGTTGAAATATTATATTTTTCAATCATGCCTTTAAGTATTCTTACAACATCCATAGAGTATATATCTGCTCTCGAAACATTTATTGATATTGGCAGTGCTGTTCTTCCCTCATCAAGCCATCTTCTTATAGTCTGACATACTTTATCCCATATATACACATCAAGTTTATTTATAAATCCGTTTTTTTCAAGCAGCGGTATAAACTGTCCTGGTGAAATAAATCCTTTCTCAGGACTTATCCATCTCACAAGTGCCTCAGAACCAATAATCTTACCTGTCTGTAATATACATTTGGGTTGAAGATAAAATGTAAATTCTCCATTATCCATTGCACTGCATATCTCTGGCATAAGCTTTGCTTCTGCTTCCTGTTCCCTTGCCATACTCTCATCATACCAGAAGATATCCTTATCAGGGCGCTGTTTTGCTATCTCTAGCGCACCATACGCATAGTCACACATCTCACCTGTAGTTATATCCTTATCTGCAGTCTTATATGCACCATAATATGCCCTTGTAATATCATGCCCCCTGTATCCGTTAACAATACCTGATATTCTTTTTCTGATTAGATTAATCACATCATCGTTCTCTTCAAATATAACACAGAAATTATCTCCACCCATATATCCGGAAATTGTTCCATACCCGGCATCTATACTCTTAAGAGCTTCTCCAATCTCTATAAGAAGCTCATCACCAGTTTCACGACCATACCACTTATTAATAAGGTGAAAATTCTCTATATCTATCGCCAGTATGCAATATGTTTTGTTATCAAAAAGTACTGTTTTATCAGCTATTCTCCAGAAAGTTCTTCTTAATGGAAGATTCGTAGCCAGATCGTAATTATATCTATCAGGATTGATTCTTAACTTATTATACCTGCTCATGTCTACCATAGCTGCCTCCTTTGTACCCTCAATATATTATAAGCCCACGTCGCCCAAAATACCTTTTCCATTTTATCATTAATACATTGATAAAACAATAATTTAAATATAAAATAACTATCAACTAGATATGTTTATAAAAAATCATATAATTAAGGAGACTTTACCATGGCAAAATACATAATGGCTCTTGATGCCGGAACAACAAGCAACCGCTGTATTCTTTTCAACAGAAGTGGCGAGATGTGCAGTGTTGCACAGAAAGAATTCACACAATATTTCCCAAAACCTGGGTGGGTAGAACATGATGCAGATGAAATCTGGTCAACGATTCTGGAAGTTGCCAGACAGGCTCTTGCAAATGTAGGTGCTAACGCGTCAGATATTGCCTCAATAGGAATAACCAACCAGCGTGAAACAACAGTTGTATGGGACAGATATTCTGGTGAGCCTGTATACAATGCTATTGTATGGCAGTGCAGAAGGACTTCAGAATACGCAGATTCTCTTAAAGAGAAAGGGCTTACAGAAACAATCCGTAACAAAACCGGTCTTGTTATTGATGCGTATTTTTCTGGAACCAAGTTAAAATGGATTCTTGATAATGTTAAAGGTGTCCGTGAGCGTGCCGAAAAAGGAGATCTGCTTTTTGGAACAATTGAAACATGGTTAATCTGGAAGCTTACTAAAGGTCAGGTTCATGCCACAGATTATTCCAATGCATCAAGAACGATGCTTTTCAACATTAATACACTTGAATGGGACGAAGACATCTTAAAAGAGCTTGATATTCCAAAATGCATGCTTCCAAAGGCAGTCCCATCAAGCAGCATATTTGGTGAGACCTCCGCTGAATTCTTCGGCTGTCCTATCCCAATCGGAGGTGCTGCCGGCGACCAGCAGGCTGCACTTTTCGGACAGACCTGTTTTGACGCAGGAGAAGCCAAGAATACATATGGAACAGGCTGCTTCCTTCTTATGAATACTGGAGAAAAGCCTATTTTTTCAAAGAACGGTCTTGTTACTACTATTGCATGGGGACTTGACGGTAAAGTCACATATGCACTTGAAGGCTCGATATATGTAGCCGGAGCTGCCATCCAATGGCTTCGTGACGAAATGCATTTTATTGATTCTTCACAGGATTCGGAATATATGGCAAGAAAAGTTCCTGATACCAACGGATGCTACGTTGTTCCCGCATTTACAGGACTTGGTGCACCATACTGGGACCAGTACGCAAGAGGTACTATCTTAGGAATAACCCGTGGTGTCAACAAATACCACATTATACGTGCCACACTTGAATCAATCGCTTATCAGGTAAACGATGTTCTTACTGCAATGAAAGCAGATTCAGGCATAGAACTTTCTTCTCTTAAGGTCGATGGTGGTGCAAGTGCTAACAATCTTCTTATGCAGATGCAGGCTGATATATCCGGTGCTCCTGTAAACAGGCCTGTATGTGTTGAAACAACTGCCATGGGTGCGGCTTACCTTGCCGGACTCTCAGTTGGTTACTGGAAAAGTACCGATGACATAAGAAAGAACTGGTCTGTAGACAGAACATTTGACCCTGAAATCACTCAGAATGAGCGTGATTCCAAGGTCAGAATGTGGAAAAAAGCTGTCTCTTATTCATTTAACTGGGATAAATAATTCCGTTGGATGATTCTTCTGACACGTAAAAGCGATATTGTGTGAAGTAAATTCATACAATATCGCTTAATCTTTTATTACCTTACAACACTCTTCTGGTTTTTGTGCATTGCACGAAATTTAGTAATGTTATTTTACCTATTATCCACCTTCTCTGGATACATATCATGATTTGCCATACGGTTGAATGCCACATCTTCCCACTTAGTTCCTGGCTTTCCATAATTACAGTATGGATCAATGGAAATTCCACCACGTGGTGTGAATTTGCCCCACACTTCAATATACTTTGGCTCCATCAGCGTAATCAAATCCTTCATAATCACGTTCACGCAGTCCTCGTGAAAATCCCCATGATTACGGAATGAAAACAGGTACAGCTTTAAGCTCTTGCTTTCCACCATTCTCTCGCCTGGGACATACGAAATAATAATGTTTGCGAAATCAGGCTGCCCTGTAATTGGACAGAGACTTGTGAATTCCGGGCAGTTAAACTTCACGAAATAATCATTTTCTGGATGTTTGTTTACAAATGTTTCAAGCAGGCCAGGGTTGTAATCTGTCTCGTAATTATTCTGCTGGTTGCCTAATAATGTTAAATTCTCTTTTTCTCTCATAGCTTTCTCCAATTTTTATTTTATTGCAGGGTCACTTACCCCATTTGCTGCAAATGCAGCCGCTCTGTCGATACAGGTTCCACATTTGCCGCAAGGCACATCCTTTCCTTCATAGCAGGACCATGTAAGCTCGTATGGTGCGTTAAGCTCTAAGCCCATCTTCACCACCTCCGCCTTAGTCATATTCACAAATGGCGCCTCCACCTTTAACTGATGTCCTGAGCCCTCAAAAATCGCCTGATTCATAGCATCATTAAACATCGGTGAACAGTCTGGATAGGCAAAACCGGCTGAATCATCTGCATGTGCGCCATAAAGAATCACGCTACAGTCCTTGCTTAGTGCAATGCTTGCCGCCGATGAAAGAAACAGTCCATTTCGAAATGGCACATAGGTGCTTACAGGCTTTTCGCCCTCCGTCTTTTCAATCTGCCTGGCATAGCTCTCCTCTGGAATTTCCTCTGTAGACTGCTGCAATAAAGAGCAGTTGCTATATTGAAAAATCTTACTCAGATCCAAGAATAACTGCTCCACTCCGTAAAATGCAGAAACAGCCTTTGCCGCCTGAATTTCTTTATCGTGCTTCTGTCCATAAGAAACTGACAGAGCAATTACATTGTCCTTTCCATATCGGCTCACTGCCAATGCCAGTGCCGTAGTGGAATCCACGCCACCGCTTGATAATACTAATGCTTTCATAACTCATCTCTCCTATCTTAGATACATTTGTAATGCTGCATCGTCCTTAAAGCTTCCTCTTAACTCTACAGTCATTGTTCTCGTGTTGTTTTTCTTAATTCCTCTTGCCGACACACAGCTGTGATATCCTTCAAGCACCACCGCAACATCCTCGCTTCCTGTTATCTCTGCCATAATGTCCGCAATATCCTGACCGATTCTTTCCTGTAACTGCAGTCTTCTTCCAACCATATCGCATATTCTTGCAATCTTTGATAAGCCTATAACCTTCCCATTAGGAATGTACGCAACTGTCGCCTTCATATCATACATAAGTGCCATATGGTGCTCGCAGTAAGAAAACAGGTCGATGTCCTTCATAACTACAACCTTAGAAGTATCAAGTTCCTTAATTCCATCCTCAAATGTCTTATCAAACATCTGCGCAATTTCGTGATTGGAGTAATTCATTCCAAGAAAGACCTCCTCGTACATCTTCGCAACTCGCTTTGGTGTATCCTTTAAGCCCTCCCTCTCCGGGTCGTCGCCCAATGCAACAAGAATCCCTCTAATATGCTCCTCAATCGCTTTCGTATCTATCATCATAATCTCCATTCTTGCTTCACCCCGCAAACTTTGGGCTGAAAGCACAAATTTGCACGTGAAAAATCTTTGATATAAGGATTTTTCACATTATACGCCCCTTTCCTCTGGGTTCCAGATTACCTTGTGCATCTGAATCTGAAGACGCACATCATTCATCCTTTTACTGGTCATGAAATGCACGATTTCCACTGGCTCAATTGAACCAAACACTGAGCTTATGAATACCTGGCATCTTTCTGTCAGATGAAATTTTTCAATTATTTTCTCTGCACATTCCAAATCATTAATGCTGCCCGAAACGAACTTGACTGTGTCCTGCTTTCTTAAAGCTTCCATATTGGAGAGAAACATTTTCTCCTCACAGCCGCTGGATGGCAGCTTGTAATCCATAGTAAGGCTAAGTTTTTCTTTTGAAAATGCATTGGCAAGGGGAGCAATATCAACCGCTCCATTAGTTTCAATCTCTACTCGAATGTCCGATTTGTTCAATAATTTTTCTACCAGACTCCTGATATCCTTCTGTAATAAAGGCTCTCCCCCTGTCAGCGTCACATTTTTAATGCCTGTCTCACTGACATATTCACAAATCTCATCTGGTGACAGCTCCTCGTAATCACAAGCTGGCTCATTGGCCCACTTTGTATCACAATAGGAGCAATTCAGGTTACAACCCTTGAATCTGATAAACACCGCCAATTCTCCGGATCTTCTTCCTTCTCCATTGATACTTATAAATTTCTCAACAACTTTCATATTAGTTTCTTTCCTTTATTCTTCGTATGCTGCTACATTATTAGGTGTCTCGTATACTTCCACTCTGTGGATTGGAAAGCCTTTTGCACTCATCAGCTCATAGAAATATTTTGAAAAATGCTCCGCCGTAGGTCTGAAGCCAACTTCAATCATACGAAACTCCTCCGCCTGTAATGCAGCAATTGTCGCACCTTTTAGAGAACCTTTTTCATAAATCAGGCTGTGGTCAAAATCATCACAGATATCCTTCAAAGCATTTTTTAAATCAGAAAAATCCACAAGCATTCCTCTTGTCTGACCCTCATCCTTTAACTGGTCTGCTGCTATTTCAACAACAACTCTCCAGCGGTGACCATGAAGATTCCTGCATTTTCCGTCATACCCCTTCAGAAAATGTGCAGAATCAAAGCTGCTCTCGGTTTTTAAATAATACATTTTAGTTTCTCCTCTAATTTATTGGGAATAAAAACAGAATTGCTTAGAAAAGAACGTGCCCCACTGTGAGCACATATAGAAAGCCCTGTAAATGTATACACACCTACAGGGCTAAATTACATAAAAAGTCTTCTTAGCAGCCCTGGTTTTATTTAACGACAGGATGGTACAAACGAACTGTCGCGCATTTTTATGCGATATGTCTATTATAAGTATTTTTCTGGATATGTCAATGTAAATTTTCCCCCAGCAGCTGCACCTTTATCACGTTCATTATGCGTGCCGGGTATGTTTCCTGAATTTCTCCTGCAATTGTTATTGAAACCATATCATTTACTGCCAGGTCAGACAGCTCAATCTCTGTTTCCTCCTTCGTCCATGAAGTTTTATATTTGACCCTATTAAACCAATCTTAAACCGATTAATCTTTTAATATATCTTATCAACCTCATCTTCATACACTGATTCAGTATGAGTATCAAATAGCACCCATTCCACCAGATCAAAACAATCTGGATTATCCTGCAAGAACCGGTTTACTGTATGTACCGCAATCTTTGCTGCCAACTCAACAGGAAAACTATATATTCCCGTTGATATTGAAGGAAATGCAATAGACCTGATTCCATTATCCATTGCCAGCTTCATAGAATTAAAATAGCAGTTAGCAAGAAGCTCCTCTTCTCTATCTCTGCCTCCATTCCATATCGGTCCTACAGTATGAATAACATAATCGCATGGTAAATTATAGGCTTTTGTTATCTTTGCTTCTCCAGTCACGCATCCGTGAAGTGTCCTACACTCAGCCAGAAGTTCCGGTCCTGCGGCTCTATGAATCGCACCATCTACACCGCCTCCGCCAAGAAGAGAGTTATTTGCTGCATTAACAATTGCCTGCACATCTGTTACTTTTGTTATATCTCCTTTTACTGTCTTAATCAAATACATCTTTCTTACCTGCCTGTTTATTATATTACCTCTGCCCCAAATGGCATCAGAGACAATTTAGCAATTTTGAAAAACTGCTTTCCGAAAGGAATTCCGATAATTGTTATACAACATATCAGACCTGCCAAAACCCACGACAGTCCACTCAACAATCCACCACATATAAACCAAAGTATATTTCCTAATATGCTCATATCAATATTCCTTCTCTATCTCTCCATATATTCCATACATTTTCTTGAACGCATCAAGGTCTGCCTGATTTTTAATCAGCATAACCTCCTCTATCTTACCTGTATGAATGTCCTTAAAGCCTGCAACCTGCTCACCATTACATATGCTTGCCTTGATTACTGGTTTCTTATTTTCTTTATCATATGTCTTTATAACTGTCTTTTTCTTAAAGAATCCCACTCTGAGCACCTTCTTTTGACTTTGCCATCAGTATAACAACTGCCTATACCATTCATCCTTCGTCATATCATCACCACAAATTGTATGGTTTCATGGTTTCTGAATTTCGATATTCATGTTTCTCATAATATCCTATCAGCTTACTCTCATCTCTGAGTGCCACCATGTAAACATCTTTATTCTGTTTCTCATTATGAAAAGTATAAACGATATTATGGCTTTCATCTGCTGCAAACCAGTCCACTACCTGCTGTATTTTATCTCTTGATTCCGGACTATGACAATCTAACAAACTTCTTCCAATAAGTTTATCTCCGCCTCGCTTCGCATAGCTGGTAACAGCTGCCGGATTCATGTAGATAATCTCATGTTTGAGATTGCATATAACAACGGATGCCCTGTCCTGATCAACAATACTCTTATAAAAGCTGACATAGGATTTAAACTTAATTACCTTTTCATTATCCAGCCTCTTTTGAAGTTGTGGTTTCTTTCTTCGATAATAATCGTATATCTCTCCATCAGGTATCCAGATTTGTGCCTCATTTATCTTATCAAGTACAGCTTCAACAATCTGTTCATCTGCCAGTAAATCAGGTACTTTATCATGCTCTGTTACATACTTTTTGTATTCTTCATACACCCATTCTGTAATCTTATCCTTCTGCTTCATCTTTAGATTACTAAATTGTTTGTTCATCTGTAAAATCTGACCATCAATCTTTTTATGTATTTTAGTTTTCTTACTTTTTGCCATCTTCAGCTATCCTTTAAAACTTCACTATTTCCGGTTCATGGGTAAATGATGAGAATGTGACTGTTGCATTCTTGAAATAGAATACCTCGGTATTTCCATCATCTGCTGAGTACATATTCTGTAAAGATGAATAAGCATCAAGCATAGACTGTCTTGCTTCTCTTCTGTCATCTTCTACAAGTTCTCCGGCTACACGAAGCCACTCGCCATTTTTAAATGCACAAATTTCTACCTTCGGGTTTGCGTGAATCTGCTTTGAAACATCCTTTACCTTGCCAGTCTGAATATACAACTTTCCTTCAAAAATGTGTGCTGTTCCAAAAGGTCTTACCCTTGGCTGGTCGCCTTCTACTGTTGCCAAATAATATGTCTCTGCTTCTTTTAAAAATTTAGCTACTCGTTCCATGATGTAATCCTCCTGAATTGATTAATATCGTTTCATATTTACAAACAGTTTCATTTTATTGGTTATAAAAGTATATCTTCAATAAATCTATTGTTGCTTTGTCATTTATGACGGCCCGTCCTATTGTTATGCCATTGCTGATGATAATATATTCTCCGTTTTCATATCTGGCATTTACCAAATCATCTTCCCCTTTTAAGTCTATACATATACTTGATATAATTCCGCAAATCTCCTCTTGTGAGCTTCCGCTTTTTATCTCATAAGCATAATCCGCATCTCCTATCTCATTCAGATCAGTTACCAAACAATACTCCGCTCCATTCATCAGCATTTCTTCATTCAAAGTGGGTAATTGAGCCGTCTTATACTCATTAAATAAAAAGATAACTACAAGCGCAATGAATGCCGGAAAAAAGATACCGCCAAACCGCTGTGCATAATTTTGTTCTTCCCACCGCTTGCTATGACGACCAAACAGCGGTATTTTCATCTGCACCAAACCTGCTCCTATACTTACAAGCAAAAAATAAAATATAACTTTTATCAAAGACTCATCCCCCATTTAATCATTAATAAAAATATCGTTCCTAAAACGACGCCTACTAACCATATAAAGCGAAACACCTTGTTATATCTCGAACTATTAGAACAAGGAACAAGCCAATATTCCTGTGGAAACTCCAAAATGTATTCTTTTAATTTCTGCTTCAATTCCATGACTATACTCCACATTAATCCAAATAGCACAATGCACACCGTTCCATAATATGTAATTGATGCATTTGTAACCACAGCAAAGAAATAATGTGCCATCTTAAGAAGGAAGATACACCACGCAATACAGCATGAAATTGTAAACGCCCTTTTCATTTTCCACTTCAAACCAAATATAACCTCTGGAACGAATACAGTCAATGCCCCCATCGGCAATCCTCCTGTTCGTCCATGTGTGAAATCGCTCTCCGACTCCAAAGACCAAATTCCTATCAATACTATTACTGCTGGTATTAGTATGGTGCAGAACAAGTTATATGCAATAATCAACACATTTTCATTGTCGTCGTTCATAACTTAGCCCCCAATCAGTTCATCAAGCCTGATAGCCACTCTTCCTGATAATGAATAATACAATGCTGTTAGCTTTGCCTTGTCGTACAAATTTGCATACACATTATAATAACATAGCGATATTGACATACCGAAGCCAAATATTTTTAAGGGTATAGACGTTACATCAAGTTCTTAGTATATGAAATTTGCAAATTATTCTTGGATTTGGCTCAAATCAAATGCACCGTTCTCAATCAACTTCAAAATTGTGTCTACCAAGTTGTTTTTTACAGTTTCACTTTCATTTTCAACGCCAGAATACTCTACGTAAATAGTGTTCTCTCCCATATCAAAGGTTGCATAATATATTACGGTTTTGATACCTTGACTATTTGACTTTGTTACGAAATATCCTGCATCGATATCAACGCCGTCTACACTTGAAGTGATTGTATTTCCATCAATGATAGTATCTAATAGATTTACACCCTGTTTAGATACTACCATTCTTGTATCACTAATTTTTCCCTCAAAACCCAGAATATTATGATTGTCAGCATCAAAGTAAGCATCTGCGGTAACAGGCAGGTCTGCAAAAAGCATTTCAATCTCAGCATTGCTCAAAGGTCTTGTTGTTACATTTAAGTTAATTGAAGATTGTGATAAGTCATTTTTAACAAAAGTAATTGTTTCTCCACCATCCAGCGTGGCAATATCGTTTTTTGTACCAAACAGATTGCTTTGAAAAACTCCCACTCCAATCACAACAACGAGTACGAAGCAAGCAGCAACAGACACCCATTTTTGCCGATTAGTAATTTTACTTGTTTTTTTCATAGGTTCAGCCTCCTTAATATACTGATTATCGACATTTCCCAATGCCCTTAAAAGTTTCTTTTCTTTCATACAGAGATACCTTCTTTCTCTAATAATTTTTTAAGTTCGTTCCTTGAACGAAATAATGACATCTTGATTTTGCTCTCACTCATACCATATTCCGTTGCAATTTCTTTAATGGGCGATAAATACCAATATCTTCTCATAAAGATTTTTCGCTGTTCTAATGACAGGGAAGAAAGAAAGCGGTTGAGAATATCCGTTAGAGCAATTTCTTCAACAATGTTTTCTGTACTATCCAACGATGGTATGCACTCTTGTATTTCATCAAAAATCAATGACATTTGCCCGCCATTACGTTTCTTTGCATTGAGCAGTTCGTACCTGTCCAAAGATAAGTTGCGAGTAATCTTCCCTAAAAAAGTTTTTAGGACAGATGGACGGTTAGGCGGTATGCTGTTCCAAGCTCTTAAATAAGTATCATTTACACATTCCTCGCTATCTTCGTCATTGTGAAGAATATTAGAGGCTATATATCTGCAATACTTTCCGTATTTTTTTGAAGTTTCGGATATAGCAGCTTCGGAGCGCTCCCAATATAAATCTAATATCTGCTTATCATCCATAAGCTTCTCCTCCTTCCCCTTGTATTAAGGTCTTTCACCCTAATAGACGAGAAAAATGTGTCAAGCGTCACTTAAATTCAAAAAATATTTATTCAAAGATTAGCTTTCATTTTTTGAAAGAATATAATAAAACAGCAAAAGACGTACACCAACAAGTCTCTTAATATTCAATGCGGAAAAAGTTATTTCAAATGGGGGTTTAATTTTGCCCCCTCCAGGGGATTATACTGGTTCCACCAAAGGCGGGGTTTCGCAACACCATAATTACTTGTTGCTTCCTAAAGGAAGCTCATTACTTCCTTCCATCTTCTTACTTATCGTTTTCTTCCTGTTCCTGTATGTATTTTCTTACCGTTTCTTCATTCACATTTCCTACTATCGATACGTAATATCCTCTCGCCCAAAAATGTCTATCTCCCCACTTGCTCCTATATTCCGGATGTCGGTCAAACAACATCAATGTGCTTTTTCCCTTCAGATATGACATAAACTCTGAAACACATAGTTTCGGTGGAATTGCAATGTACATATGTACATGATCAATACATACTTTTCCATCTGTTAGTGTTACCTGTTTCATCTCACACAATTTTTTGATTATTTCTACTAAATCTCTCTTTGTTTCACCATACATTATTTTTCTTCTAAACTTTGGAATAAAAACAATGTGATATGTGCAATTCCAGCGTGTGTGTGTTATACTTTAATTATCCATTTGGATACCTCCTGTGTTTTGATATGGCCTGCGAAACCAATATCATTATAACACGGGAGGTTTTATTTTCTAGCACTCTAGGTAACGCTACGGCTTTGCCTCGGCCCCCATTTCAAATGGGGGATTAACAAAACTTTTCATTTACGGTTCATCCGGGAGCTGTACTACCTCTACAATTGCTTCAATTGTTTCAACCGGAGCATCACTCCATGGATATGCCGCATCATCACAGCCTGCCTGCTCAAGTAATTCTTTTGCATCAGGACCTAATAATTTCTGATATACATCATACACAGATGCAAGCTTATTCGAAAATTCCACCTGTTCAGAGTTTCCTTTATCAGAAAACCATGATACTGTCTCTTTTTTAATCTCATCTGTGGTCATACTGGTTCCACCCCCCAGTTAAGCAAATGTGCTGCAGTTTTAATAGAATTCATTCCATTTCCCGCTGTTCCCGGCTGAATATCCGAATCAATTTCATCTAATATACCTCTGAATTCTTTATATGACGGCTTCACATCCTGTAATTGATTTTGTTTCTTTGGCTCTGTTTGCTCCATATTATTATCTTCTGCTGTTGCCAGCTCACTATTATCTTTGCTCGTAACGACCTGCTCTGTACTGTTTCCGGTATTAGTCATAGTTCCGGTTTCCTGCTACCCACATGCGGTCAATGAACATACCATAACTACCATAATCATCAAAAATAACTTATTCTTCATATCTTTTTTCTCCTGTCATTCTACATTATTATTCGTTCCATGATGATATATTGATTTTCTTCAACTGTTACAAAACCATTTTTATATTCTACGGTAATGTCACCTCCCATTCTTTCAGTCTCTACTCTCATGAAAACACTCCTAAAACATCTGTATAATTCTTGCAATCTCCATAACTACAATCTTTAGCATCACTCCACCGGACATCACATAAAACCATATCTCACGCATATGCTGTGACTTTGCAATTGGTGTTGCTATTGCTGCAATAATTATGATTGCAGCTCCGACACATCCAATTATGTTCGGAACGCTCACAAGTGAAAATATTCCAGGATTACAGCTTCCATCTATCGTATACTGAATTGTTTTATCCAGTCCGTCTCTTGCAGCTGCAAAGCAGCATATAACAAGACCATATGCCAAAATAAACAGGCTCCTTCTGCCCCAGAAATTAATGTTGCTTCTGTTACTGATTGAGTATCCAACAAACCCAACCAGCGATACAATCATAAGTGTAGTAACTGTTGTTACCATATTCCCCAAATAGAGTTTCATTCTTATCTGACCTCCCATAATATAAATGACGCAGTGCAAAACTGTAATATTACAATCTGCACTGCGTCTTAGCGTCTGGCTTCCTTTACTATAAATTTTTCTGCATCAATCAGGCTTTCTTCTTTACACTTTGGACAAAACAAAGGAAAATTTGTTAATACCGTATCCTTCCTTGCCAGTGTACTGTTTGTCGGGGCAGGCATCACGGAACATGACCAGCATTGCCCCTGTACCACAGCCACAGTCCAGTACGTCCTGACAGGGTTCTTTCAAAAGCTCCTCCAACAAGTCGGGGTAATCCTTGCGGCACAGGTTGTACACGCTGGGGTCACTGTCATCAAATTTCTCCGCCGCAGCGTCAAACTCCCGCAGAGTGAGATTTTTGTATTTTTGGTTTGTCATAATAGCACCTCTGCATATTCATTTGCCATTTAGTTAGTTTATACTAATCGAATATTATCATATTTCTACATAGTTTTCAACATCCTATCTGTGTCTGTAGTCTATCAGCAACTTGACCCTTTCTATTTTTATAAAAAGCTTAGATTTTTGTCTTGACAACTGAGCCACTATAGAGTAACGATATATGAAAAAGATGTGAGAGGAAAATCATGAAGGTTGAAACATTATCAGAAAAAGATATCAATGCGATCGGGCATGCATTCGGTTATTATGAATATGCTCAGGGCGAAAAGGGGCTTGTTTCCGCATACAGCAGCAAAGACGCAGTCGTCAGTTATATCAACGGCTATGTGGAAATGGTACTGCAGGCAGGTATGCTTTATACAACCGGTCCGCAGCAGGAAGCATTTATTGCCTATAAGCGCTGTGATGAAAAAGTGGGACTGAAGGCAGGTCAAAAGCTGATAAAAGGGATGTTTGCAGGATCATCCTTTGGTGAAGTGGTACGGATGCTCAGCATTCTCGGAAGCGGTGGATCATCTTCCATTGAAAAGAAACTGAAAAAGAAAAAACAAAAATACCTGTTTGTCGGATTGGTATGTGTGCGGGAAGAATACCAGGGGCAAGGCTATATGAGGAAAGCGCTGGAGCTTGCGTTTGCCGAGGGCAACAGACTGGGACTCCCGGTCGTACTGGATACCGATGCCAAACTGAAAAGTGATAAATACAGACACCTTGGCATGGAACTGGCAGGCGTCCGTACCTGCAAAAACGGCAGTAAATTATACGAACTGATCAAATATCCTGATTCCACGGTCTAATGAAATTAAAAATCATACACTGTCTAATGAAATTGGAATTTAATAATTAGTTTTTTTCGCAATCAAGACTCCAACAGGAGCTAAACCGCCATCCACCAAATTCACTTTGACAACTGTAAAGCCATAATCCGTAATAAACTCACAAAAATTTTCCTTGTTCCATTCTTTGTATGCTTTAAATCCTGTAATAGACATCAATCGCTTTCGTAAACCACTTGATTTTTTCTCTGCCCATAAGAAGGTTGGTGCGTACAAAATGCCGTCTTTTTTTAATACTCTACGAATTTCCTGCATTGCTTTTTCAGGCTCTGGCATAATGTGCAGTGCATTTGAAATTACTACACAATCAAAATTTTCATTCTCATATGAAAGTGCCGTTGCATCGGCTACGCAAAAACTAAGTTTTTCTGTTGTACCTCTCCTTTTCGCTTGCTTAATCATATTTTCCGAAAAATCGGTTGCCGTCCAGCTATTAGTACAATCAGACAATGGGAAAGATAGCTGCCCTGTTCCACAAGCTAATTCTAATACATTCATATCAGATTTGAGATAATCTCTAATATATCCGCAGATTGCATTATAAAATTTCTTATCTGACTCCATCAAAGGTGCATATATTTTTGCAAGTCGTTGCCAATAACCCTTGTTTGCCTTGTCTTTCATATCAAAATCTCCATTTTATTCAATAATACAACTTCTGAGTTATAGTGCTATTTTTTTCCATTTTCTAATCTTAGTTCTAAATGTTCCGAATGGAGCAACTGTGTTAACATGTATGAACTTGTATACTTCCCAGACAGCTGTCTTAGTTGCTTCGCCAGCCCATTTTCTCATATGTGGTTTAAATAATTCTTCCTCACTTAGCGAATCGATCATTGCATAAATAGAATTAATATTATCATTCAACATATCTTTCAACTCCTGCAGTGACAGATACGCATATGTATCTGTGAACCATTGATATAATTCACCAAGCTGATTCCATTTAAAATCATCTGAAGGAGTTTTGACATGAAGACCTTTTCTTTCATCTGCTTCCCATTTAAGGACGAGCGTTGTCCATCCAACTTGGTAAGCGAGATTTTCTGCCGGAGTTCGGTCAACTTCATCAACCCTCTTATCCTTTAAAGATTCTGGAATATCATTAAATTCAAAAATATACTTTGCAAAGCTTTTATTTATCTCTTTTTTAAGTTCGTCTTTATTCTCGTATGTTCTCAATAGTCTATTTCTCCAAACTTCGATTTTATAATCAGATTTTTCGTAGCTTTCTTTTATTTAACAAATCCCATAAAATTACACTTGTATTGTTTTCAACTTCTTTAATCTTACAAACAATCTCTTATCCTTCGGACACATATTTTCAAGTTCCTCAAGACTATATCTTCTCAAATCATCTTTGCATTTTATCCCCATTCTAAATGCATCCATACATAGGACTCCATGTTCCTTATCATTCAGATCTTCTACACTACGAAGCTTTATGCCTTGCTCTTCACAAATCTGATATAATTCCTGAATTCCTGCAGCGTCGCCTGCCCCATAGACAGCATTTTATATCACAATACCATTACAATGATCAATCTCATGCTGAATTATCTGTGCCGTCCAGCCGGAATATTTCCCATGCTGCTTTTTAAAGCTCTGGTCAAGGTAATCCACCTCAATCTCCTGATATCTTTTGCATGGACGGACACCTTCCAATGAAAGACATCCTTCCTCCGTCTGATATGCCCCTGACTTCTTTGTAATCACTGGATTAATCATTGCAAACTGAAATGGTCCTGCTGCCAAAACAATAATATTCTTCTTAACACCTATCATATTTGCAGCCATTCCAACACAATGGTCAAGATTGGCTCGCAATGTGTCTAGCAAATCTGTTACCACCTGCTTATCTACTTCTGTCGCATCCACCGATTTCTGTGCAAGAAATAATGGATCTTTTACTATTTTCTTTACCATTAGTTCCATCCTTTCCAAGCATCCGGCTGATATCCAAGTGTAGACTGCTTTCCGTTTCTTACTACAGGAGCTTTGATTACCTGTGGATTCTCAAGCACCTTTTCCAGCTTGTCTTCATCAGCAGTATATTTAATGAGTGCAAGCAGGTCTTTGTCTTTTCCATCCCAGTTAACCATATTTTCTAATCCACCATTTGCCTGATATTCAATTTTAAAAGCTCCGTAGAACTGGTATTTGTCTTTATCTTATTTATCAAAATACTTATCACAGTATTCAAGTGATAGATTGATAAACTCCTGCAATTTATCAATATCATTATACATTCCATGGTTCGATTTTGGAAATTCAACATAATCGTATGGCACACCATTCTCTTTCAATGCATCTATTAAAGGGTATTTAAGCTGAGTCGGCACACAATGGTCGATTAGTCCATACCCCATCAAGGTCGGCACCGAGTTTGCATCAACCAAATATGTAGGCGAAACAGAGTAAATATACGGAAGATACTCTTTTGATACCATCATTTCATCTGTAATTCTAACCCCTGTCATCATGGTTGCAAAATCCGCATCTGTGGTTATATGGTCTATCAATTTCAGCAAACTCCAATCGGATGGCTCAAATGAAGCAGGCCCTACGAGTTGAAAGACAAACTTTACTGGGATTGCAGAAATGTCAGCATTTTTATATGCATAGTTCATCGCAAGTGTTCCACCTGCTGACACCCCACAGGTAGCCATTTGTGTTAAATCAATTCCAAGCTGCGATGCCTGCTCCTTGATTGCGGCAACACAACTTAGAATTTCTTCATTCATTAACTCAAGACTGGCGTTGAGTAATTCTTCTTCACTTTTTTCCTTCTTTGATTGCAATGTATAATCAACCGTTGCTGTTACGTATCCTTTTGACGTATAATATTTGCACCACGCATCGCCATCTTCTTTGCTCCCGGAATTAAAACTTCCTCCGTGTATATAAAGAATCAGGCATTTTGACTCTGGCGTATCAATATTTTTCGGCACATACAAATCATATTTGTGGTCGCTCGGATTTTCATAATCAAGATTTTCATACACACATCCTACTGTATCATTCCATTCAACCTGGATAAGCTTCATCGGTAAAGACCCAAGACGTTGAATGTTGATGAGCATACCCACAATAAAGGATACAACAAACAGAAAAATCAACATACCTATTTTACGATTTTTATTTGTACTGAACATGACATTTCTCCTTATATGATGTGGTCTAAAACAAGTTTTCCAGTAATACCACCAAGTATTACACCGGCGATAATAACTGCACAACTAAGGAGAACCCATGCTAAAATTTGTTTCTGTTTTGTATTCATACTTATTTATCTCCTCAATTTCAGATTGTCATTTCTGCAATACTATCACTTAATTGTCATCAAGCTTCTTTGACAAATTCCGATTTAGTGTCCTTTTATAACGGTTGCATCATCTCAAGAATGATTCCATCCGGGTCTCTGAAATAAAACGCTCTGCTTTCCCCAAATCCATCTGCCCTGAAATCGAAATACTGCGGTTCAGACAAGCACTCCACATGATTTTCGATAAGGGCTTTGTAGACAGAATCAATGTCGTCCGTATAAAAGCATACTTCCGAGATAGATGTCGTAAACAAGTCTGATTGTTCTTTGTGGATTTTGCTGTCTACAAATTGAATCAATTCAACAGGCGGTGTTTCAATATTCTCAGAACCATTCAAATAAGCAACCCTTGCCTTACAATTTTTCTTTTGAAACATTTTATCTGTCTCTTCGCCAACCATCATGATTTCTCCTTGATATTTAAGTCCAAGTATATCTCTATAAAATGCAATTGATTTATCTAAATCTGAAACCGTCAATCCTACATGATATATTCTTCCAACCATTTACTATTCCTCCTTAACAAATGATAAATACCGATTTGCAAAACACATTCTTTTTTACATAGGCGCAGTATACCACATTTCCTGTGCCTATGCGATATCATTTAATGCTTATTCCGATATGAACTCATCTTCTCCACAGTGACCTCCGGATAAAAGTAAGTAAGAATCGTTGCTTTCGGAACTCCTGCGGCAGGTGCTTTTTTCACCTCTTCCTTCTGCTCCGGCGTATATGACCAGTGCAGCATTCGGTTAGTGATGTTCTTTCTTTGGTTATGAAGCTTAATGAACAATCTTCATTGAAAATATCTGCTGATAAGGATAACAGATTGCTTTTATTTAATGAATGTATTAAAAAAATCCGCTAAATTGCGGATTTTTTCTTTAATCTCTTGACCTATTTAAATTATACAGGAAGCTTTTCTGTATTTAAGAGGTGATACCCCATACATTTTCTTAAAGCTGCGTATAAAGTAGCTCACATTCTGATATCCACTGCACATTGCAACCTCTGTAACGGAAGCTGCTGATTCCTCCAATAGCTGTCTGGCATGCTCCAGCCTGAGATGATTGATATACTGCGACAGAGTAATATGAAAATGCTCTTTAAAGTAGCGTGATATGTATTTTTCTGACAAATGAAACTGTGCACCAAATTCCTTCAGTGAAATTTCTCTTGTATAGTTTTGCCGGATATATGTTATCATTTCTTTTTCTATTGTGTTGGTGCCATTTGTGCCATTTTCCAGTATCAGATTATTGCTCCACATTTTCTGGATGAATTTAATGAGAGTTATTTTGGTTTCAAATTGCGCCTCTATATTTGCAGCATCTGTGTTTTCTGCGTTTTTCCATGATATCTGTGCATTTATCTCTATCAACCGCTCGCATATATCTGCTGCTGTATCATTTATCTGAGGACTAATCATAAGTCTGCCTCGTTTGAGAGGGGATAGGATTGATTTTTCCATGAGATCGTCCGTCTGAAATGATATATATTCAAGAGGAAACAAAAATGTGTAATAATCTGCATCTCCTGTCGGCGAGCCCATGAAATGCAGACTGCCCGGAGATACCACAAATGCATCCTTTGGGCTTCCTATATAGTTTTCACCTGATATGGTCACATGCAGCTTGCCCTGCTTTACATATATAATTTCCAGCTCATCGTGCCAGTGTACCGGAATCTGGAATGCACGCTTTACATCACTGATATGATATTGACTGAACGGATTTTCCGGTGTGCCGTGTGGCCGGTTTTCTTTTAATTCAAAATACATTTTTCTACATATTCCTTAGTCTCTTTTAATCCCCATCCGGTTTTTTTGCTGTAATAATTACATATCAATTATTCTCTATTTTAACATATTCCATGCATAAGGTGTGCATTTTTTTATTTGTTCCCTAGGATTTAGTGAATCTACGCTGTGGTATGAGCAATAACTTAGTAATAGATAAAGTAGAAATAGTACAATTTTTCCTTGAAATAATACAAGAATCATTTGTGATAATGTAATATATTGATACATGCAAGCTTCTCTTCTTTATATCTTCCTCTCCCAAATGAAACTTATAACGAGAAGTTTGCTTTCATTCTGTTAATATCACAAGGTATACATACATTATAAATGAGGTAAAATCTATATGCAGGTTCAAAGAAAAACACTTACACAGCTTTCCATTCCAATATGCTTCGAAACACTTTTTTACATGCTGGCAGGCATGGTTGACACTCTTATGCTGTCATCCGTGAGCGACCAGGCGGTTGGTGCTGTCGGCACGGCAAATACATACATCTCCGTTTTCATCATCATGTTTGGTGTCATCTCAAGCGGCATGGTTGCTGTCATGACGCAGAATATCGGTGCCAGAAAACCGGGTATAGCATATCAGGCAAGGCAGCTTGGGCTTATATTTAACGCTGTAATAGGTGTGCTCATGGCTGTTTTTCTGGCTGTTTTTTCCGGAAATATTCTCAAAATGGTCAGCATTGCACCGGCGCTTTTTGATTCGGCAAATACTTATCTGCGCATTGTTGGAGGTGCCTGCTTTTTAAATGCTCTCATACCGATTTATTCAAGCTACCTGAGAGTTTTCGGCTACACAAAGCAGTCACTTTGGGCATCAATTATTGGAAATGTCATTAACTTTATACTTAACGCTGTTTTTCTCTTTGTAATGCACTGGGGCGTTATGGGTGTTGCCACTGCAACGGTTATTTCACGTATTGTCAATCTGATTATTGTTGCCACAATGGGCGCTGTGCTCATCAAGGCAAAGAATAGTCCTGAGCGCATAGCTCCCAGAAAAATTCTCGGACAGATTATAAAGATTGGCTTTCCGTCTGCCTGTGAAACCGCACTTTACAATATCGCCATGACTCTTGTAGTGCGTTTCATGAACCAGATGGATGCTGACGGAATGAACGTCACAGCGCGTTCCTATGCCTCACAGATTGCTAACTTTTCGTACTGTATCGGTGCTGCCTTAGCTCAGGCAAATGCCATTCTGACCGGCTGGCATATCGGTGCAAAGGAGTATGACGAATGCGATAAGGGCACTCGCAAGGCCGCTATCTATGGTGTGATTACGGCATCCTGCCTTTCTATCACATTTGCGCTTTTGGGTAACTACATTGTGCGAATCTTCACGAATGATGTACAGATGATAAACCTAGTCACAAAGCTTCTCGCCATTGATGTTGTGCTGGAGCTTGGAAGAGTCACCAATCTGGTCTATGGTCAGGCACTGAAGACAAGCGGTGATGCCGTTTTCCCGGTTGTCATGGGTGCCGTTTTCATGTACCTTGCGGCGGTCGGCGGAACATACTTCTTCGGACTTCATCTGGGGCTTCTCGCAGTCGGTGCTTACATCGGACTCGCAAGTGACGAGTGCATCAGGGCTGTCGGCATGGTGCTGCGCTGGAAGAGCGGAAAGTGGAAGAACAAGGGACTGGTTGATTAGAATATTCGGTGCTTTGTGCCGTGTTTCGATTTGTGAAACCGATTCAAAAGTCAAGTTCCTCTTAAAAATTAAATGTTTCTGGGTCAGAACCGTGTTTTTCGTTCTTGTTAAGCTTATTTATGGCGTTCATATCATCCTCAGACAATTCAAAATCAAACACGTCAAAATTAGAAATAATTCTTTCCTGATGCGTTGACTTTGGAAGTACAATTATTCCTCTCTGAAGCTCCCATCTTAAAACAATCTGTGCAGGTGTCTTACCATACTTGTCAGCCAGTGCAATAATCACCTCATTTTCAAGTGTTCCTGCTCCGTTGCCTCCAAGTGGGCTGTAGGCTTCTATTGCAATACCATTCTTCTTAGCATATTCAACATTTTCAATATTAGCATAATAAGGATGAATCTCAATCTGGTTAACCGCTGGTACAACTGTCCAGTTTTCACTGAGAGTCTCAAGATGGTGAACATTGAAGTTACTTACACCGATTGCCTTGATTTTGCCAGCCTTGTACAGGTCCTCCATATCTGCCCACGCCTTCTCATATCCTTTAGCTGGCCAGTGAATCAGGTACAAGTCTATGTAATCAAGTCCCATGTCTTCCAAGGTCTGTAAAAATGCTTCTTTAGTTCTTCCCTGTCTAATATCCTCATTCCAAAGCTTAGTTGTAACAAATATATCCCTTCTGTCAACGACACTCATACGTATGCCTTCGCCTACGCTTTTTTCATTGCCGTAAACCTTAGCTGTATCAATATGTCTGTATCCAGCCTCAATCGCCCACTTTACTGCATTAGCTGTATCAGCTCCGTCTGGTGTTCTAAAAACACCAAGACCTATCTGTGGAATTTTAACTCCATTATTTAATGTAATATAATTCATATAATTCAAATCTCCTTTATCTGTTTTCTTTCATTTTACACCATGTAAACGTTCCACTTCAATTATAATATTGAGTCCTCTTACCTCAAAATTGATATGAAAAAATAGGACTTAAATCATTCAAGCCCTTGTTTTATAAGGTTTCTCTTGATTTAGTCCTATTTTAACGTATGCCCCTTTTATAATTAAAGGATATCTGTGAGCATTATTTTTCCATTCATTTAAAAATAAATCTGCTTATCTGGTTAAATATCCAATATAATTAATCTCCATATATTTTATGGTTATATTATACACCGTTTTACACTTTTATGAGGAAATCCATAATTATACTCTCAGCATTCTGTATCCTATACCAATATGCGTCTGTATATACTGCGGGGAATTGACATCTTTTTCAATTTTCTTTCTTAATGTTGCCATAAATACTCTAAGTGATGCCAGATCATTTTCCCATGAACTGCCCCATATATTCTTAGTAATATAAGTGTAAGTCAGCACTCTTCCGACATTTCTTGATAATAATATGAGAAGCTTATATTCAATAGGTGTAAGATGCAGCTCATCTCCATTCAGATATGCACAGCCAGCCGCGTAATCAATTTTTAAATCTCCATTCTCAAATACACTTTTATTCTGAGTCATATCCGTCTGCATAAGCAACAGTCTTCTTACTGTTACACGTAATCTTGCAAGAAGCTCGTCTACTGAAAACGGCTTTGTAAGATAATCGTCTGCCCCTGCATCAAGTGCTTCTATCTTATCCGCATCTTCAGTTCTTGCGCTTATAACAATTATTGGTGTATTAGTCCATGTTCTTATCTTTTTTATAACTTCCACCCCATCTATATCAGGAAGACCTAAGTCTAGCAGAATTATATCAGGATTATGTGATGCGGTCTGTGAAATAGCACTCTCTCCATTCACAGCAGTTAAATACCTGTAATTATTAGTTTTTAATGTTGTTGTTATGAGATTTCTTATTGGTGAATCATCCTCAACTACAAGAACCTGTGTTTTATTCATTTAAATGTACCTCACTTAACTGCAGCTTAAATTCAAAAATGCATCCATGTGGTGTATTATCCCTTAATTCCAGTTCACTTCCATGTGCATTTATAATAGTTTTACATAAAGATAACCCAAGTCCGAGACTTCTTCTGTTATCTGCAATTTCATTGTTACAGGTGAAAAATGTATCAAATACATTTTCTTTCATGTCATCAGGTATTCCCGCGCCATTATCTTCAATGGATATAATTACATATCTGCCTTCTTTTCTTGCTTTAATATATATATCAGAGCCTTCCTGTGTATACTTTATCGCATTATCGACTATATTAATAATAACCTGTATTATAAGTCTGGCATCCATTTTCACAAGAAGCAGTTCTTTGCCGCAATCCACATGTATTTTATGTTCACAGCTTTTTCTGTTGATATGTTTTAACGCTTCAGCAATAACTTCATCTATCAGCTGGTCAGACATATTAAGAGTTACTGTTCCATCCTCAAATCTTGTTACAAACAATATATTCTCTACAAGACTGATTAACCATTCTGAATCATCATATATATCTGTAAATATCTGCTCTCTCGTATCATTATCAAGCTTATCATAATTATACATAAGATTATTGGCATTACCTGATATTGACGTGAGTGGTGTTCTTAAATCGTGTGAAATCGTCCTTAAAAGATTAGCCCTTAACTGTAGTGTCTTTTCCCTGTAAGCAGCCTGTTCTGACATACGAACATGTTTTTTCAGTTTAGATGCCAGAGTTCCTGTAAGCATTGACGCAGCAAGCATAATAACACATGTGAGCGGATATCCTGTGTCATATGTATGAAAAGTAAATCTTGGTTCTGTCAGGAAGAAATTCATCAGAACAACACTTACAAGCGAACCCGCCACACTCCAGATATATCCATTAGTGAATATCGAAAGCAAAAGCACACACAGAAGATATACCATAGTAACATTTGATTCTGTAAATCCAATATATATAAGCAGCATTCCTATTAATGTTGCAATGCTTAAATAGCCTATTGTTATTAAGAATTCTTTTACAAGTTTCTTCAATGTCTTTTCCGTTATAATTACCACCTTATTTTATTTTGTATATAATAACACATTTTCAATTTAATATCTTTTTTTTTCGTTATCATCACTTTCATTCAATACAGCATTCATTGTATCTTTGTCATTGGTTCTTCTTGTTCTGTTCATAAATCCGTCTATTTTATTCATAACATACCATCCTGCTGCCATAAATAATAATATCACAACTATCAGTATTATTATAATTAATCCCGTCTTCATGCTCATGCCCCCTAATCTTAAACCTTAAAGCATTTTTTCAGATTTTTATAATCTCCTAACACAAGTAATGTAATATCTTCTGTAAGTACAATATCTGGTTCAACATTTACATTTATTGAGTCATTATGCTTTATAGCCATTATGTTTACTCCATATTTTTTTCTTATATCAAGTTCAATAATACTTTTTCCTAACCACGACTCAGGAACTTCCACTTCAAGAATTGCATGAGTATTATCCAGTTGTATTAAATCAAGAATATGGTCCGCAGTATAGCGTACTGCAGCCCACTTTGCTTCGTGTTTTTCAGGATATACAACCGCATCTGCACCATTACGCAGCAGGAATTTTTCCTGTACATCCCGCTCAGCTCTTGATACCACATATCTGGCGCCAAGTTCCTTTAACAGTGATGTTGTTTCCAGCGAATTCTGAAAACTGTCACCAATTGTCACCATACACACATCAAAATTACCAACGCCTAATGATTTTAAAAATTCAGCATTCGTGCTATCTCCAATCTGTGCATTTGTGACTATATTCATAACATCGTTAATTCTGGTCTCATCAGTATCAACTGCCATCACCTGATGTCCAAGCTGATTAAGCTGCATAGCCATATGTTTTCCAAATCTTCCGGCTCCTATAAGTAATACATTCTTTTTCATATTGTGCTCCTATCCTATATTAACCTTTTCTTCAGGAAATTTTGAATAGCTGTTTCCATTTCCAGAAAAAGCCGCATATATTAAAGTAAGACCGCCAACTCTGCCCATAAACATAAGAATAATAAGAACAATTCTTGATAATATTCCAAGCTGTGGAGTAATACCTAATGTCAATCCGACCGTACCTACTGCTGATGCTGTTTCAAAAAGACATTTCCCTAATGAAATTCCATCTGTGACATTTATAATAAATGCGCCTGTAACAAATAATGTAATGTACATCATAGCTATCGTAGCTGCATTTTTAACTGTATCGTTATCTATTCTTCTTTCAAAAAAATGAATATTCTTATTTCTCTTAAATGTTGCAACCATGTTTCCCATAAGAACTGCAAATGTAGTTGTTTTCATACCACCTGCTGTTGAACCTGGTGAACCACCTATAAGCATAAGAATTATCATAATCATTACAGATGCCTGTTTCATTGCATTAAGGTCAACCGTGTTAAATCCCGCAGTCCTTAATGTCACTGATTGAAAAAGTGCCTTAAATACAGGCATTTTCTCGTTTCCAGTCATCATATCATTTATCATAAATATAATTGCAGGTACTGTTATAAGAACGGCTGTTGTAACAATTATTAATTTGCTCTGCATCTTATATCTTTTAAAATGATACTTATTATTCTCAATATCTTCCCACGTAACAAATCCAATTCCACCTATCACAATAAGAAGCATCAATGTAATATTAATAACAGGATTACAGGCATATGTCGTCATTGAAGCAAATTGATTATCCGCTGTTCCCAGCACATCAAATCCTGCATTACAAAATGCTGATATTGAATGAAATATTGCAAACCAGATTCCTTTCAATCCATAATCCTTGCAGAATACCGGCATCATAAGCAATGCTCCTGATAATTCTATAATGAATGTTCCTTTTAATATAAATCCGGTAAGCCTGACTATTCCGCCAACCACCGGTGCTGATACAGATTCCTGCATAAAGCTTCTCTGCATTAAAGACACTTTCTTTCCTGACAATAAAGAAAACGCAACAGCAACAGTAATTACGCCAAGCCCTCCTATCTGTATAAGCGTAATTATTACAAACTGTCCAAATAAAGACCAGTAGCTTCCTGTATCCAGTACTACTAATCCGGTAACGCATACCGCTGATGTAGATGTAAATAATGCATCACCAAACGGTGTTACACAACCACTGGCTGATGAAACCGGCAGCATAAGAAGCAATGCTCCTAATATGATTAATCCACCAAATCCAATTGTTATAACCCGGAATGATGACAAATGTTTTCTTATCCTGTTGTCAAACATAAAAAATTCCCCTTTTCTAACATAATTGAAATCTACCAGAATTATGTTAAAAAAGGGGTTAAGCATTTTTATATGATATTAAGATTATATTAAGATTATTATCTCTCCCGAATCATGATAATCAGAAGATAAGCTGCTCCGAATACAACTATGCTTCCAGCCATAATTAAATACATCTGTGGCACGCCAACAACATGTCCCCTGAATACAGGATTACAGTCGAGAGTGTTCCTTATGACTGTGACCGCTTCTGACGGAAGCCCTGTGTCCGCCATCTCTTTATACACTCCGTTTAGCATATGGTTCTTAACCAGGGAAGTTCCGTATGTACCCGGAAGGTAGGACAATGCTTTCTGCAGCCCTGAATTAAAATTAGATATCGGCATGTATGCACCACACACAAATCCATACCCTGCACTTACGATTGTTCCAACCGCCGACAACTGCCCCTGCGTCTTTAGCGGATAGCTTACAATGCTTGAAAGCGTGCTTCCAAATAACACCAGCAGAATCATATCCAATATAACAAATATTACATCTGACGCACTCATATACCAGCCCATCTTCAATATGTAAAGCAGGCATAATGCAAGTGCTGTGCCATTAACCATAAGCGAATTAAGTACTGTTGATAAGAAATATCCTATATAAATCTTTGTTTTGCTTACAGGCGAAACATCAAAATCTTTTCTTGCTCCGCTGGCTCTGTCCTGAACCATCGTAAGATTGACGCAGAATGTAACAGTTACACAGCTTACTGCAAGAAGTGCCGCAGCTAACTGTGCTGCCACTGTGCCGTTAATTATTTTGTCTGATAAATCAATCATGTCCTTAGTTGCAGAAACGAATGAGTCCTTGTATACATTTGCTAAAAATGTTGCATACAAAACAATAAGAATTACCGGAGTTATCATTGATGAGAATAACATTCCTTTGTCCTTAAAAAAGAGTTTTCTGTTTCTGCTTACAAGTGCGGTTATCTCTTTCATCACTGACCACCTCCCAATATTTTCCCAGTCACAGCAAGAAATACATCATCCATACCGCCTTTTACAACTTCATAATCACGGAATATCTCCTGATGTTTCACAATCATTTTCGTAGCTTCAAGTGTGTTCTTAACCTGAATCCTGTAACCATCACGGATTGCTTTGTACTCTGTTTCCAAAGCTTTAATCTCATCCTCTGTAACTCCATACAAAGATATCGTATCTTGAACATATTCGTTCTTTAATTCCAAAGGAGTTCCCTCTGCCACGATGCTTCCCTTATCAAGAATCACAACATATCCGGCACTTGCCGCCTCCTCCATGTAATGAGTTGTAAGGAATACCGTCATGTTCTCCTCTGTACGAAGTCTCTCAATAACATTCCATATAAGAAGCCTTGTCTGCGGGTCAAGTCCCGTCGTCGGCTCATCAAGAATCAGTATCTCCGGTCTGTGAATCAGCGCCCTTGCAATATCAATTCTTCTTCTCTGTCCGCCTGACAGCTTACCAACCGGTCTGTTAATGTAATCCCCGAAATCAAGTATCTCCACCAGTTCTGCCAGTCTTTTTTCGAATGAATTTCCAGTAATTCCATACAACGCCGCCCTGCTTTTAAGATTCTCCTTAACTGTAAGAGGTTTATCAAGAACACTGTCCTGAAACACAACTCCCAGCAGCCTCTTTGTTTCACTGCCTGCCCTGTCTGCTTCTTTATCCTTAATCCACACATTTCCGCTGTCCTTGCGTAACTGCCCGCATATAATAGAAATCGTTGTACTTTTTCCAGCACCATTTACACCTAAAAATGCAAACAATTCTCCCTTCTTTACGCGGAAACTTAAGTCATTAACTGCCTTCACATCGCCAAAACATTTATTCAGATGTTCTATCTTAATAATATCCGACATACGCCCCTCCTTATTGAGAATTACTTCTTGTATTTATTAATCCATTTTACCACATCCAGCATGCCAAGTTGCATTCAGACAAAAAAGACACAAAGCAATGTACTTTGTGCCTTAAAAATCATATTAGTTTCATAACATTTTTCAGAATAAATCCAGCATATTATCCAGATATATCTCTTCTCTTACATGTATCTGGTACTCCGGCTTCGTCATGTAATACAACAGGAATTCCAGCACCAGTGCGCTTCCAAGTCCTCGCCCTTCTATCTTGAAATTGGAAAATCCCATTGGCATATATGTATTCCTTATATCATCAACACTGATAAATGCCGGATTCTCCATTGCCTTAGAAAACCGGTATCCACTCTGTGAATCCGGTGCAACACATACATGGTCTGGACAGTCCTCACCAAGATTCTGACGGCTCACAATCTCATAACAGTTCTTTCTGTCGTAACATCCGAACCAGCAGCACTCATTACACAGGAATTCCACCTTATCCTTTTCTTTATCTGTAAGCTTCACCAGCTTGTCAAATACTTTATTCAGCCTGAAATCCGGCACTACATACTGGAAATCTTCTCTTTTTACTTCATTCAGAAAATCATTGAAATCCGTCAACACCTTCGTTGTCGATGAGACAAGATAAAGATTCGGATAATGCTTCTTGATATACCTGGCAAGAATGTCAGAATGTACAATCACGCCATTGCTAATTCCCTCGCTGTCATTAAGTGCCTTACATAACGCATTACATTTTTCATCAGATAAATGTTCTTCGCGAAGCAGTGAATTGCTGAATGTCAGCCTTGCTGATATCCCATACTCGCTCATCAGATTCATGACTTCCTGCACACCATGTTCACCGGAACCTATTCGTCCACCGCCCCAGATACAGTCTGCAGGCGCACCATATATTGAGCCAATCCCGCACCAATCATAGAAATACTCTCTGTGCTCCCGATATATCGGCAAAAATGCTTCATACAACTCATAGAATTCAAACAGCCCCGGAAGATGGTAATATGCCTTCTTTATACTATTCATATAATGTATCTCCCTTCCTGCTGTCTACAATCCCATAATTTCATATATATACTTCATATCCATATTTTCACGGATTGCATCTGCCAGCTTGTCATACTCTCTCTGCTTATATTCTTCAAAACTCATGTCTGAACCGCCGTGTGTCGCAATCCCACATCTTTTACCAAGCATATTTATAAAACCGTCACAGAATTCTTTCTCATCAAATATTCCGTGAAGATAAGTTCCTGCCACATTCCCACAGACACACCCATCCATATATTCCGTTCCATCGACAGTATTATATATTTTTGCAAATGCATGCGCCTGTCCTTCACCCACAGTACTCTCTCCCATATGAATTTCATATCCGGCACATTTTTTCTCTCCAAGCATTTCCCACATTCCTGACTGGCTGCAGATTATTCCTCTTGCTCTTGTACGGTGCTTAGACAGTGTAAATGTAGTTGTAACCGGCAAAAGACCTATTCCCGGAATAACCTCACCAGTTTCTGCATTACATGAATCATCAATAACATTTCCTAACATCTGGTAACCACCACATATTCCAAATACAGGTATCTCCTGCCTTGCACATTTTATAATCTGTGCTTCAATTCCATTCTTACGCAGCCATTTTAAATCATTAATGGTATTCTTGCTTCCCGGAAGAATTATAAGATTGGGATTTCCTATCTGTTCTGCCTTATCGACATATCTTAAATTAACCTCCGGCAGCCTTTCGAGTGCATTAAAATCTGTAAAATTTGAAATATGAGGCAGTCTTATTACAACTATATCCAGCTTTTCCCCTGAAACATCTGAGTCCGATGTTTCAAGCCTTGAAGCAAGGCTGTCTTCATCTTCAATATCAAGCCTTACATAAGGAATTACCCCGGCAACAGGAATCGGACATATGTCATATAACTGTTTTATACCTGGCTCAAGTATCTTCCTGTCTCCACGGAACTTATTCATGACCAGACCTTTTACGCGCCTGCGTTCCTTTTCTTCAAGAAGCATGATTGTTCCAACAAGCTGCGCAAACACGCCACCACGGTCAATATCTCCAACAAGAAGCACCGGTGCATCTACAAGCTCCGCCATTCCCATATTAACAATATCATCTTTCTTAAGATTAATCTCTGCCGGACTTCCTGCGCCCTCAAGTACTATCACATCATATTTTCTGTCAAGAGTGTCATAGGCTTTTAATATGTCCGGAATCAGTTTCTTTTTATATTGGAAATATTCTTTAGCCGGCATATTTTTAAGCGGTGTTCCGTTTACAATAACCTGTGAACCCACATCGCTTGTCGGCTTTAACAATATGGGATTCATTTCTACACATGGTGCTATTCCTGCCGCTTCTGCCTGCATAACCTGTGCTCTTCCCATTTCCAGACCATTCGCTGTTATGTATGAATTCAATGCCATATTCTGAGATTTAAAAGGTGCTGCATTATACCCGTCCTGCTTCAGCACTCTTAATATTCCTGCCGTTATAATGCTCTTTCCTGCATTAGACATAGTTCCCTGAATCATAAGATTCTTTGCCATAATCTGCACCCTGCCTTTCTTTTACACTTCCAGTATCTGTCTCATATTATTAATAAGAACTTCATTATCCGCATGCTGCTTTACTGCTATACGGTAGCAGTCAGCCGGCATATTATGATAACTCCCACATGACCGTATAAGTATCCCATGCTTTAATAATTCTTCCTGTATCATACATCCTGCTTTACTTTGTGGCAGTCTGAATGTTAAATAATCTGCCTGTGACGGATAAACAATACATTTCATATCTGATAATTCATTGAAAAGAAACTGCCGTTCCCTCTGAATAAGTTCATGCGTATACTTCTCATAATCTTTATCCGCAAATGCCGCAATTCCTGCACGCTGTGCAACAGACGACACATTCCATTCCGGAAGCTGTAATGAAACCCTGTTAATTAATTCTGTATTGGCACTCATCATATATCCTAATCGAATTCCCGCCATTGCATAAAACTTTGTAAATGCATTTATAATCACAAGATTATCATAATCATCCAGAAATCTTTTACAGCTTATAATTTCATACTGCGGATTAAACCTTAAAAAGCACTCATCAGCTACAACTACAATGTTCCTGTCCCTGCATATATCAAGTATATTAACAAGAATATCTTCAGGTATAAGGTTTCCTGTAGGATTATTGGGATTACATATAAAACACATCTGGATTTCCATATCCTTAAGCTGACTGCATACATCTGCATACCCAAATCCATTCTTTTCATCAAGTTTGTAATATTCAGTTTCTGCACCATACGCACTGACAGCGCGTTCATACCCCGAAAAAGATGGGGCTGCAACTGCACATTTATAAGGTCTTACTGCCCTAACCACAGCCATTATAAGTTCAGAAGCACCATTTCCACACAGTATTCTTTCTGCCTGTACCCTCTCCTTACCGGCAACTGCCTCTCTTAACGCCGTATACCTGATATCAGGATATGTCTCATATCCGCTCATATTATTAAGAATTGCGTCCTGCACTCCATCCGGCATTCCAAGCGGATTAATATTAACCGAAAAATCAAGTGACACTTCCTTGTCATAGATATTCCCGCCATGTATCTGTTTTTCCATAAATGATAACCTTTCGTCTGATCAACAGAAATAACACATCACTGCACTTCTTATAATGAGCACAATAATAATCACAATAAATGCGGTGATATACAATAAAATATTACTTCTTTTTATATCTTCAATTTCCAGCTCCCGGATTGAATCTCCAATCTGCGGCTTATGCACAAGTTTACCAAAATAATAGTTGTCTCCTGACAGCGAAACCTTCAATGCTCCTGCACATGCTGATTCTGTCTGTGCAGAATTAGGACTGCTGTGTTTCATTCTGTCCCTTAAAAAAATCTTCCATGCATTTCCCATGCTGTAATGTGATAAATCTTTATTCCTTCCCATACACTTTTCTGCAAGCTGTGCAATTCCGGCAGCTGCAACCATAAGACATCCGCCTGCTCTTGCAGGAATAAGGTTCACAACATCATCCATTTTAGCTGCAAATCTTCCGAAATGCAGATATTTATCATTCTTATAGCCAATCATTGAATCCATAGTATTAACTGCCTTATATACGAAGCCCCCGACAGCACCGAAAAACATCATATAAAACAATGGTGCAACAACACCATCTGATGTATTTTCCGCAACCGTCTCAACAGCCGCACGCGTAATTCCATGTTCATCAAGCTGGCTGGTATCTCTTCCGACAATCATTGATACAGCCTGTCTTGCCTGTGGAATCCCTTCATTTTTCAAAGCATAATATACTTTCATGCTCTCTGTTTTTAGTGATTTCACAGCAAGAATCTGATAGCACATAATTGTTTCGACTACACATCCAAGCACTATATTAATATAATAGCAGACCGCAAGTATGCCCGCTGTAACAATACCTGTTATTAATGGTGTTAAAACTGCCAGAACTATGCCTCTTTTATATTTCTTTGCTTGTGAATAATCTTCTTTTAACAAAATGCTTTCCAGCCATGAAATCAGTTTTCCTATCAGGCGTACCGGGTGATACAGCCAGTGCGGATCTCCAATAATCAGATCAAGCACATATCCACATGCAATTGCTATAGTCTGACATGTAAATATACATGCAAAAATATTATTATTCATTATTTCTCCGTAATCTTTTTTATTGTACTTATATGTCCTTCATCAGTAACATCGCAGATATATCCATCACCATTGCCACAATGATAATCATAATAACCTCCACCATATATTTCTGACAAAACTGCCATTATAGTTCCTCCATGAACAATACATGCAACCGTTCCCACCCCTGATTCCATGCATTCATTAACAACTCTGTTCCACGCATGGACACATCTTGTCCTGAAATCAGCTATATCTTCTCCCTGCGGAAAAGGTATTGTTCCATTACTGTCAATCCATTTCTGGTAATACTCATCGCCCGTCAGTTCTTTATAATTCTTTCCCTCGAATTTACCAAAGTCACATTCCCTGAAATCCTGCACAATTATCTGCTTCATGTCAGGATATATAAATGCTGCTGTCTGCCTGCATCTTTTTAAAGGACTTACATATAATGCCTGTACCTGTGGATAACATCCGGCTCTCATATACTCTTGTATCTGTACCATTCCTGTATCACACAATGGTTCATCCGTAGTTCCTATATATCTCTTTTCAATGTTTCCTGCTGTTGCTCCATGTCTGATTAATACAATCTCCATATTTCTTACTGTCCGCCTTTCAGACACTGTCCTATTCCACAGGTTACTCTTTCCACATGCACAGCCTTCTTAACTGCACTGCAAAGTACGCGTCCGACTGCTTCCCTGTATATTCTGTCCTCTTTTTCTAACGGAACTATTCCGCTTCCAACTTCATCACATATTATAATAATCTCCGGATTGATATCATACAGACTGTCTATCAGAGTGTCTGTTGATTTTCCTTCTTTAACATATCTTTTTATAAGCAGATGCATATGATTTAATATTTCAGCATTTTCCAGGTCTTCAATATTACAATCTGCCCCATCTGCCACAACCGACATATTTTTCTTACTACATACATAATCAATTTTTCCCTGATAAGCCCCACCAAAATATACTTCCATATTATCTCCATTCTGCTGGCTAAATTAATGTAATTACTGCAATTGCAGCCGTCATGCACAACTCACTCACACAAAGCAGATAGCCCGCAAGGTCACCTGTTACCCCGCCAAACTGCTTATATGCCATATGCCTGTAATAGAGTAAAACAAGGAATGCTACAATGACAACAGCTATTGCTGTTATAATACTGCACATACACATACATGAAATACATAATATAAGCTGCATTACAAGCATTATATTTACCCTCTTTCTGGCTGTAACACTTGTAAATGTATGAAGCATTCCGTTATTTCTTGCACCGCGGAAATTAACTGCTGCCAGTCCGCTGATAATTCTCGACAGATAAAAAGTAAATGCCATAATAATAATCTGCATATTTCCCGCCTTCTGTACAACAATAAATGCAGCAGCAAAATACAGCACATAATAAACCAGAAGTTTAATAACTGCAAATGCACCAATATGCGAATCCTTTAATATTGCCAGTTTCTTCTCCCTGTCACCATATGAATTAAGTGCATCACATGTATCCATATAACCGTCAACATGGATTCCCCCTGTTATAATAACCGGCAGTATAATAAGTACCAAAGTCCTGCTTATATCCGGCACATATAAAATTTCCCCGGCATATATCCATCCATAAGCCAAAGCTCCAGTTATAAGTCCAATCAGCGGAAAGAATCCCATTACATATTTCATGTCTTTTTCATCTAATTCAAGATGTGGCATTGGTATCTTGGAATACATTGAAAATGCAATCACCAGTGATTTAATTATCGACATCGCCAATATCCCCCTTTAAAAATACAGGAATTGAATATACAACTTCTACAACTGCATCTGCTGCTCTGGAAAGCCTCACATTAATCTCTCCAAGCCGCCTGATATAATCAGTTGTACCGGCATCATATTCACATCCGTCTGAAAATACTTCATTTGTTACAATAACAAGATGCCTGCATCCTGAATACAGTTTCATACAGCCATCAAATATATCATCTGGTTTTCCGGCTTCTCCAAAACATTCGTTGGCAAGAAGGTTAGACATGCATTCAACTAATACCACCGGTCTTTCTTCTTTATCACAGCAATCCAATGCGCTGCCTATATTCTGATACTGCTCTATGGTTTCAAAGCCTTTTCCCTCACGCTGCCTTTTATGCTTTTCAATTCTTATTCTGCCTTCCTCTCCGAAAGGCTGCATGGTTGCCACATAATATTTTTTATTATCTCCGGCAAGCCGGCAGCATATCTGTTCAGCATATTCTGACTTGCCGCTGCCGCTTACCCCTGTAATTATAATCAACATTTTCCATAATCCTCATATGCAGCTATCTGTATATCGTCAAATGTAGTATTTCCCCTGTACACCTGCAAAGCCATGTCAAGAAGCGGAAACATCATAACTGCCCCTGTTCCTTCGCCTAACGCAAGCTCTGCATGAATAACAGCTTTCTTTCCCAGACTGTCAAGAAGTGCTTTCATTGCCGGTTCTTTTCCCTGATGCGATACAATAATGTAATCATTAATCTCCGGCTGCAGCCTCACAGCAATAAATGCCGCAACCGTCGCGATAACACCATCAGCAACAACGGGTATCCCATACACTGCTCCTCCGATATACACTCCCACAAGTCCTGCTATATCAAGTCCGCCTATACTCTGTAATAGTTTTAATGGATTATCTGCGTATCTGCCATACATTTCTTTAGCCTTTGTAATGACTTCAACTTTCCTTTTAAGCCCTGAATCATCAAGTCCTGCACCTCTTCCGGTAACAGCTTCCGGCTCAAGGTTTAATAATATACTTGCAAGTGCTGTACTCGTAGTTGTATTGCCAATTCCCATCTCTCCTGTAGCAAGAATGTTATACCCTTGTTCACTGCACCATTCTACCTGCTTAATTCCTTCGTGGACTGCCTGTATGAGCTGTTCCTGTGACATTGCAGGTTCTCTAAGGAAATTTCTCGTACCTGTCATAACCCGTCTGTTTACAAGACCTTTATAAGTTCCTACATCTGTTCCATCTGCAAGTTTATCTGCCACAATACCTATATTCACAGGAATCACCTCTGTTTTACTGCAAACTGCCATTCTGCATACACTCGATATTCCATCTGCCATATTGCAGCTTACAACTGCGGTCACATCCTGTCCTGTCTGTGTAACTCCCTCTTCAACTATTCCGTTGTCTGCACACATTACAATAACAGCCCTTTTGTCTATATGTACATCCACTGTATTCTGGATTCCTGCTATCTGTGTTATTATTTCTTCCATAAGCCCAAGACCATGTAATGGCTTTGCTATTCCATTCCAGTGAGCTTTTGCTTTCATCACAGCGTCTCTATTAATACCTTTTATCTTATCCAGCTCCGGAATAAGTTCTGCTTCCTGTCTGCTGTTCTTCTTATACTTCATGCATGCATCCATGAATCTTTCTGCTACATTTTCATTACCATAAAAATAAATGTGTGGAAATCCGGCATATAAAGTATCACTTCCGTAACCGGCAGAAGCTGTGCTGTTATCAGAAGCCTTTATGACTTCATAATCACTACCCGGACAATCACTGTTCCAGTAATGAAATTCATGTGCACGGAAGCTTTGATTTTTATCTGCAAGCATTGTATTTTTTACAGACTTAACGCTCATGTACCCGAAGCGCTGTAATTTCCCGGCATTATACCCTGTCCCTCTGATAATTCCTGCCATTGGATATTTTTCTTTATCCGGAGTTTCAAGATACTCATGCAGATATAGAAACCCGCCACACTCAGCTATACACGGAAGACCTGACTGTATCCTGCCAGCAATATCCTTTCGCATTGATATATTTTCTGACAGTTCTTCTGCATGAAGCTCAGGATATCCTCCATATAACAATAATCCGTCTATATTCTCAGGAAGAATGCTGTCTTTAAGAGGGCTGAAATACGTAAGTTCACATCCACTCTGTCTTAAATAATCAAGGTTATCTTCATAAAGAAAACAGAATGCTTCATCCTTTGCAACTGCTATTCTTAGATTTCTCTTTTTCTTTTCTTTGTAATGTATTTCATTCTCTGAGGCATTTTCTGCAATCTTAAGAATCCCGTCTATATCCAGTGTTTCTTTCATCTGACTTGCAATACAGGTGACTTTTTCCTGAAAATGTTCAACCTCTGCGGATGTAACAAGTCCAAGATGACGGCTTTCAAGAACGGCCTCCTTCTTATATGGCAGATAGCCTAATGGTTCTATCCCCATCTCTTTAACCATCTGTGCAGCATCTTTATATAATCTGGATGATAAATTGTTAAATATCACACCTCTGATATGACTATCTTTTTCATATCCTGTATATCCTTTTATGACTGCACCTATTGAATTACTCATCCCACGGCAGTTTACTATAAGTATAACCGGTGTATCCGTAATGCCTGCTATATCATAGGAGCTTCCCTTTGTGCCAAATCCCTGACCGTCAAAGTATCCCATAACGCCCTCAACTATGGTTATATCACTCTCACATTCTTTGCGTGCAAGCAGATATTTTATTGTCTCATCATCACAGAACCAGCTGTCAAGATTGCCTGTACGCATATTCAGTACACGGGAATGAAACATAGAATCAATATAATCAGGTCCGCATTTTAATGCTGATGTCTTAAGTCCCATATCTTTAAAGCACTGGCATAAACCACAGACAATTGTTGTTTTGCCACACCCACTGCCTGTTCCGGCTATCATTATACGACTCATTGCATTCTCCTTCCCTCTATAATAAATACTGGATTATTTGCAGACATCATATGATATCTGCCTGTTTTCTTTATCTGCGTTACTGCAATCTGGACTATATCAAGTACGCTCATATTATTCTTTTCCATTAATGAAATCATATCCTGTAGTGTTTCTAAAGTTACTGCTGTAGCCACAACATGTACATTGGGATTTTTTCTAAGAATACTGTCAAAAATATATTCTGATTCACCGCCACTTCCACCAATAAACACTTCATCCGGCACTGGCAGATTATCAATTACATCTGCTGCATTGCCATGTATAATCTCTATATTATTAAGTCCGAATTTCTCTGCATTACGGGCAATAAGACTGCATCCTTCTTCTGTCCTCTCAACCGCATATACAGTTCCGTATGGTGCATGCAGTGCAAGCTCTACCGAAACAGAACCTGTTCCTGCGCCTATATCATACACACATGAATTCTTTCTGACTGCCATACGGCTCATTACACCTGCCCGTATTTCCCTCTTAGTCATTGGCACATCTGAACGGATAAAATAACTGTCAGGAATTCCTGTTATAGAAAATGTATGTGAATAATCATTGTATACTGCCATTACAGTAAGCCCTGCTGACTCATATTCTGTAAATTCTGACACTTCACCACTGGATATCTTTTCATTTTCATATGAAAGATTTTCCCCTATCCAGACATGTGCCTTTGAAAGCCCCACACTCTGAAGCTGCTTACATATCTGTGATACATTTCCCTGTGTCAGAAAATATGTCATCTCATTCTGTAAAACTACAGGTATGTAACTCTGTTTTTTTCCATGCACACTTACAAATGCCGCATTTTCCCAAGGTTTGCCAATTCTTGCGGCAAAATATATTACAGAAGATATTCCAGGCAGGATACGGTATTCATATTTTCCTTCAAGCGCATCTGCAAGCTTTCTTGTTCCACTGTAAAATCCGGTATCTCCGGACATAAGCACAACATATTCTTGTGCCTCTTCCTGCTCGATAATACTTACTATATTATCTGCTGTTACAGCATAAAATGTCTTTTTATCCGGATATTCCTCTATCAACCGCTTTGAACCTATTATAATTTCTGCATTATCAATTGCAGCTTTTACTTCCTCTGTAATGCAGCTTTTACTGCCCGGTCCCATTCCAGCTATAATTACCCTTTTCATTACTCACTCCATCTTAACCTGTTAACACTGTGAATCAATATTTTCTTCAAGATACGCTATAATTTCCGAAAGCTTCTTGCCATCATTCTCCAATGGCCGCCTGATTACAATGCAGTCAGTTCCTGTATTTAGTGTGGCAGATATTTTTTCTTCATACCCACCGTTATTTCCTGATTCTTTTGTAACAAGCACTCCAATATTAAACTGCCTGATTACTGCTTCGTTTAATTCCTGTGAAAACGGTCCCTGCATTCCGATTAAATGTGCCGGCATAATCCCTGCCTGTATTGCACTTTCCATCATCTGTGGATTCGGCAGAAGGCGAAGATACAGCCTGTCTTTAAAATCCTTAATATGGACATACTCAGGTATGTTCTTGCTTCCTGTCGTCATAAGAACATTTTTATGAATGAATCTGTCGTCATTCAGCAGTCTGACTGCATCCTTCATTGTTTCAGTATATATGATATTGTCTGCATTATTACCCGCTTCTACTGTATTCTCTTCTCTTAATACCCTGACATAAAAAATGTTCCTGCTGTCACATGCCTCTTTTATATTGTGGGTAACCTGTGTAGCATACGGATGTGTTGCATCAATAACTATGTCAGGAAGAATTACACTTATCTCATCAGACATCTGCCCCTCATCCATTTTCCCGACATGTATATGCACATTATTCTGCTCAGGAAGCAGATCTTTTCCATACTCAGTAGTTACATACACATGGGTAATACATTTTTTAACTGCAAGAAATTCACATATTCTGCGACCTTCCGTTGTCCCGGCAAAAAGCATTATTGTCTTTTTCATACAACCTTATATCCTCTCGGTGTAACCATCTTTCCATTAATAATCTTAGTATGGCTGTTTCCAATATAAACTGTCGTGAACATATCTGCCTTGAAATCAGCCAGCTCATTTAATGTAAGAACCCCGGCTGTCTCATTATCCCTGCCTATATTCCTTACATATCCACATACTGTATCAGCCGGCTGTACTTCCATTACAATGTCACAGGCTTCTTTTAAATATCCTGCTCTCCTGCGGCTTGAAGGATTATATATGCACATTACCATATCGCTTTCAGCCATTGCCCTGATTCTTTTCTTTATCAGTTCCCACGGAGTCATACAGTCACTTAAGCTTATAACCGCAAAATCATGTGACAAAGGTGCTCCGAGACAGGCAGCACCACTATTGGCGGCTGTGACACCTGATATTACCTTAATATCAGTTCCTTCATCTGCAAGTTCATATACCAGACTCGCCATGCCATATACACCACTGTCTCCACTGCATACAAGTACTACATCCCTGCCTTCATTTGCCATGTCTATGGCATACTGACAACGCTCCTTTTCCTGCATCATATTAGTTGAATAATATTCTTTATCCGGAAAATACTGCTTCAATATATCAACATAAGTACTATAGCCAACTATTAACTGTGCTGACGATATTGCAGCTGACGCTTCCAGTGTCATATTATCTTTTGCACCACTTCCAAAACCAACTATCTTAAGCATATCATACTCCTTAATCTATACCATTTTATATACCGCAACAGTTATTCCGTTATCTGCCGTTTTTCCTGCAAGCTTTCTGCCTCTACCCGATGCTGCACATGCGCTGCGCTCACATACATTATCCACACCTATCTGCTCATTTACAAAAGCTGATGATGAAAAATCCCCCTCAATCTCTCTTAATGCTTCAGGTGTATATGTCCTGTATGGAACTTTAAATTTCCTTGCAAATTCAATAATTCCCTGTTCATCCGCTTTTCTGTCAACAGAGGCAGCTACTGCAATAGCTTCTGTCATCAGATTATTCATATCGAAAACCTTCTTAACCGCCTGCTCTATCTCTTCTGCTGTCTTTCCCTTTTTGCATCCGATTCCAACTGCCAGATTTTGTGGCACAAGTTTTAATGTTCTCTTAAATACCACATTTTCATCAGGATGAGAAATTATCTGTACACCGCTTTCATATTTACCGTCTGCATTATCTGTATATGTAATCTGCCCATTCCATTGTTTTTCTGTCTCTCTTAACATTTTGACAAATGTTTCATCTCCTGTAATTCCAACAGCTTCCCCATTAAGTATCCGGCCTGATATATCCTGTATCATGACAGGATTAACTATTTTCATATTATGCTCTGCTGCAAACATATCAACCGCAAACATTCCTCTTGTATCTGTAGCTGTAGTAATTACAGGTATTGCACCAATACTGTCTGCAAGTTCATTGCACCATTCATTGGCACCACCTATATGCCCTGAAAGCAATGAAATAAGAAATTTGCCACTCTCATCTGCAACGAGTACTGCCGGATCTGTTACCTTACTTTTAAGATATGGGGCTATTGTTCTTACCGCTATTGCAGCCGCGCATACAAATAATATCCTGTCGCATATTGCGAACTCGTTCTTAATAACACTGCCGACAGTGGCAAAAGAAACTGCATCTTCCCTGTAATCATCCGCACATCTTTTATGGCAGTAAATTGTAACTTCTCCATCCGTCACCGTGGAAGCCTTTTTTGCCACCTTCATTCCCTCATGTGTAAATGTTATTATAACAGTTCTCATTTTCTATACTCCGTTGTAAATTCAGGATCATATAACTTGGAAAATGAATATTTATCTCCTAAGAATTCTCCCACCATTATAAGTGCTGTCTTTGTAATTCCTGCCTTTTCGGCTTCTCTGTCAAGATTTTCCAATGTGGTCTTTATACATTTTTCATCCTTCCAGCTTGCTTTATAACATATTGCACATGGAGTATCCGGTGTATACGCTCCCTTATATAATTCTTCCTTAAGCTCCTTTAAATGTGATGAACTTAAGAATATAACCATTGAGGTTCCATGTGCCGCCAGCTTTGCAATGCTCTCATTATCCGGAACAGGTGTCCTTCCCGGCATCCTTGTAATAATTACTGACTGTGCAACCTCCGGCACTGTATATTCACAGTTCATTGCAGCTGCCGCAGCAAGAAAGCTGCTGACACCAGGACATATTTCACATGTAATTCCATGCTTTGCAAGTTCCTCAATCTGCTCCCTTATAGCACCATAAAGTGAAGGATCTCCTGTATGCAGTCGTACTATATTCTTTCCTTCGCTCTCCGCTTTTACAATTACATCAATGACCTCATCGAGATTCATGTATGCACTGTTATATATCTCACAGTCTTTTTTTGCATACTCAAGCAGTTCTTCATTTACAAGTGAACCTGCATATATAATCACATCTGCCTCATTAAGCATGCGCATACCGCGAACCGTAATTAAATCTTTAGCCCCAGGTCCTGCCCCGACAATTTTAACCATAATCATTCTCCATTATTTATTATATCTTCTAACAGCTTATCCGCTGTTTTTGTCTTACCTAATATTCCGTATTCATTAGAGAATACAATTGCCCCGATTCTTATTTTACCGCCGCTTCTTCTTTGCAATACATCCTCTATGCGGATCATAAGCTGCTTCATTGTATTCTCAAGCATGTCCGATTTTTTCAATATATCAAGTACAGCCTCTGTCGTGACACAGTCAAGTATTTTTCTTGCAGTATCAGCCTCTGCACCTGCTCTTATGGCACAGGCTGCCAGGACTTCCATACGCCCGTCTGCAGCTTTTGAATGTGTATTCATTATTCCCGCACCCAGTTTTACAAGTTTTCCTATGTGTCCTACAAGAAGCATCGCTTCTGCGCCTGCATCACACACCATATCTATTGTATCACCTATATAATTACTGCATTTGATACTTCTTTTAAGTTCAATTCCAAGAGTATTAAGCAGAAAATCCTGCCCATAATTTCCCGGTGCAATCAGAAGAATTTTTTCACCTTCTGCTATATGCATTTTAATTTCTGTCCTTATTGTATCAATAAGTGCCTGTTCACTCATAGGCTCTACTATTCCTGTTGTTCCAAGAATTGATATTCCCCCTGTTATTCCGAGGTTCGGATTAAATGTTTTCTTTGCAATTTCAACTCCCTGTGGTGCTGATATTACAACCTTTAAACTTCCCTCATAAGAATAATTCTCTGCTGCTTCCAATACACCTTCTTCAATCATTTTAAGCGGAACCGGATTAATTGCTGCTTCTCCTACCGGGCGCGACAGCCCTTTTTTAGTAACTCTCCCTACACCTGTTCCGCCATCTGTTACAACTTTTCTATCTGCGCTGTCACCTGCTATATAAGAAACACTGGCATATATTAATATTCCGTTAGTCACATCAGGATCATCCCCGCTGTCTTTTTTTATTGCACATGTAACACTGTCCTGTTCCATTGTTATTTCATAAACAGGCAGCGTAAGTTCTACTCCCATCGGAGTAATCACACTGACACTTTCAATTCTCCTGCCTGACAAAAGCATACATGCCGCTGCTTTCGCCGCTGCGCAGGCACATGTTCCTGTTGTATATCCACATCGCATTTTTTTCTGATTCTTATATACATATCTCTCTAACATCTGCGCCACTCTTTATCATCATCTGCTGCCATATAAAACAATGCGTTCATAATTGCCGCTGCAACATTGCTTCCGCCTTTTCTGCCTCTTGCAACTATATATGGAATACCGCTTTCAATAATTTCTTCTTTTGCCTCAACTACATTTACAAAACCAACCGGAACTCCGATAACCAGTCTTGGCGCAAATGTGCCTTCATCATACAGCTCTCTTATTCTCATAAGTGCTGTCGGCGCATTTCCAACTACCATAATACATCCCGGATTGTCCTTAGCCGCCTTCTCTACACTTACCACTGCCCTTGTTACCTCACGGCTTGCAGCTTCTTTTGCAACACCTTCATCTGCCATATAACAGTTAAGTGAGCATCCGAATTTTTCAGCCATCTTATGATTTATTCCTGATTTTGCCATGTTGGTATCGGTCACAATCTCTGTACCCTCACGGATTGCCATCAGTGCTTTCTCTATAACGCCATCTGAAAACATCATGCTTGTCTCATATGAAAAGTCCGCTGTTGTATGAATAACTCTCTTAACAACCGGCTTGTATTCAGGTGGAATATCTGTTGTAAGTTCTTTTTCAATTATTGCAAATGACTGTTTTTCAATATCCATTGGCTTCATAATATCTATTCTCCTGTGAATAATGATTTCAATGTATCTATGTCTGGTTTTTTAAGAATAATTTTTTTCTTTTCTGCTGCATACTCCAGTACATCCTTTAACATGGCATTCATCTGCCCTACCGGACACCCCGTATCTATTACATAATCTGATTCATCAATCTTTCTGCATGCTGCTTCAAATGTATCTTTTCCTATAGGTTCAAACATTTTTTCTGTAATAACTTCTGATGCCAGTGCTTTTGCTACAGGAAAATCACAATCATTTTCATAAAGAATTCCCGCTCTGAATGCTATTCCTAAACGCTGTAATTCCCTGTATATAAATACACCTGTTCCTGCACCACCGGCTACGAAAACTTTCGGCGTTCCTTCCGGCTTCTTTAATTCTGTGCTTCCATACATACAATTATAAGTTCCATGTGTAAGTCCGTAAAGACTGCTTATCCTGTCATCTGTAAATATTTTTTCCGGTCTTCCGAATTCAATCTTTCCATCTGCCCCGACACACATAACATAATCTGCTATTTTCGCCGCCAGTTCAATTTCATGTAATGATACTATAACTGCAACATTATCTTTAACCGCCATCTCCTGCAGTATATCAAGCAGTTCTATCTTATGTCTTATATCAAGAAATGAGGTTGGTTCATCAAGAACAATGACCTCCGGTTTCTGGCATATTGCCCTTGCAAGCATAATACGCTGGCGCTGTCCGTCACTAATCTGTGAAAAATCATTTTCGGCTATATCCAGTGCTGACACTTTTTTAAGTGACTCATTTACAATCACTTCATCTTCCTTAGTCAGTCTGCCAAAATAATTAGTATATGGATATCTTCCCATTGCCACAACATCACGGCATGTCATCATTTCTGTTTTAATTTTTTCCGTAAGAACAACCGACATTGTCTTTGCGTATTCTTTACTTGTAAAGTCACTTATCTTTCTGCCCTTGACATATATATTACCGCCTATTGGGTTCATTTCTCTTATAATATTCTTTATTATTGTTGATTTGCCTGCACCATTAGGTCCGATTAATACAAGAATCTCGCCTTTTTTTACCTTCAATGCTATATCTGACAAAAGGACTTTTCCATGATATCCAACGCTTAAATCCTCTGTCTGCACATATATCTGTTCCATATATTTCTCCACTTTTTATCCAATATTACTTTTTCTGCTTTACCATAAGCCAGATAACCACCGGTGCGCCAAATACCGCTGTAACTGTTCCTATTGCCAGTTCTGATGGTGAAAATATTGTTCTTGCAATAAGGTCACAGAACATACAAAAGACTGAACCACACAGGAAAATCGCTGGAATCGTAACTAGTGGTTTCGTTGTTTTAAGTGATAATCTTGTAATATGCGGAACTGCTATCCCCACAAACGATATCGGGCCTGCAAGTGCTGTAACACAGGCAGAAAGCATACTCGACAGCATTACTATACACACCCTGAAAAATCTGATATTAATTCCCATACTCTGTGCATATCCCTCTCCCAACAGATAAGCATTAATTGGTTTTGAAAATAAAAAAGTAATGAATGATGTTGGAAAAACAACTATAGCTGCAAGCTTTACAGCAGTCCATGAGCTTCCGGAAAAGCTGCCCATAGCCCAGTGGGTAAGATTGGCAATATCTGAATCATTTGCAAATGTAATACATAAATCAGTTATTGCAGAGCATATATAACTTATCATAATTCCTACAACTAAAAGCATAGACATGCTCTTTACTTTATTGGCAAAAAGTAATACATACAGCATTGCAAAAAGTGAACCTATAAATGCTGCTGCAATCTGAGCCCATAATGGCATTCCTGACACATATTTCAGTATGAAAATCATTGTAATGGCAACAAACATTTTGGCACCTGACGAAATACCAAGCACAAACGGACCTGCTATAGGATTTCTGAAAAATGTCTGTAATAAAAATCCCGACAATGACAATGCACCGCCAAGAATAGCAGCCATACATAATCGTGGTAATCGTATTTTCCAGATAATATTATATTCTGGTGTTCCAACATAATCCTTCAGAAATATTATCCTGAAAATCCTTATGGGAGATATATTTATATTGCCTGTATTAATATTGAATATGACTGCTGCAACAAGTAATATCACAAGCAGCACATAAACCAACTGATAACGGAGTATCTGTTTTATCTGCATTTTTTCTCCATTCTTATCTCTATTCTCAAAATGACTGCCTCATTAAGTACTATTTGCTTAATGTGACAGTCACTTTCAGACATAAGTTTTATTTTAACTTCTTTAAGTATGTAAGCTCTGATGTATCAGCATCAGCATTTAACATAAGATTGATATCGTTAATCATACTTCCAATTGTATCTGCAATCTGGAAGAAATCTGGTGTTGTACACCATACATTTCCATCCTTAACAGCCTTTATATCAGCAAGAATACTGTTATATCCTGTAAAATCACTAAGAGTTGATGGCTTTCCGCCTAAGTTCCATACATAAATTATATAATCTGCATCCTTTGCCTTTTCATAAAAGCTTTCTATTCCCATTTCCTGTGTGCCTGTTTTATCAGCATTTAAATCTGAGAAAATGTAATCTCCACCTGCTATATTTACCATCTGTGCAAGATAATCTCCTGCATTTCTGACATACAGCTTACCCTTTGATGTAATATAAAATACAGCTACAGATTTTCCTGTTTTTTCCGCCTTTGAAAGAGTATCAACATATGCAGCCTGCGCGTTAAACATATCTGTTGCAGCATCCTCTTCATTACAGAGTGCAGCATAAAGCTTAGCCCACTCTACTCTTCCTAATGGATGATCTTCATAAGTAGACTGGTCTAATATGTAGTTAATTCCTAATTCTTTTAACTTTTCTGCAACATCAGGAACACTTGTAAGCATTGTTGAAAATATTGCAAGTGTAGGGGCACCTGCTATTATTGTTTCATAATCAGGAGCTTTGTAATCTCCTACATAAGTCAGCTTTCCATCATCAAATGCCTTCTTAACGGCATCAATATACCATGATTTTTTATCGTAAGTAACCTGGCTTATGTTATCAAGACAATTGCTTGCATTCATAAGAGATGTTACAGGTGTAGATGAAACAAGCATATTAGTCACAGGTGTTTTTAATATTACTGTGTCAGAATCAACTCCTGATGGTGCAGACATTCCGTCCGGAACCAGTAAAAGCTTTGACTGCTTTGATACGATTGCTGTATCCTCATCTCTGTTAGTTATTGTGATGAGTTTGTAGCCACCCTTGTAATAATCTACAGAGAACAGCTTTGCATACTGTAATTCCATTGAATGGTCATATACAAGTTCTCCATCATAATTGCCCTCGTTACCTGATTTCTTTTCTGTTCCACATCCACTCATTACAAGTGTAGACACAAGCATTACAAGCATAAGTATGAGTGACAGAAATCTTTTTTTCTTCATTTTCATTCTCCTTTTCCTTTCTCATGAAGTGATTGGATGATTCCGTCATTATCTGCAGAAAAGGAACAGACACTTGTGTCTGCATAAAAAACAATAGTCAGTTGTTCTCGCAACGACTATTATGGCTCTGCCTGTAAGCCGGTCTTCTGACTCACAGATCATAAGCAATATCCGCCTTCCCAGAATAAGAATAAATACTTCTTCCAGTGGCATAATGGATATCGCCTCCCTGTATACAGCAGCGGAACTGTTCAGGATTCGCACCTGATTCCCTGAAGTACATATATACTTCGCTTACAGTGATTATTTCGTTATCATCTGGATTATATCCAGCGTTTATTATTCCATATTATTACTAGAAATGCAATTGTTTTTCTTTTTTACTATAACTGTTGTAAGATACCCCTGTGCCTCTTCAAGTTCATCCAAACCATGATATATCTTTTCATTGTCCATGCCACAATTCGAAACTGCATTTATTTCATATGATTCCCCTGTTGTTTCCTGTCTGAGACGCAGTGCTGAAATCAACGCCTTCAGCCCCTTTCCCGACTTCATATACACACATGTTCCATCATATGAAAATGTATTCTCAGGTTTATACGCTGACGGGATAATATGAATTTCTTCATTCTTCTCTCCAAGTGATATCCCAAGTCTTGCTGCAACAGAGCAAAATGAAGGAACACCAGATATTATCTGTGCTCTCCAGCCATTTGCTTCTGCTCTTTTATGCATGTACATATATGTAGAATATATAGACGGATCACCTATTGTAAGCATTCCTACTTTCTGGCCTTTGCTCAAATATCCTTCTATGTTTTCATATATTTTATTATGTGAAATTTCAAGTTTTCCTTCATCCTTAATCATTGGAAATGGCATGCATAATACAGGCTTTTCCGAAATTTCATGATAAGCCTGCTCTGCTATGCGGTATGCATAACACTCTTCCTTTGACACTGCCGGAATCACTATCAGGTCGCACTCCCTGATTACCTCCAGTTCCTGCAATGTCATCTGCTTCGGATTACCTGTGCCAACTCCAATACCATACAATATGCCTGATTGTTCATCCGGTATGTACTCAAGCTGTGTTACGGCTTTCTGCAAATGTGACAGATACACCTGTCTTACTGCCGGATATTCGCCAATTCCTTTCAGGACACATTCCGGCGCATATCCTTCTTCTTTTAATATACTTGCAAATGAATCACTCTCTCCTGCCATATCATTATTGGCATGATCTCCTGCCACTAACATAAATGGTGCAAGAACTACTCTTGTATTAACAATCCCTTCATCTTTCATCTGCCTGATTACATCCTGAATTGTTCTCTTTCCCTCAACTGTTGCAATATAAACAGGATGTCTGGCATACGCCCTTAATGCCTGCTCAATTATCATATAGCTTTCATCAGCCGAATGCTCCGTTCCATGCCCCATAAAAATCAAAGGTGAATCACCGGCTATTTCCTTTAATGACTCCCACAGTGCCTTCGAAACATCTGTGTAATCATCCACATTTGACAAAAGTGCATCAGCTGTAACTATCTTTTCAAAAAAAGTTCTGCATTGTTCAACTGCATTTTTCATCTGATTATTCTCTATGCCATCTATTACATGAGTTGGAAATACCACAACCCCGGTTACGCCCTGCTCTTTTAGACTCATAAGGGCTTCCAGCGGACTTTTTGCATCAATATGCTCATCCTGCTTCATATGATTTCTTACAATCCTGCTTGATACAGCCTCTTCTATAATCGTATCAGGATAAAGCATTGATACCTGATTCTTAATAGCTGTAATATTCTTTATTCTTGTCTCTGTATATGTAGTTCCAAAACTTACTATAAGAATAGCCTTTTTCATTGTGAGTTTCTTCTCCTATCTCATCTTTTCAGATAAAAACTTTACTATGTAATCATAATTTTCCGGAATATGCGGAAATGTACAATTCGTACAATCCTTTATCCGTTTCCCGCTTTCTCTTGTTATATACCGCGGTGTTCCCGGACAATCCTCATAGCAGTTCATGGGACAATAACAAAAAAGGCAGTTGAAATCCTGCCCTTCTTCTATCTTATGACATGGGTAATATTTACACTGGTCGTTCTTAAAATACCTGTAGCTGTTCTGTGTCATAACAGTCTCCTTATAACCTCATCAATATCCTTATTAACACAGACAGATTTGTCCTTAATCTCATCTGGTGCATATGCCTGTCCATAGTTAAGACATATATAATGCGCATGCTGCCATTTATCTGTCATCTGCCAAAACGGATATTTTATTATAACAGGTGTATTATACCCTATACCAAGTTCTATGAAAACAATATTTTAATTTTTATGTCTCTCTAAAAACTGTTCATACCTCTGCACATATTCTTCTGCATTTTGTCGGTCTTGCCATATCTTCTCATCCATTTCCTCAGCTTGTTACAGTAATAGTTTATAACAATAGTACAATACAGATGTGGGTGAATGCTTATATTTTTGTACAATCCATTATGATTTTCTGACACATATCATATCCTAACACAGAGCTGTTCAAAGCCAGTGTATAATTGCCTGCCATTCCCCATTTCTGCTCAGTGTAAAAGTTATAATTTGTCATACGTCTTTTATCTGTGTCCGCAATTATTTTGACTGCTTCATTCTCTTCAACATTATATAAGCCCATGATACGCTGTACTTTTTCTGGCATATCCCCATGAATAAACACATTTAACACATCATCCCTGTCTTTAAGAATATAATCAGCATTTCTTCCAACGATTACGCAAGGCTCCTTTCCAGCCAACTCCAAAATAACTTTTCTCTGTGCTTCATATACAATATCTTCTATGGACTTTCCTGTAATGTCACGTCCAGCAAATGCATATGCAAATAAACCTTTCTTTGGAGATAACTCAGCATTTTCCTTAATATACTCCGGTGATAAGCCTGACTGTTCTGCAATCTGTCCAATGATATCCTTATCATAATATGTAACTCCAAGTTTCTTTGCCACTTCTTCACCGATAAATCGACCACCGCTTCCAAATTCCCTGCTGATTGTAATAATCCTTTTTGCCATTTACGATTCCTCCTTAATTTAAAACATCTACTTTATTCTTTCTGATTCTCTTTAAAAATACATATCCTGCCAGACATGAAACAACCTCAGTTATTGGGAATGCCCACCAGATAAGAGAAACTCCCATCTGACCATTTCTGACAAACACAGAAAAAATTCCAGACAGTGGCAGGATAATGATAAGCTGTCTCAGAAGAGAGATAACCAATGATTCAACGCCGCCATCCAGTGCCTGATAAATTCCCTGATAAGCAACATTTATTCCAGCAAACAGAAAGCTTATTGAGATTATCCTCATTGCTCCAATAAAATATTCTCTTGACTGTCCTGCATTGAACAAAGTTGCAAAAGCTCCAGGAAAAATTTCCGTAATTGCAATTCCTAGAATCATTAGTACAACGGTATAGAGCAGTCCATACCTGATCCCATCCTGAATTCTCTTTTTACTTCTCATACCATAAGCAAATGCAATAATCGGAGTGATTGCATCTCTAAGCCCAAAGGCAAGGAACAATACAAACTGCTGTACTTTATAGAACAATCCATATGCAGTCTGTGCTGAAGGGCTGAATTTCAAAATCAGATTCATCACATATACCATGATAGACATAAGTGCTTGTGCAATAATTGCAGGAAGTCCAATTGCATATATTTCCTTGATTATTCTGCTATCTGGTTTCATATACTTTACATCATGTTCAAATTCCTTATTCAGTTTCATATGAAATACAAACAATAATATTGCAGACGCAACCTGTCCAATAACAGTTGCATATGCAGCCCCCTTAACTCCCATTTCAGGAACCGGTCCAATACCATAAATCATAATAGGATCAAGAATAATATTTACCACTGCTCCAACTACCTGACCAATTGTAGAATAAAGAGAACGTCCGGTTGCCTGCAGCAGCTTTTCAAATAGTGAAAAGAAAATAATTCCAAATGAAATTACACAGCATATTCTTAAGTAATCTGTTCCCATTGATATAACTTCAGGGTCAATTGTCTGTGATGAAATATATGCTCTTACTCCAAAAATCCCAAACAACAGGCACACCACATAAATAATCACTCCAAGAAACAAACTGTTTCCCGCAACTTTTGCTGCTTTTTTACCATTTCCCTGTCCAAGTGTTCTTGCAAGAAGTGCATTTGTTCCCACACCTGTTCCGATTCCAACTGCTACCATGAGCATCTGAACTGGAAACACCAGTGTAAGTGCATTAAGTGCCGCCTCACTTCCTGATCTCATGTTTCCAACAAAGGCACTGTCTACAATGTTGTAAACCGCCTGCAATGCCATAGATAAGATCATCGGTATTCCCATCTGAACCATGAGCTTATTTACCGGCATCTCTCTCATCTTGTTACTTTCTGCCATTTTATAATCCTCCTTGTTTTGCGAAGCAAAATCCGAACCCTTTGGTGAGGAGAGGATTCAGCCTCCTTTTTTTGCATAAAAAAAGTGTGTACTTACCTCATAAGCTGGACTTACGCTGATAAGCTACACACTTTAAAATGCATTATATATTTTCATAATGTACGACAGCAGACGCACAAAAAACGAGCAGCAAAACTGGATTTACGCTAGTCTGCTACTCGTTTAGAAGTTATTATATTTTTCTTTTTAAAAAATGTCAAACAAAAATTATCTTAACCCTGCCAGATATGTACGATCAAAATGTGCCATATTCTGTTTGCCAATAAATGCTCGCAATGCGATTGCTTTTTCAAATTATAACTGTTATAATTTATGTGGTGCTATCCTACACGGTAGGCGGTTATCCTCCATCAGAGAGTTATAGCTCTGTTTACATAGAAATCCGACTTGGAAATCTATCAAGGAGGTTTGTGCTTATGCTTACAACGGAGCTTTTTATAGCCATCATCAGCTTATGTATTACTTGCTTTGCTCTTGGTTATACTATTGGTTCTAAGAGCAAAAAATAAACACAAAACAACCGCCACGGTCTGCTAAACTTGGCGGTTGTTTTAACCAAAAAATATATCAGGCTAACCGTCTATCGGTAGCGCCTCTTTAATTATATTATCATTCAACGGGTTTTATGTCAAACATGTTATCTTTATTTCAGGTTCAAAATTTTTTGAACATCATTAGCCGTCATGCCAATTAAGCACGCTCACGAACTCATCAATCAACTTTTTCAACCGGCCATGACTTTCTGAGTGCCACATAAGAAATCAGAAAATTTGCAAACCAGCCAGCTGGTACAGCAAGCCAGACAAATGCTATACCAAAACGCGGTGCACAAATCAGAGCAACTGACAGACGGATTGCAAGGTTAACCATATTAGCTATAAGAAATGGCCGCATGATTCCCAGCCCACGAAGAACTCCATCTGTTGCCATCTTGATACCCATAAAAATGAAAAAGTAACCTAACCATTTCATGTAATCCCCTGACACCTGATATGCCAAAGTTGTTCCATCTTTACCAAGGAACAGCGAAGAAATGTGTGTATGCAGTGTCTCAATGACTATGAAAGCAAGGACTGCAAAACATATATCTAACACAAGCGCAGCGTGATATCCTTTTTTAATACGCCCAATTTTCTTTGCACCAAGATTCTGGGAAACATAAGGTGACACTGCATTTCCAATGGATACAAATATAAGTGAAAATACATTTTCTACTCTCATTGTCGCAGCATAACCTGCTAGTGCCTGTGTGCCGAACGGATTTACAACTGCCTGTACTATCATCATGCCAATCGATACTGTAGACTGCTGAAGAATTGATGGTATGGCAATCTGAAGCATTGAACGTAACTCTTTCCTGTCAAACCAGTCAAAATGACTTTTATACCGACGCATCCGGCAAAAAAATATTATAAATGAAAATACTGCTGAAATCCCCTGTGCAATCAAGGTTGCAAGAGCTGCACCAAACACGCCAAGTCCTAAGCCAGCAACCATCCAAAGATCCATCAGAATATTTAAGACAGAAGAAAATATAAGAAGCACCAACGGAATCTTTGATTCACCGATTGAAGTAAACATTGTTGAAAGAATGTTGTACATAAACAGAAACGGAAATCCCACAAAATAAACACGAAGATACAGTACAGCTTCATCCAGTATATCAGCCGGCGTCTGCAATAAACTCATCATTGGATGTGATAACCCGAAACCAAAGATTCCCAATAATACACTTAAAATCAGAAAACTGATTAATGATGTTGATACAATGGTCTTCATTTTACTATAATTTCTTGCACCAAAATAACGGCTCACAAGCACTCCGGCACCTACCCCGGCACCAAGTGCCACACAAATAAATACATTTGTGAGAGCAGCGCATGCTCCGACAGCCGCAAGTGCAGATGAACCGACAAACTGACCGACAATAATTGAGTCAGCCATATTATATACCTGTTGGAAAAAACTACCCAGAATCATGGGCATGGCAAAAACAGTCAGTGCTTTAAGGGGCGCATCGGTAATTAAATATTCATCCTTTGACATTCTCTTATTTCTCCTTGAATTTCTCGTTTTTATTCTCTCCCCATATACCCCCTGATATAATTCACAGCATCACTTATTTCATCAATAATCTTATCTGGAATCTGCAGATTATACTGTCTTAAATCCACATCCTGTAATAACTGTCCAAGGCTTGTACCCTGATTGTATTGAACAATAAACAGGCTGTATAGAGGTATTTTGTCCCCGAATACATCCATATAATTATTAACAAGTGAGAAGTTGATAGTTCCTAGCATTGTGTGACATTCAACAAGATACAATTTATCAGGAATGTAGTCATACACATGCATTTTATCATTCTTAATCTCTTCTAACAATAATTCCTGCCCATTTTCTGATTCAGCATCCATATCTTCTTCATAAAAATCTGATTCTGACGCAGCTGCTGTATCCTCACTTGAAGGGATTTCTTCTGCTGTCTCCGGGAATTCTGATATATCAATTCCTTCAAACAAAGTACTCATATTCCCTAGATTATTATCTTTTTCTCTCTCTCCAGCCTTGAGATCCCAGTCATCAACAAACTGCTTATAATTGCCATAATTGTTCTTAAGAAATTCCATGTTATCATATATTTCCTGTTCATTGACTCTCATCTTTACAATGGTAAGAATTGCATTGCCAAGCTGATCAATCGTTCCCACATATTTGCCGGTAAATACATCGTCCTTTAACACAAGCGACAGAAATAATGGTTCTCCTGACATATTTTTATAACCGGTATCAACAAATACATTGGTTGCATCATAACTTGTTACCATCTTAAGCTTAACATCCATATATATAATATGTTCATATGGATCAGCCAGAACATAATCTATTATCTTTGATATGGTTGGTGTCTCCACTGTTTCATCCACATTTTTTCTAATATTATATAAAACTTCTTCTTCTTTTCTCAGATAAATATTCTTATATATATTGGTCATTGCCCCTGCCTCCACTCTCACTGTAATAACTTCATAAGTACAGGAACAACCGCCTTCAATTGTTTCTGTACCTCATAAGGAATCTTTCCATAATCAATATTATCTGCCATATGAATTATTGCAGTATACTGATATTGCGGAATTGTTAATGTATATGCACTTCCGACAAACAAAGAATTAATAATACTTACATTAATCTTTCCAAATAATGTCGTTATCTCCGCTATTACATATGTACCCTTCTTAACCTCATAGACAACCGGCAAACTATTAATATTCATGCTCTGGATAATTGTCTGCTCCATCTCCACGGCATAATTACTATCGTCACCGGTATACATCATCTCCTGCTTCTCTTTTATCTTATTACTGATAAAATCGACAGTTTTAGGAATCAGTGGCTTTAGCTCTCTTTTAGCACGTTGCCATCCAATCAGATAGCTATAATAAACAATATCATTCTTGTGCGCCTTATTAAATGGCAGTATGGACAATGAAGCTGCTATCTTGTTAAGCGTCCCACAGTAGCTTCCTACAAATGCGTCGCCTCTTTTAGTAAGATTAATATAAATAAGTTCTTTAGTATCAGGTTTTATGTATCCTGTTTCAACCAGGGCATTAGTCGCTTTATGAACACTTTGTGGAGCCATTGAAGCATCCATATGATAAATCCTGTTTTCTATATCTTCATTGACATATGCAACAATATCTTCAATACTAATCTGACCAGCATACACATGAAGCAGATAGGCTATATTATTCTTAAGACTCTCGATTCCCATAATTGTATAGCCTTCTGCAATGGTAACATTCCTTGACTCCACACTGACCCCTTTACTTTGATTACTAAAAACTCTCTTATTTCCTGATGGACAATAAAATGTGAGATATTTTGCGTCAATTTGTGCAAAATAATTCTCAATATCAGCATTCGCTTTTTCTAATGTCCTGATACACTGCCTTTTTCTGCTCTTCTCAAGTCTTCTGTTATCAAGAATCATTGCCAGCTCATTTGTCGGAATCCTTGTATCATCAAATGACCACTTGATAAGCGGTAATCCAGCATCTTTTAATCTTTTATTAAGGTTATTCGGATTCTGTGAATAATGTGTATCACTTATAAATGCTTTAATTTCCTTATGCTTAGGTGCGTTAACATCATATAATGCCTCACTGTTCTTATGCATTACATGCCTCATGTCAGAGGCCCATTCAAGTACATCACACTGCTGTTCTGTCAGGCTGTCAGCCAGATTCGCAGATGTAGCTATTTCCTTGTTGCGCTCCATTCGCATTTTTACATATTCTTTTGATAAACTTATAAATATCCCTTCCTTCTATATTATTTTTAAACTTGACAAATGCTGTTTATATTATAATCTTTTTCACATGTAATTCCAATTAATTTATGATAAATCTGGTCATTTCACGAAAGCATTTCTTTACCGGAAATATTCAAAAAAGCGCCCAGAAACTGCCCCGCAGCCTATCCGCTGCTTCTGTCTCTGAACGCTGTTATTATTCTTAAACCCATATTCTATTACTGTCAGACATTTTACTTTACATAAGTCTGTTAAGTGCTTCTGTCGCAAGTGCACTACGCACAGACTCTTTCTCTGTAAATGTTATCTGCGCACATTTAGTACTGCCTTTCATATTATGAGCAAGATATGTGAGTCCTGAATTAGTCTTGTCCAGAAATGGGACATCAATCTGGTTAGTATCGCCAAGAATCACCAGCTTGGACCCCTGTCCACATCGTGTGACAATATCCCTAATGAGCGACCTTCCTATATTCTGCGCTTCATCACATATTATAAAACTGTTCTTTATGCTCATACCTCTTATATAAGCTAATGGAAATACCCTCAACAGCCCTGTCTCCATCATATCATCTATCTGAATCTGTATCTGGGCATCTTCTTCATGATTACCCTTTCTAAGTAAATCCTCAAGATTAGAATAAAAGCATCCAAGCAATGGTCTTGTCTTATCCTCAAGTTCTCCAGGAAGGAAACCAAATGCTTCATCACTTGATACATTTGCACGTCCGATATATATTTTGTCATATGATGTGCTACTGGTATGTCTTGTAAATTCATCAGTATATGTCTTATCAAGTGCTGCTGCCATTGATAAAAATGTCTTTGCTGTTCCAGCAGGTCCATGTAGTATTACAAGCGGTATCTCCTCTGCCGGAGCTAAAAGTGCATCAAGTGCAAATCTCTGAAGCCTGTTCTGTGGTCTTATTCCAAATGCAGTTGTATCCTTCAGCAGCCTGATACAATTGTCTCTATATACACATAATGCAGAAGTATTACCGTCTGTAAGTGTTATATATTCATTTGCCACAAATGGCTTCTCATCAGCAAATATCTCTGGAGCAAGACTCTGCTTCTTATATATATCATCAATAATTTCCCGTGATGTTTTAATCTCACGATACCCCACATATGAAGACTCTTTTATCTGATCATTCTTATACTCCTGAACTTCAACTCCACATGCTGCTGCAGCAATTCTCATCATAATGTCATTAGTAACAAGGATAACTGCTCTCTTTGTCTTTCTTGCAATCCCAATACATGAGCTGATAATTCTGTTATCCGGCTTCTTAATGTCGAACCCCTCCGGAAGATTTTCCTGTGAAACCTCATTTGGCTCAAATATCAGCTTACCATCTGTTTCTTTCAGCTTAACTCCCTTTATAAGATTACCCCTGTTTCTTATATCTTCCAGTATTCTTGCTGTCTGACGCGCATTATATCCAATCTCCCCATCAAGATTTTTCTTTGAGTCCAGCTCCTGAAGCGTCGTTCCCGTAATAACAACCGTATTATCTTCAAAGCCATATATAGCACCAGGACTCTGAAGCAGAATGTTAGTATCAAGCACATAATATTTTTTCATAAGAAAATCATCCTCCTCTGCATATATTTACAGAACCTTTGAGCCATTTGCCATAAGTTTAAATGTTGCCCCCAGCATATCAGCTGCACCTCTGCACATCATCATTCTTCCAAGAAATATCTCAAAATACTCATACATTGAACATATCTTAGTATCAATCTGAAGATTAAGTGAAATCGTTTTCTTTTCTATATTGACCTTTAATTTATGCTCTGTTACCGCATAATTAACCCTGTCGTGTATATCAAATGCCGCCTTACCTTTTTCACTTCTTACCCTGTCTCGTCTTACATCTGTCTTATCAGCAATAATAAGTGCTGCTGAAACTACATCAACTGCACCACCCGTTGATTCATCATGGTTAGAAATTGCTGATACAATTGTTATTCTGTCTTTAATATCCATGTCCGATTTTTTCAATATTTCATTGGCAAGTAATCCACCATATTCCGCATGGTGTGACCTGTTAATTGCATTTCCAATATCATGCATATATCCGGCAATCTTAGCCAGTTCAATGTCATGCTCGCAATATCCGAATCTTTTAAGAATCATCGCTGCTGTATCAGCTACAATAGAGCAGTGAATCTGCGAATGATCCGTATATCCTAGAAGTCCCAGATTATAATTCCCCTTATTTATAAACTCATTAATTTCTTTATTCTTTTTTATTTCTTCAAATGTCAAAAAACCGCCTCCCTTTACTTTAAGTGTAAATGAGAGACGGCTTAACCGCTATCTTTGTTATGTAAAATAATGTAAAATCAATGTGAAATCATCTGTTAAGTGTCAGATGGCATTATCAAAATCTCATGTGCCAGATACCCGCTTCCTATAAATTCATAATATATCTCACTTTTATAGGTAAAATTCCTCTGTTTTCCCCTGTAAGTCCTGTGTAAATCACTTTCTTTTTATGAGTTTTCCTATAAATGTCTCATGTTCGGTAACTTTATAGGCAAATGTCTCGACTATTTCTATAGTCGCCATTATTTCTGTCCTATAAAACTTTCAAAAATGCGACTACCTATAGGTATCATGTTATTCATACTGTTCAAAAATAAAATTCTTTCATGAACAATCAAACGATATTTTCCTTATACCACCCCAATATACGCAACTGTTTCCATCGGCACTTCAATACGATTATCAACTGAAAATGTATCAAAAATTTGGTTAATTTCCTTCAGATATTCCGTATAACCTTCATCGCCTTCTTTCAATGAATACGATGATGACAACACGCGGTCAATATAGCCCTGCCTGTCATATATCGGCGTATTATCAGTACGGAACACCTGACATTCTCTCGCATAAAAAGCAACACATTTTTCATGACTCATGCCATTGGAAAATCCATGAAATTCAGGATTATATCTGTGCCGCAGCTCTGCCAGAGCCTTTGTACATGCGGCTTCTATGTTTCTGGAATTGTAGACAATAATCACCTTTCCACCCGGCTTCAGAATCCGCCTGCATTCTTTCTTAAATCCGTCACAGTCAAACCAGTGAAATGCCTGCGCTGTAGTTATGTAATCTACACTTCTGTCTGGCAGATTCGTATCTGTATCACTGCCATTGACAGATATATAATTTTCATTATAAGACAGCTTTTCCTCTGCTTTCTTACACATATCATCATTAGGTTCTACCGCATAGACTTTGTATCCACAGCCTAACAACTGCTCTGTGAAAATCCCTGTTCCCGAACCAATATCCGCAAATACTCTTCCTGCCGGAATATTCAATACATTTTCAAGTAATCAAAAAGCTCTGCAGCATATTTCAGTCTTGCTTTTGCATAGATTTCGCCTTTGCCGTCAAAACGGTTTGTGTGTGTCCTTATTTACTCCCAGTTACTCTCTGCTTCGTCCAACTTCTTTACAAGTGTATCTTTAAGAGCTGTAAACGCAGGAATAAAGCTGTCGCGTATCAGCAGAATCAATTCATCTACTTCCTCCTCATTATATATATGAACAGAGGTGTTGCGCTTTTTTAACATAAGCAGCCATGTTTCTGAATCATCTATAAACCCAAATTTATAACCAAGCTGCAGAATCTCTCGTGGTGATCCAGTAGAAGAATCTTCTACACCATGTTTTCTCATAATCTCCTGCAACGCTTTCCATGCAAGTTCAAAAGTAAGATTAAATTGTCCAATAACCCCTGTCCGGTATATATCATTAGTTTCTGCCATCTTAAAATCCGCATTTGCTAATATAGTCAGACAATTAATAAAGTTATCAAGCTTTTTCATAAATCACTACACCGTCCTTTTCTATCTCCTCTTTTAATTCATCTGAAATTGATACATCTGCCTGTACAATATCGAACATCAGGAGAGAATGTGTTTTTTCCTTAATATCCCAGTAAAAACCATCGAAATCTCCACCATACACAGCAATATCTATGTCACTCCGCTCCGTGTTCGTACCTCGCGCACGAGAACCAAAAAGTATGATTTTGGTAATAGAATGTTCCTTTGCAAAATAAACAATTTCTCTTAATATCCGGTCTGGTAAATTGTATTTCATATTCAATATTGCCCCCTTATCTGCACTCATTATACTTAATTCTGTTCATAAGCACAATAAACTTACCCCATTGTTTTCCGATAAAACATATATGAATAAACTACTGGCAGAATGCATGGTACAATGACTAGAGCAAGAAATATCCACACATTTTGAAATGGTGAGGTTACAATCATTGCAATTCCCCCAATTACCATACATTTTCCGCCAAATCTATGTGTATGATACCAGTTGTCAGAATCATTCAATGCCCACGGAATGCGAAAACCAATGCTATAGTTTGGTTTTACCTTTGGAATAAAATTGCCTAAAATAAGATACAAAATTCCAACTAACAATCCGCAGACAAATCCAATATTGAGCTTATATCCCAAATTATATACATAGAGAATATTGCAATTAACCAAAGAAATCACCGGACAAATCCACATAACAACACGGAATACCTTTTTGCTTATATTTTTTCTCTTGGGGTCAATATTAGTTGCAACTATACATATAAAATGAAAAAACAGCATCATTACCGGAAGTCCAAAGACTGCAAATGCTTTAGAACAATACCCATCTGGTTGATTGTCAACTCCAAAATGTGTTGCGACAGAAGCTGGCAGCTGTCTCCATAAAAGTAAACCTATAAAGATTGGAAGTAATATTATGACAGATGTTAATATTAACATTTTTTTATGTTGTTTAATCATGCTCTTTTTCTCCTTTTAATTCACTAATCCATAATAAAATCTCCTCAAGCACAGTAGCGTTAAGCTCATAATAAATGTATTTTCCCTCCCGCTCGTCTCGAATTAAATCAGCTTCCTTCAAAACAGACAGGTGTCTGGAAACTGCCGCACCCGAAATTGAAAAATGATTGCTAATCTCTCCAGCAGACATTCGGGACTGCTTAAGCAGATTAAGTATCTCGCGTCTTGTAGGATCAGCAAGCGCCTGAAGCGTATCCTGCATGCTCACGTTCATTCCTCCTTCATTTAACATTTAACTTAAATGTTAAATGAATTATAACACACCACCTTTATTTGTCAAGAACACAATTCCTTTTATCAATGCTGAGTATCTTTCCGTCTTATTTTTAATATTGTCTTCATTAACACCATAATAACTGTATAAATCTTTTCTCTCAAACTCTGCTATAAACACACTAGTTTCCTATAAATTCATGAAAAATACGCTGGTTAAAAAGGGTGGGAAGAACCTAATCTTCCCACCCCTTGTACATTTACTATTCTTATTTATCGTATTCCAGATAAGCACCCTTCATTGGGCTTGTTGCAAGTTCACTGAATAATCTTAATACGCCCTTCTTATATTTGCGTTCTTTAGGTTTCCACTGTTTTCTTCTTTCCATAAGAATCTTATCTATCTCTTCAGGTGTCATTCTCTTTCCTGCAACAGCTTCAGCTATCAATCAGTCATTTAATTATCTATTCATTTTTCTTGCTTTTACAGCAAAGATATAAAGAGTTATACCACAGCAAAGAATAATACATAATGTAAGCCAGATTACAATATTGCTGTTATCACCAGTCTGTGGTGTTTCAACCTTATTATCAGCCGCTTCAGTTACATTTTCTGTTGAATTACCTGTAATCTGTTGTCTTGTTATAAGATATGTTGAGCAGTGATCCTGCTCTACTGTCATATAACCATCATTATCAACTATTGCTGACATCATGCTGATTATGGTGCCATCATCTAAAAGCTGGCTGTAGTAAAGCCTCTGGCCTGCATAGGCTTTTCCTACATTTAACCTGATGCTTGCTCTGGCTGGAAGCGTACCAGAATAATTGTATACTATCTTGGATACGAATATATCCTCTGTTACATCTTCCGGCATATTTCCGGCTTCTTTTATATCAGAAGTAACCGTTGTTGAAAAATCATAGATTTCAACCTGTGATACTTCTGACATAGTTCCTTTGGCAAATGTAAATGTAACATCATTATTGGATTTGATAACAACATCATTTGCTTTGTTATCTTCTATAAGCTTTTTGATTTCATCAGCCTTAATAGTTGTGTTGCCATCTGATACATCTACTATTGTATTATCATCAGCTGATTTCGCTGTAAATGTAAGCTTATCAGCTACACATTCAACATTATAAAGAGCATCTATTTCTGTTCCATCATACTGGTAGCCGTCTGGAAGCTTATCATCTCCCCATACAGGCTGGTATGTTGCTACCGGATTGTTATAATCAACAAGCCATAATTCATCATTACTTTTTTCATCTATGCCAAGCTTTTCAAGAAGCTTACAGATTCTATAAGATGCCTCGTTATTTTCATACGCATAAGCAGACACATATTTTTCTTTAGTTGCTGTATTTATTATAACCTGACATGTTCCGCCGCTTCCACCATCTGACTCATAATATGATACCGGCTGGTCTAATGTGGTTTCTGTGTATCCGGCAGGTATATTGTCATATTCACCAATCTTTTCTGCGTAATATACATCACCCAGAGCTGCCTTTGCAGTAAGCTTATATACTGTATAAGTTACTTTTTCAACAGGTTCAACATATGTCATTTTCTTAATATAATATAACGAAGTATTATCTGTTGCACTCTTATATACTGTATTAGTTGTATAAGGATCATACTCATAATACTTAGCACATATCCTTGATATTTCTAGTGGGTGTGAAACGTTATAGCTTACATTTTCCTTTAAAGTTCCATTATCCCTGATTGGTTTGTCCGTGAGATTATCACTTGTATACACTGCTGCCTTTGTACCAGAATATATGGTGACATTACAGGTGTCTGCAACTGAAAGTACGGAATTAGTTCCCTCCGCTAAGAGGCCTACACTATAATCATCTGCCTTGTCTGCATTAATAACTAAAGAACCATTTCCACATATATTGATGGAACCGCCCCATGCATCACCATATGAACCTATACTTCTGATTTCATTATCACCAATAAGGTTAATCTTGAAATCATCACCCATCATATTAGTAACTATTACTGCTGCCTTGTTTTTAAAATCATTTAATGTAAGTGTATTGGATTCTCTGTCATAAGACATTCCTGCTATGGAATTAGTGCCTTTTGAAGAAAATATTAGAGTACTATCTTCTCCAATTTTCACATTAATATAAGCATAAGCCCAATCACCAGTATCACATGGTCCATTAGCGGCTTTTACCTGTGGTGCAGCATATAAAGCTGCTGAGGATACAGCAAGCACGACTGCTCCTGCTAGTGCGGCAATTTTTTTAATATGCCATTTTTTGTTTTTAACCATACATCTTTTCCTCCTGTTTCTTAAATAATTGTCCGGAATCAAATGACCCATATAATAAATCTTATACATATAAGCTGTTATCAATATATATAACATTATGAATAAAGTATATAAGGGAAGTCCGCCAATATACTAAAATAGCGTGGCGGAAGTCCGCCACGCTGCTTTAGACCCTAAACAGGAAAGGAAAACAGATTAATCACACACATTTATTAAACAGATTAATAAGTCCAACTCGTGATTTCACACCGGTTTTTCCATAGATTGCTGAAATATATCGTTCAAGTGTCCGTCTTGATACATGCATATGCTCTGAGATAGTCTGTATATTATCCTCGGTAGTAACAAGATAGCTAAATACTTCTCCTTCTCTTTCGGTAAAGGAGTATTGTGTAGTTAATTTATGTAACTGATCCTGTTCGTTTGTTACTTCATCTGTATGCTGAGTAAACTGTTGTATAAAATAATATTTCTCAAATGTATATATTACTGACATAATACTTACTAAAACAAATAAAACAAGTATAAGAACAATCTTTAAAAGATTATTATCAGAGGAAAGCAGTTGTAAAACAAAGCTGGCAATAACAGCGGCAGTAATATTGTTAACAGCCCGCCCCATTCCAGCCCAAAGCTCAGGTATTCTGACATACTGTGAAAGCTCCATGAATTCTGATGTAAAGAAAACAGCAAAAAATCCAGCAGACAGATAGAATACAATAAGCACAGCCACGAATGGCTTGGAAAATTCAAGCAGGACAATACACAGGGTAGAAAGAATCATTATACAGTACATGATGATTCCGGTATACTTTCTATTACTAATGTCAAATATAAAGCCAGCAGCAAGTCCACTGAAGGCAAGCAGAATTCTGGCTCCCTGTCCTATGTCAGCAATACCGTCGGAATGGACGAGTGTTACTGCACTGTCGAGAGTGCTGAATAAACAAGCCATAAGTATCACAAGAACTATAATACTAATATATAATAAAAAGTTATGCTTATTACCTTTTGCTGAGCTTTCAATTATAGTTTTAGCAGCATATTTGTCGGTGCTATAGCAGCTGAGAATACGTTCATTTTCTATCAGTAAGATAAAAAGCAGCAGCATAGATACTGACAATATAACAAGCTGTATTGTTCTTATATGAATGGCATTATGGTTGATAAACTGAAGCAGAATACCAAGGAAATATGAAATTCCGGCCGTTTTTGCCAAATGTCTGTTTCTAATCGTACACGCAGATACATAATATACATTACTGCCAACAAGACCAAGAAGTATAAAAAGAATAATTCCTGCACCAAATATATATTCAAATGATTTACCACAGCTAGTGCTGATTGTTAAAAAAACAGTTAGTAATCCGGTAATAATCATTAAAAGCTTGTAAAGCCTGTTGTTTAAAAAATGCTTAAACAGAGGATATAATAAAAAGCCTGCTGTACTGACTCCAAGTACATAATTCTGGGAAAGAGTGGCTTTTTGCTGTGACACAAGAAGCGAAATCCTGCTTACAAACATATATTCAACACTTAAAAAAACAAATGTAAACAGTCCCATTAAAATAATGGCATATATATGTGGAATGCTGGTTATTGTTTTGATACCACCAGCTTTTATAGTGTCCTTCTGAGGTGAATTCATATAATAACACTCCTTATATATGATGATAATGTGTAGATTGCAAAGCAATGAACGAATCCATAGGTGTTATAAAATTATATATTTGAAAGGAAGTTAAGTCAATGATGTAAAATTGCTCAGTTTTTTTACACGTTTTTATGCTTTACATTTATATGAATATGTGCTTTAATAGTGCCTGTACAAATCAATTATATAAGCAGAGTAGGAATATGTGCGTTAAGTGCCATATGGACAGGGAGTTGCCATACGGACGAAAAGATTTCTTGCGATACATAATCCGCATCCCGCTGCTACATATACTGGTCAACAGCCTCTTATGTAGTGCGAATACTACTGCAAAGGAGGTTATTTTTATGTCAATTCTATTAAAAAATTTTGCATTTTCAGCAAAAGAATTCAAATGTCTCAAGTCAATTGTTGCTGCGGCACTTCTCGTCGCACTTCACACTGTTTTAGCAGTTTTTGTATCTATTAATGTAACCCCGGCACTCAGAATTTCAGTATCTTTCCTTGCCAACTGTGCAATTGGATACATGTTCGGTCCTGTTATGGGATTCATGTGCGGAGGACTTGGTGATATAGTCCAGTATATCATTAAGCCAACCGGTCCTTATTTTCCGGGCTGGACATTAAGTGCTGCTTTAGCTGGTCTTATCTATGGTTTATTTTTCTATGACTGCAACATCAAAATTTCCAAGAAAAAAGTAACAGGTGAAAAACGCAGCCTTTTAGATATTATAGATTTCAAATTCCTTATTAGAGTTGTGCTTGCGCTTACTATTGATACACTTCTTGTAAATGTTCTTCTTGGAACATACTGGTGCAGCATAATGTACGGCAAAGGATTTATGTTTTATCTTACAATGAGATTTACCAAAAATCTTATCCAGCTGCCTATCAACATTTTCTTAACTTACAATGTTATAGGAATCGTTAAAGTAATTAATAATAAAATATATAAAAACGAATAAACAAAACGCAGGATATAGTGACTAACTCCCATATATCCTGCGTTTTTTGATTTATCATTGCTTACTGCGTATTTAAGCCGCTCTCCTGTTAATCTTTGCATGGCTTCAATTATTGATATGGAACTCTTATGAAACAATATATCCTAAAAAAGTGAGATTTCCCCTGTTTATACCCTCTTATAAATAATTGGTTCATCATATCCAAAAGTTCTTTTTCCGTTAACTTCCATGCTTTCAGATACTTCCAGGCAGCTATCAGAAAACTTTTCCCAAAGCTTAAATGTCATTACCGGTGAAAACTGGCTTATGCTGCCTCCCTCCCAGATTCCACTCTTTTCATGATAAAGTGCGGGTGTAAACTTTTCAGATTTTTTCAGTTCAGCATAATCAACATTCTTCATAGAATTATATGAAAATGTATTCTTGTCTTCTCCTGCTGGAATTTCATATGAAGAAAGAACAATTCCGTCGTCAGTTTCCATAATAAGGAAAATATGTGGTGATGCATGGCGTTTTCCATTGGTTTCATAATAACTTTCTTCAACAACAAATTTTCCATTAAAATCCTTAGGAATGTTTTTTATTTTATCATTACATATAGTATTGATGTGTTCTGCATAAGGATATATTTTTCCTGCCTTCTGCATCATATCAAACTGTTCTTTGTTATCAAAATGTCCTGTCATCATTCCTATAAATTTATCAAGTTTCATCTTATTTTTGCCTCCATCTTTAAATTTTATATAATTAATTTCGATGATTCACTACTCCATACCATCCTTAAGCCATTTGGCAATATTGGTGAAATCTATCTTAAGATTATCATCATATATATTCACCGGAACTGGCTTGTCAAATCCATAAATAACAGGATACACATCACTCTCGAAGAAATACACCAGAACCTTCTCCTGCATGTAATCAACTATCCAGTATTCACGCACCCCTGCTTCAATATACTTGGATAACTTCAAAGTGTAGTCCTTTTTCTTAGTAGATGGAGAAATTACTTCTACAAGAAAATCCGGTGCACCATATACACCAAAACGCTGAATCTTAGAAGAATCACATACAATGCCGACATCTGGCTGAACCATAGTCTTTTCATCACAATCAAGCTGTACATCTACTGGTGCAATAAAAGGACGACAGTTACCACCATTCTCCACAATAAAATTAGCAATCTGACGATGAATCTCTCCTCCAATTGACTGATGTCCAAAGGTTGGTGAAGCCATATCATAGAAATATCCATCAATCAGCTCAACCCTCTGTTCATCAGGCAATGTACTGTAATCATCTACAGTATAACTTCCGTTCCTCTCATATCTGTTGTATACATGCTCTCTTACCTCAAGCGGTTCTTCAAAAAAATGCTCCAAAGCCAGAAGCGTATCGTATCTTGGATTCACCGTCTCCCCGGAAAAAATCTTCTGCACAGTACCTAATGGTACACCTGATAAATTGGCAATCTGTGCATATGTATAACCCTTTTCCTTCTTCATGTTATGCACTTCCATATTTTAACCGTTTTATGATTGAAATAAGAACATTTACCGATAAATTATCCGACATAACCACATTTGACATGATAACACTGTAATGAAATTATCAAGATGATTGCCGGAGATGGAAAGATTTAATCTTTCTGAGAAGGACGCTGAGCAGACTATCTGGAAAGATGACAAGCGACGCGCCGACAACTACCACTACTATACAAACCGTATGTTAGGCGCTGCTGGCAACTTTGATATTACACTGAATACTGAACTTGGCTCTGATTATATTTTTTCTCTTCCAACCAGTTCTCCCCAATCATATTCCCCATCAAGCATCAGATCACCATTAAATTCCATTGCCCGTTCTTCCAGTGATTTATGTTTATTACTAGTTGTTAATTTGTCATATAAAATAATCTCTTTTCCTGTATTTAAAAGCGAAAGATTCGCATTCACACAATCTTTAATATTTCGCAAAAACTCCAATCCCCCTATACATATAAAAAGGCTCTGCCTCACATCAGCAGAGCCTCTGACATTTTCCTTCAAAACCTATGGTTTCTAGCCAGATTGTGGTAAATGTCAAACCCGTATAAAGCTCATAAGGCACTGCTCTCTGGCACAACACCTTACTTCTTAGCTTGGCAGGTACTCAAGTTACCTATCTTTAATATTATATTACCTATCTTCAAGAAATATGTCAATTACAAATATTTTATTTTACTAAAAATTTATAATTTGTATTTTAAAAATCAAAATCCCATCTTCTTAAGTCCCGCAACAACCTGCACATAAAATTCCCGAACATCAAATCCTTTAATGTTCTCCCTGTTAAGATCTATCATATCACCATGCGATATTCCTCTTTTGCCGCTGACAGTAAGAAACTGATAGTTCTGTCCCCATCTAAAGGATTCTTCTCCAACAAGTCCGTCATTTGGTCCGTCAAAATATTTCACCAGTGGATATGTAAAATTAAGCGGAAATCTTCCAGAAGCCGGATGGTTTAGTTTAGAACCAACGGACTGATAATAAATGTCTGGATTATCCTTTATTTCATTGTTGAATTCACTGCATTTTTCTGATGTAAGGTCATATACGGCAGCAAGAAAATCAGGGTTAATATCTCCGAGTTTAGCCGCTCCAGCGTTATATGCATTTGCAACCATCTGCTGCTGTTTTTCAGGAATTTTTCCAAGAAGATAATCAGCAAACTGACAGCCCCTGTGTGGTGTATTTATCGTTGTAAGAGAAGCCACATAAGGTGCAATATCTGTAAGTGCTATCGCTGCCCTCATGTCCAGTCCGCCTTTTGAATGGGCAATTACATTTACTTTCTCACAGCCTGTCTTAATGACAATCTGGTGAATCCTTTCTGCCAGCTCTTTAGCACTGTCTCGCACGGCCGCCGCACTGTTATGATTGCCATAACAAATCACTGCACCATTAGCCTCAAGCTCTGCCGGTATTCTTCCCCAGTAATTAAGATGTTCAAAATCCCTGAAAAATACGCCATGCACCATAAGAACAGGATATTTCGTACTGCATATCCGCTGTTCTTTGCGCTGCAGATTTCTCTTAGCACGCATTTTCTCCATGCGGACTTCCTCACCAACTGTCTTTATAATAATATGAAGCATGACAAGATGTGCAACAGGTATCCATCCGCACACGATTCCAAGCACTCTCCATCTGATTCCAAGCTGCTCAGATGTCGCATACACCATAATAATTCCTATCCAGAATATTATGCTTTCCACAAGAATTCCTATCCCTGCCCGTATAAGCCAGTAAACTGGAGCTTTTACTATTCCTGCCGGACCACCAAACCATTTTTCATAACAGCCTGTAAACCCTAATATCAGATATATTGATAATATTACTGTCGTCCAGCAGAATATTTTCAGCATAATTCTGCCAAAGTTACATACTTTAATTCTCCCCATAATTAATCTCCCCTATTGTTTTTCTCAACTTTCTTGCCGCCGAACTCACCGGGTGTCTGCTGTCATAGACAAGACATATATTTCTCTTCGGAATATTATCCTTAAGAGATATCTTCACAATCTCTTTCTTATCAATCGATTCCTGCGCCATTGTCTCTGGTAAGAATGCAAGTCCTAATTCGCATTTTACAAGAGGAAGTATCTGGTCTGTTGTCGCAGCCTCCGTATCAGGCTCTAATTCAACCCCATGTGACATAAATAAATCTTTATAGAATCTGAATGTCATAGTCTCTCTGCCAAGGCATATCAGTGGATAATCCGTCAATTCTCTTATTGATAATTCCTGACTTCCCAATGCTGTAAATGTAGTTCCTCCGACAAGTATTTCCTGAAAAGAATGCAACACCACCGTCTTTAGTGATGAATCTGCGTACACAGGTGATGATACCACTGCAAAGTCTACCAGTCCATTTTTTACTGCATCAACCGCCTCCGGCGTTGAATGATTATATATCTTAAGCCGGATTCCGGGATTGACCATGTGAAATGCTTTTAACTTATCAAGAAGAAATATATTAAGCGCAGTCTCACTTGCCCCTATGGAAATACTGCCATGTGAAAGACTTGCACTGTCCGCAAGCTCTTCTTCTGCTGCCATAAGCTGTGTCATAGCCGCTGTAACCCTTATATACAGTTTTTCCCCCTCTGGTGTAAGCTGTATTCCCCGGTTATTTCTTACAAACAGTGTTGAATTAATCTGCTGTTCCAGACAGTTCATTGCCCTTGTAACATTAGGCTGGCTGCTTCCTAACGCCTGTGCGGCTTTCGTAAAATTCTTGTACCTGGCTACATAATAAAATATCTTGTAATACTCAAAATTAACGTCCATAACTTATCGCTCCGTAATATCTGACATATCATATTGTTATAGCATTTATATCAATTATAGTTTTTACTTATTCCTACCACAATAGTATAATCTAGCCGAAAATGAAAAACAAGAAGGAGCTGATGATTATGAAAGAAAAAACTATCTTTCCAAGAGAAGAAAAATCTGAGGTTTTATTTGATAAAATTCTAAATGACCCATGGGCTTATAATAAACTTTTCCAGACATTCTGTAACAATCTGTTTTGCAATGATGATTCTGAAGCAATACTTTCTCCGCTTCAATTCACGGAAGCATTATTCAACTGCTATTCTAATAAAGACTTATCTGCATTTCTTATGGCTATCACGCAAAATACCATGTTTGATTTACTGAGAAATTCATTTCTTATTCCATACCGCTTCAACGCTGATGGAAAGCAGAATCCCATAATTATGACCGACGATAAAGGTATGCTTCTTCCAGAATTTGCTGATTCTGTTCACGAAAAAGACTATCAGCATTTTTATAACATTTATAAGAACCTTGATAATAATAAAAATATGTTTCTTGCCGAGGCTTACAGATACAGTCACACATATGGTGATGACCCGTCTGTAGTTGAGCAGCAGATTCTTGAGAGAAGCACTGGTATACTGCTTATCCGCGAACTGCCTGACACTGTCAGAATGAAGGAAACCGAGGCAGAGGCCTATAGTGCTGTATGGGATCTTATGCTTGAGCTTGAGAAGAATCTTCCAATGGCATATATATTCTATGGTCAGGATTCATTCGTTGAACACAATGAACATTTTGACGAACTTGGAATTTTCCTTCCCAATTCTATATTCTTACGAAACCTTGAACACCATGTTAAGAAAGCAGAGGCGATTATATATGCCAAGGACTAATTACACTGACATTATGGAAAAAAATCATATGGAAATTCCGTGGCACGACTATACGGATGCCGACAGCAATGCATTAATTGCTAATGCAGACCTTATAGAAAAAGCCTCCGTTATCGGTCGTGTAGGTCTGATTATGCTATCATGCGGCACTGGTGCATGGCGTGTCCGTACATCTATGAATAAGCTATCCAAGGAACTTGGAGTAACCTGTACCGTGGATGTTGGCCTTATGTCTATTGAATTTAACTGCTTTGATGGTAATGACTGCGTATCACAGTCGTTAAGCATTGCCAATACCGGTGTTAATACCTCCAAGCTTTACAGAATGGAACAGTTTGTTGACAATTTTCCTAATGAAGAAGCCCACCTTACAGGTGAAATGATTCATAAAAGGCTTGATGAAATTGAACAGATACATACCCTGTATTCACCGGTCAAGCTTGGACTTGCCGCCGCTCTAGCATGCTGCGGATTCACATTTCTGCTTGGCGGCGGTCCTATAGAGATGCTTTTCGCATTCATTGCAGCCGGAACAGGTAATCTTATTAGGACAAAGCTTATTAAACATCATTTTACACTATTCATGAATATAGCAGTTTCTATATCTGCATCATGCCTTATATATGCAATTCTGCTTAAACTTGCTATTCTGATGTTTAATATCCCTTCTGTACATGAAGCCGGATACATATGTTCCATGCTTTTCATAATACCGGGATTTCCTTTCATCACCAGCGGCATTGACCTTGCAAAGCTCGACCTGCGATCAGGTATTGAAAGGCTGACTTATTCAATAATTATTGTACTGGTTGCTACCGTATTTGCATGGATTATGGCTTTGTTACTGCATTTGCAGCCAGAAGAATTTACTACATTACATATTGGAAAAATGTTACATCTGATATTAAGACTTATTGCAAGCTTCTGCGGTGTATTCGGATTCTCTATCATGTTTAACAGTTCCGTTCCAATGGCGGCTATGGCTGCTCTTATTGGTTGTATCGCCAATACGCTGCGTCTTGAACTTGTTGATTTTACAGGCATGCCTGCCGCTGCTGCCGCATTTATTGGTGCTGCTACTGCCGGATTACTTGCCTCATTTATTAAAAATTATAATGGATATCCTAGAATATCACTTACAGTTCCTTCCATAGTTATTATGGTACCCGGACTTTACTTATACCGCGCAATATACAATTTCGGCATAATGTCCCTGACAGAAGCGGTTTCATGGTTTACATCTGCAATTATGATAATTGTTGCACTTCCGCTCGGACTTATATTTGCCAGAATTATTACGGACCGCACATTCCGTTATTGCACTTAGTATTAACTATACATTTATATAAGGAGGAATTATTATTATGCTTACTTCTGTAACAGGTATTAACTGGGGCGACGAGGGCAAAGGCCGTGTAATTGACCTTCTTGCTGAAAATGCAGATATAGTCGTCAGGTATCAGGGCGGCAATAACGCCGGTCACACTGTTGTAACTAATCAGGGAAAATTCGTTCTTAATCTTCTGCCATCAGGAATACTTCACTCCGATGTTATATGTATTCTTGGAGACGGCATGGTTGTTGACCTTGAACACCTTGCCAACGAAATAAAGCAGATTGAAGACAGAGGAATACAGATTAATCCAAAACATTTGAAATTATCTAAAAAAGCTACAATATCTATGCCATGGCACAGGGTACAGGATGAACTTGAAGAAAACAGACTAGAACGAACCGGCTCCGCTTTCGGTTCTACAAGACGAGGCATAGCATATGCCTACAGTGACAAATACAGAAAAAAGACTCTGCGTCTTGGTGACCTTCTTCATTTGGATGATACAGCTGTACAGGCAAGACTAAAAACTATTCTTGAGTCCAAGAACCTTGAGCTTGCCGGCTGCTATCATCAGGAGCCAATGTCTTATCCGGCACTTCTTGACTGGTGCAGGGAACAGGCTGAAAAGTTCAGTAAATACATATGCGATACAGGCACATTTATAGACAAAGCATTATCCTGTGGTAAAAAAGTTATTCTTGAGGCACAGCTGGGTGCATTAAGAGATATTGATTACGGTATCTTCCCTTACACATCAAGTTCATCAACCATATCAGCCTATGGTCCTATAGGTGCAGGAATCCCTGGAAGACACGCTGACCATGTTGTTGGCGTGCTTAAAGCTTATTCTACATGCGTTGGTGCAGGCCCATTTGTTGCTGAAAATGCTGTTTCAGAAAAATGGCAGCAGGACTTAAGAGAAGCCGGAGGTGAATTCGGTGCTGCAACAGGCCGTCCTCGCCGTGTTGGTCCTTTTGATGCAGTCGCAAGCAGATACGGACTCAGATGCCAGCATGCAGACAAAATCGCACTAACCAAGCTTGATGTATTAAGCTCTATGAAAGAAATTCCTATAATTACAGGCTACAATGACCCAAACGGCTCTCTGGTTGAATTTGACCCTACTGATAACCTTGATTCATGCACTCCTGTTATATACAAAGTTCCAGGCTGGGAAGAGGACATCTCCCATTGCAGGACATTTGACGAGCTTCCTGCTAATGCCAGAAATTACATTAAAACGATTGAGGATATGCTTCATGCAGAAATCAACTTTATATCTGTCGGTGCTAAGAGAGATGAATATTTATTAAAAGGAGAGTGGCTATGAGACATCTGATAACCCCTATGGATCTTTCCGTTGAAGAAACTATGAATATATTAGATCTTGCGGAGCGGATATCCATTGGACCACAATTATATAAGCATGTTGCCGATGGCAGACAGCTTGCTACACTTTTTTACGAACCAAGTACCAGAACCCGTTTATCTTTCGAGTCTGCTATGTTAAGTCTTGGAGGACAGACACTGGGCTTTTCAAGTGCAGCTCAGTCTAGTGCTTCCAAAGGTGAAACCGTTGCTGACACTGTAAGAGTTGTAAGCTGCTATGCAGATATAATTGCGATGAGACATCCAAAAGAAGGTGCTCCACTACAGGCATCAATATATTCACGCATTCCTATAATAAACGCAGGAGACGGCGGTCATGCACACCCTACACAGACACTTATTGATATGATGACTATAAGACAACGTAAAGGAAGGCTTAATAACCTGACTATCGGTTTCTGTGGCGACCTGAAATTCGGACGGACAGTACACTCCCTTGTCAGCAGCCTTACTCGTTTCTCTGATAATAAATTCTACTTCATATCTCCCGAAGAATTACGGATTCCGGATTATCTGAGAGACGATGTATTAAATCCATCTAATTCAACTTATGAGGAAGTGTCAAGCCTTGAAGATACTCTTCCTAAACTTGATGTTCTGTACATGACAAGAGTACAGAAAGAAAGATTTTTCAATGAAGAAGAATATCTCCGTTTAAAAGATGTCTACATTCTTAACGAAGAAAAGTTAAAGCTGGCTGATAAAGATATGCCTGTTCTTCATCCTCTGCCACGAGTTGATGAGATTTCCCTTGATGTCGATGACGATCCAAGAGCTGCATATTTTGACCAGGTCCAGAATGGTAAATATATAAGAATGGCACTAATCATGGCATTGCTTGGTATTACTGATCCGGTAACCGGCAGAACAGTTCTTGATACACACAGCCTATAACTAAACATTCCATATAAAAACTGCCATCCGCTAAACTTAATGTTAAACGGACGGCAGTTTTATGTTTTTATATATTTATCCCCAGACTTCTTTCGGTTCTGCGTTATGCTCCCCAATCATCTTCTCCATCCACACCATATCGAACCACTGGTTAAACTTATACCCACTGTCATGAAAACGACCAACTTCTGAAAATCCCAATCTGCTATGGAAGCGGATACTGTCATCATTAAGATACTTGCTTTCCTGTACAGGGCATGCAATATCCGGCATATGCATAACCGACAATCTGTCCATTGTCAACTGCCTTGATATATGGATATCTGTCTGAAATATTCACAATTCTTTGTCTGAATTCTTCTACAGAAGGCACATCATATTCAAATGTTATCGCTGTATACTTAACATATGGTGCATATATATCAAGAAGTTCCTCTGCATCTTCAATTGTTACATTCTGAATTTCCATAATTTTCTCTCACTGTTTCAAGATTAGTTATCAATGCATATATTACTCTTCCATATCGTCCATTCTCAACAATTCTTCCATGGTCAAACACCTGTATATGACCGCCATCTGCTTTCTGCATATAAAAATGCGTATAACCATTAGTATGTCCTTCATCTATCTGCTTCCATATATCAGCTATAACAGCTTCCCGTTCATCCACTCTAATGATATTACGGAAACTTCTTTTTGTATATACAAGCAGTTCATCCATGTTCTTACAGCCTGCAAATCTGATAAATTCACGGTTTGCAAAAAGAATTTCATCATCATTCTTATCTGCTTTGTATATGATAAATGCTCCTGGAAGATTTTCAGAAACATCTTTAAGTGCAAAACCAAGCTGTGTACGAATATCCTTTCTGAGTCCGTTCTTATATGCCATGCAGCCATTCTTTCCACGAAGTTTCACCTCATAAAGTGCAGTATCAGCACAACGCATGAGCTTTGATGGTTTGTCAGCATGAACCGGATATTCAGCATATCCAACTGATATAGTGAACTGATGCTCTTCACCTTCATATTTAAATGACCGTTTTAACTTTGTGAATTCCTCCAGTTTTTCCTTAACATCAGCACATGTACAATCTGGCAGGAAAATACAGAATTCATCACCACCGTTTCGTCCTAAAAGCACATTTTTATCAAAAAACTTCTGCATTCCCTCGGACAATACCTTAAGTGCCACATCGCCATAAGCATGACCATACATATCATTGATAGTCTTAAAATCATCAATATCAAATTCTACTCCTACACAGTGATTATCCGGATTCTGCTTAAGATACCTTGTTACTCTTTCATCATATCCATGACGGTTATTTATTCCTGTCAAAGCATCTGTTATAGCCAGCTTCTTAAACTTCTTTCTGTGTTCGTCAAGCACAAGCAGAGCACATGTAAACCCTGTAAGAAGCAGTACAATAATAATTCCGCCTATTCCAACCGCATACAGATATATTCTTTCAGACTGAGTCTTATATGGCATTATATCAAGCTTCCACTTGCTGTCTCCTATATCAAATGTATACGAAACAGGATTCTTTAACTCTTCTTCCGAGCCATACACTTCTTCAAATTCAGACTCCCACGGAAAAGCAGTTTTATATAATGTATAATTATAACCAAAATCTGAAAGTGCCTTCATTGAATCAGCAAAAATCTCAGGAACACGGATTATAACTATTGTAAATCCCCAGAAATCTTCATGTCCGTTTTCTTCAATGTATACAGGTTTTCTTACAGCTATACCATATTCTCCCTGCTTTAATTGAAATGGTCCCTGCATTGTAACAACTTTATTATCTCTTCCATAACGGCATATTTCACCACAATCTTTATCATTTAACAGATCAATCTTTCCCGCATCATTACCTTCCTGAGGATAAATATCTGTCACAACACCATCTGGTGCAATCTGTATACTCTGAACAGAATCTGTCATCATCTCCTCTGCTATCTCATAGAATTTATTAAGCTGTCCATCATTACTTATAATTATCTGTCTTAATGTGTCCGAAACGCCTATGCCTTTCATAATATCTGTCTTCATACGCTCGGCATAAGTCATTGCGTTAAGATTCGCCATTGTCCTGTTCTGCTTATTCTGTTCGTTATTTATGCTGCATACAATACCTGCCACAGCACTCATTCCGATTATAAATACAACTAGTGAAATAATAATATTTTTCTTTATAAAATGCATCTCATTCACTCCAAACTGCTGATTTGTAAATATTTGTTTATTATATCACTTTAAATATTATTCCGCATTAAAAATGACGCAGGAATTTCCTGCGTCATTGCATATGTCCTTATATGAAACCGCTTTATATATTAAGGAAATCTTTTCTATAATCCACCTTAAAGAATTCTGCAAGCTTAATCATATCTTCGTCTTTTATTGTATTCTTTCTCTCAAGTCCAGCTGTAAGCATATATATCTGTGCAGCTTTTTCAACAGTTTCAATAAGTCCAAATGTCTCATCAAGAGTTTTTCCAGCACCATATATTCCATGCATTGCCCATATAACAAGTCTGAATTCTTTCATTTTTTCTGCTGTTGCCTCGCCTATTTCATTAGTTCCGCAAAGCATCCATGGGAGAATACCTACACCATCCGGGAACACAACTATACACTCTGTACACATCTCCCAAAGTGTATGCGTAAATTTCTTCTCGTCAAGTTCATGAACATAATTCATGGCAAGTGTGTTAGTTGGATGTGAATGTATAACAACTCTGTTATCTTTATCAACAGAAAGTCTTGCCATATGACTCATAAGATGCGCTGGTAATTCGCTTGTGAATTTTCCTCCATCCTTATATCCCCATAATAACTGCGCTGTTGTTCCATCTTCAGCTATTCTTATTATTCCAAGATTATTCTCTGGATCTGTCTTTACATTTTTAAAGTACTTACCTGTACCGGTTACTATAAATATTCTGCCAATAAGTGCATCTGCTTTGAAACCCGTCGGAATCTCTCTTAACACATGATTAATATCAAGATATTGTGCAACTTCTTCTTCATCAAGCATATAGCTGATATTACCACCATTTCTTTCGTCCCAGCCAAGACGATACATATTAGCTGTAGTATCACACATTTCTTTAACAAAAGGTGCTGTTAATATATCTTTCATTATCGTGCCTCCAATACTTTCTTTTCGTAATCCATAACCTCACTGACATAATCAGCTGCCACATTTTCTCTATTAAGATATTCCTGCCATATATCTCCAAATGGCATAATCTTTAATTCTTCCTGTGCTGCCATAAGTTCTGTGAACCTTCCTTCGTTCTGAAGATTGCGAAGTGATTCTGGCTCTAACAATGCATACAAAAGAGCTTTCTGAACACTTCTCATTCCGGTTATCCATGCAGATATTCTATTAATTGATGCATCGAAATAGTCAGTTGCTATAAATACCTTGTCAAGCGCATCTGCTCTGACAATTTCTTTAGCAATCTCTCTGGTTTCGTCATCATATAAAACTACATGATCGCTGTCCCATCTTACAGGTCTTGTAATATGTAATGCTAAGTGGTCATTGAATAAAAGCATTGATGATACCTTATCTGACACAACCTCTGTAGGATGATAGTGTCCATTATCCATAAGTGGGGTTATGCCTGCTCTTGCTACATAATTCATGCAGAATTCAGACGAACCAACTGTGTATGATTCAACGCCTATGCCAAATACTTTAGATTCAAGACACACAAACACTTTGCTCTTATCATATGGAATTGAAAGAATTTCATCTAAAGATTCTTTAAATCTCCTTCTTGGTCCAAGTCTGTCTGCCGGAATATCCTTATAGCCATCCGGAATCCATATGTTCATTACACATGGCTGTCCTGTTTCATTAGCAAAATATTCTGATATCTCAATACATCTCTTGCCATGTTCAATCCAGAATTTTCTTACTTCTTCATCTGGTGAGGATAATGTAAGTCCATCTTTAACCATTCTATGTGAGAAAAATGTTGGATTAAAATCAATTCCCATATTGTATTTCTTAGCAAATTCAACCCATCTGGTAAAATGTTTTGGTTTAATTGAATCCCTGTCTGAACCGTCATCTATAATGGCATAACTGGCATGAAGGTTTAGCTTCTTCTTTCCAGGTACAAGTGTCAATACTTTGCTTATATCCTGCATAAGCTGCTCAGGAGTAGCTGCTCTTCCCGGATAATTTCCAGTAGTCTGTATACCACCTGACAGACTTTCTCTGCTGTCAAAACCAATTACATCATCTCCCTGCCAGCAATGCATTGATACCGGCACATTCTTTAATCTTTCTAATGCAGCCTCAGTATCAACTCCTATACTCTGATATATCTTCCTTGCTGATTCATATCGTTCATTAGTCATATATAGCATTATCCTCCTTATATAATCTGAAATTTATTATCTTTTCTGCTCAAATCGTTTAATATCAAAGGAATCTCTTACACACGCTCTTGCTTCCTTCAAATTCTTAAACACACTATCTGCTATCATCTGCGCCATAATATTTCCAATAGCAGTAGCCTCTGCTGGTCCCGCTACTACTGTTTTCCCTGTCGAATCAGCCGTAAGCTGATTAAGATATCCAGCATTAGCACCTCCACCTATTACATATATTGCATCATATGTAATGTCCAGATTCTTTTCTATCTGCATAACTGTATCTGCATAACTGTCAGCCAGACTCTTATATACAACTGCTGCAATCTCTCCGGCTGTGTCAGGTATAATCAAATCATTATTATTGCAGTATGATTTGATTGCCTCTGTCATATTCTCTGGTGCAAGAAAGCATTTATTATTAACATCTATCCTTGATGTTATATAGTCTGTCTCCTCTGCTTCCTTACAAAGCTCTGCAAATGTATATCTGTCTCCAAATTCATGCCTTACAGATTGTATAATCCAGAGTCCCATAATATTCTTCAAATATCTAAATCTATAATCGTATCCACCTTCATTGGTAAAATTACATACCTGGCTTTTCTCATCACATCTTGCCTTTAGAAGTTCTGTCCCCATCAGTGACCATGTTCCAGAACTTAAATACAAAACATTATCTGCTACTGTTGGAACAGCCATAACTGCGGATGCTGTATCATGACTTGCACACATAACAACCCTTGTATTGTATCCAACAATCTTCTTAATACCATCAGTTAATTCTCCCAGTATTGTTCCCGGCTGCTTAAGCTCCATAAACATATTTCTGTTGATTCCAAGCATATCAATCAGTTCATAATCCCATTGTTTAGTTTCCGGATTAACAAGCTGTGTTGATGTTGCATTGGTATATTCCGATGCTTTAACCCCCGTAAGAAGAAACTGAAAATAATCTGGAAGCATAATAAATGTCTTCGCTTCCTTTAACTGTTCAGGTCTTATAAATTTATCCGACATGAGCTGGTAAATTGTATTAAACTTCTGTTTCTGAATACCTGTTCTCTTATATAATTCTTTTTCGGATATCACCTTATAAACTTCTTCATCCATTCCATCTGTACGTTCATCCCTGTATCCATATACATTTCCTATGCATTTGTCATTATCATCAAGAAGAACATAATCAACAGCCCATGTGTCAATCGACATGCTTACTGGAATTTTCCCGAGTTCTTTACATTTTTTCATTCCTTCAATAATATTGGCAAACAAGCTGTCAACATCCCATAACTTGTTGCCATTATCATTAATCATGCCATTATCAAAACGATATACCTCTTCTATTGTCATTCTGCCGTTGTCCATGGATGCAAGAATATGTCTTCCACTTGAAGCCCCAATATCAACGGCAAGGTAATATACCGGTTTCATACAATCTTACCTCCTGTATTAAATTCATATATTAATCAAGATGAAAAACACACCTTAAATCATCACTCACAGGACTGTCGTCTGGATTAACCCTCATAAGAGGCGCCATATATTTCCACCACTTTCTGTTGATCTCCGTGTCTGCTGACTGTGCCCACTTTTCTTCATCTTCAATCTCTATATATCCATATAATATGTTAGTTTCATCATCTAGAAATATAGAATAATTATGTCCGCCATATTCGTGTATCATTGCCTTCATTTCAGGCCATAATTCATTGTGACGCTTTTCATATTCATCAGCACATCCAGCTTTAAGATACATTTTAAATGCTTTTCTTATCATTCTGTAATGCCTCCACTAAAGCCAGTATTGTAAGTGACTGTCCATATGCCATAGGCGCTATAAGTATGTTCTTATAATGCTCCGCATCATATCCCATACCAGTTCCTCCAGAAACATTAAGCACTGTTCCATCTGAATCAATATTTTTAAGTATTGCATTTATCGCTTTGTCAGCAACATCTATATAAGAATCATCAAGTATTCCCATTCTGATTCCCTTTAATATACCGGCTGTAATTGCAGCACTTCCGGATACTTCTTCATAACTTGATGAATCTGTAAGTACTGTATGCCATAATCCGCTTTTACTCTGCAGTTTCTTAAGAGCAGCTGTCTGGGCTTTATAAGCATCTATTATTATCTCTTTAACACCACTGTTAAGTGTTCCCTTAAACATATCAACATAATCAAGAATTCCTAATGTGAACCAGCTATTCCCTCTGCACCAGAATATACCACCGAAATTATTCATTTCATTAAATGTCCAGCCATGATAAAACAATCCTGTCTTGTTGTCGCAAAGATACTTTATATGCATAAGTACCTGATGTATTGACTCATTTATCCAATCCTGACGATTATACTTCTGACCCATTTTATTAAGGAATAAAACTGTCATAAACAGAGTATCTATCCACATTTCATTCTCATTGAGTCTTACTCCCTGTCTGTCTCCATTCGCACTTGTAACATGCTGGAATCCACGTTCCTTTGTTCTTGGAAGGCAGTTCATAAGCCACTCTGCCCATTTGATACACAGTTCCTCGAACTGTGTATCATTGTAATAGTTATTTAACTCAACAAGAGTAAGTAACGGTGTTGTTGTGTTGATATTCTTTGATGGAAGACCTTCTGCTATATTTTCTTTAAACCATTTGTAAAGAAATTCTCTATACTCATCATTGCCATTAATCTGCATTATCTTAAGCAATCCATATAAACCGACCCCCTGTGGCCAGTCCCACTCTTTAATTCCAAAGTCTCTTTTAAAGAAGCCTATTGACTCGCCGCCTTTTTCCAGCTCTTCATCATTATCAGGTCTGCCAAGATTCATAAGCTTATCAATTACAAGATTAAGCTTATTCTCAATTTCTTTCTTGTCAGGTTTTTTATTGTTCATATATATGTCCTCCGTTTTTATCTTATTTTTATCCCAACAATCCAAATACTGTTGGCAGCCACATACTAAGCTGTGGTACAAATGTTACAAAAAGAAGTGCGACCAAAATTGCTACAAAGAATGGCACCAGTTTCTTAATTACCTCTTCTACCTGAAGATGCGATATACTACAACCTACAAATAATACGCTTCCTACAGGTGGTGTAATTGTTCCAATTGAAAGATTCATAACCATCATTACACCAAACTGAATAGGATTCATACCTAATGCCTTAACTACAGGAAGGAATATAGGTGTGAATATAAGTAACGCCGGAGCCATATCCATAAATGTTCCTACAATCAGAAGTATCAGGTTAATAATTAACAGAATAACAATCTTATTATCAGACACACCCAGTAATGCTGCACTTATAGCCTGTGGAAGACCTGTGAATGATAATACGAATGACAATACTGATGAAGCTCCTATTATAAGCATAACTATTGCTGTCATAACTGCTGTTTCTTTTAAAATTCTTGGAATATCTTTAATCTTAATGCTCTTATAAACAAACACAGCCAGTATAAATGCATACACAACAGCTACACCAGATGCTTCTGTCGGAGTAAAATATCCTGATAATATACCACCAATAATAATTACAATGAGGAAAAGACTTGGTATAGCATCCCAGATTGTCTTTAATACAACCTTAGCTGTAAGATGATCTCTCTTGATTACATATCCATGCTTTTTTCCATATACGAAAGCAACTACCATACACAGTAATGCCCATAATAATCCCGGAATCCAGCCAGCCATAAGTAATGCTGCAACTGAAACTCCACCACTTGCTGCTGAAAATACAATGAATGAAGCTGTTGGTGGAATTAACTGTCCTACTGGTGCTGAAGCAACATTTGCTGCTGCTGAAAATGCCCTGTCATATCCCTGTTCATTCTCAAGTGGCTGCATAACACCACCAATTGCTGTTGCTGCTGCAATACCTGAGCCTGATATAGAACCAAACATTGCGTTACCTGCAATGTTAGTCATTGCTAAAGAACCTGGAACCTTACCTAAAACAAGCATTGCCAGATTAATAAGCCTTTTTGCTATACCACCATTACTCATTAACAGACCTGCAAGTACGAAGAACGGAACTGCAAGTAATGTGAAGCTGTCAATACCTGTAACCATTTTCTGAGCTGATATAAACACACCAAAATGTGGTGTAAGAAACATAATTAATGTAACAAGTGATGCTGATATAATACTGAATGATACCGGAACACTAAATGCCAGTAATAAAAAGAATACTATTATCAATACAATTGCTGCCTGTATTTCCATATTGCCTCCTTCTGCATATATATGCATTATTCAATCTTAATTCTGTCTTAATTTCTTAAAATGATCTACAATCTTAAACACTCCGTAAATAACCATGAGAACTCCACATACCGGAACACATACATAATAGACCTGCATAGGAATCTGCATAGCTGGTGAGAGCTGTCCTGCTGCATTAGCAGTAACCATAATTCCACCAATAATCATTACTGAAACACTTAAAATCATAATAAGCACATCTATTGCAATCTGAGCAAGTGTTTCATTCTTTGGCTTGAACTTCTTAACTATAAGATTGATAGCCAGATGACTGTTTTGTCCATATGCGTAAGGAACGCCCATCATTGTCAGCCATATGAGCATATATCTTAATAATTCCTCTGTATATTTGCTTGGATTATGTAACACAAATCTTGTAATTACCTGCCAGCAGCATCCAAGTACCATACCGGCTACAAGCACCTCTAATATTATTTCAACTACTTTATTCAAATACTTCATGCTTTTCTCCTTTCTTCCTGCAAACCATGGGCTTATATGCATTAATCTGCATATTTCTGAATGTCATCATATAGCTTCTTATATGCTTCGCCCTTGTTATAGAAGTTGGCATGTATTGGCTGTACTGCCTCAATAAATGGTGTCTTATCTATATCCTTATATACATGCACGCCTTTACTTTCTGCATGTTCAATGGCATCCTCCATCATTCCATTATAAAGACTCTTAAAGTTATCATTTGTTTCCTCAAGTGCTTTTATAAGACTCTGTCTCTGTTTCTCTGACATCTTGTTCCATGTCTTAGTACTTATAATGAATATATCTGGTGAAAACTGATGCTCTGTATATGTATAAGACTTAACAAGATCTTCATGTCCATCAACAGTAAGAGCAAGCTCTGTGTTCTCTGCTCCATCAACGACACCCTGCTGTAATGACGCATATGTCTCTGATGCAGCCATAGGAACCGGTGTTCCTCCCATTTTCTCAATCATATCCATTGATGTTGAACTTGGCATTGAACGAATTTTCTTTCCACTAAGAACTGATGTATCTGTAACTGGAACATCATCTTTAAGATAGAAATTTCTTGCACCATTAGCATAATATCCAACAGCTATATATCCCTCATCTGCTGTATCAGCAAATAATTCTTTAACTGCTTCACTATTCTCCATCGCATTATAATAATGCTCCTGATTCTTAAACAGATAAGGAATTGCAAATATTGCATATCTGTCATCAAACTGACCTAATGTGTTAGAGCTTACTTTTGCCATATCAATAATTCCAGCCTTAACCATCTCTATTTCTTCTTTTTCTGTACCAAGAACACCACTGGCAAATATCTTAATATTTACCTCATCACCAGATTCTTTTGCGGCAAAATCTGATACCTTAGCAATTGAATCCGCTATTTCTGAACCCGCTGACTGATTATGCGCCAGCTGAAGAACTAATTTATCTGATGAATTAATCCCTTTAACCTTAATAAATGTTACTATTACAATAATGAGACACACTGCAACAAAAGCTGTGCCTATTATCTTTTTATAAGCTTTCATAACCTTCTCCTTTCTTATGAGACCCCTTTATTGTTGTTACTTTTTATTTTTGAAATCCGCGCGTATTTCAAGGCTTGTTTCATAAGCCATTTCTTATCTTGTAACTGGATTATATCACCGCAAAATAATACTTTTCTTGAACAATATTGCTATATATGTTTGATTTTTTAAATATATTGCTCTATACTTTTTAATTAATAATAATTAATTGTGAGGTATTGTATGGCAGATAATAAAATCACTTTTTTTGGCAAATGCGATGGAATATCCGTAGAACAGCTTATCCGTTATAGCCGGTTCAATATGAATGTGAAGCATTTTCACAACCAGTATGAGATATTCTACATAATTGAAGGAGAGCGCCAGTTTTTCTTCGATAACAAAAGCTATAATGCTTATGCTGGAGATATTGCAATACTTGATACCAATCTGGTTCATACTACATGCTCAATATCAGATGAGGATAAAGGCTACAACCGTGTTATTCTTTACATTGATTATGAAAAGATGTGTGATTTTGACAAAAAGTATCCTGGTCTTAATCTTGTTAATTACTTTCATAATAATTATGGCATATACCACCTCAATGAAGACCAGCGTATAGCATTTCTTAATCTATACAGGGATTTAAGACATGAATTAACCAAAAAGAACAGTGGATATCAGTCAAGGGTGGAAATTGCAACTATATACTGGCTATATAAACTGCTCTCCCTGAAACATGACAGTACGCAGATACATGCTGTAATTAATAGCCCAAAAGAATTATCTGCCTCTAACATAAGTGCCTATCTTGAAGCTAACTACACAAAAGAGCTCGCCCTTGATACTATCTCAGACGAGCTCTTTATGAGCAAATATTATATGTGCCGCATATTTAAAGAATACACTGGATTTACTATCTCCGAATATGTTAATACTCTCCGCATTAAGAAAGCCACCCAGATTCTCGAAACCTCTAATCTCAGTATATCAGATGTTGCTGCTGAGCTTGGTTTTGAAAGTGCGTCATATTTCGAAAGAATATTTAAAAAAATAATGAATGTAACCCCTTTAAAATACCGTAAAACTCACCAGTCTGTTACAATCGAACATGAAGAACTCAACACACTTGATGATTCTGATTATCTTGACTGATTTTACAATTCATTAATAATCCAAATATTATCTTCTCATACCCATACCACAACTCATTGATGAGTCATTGTCTGGTATTTCTGAGACATATCTTGCATTAAAGGCTGCATTGACTTCTGAAATCTCTTTCACCCCGTCAATGTAGTCTTTAAAATATGTCATCAGATCTATTCCGCTGCTCTCGCAGCCTTCTGTTTCTTCCCATTCCTTTATTAACTGGATTCTTTCTGATTTAGTTGTGTCTTTTATTAATGTGCTTTTCATTGTATGTCTCCTTATCTTAAAATCTATCCTTTATAACTCAAATTATTATATACAGATGCATCTGGCATTGTTCTCATACTTGGTCCTACTACAACAAATGTGCCATGACTATTGTAATAGCTGTATCCTGATACCTGATATACAGGTGGATTGTCATATACAAAATCCGGTCCGGTTCCGCCATATGGGTTACCACCACTGCCATTTGCATTATTAACTGCAGTTTTCGCTGTATATCCTATATATGCCATTGCTCCCGTTAACGCAAATGGTAATAATGTAAGTAAGATTACAATCGGATACATGGCTATATTTCTCATAGCAAGATAAAACTGACTCTTATGTGTTGCCCTGATTATAGCATATGTTATTACTGAAATTAATATTGCCGGAACAAGCACTGTTATTATTGAAATCTGTATATTAAAATAATATGCCGCTACAATTGGTGTCGCTTCTGCCATAGCCAGTGCAATATAATACATTACATTCATCACTCCTGATTTCCAGTTGTGGATTAACCATTTAATCTTAGATGATGACTTAACAACAAGCATAAAAATAATAAATATAACTAATAATGGCGGACACACTATCATTAGAATAAACATCAAAATTTTTATTATATATCTTGAATTATCAGCAAACTCTTTATCCTTAATTTTCTTGTTTTCAAATTTTTCTTTTTCTTCAGCCGTTAAATGATTATATATACTCATCAGCTTTTTTCTTGTTCTTCTTTATTTTTCTTATACTTGCAATTCCAATTACCAACAAAAAAGTAAATGCAACAGCAGCACCAAAAGCTTCTCCTCCATTTGGAATATATGGTCCGATTGCCGCAAATAAAAAAGTCATAAAAAATATAATATGATATTTTATATCAGATTTTTTCTTTCCTTCTGCTATAATAGGGATAATTACTCTATCCTGACCTTTTTCTTCCTGCTTATATCTTACTTTTTGTTCTGGTACTGGTTTTTGTACATGTATTTCATTTTCATTCTTTGACACTCTTTTTAACTTATTAATAAATGCTTTTCCAACTGATGACTTAAACACATCTCCTTTTTTATTCACGGCATCCAAAACATTTTTGGCATCCTCTGGATTATTAATATCATATTTTTGTTTAATCTTAAGAATAACCTGCAATTCAACTTTTGCCCGCTCATATTCCTGCTGCGTATCAAATGTAAACCCACCCAGTGAATATTTTTTATCTTCCATAATCTGTGCTTCATCTGCGAAGCTGCCTTGTTCGTAAATGTAAGCGCCACAATAGATGATGGCTCAACGAACAGTTCTGTTATAAGATATGCTATTCTATATGTAAGTACAAATGTTTTTCCCGAACCTGGAACTGACGCAACCCTTATGTTGCCTTCTGTCTGTGTTATTGCCTCTGTCTGTTCCTTCGTTGCCTTTTTTTCAATCAGATAATCCAAGAAACTACGCATATTCTCAGATAAATCGTCCCTTGAACCTTCTGCATTTACAATTACCTTTGTTGCTTCATCACCAAGTGTCAAGGAGTGGTTCTGTTCACAGATATTGTTAAATGTGTAGATTGGAAGATTTTTACCAAAGACATCTTTCAGACATATAAATATAACATATGTCTTCTTAATATGAGTTATTATCATTACTAGATAATACTAATATAATTACACTATTATATTACCACATTTATATGAATATTGATATCAATAATCTTATATAGTATATGAATAGTTTGTTATCTAATCTGTCTCTGGTATAATAATGTAATATGTAATTTCATTAATGTGAATTAATTGAATCAAATGCATTAAAAAGTCAACTGCTCTTTTCATGTCAGATACAGATATGCATGCAGGAATTTTTAAATTTCCCCAGCAAATTCGGCCATCCTCATATACATTAGTTAATGGGTAATGATACAAGACACCATCTTTTTCTGAATATACAAATGATCTCTTGGGAATAAGAACCTCATCAATTACTGTAAAATCAATACATTCTTTAGGTATTTTTCCAACAGGGGGATAGAAACATTTGACTTCATCAGTATCAAATGAAATACTTGCAATGTAATCATTTAAGGATATAAAGGGTGTATTTTCAATGCAATATGGTAGATTATAATTAATAGATAAGAACTTATGTGTTAAATCCAGATAGGATTTAATAATAAAGAAATGATTAACTTGAAATTTCCAGTGCAGTTTTATCTATGAAATTTCATAAAAATGCAGCTTTATGAAATTTCTATCGAAATACAATTTCATTATAATTTGAACAAGTGAAAATTCTATGCTAAAATAACATTAGAAATTTCATTTTCCGTTTTTCGGAGGAAAGGAAACAATCATGACAAATAGAGCTGGAACATTTGTAAGTAATCTATCAGGCGAAATGGCTTATGAATCTTTTCGCCCGGCTCCTCTTCCACCCAATCCTCCTATTGAGGTATCTGGCGAGCTTCTTACGAAACTTATTGATGCTAATAAGAAAATAGCAACACTTGAAGGATTATCATCTCGTATACCTAACATGGGGCTTTTCGTTTCCATGTATGTTAGAAAAGAAGCACTTCTTTCTTCGCAGATTGAAGGCACACAGTGTACTCTTGAGGATATCTTGAATCCTCTTATTGAAAATAACACTAATAGAGATGTTTCTGATGTTGTCAACTATATTCGTGCAACTGAATTTGCACTTGACCGACTAAAAACATTGCCTCTGTGCAACCGTTTAATCAAAGAAACTCACGCAGTTCTTTTGGAAAGTGCGCGCGGACAGGAAAAAAATCCTGGGGAATTTCGCTATTCACAAAACTGGATTGGCGGACAGGGAAGTACTCTTAAGAACGCCAGATATATTCCACCAAACCCGGAAGATATGTTAACAGCCATGTCTGATCTTGAAAAGTATATAAATAGTGATGATACGCTTGATCCATTGATTCAGGCAGCCTTAATTCACTACCAGTTTGAAACCACACACCCATTTCTTGATGGCAATGGACGTGTAGGACGACTACTCATTACACTTTTCTTGATGGAAAAAGGTATTTTGTCAACTCCGGCACTTTATATTTCATATTACCTAAAGATGAATCGTATAGAATATTATGATCGTATGACTCAGGTACGACGTACTGGTGATTATGAGCAATGGATTTCTTTTTTCCTTCAGGCATTTGCAGATTCTGCGGAGGATGCAATCCATACAATTGACCGACTTACTGAATTACATGATAAAAACTTAAAGTTATTTGATGCTTTAACAAAGAGACAGCGTACCAGCGCCCTTAAAGTATTTGCCTATTTGGAATCTAATCCTATTATTGATATTCAGAAAACTGCTACTGCACTTGAAATGTCGTATAATACTGTGGCAAAGGTAGTTTCCATCCTGATTGATGATGAAATATTGGAGCAAACAGATAAATCGGGAAAGGCTAAGATTTATTCATATATTGAATATCTTAATATCCTTCGTAAGGACACCTAAAAGGTAAGCATCAAACAGATGACATTTAATTAGAATTTTTATAATGCGAAAAATGCCCACCATCATCATATTTAATGGTAGTCCTTACTAATGCAGATACCACAACCTGATTACATTCCTTTGTTACATCGAATAGTTTTCCGTTTGGCAAAGGAATAGCTTCAGTTTCCAAATTAAAGCCCAATAGATCTCGGACCTTATTAAAAACTGTTGCTGATGGGAAATAAGCCTGATGGGTGGTATCTTCTTTGAATTTGTAATCTTCAAGTTTTAAAATGCCTGATAATTCAAAAAAGATATCCTTTTGTGATTTTCCCTGAATAGTTTTGTCCATAGACAACCTCCTTTTCTAGCCTTTGGCTTAATAATTTTCTATATAATCAGCATGGATTTAAGCAATAAAAAAAGCACGGAAAATCCGTGCTAATACATGCTGAATAAATAGCTCCTGATTTGTATGTCACAAGTCCATACAAATGACAAATTCTCAACAAGAGAATAAATAGGAATTACTGATATAATATGAAGTTATCATGGGTATAAACTAAACGCAAGAATATAATGATATTTTAGTATGATACATAATAAATGTATTAATTGATGTTTCTCATATACATAGTCTTGCGTCCGACTCCGGTTTTAATAATAGCTCCTTCTTCTACAAGTTTTTTAGTGCAGATTTAACAGAGGAACTGCTAAGGCTAGGACATGAAAGTAAGGCATCCTGTTTTGAAAACTTTCCAAGCGTATTTTCTGTGAATGACTTTACAATGTCGTAAGCACTGGTCTTCTTTCCAGTTTTTGTTGCGTGTTTCTCCCAAACGTTACATTTTTCTACCAATTATAATATATTTTGGGAGAAAAACAAAAGAAACGGGAGTAACATTTTACTATCTTATATATTTTCCACTTAAATTTGATTTATTTATTGTCTTCATTATTCTGTTCATGAAAGTTGAAGATACACCATTTTTGGAGGGGCATTCAACAGCAATGCAGGGCAAGGGAAACTCTGAAAAGAATGATTCCTTATTCCCTTTTACTCCCTTTGCACTAAAACCCAAGTGCTTTGCTGCTTTAATTACACCATATGCATTAGTTCCCTGTTTATCTGTTCCTGCAACTTCACAAATCTGGGTAATATCTATCTTGTAACCATTCTGTTTACAAATGGTCGCAAGACATGCGACACCACAATCAGTAATGTCGTGCTGTTTTATACAATAATATCTCATCATTTCCTCTATTTTCTATTTTTATAACAACGCATCATCCTATTACTAACATTAGCAAAGCCATAAAAATACTCAACACTAAATTTACAATAACAAATATACTAGTGTATTTCTCTTGGTATCGTTTTAAATCACTAATTTTCTCTTTCTCTCGATCAGTCATTCTCCATGTTGCTGGAAATAACGCTGCAATTGAAAAAATTATAAATAATAAAATTGCAACAAAGGACAAAGTAATTACTACACCCATATCTCCATCACAAAAAAGTCCTTTATATATACTAGATGCCAGAATCAATACAAAACATACAATTTCTAAGCATTTTTGCCAAATATTAAACTTGCCTTCCATTTTTATCACCTCTTTTTTTCTAGTGTACCACATAAATATTACTAACACCATATCATTTTTTATTAATAATTTAGTCTAGTTGAACGATACACCATTTTTGGAGGGGCATTCAACCACTATATTTAGTGCAATGTTTTATTTATTTTCTAAACATAGATAAGTGCTCTGTTACAAATCATATTATAGCATAATATGACTGTTTGTTCCAACTATTTTTTCCTGATAATCCGGTTCACCCGTCACCAAATATATATTATTATATTGCTTCTCTGTTAAGCGTAAAAGTCTCACCGTTCCGGTTTTAGGTGCATATTCTTCTATTCGTCTGAAATGCTTTCCGGTTTTGCACTATCCGCATATACACTTCCGGTGCAATTCGCAAATAGCCATCTTTATGTAAAAACTTTTTAAGCTTTGTATACTCTGTTTTGGTTCCCCATTTCTCTGTCGGACTAAGAATAAAAGTAATCTCATTCCGTAATCCACTCCATACTTTCAAAATGTACTTGTCCATATAATAAATCCTCCAGTATAATATGTTCGCACATACGTCACAGTTCTCCGATTGCCACATTCTGTTATATCTTGTTATCAGATTTTCTTGCCCTTGTGTTTACCCTTATCAGCTTCCAAGGGAAGAATAAAACAGTGTGAAATCGTATAATAAGTTAAGGTGAGCATTTTGCGATAAATCCTTTATTTTCAAGGCTTTTGGAGGATTTTATTAAAACCCTGTGGGGGTTAATAACCACTTATAAAATTGTGGTTTTCAAATTCAAATTTTGGGGAGAAAGCATGAAATAGGGCTTATTATATTCATAAATGTATATATTATGTAATTTTAAATTTTATATTTAATTTTAGATTATCCGCATAAACACTACACTTTTAAACATTTTGAGGTATAGGAAATACTCATTTTACCACAGATTTACCACGATTGAATGAGCCTTGATATGATGATAAAACGACTAAGGGAGATAGCACAAATAACTGTGCATCTCCCTATATTTTCTTTGTTTATTCCGTTGATTACTTCATTTGATTTCAAACTTTAACGCCTTTTTATATCTCGTTTTTTAAGTCCAATCATAATAGAACACCTACCTTTTTATAACTTCTTCTGTTATCATATTTTCAAATTCCACATCAGAATAATCCAATCTTTGGATTGACATTGTAAATCTGAGCGTATCTTCTGATACCGGGAATTAGTTGATTTTCTTTTGCATGTTTTACAAATATATCTATTCTAAGCAATTCTGCAATTTCTAGATATTTTGGAGTGTTCATTTTATCCCTTTCTCTTTGAAATTTTCTATATCATTCAGAAATTGAAACCACCTACTCAATACATTATATTTTTCAATGTTGAGAGAATAGTATATCTCTAAACCCACTTTTTTAGATGTTATCAAATTTCCCTCTGCTAATACTTTTAAGTGATGTGAAATAGTAGCTCCAGTGAGTTCAAAATGTTTGGCTATATCTCCGGCACATAAGCATTTACTTTTTAAAAGGTAAATAGTTTTTCTTCTAGTTTCGCAAGAGAGAGCCTTAAAACTAGAAGTTAGTTCTTTCTCATTCATTTCATAAAATTCTCCCAGTATTCTAGCACTAAGTCATTAAATTTATTTTTTTATTACACATTTGTCAAAAAATATTTTTTCTAATACATCAAAGTTTTGTGGGTTGTTACACTCAAAAATGCTATGTCTGTTATCTATAAAAATAATTTTATCACAGAAATTTGATACTAAATCTAAATTATGAACAGAAAATAAAATCATTTTTCCAGTATCTTTTAAATCAAATAATATTTTTTTGATAACGGAAGTACTTTCTGGGTCAATCGCATTAAACGGTTCGTCCAAAATAATGTTTTGAGCATTTGACATGAAAGCTCCTGCAAGATATATTTTTTGTTTCATTCCAAGAGAATAACTGGAAATAGTTTGTTCTAATGAATTTTCCAACTTCAATTTTGGTATATAGATAGCAAGCAGTTCATCAAACTTTTCTTTTTGATTATAAAGTTCACTAACAAATTGTAAATATTCTTTTCCAGTCAAATTTAAAAACATATCCTTTGTATCTGGAACAAAAGCATAGTGATATTTTGCTGTAAAATCGGTAGAAGGAATATCATCTATTTTTACACTTCCTTTATCCAATGTGCTAGGTTGGATAATCGAATTTAAAAAAGTCGATTTTCCAATACCATTTACCCCTACTAAAGCATATATACAGGAATTAGTTAAAGTAATGCTCTCATTTTCAAAAATTTTATTTATACCATAAGACTTACTTAAATTATTTATTTCTATCATCTGAAAGACCTCTTTTCATATACATAACCACACCTATCAATAATAAAATCAAGATATTCATCATTGATAATCCAATAGAAAATTTAACAAAGGAAAATTTTTTCCAAAAATACATTTCTAAAATTGTTAAAGCCACAATCATGACTAAAACAAATATCTTGCTCATATTCCCATGTAATAATGTATTAGGTGTGATTTCAGTTCTGGGCATTTTATAGTCAAAGTACACTCCCATAAAAGAGCAAAGTATATTCGTAAATGTACCATACAGCAATAAAGATATATCAAAAAATAGCCCATTTTTACCAATACTGCAAACAATCCATGCACAAATGATGACAATTTCATTCAAAACAGAGCTTATCAATACCTTAGAAAAGAATATCCTACTGTTTTTGACTGGAAATAGGTTATAATATGAGATATTTTTATCACTGGTATATGATGTGCTGGAAATTGTATTCATAGCACAGCATAATACCATTACAAGAATTTTTAGTACACTTTGAATTTCTATATAACTTCCAGATATTCTTTTTGAAAAAAGATTTACCAAAAGATACACAGTTATCACACTTTTTAAATTAGAGTAAAAAAATAATTCCTTATTTCTTGAAACTCGACACCATTCATTCAAAATATATGGATTTTTGTTAAAATACTTAGATATATTTGCATGAAATCTAGGTTTGGTAAAACAATTTAAATAATGGTAACACCTAAGAAAATATGATGCACTTATTTTGATAGTATATATATAACTCAGAAATATAATCATTATAAAAATAAGAACACTTATCAAATAATTATTTTCAAAAAGATGGTATATTCCATTTATCATCAGCGGTTTTTCAAATGCAAATATAAGTAAACGTACAATCCCCCACATTATAAAAAGAAAACCACCATATTGAAAAGTAAGTAAAATATATCCGCAATATTTTTCACTAACTGTCGATATAACAATAGAAATTGAAAAGATAAATAAATCAATTATTATCAATATCAAAGCACATAATATGGTAGTTAAAATTAACGGTAAAATATTCCACTTAAAAAAATATATACTTGATAAAAAACAGCAGATAAATGACAATATTTGTATTTTAAATAATCGAATTATAACCATATAAATAATATTTGTAGGATTAACAGGAAAATATAGTAACTTTTCTATCTGTGAATTTACACATAGTTGTTCTGGAATTCGATACAAAGCTACAAGAACAGATATGCAAATCAAACTACAAACAGCCAATACTAAAGCATTTTGTATTGGCTGTCCTAGATAATCCACATTAAAATACCAAAACAAAACACCTAGATACAGTCCAATTAAAGTTAATGTACATTTGACAAAATATGATTTTTTTCTTCCAAATAGAATGATGTTAAGTGTTTTTTTCATTGGTCTTATCCTTTACTATATCAAAGTAATATAATATATGGTACTTCCAATGAGAAGTAATCCCATGATAATACTATTTAATGATGATAACTTTTTTTGCTTGATAAAAGTAAAATTCAGTACCAAAGAAATAACAGGAACAAGCCATATTCCCAAAATACTAGGGATAGGATAATAGGTATCTCCATTATGCAAAATATTTATCTTCTCCGGTAAGAAAAATAACATAATTGCGGAAACCAAAAACATAAGAATAACAATAATAAAATTGATTTTAGCATACTTTTCATTATTCTCAGTAAAATTTTCTCCTAAGACATCTTTTAATATTTTTTTAATCATAGTTCACTCTCCTAATTTGTTTTTTTTTGTTTGATAAAAGAATAAATTGTAGGAATTCCAACCCAAATAACAAGCCCAATGAACAAAACCAACTCTGATTGCTCTGTTATAAAATATAAAATCAACATAATGAAAACTAATGGAAATGTAATATATCCTAATAATCTATTCGCAATTTTCCATGTCTTTTCATCTGTCGTTGTCCAAGGTAATCGTAATCCCATATACTTATTTAAAGGAAGTTTTGTTGAAACATTTCCAGTAAAAAGCATAATGGTAACCACAAAAATAAATGATGTTGGAATGTTGACGATGAAATCATTATCTATTAGCGGAACAAAATATAGTGCAACTGCCAATATTACCGTCAATCTATTCATACGACGCATTGTTTTCACTTTTGGATTATCTTTAGATAAATTTGTAATAACTGCCATTCTCGTTTGCGCAACACCCATTAAACTAATCAAACCTGCTCCTATAAGGAAATTAACATTGCTTAAATTTTTGAAAAAGGCGATCAGAAGTGCTGTGATAGATAACCCAAATATACATATATCTAAAATAAAAATTGATTTCTTCATTTCTAAATCACTCCTTTTTTCCAAAAATAGACATAAATCCAGACAATGCTTGTTGAAGTACTGTTACATTGATTGAATAAATGACAAAGTTTCCTTGCTTTTCTGAACTAACTAACTCTGCTTCTCGTAAGATATTCAGATGTTTTGTTAAAGCAGGTTTCGATATGTCAAAATGTTCCGCTATTTCTCCAGCACTTAAATCTTTCTCATTCAATAGTTTCAAAATTTCTCGTCTAGTTGGGTCACTAATAGCTTTAAAAACACTTCCCACACTCACACCCCTTTCATTTAATCAAAAAGTTAATTAACCTTACGGTTAAATACTAAGCTAAGAAATGCTTCTTGTCAATAATTTTTAAAAATTATTTTCATAAAAAGACTTGCATACTACTATGCTCATGCGTCCATAGATACCGCAAAATCAGAGGTTCAGCGTCTAATCGCATAAGAAGTATTTACCACGATTTTAACCACGCTTGATAGCGAAAATATAAGAAGATAGACCTAGATATGTGAGGTTTACCACAAAAGAAAAATGCCCGTAGAGCCGATAAAATAAGGCTTTGCGGACATTTAAGAAGATATAAAAAGATAGTCAAAAAGACATATATAATTTTAATTAAATAAACGATACTGTCTCTGTTAATGCTTTTCTGCTGTTATGATTAGGGAGAGGAGTAGTTGTTTTGTCAGCAACACCAAGATCAAGAAGCATTAATATTTCCTCATCTTCTGGTAAATTAAAAGCTTTTGCCAGTTCATCAGGATTAAAGAAGTTAATCCAGCAGCTGTCAACACCTTCATTGTATGCAGCTAACATAAGATGGGTTGCAACGATAGTTGCGTCTTCTATTCCAGAGTTTCTTTTATCTCCTAGGTAAGTGAACACATTATTTTTATTATAAGCAACAATTAGGACTGTAGGTGCGTTATATCGGCAAGGCGTTAATTTATCAATAGTCTCTAATGCACTTTCAGATTGTACAACATATATATGCTGTTCTTGAAGATTCTTTGCTGTAGGCGCTACTCTTCCAGCTTCCAAGATAGCATCTAATTTATCTTTTCCTATTTGTTCGCTGCTAAATTTTTTACATGAATATCTGTTTTTAATTACATCTGAAAATTCCATAAATAACCCTTCCTTTCAGTGAATTTTATCTACGCTAATTATATCACTTATACAATAAAATCCCGCATTGTAATTATATTAAGTAATCATCATCTATCATTTGTTTATATTCTGAAAAGTCACCATCATTAAAATTATATCTGTATCTCACATCTTCATCGTCTACCACGCATCGAAGTATCATTGTATCATCTTCTATGTACAGATAATTTTCCGGATTCAAATAATTCTGTTTTAAAATTGCCTCAGATAAACGATATGCAATTACTGTTGAAACTTCAAAAATCTCTGAATTGGCTCCTTCTATTTCTGCTTATCATTCTTAATACTGTTTTATTTATCATGTCTTATTATCCTCCTTAAATCTTTTTCATCCAGTTATTCAGCCATTCTTCTGCGTTATTAATGTGCATGCCAACAATAATCACATATCCATATTTTTTTGCCATATCATGAAGATACTGTACACAATATTTATACAACTCCTGACTCATGCTTTTGTATGTGGTGTGTTTGCTCTGCAAAAGCCTGAAATGTTCTATTATAATAACATTATATTTATTATGCCCATTGTCATCTGATAAAAGTTCAACATCTCTATCATCTATAGCTTTAAAATGTATATTATCACATTGTGACTTAAATAATTTTAGAGCCTCATCACATATTTCATCAAAACTTCTTTCATCATTTTCTTTATCAGATGAAAAAACCTGTTCATACATATGTGTTTCTATTCTTTGTAATATATTGTTATGCACATCCTTACCAACCTGCCTATGAAAAATACTTATAATACCGTTAAAGCCTCTGACATAAATAATCTTTTAGCTAAGTCAGAAAAGAAAGAAAATGAACTTGTCATTCCTACTTTTCTGCAGTCAAGAATGAAAAAATAGGGGGGTTCCCCTATTTTTCCATTCTCTAACCTGCTTTAATTTTCAACATTTCCCAGCTCTGCCCGAAACATCAGTCTTCTCGTTCCCCTGATATTCTCAAACTGGATTTCATATGTCTGTGTAACCTTATCTACCTTAACAATCTCGCCAGTTCCAAATACCTTATGTCTGACTTTATCTCCAACCTCGAATACAACCTTTGGCAGCATCTGCTCAGTCACACCTCTGATTAATACTCTGCTGTTGTTGATACAGTCAAGAAGATTAGTATCAATGTCACTTAAAAATGCTGATGGTCTTGCAGCGAAACGGCCATCTTTCTTTCTATAAGTGCTGAGGTAAAGCATATTCTTCGCCCTTGTCATCGCAACATACAATAATCTTCTTTCCTCTTCATATTCGTCTTCATTACGAAGCCTGCTGCTTGGAAACTGTCCTTCAACGAGTCCTGGTACAAATACTGTATCAAACTCAAGTCCTTTTGCTGTATGAATTGTCATTACTTTTACAACATTATACTCTCCGTCCTCATCTTGCGCTGAAAATAATGCAAAATGGCTTAACAGATCAGCCAGCTCAACCTTCTCCTGATTATCTTCCTCCAATGCCGTAATAGTCCTGATAAGCTCTGACACATTATCAAGTCTGGTCTGGTCGATATCCTGCTCCAATGCCTGACGATATCCCATATCAAGACATTTGTTTACTATATCAGTACAGGTATAAGCAACATATGTATCATGCAATTCACTGATTGCATTGTAATATTCTATAACATTTTTCTGTGTTATATCGCCATCTTCAATCTGCTTTCCAAGTGCCTTGAAAAGACTGCAGTTGTTCTGTGCTGCTGCATTTTTAAGCTTCTCAACAGACTTCTTACCAAAGCCCCTTCTCGGTCTGGATATAGTATACATCAAATCCATGTCCGTAAGACTGTACACCATTCTCATGTATGAAAGCACCGTTCTTATCTCTTCGCTTTCATAGAATTTTGCACCGCTTAGTATCTTGTAAGGAACTTTTCTTTTTATAAATGCTTCCTCTAACGACCTTGTCTGTGAAGCAGCCCGCACCAATATAGTATGGTCGCTGTACTTCATATTCTTAGCGACATTATCAAGAATAGTATCAGCTATCCACAAAGACTCATTCTTCTCGGTGTCAGGTGCATTAAATACCGGCTTATGGCCATCTGGTCTGTTAGAAATCATCTGCTTTTCAAGCCTGTTCTGATTAGCAGATATAAGTGACTTAGCCACATTTACAATCTGAGGAGTACTCCTGAAATTCTCAGTAAGTGAATAATCCTGCAGATTTTCATGTGTTTTGTCAAAATTAATCATGTATTCAGGGTCAGAACCGCGCCATGTATATATATTCTGGTCGTCATCACCTACCACAAACAGATTCTGATACAATCCACTTAGAATGTGAAGCAGCATGTCCTGTTTCATATTGACATCCTGATACTCGTCGCACAGTACATACTGGCACTTTTCCTGCCAGCGAATCCGCACATCTTCATTCCTGTTTAAAATATATAAAGTGAAATTAATAAGGTCTTCAAAGTCCAGAGCATAATTGTCACACTGTCTCTTAAGATAATTATAGAAAACCTTTTTATCCACATTTTTCTCGCTGGAAGCCCTTCTTTTAAGCTCTGTCTTATCAACGCCTGCCATAAGCTCAACATAGGACATATCCTGCTTGGTTATGTCTATATCACTCATTATCTTCTTCGCAGTATTGTCCTTGAGCGATATTCCCATATCCTCTGCCACGTCCTTTATCATCTCCAGCTCTGCCTTCTTATCAAGAATCGTGAATGTCTTGGGAAATGTCAGCCTGTGAATCTCCTCTTTAAGAAACATGTTACAATATCCGTGAAATGTTCCTGTAAAACAGTTGGCGTTATAACCAACAATATTCCTTAATCTATGCTTCATCTGCGAAGCTGCCTTGTTTGTAAATGTAAGCGCCACAATAGATGATGGCTCAACAAACAGTTCTGTTATGAGATATGCTATTCTATATGTAAGCACAAATGTTTTTCCCGAACCTGGAACTGACGCAACCCTTATGTTGCCTTCTGTCTGTGTTATTGCCTCTGTCTGTTCCTTCGTTGCTCTTTCTGGTATGTTCATAGTCCTCTTTACCTGTAAATATTTAGTATACCTTTGGTATCTCTCCATCAATTCCATACATTTGTTTAAATGTATCTATATCCCCAGTCTGCTTAATCAGCATTATCTCCTCTATCTTACCGGTATGGATATCCTGAAATCCAGCAACCTGCTCACCTGTGCATATGCTTGTTTTCAGTACCGGTTTCTTATTCATTTTATCATAGGATTGTGTGTGTTTCTTTTTAAATATGCTCATCATTTATAACTCCAAAGTCTGCCTGCTTGTATATATGGTGGTCACTCTGATGTTAAAAGTGACCACTTGTGACCACCTAGTGAACACTTAATCATAAAAGTGACCACATACTAGTCACTCTGATGTTAAAAGTAATTACTAATTTTTCTATTTTTTTGTTTTATAAAGAGTATTATTTCTTTCTCCTACTTTTTCTATCAAACCTGCTTTCATCATTTTATCTATTAGCTTTCTTGCTCCAGTTCTGGATTTATAATCATTATATAAATTTTGCAACAACCTCAAGCTCTTTTCTCTTAGGTCTTTCAGGTGGCTCCTGTCCCCTGTAGCCAACAGCAATAACAGACACAACATTTTCACTGTCTGGAATATTAAGCAATTCTCTTAACGCCTCACCATCTCTAATGCCCATTACCAGAGTATCAAGCCCCAGTTCAGCAGCTTTAAGAAGCAGATTATCATTCTGCAGACCAAGGTCATAATAGCCCCAGCCGTCACCAGCCTCATTAACCTGACTGCCTGTATTCTTATCAAAGCCGACCATTCCCTTTACAAATGTTGTGACTATATACGCACCTGCTCCATCCGAATTAGCCTGATTAAATTCCGGAAGACATTTTTCTCTAAGTTCTTTCACCGCATTTTCAGATAAGACACAGTAATATCTTGATGTCTGCAGATTCTTCCATGAAGGTGCATATGACGCAGCCTTAATAAGTTCCTCAAGCTGCTCCTTAGTAACCTTACGCTCAGGATTATAATTTCTTATGCTTCTTCTTTTCTCCATTACTGCCTGTAATTCCATATGTATACCTCTTTTCTATGATTATAGTTACTAATGTTTCCGCTCAATCTACACATCATTATCTGCTTATCATAAAATGCCTCCTCTAAGTAAGTTCATATTCCTTTAACTGCTTTCTGTATGTTCTATACTCTGGGCAGTATTTTTCAACCTCCTCCCAGAACTCTGCCGAATGATTCATATATCTTCTGTGAGAAAGCTCATGCACAATAACATAATCCATCAGCTCCTGCGGCATATAATACAACTGGTAGTTGAAATTCACATTGCCTTTAGAACTGCAGCTTCCCCACCTTGTTTTCTGGTTACGGATAGTTATTCTTCCAACGCTCACATTCATTATATCACAGTAATACTGTACTCTCTTTTCAAATGTATCCTTTATATTATCAAGTTCCTGATTCGACAGACATTCAATACCCGGCGCACCTGTACCGTGTCTGTTATCTGATTTCTGTCTGACAAAATCCAGTTTCTTCCTGATCCATTCATCATGTTCTTCTATAAATCGGTTAATCTCTGCTGATGACATTCGCAATGGAGTTCTTACTATCACTTTCCCATCTGCATGAACCTCTATTCCTATTGTTCTTCTTCTGGATTTTATTACCTGTATGTTCATGATTCTACCTTGTAAATGCTTTATCTTCCCACAACCTTCTTAAGATATTCATTTTTCAGCTTATTCTGCTCTTCAAGCCTCTTATTTTCATCTTTTAAATGCTGTATATATTCCCGTGTCAGTTTAACGCCTCCACGAACCGCTATGTCTTCATGCTTTTCCATCTCATCAAGCCACTGGAATAATGACTTTTCCCTGATTTCGTTATATGTGTTATCTTCTCTGTTAAACATTTTCCGCCTCCTTGCACACATCAACCCAGCCCTTAGCCCGTGACGCGTCTTCCAACTCAGCAATTGTGAGCTTCACTGCAGAATGATCGTTGCCTGCTGCCGGATACACAATATTGAACTGTTTAAGGCTTTCATCAAGATATACATCAATGCCCTCATTAATGCCAAATGGACAGACTCCACCGGGAGCGTGTCCGATTATATTCTCAACCTCTTCAAATGGTATCATCTTTGCTTTTACATGAAATGTGTCTTTATATTTTCTGTTATCTATCTTCGCAGTTCCTTCTGTGATTATCAATACTGCCTTGTCGCCCTGAAGAAAAGACATTGTCTTGGCTATCCTTCCTGGCTCGACTCCAAGTGCCTCCGCTGCCATTGCAACCGTGGCTGTTGATTCACCAAGCTGTATTACATGCTCTCTGTATCCTGCTTTCTCCAGATATCCAAGTGCTTTTTCTAATGACATATAAACCCTGCCTTCTTTCCACATATTTTTAAACAGTTTCTATAATACCACACACGCGGCTTCCAATGGCATATATTCTTAAAATTTCATATTTAGCAATTGCTGATTAAATAAAAATCCCGCGACAGTCATACAACCGTCACGGGATTAAAATCATTTATTCATATGTGTGTTTCTTATGCTTACCAAAAGCTGCCTGTTCCTCGACACTGTGGTCTGCAACATTCATCTTCTGATGTACTTTCTTTTTCTTTAATGGATGCTTTGGATTCTTATCCATAACAATCGCTCCCTTTCTAATTCAATAATAAATGATTAGTCATTAGCCTTCAATAGCAATGTACTTCTTATTCTCAACTGCTTTAGCTTCTTTCTTAGGAACTGAAAGTCTTAAGATACCATCTTCATACTTAGCCTTGATATCTTCCTGTGTGACACCTTCACCTACATAGAAGCTACGGCTCATAGCACCAGCATATCTTTCCTTACGGATGTATTTACCTTTCTTATCCTTTTCATCCTTATCAAGTCCCTTAGCAGCACTTATTGTAAGGTAACCGTTATCAAGCTGTGCATTAATTTCATCCTTCTTAAATCCTGGAAGATCAATATCAACTTCATAACCTGTATCAGTTTCCTTAACATCAGTCTTCATTACATTATTTGCATGCTTACCATATAAAGCCTTGTCAACTTCAGGAAATCCGAAGTCCATCCAATCATCATTAAATAAATTCTCTCCAAAAATACTAGGCATCAACATAAGTCATTCCTCCTTTAACATATACCATTATCTTGTTACCTTGTTTCTTTGAAACCGGGATGTTTCAGTAACCTCTTGAGGTACTTTCCTTTACTTTCGTACCTCTTTTGGTTCCCTTCCTTTGTTCTTGGCTATGTTATATACCTTTTTATTAGCACTGTCAAGGGGTGAGTGCTAATTTTTTTTATTTTCCAATTATAAAATCCCGCAACCCCAGTATTTACATGGGATTGCGGAATTATAAAATATTTATAAACTATATTTTTTCAGTCGTTTCAAAAGAAAATTATATAATTCTTTATTAAGTTCTCCGTTCTTTTCCTCATCTTCCATATATTCAGGAAGCGGCATATTTGTATCACATTCTCCACATATATCAATACCTAAAACCTTCTGGTTTCTTATAATTATCCCAAGCATATGCTCTAATGTCCCAAGCTTCATATGTCCCTGACTCCAATTGGTTTCACTTATGCTTTCATCAAGAACATCCTTATCAATAGATATGTATACAGGAACTGATAAATCAATCTGGTTTGTTTTAGATTCCATTGCTTCGGCTCTTATCTCCTGTGCTGAATATGTTATAAGTTTATTACTTCTTAACCCAATCGCATTAATATCTTTCTTCTCTGGTCCCACTAGAATAAGCTGGCAAATATACGGATTGTCTTTAATCACCTTTCCTGCCCAGTCTCCGCAGCTTGTTAATCCTTCAATCATAGGTTTTTGCATATCGGTATGGTGATCAAATACAACTAAAGAAAACGGTTCCTTAATTCTGTCAGTCATTATCTTAGTAACATAATGGTAGTTACCCGAATCAAGAAAATGTATTCCATGAATTCCAACAGAATCAACTCTTTCACCTATCTGTTTTTCAGCTTCGTCTGATACATACATATCACATCCTGTAATATCAGTGCAGTCTATCCATGTAAGTGATGTTTTTTCCTTAGCAAATTCATCATCATATACACCTGTGAAATCAAGAATAAAATTGTTGTTTTTCTCTCTTTGCATTATACAATCACCTCAATGTATGTTACTTTTTCTCAAATTCCTCGCTTATCTTCTCCACAAGATTATTCTTTGCAAGTCCATAAGCAATCTTAACTGTATTATACACTGTTTTGTCCGTTGCTGCTCCATGTCCCTTAACAACCGGCTTCTTAACGCCTAGAAGAATTGCTCCGCCTTCATTGTTGTAATCAAACTTTGGCTCAAGTCTGCCAATAAATGCCTCTAGCTGTGCCTTTTGGGTATCAGATGCACCTGCTGCTGCCCTTCTTATATCATCAAACACAACCTTTGCTGTTCCCTCGATTGATTTAAGAAGCACATTCCCTGCAAATCCATCACATACAACAACATCTGCGTTGCCGTCTAACACTTCTTTGCCTTCAATATTACCTGTGAAATTAAAACCACATTTTTCTAAAAGCTCATGAGCTTCCTTAATAACATCACTTCCCTTTCCAGCTTCAATGCCATTAGAAAGTGTTGCAACTGTCGGATTCTCAATTCCGAGTGTCTTCATGTAAGCTACACCGAGTCTTGCAAAATCGACAAAACGGTCTGCCTTGCAGTCAATATTGGCACCGCAGTCAACTATACAGAATGGCTTGTCATTACGGCCATTAAGAACTACTGAAAGTGCCGGTCTTGTCGCATTTAACTTGCCAAGTATAAGGATAGAACTTATAAGCACAACTCCTGTTGCACCACATGTCACGAATCCACCGATATCCTCATTCATGCGGCACATTTTAAGTCCCTTGATTAAGGACGAATCAGTCTTATCGTGGTAAGCGTCAACCGGGTCATCATAATTAGTTATCTCCTGTGTGCAGTCCACTATCTCAAGCTGCGATTCATCATAAGTTACATTGGCAAGGAAATCCTCCAGCTCGGTCTTCCTTCCCATCAGATATACATACAAATCTTTATTCTCACTGATTGCCCTGATTGCACCCAAAACAAGCTCTGTCTGCGGCTTGTCAGCACCAAGCAAATCTACAACTATCTTTATCAAATCTCATCCTCCTTGTTTTACGAAGTAAAATCCGAGTCCATTGACGAGGAGAGGATTTAGCCCTCCTTCTGCTCCCTCCAGAAATTATCAAGCAGATTCTTATACACTGCCTCTGAAAATGGAGCTTTTGACAGCTTCTGCTTTGTCTCCTCTGACAAATGCTTTGTCGCAGCAAACTCTTTTCCAGCCGCCTCATACTTTGACAAATATCTGTCAAGTCTTGAACTTGCACCCAGTTCAATTAATGTCTTTAACTGTGGACATAAAATTGCTGTAAATCCATTTTTACCACATATGCACTCATATTCCTTAAGAAGCGAATCATAGACTGACTCTGACTCCGAATAAGCACATCCCGATATAAGAACCAATTTCTGTCCCGTCTTTGGATTTCTTATGCCGTGAAATGACTCGCCATTTTCAGGTGGCTTCTGTCCCCTGTAAGTACACATCATGCTTAAAAGTCTGTCTGTGAAAAGTTTCATCTGTCCCGGCATGCCAAAAAAATACAACGGATAACTTTCAATTATAATGTCTGCTTCTTCTATTCTTTTCTTAACTGCCGGCATGTCATCATTTTTGATAACACACTCGCCCTCAGTCCTTGCCCAGCATGAAAGACAGCCCATGCATGGAGTAACATTTAAGTCGGAGATATTAATTATCTCCGACTCGTATTCACCACCTTCGCACATTCCCTTTACAAATGCGTTGGTTACCGCCATTGTAGTGCTGGCACTCTTATGTGGACTTCCATTTAAAACTAATATCTTAGCCACGTCCAAATAATCCTCTTCTCTTTCTTGCAGGAGCCTGTGATACACCAAGTAACTGTGCTGCTCCAGGAACCTCTCCTACTGCCTCACTGTATTCGCTGTAACGGCCTATTTTTCTGTATTTCTCATATCTGTCATCAAGAAGCTTATCAACCGGCTTCTTCTCTAACTGCTTTATTTCTTTTGAAAGGTCGTCAGCAAGCTTTTTCATAAAATGTGATGTTTCTTTCTCTTCTGAAAAATCTTCCGGTTCTTCAACAACCTTTTCTACGATACCCATTTTATTGAGGTCTGATGCTGTAAGCTTGAGATGTTCTGCTGCCTCTGGCGCTCTCTTAGGATCTTTAAATAGAATACTTGCACATGACTCAGGTGTGATTACTGAATAATATGCATTTTCAAGCATCCATACTTCATCCGCAACAGCAAGTGCAAGTGCACCGCCGCTCCCGCCTTCACCAATCATTACTGATATAATAGGTGTCTTAACATCTGTAAGCTCATACAGGTTGTTGGCAATTGCCTGTCCCTGTCCTCTTTCTTCTGCGCCCTTACCGCAGTTAGCACCCTGTGTATCAACAAAACAAATAACAGGTCTGTGGAACTTTTCAGCCTGCTTTATAAGTCTTAATGCTTTTCTGTATCCTTCTGGAAGAACGCAGCCAAAATTCCTTAAAAGTCTTTCGTTTAAATCTCTTCCTTTTTCAATTCCGATTACAGTTACAGGCTTTCCGTTAAGTCGTCCGATACCTCCAACAATGGCATGGTCGTCTGCAAAGCATCTGTCACCGTGAAGTTCTACAAAATCAGTTATTGTAGCATTTATATAATCCGATGCAGTTGCTCTGCCGCTCTTTCTTGTACGGCAGATTCTGTCATAAACACTTAAATTCTCGTTTGTCATGATTAATCTTTCTCCTTATATTGCAATGCAATACTGTTATGCACTTACTGTTTCTGCATGTATTGCAAGAATGTTAGCAAGATATGCCCTCTGTTCCTGTCTTGGCACGATATCATCTATAAATCCGTTCTTTAACTGGAACTCTGCGCTCTGGAAATTATCCGGAAGCACTTCACCTGTAACCTGCTCTACTACTCGCTTTCCTGCAAATCCAATCATTGCACCCGGTTCAGATATGATTATATCTCCAAGCATTGCAAAGCTTGCTGTAGCACCGCCCATTGTAGGGTCTGTTGTACATACAACATATAAGAGTCCTGCGTCACTATGTCTCTTGGCTGCTGCTGAAACCTTTGCCATCTGCATAAGTGACAGTGCACCCTCCTGCATTCTTGCACCACCTGAAACTGTATATCCGATAACCGGAAGTCTGTTCTTTGTAGCATATTCAAAAAGTGCTGTAATTCTGTCCCCAACAACTGTTCCCATAGAACCCATCATGAAGTTAGGCTCCATAATGAATATACATGTATCATTCCCACCGATAGTTCCTCTGCCGCATACAACGCCCTCTGTCTCACCGCTCTTTTCTCTGGCAGACTCATACTTTTCCTTGTATGATGGAAAATCAATAGGATCTGTAAATTCCTGATCATTAAACATTACATCAAACTTTTCTGTAAGCATCTGAAGTCTGTTCTTTGCCGGCATGCGGTTTAGCTTCCCGCATAACGGGCATATGTAGTAATTCTTCTCCAAATCCTCTTTATTGATTTCTTCTTTACATTTGTTACATTTGACTGTCATTATTATTCTCCTGCCTTGATGTTCTCAATTGTTTCATTCAACGCATCAACTGTTGTAACTGTGTACATCTTTGCTTCTGGAAGTGTCTTCTTAACAAATCCTGTAAGTGTCTTTCCTGCTCCTACCTCGATAAATGTGTCTATTCCGTCAGCCCACATATTCTTTAATGTGTCCTCAAACCTTACACTTGAAGAAGCCTGAAGTGCTATTGTTTCTATAATCTGTGCTGTATCCTGTGGATAAGGCTTTCCTGTTCTGTTGGCATATATCTCTGTCTGTGGAGCATTAATTGTCATTGCCTTGAGTGCCTTCTCAAGTTCTTCACTTGCATCCTTCATATAAGGAGTATGGAATGCACCGCTTACTGCAAGCTTAACTGCCCTGCCGCCTTTTTCCTTGATTGCTTCACAGAATGCGTCTATCTCGTCAGCACTTCCTGCACATGAAATCTGTCCCGGGCAATTATAATTAACTGGCCAGATTTCCTTGAATTCCTTACATGTCTCTTCAACAACTTCTGGAGCAAGCTTAAGTGCTGCTGCCATTCCGCCTGCATACTTTGTAGAAAGCTCACCCATCTTGGTTCCTCTGATAACTACCAGTTTAAATGCGTCCTCTATTGATAAAACTCCTGCATAAGCAAGCGCCGGAATCTCTCCAAGTGAAAATCCTGCTACAGCGTCAGCCTTAATTCCGGCATCCTTAAGCGCATTGGCAAATGCAAGGTCTGTAAGGAAAAGTGCCGGCTGTGTATTCTCTGTCTTGGTAAGCTCCTCGCCTTCTCCTTCAAAGCACACCTTAACTGTTCCCGGGCGGAGCGACTCCCCCAAATCATATAATTTCTTTGCATCAGAATCTGAATCGTATAGGTCTTTGCCCATTCCTACATACTGTGCACCCTGACCTGAAAATAATACTGCTATTTTTCCCATTACTTTATTCCTCCGTTCCATATATATCCTTACGGTCTACTGTTGTAAATGTCATGCTTCCCTTTGCGTACACATTGCCATCTACCTTAACTACTGCATCAAATGATGCGAGAACCTTGTTGATTCTTGTAGCTGTAACTGTAATATCAAGTGTATCTCCTGGAATTACAGGCTTTACAAACTTGAATCCGTCTACTTTAAGAAGCACATATAACTTGCCCTCTTCCCTGCTCTTTCCACCATCATCGATTACAAGTGAACAGAGCTGGGCGCAGCTTTCAATTATAAGTACGCCCGGCATTATAGGTGCGTCAGGAAAATGTCCCATAAAATATGGTTCATTAATTGATACATTTTTAATACCTCTGGCACTTACATTAGGCTCAAGCTCTAACACTTTCTCAATCATCTGGAAAGGTGGGCGCTGTCCGATTCTTTTATTAATCTCAAATATGTTCATCATAATGATAATCCTCCATCAAGCACGATAACCTGACCTGTTACATATGAAAATGCGTCTGAGCAAAGTGATGATACAACATTTGCAACATCTTCTGCCTTTCCCAACTTATGCATTGGGATTGCGTCTAAATACTCTTTCTTCTTCTCTTCTGGAATTGCATCCAGCATCTCTGTCTCTATAAATCCCGGTGCTACTGCATTTACACGGATTCCGTAACCCGCAAGCTCCTTAGCCATTGTCTGTGTCATTGAATTAACAGCACCCTTTGTTGCACTGTATACAGACTGTCCCGGAAGTGCAAATTTTGAGCTGACTGATGACATGTTGATGATGACACCGCTCTTCTTTCTGAACATTTTAAGTACTGCCTGCTGTGCGCAGTAGAAGTAACCCTTAACATTTAAGTCCATGCATGTATCAAGTGTATCCTTGTTGAGCATGAGAAGGTACTCATCTCTTACAATTCCTGCGTTGTTTACGAGTACATCTATTCCGCCAAGCTCCTTACTTACATCTTTAACCATCTGCTTAACCTGATTAAGGTCTGAAACATCTGCTTTATATGTTATGGCTGTTCCGCCTGCTGCCACGATTTCCTCAAGAACCTTCTGTGCCTGTTCCTCTGAATGGCTGTAATTGATGACTACGGCATATCCGTCTTTTGCCAGACGTATAGCACAAGCCTTTCCAATACCACGGGAAGCTCCTGTAACTAATGCTACTTTCATATATGTGTGTCCTTTCTTTAAGAAAATGTCAGTTCTTTGTCATGGGCATCTGCCCATGCTTCATTACTTGCTGAGTACGATTGCTGTGTATGAACCCCCTGCACCATATGCAGCCACAAGTACATTGTTTAACTTAGAAGCTTCTACATTAGTCTTAGAAACGCTTCCGTCTGCTGCAATGCTGTATGCTTCCTGTAAAGGTATCTTTCCTGCAAACATAAGTGCTGCGTGTGCTGCTGCTGTTGTTGCTGCTGCTGCTCTTGACTCACCAAGAACTTCCTTTAATTCTACAACCGGTTTTTCTGCCAGTTTGTCACCAAATACTGCTGTCAATCCCTTGATTTCTACATCATCGACAGCCTTCATTCCGTTTGCGAAACCAAATACTGCATCTATATCATCAATTGTCATTCCTGCGTCTGCTAATGCGTTATTAACTGCATTTGTAAGGCCTGCCTCTGAACCTGTAAGTGTTCCGAACTTAACATTTGAATGAGCCATTCCGTATCCTGCTGCATGGCAGTAGATTCTTGCACCACGCTCCCTGGCTGCCTTCTCGTCCTCGATAAGAACTGAAGCACTGCCATCGCTTAATACGAATCCGTCATTTCCTGCAAATGGAGCTACAACTTTTTCAGATGTGACACCTAATTTACCGAAAAGCTCTGTCATTATGTCGCTGTTCTCATCAGAACCTGTGGCTAACATAGCATTTTCCTGACCTGAACGGAGTACGCTCATTGCATATGCCATGCTTGCAAGACCAGACTGTGCACCGTTAGTAACTGTTACATTGTAGCCCTTGATTCCTGAGCAGATTGAAAGATATCCTCCTGCTGCATTGTATACAGTGTTAGGAAATTTGAATGCACTTCCTGAAGCATTGCCCTTCTCTGTAATCATACTCTGGAAATCACAACATGTTCCAAGTGCACCCTCTGACGTTCCCACAATTATTCCAATATCTGTTGCATTATCGTCTGTTACTGCATAATCAGCGTCCTTAAGTGCTTCCATACCTGATACTGCCTGAAGCTGACTGAAATTATCAAGCTTTCTATAGAATGACATCTTAAGTCCAAGTGCATCATAATCTTCCTTGCCGACTGAACTTCTTAAATTAGCTTCTGTCAGAGCTTCGTTTTTTACTGCATTTGCAACATATGAATCTACACCGTTGCCGCTTGGTGTGACCACACCAATACCTGTGATAACAAGGGGCTTCTTCTCTTCCTTAACTGTCACATTGCCAGCCTCTTTGCTAAAGATAATACTTGCGTTATTACCGCCGAATGCAAATGAGTTGTTCATTACGCTTGTAAGTTCTTTTTCATGTGCCTTATTAGGGCAGAAATCTATCTTTCCAGCCTTTTCAGCAAGCTTATCCATATCCTCGTCCTTAAATCCGAGTGTTGGAACTACTGTATTAGTTGTAAGTGCCTTGATTGAAAATACTGCTTCAATTGCTCCTGCTGCACCGAGGCAGTGTCCTGTCATAGCCTTTGTTGAGCTTACTGAAAGATTATTGTTCTCGCCATCAAATATTGTATGTAATGATAAGAATTCTGCATCATCGTTCTTAGCTGTTCCTGTTCCATGTGCATTAACATATCCGATGTCCGATTTCTTCAATCCCGAATTCTTAATTGCTCTGTTGATAGCTTCCATCTGACCTTCTCCATCCGGTCTTGGAGCTGTGATATGGTGTGCGTCACTGCTGACACCAGCACCTAATACTTCACAATACATTTTTGCATTTCTTGCCTTAGCATGCTCGTAGCTTTCTACTACTACGACACCTGAACCTTCACCAAGTGTAATTCCTGTACATCTGTTGAATGGTGAGCAGCCATCTGCGTCAAGTGCATGAAGTGATAAGAATCCGGCATATGGTACTGCTGCAAATGTGTCTGAACCACCTGCAAGTACTACATCTGCCTTGCCTGCTCTGATAAGCTCGCATGCGTATGCGATACTGATTGTTCCGGCTGCGCATGCATTTGCAATATTAGTAACAACACCGCCTGCATGGCACTGACCTGCAACCTGAGGTGCTATTGATGAGATTGGCATCTTAGTTACATCACTTGCTTTCTTGCCATGCTCATAATAATCAGATATGCTGACTGCACCACCGACACAGCTTCCAATTATAACCGAAGCCTTAGGGTCTCCTGCAAAATCATCAAGTCCTGCGTCCTTCATTGCCTCGCCAGCTGCCTTGATACAAAGCTGTGCTGAACGGTCAGCATCTTCGCTTCCCTCAAAATCTCCAAGTGTGTCGCACTTAACTTCTGCTGCAAGGTCTGCGTAACAGTCTGTTGTATCAAGTGTTGTTGTTTTATGTATTCCTGAAACCGAATTAATGGCATTATTCCATGCTTCATCTACTGAATTACCGATAGCACATATCATTCCAAGACCTGTAATGACTGCGCGGTTATTATTCTCTGTCATAATTGCTCCTTTATTGTTATTTTCATAATTTCTTATAATACTTTTTTGGGGAGTGTGTAGTTGTCTTTGTTTTGGACTTTGTGAGGCATGTTCTTACTTGTTATGTCCAATCTTCCGGCTCTGGTGCGTCGGTTTGGACTTTTCAAGTCCTGTTTCTGCTTCTAACGTCCAATCTGCTCGCTCTGGTGCGTCGGTTTGGACTTTCCAAGTCTTGTTTCTGCCCACAACATCCAATCTGTCAATCTCGTCACGCTGTTTTGGACTTTCAGGAATCCAATTCCACCAAAAAGTCCAATCCATCGACTCTAGCATTCCCGTTTGGACTTTGTAAGCAATATTCCAGCCTAAAAGTCCAATCCGTCAGCAACATCCAAGCAATCAACCACAACTTATATCCGTAACTAATACGGGTGCCAGAAAAGTCATCTGACACCCGCCACATTTTATATATTATGCATTTTCTTCGATATACTTAGCGATTGTCTCAATGCTGTAGAAGTGTTCTTTGCCAACACCTGTCATCTGAACACCGAATTCATCATCAACATAAGCAATGATTTCAAGCGAATCGATTGAATCAAGTCCGATTTCACCATCTCCGAAAAGCTGTGTATCAAACTCTAAAACATCTGCGTCAATTCCTAAATTCTCACATAAAAAGTCTTTTAACTTTGGCATAATTTCGTTAGTGCTCATTATAATATTCCATCCTTTTTCTTTAATCATATTGTGCGTCCACTAAAAAAAGCACCTACACATTATATATTTTTTTGTAAAAATTTGGCATAACAAAACCCGTGTAGTGTTCGAAAACGCTACACGGGTTCTATAATTGTACTAATTTCGGACATTTTCATCAAAGTGTCCGAATATTATCGTCAAAGCATTGAATTATCTACACAGTTCTGCCTCTCAATTCCACAACATTATCAGAACTTCCTAAGATACTCCACCATCATATCAATAACCGCACTGCTCTCTGGCAGAAACGGCTCAAACACACTGAATGCATGTGTCAGCTTTTTATTCTTAGGAAAAGCTACAAGTTCATGCTCTCTTTCTGCTCTTGTCAGTGCCTTCTCAAAATCTGTTGTATATCGTCGCAAGAAATCATTATGGCTTGTCACGAGCCAGACTGGTGCAAGTGAGTTCAGCAGTTCCCTGTTTTCAGGATTAACATACTTTGCAAATGAAGTTTTCTTGTAATCCCTGCCATACAGATACTTTGGAAGAAAAAGTCCAATCTTATCAAATCTTGATGTATAGAACATTCCACTTATAAGCCCAAGCGCATTAATGCGAAGTCCTGAAGGAGTGACATTTGCTGCCCTCGCTATATTAGTGCTGTTCTGGATAGCATTCGCATATGTGATAAGGCACGCGCCACCGCTGTCACCTGCCATATATACATGTGACGAATCGCCGCCATCTGCTGCCAGCCTCTCCTTTATATAATCCATTGCCATAAAAACATCTGATATCTGGTCATACATAAGACAGTCTGGAATCAGCCTGTATTCTATACAGTATACAAGAAATCCCTTCTTGCAAAGCAGTGCGCAGAAATATCTGTTGAACTCCTTATTTCCAATAATAAGTCCTCCACCATGAACATTAATAATTACCGGAAGAATCTTTTCCTGTGAATCTTCCGGTCTGTATATGTCAAGCATGTGTGCTTTAATTCCATCATCGGCATATGCAATGTCAGTACTGCATATTACGCCTTCTGGAAATGTTAATCCTGCATCTCTTCCCACACATGAATCTTCAAAATCTTTTCTCTGCCTATAAAACTGTTTTGTTAAAATATTCCACATTGATGTACTCCTGGCAATTACTTCTTCATATTAGATATAATAAGGTCAAGCTGACCCTCAAATAATTTCTCGATTCTTTCAACGGTATCCTTGATTTCATCAACAGTCTTGGCCTTTTCTTCTTTAATAATCCATCTTATAAGCAATCCAAATATAGCTTCCTCATAGAAACTACATATAATCTCGACATCCTTAATAGAAAGTATGTATCCTTCAGACATTTTTCTAATCTGCAAAAGCGCCAGATAATGAATTCGTATCTTAACATATTTTTCCAGCCACTCTCTTCCTCTTGCATCAAAAAGATTAGCCCATACTTTCCTATGTATTATACTATATTCTATAAATTTCATAAGAACCTTGTCCATTTCACCATTGTACTCTTCATTGAATTCATCAATCTTTGCCTGGACAACACCATCCAGTACATCATATATATCGGAAAAATGATAGTAAAATGTGCTCCTCGTAATACCACATTCATCGGCTATATCTTTAATTGTGATTTTCTTCAGTGATTTTTTTTCAGCAAGTTCAAGTGTACACTTCATTATTGCTTTTCTTGTCAACTGCGACATGTAAATCTCCCCGTTCACTTATATTTGCCTGCATATTGTAACACATTTCACTACTAAAGTCACATATCTTTTAAAAGCCTAGTGCTGTTTATCAGATAACTGTCATTTACATAAATTTCATGCATTATTTTCCATAATGTGCTAGACAAATGTATTAAAAGGTGTTACTTTCTTATAGGACTAAAGGACTATTTATATTCGGATTTATTATTCGGATATAAAGCATTTATGAAAGGAAAATTAATGAACAAGTACGGACATGTAACCGTAACCAAAAGACTTACCCCTAAGCTTAAGAAAAGACATGATTTTGCTTTAAGACTTGGAAGTATTATGCCGGATATTCTTCTGCATACATATATTAAGGGACATACATGGGATTCTTCCTACAATAAAGTTTCAAGAAGGCTGCAGCGTCTTGAAAGACATGGCAGAATGAACTGTTTTTCTTTTTTATCTTTAGGCTATGCCTTACATTACATAGAAGATTACTTTACATTTCCACATAACTCATGGTATCCAGAACCGATGTCTGAGCATGTGTTATATGAAATTAAGTTCATGAATTATATAAGAGAAGCTAAGAATGATATTAACAAACCTCTGATATCTAATAATGGACGTGGTGTGTCTGCTGACAGAATGTTAGATTATCTCATAACTAACCACAAAAAGTATGCTGCTAACGAGCAGGGCTTTGATAATGACTATAGTTTCATCACTTCCGTTGGATATGCATTTGTTACCAACTATGTTAAGCTGTTCATGATTAACAGCGGCAAGGATATCGTTATTGATATGAATGAAGATTATGTAGCACTTAATTCTAATATTTAATACCTTTTTCTTTATAACTCAAACTTCGCACATAAATTTTAGCTATTCACCTTTAAAATTCAATATCCGGCAGTTATTCAGTTGTCAATATGCAGCTTGCAGTCGTATTTTCATAATAGTAGGAAGTGCATCCGGCAAATCTTGATGTATTGATCCAGAATTTTGACTGTACATTGTCTCACCCTGATACCAATGACCTGGAAAAACTGAAAGAAGCCGTTATGGATTCATCCTTCTGATAAGACCATAAAATAAGGCAGCCTCACATAGCTGAGTCTGCCTTACTTTCTTTATTTAATGTTGATGCCACTGGCATATTGCTGCAGAAACTGTTTCTTTCCACATGGTCTTCCCAAATAATATCCCTGCAGATAATCAACCTTCATTTCTTTCATTTTCAGAAGCCATTCTTTTTCCTCGATGCCTTCTGCGCATATCCTGACGTTAATACTATGTACCATGGTGATGATATTTTTATATAATTCATAATCCCTGTCACTGTTCATCGCCTTGGCAGTAAAATCCCTATCCATTTTCACGTAACTTGGATTCATATCACGGATACAATGAAGATTCGAATATCCTGTTCCAAAATCATCGATCACAAAGGGAATCCCGTTCTTGTCCAGAGTTTTACGGAATTTACAGAACGAAGGTGTCATATCCATAAATCCGCTTTCTGTCATTTCAACACATAAGCATTCCGGCTGTAATGAATATTTTTGAATTGCATCCAGAATATCCCGCTCCACATTGCCTTGCAGGATCTGAACATAGGATACATTTACATTCATCCGGAAATCAGGAATATATTTCTGCATTTCACAGCACATTGCTGCAGATTCGTTCAAAATATATCTTCCAGCGGGAATGATTAATCCAGTCTCTTCCAATAATGGGATAAACTCCACCGGTGAAACAAACTCCCGCCCTTCTTCCGTTATCATGGAAAAACGCATCAGTGCCTCTGCTCCAATAATCTGTTCGGACTGACAGTCCACGATCGGCTGGTAATATACTTCAAAGCCATCATAATGGTTCACAATAGCATTACGAAGTGTTGCTATGATTCTTCCTTGTTGTAAAAAGACCTCATAGTCATCCTGGTCAAAAATATAGAATCCATTTTTACCCATGCTTTTTGCCTGTTTCAAGGCAAATTCAAACTTTTTGCGGCATTCTTCGGTTCCCTCACAAAATGTTGCTGCATCTATAACACCAATAGAAATAGAAAATATAGCTTCATAATTTTCGTCTACTATGAAATTATGAAGTTTATCTGTAATCTTTTCTTTCAGTGCCACAGCTTCTTCTGCGGAGGAAGCTTCCAGATCCACGATCACATACTGATCCGCTACCAGATGGTAAATTCTCTGCTTGTCTGAAAGGCATTCCTTCATACAACCGGCTACGCTTTTCAGGATATAATTACCATAATCAGCTCCCCTGGAGCTATTGATTGCTCCAAAATCATCAATTCCTATATGCATAAAAAATCCCTTGGTAATGGGTTCTTTTTGTGCACGCAAGTAAGCAAGGAATTCCGGACCGCCAAGCAGTCCGGTGACATTATCAGCCCTTCTCTTGTTGCCGGTCTCATTCAGACACCCGACCAGATACTCTGCATTTCCCTGCTGATCATTGACAACGATACCACGGCTGTTGATCCAGACCGGCATACCTTCTTTATCAAGCCATCTATAATGAAGATTATGTACCATTTCTCTTCCTTCACATATATCCGCAAGATGCTTTGCAAGCATCTCACGGTCTTCTTCATATACTACATTCATAACTTCATTTGACATATCTGTCAGGATATTACTCGGTATATTAAATCGTTCCACAGCTGACTGTGAAATCTCAAAGGTATTATTCTGCAGATCAAATATATACAGATAATCGTCCATACATTCTGTAATGATCTCAAATAAAATATCAGCTGCCTTCTCTCCAAATAATTTAAATATATCATTAATCACAACAATAACCTTCCTTATGAATACTTCACTCTATTCCTGTCATTTTCTAGAATAACTTAAAGATATTCACGCGGTCATGCATCTTGGCTGCTCCCTCTGCCAGATTAATACTGATTGCAGTATTCTCTTCTGAGGATGCTGCATTGCCCTGTACCACACCGGACAGCTGTTCAATTCCCTGACCGATCTGTTCCAAGGACTCTGCCTGGGAGTTTGCTTTCTCCATGGTGTTCTGTGCAATCTCTGCAAAGGACTCCATATCTGCAATGATCTGATTGAATGCGTCTGCTGTTGTTCTTGTAATCGTATTGCCATTTTCGATTTCCACTAAGGTCTTATCGATCAAATCTCTTGTATTTACAGCAGATTTTGCACTGTCTGCTGCCAGCTTGCCGATCTGATCTGCCACTACTGCAAAGCCTTTTCCTGCTTCTCCTGCTCTGGCAGCTTCAATGGAAGCATTCAGGGATAACAGGTTGGTCTGGGATGCAATATCCTCGATATCTGTGATAATATTACCGATCTCCTTGGAGATTTCTGTAATGTGCTCCATTTCCATCAGCAGATCGTTCATTTTTTCTTTTTCTTCGTTCGCTTTATCTGCAGAAGCTTTTACACGTGCAGATGCGCTCTGTGTTTCCTTCGCTGTATCTGCCGCCAGATCCACGACCGTATCAATGGTGGCATTCAATTCCTCGATGACTCCTGCCTGCTCTGTTGCACCGTCCGCCAGGGATTTTGATGCATTTTCCACCTCGGATGCATTCGATGATACCTGTTCTGCCAGATTTCTGATCTCGGTCAGGGTACTGTTAAACCGTTTCAGAATATACAGCAGTGATGTCTTCAATTCCGAGAAATCGCCTAGGAAATCTGTAATATCATCACCATTTCTGGTCAGGTCACCCTGCGCTATTGCCTTTACCTCCACAGAGATCTCTCTGACATAATCTGCCAGAATACCCATGGCTTCTTTCAGATTCTTGATGGTATCGCCAAGCTCATCCTCAGACTCATAGGTAAGCATTTCTACATTAGACAGTTCGCCCTTACGCAGGCTGGCAACTGCTGCATCTATCTGTTCTACCGGCTCAGTAATGGAATTGGTAATGATCTTTCCAATCAGTGTCGTCACTACAGCAATCGCAAGACCCGCTGCCACAATCACGACAAATATGATGATGGTGCATACATTGGTCATGGTCTTTGCCCGGTCTAATTCTACATGGAACTCGTCACGTAATATAGTTAATTTCTCAGCAAAAGCCTTATATTCTTCATACCCCTCTCCGATCATCAGCCTTGCTGCTTCCTGCTGTTTATTCTCACGGCTCAACTTCAGGATTTCATCTGAAGCAGCCCTGTATTTTTCCCATGCAGCGTTTGCTACTTCGTAATCGTCCTGTCCTTTTTTAGCATCACTGTCTGCAGTGATAATCGCATTCAGCTTCGCACTGGTATCCTGGATCTGACTCTCCAGCTTCTGGATTTCTTCTTCGCAGGAGTTCATGACTGCTGCATCTGATTCTACCAGATGCTGGTACTGCTTGATTCTGTATTTCGCAGTCATTGTCTCTAAATCCTGCAGATATTCAAATGACGGAGACCAGACCTCCGTAATCTTCTCTATATTTGAACGGATCACTAATGTCGAGATCAGTGCCACCAACACTAAAAATAATGTCATAACAAGCACTGTCATTCGATATACTTTTAATTTTCCTGCAACCTTTAAGTTAGCTATACGCTTTTTAATCTTTTCCATGATAGTTTTCCCTTTCTTTGTAAATTATTGATCTTTTATCACATTTGTTTATCCATAAGCTGCTATAAGATAGCATACTTTATTGGAAAAGTCTATAAAAAAAAGTATTAAATTATTTTCTACTACATATTAGTGGTTCTATTGCTAGAAACTGGTGAAAATTAATCTAAATTCTGTCTCCTGGATGAACACTTTTCACAATGCTGCTTCAAATGTTCAGAACAATGCTTTCAGACTTCCTACTATGATGAAAATACGACTGAAGGCTGCATAAAGACTGAACATTGACAACTGAATAACTGCCAGATATTGAATTTTCAAGGTGCATAGCTAAAATTTATGTGCGAAGTTTGAGTTTATAATTAAAATTGTACTTTAAAAAGCACAATCACAACAAAGCCCGTGTTCAACTAGCTGAAAAGCTGATAAACACTGGTTTTGTGACCTTTTTAGTAGAATTGTAAAGTTCTAATACAATCAAAGTATTGCTTGTTTTGTTATAATCCGTGTGTTATATTAGACATGTAAATGATTTTTGCTCAAATCATTGCAAGGCTTACCCTCTTCCTTGGGTAGGCCTTTTTTATTTCTCGTCATTTTGGGGTGTATTTACACCTCTTACCCTTGTAGATACTATAGCTCCTAAAGGAACCATATTTACAGTCACCTGACCATCAGCTTTTCGCGTAATCAGTGTACCACCTCTCTGTATATAACTCTTATCAATATCTTTATATCCAAGATAATCTATCGACATTCCATATGTCATCTGGATTCCCTTATATATAAGTGAAAGTGTATTCAGATGGTCATGTCCGCAAAACATCCATTTAATAACACCATTCTCCACTGCTTTGTTAAAAAATGTTCCTTCAAACTTTGAAATTCCAAAATGCTCATTCTTCTCAGCAATACTGCCATGCTGATATATTACGCTTTTATCACCAAGCTTCATCTTACGGTATGCTTCCTTAAATTCCGCAAGCGGCATGTGGAAAAATGCCATCGCCTTAATATCCGGATTACATTTTTTCAAGTCATTAAGCCTGTTCATGCACCACTCCACCTGATCATCATGTATCCGGTCAAATCCGCTGTAAAACCAGCCTCCTTCACCATACATATTAGAATCAAGCATAACAAGTGGCAATAAAGCATTGCCATCTGAATCGGTAAGATTAATAAAGAAGTTTCCTACACCTGTAAGCTCTTTCCTGCCTTCAGTAAATATGCAGTATTTCCCCTTCTTATAAATCTGTGCCAGTTCTTCCTTATTACATGTCGAACCCATCTCGCAATCATGATTACCAAAAACAAGCGTATATGGAATTGCAAAGCTATCCATAAATTTCATCAGCTTGTACGCCTGCTTTCTGTTATTAAGCGTTCCTGCCTTTGGCAGAAATGGAAATATAGAATCCCCAGTTAGCACTATCATATCAGGCTTTGCTTTATGAATAATCTTTGTTACTGCATTTAACGCCAGCTTATCCTTCTTTCTTGATATAAAACCAAATCCCAGATGAAGGTCTGTAAGCTGCAATATCTTGAAATCTTTATTCTTATCAATTGTATATGTAAATGTTTCATTGTCTGTCTGCTTTAAATTGTCTGATTTATACATACTTTCACGCCTTTCTTTCCGGCACTAAAATTAATACCTGTTATATATTTAGCTGAGTGGTATTAATGCTCCTATAGCCGAAACTATCGTCGATACTACCATAAGAATCTGAAATGGCAGCGTTCCTATCACTCCGCATATAGGACTGGCTCCTGCTTTCTTTCTTGATTTACCATATGTCAGAACAAGCATTATGCTCACCAGTACAACTACACCGCTCATAATTCTTGTAAGTATTATAAAGCTGCTTACTCCGAATATTGCAAATAATATACATGGAACTGTCGCTATAAGCCAGCTTACACGGTTGCCGATTCCAACCTGCTCATGCACGACATCTCTTAAAGCAAGTGTGTTGCTCCAGAATGTTGTAAGCAGAGCAAAAAGCGAAAAGATACCTGCAAGAATAACCGCCCATTTTCCGATGCTCTCTCCAAGCTGCATATAAGCAAGTTCCTTATCTATTGTTCCCTTAGTTCCAAGAAGAACGGTAAGTGTTACAACAAGCACGAACGCTGACGACAGACCAAATCCTATTAATATTGATTTTCTTATCTTACCCGGATTGCCATCAAGTCCTTTAACGACCTGAATAACCGCCTGATTAGCAGATGTCGCAAATACAACCATACTATACAGCGCAAGCAGATTATTCCAATGGAAATGTGCTGTATACAATCCATTAACTGGATGTGTAAATGTTCCTACTGTCATAACTGCAACTATTCCCATAAGAAGTATTACAGCGTATTTCTGTGCAATTCCTACCGCCTTCATTCCCATAAATACAACAATTCCGGCAATCACATAATATATAACCTGTGCCAGCCATAACGGCAGTCCGAACCAGTTCACAAATATCTGTGCCCCACCGTTAATATTGCCGCTCACTCCTATCATAATCGCAAGCCCATACACCACAAAAACAATCCAGCTGAATACCTTCTTCATAACTCCGTGGAACAATTCCCCCTCAAAGCTTTTTACAAGCTGTACACCACCGTTGTTATACGAAAGTTCCGCAATTATAAGATGTAGAATTACATTAATGACGTAAGCTGCTCCTACCATCCATATAACATCAATCATACTGTTTTTCGTTGCAAGATACGGAACTGCTATTATTCCCGTTCCTATACTGTTTCCCACAATCATGCTTATTGCTTCAAATGTGGTGAGCTTTGCTTCTGATTTTATTGACATATTTTTTCTCCTTTTCACTCACGACATAACATATTATATACATTATATAATGCATTGAATATTGTGTAAATTCATTTTTGCATTTGACCACAACCGCCCCCAGTGCTATATTATGTACGAAATAAGCGCACACAGAAAAGGAACAAACGCAATGAGCAGAAATGATGAAAACAACTATACACTGCGTCCTCTCACTATAGATGACGCTGAAGAATACAATGCACTTTTAAGATATGCCTTTCAGGTAACTGAACAGGAGCTTGCCGAGACAGGATGGAAGGATGATGAGATTACCCAGTCCAAATTCCCAGTTCTTCAAAGAGCTGATGTACTTGGCTGCTTCAATGGTGATGATCTGATTGCACAGTTTGCAGTATACCCTCTTGATATGAATATATATGGTGTGAAATACAGCGTAGGCTTCGTTACAAGCGTATGTACTTATCCTGAATACACAGGACATGGAATTATGAAAAGACTGATGATTCAGAGCCTTATTCGAATGAGAGATGCACACAAATCATTTGCTTTACTGTATCCATATTCAATTCCATTATACCGTGGTCTTGGCTGGGAAATTATTTCTAACAAGATGACTTATACAATCAAGGATACACAGATTCCAAGAAAGCTTAATGAGCCTGGTTATGTCAGACGAGTTTCATGGGACGACAAAGAATTTAAAGAACTTCATACCAAATTTGCTGAAAAGACTCATGGCTGTCTATATAGAAATAACCTTGCATGGGAAGAATACTGGCGCTGGGACGAGGACGACACCTCTGTTGCCATCTATTATTCTAAGGACGATGTACCTTACGGATATATGGTTTACATGATAAGTTCTGATGTCATGCATGTGAAAGAAATGATTTATCTTAACCGCGAGGCACAGCTTGGCTTGTGGGAATTCATACATGCCCATGATTCAATGATTGACGAGGTCCGTGGAAACAACTACTACAGTGAGCCAATCGCATTTGAACTTGATGACAGCGATATTAAAGAGACAATCCGCCCATACACAATGGGTCGAATTATTGATATCAGACAATTCTTTGCCAAATATGCATGCGACCCGGACGAGCCTTCTGTATGTATACGCTTCTACATTGAAGATGACCTCCTTGCATGGAACAACGGTTACTTTACATACCTTTTTGATAATGGCAGATGTATTGAAACCGAACAGCAGCCTGATTACGAAGTATCTATGTCAATCGGCACATTAACTACATTAATGCTTGGCTACAAAACCGCTGAAAAGCTTCATATAATGGATAAAATCCAGGCATCCGATGAAGCCATCGAACACCTGGATGATATTCTCTTCCATAGAATTCCTTATGTATCAGATTATATCTGATTATGATGCTGATATGATTTTTTAACACAAAAGCCCATAGAATCTGCTTCTATGGGCTTTCTCAACATTTTAATCAAATATAATTAATCATTTTCGTTATTCAATTTCTTCATTATCTTATCCACATCATACCCTGGCGCTTCTTCTTTCACTATATCATATAACACCTTAATATCTTCAACATTCTCTTCAAGTTCAGAAGCAATCGTTTCCAGAGTCTTTTCTTTCTTAACTTTCTTTATAATTAAGTTAATCATATTTAACTGTGTGGTTTCTTTTTTTGCTTCATCAACGACTTTTCCAACAATTTCTTCAACAGCTTCATCAACTAATGTCTTCCTTACCTTCTCTTCATCATAATCATATATACTCACTTCAACGACCTCCTCCCTGTGCTGTTCAAAGAAATCGACAAGTATATTCTCTTCTATGCATTCGTCCATTGCCTCTAATACTGCCAGCTTGACATCTTCCCTTTCAGCTGCAGTTTTATATCGCACTTTATTGACAAATGTCATGTAATCACGAAGAGTTTTGCATTTACTAAGGATATCTGCTTCTTTATCATGCTTCTTCTATGAAGCATATCATTACTGAATAATTCCCTAAATACATCTGATACATAATGCAAAAACCTTAACGCCATGTTATTATTCCTGCTTGACTGCTGTTCAAACATATACAGGTTCATGCTAAGTAAAAATGAGGCATCATTCTTATATTTCATGTATGAGCCTCCATTCAATGTCGTAACTTTCAAGTCATTCACATTAATGTAATTGGAATTATTCAGTGCATTATACAGTTCAAGTAAATTCTTCTTATCCCTGTAAAGCATACAGAATACATTATCCTTATATTTAACTGCTACATTGTCTCTTTTCTCTGCCATAGATATCCTCCTCGTCTCTTTCACAGGCAGATATCCACGCACATATACTAATATTATTTCTATATATGTATATTAGCATTTACAGATATCTAAAACAAGCCTGCATTATTCAATTATGTGTTATGGGGTTCCTACTGAATGATTATCCAGCATTAGATAAAAGAATTAAATTCTTTTAATATATTAATAACATGATATATCAGATTCGTCAATAAAATATTTTTTATATTTTAAAACAGCTACCCTCACCTTCTGGCATGAATAGCTGTCTGCATCTATTTCTTATTCAATTTCTCATTCCTTATAACCAATATTATTGTTACCAAAACATTTATCATAAGAAATACCTGTTAATTTCTCAATTACATTTCTTGTTTCCTCAGAAACATCTTCTTTTCTGCCACCAGCGTGCACTCTGTGACTGTGTTGATGCACCTGAAACAAATCCAAATGCAGCAAGAACCTGACCTAAGATAAAGACAACGCTTGCTCTCATAAGCTTGCCAGCCATTGTCATAGCTCCGACATATACACCTTCTCTTGGAGCATTTGTATCATATGTTAATTCAGATATTGTAGAACAGCTCCGCGACTTACGCTGTGTACTTGAGACACAGCTTGCAGTTGAAGCATGCGATATACTGACAAAGAACCAGCTTGATTCATTATATGAAAATGTAGCTTTATGGGAAATGTATATCAAACGCGGTGATGAAGAAAAGATTTTCACACTTGATAAAGAATTTCACGGAAGTCTGTATAAAATGTGTGGCAAAACTGTATGGTACAACCTTGTAGAAAGCATGGCACCACATTTTGACAGAACTACAATATTAAGTTTCAGATGCAAAGAAACAGGTAGAATCCTGAAAGACCATGGAGAACTTGTAGCCGCCATCGAGAAGAAAGATAAAGAAAAAGCTGCCCATATATCACAGAGACATATGAGCAGATATTCTGAAAATATTGATGCAATCAGGAAAATGTTCCCTGAGTACTTTAATGATTAAATACGTGTTGTCCACTTTCCGCAGTCCCACACATCAGTCGCAAGACCATCGTAGAACTCTGGTTCGTGGCAGACCATAAGTATGCTGCCCTTATATGCCATAAGGGCTCTTTTTAATTCATCCTTGGCATCCACATCAAGGTGGTTAGTAGGCTCATCAAGTACAAGAATGTTACTCTCCCGGTTAATCAGCTTGCACAGACGCACCTTTGCCTGCTCTCCACCAGAAAGAACCTTAACCTTGCTCTCGATATGCTTGGTTGTAAGACCACATTTAGCAAGGGCTGAACGAACCTCATACTGTGTATATCCTGGAAATTCCTGCCATATCTCCTCAAGACATGTAGTTTCAATTCCAGCCGGAGTCTCCTGCTCGAAATATCCTATCTCAAGATAATCTCCCTGCTCAACATCACCTGACAGAGGCTTAATAATTCCTAATATGCTCTTTAGCAATGTAGATTTACCGATACCGTTAGCACCTGTAAGCACAATCTTCTGGCCTCGCTCCATCTCTAAGTTAAGCGGACTTGAAAGCGGATCATCATAACCAATTACAAGGTCGTGTGTCTGGAAAATATATCTTCCCGGTGTTCTCGCTGTCTTGAAATTAAACTCTGGCTTTGGCTTCTCTGCTGCCAGCTCAATAATATCCATATTATCAAGCTTCTTCTGTCTTGACATCGCCATATTTCTTGTGGCAACTCGTGCTTTATTTCTTGCAACGAAATCCTTAAGCTCCGCAATCTCCTGCTGCTGCTTATTGTAAGCTGCCTCAAGCTGCGCCTTCTTCACAGCATACACCTTCTGGAAATTATCATAATCACCCGTATAACGGTTCAGTTCCTGATTATCCATATGATAAATAACATTTATAACACTGTTAAGGAATGGAATATCGTGCGATATCAGTATAAATGCGTTCTCATAGTCCTGCAGATATCTCTTAAGCCACTCAATATGCTCCTTATCAAGATAGTTAGTAGGCTCATCAAGAAGAAGGATGTCCGGTTTTTCAAGAAGCAACTTGCCAAGCAGTACCTTAGTTCTCTGTCCACCTGAAAGCTCAGTTACATCCTTATCAAGTCCAAGGTCAGATAGTCCCAATGCTCTTGCAACTTCCTCAACCTTCGCATCTATCATATAGAAATCATGCATTGTAAGAAGGTCCTGAATAGTTCCAGCTTCCGCCATCAGCTTATCTATCTCCTCTGGTGATGCGTCGCCAAGCCCGGCGTATATCTCATTCATCTGATTCTCCATGTCATACAGAAAGTCAAATGCTGATGCAAGCACTGACTGGATTGTCATGCCCTTCTCAAGCACAGCATGCTGATCGAGATATCCGACTCTGACATTCTTAGCCCACTCAACCTTTCCCTCGTCAGGCATAAACTTGCCTGTTATTATATTCATAAATGTGGATTTACCTTCGCCGTTGGCTCCCACTAATCCAATCTTATCAAGCCTGTTAAGCTGGAAAGACACATTGTTAAATATCGCTCTGTCGCCAAATCCGTGTGTAAGTCCGGTTACTGTAAGTAAACTCATATCTGATATCCTTTTCTTTAATAAATTTATTAAAATATTATAAGATATTATGGCTATTATTGTAAATACCTTAAACATCTGTTAAAATGTGGAGTTGTGTTTGTATACACATATTTACAAAATAATCCAAACAAAAGGAGGATTCCATGTCAGAAGATTTCGAAATTTTATATTCTGATTCTAAAGAATCTGGTTCACATCATTCACATCACCATTCTGATGGAGAACATCACAGTTCGCATCACCACTCTGATGAATCACACCACAGTTCACATCATCATGGTTCACATAGACACTCTAAGCAACGCAAGCGCAGAAAACGCATACTTATAATTACTTTGAGCATTGTCGCATGTCTGCTGATTGCCATTGGTGTTGGCGGTGCTTATGGCTACAAGATTGCTAAACGCGAGGTCGCTGATGTTAAACAACAGGCTTACACTCTTAAGGCTGACCTTAAAAATGTTATGGCTGGACTTAAAGCACAGGACCCTGTTGCCACAGAAACTGCATGTGACCAGCTTGATGTAGCAATTGAAGATATTAATAAAACATTTGACAAAAAAATATGGAAGACAGCTTACAAAATCCCTAAATTCAAAGGATATATTGATTCTGTCAAAGAACTTCTTGATCTCGTTCAGGAAGCTTCCTCAGATATTGCACGTCCAACAGTTGCTGTACTTAATGACTATCCGCTTTCAGGACTTAAAGTTGATGATGGCTTCAGCATAACCACTATCAACGCATATCTTTCACTTCTTGAAGATATAGAGCCTAAGATAGACCATATAGTTACAGCAATGAATCAGGTTGATCTCCCAATGGGACTCAACAGCATGATTTCAGACTATTCTGTACAGATTGCTTCAATGACAGGTTCATATGATAATCTCAAAGAGTTCCTTCCTCTATTCAAAACATTTATAGGAGACGGCTCTGACAGAACATATCTGCTTGCTGCACAGAATTCATCAGAAATCCGTGCTTCTGGCGGTTTCCCTGGTTCTATAGGTACAATCCGCATTCGTGATGGGGTACTTACAATTGGTGATTTCAGCAGTGTATACAAGGTTCTCGCTTCCTATACACCTTCCGCTGCTAATATAACAGCAGAAGAAAAAGAGCTTTTCGGCTCATGGATGAACGGCCCAAGAGATGCATGTTTTGACCCTGATTTTGAAAGAGTTGCATATATATGGGCACTCGCATACGAACAGAAGAATTCCGAACACGTTAATGGTGTTGTTTCTCTCACACCAGCTATTATTCAAGGAATGCTTAAATATATAGGTAATGTAACACTTTCAGATGGCACAGAATTAACAAGTGAAAATGCTACAAAGGTTCTGCAGTATGACCTTTATTACAAGTATCTTAATGCAAATGCTGCTGCTACTGCTGGAGATTATGTTGATGATTTATTTGCAGAAACAGCCAAAGCTACTATGTCAAAGCTTGTATCTGATTTTGACGTCAAGAAGGCTGGTGATTATTATAAGGTATTCTCAGACGGTGCTAAAAACCGTACAGTCATGATGTGGATGGAAGATGAAGAAGAACAGGAACTTGTTAAAAATGCAGGCTGCTCCGGTGGACTTAACGAAGATCCGGAAAATCCGGAAACCGGTGTTTACTTTAGCATTTCTGATCCTTGTAAGCTTGGCTGGTTCTTAGATATTGATACTGAAATCGGTGAACCAATTGTTAATGATGATGGCACAAGAACATATGATGTAACAGCTACTTATAGCAATGTATTAAACAATGCTGACAAAGTTAATGCTGGAAATTATATACTTGGAAGCTACGGCGGAACAATCACTGGTTATATCCATATATTTGCTCCTGCTGGTGGAACAATCTCAGATATAAAAACTAGCAATGGTGGAAGAATGTATACAGGTACTTACCACGACCTTGATGTTGCATATATGTTTGGCAACTCAATTGCTCCTGGTGCGAGCATTACAATTACTTACAAAGTAACAACCGCTGCTGGTGTAACAACTCCTCTTGGAGTTAATTCAACACCTACTCTGCAGAATTACAGATAAAAATGCTTATATAAAAACTGGCTGGTGATATGATTTACTCATATCACCAGCCATTATTATTATCTGTTTAACTGTTATTATCTTACTGCTTTCTTCTTTCTAGAAATCTCAATAACAACTACTCCTGCAGAGATAATCATTGCCAATGCAAATGGTACTGCATGCATTGTATCTCCTGTCTGTGCTGCAGGTGCTTTCTCTGATGAATCTGTTCCTGTTGATGGAACATTTGCATCATCCTTATTATCAGGTGTTGAAGGTGTTGGATTAACCTCTTCGCTACCTGCTGTAAGCTTAGGAATAACTGTTACATTAGTCTTCTCTGTACAACCTGCATGTAAGCAGTGCTGTGACTTAGAGCCTTCTTCTGTAGTAGTAGCTTCCTTATCTACTGTGAACTCGTTGGCAAATTCATGTCCAAGGGCTTCGATTTCTCTTGTTTCTTCATGTCCACATACTGTACATATTCCATGCTTTTCACCCTTTTCTGTACATGTTGCTTCCTTAGTTGTTGTCCACTCAAATACATGAGATACAACTTCACCAGCCTGTGGCTTAACGCTTATTGCTTCTTCACTTGTTGTATCAAGTCTTGCACCAACATTATCGCTTAATACACCGCTCTTAATAACTAAGAGATTATGCATATCAATTGTTCCATCTGCATTTCTTGATGGTCTAATTGTTGTATCTACACTTTCGAACCACTCATCTGTAGCCTTCTGACCAAGATTATTGTATGATTCTGAACCATTATAAATGTAGTTATCATCTCCGTGCTGTGAGAATGGAATAAGGTCTGCCTTAGCAGTTAAATCTGCCTTAGTCATAGATATAAGGCCGCTAACCTTCCACTCCTTAAGCATAGAATCCATTGTATTAAGACCTATGCTATATGAATTTGCATTACCATTGTTGTAAGCTGTACATCTTGTAATAGAGATATCAGGACAGCTGTTACTTGTTATTCCCTTTGCATGATTTCCAAATGAAACACAGTTAATAAGCTTATGTCCTCCCTTAAGATATCCTCCACCTAACTTAAATCCGTTACCTTCACCATAGTTATAACCTGCAGCAGTTACATCATCTGTTGTAAGCCATCCATTGTTGTATGCTACACAATTTTCAATTGTAACTGAACCAATTGTACCAGATACTGACTTAGCATAGAGATCCCAGCCATCATCAATATTGTTATGTGATATACAACCATAGAATCTGTTGCCTTCACCACATGTTAATTTTGCTGCAAATCCATCTGCATCATTTCTTCCTGCATCACAGTTATCAAATGACTCACAGTTCTTGATAAGATTTCCTGTTGGCCATAACTTACCCTGAATTCCTGCATAGTTATCAGCTCCACCATTTCTGCTTATCTGAATACCGCTGTTTGCCGCATGATTTACTGTACACATATCTATTGTATTATAGTTACCGCTTACCTGAATACCTACCCCTGATGAATCCTTTACATATAAACCATATACATGCCAATAACTTCCGATTATTGTAAGACCTGCGCCTGACAATACAACACCATCAGTTCCATCTGTTGAGATTGATTCTGCAACAAGATTAATTGGCTTATCTGCTGTTCCGCATACACTTCTGTTAATTGTAATCCATTTATCATATACACCATTCTTCATAAGAATAGTCTGTCCTGGCTGTGCATATGAAACTGCTGTATTAATATCTAATGGACTTTCTTCAGTTCCGTCACCAGTTGTCTTACCATCTGGAGTTACAATAATTGTCTGTCCAGCCTTACCATATACCTTACGAGTAACATTTGTTTCACTTGTTACTGTTGTAGTTGATGTAATATTAGCTGCCGCTGCTGGTTCAAATTCTGCCTTAATAGTATTGCTTCCAACATTAACTGCAACTGGAATTCTTACAACCTCATCAGCTGTTACTTCCTTAGAAATAGCCTTACCGTCAGCACTTCCTGTTACCTTTAAAGTTCCTGCACAATTAGGAACTACCGTGTATTCATACTCACCTGCTCCACATGTGTTAGAAGAATATACTCTGATTGATGGTGTTACCTTGTCTTCTACGACCTCAGATGTTGCAAGTCCCTTACTTTCTGATGTAGTAAACTTGATATCAGTAATCTTAACACCAATCTTTCTTGCTACCATAACACCTACAACTACTGTTCCATCTTCCTGTACTGATGTAAAATCATTAGCTGTAAGCTTCTGTGTCTGTGTTCCATTCTCTGTTGTTGCAACTGCTTCGTATCCATCATCAGTCTTCCTTACTGTAAATGTATACTCAGCTCCAACCTTGAACATATCTGTTCCTGTTAACTGGTTAAACTTAACATTATTATTAACTCTGTCTACACCATCTTTGTTAGATGTATCTGCTGATGTATAACCTGTGATATAACGCATTGTTGGTGCATTAATCTTAGAGCTGTACATCATTGATGAGAAGTAGTTAAAATATTTGTGTACATAACTTGGTGTACCCCAGTTATTAACACCTAATGTATCTGCAACTACAACACCAAAACCTGTCTGATTATCAGGGGTAAGAGATGCATCTGTTACTGTAAATGTTGCAGTTAATTCAAAGTTCTCTTTCTCTGGATTAACCTTAGTGTAGTAATATGAGAATCCATCTTCATCATCAGAAATCTTTCCTGAAGCCTTAGCCTGAATTTCCATACTTCCTGTTGTATTAGTAATATCTTTTGCTTCAACTGTAGCAACTTTCTTAGATGCTGTATCACCATTAGCAATATTTATAACCTGTGCATTACCATCAGCTTCTGTGATAGTTGCCTTAGTCTCCTGAGCTGAACCAACAGTTGACACATACCAGTTCTTCTGTGCATCTGCAGTTACTGATAACTCTTTTTCTGAAACAGCTGAACAATATCCATCTGCTCTATTTGCAACAACACTGAATTCATATGTACTTCCAACTGTTAAATTCTTAACTGTATAATCACCTTCTGTGATTCCATCAATCTTAACTGCTGTGCTTTCATCAGAACCTTTAACCTTATATGTTAAAGTATAATCCTTTGCATCGCTTATATTAACCCAATCAAGATATACTTCTCCATTACCCTTGTTTTCAGCCCATGTAATAGTTGGCATCTTAACACCGAGTATGAAATCTTTTACTTCATAAACATCTGAAGCTTTATCTGCACAACCTAATCTCTGTGCTGTTGCTACAAATGTATAATCACCACTTTCATGAGCTGTAAAATTAACTGTTGCTGTTCCTTCTGATCTCTTTATAACAGCTTCTCCAGCCTGTCCATCATTATGAAGCATTGTTACCACAATATCTTCAGCCCCATTATACTCATCCACAATTCCTTCAACAGTAACAGTAAAACCATCTGAGCCTGCTTCTACTTTACTGATAACTGGCTTTGCTACTGATTCCCAGTCAACTACAGTCTTCTTATTTAACTGTGAATAATATACTTTCCAGATCTGAGCTGTTGCTCCTCCAAGGTATGCATAATATGTCTTGCCAGCTTCTACCTTTGCTTTAACAGTATTATATGTACTTGCATCTGTGGAATTTTTCACCTCTGCTGCCTTAGTTCCATCTTCCGCTACTATATAGAAAGTCTTGCCCTTTCCTATCTTAGTATCAATTGCTAACTCTCCATTAGCTGCTGCTGTATACTTTATATAACAACCACTATCTGGTACTGTTCCTGCTGAATTCTTTCCATTAGTCTGTGCCTTTGCTGATCCTGCCTTAGCATTGTCTCCTAATGCACTGAACCCATCATCAAATGTCTTGTCATCTGTGGCATTATTATTAGCCCAGCCTGTTCCACATAATGTTAAACCATTATTATATGTTGTTGAAGCTAATATATCTGCAGCTAACCACTCTGCTCCTGCAGGTGTAAAGTATACCTGCCAGATCTGAGCTGTTGCTCCTCCAAGGTATGCATAGTATGTCTTTCCTGCTTCTACTTCTGCCTTAACAGTATTATATGTACTTCCAGAAGTTCCATTTTTTACTTCTGCTACCTTAGTTCCATCTTCTGCTATTACATAGAAAGTCTTGTTCTTTCCTATCTTAGTATTAATAGCTAAAGTTCCATTAACAGGTGCTGTATACATTACATAACAGCCACCATCTGGTACTGTTCCTGCTGCTGTCTTTCCATCTGTCTGTGCCTTTGTAGATCCTGCCTTAGCATTATCTCCTAATGCACTAAAACCGTCTTCAAATGTCTTGTCATCTGTAGCATTATTATTAGCCCAGCCTGAGCCACATAACACTAATCCTGAGTCTCCTTCTTGTGCTGCAAGAATATCTGCTGCTGACCATGTCACAACAGAAGACTCTGCACTTGCTGTCGATGCTTTAGCAACAATGTTATTAGAGCCGGTAACCGGCATAATACTAACAACCATTAAAGCTGCCATAAGAACAGACAACATTCTTTTAGTTCTTTTTCTCATGAAAAAAGCCTCCTTTTCCTTTTCATAAATCTGTAATAAGAGTACCATCTAATAGAACAAATAGTCAATAACACTTTTAGTAAATGTTTTTCTAAAAGTCGTTAAAACTAGATATTACTTTGTAATAATTGTACAACAATTATCATATATCTATATACAAAAATGAGGTCTGGATAACCAGACCTCATTCATATGTTTTATTATACTATTTGCTTACACTAAGCTCTCTTTCTCTTCTTTTCGAAAAGAACTACGGCTGCTGCAAGTAATGCCATAAGCATAATTCCTGCATATACAGCTATCATATTTCTAGAGAAATCACCTGTCTTAGGAAGAACCTCAAGCTTAGTCTCTGCAATATAACCATCTGTAAAGCATGCTCTGAATGTATGCTCTGCTGCTTTTAAGCTCTTAATGTAAGAAGCCTTGAATGTAACAACTGTTGTGTTACCATTAGCTACTACTGTGTACTTAGAAGCATCAAGAACTACATCATCAACCATAATATAATCAAATGTAGATGCATCTGCATCGATTGTCCACACAATATCTGTAGATGTTCCCTGAATAACTGCAACATCTGTTGTATTACCCTTAACAACATCTTTACCTGTTATAGATATTGTCTTATGTCCCTTAATTCCCTCAGGAACTTCAATCTTAGCTGATGGAGTACCTGTCATTCTTGCACCTGTATTAGCTGCTGCCTTGTCTGTAAGTACAAGAAGACCATTCATGTTGATTGTGTTATCAGCATTTCTTGTTACCTTATGTGATGCATATACATGTGTTGCATAATCCATTGCTGTATCAACTGATTCAAACCAGTCATCTGTTACAGTTGTAGCTGAATTCTTAGCTGTTCCTTCATAATTCCAGAAGTAGTTAGTATCGTTATCAACCTTTGTCTTGTCCTGTGTTCCAAGTAACTTAAACTGCTCAACATTATCTTTCATATATGTTCTGTATGAAAGTACACCTGTTGCTGAGAAATCTGTATTCTTAGCTGAATTTGTGTAAAGAGCAATATTATAAGACTCATTATTGAATGTTGTACAGTTAATTACATTAATATCTGGACAAGAGTTAGAATCAATACCCTTAGCCTTGTTATCAAATGCTACGCAGTTCTCAAGAACATGCTTGCCTGACATGCTGTCGCCACCAAGCTTAAATCCATTACCGTTACCAGCATTTGTACCATCTTCAAGGTAACCATTGCCATAAGCAACTGAATTCTTAATTGTTACAGCGCCAATTGAACCTGACTGAACCTTAGCAAAAAGATCCCATCCATCATCAGCGTTGTTGTATGAGATACAACCATCAAATACATTACCATCACCAACTGTTAACTTAGCTGCAAAACCATCAGCATCTTCATAACCTGCATCGGCGTTACCATATGATGTACAGTTAAGAATTAAGTTATATGCTGGCCACATATCAAATTCATCTGTTGTAAGATATCTGCTAACCTGAAGACCTGTATTACCATTGTGGTAAGTCATAATGTTATCCATTGTATTATACTTACCAGAAAGCTGAATACCCTTCTGTGCATTAGCTGAATTAGTTACATCAAATCCCTGGAAGTACCAGTAATCACCTGCAAGTACCATACCTGCACATAATCCCTGGAAATCAAATACTGGTCTTGAAGAAGCTTCTGTATCAGCTACCATCTGAATAGGCTTATCTGCTGTACCATTAACACCTCTCTCAACCTTAACTGTCTTCTCAAGGTAATATGTACCTTCCATAACAACGATAGTCTGTCCTGGCTGTACATACTTAACAGCATCATAGATGCTCATTGGATCTTCCTTAGTACCAACACCATACTTACCTGGTGCTACATAAATTGACTGTCCTTCAACGCCATATGTTCTGTATGTTACAGTAAATGTGCCTTCAATTGGCTCATATGATGACATAACCATATCCTTTTCTGGAATATAGCCAGCATCTGGTGTAAACACATATCTAAATGAATTCTTACCTACATTAAGTGTTGTTGTTGCAGGCTTAACAACTGTATTAGCTGCAACAGCTACATCTGTAGCAATTGCGTTATCTTCACTATCCCAGATAGAAAGAACACCATCACAGTTAGCTGTGAATCTGAATTCATAATCACTTGAACCTGTTGCGGTCTTAGAATTAAATGCTGCATTAGTTACTAATTCTTCAATTGGCTTCTCTTCTGCTGGAGCATCATCAGATGGATTAATTGTTGTAAATGTTACATCTGAGAATGTTGCCTGTGCATATCTACTTGTGAAGAAACCTACATATACATTATCAGAATCAAGCTGTGATAATGTTTCAGTGTCATAATACTTCTTAGTTGTTGAATATGTTCCATCTACTGATTCGTATGATACAAAATATCCTGTGTTATTCTTCTGAATTGTAAGATACATCTCAGTAACAGGATTCTCTATTGTTGCACCAACTGGCTTAACAGCATTACCAATAACATTGACATTCTCTGCATATCTCTGCTCAAGAGGATACATAGCACTCTGGAACTGTTTTACTGTTTCAGTATCATTAGCCTCTATTGCTGCAATGTTATCCTTAGTAAGGCCCTTCTTCTCCTGTGAAGCAATACCGATCTTCTGAGATACCTTAAGTGCTGTTGTATCATTAGTAACTTTACCAGCTTCTTCATTCCAGTAATATTCTGTCTTAGAAACTACAGCCATATAAGAATTGTTCCATCCAGAACCACCAAGTCTGTCTGCTGCCATAAGACCGAAGCCTTCCTGACCGTTTGATAAATTCCACTGATCTACAGTTACTTTAGCTCTTAATGTAAAGTTAAGTGATGTAGGTACTGCTGTATAATAGAAATTAAGACCATCGAATGATGCTGGAACTAATTTTCCGTTATTACCGCTTCCCTTAAGAACTCCATTAGCATCTACTGCTCCAGATCTTAATGTAACGGAACCTGTTTCATTAATGTTTCCTTCATATGCTGAATTAGACTCGCTTGCACCGTTACCATATACGATATAGCCCCATACCTGCTTAGCATCAGATGTTGCTGTTGCAGATATTGTTGACTTATCAGATACAGCAGCTGGTGTCTCTCTAACTGCTTCAACTGCAAAATCATACTTTGTTCCAACAGTTAATCCTGTAACATCATAAGATGTAGCAGATGTTGAACCAACCTTTGTTCCACCAACATAAACATTGTATGATGTAGCTTCCTTAACTGACTGCCATACAAGACTTACTGTACCATTACCCATGCTTGTTGCGCTGCTGATAGATGGTGCTGAAAGTGGGTACTCAAAATTAAACTTAACTGTGTTACCAGCCTTGTCATTCTCGCCCTCTCTAGAAGCTGTAATTGTAAATGTATATTCTCCTGAAGAAGCTGGAGTAAATTTAACCTGTCCACCTTCACCCTCAAGAGCATATCCCTTTGTTTCTGTATTACCTGAAGCATCTGTCATAACAACGCTTACCTTATCAGCACCGTCATTACCAAGAGCCATTGTAAATGGAACTACAACATCTGCTCCATCCTTAGCTACCTCTCCTATTACTGGAGCTGCAACTTCTGACCAGTCTTTTCTAGGAACAACTGGAGTATTTCCACCTCCAACTGTATCTGTAACAACTACCTTGAAGATATAATTGTTATTTTCAAGTCCTCCAAGATAATATGTTCCTGCATCTGCTAATTCTAATGTAGAAACTACTGTCTCGTTCTTTGCTGCTGTTACTTCTGTCTTAGTTACTACTGCACCTGAAGTATTGAAGATTGCCATCTGACGATTGTCTGCTCCACCTTCTACCCAGTAAATCTTAACCTTAGCTGTACCCTCTGTTTTGAAAGAAACAAAGTTCTTCATATTATCAATATCAGCCTTACCACCAAAGTTAATTCTCTGTGTTCCAGCAAATCCGTCATCCCAAGTCTTGTTGCTTGAGTCAATCTTAGTCTTTGCACTCATATATAATGTAAATGCATTATCTGTTCCTGCTGCAACAGTCTGTCCATCTGTAAACTTTCCTGCTGCTGCCGCCTCAAGCTTAGCACCATCAAGTTCGTATTCCTTAACAACTGGCTCTTCAACCGGTGCTGTCTCCTCAACTTCAATCTTGAAGATATAATTGTTATTCTCAAGACCACCAAGGTAATATGTTCCTGCATCTGCTAATTCTAATGTAGAAACTACTGCTTCATTCTTCGCTGCTGTTACCTCTGTCTTAGTTACTACACCTCCTTTAGAATCAAAGATTGCAATCTGTCGATTGTCTGCTCCACCTTCTACCCAGTAAACCTTTACCTTTGCTGCATTAGATGTCTTGAAAGAAACAAGATTCTTCATATTAGTAACATCTGCTTTGCCACCAAAGTTAACTCTCTGAGCACATATATATCCGTCTGACCAAGTCTTTTCACTTCCATCAATCTTAGTCTTTGCACTCATATAAAAAGTGAAATATCCGTCAGTTCCTGCTGTAACAGCCTGACCATCTGTATACTTTCCTGCTGCTGCCGCCTCAAGATCAGTACCTTCAAAAGTGTACTTCTTGCCACTCTCTGCAGCTTTAGCTTTGCTTGTGAATATACCACTAAACGAAGTAAATGGCATAATAGCAACAACCATCAGCACTGCTAAAAAAGCGGCTAAAATTCTTTTACCCTTTTTCATAAAATCCTCCTTATTATATTGTAGGCATAGTAAAGTTCCTGTTACTAACAGCATATAACATGTTCTTTTCGACATGTTGCACTACAGCATGTCCCCTATACCAAAAGTTACTATCATTTTAACCCAACCGCCGATTTGCGTCAATAAGCATTATGGTTAATTTTTATGTATATTTTCTATATTGCCAACGAATTTTGTGCAATTCTGCTATAATTATCCAGTATTAATGTACATAATGTCTAGATAAAACAATTACCCCCTGCAGTATCTGATGATACTACAGGGGGGTAATTATTCTACTGTCCACCAGTAGTTAATACTGACTGAACTGTCTTAAACAAAATCTTAATATCAAGCATAATGCTCCAGTTATCAATATAATTCAGATCCATCTTAACAATTTCTTCAAAATCGCTAACCGTCTTTCTTCCATAAGCCTGCCACATTCCTGTGATGCCTGGTTTCATAGAAAGCCTTCTCTTATGATGTCCTTGATATTGCTTAAACTCTGCTACCGTTGGTGGTCTTGTACCAACAAGACTCATATCTCCCTTAAGAACATTAATGAACTGCGGAAGCTCATCAATACTTGTCTTTCTTATGAACTTGCCAACCTTAGTTATACGAGGGTCATCTTTCATCTTAAACATAAGACCACTCATCTCATTCTGTGCCATAAGATCTTTCTTTCGTTCTTCAGCATCCATATACATAGAACGGAACTTATATATCTCAAAATAACGGCCATTCTTTCCAACACGTTTCTGTTTGAAAAAGATTGGACCTGGCGATTCTATCATAATAGCAGGACCTACAAAAATCATTGCAATAAACATAACTATAAGTCCTACAATTGCTCCGAGAATATCTATGCATCTCTTAACAAGCATTCCCTTCCAGTCATATATTCTGTTAGCAAATGTAATGACAGGAACTGCTCCTATGTAACCCAGCTTACTGTCAAAATCCTTATAGCTGTCAAGAATCTCAAGCTTAAGATTAACAATTACTCCCATATCCTCAAGTTCCATAACCATAGGCTTGATACTTTCGCGGGTCTTGTAGTCCACATCAATAAACACTTCGTCAACAATCTCGTTCTTAATATAACGCATCATTGAATGTACATTAGCAACTACAGGAAATCCCTCTATTGACTGACCTGTCATATCTTCATCAGTAATTACAATACCATCTATACGACGCATCCAGTCATTCCTTGCCGCAGTTTTGGAAAGTGTATCTTCCGCCCTGTTTTTAATAGTGATAACAAGTATACTGTTGGTACGCTTTCCTCCATTACGATGCTTCATATATACCTTGACAAGCATCCTTAATAAAAACATAAGCACTGTTCCCATAAAAAATGTAATTACATACACACTTCTTGGAACACCCTGTGCAGTTTTACTCAAAAGTTCATAAACAGCTATAACAGCTGATGAAATAAGACTTTTCTTCATAACAGAAGCAAGTTCTTCAAATTTGCCACGATTAAGTACATCGCCTTTAATGTTACAGAATAAAGCAGCTATTAATACAGCTATAATAATTGTGACTATATTGCCATTAAGCACTTTCATTACATATGAAAATGTATTATTTCTTATTTCCATCAGCCATATAAAACCAGACATGTAATAAGACATTATAAGCGCTATTGCATCTGTAATAAATATTAAAACATTCTGAATACTCTCTTTGGTTTTGTTTACATTAACCATACGTTAATTGGTCTTACCCTCCCCGCTATTTTTTAACTTTTCATAACAAGTCGTGTATTAATACTTCATATTAAAATATACTTTCCCCAACTGAAATACGCTAATCAGCTCATATTTCAAAATGAGCCTTGCTAATTATTATATAGTCACATATTAAAAATATCAATATATATTTGCATATTCTGTAGCAGCATTGCAATAATGATACATTGCCGTCATAAGATTCTTTAGTGCTGTATTATCTAAATATTTATCGACATATCTGGCGTAAACATATGCACCATACTCAAGCATCATTATTTTATCTTCACTATCTCCATTCTTCTGAACGTATATATTAACATTATCAGCAAGCTCATACGCTTTCACATTACTGATATCTATATAATATAATGAAGCATCTGTCTTTTGTGGAACAATGATATTCTTGTTTCCATCTTTATCCTTCACATAAAATGTATAATTATCAATACTATATCCGTCTGACAACTCAAAATAATTCCTTAATATTGTATCTGATTCAAGAACAAGAGAACTTCCATAATAGCTTATTCCTGAAACACTGTCTGCATTAACCAGCTTTCCTGTATATGTATTGAATCCAACCATATCCATATTCTTATCATCATCCGTCATTATAGAATTGGCAGGATTATCTGTGTTATATCCAAAATATTGCTGTGCAGCTGTTCCATAATTAAGCATTGCTTTAACTGCATTTACAGCTTTATCAGAATAAACTCCACTTGCAGCATTAATTACAGATTCAGCATAATCTGTTACTGAGTATGTATGAACTTCACCCTTAACGCCATTACTTACGATTCTGGCATTTACCTTATCAGCCATCTGCTTTGCTGCTATTCCGCAAGAGAACACATACAAACCATCGGTTGTCTTTCTTGCATCGGCTAACATAACCTTTGACACATTTCCATCAGGCATAGTAAATTCCATGTACGTGCTGCTGTCCTTAACCAGTTTATCAGGAAGATTCATGTAGAAATTCATATCAATCTTTCCGTCCATGCTTAATGTATATCCTTCTAATACATCACCCAAATCAACATTATTTGATGTAAATGCTTTTATACAGAAGTTATAATAATATTTTCCATATCTGCCATAACCATTATAATAATAACTTCCTTCACAGTCAGAATCATAGCTTACTACATTTTCCCAGACCATCTTATCATCAGTTTTCCCCGGATTAGTGCTCTCTGAATACGAATATTCAACTTCAAATGCTTTCTTATCAATATTAACAACAACTGCATAATAAGTTCCAGGATTGAGAATCACTTCTTCCTCCAGAGGAATAGTGTGTATTCCTGCAAAAGTTGTTCTTCCGCTTGTACTCGCCTCAGCATGCTTAGTCCCGCTTATCGGGTTGCTGGCATCTTTAAGGTCAGTATATATATCAATTGTATATCCAACATCTGCTGTCTGTGTAAAAGATAAAGATACTGACTTAAGAGTTTCAGATGCAACACCTTCTTTTTCTGATACATAAAATACATTAGCTGCACCTGTATAATATCCTACTGTTGCTGTATGCAGCCCGCCATCAAGCTGATAATTATTATCCAGCCCATCCTCTGCTGACATATCAAATACCCAAACAGTATCTGCAAGCGAATAAGTTTCATACGACATCCAGAAATAATCAAAATAATCACCCCAGCTGTTTCTTATAAGCCATGCACCATTATTTGAAGGCTTTGTAGTTGTCGCAAAATTATCCTTGGAATAATCATCGTCCCAACCCACAATCATAACTGCATGTCCACCACCTGAGCTTACAATTCCCTGCATATCATAATATGAATTATTAAGGTGGTTCTCTCCTGCATAATAATGAGTATAGCTTGCACCAACAGCACCATGCTCCATGATCTGCTGCTTAACAACATCAGGCTGCTCCTTAACATTAATTCTGTATGCATTCTGCAAATGTGCCACATCGTAATCATAAGCATATTTGTTATCAAGACCATTATTATATACTGCCTGGGCATCAGCATATGGAACATCTGATTCATTGACAGCTCCTACCCACTGGCTGAGTCTCTTTACTGCATACTCGTAGTTACCACCCTTTTCCAGATATGACATGTTGGTATTATTATTATAATACTTAGAATAATCCCCTTTGGTTCCACCGAGCGGATCAATAACTGAGTTAAATGTAAAATGTATAAGCTGCAATTCACTCAGGTCAACACTAGAATCTCTCTGACCCTTAGCTATAAGGTCAAATTCTTCAATTCCTATAGACGAGAATGCCCAACATGTTCCATAAGGATTCTGATTTCTTGATGGATGTTCCTTCTTATATGAAGAAACATCCTCTGGGTATGCCGATGGTACATTTCTCTGTGCATATGCTGCAATATCCGATACATATACCGGAGCATCACTATCAAGACTACTTGGTATGTAACTTCCTATATACGCAGAATCCACAGACTGTACCTGCTGCGAATAATCTTTTGCGTCAATTGTGTCTCCATTTACAGTCATATATCCAATAGGACTTGTAATAAGAAGTGCACTTAATAATAACGCTGATAACCTTTTAATTCTCATATAGTCAATTCCTTTCTCTATTCAATTAACACGTATGTTTCATAATAAAATAATATCATACCTTCATATAAGTTTCTATGTTTTTCGTTAAAATATTAATTATAATTATCTCTTATCTGCTCCCTTGCATTCTCCACACTTTCCTCATCAGGTACCATTATGTATAACGACCACCCTGGCATTGAATATGTTGTTGATGAATAACTTCCAACTCCCGTAACACTTATCTGTGTAATATTCCATGCTGCCATATCATTAAGCTGTGTCTGTGCAAGATCTGCAATAAAGTCGTAACTCATATCTGTAATTACATTTTTAGATACTTCTGATAATACAGATGTATAATTTGATATAATTGCCGGAGAACAAGCTTTTTTAATTGCTGCCTCCATTATCATCATCTGGTTACGGCCTCTCTGTCTGTCCCCATCTGAATATGCGTATCTTTCTCTTGCAAATGCAAGTGCCTGCTCACCATTAAAATGATTAACACCATTATGTACTGTGAGATTTCCAGCCTGACTAAGAGTTGCTGAATAATCAAGTGTCACATCAACACCTCCGAGTGAATCAATTATTTTCTCAAATCCACTGAAATTAACTTTTACATAATAATCAATCTGGATACCATAAAGCATCTCCAGAGTATTTCTGGAACACTCAATTCCATAAACACCTGCATGTGTAAGCTTATCCCTGACACCATTGGATATAGAAAGTGGAACATAATAATCTCTTGGCGTATTAATCATAAGAATATTGTGTGTCTTCTTATTAATAGACATAATAATATTGACATCACTACGGCTCACCTCATTAATACCGCCTCTTGAATCAATTCCTGATATATATACATTTATAACATCATCACTTGAAAGATAATTATCTGTAACATTCTCTTCTGTCGTTGCCACTTTAATTGTAAATTCACCACTATATATAAGCTTCACATCTGACGCAAACCCGGTGAAATCTCCCATCTCATCAATCATTTCAATACTGCTTGTTTTCATAATGGCAGCATCAATCTGTCCCTGCAGCAAAGCATCTGCCAGCTCCATTATATTAGAATACTCTGGATACTCCGCCATAAATCCACCTGCACCCATCTTTTTAATAAGCTCATCAGTACTTTCACGATCCACAGCTGTTCCTATACCAATGGATTTATTATTAAGCATATCTACGCTGTCATATCCGCCGTCGTTAAGTACATACACACCCATAACAATTTTTTCTTCCTGAGTTGTTGTAATCTTGTTTATCATATGTCTTGTCTGATTAAGGTAAATGCTTCCCATAATAAGCACAACAATCATAATAATGGCAATTATCTTCGTAATAATTCCTGGAACAAACCACTTTTGTGTAAATGCTGTTACTGCCGTTAGTATAACAAGCACCACTGCAGCAATGATGCAATATTTAACTGGAACAACCCTGACATTTATTAAAAGAGCTATAAACACCACAGATACTGTAAGCATAATAATACTTATTAACAGTCCAGTATATTTTAATATCTTCTTCATACACACATCCTTTCTTCCTTGAATCTAAAAAGGACGGCACATCTTACTTATGTGCCGCCTTCATATCCATAACTAATTATTATCCTCATGTCCATAGTACTTGCCATAATATTTACCGTAATATTTGCCATAGTACTTACCATAATAAGAATTTCCTGTCATATCAACTTTATTAAGTACACAGCCAAGAAGCTTGCACCCTGTCATCTCAAGCTGTTCCTTAGACTTTCTTGCAAACTTATAGCTTATATCACCTGCTCCGATTACAAGAATTCCGCCATCACATACTTTAGAAATAACAGCAGCATCGATAACACTTCCTATTGGTGGTGTATCAATGATAATCATGTCAAATGTATCTCTTACTTCCTCAACCATTCTTGCAAATCTGTCATTACCAACAAGCTCACTTGGGTTTGGTGGTACAGGACCTGCGAATATCATACAGAAGTTAGGAACATCACTTACACATATAACATCCTTAAGATCATTCTTACCTGAAAGATAATGTGTAAGGCCGTACTTAATCTTTCCCTTTCTTCCTCTGTTCTTCATTACTGACTTTCTTGTATCAGCGTCTATAAGCAATGTTTTCATTCCATTCTGTGCGAATGACATTGCAAGCTCAAACGAAACTGTACTCTTTCCTTCACTAGGAGTACTGCTTGTTATGAATATTACCTTATTATTATCTCCAGAAAACTCTATGTTAGTTCTTAACATTTTGTAAGCTTCTCTTGTTCTGAAATCAAGATCACTCGCCTTTACTGAAAACTCCTGCATCTCTAGTCCTCCATAAACTCTATACCATGAATGTTCTTTTTCTTTGCCTCTGATGCCTTAAAGCTTCTAGCTTCCTCATCATCTGGTCCAAGCACTACTTTTTCTTTCTTACCGCTGCTCCGGGGAGACCTCCTTCTGCTCTGCTGGTCTGCCTGCTCTCCCTCATTCATAGGGATAATAGCAAGTGTACTGATACCAAGATATTTCTCAATATCTTCTGAACTCTTAATAGAATCATCTAACAAATGCTGTATTACAATAACAGCTATTGAAATAATCATACCGATTGCAACACCAATAAGTGTCCACTTAGGAACTGAAGGTGAAACAGGACTGTCTGGAAGGTTCGCATTATCAACCACATTAACAGCCTCAATATCCATAACCTGTGTAATATGCTGTGCAGCAAGGTCTCTTACCGCATTGGCTATCTTCTGTGCCTGCTCCGGATCAGGATCTGTTACTGTAATCGCAATTATTCGTGTCTCATCTGTGTTACTTGCTGATACTCTTGCTGCAAGTTCTTCATATGTATCATCAAGATTAAGCTTGCTTATAACACCTTCAATAACATATCTGCTTGTAACAAGCTGCTCATAATCCTTAGAAAGAGTTGATGAAAGCTGTACATCACTATAAGTTACTGATGATCCGCTCTGCTTGTTAAGGATATATACCTTAGTTGTTGATTCATACTGTGGTGTTATAATAAAGAAGCTGTATAAAAATGCTACTGCTCCGCATACAACAGTCGCGAGTATTATAATCCATATCTTATGAAGTAATACGGCGAATATTTCTCCAAGATTAATTTCAATCTCTTCATTCTTATTATTGTCCTGCATTATCTGTTCTCTCCTTTGCTAATTTAACAGTCTGTCCATTGCATTGAGATAAAGAATCTCATCAACATACTGTTCATCATATTTCTTATAAAGGTAATCTGCACACTCAGCCATCTGAGGCGTTCTGCTGCCTTCGCAGCGATGTGCATCCGTTCCTATATAATCAACAATCTGCTCCTTAAGCAGCTTATGTAAGAATTTCTTAACATCTTTACCGATGCCACCCATAATACTTGACGCATTGACCTGTATTTCAACACCCATGCGCTTAATCTCTCTTACATTCTCAATATCATCAACCATACAGCTGTATCGTTCCACATGAGCTATAATAGGCTGATACCCCTCACTAATAACCTCATCCAGTGAATTACGAATATACTGATATGGGTCTGATGGCATGAACTCTACAAGAACATAATCAGTATCATTCATCCTGCTAATCTTACCCTCATCAACTTCCTCACACAATTCATCATGATACAGAATTTCATTGCCCTGAAACAGTTCAATGTCAATACCATGCACATCTGCTGCCGTCTGCACATCATCAATAAGTCCATTGACCTTCTCTGGTGATGCATTATGGTGCCCACTTTTAAAATGTGGCGTGGCAATCATATGCGTAATCCCCTCAGATTGAGCAATTTCCAGCATCTTAAGAGTCTCTTCCATACTTCTTGAGCCGTCATCAATTCCCGGCATAATATGGCAGTGGACATCTACGATGCATTCCGCTTTTTTCTTCTTATTACCAAACAACATACTATTCCTTATACTATTTTATTATAAAGTAAACCTTAAATATTTTATCAGCGTCCCAAGAACATGTCAACCATATAGACGAATATTTTAGAATTTTGACAAAAAACACGCCCAGAAGACATATTATGTCCCTGAGCTTATCTTTCTTACCCAATCATCTCATAACTCTCATTAATTTCCCCAGCCTTAATCTGAGCGATTCTTTCTGCAATCCTGCTCTTTACAAGCTCAGCAACTTCTTTTTTCTTAAGCTCACCATATTCAGAATATAGAATAGGCTTTAAGAAATGTACCTGTGTATCTACTCTTTCAAATGTATTGCTGTTCATGGATTTATATGAATCAAAAAGTGCTACAGGAACGATAGGTGTCTTAGACTGTAAACTGCATGAAAAGCAGCCTGCCTGAAATTCCTGAAGTTCATTCTTATTGTCAGTGTAACCTCCCTCAGGAAATATAAGGAAATTCCTTCCTGCTTTCACCTGTTTTGTAACATCCATAATCGCTCTTACTTTATCACGGTTATTATCAAGGTCAATAATAACTGCGTCAATAAGGCCGCAGACCTGACGGCTCATAAGCCTTTCTGCCTGTTTCTTTCCCCATAATACACCACACGGCTTTTCCTGTGCAAGAATAATTCCCAGCGCATCATATTTGCCCTGATGATTAGGATACATTATGTAATTGCTTTCCGTTGGAATATTTTCTCTGCCATATACCTTAGTTCTTGTTCTGGCACGCTTTCTCATATAGTTAATAATCCACTTGGCATATGCAAACCGTTCTTTCTCTGAATAACGGCTTTTGTTGGCAATCATTTTATTAGCTTTAGGTACAGCATGAAGCACCATGCGCCAGCTTGATATAACAGTACATTTGAAACGCAGATTAAACATTATAATTCCTCATCTTTCTATATGATACCTGCTGCAGATGCAAAATATTTTTCGAAATCACCACGAATAAGTGCATATCCTGCCTCATTAGGATGCATCCCATCCTTACTATAATATGCCTTCATGTCATCAAGTGCAAGAAAGCTTTCACGAAGACTTAATATTTCACAGCCGTTTTCCTTGGAAACAGCTCTCATTATGTCGCCATATTCTGCATACTCGTCCTGCATTTGCTGAACTGAGTTCACATATTCTGACATAACTTCCCTACTGATTCCGCTTTCAAGCAGATGTGAAAGATACATTTCAATAGCAATCGGAGGTGCAATTACTGATGTTACTGCTGCTCCCTTTTCCTGCAACAAATGTATCATATCCTCATAATTCTTCTTAAAATCCTGAGGGTCAACTCTGTGCCTGTGTTCATAGTCACATTTGCCCTCACATATCGACTTCCAGTCATAGTCGCAGTCGTTACCGCCACATTCAAGAAATGCCACATCAGGTACCGGATAACTTGACATTACCTGTGTAAGCCACATTTTTACTCTCTCTGATGTGAATGTCGGCATTGCAAAATTTAAAAACTTCATATTATATTGTGCCTGCATTTTCTCAAAGCCGATTGCATCTGAGCTGTGATAATTCCACGCTTCATCCGGCATAACCCCGCGCATAAGCGAGTCGCCAAACATGTAATATGTTTTCATAACCTTCCTCTTATCTTAAATTAGGAGCCGGAAGAGGATTCTCTGGTGTAACTGCATCCCAGTAATTGTTCATAAGCTTCTCTAATGCTCTCTGTGGAATCATTGGCTGCGAAGCATAATCAATCATATCCTGAGGGATATCTTCACCTTTTCCCATAACCTTACCGATTTCTGTATATCTCTTAAGATATTCATTAATCTGATTTACCATTGGTGGAATTGCAAACATTTCACTCTGTGGACAAAGAAGTGCCTGATATCTGCCCTTGCCATAGATAAAATTAAATTCCTTGATAAGTGCGTCATATATCTCCTGAGTCCTTCCGTATCCACATGATGATATAACATAGAACTTCTTGCCGCTTACATCATAACGGAATTCGTGGAACGCATTATCTCCGATATCTCTTACCTTGCCCTTGTAAGTCTCCATAAGTGGCATGATTCTGTCAACAAATGTTTTCATTGGACCTGGCATGCCAAAGAAATACAGTGGAAAACTGTATATTATCACATCTGCATTCATGAATTTAACATGAACATCCTGCATAACATCATTGATAACGCACTGTCCCGCTGTCTTTCCCCAACAGCTCATGCATCCCATACATGGCTTAATATCCATATCTTTAACTGTAAGAAGCTCAATCTCTGCTTCTGGATTAGTCTCCTTAAGTCCCTTAAGAACCGCATTTGTCATCTGCATAGTATTACTCTTAGGTCCTTTAGGGCTTCCGTTTACTACTAAAACTTTCATTATTAATCCTCCTTGTTTTCCGCAGGAAAATCCGAGTCTCTCTAGCGAGGAGAGGATTTGTCCTCCATAAACTTCTCAAATGCTTTAAACTGTTTTCTCATCGTGTCATATCCATACTGATAGCATTGAAGAAGTTTTTCATTATTATTCTCAAAGTGTCTTATCATCTGCTCCTCCGGACGGATAACAAAGACCTTTCCCTCTTCCACAAGCTTTTTCATAAACTTATCCTGCCTGTCATAAGCCTGCCTTCTGTGTGCCATAGCATCACAAAGTTCCGGATATTTCTTGTAGCTCCACTCTATAAGCTTCTTTACCTTAGAATAATCTGTAGGCTTAGAACCCTCCGGCTTGGTAAGTACAACAACAATCTTATCGCACCCCTTCTCAACTGCTCTTTCAAGCGGTATCGAATCGATAATACTTCCATCAAGATAATGATAGCCGTCAATTTCAACAGGTTCGCATATAAATGGCACAGAGCAGCTTGCCATCTGACACTTCAAAAATTCATCCTTCGTCTTAAAATTCCCTTTATACTCAGCCTTTCCAGTCTCGCAATTAACAACAACACTCTCACACTCTGTCTTAGATGCGAAAAATGTGTCAAAATCATAAGGAATATCTTTAAGAGCATATTCGGCTACCAGCATTTCAAGATTAAGAATCTTCTTATTCTCGAAAAGCTGTCCGACTCCATAATAGCTTTCAGCATTTTCATGGGTAATTATCTTTTTCGTTCTTCCTTCCTGTCTGGAAACATAGTTTACCGCATTACCTGCCCCCGCAGACACTCCTATAACATAGTCATAATAAATGTCCTTCTTAAGCATGTAATCAAGCACTCCGGCAGAGAAAATACCTCTCATAGCCCCGCCTTCCAGCACAAGTCCTGTCTTTACTTCACTCATAGGTGACCTCTATTTAGCGTTAGCTTCTACATAATCAACAATATCTTTAACAGTTTCAAGCTTGGCATCAGAACTGAATCTGATCTTAAACTCATCCTCAACAGTAATAGCAAGTAACATCATATTAAGAGAATCAACTCCTAAATCTGTTGCAAGAACACTGTCCATTGTAATAGTTGCCGGGTCGCACTGTGGCATAACCCTTCCAAAAATTTCCTTTAACTTATCAAATACCATAATAAAATCTCCTTTTGATTTATTTTATGAAATCCGGTGGGGTGTGTTGGCAATCGGACGGTACGCGGTTTTGGAAAGGCTCGCTCCAAAAACACGCTTCCACTCGGCTACGGACGCAACGGACACTAAGCTCGTTCTGGCTTTTGTGAGGGATGCCGCGAGCAAGCTACCGCATCCCTCATCAAAATCCCGAACTCCCTAAGTGCCGGCGTCCTCCGACGGTTTTTTCCGCAAGCCTTTTCAAAACCACGTACCTGCGACTGACACCTCCCAGATTATAATCAACTGCCATGCGTCATCGCAAACCTCTACGCCCCACCGGGCGAACCTCCGAAGGAGGCAGCCCGGAAGGCTGTGGCTGACGCAGGGGCTGCGAGCTGGGTGGGATGCGGACGGCGTGTGGGTGTGTAGTAGTTTGAAACCGTTGGAGGACGCCGGCACTTGGTAAATTTGCTCTTGTGTGAGTGGGGTGGAAGCTTGCTTCCAACATCACTCACAAAAGCAAATGAACCTAGTACCGCTGCGTCCGGATACGAGCGAAAGCGTGTTTCAAAATGCTACACACCCACACAACGCCCGCGTCACACCCAGCCGCAGCCCCGTCCGTCCTGTCACTACCTTCCGGGCACCACCACAACCTTACGCCTGATTCCTCAAAATCTTCATTGCGCCATTTCTCTTAAAATCTTCTGTACGCACCTTAAGTTTAAGCACTCTCTTGAATGGTGGGAGTTCCTTATTAACCTCATTAACAGTTTCCTGCAATCTGTTCTGGATTTCTTCCTCAGATGCACCCTCTAATTCAGGCATATATGGAATAATCTCAACACCGATAACAGTGTTTCCATTCATTTCCATCTCCTGTACAAGACAATCCTTTACAAGCGACTGCTTGTAGAACAATTCCTCTATCTCTTCTGGCGATACATTTTCACCATTAGGAAGAATGATAAGATTCTTGATACGACCTGTTATGTATATCCAGTCATTATCATCAAACTCAACAAGGTCACCTGTCTTAAACCATCCGTCTTCTAATACTTCTGCTGTATGCTCAGGATCCTTGTAATATTCCTTCATTACATTATCACCCTTAATCCAGAGTTCTCCGTCAACAACCTTAACCTGCTGTTCTGGATAAATGTGTCCCATAGATTCAGGCTTCTTATCTGTATCGCAATTGCCTGATGTCAGGTTAGCACACTCTGTAAGTCCATAACCCGCGCATAATGTAATTCCTAATTCACGGCACTCTGCCATCTGTCTTGGAGGAACAGGTGCAGCTCCGCACATGATAAGCTCAAGATCTCCTAAGAATGCTCTTCCCTTCAGCCTGGCAATGTTAAGGATAATCTCAACAAGACCAGGAACAAGTACAAGCGTTGTAGGTCTTACAACAGGAATATCACCGATACCGGCTCTCATATCAACACATGTATATATAAGCGAACCTGTATACAATTTAGCCATATATCCCATAATTGCCCCAAATATGTGTGAAAGAGGAAGCATAGCTATATATCTCTTATGGAGAATACTTCCCGGTCCAAATACTCCATTAAATGAGCCTCTCATAATAGAACCGTGGCTGTGAACTGCACCCTTAGGCGCTCCTGTAGTTCCACCTGTAAAGAAAATGGCTGCTGTAGTATCCTTTTCAACATCTGCAAATGCGCTTTCAGTCTCACCAATAGAAGTGCTTGGCCATGTCTTACAAGGAAGATTAGCCGTAACCTCTGTAAATTCCCTGCCAACGAACATACCAGCAAGGTCAAACTTCATGCTGATTCCTGCAAGTGCCTTATCGTTAAGTGCATTAGGAAGCATAATAAGTACATGTCCAGCCGCTGGAATTGCAAGGAAAAGCTCCATTGCATCAAAATTGTTCTTTGCAAGTACTGCTATGTTAGAACCCTTCTCAAGTCCTAATGAATTAATAAATGTAACTCTCTTAGCAACTCTTGAAACAAGCTCCTCATATGTATATGTAGTAACCTTGTCACTTATGGCTGGATAATCAGAATATTGCTTCTTAATAAATTCAAGAAACTTTGGAATAGTTGGAATATATTCCAAAGTAGCCATTTCATCAGTATCTACCATGTTATAAAAATAATTATTCATGCTTTGCTCCTTTTTTACTTTATTGAAATCCGGTGGGGTGTGTTGGCAATCGGACGGTACGCAGTTTTGAAAAAGCTTGCTCCAAAAACACGCTTCCGCTCGGCTACGGACGCAACGGACACTAAGCTCGTTCAGGCTTTTGTGAGGGATGCAGTGAGCAAGCTCACGCATTCCTCATCAAAATCCCGAACTTCCTAAGTGCCGGCGTCCTCCGACGGTTTTTTCCGCAAGCCTTTTCAAAACCGCGTACCTGCGACTGACACCTCCCGGATTATAATCAACTAAAACTATGGGGGTCGCCAGCCTTCAGCTGTCTGCCCACCGTCGCCTACACCCCTCCACGCATTCGCCCCACCGGGCGTACTCTCCAAAGGAGGCAGCCCGGAAGGCTGTGGCAAACGCAGGGGCTGCGAGCTGGGTGGGATGCGGACGGCGTGTGAGTGTGTAGTAGTTTGAAACCGTTGGAGGACGCCGGCACTTGGTAAATTTGCTCTTGTGTGAGTGGGGTGGAAGCTTGCTTCCAACATCACTCACACAAGCAAATGAACCTAGTACCGCTGCGTCCGGATACGAGCGAAAGCGTGTTTCAAAATGCTACACACCCACACAACGCCCGCGTCACACCCAGCCGCAGCCCCGTCCGTCCTGTCACTACCTTCCGAGCTGCTCCACAGCCTCCCGGAACCTCGCACACTCCCCTGCGAGATACTCCGCATTAAGCCCTTTTCCCTCTTTAGTAAGTTCCATCGGCTCGCCAACATACAGCTTAAGTCTCTTCCCAAACAGCTTATGATATTCTCCGTCATTATATACCGGAACAATTTTTGCACTTGACATAACTGCCAACATTGCAAAGCCCGGCTTGAATTCATCCATAACCCCTGTCTTAGAAGTATGTCCTTCTGGGAAAATTATCATATTATCTCCTGCACGAAGATGCTCCGATGCTCCTCTTATCCATGTAATATCTGTTCCAAAGCGGTCTACAGAAATAAACTTACCACCGCTTGTAAGCCACTTTAGAATCTTCTTATCAGCCCAGTCTTTGGCTATTATAAGGACACTGTTCTTAAACAGCATATAAAACATCTGTCCGTCATTATGTCCCACATGATTGCCAATAAATATGACTCCGCCTTTTTCAATTTCCTCTTTAGCTTTTCTGCTCTGATAACATATCTTAGGTCTGAACATAATATACAGGTAAGCGTATAAAAGACCTCTCCCCATACTGGCTGTTACATTAATAAATGCATTTTTCTTTCTCATTTGATACCTCTTGCTGTCAAATCATTTATCCGCGTATTACTATTTAATCACAAGTTAATACACAAACGTTCCAATATCATACAATATGTTTCCAATCAGCATTGTATGTTTTTTAACAAATATTTTCAAAGGTCAATTAATTTCTTTTTGGCACTTATGTAACATTTTGTCGTATTTTGTTTACTATCATTTGCAAATGTTGTACAATATAGTTAACTGCAAAATACATTTTTCATAGTATTTTCATAACAATTTTATATATATTTTATAATCTGATTAATAGGAGTTTATTATGGCAAAATTTGAAGAAATCAGTTTTACTTCTGCACATGAAATTAAAGCTGACCGCAGAATTCTAAAGACTAAAAAAGCGATTTACGAAGCACTTGTTGAGCTTATGCAGAAGAAAAAGCTTAATTCAATAACAGTTACTGAGCTTGCTGCACAGGCTGACATTAACAGAAAAACATTTTACACATATTATTCAACTGTCAATGATGTTCTTGATGAAGGAATTAATGAGCTTATAACATCTCTTAAAGATCTTTTGTGCGCTATGTCTGAGGATTATAATATGTTCTCACCTCAGACTTTATTTGCATTTCTTAATACAATTATGTCTGATGCAGATATTGCAAGAGACCTTTTTGCTTCAGACAACGGAAGCCTGCTTTTTAACAGACTCCAGAAAGCATTGCAGGAGACCCTTCTCAAAGAGCTGGTAGACAAGGATATTAAGATGAATGTTCCTGCTGAACAATATCCTCTTATTTCTAACTTTGTCGCTGGCGGAATGATTTCCGCGTATTATGAATGGATAACTAACCCTGACGGTATTACTCTTGATGAAATGGCACGCACACTTACAACGCTTATTATTTCTGGCGTTCACGCATTTGCATAAGGAGAGCTTATGACTTTTAATGACAAATTTAAGTTTCTGATGGATATAACAAACACTAATAACACAACTCTGGCTGGTGCTGTTGGCATCGATAATTCTGCTGTAAGCCTGTATCGCAGTGGTAAGAGAAAATGTCCTCGTAATAAGGAAATTTTAAGACGAATGTCGGACTATTTTGCCTCTTCAATTAAACTCAGCTATCAAAGAAAGGCTTTGGCTCTTGCATCTGATTATAGCAGATTCAATCATTCCAGACCTTTGCCTGAATATTCAGATATGCTTTACCAGTGGCTGGCGGATGAGCTTCCTCAGACCAATACACTGGTTGACGGCATTCTTAATGAAAATATCTCTTCATCAGGCACTAATAATATTATGGGAATAAAATCCATTGACGTAATTCCCAATGCTACCAGTATTCTTTATAAGTCCGAAGGAAAAAAACAGGCTGTTATCAGTTTTATCAACCATCTTCTTACCCTTGAAGACCATGGTACAGTATATGTATGGATTGATGATGATGTTTACAGTATATTTGATAATAAAGAAATTCTTAATTCTATACAGGAGCTTCTGCTCAGATTGATAGATTATGGATATACTATATGCCAGATTTCCCCTTCTCCTGTTAATACCACTCAGTTTTTTGAAGAGTTTTTCTACTGGGTTCCGGCATATATTACCGGACGGGTGAAATCTTACTACTATCCTCGCATGCGTGATAATCTGTTTTCAAAAATAAGCATAATTTATCCTCCGCATGTTGCAGTTTACTCTGACTGCCTTTCAACGGTAAGTGATAATTCATTTACTGTTATGACAACCGAACCTGCAGTTATTTCTATTAAAGAAAACGAATTCAAAACTTTTTTATCCTACTGCAGGCCAACCATGAATATATATGAATCAGCAGAGGATGTTTCTAAGTGTTTCCACCGTATCTTAAACACCCATGTAAACCATATCCAGAAGGGATTGAGCCTTCCTCCAGCAGCCATGCCGGAAGAGCTGATAACAGAGTTTCTTAATAATAATCCTGACAGCCTTGGTGTAAATCTGCGTACCTCTTACCAGTTATCCACTGTATTTGATGATTTACGCAATGTTGATATATGTCCACTGGCAACTGCTGAAGAAGTTATAGCTGGCCATGTTCCGGTTATTTTCCCTGTTGTAAGACAACAGACAGCTGTATATTACACGCCCCGTTCTTATGCAAAGCATCTGCAGAATATTATAAGAATTATGGATACACATGCTGACTATTTCTTTGTTCCGATACAATATGATCCAGATGATAACATATGTATAATTGTTAACGAAGGATCAGAGGCAATGCTTATCCGTACAGCCCTGCCAAGCATGATTTTTGATTTCAATCACCCGCAGATTGTACAGAACTTTCAGGAATATCTTTACAAGATTGCCAACGAAATTGGTTATTCGGATATCAATCGTAAGAAAATCCGGGCACAGCTAAAGGAATTAATAAATGTACTAGAAAAAGCATAAAAAATTACCGGTTAAGTTCTTAATATATACAAACTTAACCGGTATTTTTATTCTGATTACATCTTAAAATACTTCATATCTTCATTAAGCTGGTCTGATACTTCCTTAACCTTAGCTGCTGTTTCTGCAAGAATATTAATAGTTGCATTAAGCTCCTGCATAGAAGATGTTGTCTGCTGTGTTGAAGCAGCATTCTCTTCTGATATAGCAGAAAGATTAGATATTACATCAACAACGGTAACTCTTGAACTGTCGCATACTTCGGCATTGCCTTTAATAACATCTGTTCCATGCTTTGAAACATTAATGCCATTACCAACTTCCTTAAATCTTTCCTTAGTTGCTGCAAGCTTTTCATACTGCTCTCTTACAAGAACTTCTGTACTTCTCATAACCTCAAGTGTTTCTTTCGAATCATTCTGGAGATCTGTAATAATCTCCTGAATCTTACTTGCTGTGCTGTCAGATTGTGATGAAAGCTTCTGAATCTCTGATGCAACAACTGCAAATCCTTTTCCTGCTTCTCCTGCTCTTGCAGATTCAATAGAAGCATTCAGTGATAACAGGCTTGTCTGGCTTGCAATATCTGCAATAAGTGAAGCAGCATTGCCAATCTTATCTACCGATTCATTAGTTGTCTCTATCTGTTTTGCAATTCTTGCAACTGCATCAGTAGTTCTCTGTACTGCATCACTTAATTCAATCATTGTATCCTGTGAAGCATTTTCGGCTTCTTCCATGTTCTTAGATGTCTTTGTAAGGTCAGCAATATTATTAACTATCTGAGTAATCTGTTCACCCATTGTCATAATTTCATTAGTTGCTGTCTCAATCTCTTCTGCCTGTGATACTGCACCCTTAGATATCTCTTCTACTGCTGTACTGATTTCTCCTGCAGCAACACTTGACTGTGAAGCCATAGAGTCAATTGAATTACCTGACTCACCAAGATCTGTTGCAGACTTTGCAAGACTTCCAACAATTTCTCTTAACTTAATTATAAGAGTTTCAAGGGCTCTGCCCATGTCTCCGATTTCATCCTTTCTCTTAAGTACAGTCTTATCAACCTCTACTGTAAGATCTCCTCCGGCAACTTTCGTTACAGATACACTTGCTCTCTTAATCGACTTTGAAATACTCTGTGCTATAAATGTTGCCACAATTCCTACTAATATAAGTACTACTGCAGAAACTATAAGCATTGTTCCAACCTTCTGCATTATATAGTTTGTAATATCTGATGTAGGCTGTCCTGCAAATACACATCCTACAACCTGGTTATTATCCTTTAGTGGCACATATACTGCACAGTATCTCTTTCCATCTACCTTATAATTAGTATCTCTATATGTCTTTCCCGTCTTAACTACATCCCACACTTCACTTGATATATCTGTTCCCGTTAATCTTGCTCCCTTTTTATCAGTAAGCGTTGTAAGAACTCTCTTGGTTCCATATGTAAGTGTAACCTGGACATCATTCTTGGAGTTCTTGACATATATATCAAGTGCAGCCGGTTTAATAGTCAATTCTTCACCACCCTTGAATAATCTACCGTTCTTATATTCATAGTTGCCTTTAATATCCTCATAAGAACTCTGTACTGCCCCACTTAACAGTTCTAGTCCATCCATGGCCTCTTCTTCCAGTCCTGACTTAAGACTCAATATTGTAGTTGTAATAAGCCCCAGTACCATAGCAATTACCGGTACAATAGCAAGCATAAACAGTCTGAATGTAATACCTGCTCTTCTCTTCTTTCCGTCAGCAGCAACCTGTTTAGCTTTCTTCTTAACCTCTGCATCAAGTTCTTTCTTCTTTGCCCTGACCTCTTTTACCTTCTTCTCGTTCTCAGCCTTAATCTCTTTAACCTTTTCAGTTCTTTCGGCCTTAGTATGCATTATCCCCATTATAAGACCTCCCTTTCCTCTTATTAAATTATTCACCAGAACATTTTCTTGTTCATATTGTTCTTTAGATTATACACTATTACACCAATTTTAAAAACCTTTTTCTTGTCAAAATATTAAAGTTTCGCCAAAAAATTGCTATAATCCGCCTGTTTTCTTTTTCTTAAGCACATTTGCTTTTATATATGCAAATGTATACTCTTCCCCTTTATCAGCAAGCATCTTCAAAAGATTGTGAAGAAGCTCATCTGTTTCCGGATGCATAATATAATGCCCAAGCCCCTTAATATAGTAATCCAATGGATCTGAATCTTTGTACTTGTCTTTATTATATATCCTGCTCGCTGCAACTCTGTCGCAAAACATCTCAGCAACATATTTCACAGGCATTTTCATTCCTGCAAGAATAGTGCTGTTACCATCGACATCGTAATCTATCCAGTATTCAAAATGATGTTTGTTCCTACCCTTATGATGCAGCCATGCCTTTGAAACACCTTCATCTTCACGCTGGGCATTATTAGGACTTCTGTGTCCATCCTGATAGTACTTAACTCCTGGTATGAACTCCGATGGTGAATATTTTGACAAATCATGCATCATTCCCTGCCTGTATAATCCAAGCTTAAAGCAGTATTTTCTCACCAGCCTTCTGTGGGAATTAACCGTGTGCAAATGCCCATTGAAATTATGCAGCAACTTCTTCAATGTCATACAGACTCATCCTCCATCATCATTCTTCTACATATCCATCAGCGGTTCTGTCTATAACCTCACCTGTATCAGGATTAACTGAAATCCCATTAACCTCAAGTCTCTCGTCAATCTGAATTACAAGGCACTGTCTTCCATCAATTACCTGTGTACTCACAATATCTGTCTTATCTGAATTAATCTTTATGACAACATCCGGCGTTTTCACTTCAAATTTCTTACCAGATGAAACATTTGATGCAACAAGCTTTCCATGTTCACCGGCAGCCATCTCAAAGTGCTCCTCGAAATTCTCAAGCTTTTCCTCTTTAACACCACTTTTTTCCAACAGATCCTTCATCTCAGTTTTATCAAGCATAACCGGTGCCGGACTTTCCTGCTTCTTCTCTTCTATAATCTGCTCAAGATTTTCATGAATATTCTTCACAATCTCAAGGTCAGCCTCTTCACCAAGTGCCTCATTAACAAGTGATGTAAATGTTTCCTTCTGCTGCTTTGCAGGAAGCGGAACCGCACAGTCAAGCAGGCAGTCGATAAGCCCGTCCTCAAATTCACTGACATCTTTAGTATAGAAAAGAGTCATATCCTCATCTGCACTTCTCTTATTAAATGCCGGGAACAGAAATCCCACATCAGGTACATCTACCATATGATTCTGCTTCTTATCATGGAAATTATTGTCCTCCTCATCATACCCAAGCCCCGGCTTAGAAAGATTCACATGACATATACTGCATAAAATGTAGCTGTAAACCTCATCAGATGCATCATCCATCTCTATATTATCAGTAGTAACCGCAGGAATATCATATACCTGATTAATTAGAAGAATCAGATAATTACCAACATAGCTGTAATTATTGATAATCCTGTCATAGAATTCGTTAAGAAGTCTGTCATCCTTAAGACCGCTGTCTCTTAAATTCATTAAAAATGTTCTTGCGCCCTCATCAGCATACGCATCGACATTAAACTTCATATCAACCAGATTCTTTCCTGGTGTTCCTGAAAGAGTCTTCTTAAATATATCAAAATATTTATGCTTCTCCTCTTCCGGAAGATTAAGAAAATTCTCATTAAACTGTGTTATCTTATTTCGCTCACCATCAACATAGCATCCGCATAACCTTAATATTCCACAGTCCTCTAATGTATATTGTGATTTAATTTCATTAAGTTCTTTTCGTGTCATAACTAACTCCATCCTCTGATTATTTATTTACTCATAGCCGGTATTGTCTGAATGTAAACATATTGTGTAATTATAGCATATACTGATGCCCACATGTAAAAAAGTTTCAATTCATGCAAGCATGATTACAGTACATTTTTATATTCTCCTCGCTATCCGCGCATAAAAAACTTCCCCGGTTCTGGGGGAACCGGGGATGAGTAGAGGGGATAGAAATATAGTCAAATATAAGGAATTATGGAGTTATCCTTATATCTGTGTGTAATGTTAATTGTAAAATCATTCAAATTCATTCAAACAAATTCAATTTCTTTTACAATCATCTATATTATAGCATATTATTTTTGTCAATCAACAGTTTTTTTGCCATTTTTTTTAAAAAAACAGTATTTTTTGTCAATTTTTTGTCATTTTTTGTGACATTAGTTGTCAATATTATTTAACTTTTGCTTATACACTTTTGCAGTTGGTGTTATTGCCAGTCCACCTTCACCTGTTTCTTTAAGACATACCGGCATGTCATTACCTATCCTTCTCATGGAATCTATAACCTCGTCTGCAGGAATTACGCTCTTTATACCCGCCATTGTCATCTGTGCCGCCGTAATTGCATTGACTGCCCCAGAAACATTTCTCTTTATACATGGAACCTCAACTAATCCGCAAACCGGATCACATGTCAGCCCCAGCATACTCTTTAAAGCAAGTGCCAGGGCATTTGCACATCCTTCACTATCTGCTCCCTGCATATAAGCCAGTCCCGCCGCTGCCATTGCACTTGCCGAACCAATCTCTGCCTGACAGCCACCTGCTGCTCCTGCAATAGATGCATTTTCAGCAATTACCGCACCTATTCCGGCCGCAATTAATAACGCTTTTACACATTCATCTTCTGTAACGCCAAAACATTTTTCATAAGACAGTAATACAGCCGGAATAACACCACATGAACCTGCTGTAGGTGCTGCTACTATTCTCTTCATGCATGCATTCGATTCCCCCATCTTTAATGCTTTTTCCATAACCACACCAATAAAATCACCACATATATTTCTGCCAGACTCATTATAAATTCGCATTTTATATCCATCACCACCAGCCATTTTACTTGGTGACCTCAACTGCTGGTCATATTGCTCATCTGCGCTCTTCATAGCCTGATACATCTTTTTCATCTGTGCAAATACATCTCTTTCAGACATTAGCTTGTCACGTGCTTGTCCCGTAAGAACAACCTGCCATAATTCCTGCTTATTATTAATACTTAATTTCACAAGGTCACTGATTGAATGATATTCTGCCATAAATCCTCCATTTTTCACCAATAATTATGCTAATCAAATTCTACATTATGATTATTCCAAGCCAAGATAAGTCACCTTGACAACACCTTCTGCATGTCTTAACCAGTTAATTCCCTCCTCTGGCACTTCCTGGTCACACTCAAGCACCATAACTGAATTGCCGCCTCTGCCAGCCCTGTACAACTGCATGGCAGCAATATTAACTGATTTGTGTGCAAGCATTGATGTAACTTCTGCCACATGTCCAGGCTGATCCATGTTATGCACAACAAGTGTCGGATAATCACCTGAAAAATTCGTAGATATACCGTCAATCTGAGCAATATTAATTCGTGATCCTCCAAGTGATTCACCAACAACTTCAAGATTCTTACCAGTTACAGATGTCAGGAAAATCTGGGCTGTATTCGGATGTGCATCTCTTAATGCTGATTCTCCGAAAACAACCTCTATACCATGCTCCTTGGCAATCTCAAAACTGTCGGGAATTCTCATATCATCCGGTTTCATTCCAAGAAGTCCGGCAACGAGCGCCTTTCTTGTTCCATGTCCTTTTCCTGTTGCCAGAAACGATCCATATAGAAGGATTTCTGCTTTTGCAATCGGCTCTCCCATAAGTTTTCCTGCAATATAACCAATTCTGACAGCACCTGCTGTATGTGAGCTTGACGGACCAACCATCACAGGTCCTATTATGTCAAATATATCCATAAATTATCCTTCTTTCCAAGATTTTAAAAAAGCCACCGCTCCCTATACAGAAGCGATGGCACCTTTGCTATCATTGTCTTTAGAATACTATTCCGGCAGTTTTTTGTAAAGTGTAAAATACATTGTTGTAAAGCTTGCCAAACCACCTATTGCATTAGATACGGGCTCAGCAATAAATACTCCTTCAACTCCAAGTCCAAGCATAGGAAGAATAATTGTAAGCGGAACAACTATAATTACTTTCCTGAATATCGAGAAAAATACCGCCCTCTTTGCACAGCCAAGTGCTGTAAATGTCGACTGTCCCACGAATTGGAATGACATAAAAAAGAATCCAAAAAAATACAGCTTTAACGCATGTTCTCCTGAAACTATCATAGCCTTATCAGTCGTGAATACCGACAGAATCTCTTTCGGAAATATAATTACAGCAAGCCATGCAATGAGCATGTATAAAAATCCAATTGCCGCCGTGAACCTAATTGCTTTTCTGACTCTTTCATACTGCTTTGCACCATAATTGTAGCCAAGAACAGGCTGTGCACCACTTCCAAGCGTACTACCGGGAACAGAAAGAATCTCCCTGACTGAATTAATTACAGTCATAATTCCTACATACATATCCCCGCCATACATAAACAGCATTTTATTACATACAACCTGTACGAGGCAGTTAGTTCCCTGCATAACAAATCCTGATATTCCAAGAGATGTAATCTTTCCAACCATCCCTGCTTTAAGAATCAGATTTTCTTTTTTTATATGGTAAAATGTTTTCTTTCCCATAAAAAAGCTTAAAACCCACATAAAAGACACGCCCTGGCTTATTACTGTGGCTATTGCTGCACCATAAACTCCCATATGAAGCCCATATATGAACACTGGATCAAGAATGAGATTAATAATTGCACCAAGCATAACTGTCATCATGCCCTTTTTAGGATATCCCTGTGCATTAATAAATCCGTTAAGTCCGGTTGAAAACACTGAAAATATCGTTCCCAGAAGATATATTTTAAGATACTGGTCAGCATATACATAAGTTTCTTCACTTGCTCCGAAAAGGAACAGTACTGGTCTTTTAAATATATAGCATAACGCCATAAGTGCCAGCGATGTAACAAAAAGCAATGATACAACCTGTCCTAGTATAAGTTCCGCTTTCTTTTCTTCTTTTGCTCCTCTTGCCATAGAAAAGAGCGGCACACCACCTGTTGAAAACAGATTAGTAAATGCCGCAACAAGTGTTGTAATAGGAAAAACCAGTCCTATTCCTGTTAAAGCATTGCTTCCAATAACAGGAAGATGCCCAATGTATATCCGGTCAACAACATTATACAGAATCTGTATAAGCTGAGCGACCATAAGCGGAATTGCCTGATTAATAACATTTTTCCAGACTTTTCCCTGTGAAAAATCGCTTTGCATTACTATTCCTCATCACTTACATGTTCTTTAATATCTTTAGCATCTACAATGATATCTGGTGCTGTGCTGCCTGTTGAAGCAGTACCAGCTGTCTTAGAAGATGCTCCACCTGCCTTATTCTTATAGCCCGCAACAATTTCTCCAGCGACCTCTCCAATTTTATTTCCTGCTATTTTAATACCTTTTTCGGCAGTTTTCGCAGCTTTCATAGCTTTCTTGTCAATTTCCTTTTTCTTAACAAATGAAGAAGCCTTATCTGCCATATTATTAGTAGCATCCACAGCTTTTCCGACTCCATTCAATACTTTTTCTTTATTAATAAGACTCATAATTGCACTCCTTTCCATGCGTTGGAATTTGCATTCCAGAATTATATAACAAATATTAATTTCTAATATTTCAGCATAATTACTGCATTTATCTTATCCGTATTTAAAGATATTATACATCCTTTGTCAATTTTATAAAAATGTGCTTTTACCTCATCATTTCTAAGCAATTCCTTACGATATTCAATACTTACAAAGTTGAATTGTGGTCCGTTAAAATATTCTTCTGGCATTACATCATAAGCAGCATCCAGATAACTGATATTATGCATATGACCAAGATAATCAACATCTCTCCTTAATATATTATATGGAATTTCAATATAACCAGTGTCTGGAGGATCTATTCTGTTTACTTTCTCAGTAAACACATGTGTTTCAGGCTCTGATTCATATCTGTCCATTATTTCCGGTGTGATTCTTACCGGTCTTCTCCTGTTAATATCCATATATAACCAGCGTGATGTCGCAATAACAATTGTTTCACCATTCTTATCAGTAATCCTGAAATCTCTCTCCGCAAACAGCTTATCTGCGGATGTTGACCATGTATAAACAGTTAATTCATCATTATATGCAGGGCGCCTTATAATCTTCATCTGCCAGTTCAAAACAACCCATGCACAGCCTGTTTCATTGATTTCATTAAGTCCAAGCCCTACTGTAGCAGAATGCAAGCCTGCAATATCCTCCAAAATAGTAAGAATAGCCCTGTTAGTAGCCTTATTTTCCCTTCCACAATCCTCAAGACCAATTCTGTATGTGTAATTAAATACCATAATAACCTCATAATTCCATAAAAATAATTTGTTTGATAATTATACCGTTAGTTGTCAGATAACTCAATACATCTAATATTAAATTGTGTACTTAAAACATCTGAAGCACTATATATTGTGAAAATGTTTCACATGAAACATAATAAACATATGTTCTAGTTTCCATTTTGATTATTCTATTTATTGTTAAAACTTTGAACTCAGTTCAAAAATCTTTCTGTTTTTCACTCATAAACTATCTTATTTGTACATATTATTATAATATTCCAATTTGTATTTCAAATTATATTCAAAGCGCAATACATCATTCCATTTTTTGAACTGAGTTCACTTTTTTTTGTAATATTTAATTAAATATAAAACTATAAAGTAAAAATTATGAAGTATGAACTGTGAACTGAGTGCAAAGTTTTTCGAAAAATCAATTGAAAAGTATTTTAAATGATGTATAATTAACATATACTAATATTAAGAAAGGAAATACAATGGCAGAAGTAATTAGTTTAATTAATGAAAAAGGTGGAGTAGGAAAGTCTACCTCTGCAATAACTATTGCACAGATTTTAGCTATTTCAGAATACAACGTATTATTGATTGATCTTGATCCACAGATGAACACAACTAAAATGTTTGGACAGGCAGAAGCTAATCCTGATATTAATTATGAACATCTGTTTTGCGTAAAGCAAAATAATAAAGATGCCGTTATGAATTTTATAACAGATACAGACTACGATAATATATCTATTCTTGCTGCATCAAGGGAGCTTAACAGTCTTATATATAAGATATACGATAAAATGAAAGAAACTAATGTTGAACTTTATCTACGATATAATCTTAATCTTATTAAAGACGAATTTGATTATATTATAATAGACAATTCACCTTTTAAGTCTTATCTTACATCATGTGCAATGTGCGCAAGTGATAAAATTATTACACCTATCTGTGTAGATAATTTCTCTTATGATGGACTTATGTCTCTATTAGATACAATTGAAGAACTTAATGACAAATATGCACTGAGCATTGAATTTGCAGGTATATTTATGACTCGTGTAGCAGGAAGAACTACACTTTTCCGTCAGATGTATGAAAGTTATGAAAATATGTTCGGTGACAGATTTCTTCCAATTTCTATAAGGAACTGCATAGCTGTCAATGAATCAAACACTACATTTGAACCTTTGTTAACATATGACAAGAAGTGTCCGGCATCGCTTGATTATGTTGAACTTGTCAATTATCTTGGATTAATGGACACACCTCATTACCGTAAGCTTGCAAAATATCTGAAAGGAGAGAAGTAGTAATGGCAAAGAAATCATTTAGTGCCGGAACAACTAAATCCGGTGTACTCAATAACGATGGTGGTGAAAAGCTCCGTGAAATACAGGCTAAAGCCCAGTATAATTTTAAATACATTCCAAAAGAAAAGATTATTCCAAATCCTAAGAATGAGCAGTATTCACAGGATGGAATAGAAGCACTCAAAGAAAGTATTCTTGTAAATGGTCTGCGTCACAATCTGTCTGTTTTATATGATGCTGAAACAGACCTATACAGACTTATTTCTGGTGAAAGAAGATATCATGCTATATGCCAGATGACTGATAAAGAATACCGGGATAACTTTCCTGCAGGAATACCTTGTAAAGTAGAGAAATCTGATGTAAATGCTATTGATGAAGAAATTATGCTTATTTCCGCCAATCATGATGTCAGAGAATCAAGTATGGAAGTAAAAAGATGGGAAGTAAGCCGTTTATTAGAACTCTATGAAGCCAAGAAATTAAAAGGTGAAATTAAAAATATACACGCTGAAATTGCTAACCAGCTTAATATCTCTGAAAGACAGGCAAGAAAATATACAACAGCCGAGAAGCTTATACCAGAACTTTCTGAATTACTTAATTCTAATGGCATTGATCTTAATCAGGCAGATAAATTCGGCAAACTTGATGAAGATGCACAGAAAACAATTCTTTCTATTATTCAGAAGAATGGAACTATTGAAAATGCGGAATTCCAGTCTATAAAAAAATTATCAGAAGAACGTGCCGATGAAGCAAGAGAGTATAAGAAGCAGCTCGATTCAGCAACGAAAGAAATCGAAGATAAGGAACAGACAATCCGGTTATTAGAACAGAAAATCAGTTCTATACAGCAAAATGATAAGCCATCCAATACTGAACAGGACAAAGATGACATGGTTAAATTCGCAATGCTGGCAAAAGAAAAAGCCGAAAAGGAAAAGGCTAAGATGGAAGCCCAGGTAGAAAAGCTTAAGCAGCAGCAAAAGGAAAAAGAACAGCGACAGACATCTATCTCTGATTCTGAATTAAAAAGAATAAATTCAATTGCCAAGCTTGAACAGTCTTTAACCTTATTAGAAAATAATTTTGACATTCTTAAAAATAATAAATCAGTTATAAAAAATGATGCTGAGCTTAAAATAAGAGTTGAAATTTTAAAAGACAGACTGGTTGACCTTATAGATAACCTTTAATTTCCTCATATATGAATTTTTGACATATATATACATATTTCATCAAATACATAATAAAAATGCGTATATGGTCATTTTACAAGGTCATTATTTTGACAGGTAGTATTCAATTTTAGTTAAATTTGAATATTTACCTGTCATTTTTTATTTAATAATAATTTATAATAGTTCTTTTTAAATCTATATATACATATATATTATTATCATTTAAACATATATTGTTAATTAGCAGTTATGTAAAACCGCATTATTACTAACTTTATTGAATTTTCATGTGTTATTTTTTTTCATTTATGATGACTTATTAAGGTCAATAAGAATTCTTTTTTTTCAAAAAACGTATTTAATTTTTTTATATATGTTTTTTCTTTCAAAAAAGGTATTTTGTTTAATAATTATGTGTTTTTTTATACATTTCCTGTCGAAAACTTTCAAATAACATTTATTATAGTAGTCGTATAAATACACATTTATACTATATTATGTAACAAATTGATAGTAATAAGATATATCTTCAACATTTTAAAGATGAGAATTTCTTAAATTATAATATTTGACTAAAATTTATGGGATAAATGAAAAAAAAGACACGAAAAAAAGACTGTTTTTTATGCAGCCTTTTTTGATTTATTAAATTCTGATCTTATAATTGTAGAAACCAGACCTCCAAGATTATTAACTGTCTTCTGATACATATAGTATTCTCTATATACAACAGATAAGGCATTAACTACAATGTCATAAGAATAGTGAATTGACAGACTTGCCAGATCATCAATCTCAATTTCTGTAAGTAGCATTGGTTTAAATGAAGCTGCAGATTTCTTATTTTTTATAGAGAAGAAATCGTTCAGATAATCAGGACAAATACCGCCAGAATTAACATAAGCCACATTCTGGTTGAACTCCCATATAAATTTTTCTAATGTTCTGGCATATTCATCATGAACACGAAGTTTTTCATTCTTAGGAATAAACTCTGTATCTATCTGGAATCTGACAACATCATCTTTAAAGGAAACAATAAAAATATCTGATTCCTGACCAAGCTTTTCCTTTATTACCGATGGCTTACAGTAAGCAGGAAGAAGATTTCTGATTTCTTTAATTTTCTTATAATCAACACTAGCTTGTCCTTTTAATTCAGGAGCATCAAGACTTAACAGTTCACGGATAAATATTCTCAATGAAACCAAAGATTTGATATTGCACAGTCTTTTATACAGTTCTTTGGATACAACAAGAAAACCTCGCCCACCCTTATTGGCAGGAAGGTAGTAGTTTTCGTAATCATTAAGAAGTATATTAATCAGTCCATATTCATTTTTAGAATATGAAATATATGTATATTCCTGAAGAGTCTTTAAGTTATTCCATATTGTGCGGACATTGCATCCAACATTAGCTGCAAGTTCGCCAGCATCAAGATTTCTGATAATACCATTAGAATCAGGATGATAAAAATGCAGTAACATAAATAATTTTATCGCATTTGCTTTAAGCATAGGTCTATAGCCATAACGATTCTTTTCATTATGGTAAACTTTTTTATACACATTCTTATGGGCTAATGCTTTATGCGGACAATGCTCACAGGTACTGCATGCATCAGAATATGCCCTGCTGTCTTTGCCAAATGTTTCAATGACAGCTTTATATTTACAGTTAATGCAAGCTGCATTATTATAGTCAATGGTTTCTACAGTGGATTCAATTACTTCTGTGTAATTTTTCTGGATACCAAGAGACTGGATTATAACTGATTTACCTATATTTGCAAAATTATCCAAGCATTTCACCCCCTTTTAGACCATAATTTAACAGTATTTTGGCAGGAAATCAAATTCTCTGTTTTACTCCGCTTTTATCCACATTACTGATATTTTTCTCTATTTTTACTCCGTTTTTATCTACAATTTTTAAAAACTGTGGTATTTTACTCTAAATATGTCTACGAAATTTCTTTGATTTTTTTTATGTAGACCACAAATTGCATATTTTGTGTGATTTACTCCAAAAATATCTACATTTAGGTTATGATGTGTTCATATAAAAGGTGCTAAACTAAGGAAATCTAGTATTTAAGCCAAAAATGTAGACATCGAACAGATTTTTTGAATAAAAAAATGTAGAAAAACAATACTAACGGAATATATTGCATTCAAATAAGCATACTTATGAGATATATTTTTATGAAAAAAAGCAAAATTTACTCCAAAAATATCTACATTTAATAAATTTACTCCAATTTTGTCTACATTATATTAGCTTCTTATTATAAATTTACTCCAAAAATATCTACATTTTTTTTTCGAGAAGTAATTAAAATTTCAAATAAACCTTTAATAAAATTAAAAATGGCTTAAATAGGGCAGTAGTGAGCATTTTTTATATTAAATTATAAAAATAAACGACAAAACTCTATAAAATCCCATATTTAAGCCAAATAAAAAAAGGATAATTGAAATTAATCAATTATCCTTCATTATTCTACATCAGATTGTCAAATTAAAAAATGTAGACTTACATTCAATATTAAATCGTTTATTAATATCAAATATCAAAACTATCAATCAGCAATCCTTTATCATTCTTATCATTATCAGAATTAAGATCTTCAATCTCAGCATCAGACAACGGCAGAAAAGTTATAATAAACACGCCATTCTTTAATTCAAACTTTTCAATAGCAATATGATTATCGACAAACTCCTGAAGACTTTCCTGGATAAGCTGCAGATTTTTCTTTTTATTCTTGAGCTTGAATCTTACAATCTTCTGGAAGTATGTATAACTATATTCGTTAACTCTTGTTTCCTGATTAGCTATCTGTTCACGCTTTATCGCATAGCATATAATCTTTGAAAGGTTATTATCAAGAACATCATAAGAAGCAGAAGTAATAGAGATAAGCTTCTTCTGAATAATTGCGTTGCTTAGAATCTCTCCAAATTGTGCTATGGCATATGGCCGTTCCGCATCCTCTTTAATAACAATATTATCAAACAAGTTGAAATATATCTTACTGCCTTCAGCTTCATAAGAGAAGTTATACTCTACCAGTTTACGGCATGAATTACTAATCTTATTAAGAACATTCTTGCCTACATGATAATCAACAACCTCTTTACCCAGAGTATTAAGATCGACAACAACAGATTTCTCTTTAGAGAACTCCTGCATATTAATATTAGAGATAAATGCATTGACAAGTTTAAGGTCATCTGTATCCATAGACTTAGGTGGCGTCAGCTTACCATTATCCACAGTGACCTCTAACAGTTCATCTCCATCATCATCAGTGATAATTTCCTTTAACAAATTATTGGAAGCTGTTTCCATCATCAGAGTAAAAGAAGATGGGCTGAATAATGGTTTATCAACAAGGTCAACCGGATACATTCTTAGATAAGAATCAATGTTTCCGGCCAGCTCACTTTCTATATACTTCCATGCACTGATAATTAAATCATTCTTAAGAGAATTATATATTGAATTATTAGTGAAAGAGTAGAGTCCTGGAAAATCAATCAGAAGACTTCCGGAATCATTCTTCCATTTATTAGCTGCAACCTTCTTATCTTTGATAATATCATCAAGCTCTTTATCTCCATAAAGCTTGGCATATTCGTCAGGTCTTAATGATCTGGCCAGAGAAATAAAACTGGCAAGAGGATGCTTGGGATCATCAAGATTCATATTATCAATGTCATTATTGTATGCCTTATACCATCTGGCGCGTTTCTGAAGACGCGACTTTTTTATCTTGTTAATAATAGGCATTAAATCTTCACGGCTCGTTTTACCTTCAAGATACTCCATCAATGTTTCATCTATAAGCTCTGCTACATTATCAGCTGGAAAATTCATGAGATTTCTTTTTTTATTATAGAATTCTAGAATAGCAGGGTTGATATGCTTGGCAAGCTCTTCTATAAATCGCCTAGAATACTGTTCCATATTAACTCCTTCAATTTAAATATAAATATATTATACGGACTTTCGACATAAAAAGCAAATGTGAACTGAGTTCAATCAGGAAGCTTTTCTTAATTATTTGGGGTTTTGTTTTTTTATTTTGATTTTTTTGTGGAGGGATGGTATAATTTGTTTGTGGCATAGACATATGTCGTCATATATAACTAAACTATACTACACCACTGCTTTAGAGAAAGGATAACATATGATATCAGCTAAATTTGAAGATGAGATATGGATATATTTCCAGACGAATTTGCGTCCAAGAACACGGAAAGAATATTGGAATGTTATAAAAAGTTTTGATAAAATAACCGGACACGACCCACTTAAATTAACAAGAAAAGAGGCAATGAATTATTACAACAACCTTATAGAGAAAGTTAACTCTGGCAGATTGTCATATAATACTGCAGTTATGCGTCTTTCAGTTATGAAATCTGTATGCACATTTATAGAAACTTATACTGTTAATCATGGCAAACGATATGTTAATCATTTTGAAAGTATGTCTCTGCCAGAACAGGATAAAATATTGCCAAAAGATGCAATACCTGATACTAAAGAAATTGATAATCTTCTGAGTGCGGCATTAGATGCCAATGACAATAAAGCATTTATAATATTTTCACTTGTAATTAAGATGGGACTTACCAATCAGGAAATATGTAATCTAAACAAGGAGTATATATGCCGAAATCAGACAGGGCACCTATGTATTAATATGCCACCAAAGAATCATATAAGCAGATTTCTTATTATACCTGATGACCTTGGTACAATTCTTGATAAATATATTATGGCAGAGAATATACAGAGCGGCGCATTATTTACAAATATACGAAAAAACCGTATTAAAATGCGCGATACAGAACGTCTTCTTGCTTCATACACAGATAAGCTTGTGAAAGCCAAAAAATTGCGAAAGCATTATACAATGCAGACACTTCGTCATGCAGCTATAAGCTATATGCTAATGGGAGGAGCATCTAAAGATGAAGTTGCTTCATACACTGGAGTAACAGGAAAATGGATGAACAGATATGATAAAATAATAGCTGACAATGTAATAAATGTAGCTGCTAATTATAATGTAATTAATATCAATCCTTCTAAAATTGACAAAAATGTATCTGAATAACTATAATTACACAATGAAAAAAATTCATAACTGTGGATTATACAAAAACATGTCAGGAGGGATATTATGATATATAAACCGTATAAGCATCTGGTTCAGTATTATGAAACAGACCAGATGGGAATAGTACATCATTCTAATTACATAAGATGGTTTGAGGAAGCAAGGTCATATCTTCTTGAAGAGAATGGTTTCGGCTATAAGAAAATGGAAGAATCAGGCATAATAAGTCCTGTATTATCAGTTAATGCCAGATATAAGTCTATGACTCATTACTATGATACTGTTATTATTAATGTCAAGGTTGTTAAATACAATGGTGTGAAGATTACACTAGAATATACTGTGATTGATGAAAAGACTGGGGAAGTAAGATGTACTGGCGAAAGTGAGCACTGTTTTCTTGATACATCAGGCTGTCCTGTATCATTAAAAAGATCTTTACCAGAATTAAATGTAATGTTTATTGATATGGCTGAAAATTAATAATATACATAAACCGCGATATAGCAATTTACTATACCGCGGTTTATTATTTACATATATTACTTAGATAAGACTCTCATAAAGCTTTGTAATCTCTTCTACGCTTGTTTCTCTTGGATTACCTGGACGGCATGCATCATCATATGCAGACTGTGCAAGGAATGGAATATCTTCTGGCTTAACAATATCCTTAAGATTAGCAGGAATTCCAACATCAGCAGCAAGCTTCTTAACAGCATCAATAGCAGCTTTTCTGTATTCATCCTGAGTCATCTTTTCTGTGCCTTCAACACCCATTGCCTTGGCAATATCACGATACTTTTCACCAGTAGCAGGTGCATTATACTCCATGCCTGTTGGAAGAATAATAGCATTAGCTACACCATGTGGTGTATCATAAAGTGCTCCAAGTGGATGAGCCATAGAATGAACAATACCAAGACCTACATTAGAAAATCCCATACCAGCTATGTACTGACCTAAAGCCATTCCTTCTCTTCCTTCAGGAGTATTATCAACTGCACCTCTTAAACTCTTGGCAATAATCTCAATTGCTTTAAGATGGAACATATCAGATAATTCCCATGCACCAGCAGTAATATAACCCTCAATAGCATGTGTAAGAGCATCCATACCAGTAGCAGCAGTAAGACCTTTAGGCATGCTTGACATCATGTCAGGATCTACAACAGCAACAACAGGAATATCATGAGGATCTACACATACCATCTTACGATTCTTCTCTGCATCAGTAATAACATAATTAATTGTAACTTCTGCGGCTGTACCAGCTGTAGTAGGAACTGCAATAATAGGAACTGCCGGATTCTTTGTATCAGCAACACCCTCAAGACTTCTTACATCAGCAAACTCAGGATTATTGATTATAATACCGATTGCCTTGGCTGTATCCATAGAAGAACCACCACCAATAGCGATCAAGTAATCTGTTCCTGCATTCTTGAATGCTTCTACACCTGTCTGTACATTCTCAATTGTTGGATTAGGCTTGATGTTAGAATATAATTCATAAGAAAAACCATTGTCATCAAGAACCTTAAGAACCTTTGCTGTCACACCAAACTTAACAAGATCAGGATCAGAACATACAAATGCTTTCTTAAACCCTCTTGACTTAACTTCTGTTGCAATCTCCTGTATTGCACCTGCTCCATGATAAGAAGTTCCATTCAAAATAAATCTCTGTGCCATAAAAACGCCTCCATAAATATAAAATTGTTCACTTTTAAAAGTTGACTATATTTTACCACTATGACAAAATAATAACAAGTTGATTTTATTAAAAAAGCATAATAAAATCATGATTTCTTATAAACAATTACCATTTAACTTCTGTCAGATAAATGTTATACTTATAACAATTGATTTTATACAATTTAATAATTTCAGAATCAGAAAGTGAGGTACTAATTATGAATATATCAGATAAAATAAAATACATCGGAGTTGATGATACAACATTAGATCTTTTTGAAAGCCAGTATGCTGTTCCAGATGGTGTTTCATATAACTCATATGTAATTCTTGATGACAAAACAGCCATTATGGATACTGTCGACAAGCGTGGAATGAAAGACTGGGAAAACAATCTTCTTAATGCTCTGGATGGAAGGAATGCTGATTATGTAATTATACAGCATATGGAACCTGACCATGCTGGAAGCCTTGCCAGACTTATTGAACTTTTCCCTGAAATCACTGTAGTAGGTAATGCTAAGACATTTGTAATGATTAACCAGTTCTTTGAGAATATTAATATTAAGAATTCTCTTACAGTTAAAGAAGGAGATACTCTTAATCTTGGTTCCCACACTCTTACTTTTGTTATGGCACCAATGGTTCACTGGCCTGAGGTTATGGTAACTTATGAAAGCAGTGAGAAGGTTCTGTTCTCGGCGGATGGATTTGGAAAATTTGGTGCTCTGTCGCTTACTGAGAATGCTGACTGGGCATGTGAAGCAAGAAGATATTATTTTAACATAGTTGGTAAATATGGTGCTCCTGTCCAGACCTTACTTAAAAAAGCTTCGGCACTTGATATTAAGACTATATGTCCATTACATGGTCCTGTATTATCAGATAACCTCGGATATTACCTTGACTTATATAACACATGGAGCAGTTATCAGCCAGAAAGCAAAGGTGTATTTATAGCCTATGCTTCAATTCACGGCAATACTGCATATGCTGCTGAACAATTTGCAGAAATGCTTCGTAACAAAGGCGTTGAAAATGTTGTTATTACTGACCTTTCAAGATGTGATATTGCTGAGGCTGTAGAAGATGCATTCAGATATGACAGAATGGTTCTGGCTGCTGCAAGTTATGATGCAGGTGTATTTCCGATTATGCAGGATTTTCTTCATCATCTTCAGGCAAAAGCATTTCAGAACAGAACAGTAGGACTTATTGAGAATGGCTCATGGGCACCTACAGCTGCAAAAACAATGCGAAACATACTTGAAACAATGAAAAATATAACAATTGTTGAACCTGTTGTCACAATTAAATCAGTTCTTAAAGAAACTGATATTCCTGCATTAGAGCAGTTGGCTGATGCAATTAAATAAACATTTCTCCATTAATAATGGAACAACAAAATTATCAAAGAGGGTGTTTTCATGAACAATTTCATTATTATAAATAAAGCAGAGCAGGATGTTGCCAAAGCAAAAGAACACTTATCTGTTCTTAAACAGAAGATAACTGATAGCAAAACTAAGCTTGAAGAAGCAAAGGCTGATTATGAAGCTAATGTTAATTCATCATGCACTGATAATTCAGGGCTTCACGAGCTTACATTATCTGTTGATCTTATAAAAGTTGAATTAAAAAAAACAGAAGATTCTCTAACAACGCTTAATAATGATTTGGAAAATTCAAAAGAACAATCAAAGAAAGCATCCGAAATTCACTCTGCTGCAAAACAAAAAACAATTGAAACCGGCAATAAATTCTATGATGTTAAGAAAAAGGCTGATGCATTTAAAGACAGTATCAACAAAGTGTCAGACAATATGAAAGCTAAAAAAGCAGTATATGATGAATATCTTGATTCAGCCGATAATTCTACTGACAAAATAAATCAGGCTAAAGAAACTCTTGAAGCGCTTAATAAAAAGTATGCTTCTTCTGTTACTTCCATACAAAGTCTTCAGGAGGAGTATGACCGCAATACTGCATTAATTTCCGGAAGAAAAGCTATGCTTGAAAAAGCGGAAGCATCCGCTTCTGAAAAAAAGAAAGACTATGAACAGGTCCGTTCAGGTGAAACTATAAAGAAAGTTGCATATGACAGGGCTGTAGAAGCGCAGAATCGTCTTAAACCTGCATATGAAGAAGCTGTTGGTATCGAAAATTCAGCTAAAGAAGCTTATGACAATGCTGTAAAAATGCTTGATGAAGCTAACAAGGCTTATGATAATGCCATAGCTGATGAAGCTGCTAAAGAGAAAAATTATAACAGGCAGGTCGATACCGGCCGTGACTCACATAATTACGATTTTGATTCCATATTGGATAGTCTGCGTGCGGAGAGTAATAAGCTGGCAGATATTAAAGACTTCACAATTTCTAATCCTGAAATACAGGATTATTGCAAGAGTCTTATTCTCTATAATCTTTCTGTATGTAATTATAAAGACATAACATTTGGAGAATGGATAATTAATCTTCGTGGTCTTGGCGGTTTATCATATATTCAGGTAAGATTCACACAGAATGGTGTTCCTGCAAAATGTAATTTTTCATGTGACTGTAAAAAAGAACCTGATAATAGCATAGAAATATCTGAATGTAATATAACTGATATGTCAAATATTTCAAAAAAACATTTTATATCTGATAAAGATATTGTGAATGGAACTGATTTGTATCAGTTAAGTTTAAAATCTATACAGGATGACATAAACAGGGCTGAAATCAGTTACAATAGTGCCAAAACCACAACTGATGATGCTGCTGTTCATCTTGAAGAATGTAAGAAAAATGTTCCCGGACTAAAAACTGATTACGAGAAAGCAGTTAAAAATGCTGAGTCTGTCAAAATGAATTATAATACACAGCGTGCTATGGTAAACCGGGCTAAAGCGGCATACGATGAGGAAGCTAAAACTACAGCTGCTTCTTACAGTATTTATAGTGAAGCCAAAAAGAAATATGACGAGATGCTTGAGGAATATAACAGAATAACAAGCAATACATCTTCAATTAATATTGAATATGAAAATGCTAAATCATCTGTTGAAAAAATCCTTAATGAAATTGATGCTGCTAAAGATAATATTAAACGACTTGAGGAATTTAATAATAATTCAAGTGATGTGTTAAATAAGGCAAAGCTTGAATATGATAAAGCTGTTGCTGATTATCAGGCAGTTCAACAGGAACAGGCTGATGCTGCACATAATATGCCGCAGCTAAAAAAGCTGCTTGATGAGTGTATTGAAGATGAAGAATTAAAGAAAAAAGCAATGGAAAATTCTCTTAATGATGAAATGAATCTGCGTAAGAAAATTAACCAGACTAAAGATGAAATAAACAAAATTAAATTTAAGCTTCATGAAGCCTCAGAAAAATTAAGCAAAGCTCAGGCAAATTCTGATGCAACAGGAAGAACAACAGAATCTTTAAAGCTTGCATATGACAATGCAAAAACAGAATATGAAAAAGCTAATTATACATATACACAGAGCAGCAGCATAAGTAATCAACTTTCAAAGGCATATTATAAGCTTAATTATGAAGCAACAAGAAGTGATTATAATAAAACAGATTTTGATAATGCAAAGTCTGTTTATGATAAAGCACTGATTGAATATACTAATCTTACCGGTATAACCTTTAATATGACAGACGAAACAGATACTCTTATCAATGAAACTGAAACATCAAAGGAAAAGGGATTATTTTCTAAATTTTTTGGCGGTAAGAAAAAATAATAATTAACTACATACTACAATATAAACAGGATGGACTAATTAATGCTTTCAACAATTGAATCAATTAACAGCGTAATCAATAACTTTATCTGGGGACTTCCCGCAATGATATGTATTATCGGTGTAGGAATGGTATTAAGTGTAAGAACAGGATTTATCCAGATAAGGAAATTTCCTTATGCAATGAAAATAACTATAGGGCGCATGCTTAAGAAGCGAAATGCTTCAGACGGCGCCCTAACGCCATTTCAGGCAGTATGTACAGCGCTTGCTGCTACAGTAGGTACAGGTAATATAGCAGGTGTCGCCGGAGCAATTGCAATCGGCGGACCTGGAGCTGTATTCTGGATGTGGATATCAGCAATACTTGGAATGTGCACAAAGTTCTCTGAAGTAGTTCTTGCAGTGCATTTCAGGGAGACCAATGATAAAGGTGAACTTGTCGGCGGTCCTATGTACTACATAAAGAACGGTCTTAAAAAACACTGGCACTGGCTTGCCTATCTTTTCTCAGCTCTTGGAATTCTTACAGTTTTCGGAACTGGTAATGCAACACAGGTCAATACAATCACAGCAGCAATAGATTCAGCATTGCTTAATTACAATATAATATCTGCTGACTCAACCCATATAGTTAATCTAATAATCGGAATTATAATCATGCTGCTTATTGCACTTATTATGATTGGCGGAATTAAAAGAATTGGAAAAGTGACAGAAAAGCTTATTCCGTTCATGGCCTTATTATATATAATTCTTGCAATTGGAGTTATAATAGTTAATATTACAAATGTCTCTTATGTATTTAAGTCAATATTCCAAGGTGCATTTTCTCCAGCATCAGTTACTGGTGGTGCTGTAGGCAGTTTCTTTATGAGTATGAAAAAAGGCGTATCAAGAGGTATATTTTCTAATGAAGCCGGTCTGGGTACAGGTTCTATTGCGCACGCATGTGCAGATACAAGAAAACCTGTAAAACAGGGATTCTTTGGTATCTTTGAAGTATTTGTTGATACAATTGTAATCTGTACACTTACTGCTCTTGTAATTTTATGCAGCGGAGTTCCTGTAACATATGGACATGCTGCTGGTGCAGAGCTTACAATATCAGGTTTTACAGCTACATATGGCGGCTGGATATCAATATTTACAGCTATTGCAATGTGCTGCTTTGCATTTTCAACGGTCATTGGCTGGGGACTTTACGGCCAGAGGTGTATTGAATTTCTTTTTGGTCCTAAATCAGCAAAGCCATTTATGGTTATTTACTCACTTGTTGCAGTTGTGGGTGCTACTATGAATTTAGGCTTAATGTGGAGTATAGCAGAAACATTTAACGGTCTTATGGTAATTCCTAACCTTATAGCAGTATTCCTGCTGTCCGGTACGGTTATACAGCTTGTAAAAGATTACTTTAACACAGAAGGTAAGAAGGTAAAATAATATGAAACATATTTTACTGATAGCTACCGGTGGAACCATTGCTTCTAAAGACTGTGGCAATGGACTTACACCGTGTATTGATGTCAATGCTTTAATTGAATATATTCCATTAGTCAGACAAATGTGCCGGATTAACGGAATATCATTAATGAATATTGATAGCAGCAATATGAATACAAATCACATTGCTGCCATATCAGAATGTATTAAAAAACACTATAATGACTATGATGGTTTTGTCATAACACATGGAACTGATACATGTGCTTATACCGCGGCTGCATTGTCATATCAGCTTATTAATCTCTCTAAACCCGTTATTCTTACAGGTTCCCAATTACCAATAGATGCGGATGCAACAGATGCTGTTATTAATTTGCAAAATGCAATTATATATTCATGTGAAAATATATCTGGTGTATTTCTTGCATTTTGTAATAAACTGATAGCCGGAACATGTGCCAAAAAAATTAAGACTAAAAGTTTTGATGCATTTGAAAGTATCAACTGTCCTGTGATTGCTCAGATTGTAGAAAACAGGGTTTTATATAATAATCATCCATTCAAAAATAACAAAAACAATTATTATGATTTCCGTATTGAAACCGACATGTGTACTGATATAGCTGTTATAAATATTTTCCCGGGAATGAATTACAAGCTGCTGGACTATATTAATTCATCTTGCAGAGGTGTTATAATTGAAAGCTTCGGAATAGGCGGCCTGCCAGACAACATTATTGATTATATTTACAAGCTTACAGCAAATGGAATATGTGTTGTTGTCACAACACAATGTCTGTATGAGGGCGTTAATCTTGGAATATATGAGGTTGGGCGCAATCTTGCCGAAGCAGATATTATCAACGGAAAAAATATGACAGTTGAAAACCTTACGATGAAACTTATGTGGTCTTTAGCACATTTTAATACTATAGGTGAGGTTAAAGATTTTATGGAAAAGGAGTTGATTTAATATGCTAACTGAACAAAGACATGAAATAATTCTTAATCTGTTATCTGAAAAAGGCAGTATTACTGTTACCGAACTTAAGGAGGTGCTTAACACCTCTGAATCTACTATAAGACGTGATCTTAATACTCTTGATGAACAGGGCAGACTCACAAAGGTATTTGGTGGGGCGGTTGAAAAAAATAATGGTATATCCACTACCGAATTATCAGTTTCACAGAAAGCTGTGTTTAATACTGAAGAAAAAAAGAAAATCGCAATGTATGCTGCAAGGCTTGTAGCTCCTAATGATTTTGTATATATAGATGCCGGAACAACTACTGAATATCTTATTGATTATCTTGAAGAGAAAAATGCAACATATATTACTAATGCAGTGACACATGCAAGAAAACTTGCAATTGCGGGATTTAAAGTTATTCTTATCGGTGGAGAACTTAAAGGTATAACCGAAGCTGTTGTCGGTAATCAGGCTATTCTTACAATAGACCGCATGAACTTCAATAAAGGATTCTTTGGAACTAATGGAATAACTGAAAAATCAGGCTTTACGACACCAGATATCAATGAAGCATTAGTTAAAGAAACTGCATTTGCTCACTGTCATTTTAAGTATATTCTTGCAGACAGTTCAAAGTTTGGAGAAACAAGCGCCGTAACTTTTGGAAATATCAAGGATGCAACTATAATTACAGATAAAAAAAATGGCAGCTTTGCAAAGCTGCCAAATATAATAACTGTATGATTTCGTAATATATCTATAACACGCTGGCAATGATTTTGCTGATAATAAGTACAAAATTCCTGTCAGAGTCATTCCAGCGGTTTTTATGATTAAATACATCATAAAAGAAATAGTATCTTCTGTATCTGAATTCATACCATGCACTTATAAATGCCATGATATTACTTTCTGATAACTCATTAAACAACCCTTTATGCCATGCTTCAACAGAAGGAACGATACCGATTGACATTGAATTGTTCTTTCCATATCTTGATAAAAATGCTTCATCCTTAAGAATATTGGTCATATCCGGAACTTTCTTATAGTCACCACACATATATATAAGTTCAGAATTATCATTATAAATTCGTATGCCATCAATCTCAAACTGTTCCATGATATTCCGGGTAACATCCTCTATAGCATCTTTTCCTCTTGACATCAAATCAAGAATCATATCAGAAACAACACCTGACATATACTCTGAATGCTCAGATAAATCAAGTATTTTATGTATGTGTCTGCCATTATCCTGAATAGAACCATGTATTTCTTCATTATAGATAATAAAACGGTTTCTTCCTTTTTCTTTAGCCAGATATAGACATTTATCTGCTTTTTTAAACAGAATTTCATAATTATTTCCATCTTTTGGATACTCGCTGACTCCCACTGATAAAGTAACACCAAATTCATCGATTCTGCTGTCAAAAGCATACTGAAGTTCTTTTCTCATTGTAGTAAGAAGTATTCTCAAATCTTCAGTATCTTTAATATTACTTGTAAAAATATAAAACTCATCCCCGCCAAATCTGCCTGCAATCCCACGACCATTAAGATTAGCATTAAGGATAGTAGCAATCTTACTTAAAACCTCATCTCCAAAAAGATGTCCATATGTATCGTTGATACTTTTAAAATTATCTACATCAAATATAATCATATAATGAATTTTATTATCATTAGATGCCATCACTGCTTTTGTATATTCCATGCATGCCCTTTTATTAAGAAGCCCGGTTGCAGAATCAACTGCTTCACTTGTTGCATAATACGGTATTATATTATTAACATTTCCATCAGCTGTTTCAAGATATCCAGCAACTATGGGATGCTTGTTATTGGCAAAAAGACTGTCGCCATTAACCTTAAACTTATATAATTCATCATTGTTCTCACCAAGTGGAAGATAAACCATGCAGCTAAACATATTAGAACCTGTTTTAAGATAATTATAAAAAACATTAAATTCTTTTTTTTCTGCATCATTTCGTAACAGTGACAGCATTCTGTCTTTAAACTGCTCAAGAGGACATTTAACCGGTGCTGTACACTGATTACCTCTGTACATATATATAGTAAATATATCTGTATACGAGTTATAATCGAACAAATAATTACGATACACTGAAAGCAGTGTTCTGTATTTATTAATATTATCAAGACCCATAAGATATCTGCTCTCAACCGCTGACAAAAAGAAACATCTTATTTCAAGAATATTCTCACCTGAAAGCACCTTGCCATTATTAAAAATGTACATGTCTGACCAATAATATTCACCAATTCCATTTCTTAACAGAATTATAATTCTGCTATTCTCTCCTGGTTTTAATGATTCAAATGTTGTCTTAAAATCCTTCAGCTGATCAGGATGCACAATATCCAGAAAATTAATTCCAACCAGCTTCTCCACAAAATGATAAAAATGCTCATCCGCATTAATTACTTCATAATTTCTTCTAATTAAGATATCGCAATAAGCAACACAATTTTCTTTTCCAAAATGATTTTCTGATATAATCATATCCCCAATCTCCGTCCATAAAATGTTATGTATATTTTAACATGAATGCATTTAATTATCTAGGACAAATTGTAATTATTGATAAATTATTGGCAAATATATATTGCCTTGAAAAAAATGTTTTAAAAATGTATTCTATATATACATAAAGAAAATAACATATTTACAAGGTGATTATTATGAATACAGATATTAAACTTGTGGCTCTTGATTTAGACAGGACAACTCTTAATTCAGAAAGCCATCTATCAGAAGTAAACAGACAGGCATTAATCGATGCCATAAGCAACGGAGTGCATGTATGTATCGCAAGCGGACGTGCATTTGACACACTGCCTGAGGATATCATATCAGTTCCTGGAATTGAATATGCAATAACCAGCAACGGTGCAGCAATTTACAGAATTGCAGGTAAGGAATGTCTTAAATCATATCTTCTAACTCCATCGTCAGTAAAGACAATCCTTAACCTTACAGCCAATGACACAGTTACATATGAAGCATTTATAAAAGGACAGGCCTTCGCTTCAACAGAGTATATCAGACACCCTGAAAAATACGGTGCTACAGAACACTCACTTGCCTATGTTAAGAAAACAAGAATCCTAAAAGATGATATTAAAGACTTTATACTTGAACACTGTCATGAACTGGACAGTTTAGATATAGTAGTCGGCAACGAAGAATTAAAGAAAAACATAATGGACAGAATACGCAATGCAACTGACGAAGTGTACATGACAAGTTCTATCAGCCAGCTTCTTGAGATATCATATAAAGACGCCGGCAAAAAATCAGGTGTTAAGTTCTTAACAGAATACCTCGGTCTGTCCCGTGAAAATGTAGCCGCCTTCGGTGACGCAGACAACGACACAGACATGATAGAATACGCCGGAACCGGTATCGCAATGGAAAACGCCGCCCCTCACCTGAAACAAATAGCCGACCACATAACCCTCCACCACGATAAAGACGGCGTAGCATACGCATTCCGCAATATACTTAATATATGTTAATTTCAAGGTTGAAATGCGTCTGCAAAATGTGTAAAATACTATGAGATTTATTTAGCAATATAAGGAGATTAATAATGAACGAGCAGGATTGTAAGAAATTAGCAGAACTCTTATTCCCTGATGTGGATAAGACACCTGATTATTATGAGGAGAAATACCCATATAGAAAACTTCCTAATAAGGCAGAAGTAACAAGATTAGGTCCAAGCCCTACAGGCTTTATCCATCTTGGCAATCTCTACAGTGCTTTAGCTGATGAGAGAATCGCACACAAGAATGGTGGTGTATTCTACTTAAGAATTGAAGATACTGATGCCAAGAGAACTGTTGAAGGTGCTGTTGACCTTGTAATCAATTCTTTAAGATATTTTGATATTGAATTTGATGAAGGAGCAGGCTTCCCGGATTCTGACCCGGTTAATGCATACGGACCATATTATCAGACACAGAGAGTTGATATCTATCATACATTTGCAAAGGAACTTGTACTTAAAGGTCTTGCTTACCCTTGCTTCTGTACAGAGGAAGAGCTTGAGGCTGTAAGATTACAGCAGGAGACTGATAAGGTTCTTACTGGATATTATGGCAAATATGCTGTATGCCGTGACCTTTCTTTAGAGACTATCGAGGAAAATCTTAAGGCAGGAAAGCCTTATGTATTAAGACTTCGTTCACAGGGAAGTCCTGAGAATGAAATCACATTTACAGACAGCATTAAGGGAGAGATTAAGCTTCCAGAGAATATCCATGATGTAGTTCTTCTTAAGAAAGATGGTATTCCAACATATCATTTTGCACACGCAATTGATGACCACTTTATGAGAACTACTACAGTTGTACGTGGCGGTGAATGGCTTGCATCTGTTCCAATCCACTATGAATTATTCCATGTATTAGGCTTTAAGATGCCAAAATATGCACATACAGCACACCTTATGAAGTTTGATGAGGAGACTGGCGGAAAGAGAAAGTTATCTAAGAGAAAAGATCCGGAGCTTTCACTTGATTACTACAGAAAAGACGGATATCATCCATACACAATGAAGGTCTATCTTCTTACACTCCTTAACTCTAACTTTGAGGAATGGCATGAGAAGTTCCCTGACAAGGATATCAATGAATTCCCATTCTCAGTAGATAAGATGAGTGTTTCAGGTGCCTTATTTGATAAAGAAAAGCTTCATAACATCTGTAAGAATGAGCTTTCCAAGTTATCAGAGGATGATTTATATGAATTCCTTCACAACTGGGCATTAGAGAATGAACCTGAGATGGAAAAGGTATGGTTTGCTGACAAAGAGAAGTTACTTGCTATATTAAGACTTTACATGGGTGTTGGTGCTAAGAGAAGAAGAAAAGACTTCATGTATGCTAAGCAGATATTTGAACTTATCAGCTTCTTCTTTGATGGCGAGTCTGGTGAAAGAGATGAATTCAGATTAGTTGATGACGAGGTTAAGGCTATTCTTAATGATTACCTTGCAGCTTATGACCATAATGATGATAACAGCATGTGGTTTAACAAGCTTAAGGAAATAGCTGACAAGAACGGCTATGCTTCTGATATGAAGGCTTACAAGGCTAATCCGGAGAACTTCAAGGGTAATGTATCAGACGTTGCAGAGGTTGTAAGAATTGCTGTAACCGGCAGAGCTAATACACCTGATTTATGGACTATCGTTCATATCATGGGCGAAGAGCAGATGAAAGAGCGTATAAGCCGTTTCCTTTAATTAATACTAGTTTATAAGTCAACATAATAAGGAGGCTATGTAATATGTATGACCTTATGATAATCGGCAGCGGACCTGCGGGAATATCTGCTGCACTCACTGCTAAAGCAAGAAATCTTAACTTTATATGGTTTGGTTCAAGAGCACTAAGCACTAAGATAGAGAAAGCCGAGAAAATCATGAATTATCCTGGACTTCCTGCTGTTACAGGAAGCGAAATGCAGTCTGTGTTCTTAAAGCAGATTGACGACTGTGGCATTACTATAACAGAGTCACAGGTTAATTCCATATATGACTGCGGCGGTTATTTTGCAGCCGGTGCTGATAATGAGATATATGAAGCCAAAGCTGTCATAATGACTGTTGGTATGACAACAACAAGAGAGATTGAAGGTGAAGCAAGGCTTTTAGGTTGTGGCGTAAGTTATTGTGCTACATGTGATGGAGCATTATATAAGAATAAGGATATTGCTGTTATATGTGCATCACCTAAATTCGAGGATGAAGTAACATTTTTAGCAGGACTTGCTAATCATATATATCTTTTCACACCTTATAAGGAAACCACGTTACAATATGATAACATAACGCATTTTAACGGACTTCCTGCAAGTGTTGACGGAGATAAGAAGGTTGCTTCAGTAACTTTCAAGGGAGAAGCTATCCCTGTAAGCGGAGCTTTCTTCTTAAAGGATTCTATCAATCCGGGTGTATTATTATCAGGACTTGATATGGCTGGTGGACATATTATTGTTGACAGAACTCAGATGACTAACATTGATGGTGTATATGCAGCAGGTGACTGTACAGGCAGACCTTATCAGTATGCCAAGGCTGTTGGTGAAGGAAATGTTGCTGTACACAGCGTACTTGAATATCTTAAAGAACATAAAGATAATTAGTTTAACAGGAGACAATTAATAATGGGCGAGATATGGGATATCTATGATGTCGATAAACAACTTACAGGCCGTACTATGAAACGTAATGACTGGAACATGAAAGATGGGGACTATCACCTGACTGTTCTTGGCATAATCAAAAGACCTGATAATACATTTTTAATAACACAGAGAGTCTTAACTAAAGCATGGGCACCGGGGCACTGGGAAGTCTCAGGCGGTGCATGCCAGGCTGGAGAGACATCTTTTCAGGCTGTCTGCCGTGAAGTATTAGAAGAAACCGGCGTTGATGTATCACAGGCTGATGGCGGCTTTGAATTTTCTTACAGAAGAGATAATCCTGAAGAAAAGGATAATTATTTTGTTGATATCTATAAGTTTAACATGGATATTACAGAAGCAGATATACATTTACAGACAGAAGAAACTGCCGGTTTCAGATTTGCTACAGCAGACGAAATCAAGGCTATCGCTGACAGGGGAGAATTTCTTCATTACGACAGCATAAGGAAGGTTTTTGAATAATTAATTTAAAGACAGGGAGTTTTATATGCTGAAATATCTTAAAAAATACTGGCTTTTTGCCATTCTTGCACCTTTATTCATGGTGGGCGAGGTTCTTGCGGACCTCGTTCAGCCTCGTTTAATGAGCACCATCGTGGATGAAGGTGTTTTAGGTTTATCAAATAACGGTGTTGGGAATCTGAATCTTGTACTTACCGAAGGACTTAAGATGATAATATTCGTAATTCTTGGCGGATTATCTGGTATCTTATGTGGTGTGTGTTCTAATATTGCATCACAGAATTTCGGTAATGATCTAAGAAAAGACGCATTCAAAAAGATTATGTCATTCTCATTCGAACAGACTGACAAATTCTCTACAGGTTCGCTTATCACGCGAATTACCAACGATATAACACAGCTTCAGAATTTCATACAGATGAGCATGCGTGGTTTTATAAGGACATTTATGCTTTTTGCTGGCGGCATAATATGCATGTTATCCCTTAACTTAAGCTTTGGTGCAGTAATCGCGTGCGCCCTGCCGCTTGTAACCATATGTGTTATATATTTTCTTTCTAAAGCTAATCCACTTTTTTCCAAGCTTCAGCAGAAGCTCGACAATGTTAATAATGTGATGCAGGAAAATGTATCAGGCTTCCGTGTTGTCAAAGCATATGTTAAAGAAGATTACGAAAAAGAACGGTTCGGAAAATCCAATGACGACCTTGTAAATACTCAGCTTAATGTGCTGATGATTTTCTCATATATGCAGCCAATTATGAATATTATTCTCAACCTGTCTGTAGTTGCAGTTATCAAGGTCGGTGGTATTCAGGTTTCCAGCGGTTCTGTTACACCAGGTAATGTCATGGCAGCAATTACATATGTCACGCAGTCACTTAATGCGGTTATGCGAATGACTAATATGTTCCAGACTGCTTCAAGAGGTATTGCTTCAGGCAGACGAATTAATGAGGTGCTTGCCTGCGAGCCTTCTATCAAAAACGGTTCATTTGACGGAAAACCTTCAGTTAAGGGTAAGATTGAATTTAAAAATGTAACATTTGCATATCCATTAACTGGCGATAAGAAGATTCTTGATAATATTAATCTTGTTATCAATCCCGGCGAAACTATCGGTATTCTTGGTGAAACCGGCTGCGGTAAAACAAGTCTTATTAACCTGATTCCAAGATTCTATGATGTATGCGAAGGAAGCGTGCTTGTTGATGATATTGATGTAAGGGAATATAACCTTAAGAATCTGCGTGAGCGTATATCTGTCGCTCTGCAGAAAAGTGAAATATTCCAGAGCACAATTAAAGAGAACATCCAGTGGGGCCGTGAAAACGCAACTGAAAATGACATTGCAAATGCAGCTTCTATCGCACAGGCTATGGAATTTATCAGCACTTCAGCAGATGGATTTGACACTCTTGTAACACAACAGGGAACGAGTCTTTCCGGCGGTCAGAAGCAGAGAGTTGCCATAAGCCGTACAATTCTTAAACAGGCAGAGATTATTATATTTGATGATGCAACAAGTGCACTTGACTTAAAGACAGAAGCTAATCTGTATTCAATGCTTAAAAATGCATATCCGGACACTACTAAGATTATTATTGCACAGCGAATTGCCTCTGTTAAAGATGCTGACAGAATTGTAATTCTTGATGACGGACATATAAGTGCTGTCGGTACTCATGAGGAGCTGCTGAAAAACAGTGCTATATATCAGGATATATATAATTCGCAGTTGAATAAGAAGTAGGCTTTACAAAATGTAAGTTAGAATCTAATCAAGGAGATAGAAATATTATGGCTGAGGATAAGAATACTTCACAAGTTAATATGAAAATTCCCGGCATGAAGGGAGGACCTAGAAACAGGGGGGCAGCTGTCGAAAAGCCTGTCAACGGCAAGGAAACATTTATGCGCCTTATGCAGTATTTTGCTAAAGAAATACCTGTGATTATCGCTCTTTTCATCGCTGTAGTTGTAATGGTTGTATGCTCTGTCTATGCTCCAAAGCTTCAGAGTCAGGCGATTGATTATATTTCTTTAAGAAAATTTAATAATTTAAACCATATACTTATCTTCATGTTGGTGGTATACATAATATACAGTATATGTACATTTATACAGACAAGACTAAGTGCCATATTAAGCCAGAGAATTGTAAAGCATATGAGACAGGATCTTTTTGATAAGATTGTCGGCATGTCTGTCAAGTATCTTGACCAGCATTCACATGGCGACATTATGAGCCGGATGACTAATGATGTTGAGAATATCTCCAACACTGTATCACAGTCCATGAGTTCGTTATTCTCAGGTGTTCTCACTATTATTGGAACTGTCATTATGATGGTTGCTTTATCCCCACAGCTTGCATTATGTTCCTGCACAACAGTAATTCTTACTATATTTGCAACTAAGAATTTGTCTAAAGCTATGAGAAAATTCTATTCCAGACGACAGGTTCTTTTAGGCCAGCTTAATGGAACTGTTGAGGAGATGGTCACTGGTATCAAGACTGTTACAGCATTTGACAGACAGGAAAATGTATGCAGTGATTTTGATAAAACTTCCGACGAACTGACTAAGGTTGGTATTAAAGCTGAGATTCTTGGTGGTTCTATGGGACCTGTTATGAATGTCATTAACAATATCGGCTTTGTCATTATTGCCGCAGCCGGAGGATATTTTGCAATTAAAGGATATGTATCTATCGGTGTAATATCAGCATTTATCGTATATGCCAAGCAGTTTGGCAGACCTATTGACGAGCTTGCCAATATATGGGGTCAGATTCAGACTGCAATAGCCGGTGCTGAGCGAGTATTTGCTGTTCTTGATGAACCTTCCGAGGACAAATCAGGTGAATTTACAATGGATAATTCTACCGGCAACATTGAATTTAACCATGTTGATTTCTCTTATATTCCGGGGAAACAAGTATTACATGATTTCAACCTTAAGGTTAAAGCAGGACAGAAGGTTGCACTTGTAGGAAGCACCGGTAGCGGCAAGACTACTGTTGTCAATCTTCTTATGAGATTCTACGATATTGACAACGGCAGTATAACCATTGATGGTGTTAATATTAAAGATATCGACTGTGAGAATCTTAGGAAGAATACTGCAATTGTTTTACAGGATACTGTTCTTTTTGCCGACACTGTAAAGAATAATCTTCTATATTCAAGACAGGATGCAACAAATACTGAAATCATTGCTGCTGCAAAGAAGGCTAACTGCCATAATATGATTATGCATCTTCCTGATGGATATGATTCCATGCTCGCCAAAGATGGACAGAATCTGTCACAGGGACAACGCCAGTTACTATCAATTGCAAGAGCATTTGTTGCCAGTCCTAAGATTCTTATACTCGATGAAGCAACCTCAAGTGTTGATACACGAACAGAAAAAAAGATTCAGGATGCAATGACTAATCTTATGAAGAACAGAACAAGCCTTATTATTGCACACCGACTGTCAACTATTCAGGACGCTGACGTCATAGTTGTTATGGATAATGGAAGAGTTGTCGAGACAGGTAATCATGAGTCTCTGCTTTCTGCTAAAGGCAGATATTATGAGCTGTATATGACACAGTTTGCTGGAAAGGCAATCTGATTAATAGGACAAGGAGATAAGAAAATTATGGATAATCGCAAGCATATGAGAACCGAAAAGAAAACAGCCGTAAAAAACAGTTTTGGACGGCTTCTGGCTACAGGTATATTTGTACTTATCCAGGTTGCGTGGCTGGCTTATCTTTTATTATATTTTTACAGGGACTACGCATGGATTTCATTATTAAGCACATTTATTGCAATTATTCTTGTGCTTAAGATATACGGAACATCTACTAATTCAGCCATGAAAATGCCATGGATAATTGTAATTCTTGCATTTCCTATACTTGGTATACTCATTTATCTGCTTTTTGGACGTTCCATTGTTACAAGGGCGGTAAAGAAAAGGTTCAATTCAATAGAAGAATCCTATAAAAAATCTCTTTCTCAGGATGAAAACATTCTTAAAGAGGTTAAAGATAAGGATATCTATATATATAACCAGTTCCATTATCTTAGTGATCATGAAGGATATCCTGTATATAAGAATACAGATATTGAATTTTATTCTATAGGTGAGGAAGGCCTTGAAGCACAGCTTACAGAACTTGAAAAAGCTGAGAAGTTCATATTTATGGAATATCACGCTATTGAAGAGGCTTCCAGCTTTGACAGAATTAAGGACGTTCTTATAAAAAAGGCTGCTGCAGGCGTTGAAGTCCGTTTATTCTATGATGATGTAGGAAGTATCTTCTTCCTTAACAAGGATTTCATCAAGGAAATGCGTGCAAATGGCATTGACTGCCGTGTATTTAATCCTATTAAGCTTGCATTTAACATGTTCATGAATAACCGTGATCACAGAAAAATTACCGTAATTGACGGTAAGGTCGGATTCACTGGAGGTTATAATCTTGCTGACGAGTACTTTAACATAACACACCCATATGGGGAGTGGAAAGATACCGGTCTTAAACTGACCGGCGATGCCGTTAAGACTCTTACAATGCTTTTTCTTTCTATGTGGAACTCTATTAAGAAAACAGACGAGCCTCAGGATGATTATGTCAAATATATTAAATCCTCTGACTATGGCTACAAGGCTGTTAATAATAATCAGTATGTTGTTCCTTACGCTGACAGTCCACTTAATAACAACAGGGTTGCTGAAAATGTTTATCTTAATATTATTAAGAGTGCCAAGCATTATCTTTACATTACAACACCATATCTGCTTATTACAGAAGAGATGTCCAGAGAGCTTGCAATGGCAGCAATGAGAGGTGTTGATGTTAGAATTGTAACACCTGGTATTCCTGATAAGAAGCTTACTTACAGCCTCACAAGATCATATTATGCAGATCTCGTAAGATACGGCGTAAGAATATACGAATACACACCGGGCTTCATTCATGCAAAACAGTGGGTAAGCGATGGAGAAGTATCTGTTGTAGGCACAATCAACATGGACTTCAGAAGTCTTTACCTTCACTTTGAAAATGCTGCATATGTATATGGCAAGGAAACTGCTGCTGACATACTTAATGATTTCTACAACATTTTCAGAAGAAGTGAGGAAGTAACCGACAAGTACATCAATAAGCCGAGAATTCTGAGAATCGGACAATGTATATTAAGACTGGTTGCACCTTTGTTCTAATTGGTGTATATTCATATTTGTTATTTCGTGTGTGAGATTCAGTTTTTAATTGTTTTGTCTGTGTCTGGCATATATGTTTGAATACGTTAAGAATTGCTAATTTATCGGTATTATTTTCGGCTCTTTCGATTGTTTATGTTCATTCGACAGCTGTACACTTTCGCCGTAGTTGTTCATCTGGCGAATGTACACAAACGTATGAGCCGAAAATAACACCTGATAAATTAACGCAATTCTAACGAATCGTTCAAACACATATGCCAGACACAGACAAAATAACTACAATAATGACTCACACACGAAATAACAAATATCAAGTTAATAAACATTTAACAAGGAGAAGTAATGAGAGAAGAAACTGTAACCGTGAAAATCGACCACCCATTAGGTAGCACTGATGAAGATAACCCCTCGGTGGTCTATCCTATTAATTGCGGCTATGTAGATGTCGAAAGAACAGCCGGATTTTCTGAACTTGATAAACAGAGAGTTTATCTGTTAGGTGTAGATGTTGCCGTTGATGAATATATCGGAGAGCTTATTGCTGTAGCAAGACGCCGTGATGATCCTGAAACAGTCTGGATAATAGCACCTGAAAATATATCTTACACAATCCAGCAGATTGAAGAAATGATATATTTCGAAGAGCAGTATTACGACAGTTTTGTTGAAATAGTTGACGAGGAATTATGGGATGCCTATGATGAGAATGAAAAGCTGTTAGGTTTCGATTTAAAAAGAAGCCAGGCAAAATCTTTACCTGATGGGGTATATCATGTCATTGTCAATGTATATACAATGACTAAAGATGGTAAGCTTCTTACGACAGAACGTTCACGAAATAAAACATACCCTCTTAAGTGGGAAGTTACAGGTGGTTCTATACTTAAAGGTGAAACAGCGGCTGAAGGTGCGGTTCGTGAGTTATATGAAGAGACTGGCATTAAGATTTCTACTGAAGACCTCATTGTACTTTACAGCTATGTGGATAAGCCTAAGCATGCCATATATCACAGTTACCTTAATTTAATAGAAAAAGAAGTCCATGTTACCCTTCAGGAAGGAGAAACCATGGACTACATGTATGTTCCGTATAAGGAATTTGATGAGCTTGTTAATTCTGACAGATTCGTTCCATCAGAACAGCGACGCTATAAGAATCAGGCCGTCTTTACGATGCTTTCACGATTCATTCCTGATTCAGCGGCTTCTACATAAGCAATTCCATATGTTCCTGGACCTACATGAGTTCCAACAGAACAGCCAATAGAGCTTACACAAACATTTCCATTAACATCAGATATATAAGTAAGACTCTTATTAATAAATGTTTCTAAGGATTCAGAGCAGTTGATATGACCAAACATGAAATCTCTTGTAAGACTTAATCCGTCTTTGGTGAGCTTATCATGCATAAGTTTTTCAGCTGCTTTTTTTCCTCTTGTTTTTCCAATCACAACAACTTTTCCATCTTCAATACTTACAACCGGTGTTATATGAAGCATTGTTCCTGCAAATGCAGCAGCTCCTGAAAGTCTGCCACCCATTTTAAGATATTTAAGTGAACCAACAACTGCTGTAAGCTTGATGTATTTTGACATCTCTGTACATGCAGCAGCGATATCAGATACATTTACACCAGCATCTCTTAACTTTACTGCCTCTCTGATTAGGAGGGCTGTTCCAATCGAAGCACTTCTTGAATCTACCATGTATAGTTTCTTTCCTGTTTCTTCTTCAACATCTAAAGCAGCAAGGCAGGCACTCTGATATGTTCCTGATAAATCAGAAGATATGAATATTCCAAGTACATCATCCCCGGCAGCAACAGCTTCATTAAATACTTTCATGAATGTATCAGGGCTTGGCTGTGAAGTCTTAGGTAATTCATCACATTCAGCAAGTCTTGTATAAAATTCCTCGTGTGTTATCTCAACTCCATCTAAGAATTCTTCATTCCCAAACCTTACAGATATAGGAACAATCTGAATCCCCATTTTTCTTGCATCTTCTTTTGATATATCACATGTGCTGTCAGCAATAATTCTTAACATAATCATTCTCCTTTAAAGATTTTGATATATTTTGATATTCAAAGTTTCTTGTTGAATGTTATCATTTAATTAAATAATTGTCAAGGGTATTTTGATATTCAAAGTTTTAGCATGGAATTCTTAAATAAAAATATGTGATTTAAATATCATCATGTATTTTTTTAGTATTTATATATACACAGAATTGATATAATTAGAATATGTATAGATATATTCTAATAAAAATGGGAGGTGTAAAGAATTATGAATATTACAAAACTAGTATTGGGTGCATGCAGCACAAATGTATATATTGTTTCTTCGAATAAGAAAAATGCAATTCTGATTGACCCAGCAGATAATGCTGCTGAAATTATTAAAACAATTGAAGAAAATGGATTGTGTCTTAAATACATTTTTATAACACATGGTCATACAGATCATATTTTAGCATTAAAAGAAGTGAAAGAATATTTTAATGTACCTGTTATTATATCTAAAATTGATGCCGGACGACTTGAAGACGAAGAACTTATTAATGAAAGACCTTATGTTAAAATACCTTATAAAGCTGTAAAAGCCGATATATTAATTTGTGAAGACGATATAATTAATCTTGATGAGTTGTCATTTTCTTTCTTAGGTATGCCAGGACATACAGACGGTTCAATGGCAATCATTGTTAATGATAATATTTTCTCTGGTGACACCATTATGTTTGAAAAACATGGTAAAACTTCTTTACCTGGCGGAAATGAGAAATTACTTATTTCATCAATAGAAAAAATGATGAACACTTTAATTGGCGATTATAAAATATACCCTGGTCATAGACAAGAGACATCTCTTGATTATGAACGTAAGTGCAGACTAAGTACTGTTATTACAGGTTATTAATTTTTTATCTTAATTTGCGGCTTGTAATTGTAAATAACATATTTCTTGACATATTTAAAAATAAGCATTAAAATCAAGCACTTGGACAGTATCATTTACGAAATTCACACAAGAGGTTTCATCAATTATGGCAAAAGATTTAACTCAGGGCAGAATTATGCCTATATTAATTAAATTCACAATTCCACTTATACTAGGAAATATATTTCAGCTTACTTATAATGCGGTTGACTCTATTATTGTCGGAAGATTTGTTGGAAAAGAAGCACTGGCTGCTGTTGGAATATGCAATCCAATAACTACACTCATTATTCTTTTCCTTAACGGATTATGTATGGGTGCAAGTATTCTTATGGGTAATTATTTCGGCGGTAAGAAAATGGACACACTTTCCCGCCAGATAAGTACAACTATGATATCAGGTATGATATTCTCACTTGCACTTACACTGATTGCAATAGTATTTACAAGACCTATTCTTATGCTTGTTCAGGTTGACAGATCAATTATGACACTTACAACCCAGTACTTAAGAATAATCATGTTAGGACTCATCTTCACATTCCTTTATAACTTTTTCTCAAGCACTTTAAGGGCATTGGGAGATAGTGCAACACCACTGTATTTCCTTATCATAAGTGCAGTTTTAAATGTATTTGGTGACCTTTTCTTTGTTGTTGTCCTGAAAGCCGGCAGCAATGGATGTGCAGTTGCAACTGTAGTAAGCGAGGCTCTCTGCTGTGTATTCTGCATGATATATATTAAATTCAAAGTACCGATTCTGTGTCTTGGCAAGAAGTGGCTTGTATTTGACCACTCACTGCTTAAGAAAACTATAAGCTACGGCTGGGCATCTGCTATGCAGCAGGCTACTGTACAGCTTGGTAAAATAGGAATACAGGCTATTATTAACACTATGGGCGTTTCGGTTTCAGCCGCATTTGCAGTAGTAAACAGAATTGATGACTATGCATATACACCCGAGCAGAATATTGCACACGGAATGACAGCTATGATGGCACAGAACAAAGGTGCCGGAAGAGACGACAGAGTAATCAAAGGCTTTAAAGCCGGTATTATTCTTGAGATAATATATGGAATCTTCATATTCTTTGTATGTTTTGTATTTGCAAGACCACTTATGAAACTGTTCACTTCGGATACTGAGGTTATAAAACACGGTGTAATCTACCTTAAGCTTATCTCTATAATGTACATACTTCCTGCCATCACTAATGGTATTCAGGGATATTTCAGAGGAATCGGCGACTTAAAGATTACACTGCTTTCAAGCTTTATCAATATGGGTGTCCGCGTGCTTGCCGCAATTCCACTTGTATTTGCGTTAGGCATGGGAATAGAAGCACTTCCTTTCTCTTATCTTGCAGGCTGGATTGGCATGCTTATTGCGGAAGTGCCATTGCTTGTTAAGAATTACAGGGCATATATTAAAAGCATGAGATAATAGCTTGACAGAATATATATGTATAGTATCTTAAATATAAATCTTATCTCTCTGCTGCGGAGAGTTTAAATATGAGCAGAATAAATTATAATCCCCTCACAAAGCATCAACCTTGTGAGGGGATTATTATTATCTCATCTTCTGAACATTTTTCTTTCTCATAAGCAACGCACCAATACCTATAAGTACCAAGCCTATTGCACAGCCAGACACTAAAGTAATAAAAAATATATTTCCATTAATACTAAGAGTCGTGCTCCAATCAGACAGATTCATATGACTTATTGTAAGCACCTTCCTTTTGTAGAGAATAAACTCAAGAAAATCATCGGCAAAAACAACCCATAATACAGATATTATCGTACTAATTCCGGCTCTCATCAGTCCATGGACAGGAAGATATCTGATCACAAGAAATACAAGCCATACACCAAGCATAAGTACAACAGCTACTGTATATCCGTCTTTCATACCTGTAAAACCAGAATGATAATACACTATAAACATTGTAAGGAATAACCACAATGTATCCCATGTCATTGTTATAAGTGCTTTCTTGTCACTAAGTACCGGTGGAAGTGACACAAGACATATCACTATCGGGAACAATACTATTGATATACCAAATACTGTAGGTATAGCCCATAACAGGAAGTTTCCTCCACCATTCATACGGTCAACGAAGAACAGTATAAGCATCAGCGAAGTAACTCCTGCAAGAATACATTTTAACAGACGATTATTAGTGGACATAAGCGGAACTACCGTAAGTGCTGCGACAAGCAGCATAGAAGCAGTAACAACCGAGAATACACCTAATCCCATGCCGGTAGCAAGCTGCACTATAAATGTAATGACAATTGGCAGTAGAAGTATTGCGGCAATCACAACTCCTGCCTTGTATGCTGCATTACGCTCTATTTTTGCATGTCTTTCGAGTACTCCCTTTGATTCCTTTGCAAGTACTTCATCAACGTTATTTTCTTTTAATTCATTATACATTTTCTGGCAGTCATTACAGCCTGGCAGATGCTTTTCAACAAATCTGCGGCTCTCTTCGCTGCATGCATTGTCATAATAAAGTGGCAGTAAATCCTGCACGATATCACATTCTTTATTACTCATATCTAATCAATCCTTTCTTTTATTTTTAATCTGGCCCTATGATAAGTTACTCTGGCCCAGTTCTCAGTTTTTCCAAATACCATTCCAATCTGTGCAAATGTGAGTTCTCCAAAAACTCTCAACTGAAATACCTCTTTATACGGCTCCGGTAGTTCATGAAGAACCATATGAATCTGCAAAGCAGAATCTGTATCAGAAACTTTATCCGCCAGATCAGCCGTCTGCTGCGGTAAAGTCTCATCAAGCTCTGAAAACTTCTTATTTTTCCTGCATTCATCAATTGCGAGATTCTTAGCAATACTGCAAAGCCATGTGAACTCACCCGCCTTGCCCTCATACGGGCGTTTGGCAGTCATAGCTTTGTAAAAAGTATTTTGTGTGATTTCTTCAGCAAGAGCTTGATTCTTTACTATAGTAAACACATAAGAATACACCTGCATATAATATGAATTGTACAATTTCTCGTAATTCAGAACTGGTCACCTCCTTCCGTCTTACATAGGTTAGACGCACGAAATGGATTTTCGTTACAACATTTTCAGAATATTTTATAGAATTTTTTAAAATGTGTCAAAAAATGTATGCCAAAGGTACAGGCAGATGTGTTATTATACATATTGAAATAGGGATACCGCAATCCCACTGGCTTTAGACGGTGGGTTAAGGTAGCTGGAAGCGGAGGTTTGTACTATACTTGCGTTATGGGAACGTGGAAATCAAAAACAGACACAAATAGATGTTGAGAAAATATATAGAAAATCAAGGGTAGGAAGGTGGCGACAGTGGGTGTTAAAAGCATATAAATACAGGATATATCCTAATAGTGAACAAAGAATTCAGATTGCAAAAACATTTGGCTGTTGCCGTTTTGTTTACAATCAGACATTGGCATATCGGAAAGAAATATACGAGAAAGAGAAAAAGTCAGTTAGTAAAACGGATTGTAATAATTACTGTAACAGAGAATTAAAGAAAGATTATGAATGGTTAAAAGAAATAGATAAATTTGCTCTGACCAACGCAATCTATAACATGGACACTGCATATCAAAAATTCTTTAAGGAGCATGCAGGATATCCGAAATTCAAGAGCAAACACGATAACCATAAATCATACACAACAAACTTCACAAATGGAAATATTGCGGTAGATTTTGAGACAGGGAAGATAAAATTGCCAAAATTAAAAGCGGTAAAAGCAAGGTTACACAGGGAATATAGTGGGCAGATTAAATCAGCGACCGTTTCGCAGGTTTCCAGTGGAAAATACTATGTGTCCATACTTGTAGAAACGGAGCATAAGGAACTGGCACATACAAATCATAACATAGGAATCGATTTAGGAATTAAAGATTTATGTATTACTTCCGATGGGAAAGTATATGAGAATCTAAAAATTATAAAAAAATACGAGAAACAGCTTGTAAAACTGCAAAGGCAACTGTCACATAAAGGAAAGAGAAGTAAGAACTATTATAAAACAAAGAAAAAGATAGCATTATGCCATGAGAAAATAAGGAATATAAGAAAAGATTATCTACATAAAGTTTCACATGAGATTATCAGCGAAAACCAAGTGATAGTTTCAGAGAATCTACAGATAAAAAATATGGTAAAAAATCATCATTTGGCAAAAGCCATAAGTGATGTATCATGGTATGAGCTGACAAGACAGTTAGAGTATAAGGCAAAATGGAATGGCAGGAAATACATCAAAATAGATACATTTTATGCTAGTAGTCAATTATGTTCTGTTTGTGGGTATCAGAATCCAGATACAAAAGATTTGTCAGTGAGGACATGGATATGTCCGAAATGCGGAGCAGAACATGACAGGGATATCAATGCCGCGGAAAATATACTGACAGAAGGATTAAGACAAATAGCATAAAGAAATATATAGGGCAGGGACTGCCCAAATTAACGCCTGTGGAGATAGTAGGTTACGAGGTCGATGAAGCAGGAAGCCTATTGGCTTAAGACAATGGGTAGTTCACTTTGATTCAGGAGAATTAATTATGATTAGAAAAGAACAGCTGCGTCTATACGCAATCACAGATACAAGCTGGCTTAACGGAGCCAGTCTCATTGATGTTGTTGAAAATGTATTAAAAAATGGAGCAACATTTTTACAATTAAGAGAAAAAAATGCGTCACATGAAGAAATTGTTGCAAAAGCAAAAGCAATTAAGCCAATTGCACGAAAATATGGAGTTCCATTCGTTATTGATGATGATGTGCAGGCGGCACTTGAAGCTGACGCTGACGGAGTACATATCGGACAGAGCGACACAGACTATATGACTGCAAGAAGTATTCTTGGAGATAATAAAATTATCGGCATGACCGCCAAGACAGTTGAACAGGCGAAAGAAGCTGAAAGACTTGGTGCAGATTATATCGGAACCGGTGCTGTATTTGGCTCAAGTACCAAAAAGGACGCTGTATTCATGCCCCGTGAACGACTGATTGAGGTTGCAGGTTCAGTTAATATCCCTGTCGTTGCAATCGGCGGTATTGATTACGACAACTGCGGAGAGCTTGCAGGTACCGGGATTGACGGAATTGCTGTTGTTTCAGCTATATTTGCCGCCAATGATCCTGGACTTGCTACGAAAGAGCTTTACTTAAAGACTGGCCGTGTATTAAATTATCACAGGGATTTCATATTTGACATGGACGGAACTATTCTCGATTCTATGCCTTACTGGAGAAATGTTTCCAAGGAATACGCCATGCAGTATGTAGACAATCTGCCTGACGACTTTGACGAGCGTACTTATGTAATGGACCTTGATGAATGTTCTGCTTATTTCCGTGATGAATTAGGTATAAACACTGATGCAGCAACTATGAGGCAGACTGCTGTGGATATTATGACAAGACACTACAGCACAGATATTCCGGCTAAAGACGGTATGCTTGAATTAATCAGACGCGAGCATGAAGCTGGTTCTTGCATGTGCATATTTACAAGCTCTGACAGAGGCTGTGTTGACGCTGCACTTAATCGTCTTGGAATTGCTGACTGTTTTAACAACATTTTTACAGTATATGATATTCCGTATAATAAAAAGAATCCGGAAAGCTACAAGCTTATCGCTGAGAAAATGCATTTTAAACCGGAAAACACATGGGTATATGAAGATGTTCTACACGGCATTGAATCTGCAAGACAGGGTGGATTTAAGATATGTGCTGTATATGATGAGGATTCTAAGAAGCATTGGAACGAAATCTGCGCACTTGCAGATGAAATAAGAGATATAAGAAATGATTGAGGATTAGTAATGAAGAAAAAAGTTGTTGTCGGCATGTCAGGGGGCGTTGACTCCTCTGTTGCCGCTTATCTATTAAAGGAACAGGGCTATGATGTAATAGGTGTGACTATGCAGATATGGCAGGACGATGCAACAGAAGCCGCTGAGAACGGCTGCTGCGGTATCAGTGCTGTTGATGATGCAAGACGTGTTGCCGGTCAGCTTGACATTCCATATTATGTAATGAATTTTAAGAATGAGTTCAAATGTAATGTAATCGATTATTTTGTTGATGAATATAAAAAAGGCCGTACACCTAATCCATGTATCGCCTGCAACCGTTATGTAAAGTGGGAATCTCTTCTTAAAAGAAGTCTTGAAATAGGAGCAGATTACATTGCAACAGGACACTACGCAAGAATCCACCAGCTTCCTAATGGCAGATACACTATATGCAATTCAGTAACTGCCAGAAAAGACCAGACCTACGCCCTTTATAATCTTACACAGGATCAGTTATCGCACACGCTTCTGCCTATTGGTGATTATACTAAGGATCAGGTCCGTGAAATTGCATCTAAGATTGGTATTACTGTTGCCAGGAAGCCTGACAGCATGGAAATATGCTTTATTCCTGATAATGACTATGCAGGCTTTATAACACGTGAAACAGGCTATACTTCTGTTCCCGGTAATTTCATTGACGTCAATGGCAATGTAATCGGAAGACATCAGGGTATCATACACTACACAGTTGGTCAGAGAAAAGGTCTTGGACTTGCTCTTGGAAAGCCAGCATTTGTTGTTGCTATACGCCCTGAAACCAACGAGGTTGTAATCGGTGATAATTCAGATGTGTTCTCACCTAAGCTTTACGCCAACAACCTTAATTTCATGTCGATACCTTCACTTGAAGGTGAAATGCGTGCCAAAGGTAAAATCCGTTACAGCCATGAGGGTGCTATGTGTACTATAAGAATGTTTGATGAAAATACTCTTGAGTGTACATTTGACGAGCCTGTTCGTGCCGTAACACCAGGTCAGGCGCTTGTATTATATGACGGGGACAATGTACTTGGCGGCGGAACTATTATTTAATTAATAAGGACAATATTATGGATAAACTTATATATATGGATAACGCAGCAACTACATCAACCGCACCAGAGGTTGTGTCTGCAATGCTTCCATTCTTTACTGAATATTACGGCAATCCTTCTTCTGTATATAATTTTGCCCAGAAAAGCAAGATGGCTATTGAAGATGCAAGGGAAATTATAGCTGACAGTATTGGTGCTGCTAAAAGCAATGAAATATATTTTACAGGTGGTGGAAGCGAGTCTGATAACTGGGCTTTAAAGTCAGCGGCATTCGGCCTTAAAGATAAAGGAAACCACATTATAACAACTAAAATAGAGCATCATGCAATTCTTAATACATGTGCATATCTTGAAAAGAATGGATTCGAGATAACTTACCTTGATGTTGACAGCGAGGGCTTTGTTTCATTAGAAGATGTCGAGAATGCCATCTCTGACAAAACAATTCTTATAAGTGTTATGTTTGCCAACAATGAAATCGGAACAATTGAGCCTGTCCGGGAAATAGGTGAGATTGCACATAAGCATGGCATTCTTTTTCACACTGATGCAGTTCAGGCTATGTGTCATGTTCCAATTAATGTCACAGAGATGAATATTGACCTTTTAAGTGCAAGCGCGCACAAGTTCCATGGTCCTAAAGGCGTCGGTTTCATGTACATGAAGAATTCTGCCAAGTTAGAGCCTTTCATACATGGTGGTGCACAGGAGCGTGCAAGACGAGCAGGCACAAGCAATGTTCCAGGCATTGTCGGCATGGGACAGGCTGTAAAGCTTTCCTTAGGTACACTTGATAAAGATACACATACAATTATTAATATGCGTAATTATATTGTTGACAGGATTCTTGGTGAGATTCCTGACGTTACTTTTGATGGACCTTGTATTGGCAGCCTGAAGCGTCTTCCGTCTAATATGCATTTCTGCTTTAAAGATGTTTCGGGTGATTCTTTACTTATTATGCTCGATATGAACGGTATATGTGCATCCAGCGGTTCAGCATGTGCTGCAGGCTCAATCGACCCTTCACATGTGCTTCTTGCCATCGGACGAGGCAAAGATGAAGCTAAAGGTGCTTTAAGATTAAGCATAGATAAGGATTTAACCAAGGAAGATGCTGACTACGCAATAGATGCACTGAAAGCCGCTGTTGCAAGGCTGCGTGGGTAAGGCTAAACATTATATCCGTAAATCTATATAATATGGTCTTACATCCAGCAATTTTCATTAAAACAAAGTGAGTTTTCCCATAAATTCATAAATAATATAAGGTTTATAGGTATATTCTATCACTTTTACTATATAAAAAGTCTTTAATGATACCAATATACCTATAAACAATCTGCTTATTTACAACTTATAGGCTTACGCAACAACTATCTATATAGATATCAGCATTTTTGACCTATAAGACAATTAAATATACGACTATCTATAGGTATCATGTTATATAGCATAATGCTGTATCATGAATCATCTGTAATGAATATCCTTCAGACTCCCCAATTCAAAGACAAAAACAATATAATCTTTAAAATATTTTCAAAAATATCATACAAACCTATTGACATAGTAGGGATAAGGGTTTATATTATCATCAACATCAAGAAAGCAATACATTTTTGAAATAAATTAAAAAGGATGGTAATTAATTATGGCAAAGAAATCTTACTCAGAAAGAAATTTAAAGTTTGAAACATTACAGCTTCATGTAGGACAGGAACAGCCTGATCCAGTAACAGATGCTAGAGCAGTACCTATTTACCTTACATCATCATATGTATTCCATAACAGCCAGCATGCTGCTGACAGATTTGGTCTTAAGGATGCAGGTAACATCTACGGACGTCTTACTAATCCAACAGAGGATGTATTCGAAAAGAGAATCGCAGCACTTGAAGGTGGTGTAGCAGCACTTGCTGTTGGTTCTGGTGCAGCAGCTTTAGCTTATGCTTTCCAGGCACTTGCTCATGCAGGAGACCACATCGTAGCAGCTAAGAATATCTACGGCGGAACATATAACCTTCTTGCACATACACTTCCAGATTACGGAATTGAAGCTACATTCGTAGATCCTTTTGATTATGACGCTATTGAAGCAGCTATCAAGCCTAATACTAAGGCTGTTCAGATTGAGACACTTGGAAATCCTAATTCAGAAGTTGTTGATATCGAAAGAATTGCTAAGATTGCACATGCACACAACATTCCACTTGTTGTTGATAACACATTTGCAACACCTTACCTTGTAAGACCTATCGAATACGGTGCTGATATTGTTGTTCATTCAGCTACTAAGTTTATCGGTGGCCACGGTACAACACTTGGTGGTGTAATCGTTGACAGTGGTAAGTTCGACTGGGTTGGCGCTGCTGATAAGTTCCCATGGCTTGTTGAGCCAAATGTATCATACCACGGTGTAAGCTTTGCAAAGGATACAGCACCAGCTGCATTCGTTACATACATCAGAGCTATCCTTCTTCGTGATACAGGAGCTACAATTTCTCCAATTCATTCATTCATCTTCCTTCAGGGACTTGAAACATTATCACTCAGAGTTGAGAGACATGTAGAGAACGCATTAAAGGTTGTTCAGTATTTAAAGGATCAGCCATTAGTTGAGAAGGTAAACCATCCTTCAATTTCTACTAACGAAGAACAGCAGGCTCTTTATAAGAAGTACTTCCCTAATGGTGGTGGTTCAATCTTCACATTTGAAATCAAGGGTGGTGCTGCTGAAGCACAGAAGTTCATTGATAACCTTGAGTTATTCTCACTTCTTGCTAATGTTGCCGATGTTAAGTCATTAGCAATACACCCAGCAAGCACAACTCATTCAGAGTGCAACGAAGCTGAGCTTCTTGATCAGGGAATCAAGCCTAACACAATCAGACTTTCAATTGGTACAGAGAATATCGATGATATCATTGAAGATCTTGATGAAGCATTCAAGGCTTTACAGTAATTTGCATCGACACATTCTTTACATATCCGACTAATGCTGATAAAATATATTTAATTAATTATTCGTGAATGTTTAGGAGGATATGTAATGTTTTGTCAATTATTTGGTAAATTCTTAATTGAAAAAGAGGTTATAAGCCAGGATACATACAAGTCTATAATGGATAAGCTTTCTGATTCAAGAGCAAAGCTTGGTGTAATTGCCGTAGCTGATGGCATTATTACTGAGAAACAGGCTAATGAAATCAATCATTTACAGACAACTAAAGATGCAAGATTTGGTGAGATTGCTATAGGAGAGGGATATATGACTGAAGAACAGTTAGATACCCTTCTTAAGAAGCAGGGAAGCGCTTATGCAATTTTCCTTTCTGTTCTTTCAGAAGCAGCAGATATATCAGTTTCGAAGGTTGATGAACTTCTTAAGGAATTCCAGAAGGAACATGGTTTTACTGATGAGGATATGGATGGTCTTAAGAATGATGATTTGGAGCAGATTGTTCCAATATTTGCCTTTTCATCAAAGTCATATGTAACAGATATATGCAGGCTTGCACTTGCTAATATTGAAAGATTTGTAACCTCTGATTTCTATATAGACAGAATTAAGCATATTTCACAGCTTGAATACAGATGTCTTGCTGGTCAGAAATTAGAAGGTGACCTTGATATTATTGTTGGTTTTGCAAGTGTTGGTGAACAGACAGCTATAGTTGATATAGCTAATGGATTCTCTCATAGCAATATCTCTAATCTTGGAATTGAAGTATATGATGCTGTTGGTGAATTTACTAACTGTATAAGCGGACTTTTTGCAACTGCACTTTCTAAGAAAGGCAGCAAGTTAGAGATTACTCCTCAGTTTGCATATGAAAACCAGTTTGCCAAGGGAGACGCTTATGTTCTTCCTATTCATATCCATGACAGCGAGGTTCTTCTCTTCATATCTGCTTCTGATGATACTAAGGCAGGAGATATGCCTGTTGTAAGAAAGATTATGGCTAAAGCAGGTGGCGAAGTAACATTAGACAGCAAGGGAACTGTAGTTATCGTTGATGACTCTGGTATGTCAAGAAAGATTCTCCGTGATATTCTTGAAGAAGCAGGTTATGCTGTATTAGCTGAGGCTACTGATGGATTAGAGGGTGTACTTGCATATAAGACTCATTATCCAGATATCATAACACTTGATATCACAATGCCTAACATGGACGGAACAGACGCACTTAAAGAGATTAAAGCATATGATCCTAACGCTAAGGTAATTATGATAACTGCTGCCGGACAGCAGAATAAAGTAATTGAAGCTCTCAAGCTTGGTGCAGAACGTTTCATTACAAAGCCTTTTGATAAAGATGAGATTCTTAAGAATATTGAAGAAGTTCTTGAAAGTTAATAAAAAATAATGGGATGATACCTTTAGTGATATCATCCCATTATTTTTTATTTATTCTTTCTAAAATGCACTTCTGGAACTGCCAGGCTGTCATATGTAACATGTGGCTTATCAGTATTATCCCCCGGAACCATATCTGATGAAATATCCACGTCATCATTATTGTCTGAATCTACCTTATGTATCTCTGGAATAGCAAGATTATCATATGACAGACTGTAATCCTTTTTAGATGTATTAACTTTATTTTTTACCCTTTTGAATATATTAAACATATTTTAACTCCCCTATACTTATAATATATTGATAAAGAATGTAATAACCAGACTATTAAGGAAATCTGCAAAAAGACTTCCTATCAGCGGAATAAGAAGATAAGCCTTAACCGATGGAACATATTTGTCACATATTGCCTGCATATTTGCCATGGCATTAGGCGTTGCTCCCATTCCAAATCCACATGTACCTGCAACAAGAACTGCTGCATCATAATCTCTTCCCATAATATTGAATACAATAAAATATGTAAATAAAACAATAACAATTATCTGTGCACCAAGAAGTATAACAAGTGGAAGAGCTAGTGATGCAAGCTGCCATAACTTAAGCGTAATCATAGCCATTCCAAGAAATAATGATAAACTTATACCTCCAAGGTCGTTAATTTCGCCCATATGAATAACAAGCTTTCCATTTCCTGCATATTCTGCAATGTTACGCATAAGCGCAGCTGCAATCATGGCTCCGATGTATATAGGAAAAGTGAGTCCTGTCTTCGTAAGAGCCCATGAAAAAATAGTTCCTATACCAATAGCAATAATAAGCTGAAATACGGCTGATGCATACATTCTGGAATGTCTTTCATGCTTCTTTTCATCTTCAATAAGAAGACTGTCATCCTCTGGAATTGCTGTATCTAAAAGGTTTTTCTTTTCAATAAGTCTCTTGCCTAATGGTCCTCCTACAAGACTTCCAAATATAAGACCAAATGTAGCTGCAGCAGTACATATTGTCGTTGCACCCTTAACATTAAAATCTTCAAGTACCGGTCCAAATGCACCCGCAGTACCATGTCCGCCAACCATAGGTATTGAGCCTGTACACATTCCTATAAGAGAATCAAGCCCCATAACCTTAGATAAACCTACTGCAACACCATTCTGTATAAATATAAGTACTATAACCAATCCTAAAAATACCACCATAGACTTTCCGCCCTTTTTAAGTACTTTAAGATTAGCCTGAAATCCTACGGATGTAAAAAAGAATACCATGCATACTTCTTTAAGTGTGTCATCAAATGAAAACTCTAGTATATGAGTAACATAACATATACATGTAAATATAGCAAACAACAATCCTCCTACAACAGGTGCCGGTATACAGAACCTTTCAAGGAATTTAATTTTCTTTCGTAAATAGCTGCCTAGAAGCAGTACAAGAACCGCAATAGCCAGCGTCTGATACATATCTAACTGAACCTTCATTAAATTTCTCCATTCTTTATAGCATTAACCTGATATACAGAATTAATTATTCTGTCAAAACATTGATGCCTCGCTCTGTATAATAAGCTGCTGCACCTGAATGGAACGGAATATCTACTCCATCAGCCGCCGTATTTATATCAAATGTAATATCAAGAGATGTAGCATACTTAAAATCATCAGCATGCTCATATATTGTCTTAGTCACATTCTTAATAACATCGTCTGAAAGTGACTGCTTTGCAATCAGAACTGCCTTAACACCAATAGTTGTCACATCAGAATCCTGACCATTATAAGTTCCTGCCGGAATAGTATATTTTTCGCAGAGAGAATACGCTGATAACATCTTGTCTATGCATTTGTCATCAAGACTTATAAGACGTATGTCACATTCCTTAGATAACTGTCCGATAACTTCTGTTCTTGTTCCTGCTGTACAGAAAAATGCATCAATTTCTCCATCTTTAAGTTTTCCAGCAGCTTCTGTATAATCCATATTGACCTTATTAATAAGTTCGTCAGTAATTCCACTCATCTTTAATATCTGTTCTGCATTCTTTTCGGTTCCTGACTCCGAAGCACCAACACTTACAGTTTTATTAATCAGGTCATCAATACCTGTAATTCCAGAATCTTTCCTTACAACAATCTGGCAGCATTCTGTATAAAGTGAAGCAACCGCTTTGTACCCCTTCTGGTATTTTTTATCAGCAAATGTACCAGTTGCATTATATGCATCACTTAACAGGTCTGCCTGGACAATAGCAAGGTCTATATAGCCATCAGATATAAGTCTTAAATTAGCAACCGAACCAGCAGTAGTCTTTGTTTCAAATGTATATCCATCAATCTCTTTATCTGCCAGTTGTGTAAATGTGCTTGCAATTGAATAATACACTCCGCCTATATCTGCTGCACCAAACTTCAAATTCTTACTATGCCCGCTACATCCCGCAATCACAAACAATAAACAGGACATTAATACACATAATATTTTCTTCATTCATTTATCCTCGTAACAATAATTCTTTTTCATAAACTTTGCCATCCTTTATGTACATTCTAGGAACACGCTTACTTACTGCACATGTAAGCTCATAAGGAATAGTTCCTGCAAGCTGTGCCATATTTTCAATAGGATTAGCCTTACCAAATATTTCTACTTCACTTCCAACATCGACATTCATCTTATCAGTAAGATCAATCATACACATATCCATGCATATCTTGCCTCTCTGTGGTGCTGGACCTTCTTCAGTCATAAGCTCATATCTGTTAGAAAGGCATCTGAAATATCCATCAGCATATCCATAAGGAACAACTCCCATTCTTGTCTTTCTGTCAGTCTTGTATATTCCTCCATAACTTATTGCTGTTCCGGCAGGGTAAGTCTTGATTGTGCTTACTGTTGTCTTAAGTGACATAACAGGCTTAAGTCCAAGCTCCTGTGCAAAATCTCCATATCCATAGAGCAGAAGTCCCGGTCTTACCATGTCAAGCCATGTTTCAGGATATCTTGCAACAGCACCAGTATTGGCACAGTGTCTTATCCTGAATTTCTTTCCAAGTTTTTTCTCAACTTCATCAATCACACTGGTAAACAATTCAAACTGATGCTTAGTATAGCTTTCATATTCTTCTCCAAATTCATCAGATACTGCAAAATGTGTGAATATTCCCTCAGCATCAAGACCTGGAAGAGTACAACCTTCACATATTCCTTCAACGCCACTTTCAAAATAATCTCCATCACACAGATATCCAAGTCTTGACATTCCTGTATCAACTTTAATATGAATCTTTAATGTACCACCACATTTAACAGCTTCCTCACTGTATTCAAGTGCCTTAGCCCTGCATGTTACAGCCTGTGTTATATTATTCTTAATAAGTTCAGAAACCTCTTCTTTAGGTGTATGTCCAAGTATAAGAACCGGCATTGTAATACCATTATGTCTTAATTCTACAGCCTCATCTATACTGCTTACTGCAAGATAATCTGCTCCAGACTCCTGTAAAAGTCTGCTCACCTGTACAGAACCATGTCCGTAAGCATCCGCTTTTACAACGCCTAAAAACTTAACATTTTCTCCAATTCTTTTCCGTAATGTTTCATAATTATGTGCAAGTGCATCCATATCTATTTCAGCCCATGTTCTTCTTAATGTTGAATCCATAATAATCTGCCTCCATTATCTAAACATATTTTAATATTTTACCATTTTATTGATGATTAGTGAATATTTTTTAAATTAATTTTAGGTTGACATTTTATAGTAATGTCAGAACAAAGATAAAAGATATCAGATTGGAGGAATTCATATGAAAAAGAACCTTTTTGCTTTATTAAATATATGTACTATATTATTAAGCTTGTTCTTAACAGGATGTTCTGGAAAAGAATCTAAGATAATATTAAACAGCTCACAGTCCGCATACATAGTATCTAATAATAATATGGTTCTTGAATCTTTCACTACTGAAGCCGTATTAGATGATGAAATCCCTGAACGCAGCATATCATGCTGGGGTGATAGCATGATACAGGGAGCTGGATGTAACGAAGCATATATATACTCTGATAATGGTATTGAAGACATATCTTACTTTACAACTCCATCTGCTCTGCGATATTTTACATCAATCAATACCTACAACTTTGGCGTAGGTGGTGAAAATTCATATCAGATTGCTTTACGTGCGGGCGGAATTCCAATATACACTGACCGTGATATCCATATAACCGACCACTCATTAGCTTATGTAAAATTTGTTGATGAAAATGAAGAAACAATCGATATGGATGACTACAGCGGATATGGATATGAAGATAACACATATCCAGACACAGTATATATTAATGATGTTTTATGTTATGTCGAAAGAGCCGATGATGGCTTATATATCTCTATATGTTCTGATGCAGACTACAATTCTGTAACTGAAATGTATATTAACGCATGGACAAGGGTTATTCCTAAAGCAGCTTATGATCACCGCAATGATATTCTTATTCTTGAGATGGGAAGTAATGGTGGCTGGGAGAATGATTATGATGAACTTATAAGACAATATCAGAATATAATTGATACCAGCTATTATGCTGATTATATAATTGTTGGCGATACTGATAATCCTGGAGAATCAGCTGACATATATCAGGATGTATACGATAGTAATGGTAATTATGCAGGACTTCATGCAACATCATGGGAACAAGCTCTGTATGATGCATTTGGAGAACATTTCCTTAACACCAGACTTTATCTTATGGAAAATGCATTATCTGACTGTGGACTTACACCAACTGAGAATGATATAATTGATATACAGACAGGCAATCTTCCTGAACAGATTCGTGCTGATTTCACACATTTTAACTCTTATGGATATTATTCCAAAGCCAAAGCTATATACTTAAAAGGTATAGAACTTGGCTACTGGAATTAATATTATTCGACTGGAGGATTATATATGAGAATATTATTAGTTGAAGATGACCGCTCATTATCAAGGGCCGTATCAACTATATTACAGAAGAATAATTACACCGTTGACTGCGTTGACAATGGGCAGCTTGCACTTAACTATCTTGAACAGGATATATATGACATGGTAATAATGGATATCATGATGCCGGTAATGGATGGAATTACAGCTTTAAAGAATCTAAGAAAACGTGGCAGCAACATTCCTGTTCTTATGCTCACAGCCAAGACCGAGATTGATGATAAAGTAGAAGGGCTTGATAATGGTGCTAACGATTATCTTACCAAACCATTTGACACAAGAGAACTGCTTGCAAGAATCCGTGTACTTACACGCTCTGAAAAACAACAGGATAATGTTATTACACTTGAAAATATTTCGCTGAACACAACTACATGTGAATTATCTTCTCCTTCAGGTTCATTTCTTCTTACTAATAAGGAATATCAGATGATGCTGATGTTCATGAATAATAAAACCCAGGTTATTTCGGCAGAACATTTTATGGAGAAAATCTGGGGCAGTGAATCTGATTCAGATATCAGCACCGTATGGACTTATATATCTTATCTCAGGAGAAAACTTGAAGCTTTAAAGTCTGATTATTCTATTGCTACAAGAAGAAATATGGGATATTATTTAAAAAATAACAACTAATATAAAGAAGGTATATAATGTCAAAAAACAATAAAGCATCTAATTATAATGAGAAAATGCTTACCCGCTTAAGAATACAATTTATAGTTCTTTCAATGGCAGTTGTAATAATTATGCAAGGATTTATTGTGTATACAAGTGTCAGAAACACATACAATAAAATGGTCGCTAAATCCGACCATCTCGTTTCATCTATATATATTAATATTTTAGACCAAAAACCAGTTAAAGCAGATGCCAGGTATTTCTATATTATATTTGATAAAAAAAAATACCCCAAAAACATTAATATCGATAACATATCTGATATTTCTGAATATAAGGCTTTGGCAATATATCATGAAGCATATGAAACCGGAGTACTTGATGGATTCTACAATGGTTACAGATACTGCATATATGAAAAAGAGAAACGTACAATTGCTGTATTCGTGCTTCGAAGTAATATGATAGATGATGTTAAGAAAACAGCTGTTTCTCTTATAGAATCATCATGTGCAGGTATTGCAGTCATGCTCCTGATTCTTATATTTACTTCAAAGCTTATCGTCATGCCTATTGCAAAAGCACACCGCAAGCAGAAAGAATTCATAACCTCTGCAAGTCATGAGCTTAAGACTCCGATTACAGTAATAAGAGCTGATGCTGATATATTACAGATGGATAATCCTGATAATGAATGGATTGAAGATATAAAGAAACAGGCAGAGAATCTTACGGCTATGACTAACAGTCTTGTATCACTTGCAAGAATGGATGAGCGCAACGGTCATATAAAACGTATTGCTTTTCCTGTTTCTGACCTAGCCGAAGAAGCTGTTCACTCTTATAATGCACTTGCACTTGATTCAGGTAAACATTTTTCCTATGATATTACACCTGATCTTACATGCTGTGGTGACGCATCATCAGTACGGCAGCTATTTACAATTCTTCTTGATAACGCATTTAAATATTCATCAGGTAAAGGTAACATAGACTTTAAATTATCTTCTTCAGGAAGCTATATTGTTTTAATCGTAAGCAATGATGTTGATAATATTGATAAGAACCTTACTGACAGAATGTTTGACAGATTCTACAGGGCTGATTCAACATCCGCTAAGATAACCGGATATGGTCTTGGTCTTTCAATTGCAAAGGCTATTGTTTCCGAGCATAACGGAAGTATTAAAGCCAAAATGGATGGTTCTCAAAGAATTATTATTAAAGCACAGCTTCATATTAAATAACACATATTGACCCAATATGTTATAATGAAAAAGAATTTAGTGTAATGCTGAATTCTTTTTTTGTAGAGTGGAAAATTAACATGAGGGGAGAAATATTCTATGGAACCAGATTACAATAACAACTATCATAACAGCTATCAAAGCGAGTTTAAGCCCAATGGATTTGATGACCTTCATCTTGATGATGAAGTATACGAGATTAAATCTGACAGAATTAATCCTGAAGATTTTTATCAACATGGTCAAAAGAAACAATATTCAGAAGTCAGTCTCAGGAACATGCCTGTTGTGCTTATTATAATCCTTGCCAATCTGCTTGCAGGCATTATGTGCATAATAGCAGGCAGTGATCATTTTGAAACAGGTGGACTTAATTACCAGTATATTCATAATAATAAAGAATATATAAGGCTTCTGACTTATATGTTCCTGCATGCTAATTTGCCACATTTTATTAATAATATGGTTGCTCTGTATCTATTCGGCTCAAGACTTGAACCCCGTGTCGGTTCTCTTCGTACTGCAATTATATATTTCGGTTCAGGACTTGCATCAGGTCTTGTATCTGTATATGTATCACACCTTATCAATCCCGATGTAATCCGCTTTGCTGCAGGTGCATCAGGTGCAATATTCGGTGTAATGTGTGCAACACTTTTTACTAATTTCAGTTCAAAAACTGATTCTAATAAGACAACTGTAATCGTATCTATTGCATTAATTGTTGTATATGCTCTTATATCTAATGGTGCAAATGTAGATATCCTCGGTCATCTCGGTGGTGGGATAGCAGGTGGTATTCTTGTATTCATTCTGTACCATGACAGTTTAGATGGTGCATTTTCAGGAACAGTTTCAACACTTCTTGCTGTCATACTCACATTAATAATATGTTTTATCGGTGTGACACGCGCAGGCATTGGTACTAAAGCCAGCGCAATGCAGGATTCAAGAATCGATACAGTAAAAGAACAACAGATATTTCAGGATGAATCTATAACCTTTGGTGAATGTCTGGATAACAAATGTACAGATCCCGAATGGACTATTTTCAGTTCTACTGATAATAAAAAGGTTGTAGAATTCAACGGTAAAGTAGTATATAATAACATGAATTCTTCATTGAAGATTCAATTCACATATGATGAATCCATCAGTTACTGGACAATTAACTATATGGGACTAAATGGTACTGCAATGGATAGTAATGGTGCAGCTCTGCTTCTTAATTATCTGTGCAGCGATTATTTAAATTAGGAGGCGATGTACATGTCTAAGCTGTTTAATTCTGATGACGATGATTTTGGATATCTTGATGATTCTATTCATATTAACTGGAAGAAATTACTGCCTGCAATCATAATTGTTGCAGCAGCAGTAATTGCATTAATAATTGTACTTATTGTTTCTTTCGGTCATAGAGGGAAAAAAGTACCTGCAAATGCATCTTCAACCGAAGAGACTTCGTCTGTCAGTGAAACAGATACCGACGGCAATAATACTTTAAGTGATAAGGACGAGAAAGAACAGGATCCTCAGTATTCCGACAATGATGGAGCAATGAATCAGGATGCAGGTAATGGTGCTTCTGTAATTCTTTCCAACAACACTAATGAAACATCAGATATCACTATCGGCGTAGATGTTTCCAAATTTCAGGGAACTATAGACTGGGCACAGGCTGCTTCATCAGGTGTTGATTTTGCAATGATAAGAGTTGGCTACAGGGCGCAGAAAACAGGCGTTATCTATGCTGACACCAATGCAAAGTATAACATGCAGCAGGCTGCCGCTAACGGAATCAAAGTCGGAGCATACTTCTTCTCCTCAGCAGTTAATGAAGCTGAAGCTATTGAAGAAGCAGACTGGGTTGCAGATTTTATAGCAGATTACAGCATAACTTACCCTGTAGCATTTGACTGCGAGGGCTTCAACACATCTGAAAGCAGACAGAAGAGCATGACTAAGGCTGAAAGAACTGCCGTAGCTGCTGCATTTTTACAGGAAATATATGATAAAGGCTATACACCTATGTTCTATGCCGCTTCATCTGAGCTTACCAATAACAGCCAGTGGAACACTGCCAGTCTTGAACAATCATTTAAGATATGGGTTGCACAATATCCGTCAACGCCTTATCCTGAGACTCCATCCACATCATATGCAGGAACATACAGCATGTGGCAGTATACTAATCAGGGCAGGGTAGCAGGAATTGGTACAAATGTTGATATTAACGTTGCATATTTTGGTTATTCTGAAAGTAACAGCTCTCTAAGTGGTGAAACTGCAGCTGCCGCATCGCCAGATGTAGAAGCAGGCATGGTATTCACGTCTGTTAATGATACCGTTACTGCCAAAGATGAAGTAAGGCTTCGTGACAAGCCTAGTCAGGATACAGATGCAACAGTAATTACAACTCTTGTTAATGGTGAAACAATTACACGGACTGGAACAAGCAGCAGCGGCTGGTCAAGACTTGTATACAATGGACAGACTGTATACGCTGTTACAAGTTACTTAACAACAGACCTTACACCTAAAGCAACAGAAAGTCCTACAACCGGATTTAACACGAAATTCACAGACTGTAACGATACTGTAACTCCTAAGGAAGAGGTTAATCTTAGGAATAAGCCTAGTGTGACAGATGCAGATTCTGTTGTTGTTGCAACTGCTAAAAAAGGCGAGCTTTTTACCAGAACCGGTTATAATACTGAGGTTGGCTGGTCAAGGGTTGTATATAACGGACAGACACTTTACTGTGTTACAAGCCTGCTTTCTATCCAATAAATTTAAAATGTCAGGAGAATTATTGTGAGTATTATAATCACTGATTTATGCAAAACCTTTGATGACAATGAAGTTCTTAAAAATGTCAATATAACCCTTAAAGATAATTCTATATATTGTCTTATGGGAGCTTCCGGAATTGGAAAAACAACGCTTTTAAGAATTCTAATGGGACTTGAACATGCTGATTCCGGCAGTATATCCGGTATAGATATCAAAAGTATATCTTGTATGTTTCAGGAGGACAGGCTTATTCCTTATCTTTCTGCAATAGACAATGTCAGAATCGTGCTTCGTGGAAAAAACAATAGGGATGAAATCCGTAATAATCTGTTATCAATTCTTCCAGATGATAGTCTTGATATTCCTGTAAGTTCATTATCCGGTGGAATGAAAAGAAGAGTTGCACTTGCAAGAGCATTATCATATCCCGGGAAACTTATAATACTTGATGAACCATTCACAGGTTTAGATAAGGATACTAAGTTAAATGTAATAGACTATATCTTAAAAATGCGTAATAACCGTACTTTGCTTATTGCAACGCATGGAACTGATGATGCTAATCTGTTAGGGGCTGAAATAATAAAGCTTGATAAAAATATTAATTAAACTATTAAAGGGAGACTGTCTTATCGCAATCTCCCTTGTTAATATTATGTGACTACATTTCTTCAATAATCTTTCTTGCAACATATACGCCACTTGCAGAAGCGTGTGATAATGAATGTGTAACGCCGCTTCCGTCGCCAATTATGTATAAGCCCTTATATCTTGTCTCAAGATTGTTGTCAATCTCAACTTCCATGTTGTAGAACTTAACCTCAACGCCATACAGAAGTGTATCATCATTGGCAGTTCCCGGTGCAATCTTATCAAGTGCGTAAATCATCTCAATAATTCCATCAAGAATTCTCTTAGGAAGTACAAGACTTAAATCCCCCGGAGTAGCAGCAAGAGTAGGCTTTACAAGCCCCTCCTCAATTCGCTTTTCTGTACTTCTTCTTCCTCTCATAAGGTCGCCAAATCTCTGGACAATAACACCTCCGCCAAGCATGTTGGAAAGTCTTGCAATACTTTCACCGTATCCATTACTGTCCTTGAATGGCTCTGAAAAATGCTTTGCAACAAGAAGCGCAAAGTTGGTGTTCTCTGTCTGCTTCTCAGCACCTTCATAGCTGTGTCCATTAACTGTTACAATGCCGTTAGTGTTCTCATTAACTACAATTCCATTAGGATTCATACAGAATGTTCTTACAAGATCTTCGAATTTCTCTGTTCTGTATACAATCTTACTTTCGTACAACTCATCTGTAAGATGTGAAAATATAACAGCCGGAAGCTCAACTCGCACACCGATATCAACACGGTTAGACTTGGTTGGAATCTCAAGCTTCTGACAGACATTTTCAATCCATTTGCTTCCGCTTCGACCAACGGAAACAATACATTTTTCACAATCCATGTACTCATCCTTATAGAATACTCTGTAACCACCATCAATCACCTCAATATTGCTTACAGGAGTATTAAAGTAGAAGTCTATATGGTCCTTCATCTCATTGTACATATTTTCAAGAACAACATAGTTAATGTCTGTTCCAAGATGTCTTACTGACGCATCAAGGAGCTTTAACTTGTTCTGCATGCATAAAGTCTTGAACTTAGTGCCTGCTGTAGAATACATGTGAGTCTCTTCGCCACCATGTGATGTATTGATTGTATCAACATACTTCATCAGATTGATTGCCTGATCCCTGCCGATATACTCATAAAGAGTTCCGCCGAAATCATTAGTTATATTATATTTACCATCTGAAAATGCACCAGCACCACCAAATCCGTTCATAATCGCACATGTTGGACATTTGATACACGATTTAACCTTCTTGCCGTCTATAGGACATTTTCTCTTCTCTAATGTGTTGCCTTCTTCAAACACAGCCACTCTGGTTTCGGGTGACTTTTTCATAAGCTCGAACGCAGAAAAGATTCCGCCTGGTCCGGCTCCAATAATAATTACATCGTATTCCATACATTATCCTCCTCGGAGAAATTTCTTAGGATATTATATCATAGAATGGAGGGTATGTGGTATAGCGTAAATATTAATTAGAGTATTTAGTATCAATTTAGTATCACAAACAGAACCACGCAAACGGAGTGTTCTGAATCACTTCGTTAAACTATGCTTTAGCGAAGTGATTACCATGTGACAAAATATTTAATCCTTTTAATAATATCCACCCAGACATAACTATTCTTAGTCATATCTGAGTGGATTCCCTATCATACATAATTATACAATTATGTCAACATGCATGTCAGCCGCCTCAAAACCTTTCTTAAGCTTTCGGCTAACTTTTTTAATTTCTGTATTGTATTCTTTCTTGTGATTATCTTTTTCAGATATTTTATCAGAAGCTTTTGTATCTGCGGTATCCTGTGTATTTTCGGAAGCATCAGTAAGTTCAGCATTATCAGCCTTCTCACTGTCTGTTATCTCATCTGATATATCATTATCTGCTGCATCCTGTTCTTTCTTTTCGTCATCAGTTGGCATACTCTGATAATCTGCGGATTTGACAAACTCAAGATGTGCAGCCTCAATGTTGTTAGTCTTTGCAAGTATTTCCTGGGCTTTCGCTAACTTGGCACTTTTAGGTATTGTCGGGTCATTAACGACACTGCTTAATGAACTCTCCAGTTCTCCAAGCTTTTGCAGCTTTACACGGTCAACCTCTTCCTTAGTCTTACACTGTCTGAGTTTTTCCTTGTAGCTTTCTTTTTCTTCTTTAGTTTCACGATATTTCTTTAAAGCAACAGGATCATTCTTTTCAAGATAAGATATTTCCTCAGGCGAAAGACTCCCACCTGACATAATCTTATTATCAATTTTCTGACGCTTCTGTGTTTCTCGATTATGTTCTAACTGGTCCTGAAAATCTGCAATCATAAACTGCTCGGATGTCCATGTAGAACGCTCGTTTAACTCCTGCTTAGATAAAACATTGCCAGATTCCTTTTTCTGCATCCATTTGTTGTTAAGCATCTGCAATTGTACGGTACTTGCTATTGTTCCTGATAATATCACTAGGCACACCCCCTGACATTATACAGAAAAGTCAACATTCTGACCCACATTCTTCTCCTGTGGAGTTTTTACTGTATCACTTAAGAAAAGCTGTTCCTGGTCTTTTATCTTTTCAAGAAGCTCTTCTATTGATGAAGCTGTCACTGTTACGGTCTCTGTATCGTCAGTATCATCGACATCCCCGGTCTCTTTACGTTTCTTTTCCAGCCGCTCCTCATTCTTTTTCTTTTCTGCCTTCTTCTGTGCTGTCTTCTTAGCTTCTTTCTTTTCTACAGCCTTCTTCTCAATGCGCTCCTTCTGTGCAGCACTTGACTTTTCAAGCACAGCAAAATATGATGCTGTACCATTATCATTAACCTGCATTCCAAAGCCCTTTACACTAGTTCCTGTTGCTGAAAGACTGCTTGCAAGCTGTGAGATTCCACTGGCAGCATTTGCAATAATTCCTTCATACTGTTTTCTGTAATTCTCATCAGAAGCCATTCTTTCAATCTTATCCTCATCAATAAGGACAACCATATTATTGGAATTAGCATAACCTGCAGCATTAGCCTTGGCATTCTCTTTCTGATCCTCACTTACAAGAATAAAGTTCATATTAGAGTACTTTTTCTTTAATTGTTCATAATATTTGCTTGCTTTCTCGCTTAACTTGGGATTGCCAATAGTCTGACCACTGACTTTCTTCTTTCCGCTTGTCTCATCGGTCTTAGTTGTCTCTGGCTTAGAATAAACAGCCGCTGTATCTGCATACGAACCGGCTATCTGGGAAAAATTCCCTGAAGATATACTACTCATAATTCATTCCTCCTTGAATGTAAATGTATTGGATAAAGTCATCCTTGACTTTTCTTAATATTATATCGGCATATTTACAAAAAAAATAATCGCATCACATAAAAAATGATACGATTACTTTCATTCTAATCATTCTTTTCCTTCTCTCTTCTTAGAAAAAGACAGACACATATAACAACAAAAACAACAGTTGCAGCTATAAGTATTGGCCATACAGGAATCGGACAGACATATCTTCTTATAAGCTTAAGTCCCTGATAAAGTGTATATACACCGAATATCGAGAATATTGCGAATGCAAGTGTATTAAGCAGTCCGTCCGGAGTCTTGCTCTTTAACAGATATCCGACTAACATACCAAGAATGTCAGCCGCAAAAAGTCCAAGTGAACATCCTATCCATACAACAAGAGCTGCACTCATACCTTCATTAGCACCAAATGTTATGGCTGTAAGCTGTGTCTTATCACCAAGTTCTGCAATGAAAAATGTAAAGAAAACTGCAAGTGGTGCAAACTTAATCTTTGATTTGCCACTGCCTTCTTCTTCGTCATCATCATCCCCTGCAATAGTTGATGCAGCAAAATAAAGAAATGCAAGTGCTGCAATAGTCTTTATAAGCCAGTCAGGAATAAATTCACTGACAAGCCCACCTGCTAAAACAGCAAGTCCGTTAAGTACAAGAATTGCTACAGCAGTTCCTAATATAATATCTCTTAACTTATATTTAGAAGTAAGAGCAATAAGCATGAGCTGGGTTTTATCGCCCATCTCAGCTATGAATTCAGTAAAAAACACTTTTAAAAACAACAGCATTTGTATGTTACCTCATTTATCTTATTATGATATAAACTGCATATATCACATAAAGTGCAACCATTGAAAAACCTTCGATTCTTCCGATTTTCTTCTTTGTTCCAGCAAATATCCATACACATATTGTAAATACAATAAGCACACACAAATCAATAATATTCTCAGTAATTATGCTGATTGGGCTGATTGCTGATGCAATACCAAGTACCATAAGTATGTTAAATACATTTGAACCAATCGCATTACCAAGTGCCATATCGACTTCGTTCTTTCTGGCTGCAACTATTGAAGTTACAAGCTCTGGAAGTGATGTTCCTATTGAAACTATTGTAAGCCCAATAAGTGTCTGGCTCATTCCAAGGTCACTCGCTATTCTTGAGGCAGCGTCTACGGTAATATCTCCGCCTACTGCAATCGCAGCCGCACCGCCAATAATAAACAGAATACTAAGCGGAACTGAAATCAACTTAATATCTTCATCAGAACCGCCCTCAATCTCGACTTTTTTGCCTTCTTTGCTTGCCTTTAGTGCAATCTTAATCATGTAAAAAATGTATCCTGCAAATGCACCGATAAATATTACACCATCAAAATGTCCAAGCATCATTCCTGACTTATCACCAACCCCAAGGATTCCTAAAATCAATAAAAGTCCTGCACAGATAAGTGAAAATGGGATATCTCTTTTTATTGTTTCTTTTGCAACATTTACTGTTGCAATCATTGCACACACGCCAATAACAACCATCAGGTTAAATATATTAGAACCGACTACATTACTTACTGCAAGTTCATTGTTGCCTGTAATTGATGCAGATACACTGACCGCCGTTTCTGGAAGCGATGTTCCCATTGCAACAATTGTAAGTCCAATAATAATAGACGGAACATGTAGTCTCTTTGCTACACTTGAGCTTCCTTCTACGAAAAAGTCTGCACCTTTAATAAGCAGCACAAATCCAATAATCAGGAACACAATTACAAGCGCAAATGGCGCGTTATTAATAAAATCACCCATATAAATCTCCTTATTTTTCTGCTTTTTCTTTTTTCCGAGGGATATAAAAAAACTCATGTATATCAACCAGATTCAGTGATATTGCACACTGAAAATAATTGATATACATGAGTCTCATTATTTAAGATTTGCCAGATTATACTCTCTATTATAATCAGAATGTTGACAAATCACACTTACGCGCTAACTACTCCCTCATGGAATATTAAGTTACTTGATAAATAATATCAAATATAATTATGTGTGTCAACGGATTATTTTTCTAATCTGACTTTTTCCCCATAGCATAATCTCCTTTTTATTTTGTTTCAAATGTATTCATAATTGCATCAACTTCTGTCTGAATTTCTTTCTTTAATGCTTCTGCCTGAGAATCATCTGTTATTATTCCATATATCGCAAATGATGATCTTGGTGTGCTAGAAAGATATCCGTATATATAACACTCTTTGTTATTAGCTGCTCCTGTTGTTTTAGCTGTGTATCTATATGCATCATGTCCATTTATTTTGCATGACTCTTTCTTTACGCATTCAACTTTTACATTCTTTAACAAATTAGGTGTTCCCATACATGTCCAATGCGATGAACCTATTCTCCCCATCAAGTCATTAAATGTTGCATCATATGAACTATCGCTTAACTTCTGGGTTTCATATCCACCATCCATAATTATATAGTAATTGCTACCTTTCTTTTGCAGATATCTTCCTATATCTGTTTCATATGTATAATCTTTAGGATACTTTACACTTCCATTCGGATCTAAACTATATGTAATCCAATCAGATGTATCTGCCTTAGCTTCTGTCTTTGCCTCTGTAGATTTATCAACAATATTACTTTCGCTTACTACAGTTGGTGTGTTAGTTTCTGCTTTATTATCACTTTTTCCACATCCAATAAAACTTGCTCCCATTGCAAACATTATCATACCTAATAAAACTTGTTTTCTCATTATCCTTTATCCCCTCTTATTAATTTAAGCAGATATTTAAACTGCTCTGCTGATTAAGAATATACCTTCCCCCCATTTTGTCAAGTTTTAATATATAGATGATACAAACAAAAATAACTTGTGAATAATTAGCTTTCTTTTGCACTGGCTCGGAGTTTTGGACTTCAGATTGCTTTATTACTGACTTTGCATAACTTCAAAGTCCAATCTTTCATGTCTAGCTAAGACTTTTGGACTTCTACATGCCTTTCCACCGCCTCAACGTCCAATCTGACAGACTTCAGCAACCCAATTGGACTTCCTCCGTGCCTCACTGCACTAAAAAGTCCAATTTCACGAATCAGCTTCCTATCATGCTTCTCTAACAAATACAAAGACCTACTAACGCGCTCATATGAAATTCGTTAGTAGGTCGTTTATCTGAATAACGCTAAAATTATAATACATTACTTAATTCTTATGAAATCTCTTTTCTTCCTCATAAGCAGGCTCACATGTAAGATTCATGCCCAGTCTCTTAAATGTATCCTTATCTACCGCTGAAAGAATAACTGTTGAATGAACATCACATGCATAAAGCTTAGGTATCTGCTTTAATGCCTTGTCAGCTAACGGATTGGCTACAACTGAAGATGAAAGTGCAATAAGAATTTCATCTGTATGAAGTCTTGGATTCCTGCTGCCAAGATAGTTAGTCTTTAAGGTCTGGATTGGACTGATTGACTCAGGTGATAGCAGGTCAACTGAATCATCTATTCCTGCAAGCTGCTTTAATGCATTAAGCAATGCTGATGACGCAGCACCTAACAGATCACCTGTTTTTCCAGTAACAATAGTTCCGTCTTCTAACTCGATTGCAACCGCCGGTTTATCACCGCTTTTTGCTGACTTTTCAAGTGCAGCATTAACAACAGGTCTTGAAGATGGTGTGATTCCTGCCTGATTCATTAAAAGCTCAATCTTATAAATTTCCTGACTGTTTACACCAGTTCTCTTCTGGTCGCATAAATATTTGTAATATCTTCTGATAATCTCCATATTAGAAGCATAACGGCATGCTTCATCATCAACAATACAGTTACCAGCCATATTAACACCCATATCTGTTGGTGACTTATATGGACTCTCACCGGCAATAAGCTCGAACATAGCATTAAGCACAGGGAATATCTCAATATCTCTGTTATAATTAACCGTTGTTTTACCATATGCTTCCAAATGGAAAGGATCAATCATATTAACATCATTAAGGTCTGCTGTCGCTGCCTCATAAGCAAGATTAACAGGGTGCTTAAGTGGAATATTCCAGATTGGGAATGTCTCAAACTTCGCATATCCAGCCTTAACACCATGCTTATATTCATGATAAAGCTGTGAAAGACATGTAGCCATCTTTCCGCTTCCAGGACCAGGAGCAGTAACAACTACAAGTGGTCTGGTAGTCTTAATAAATTCATTCTTTCCGTAACCATCATCACTTACAATCTTGGCAACATCATTAGGATATCCGGCAATCTTGTAATGCTTGAAATTCTTGATTCCATGTGCATCTAACACCTTGATAAAATTATCAACCTCTGGCTGCTGGAAATACTTAGTGATGCAGACACTGCCTACAAAAAGTCCATATTCCGTAAATTCATCTATAAGTCTTAATACTTCCTGATCATATGTAATTCCGTAATCGCCACGAATCTTATTACTTGCAATATCTTCTGCACTTATTGCAATAACAATCTCAGCCTGCTCCTTTAACTGTAAAAGCATCTGAAGCTTTGAGTCCGGCTTAAATCCTGGAAGAACCCTTGAAGCATGATAATCATCGAACAGCTTTCCGCCAAACTCAAGATATAACTTATTGTCAAACTTGGCAATTCTCTCCTTAATATGCTCAGACTGCATTTTTAAATATTTGTCATTATCAAATCCTATCTTCATAATCTTATTCCTTTAAGTAAATTTCTTTAATAAAATTAACATAAATCACAAAATTTATCCAGTTCTTTAGTGACAATATTTTTCGTTTTGAACTTCGGATTATTGTATAATCTGCCTCGTGCCATGACTAAATCCACGTTACGAAGTGCCCTGAGATCATCTAACGGATTATTCTTAGTTACAATCAGGTCAGCACATTTACCGGCTTCAACAGAACCCGTATCATCACCAATCCCTGCCATTACTGCACTGTTAAGCGTAGCTGTGTATAATGCACATGCATTGCTTACACCTACATATTTGTGGAAATAATAAAGTTCTCTCCAGAAATCATACTGTGTAATCCATGGACAGCCAACATCATTACCAAGTACGACCGGAATGTCGTTTGCAATTGCTGCCTTGGCACATTCCTTGATACCCTCAAACACGATATTGCCATTATATTGTTCAACCTCTGATGCATTAGATACACTTCTGTCAAAAAGTGCATATGGCAGTGCAGGTGATAATGTTGTGCATAAAAATGCATTATTCTCCTTAAACAAATGTATTATCTCATCATCAGGCTTTGCTCCATGCTCTATTGAATCAACACCATTTTCAAGTGCAACCCTTACACCCTCTGGCGACTCTACATGTGCAGCAACCTTGTATCCAAGTGTATGTGCCTTATCACATACAGCCTTAACCATCTCAGGTTTCATCTTAAGCTCACCAGGAACACCCTTAGCCTTTGCGTCGAGTACGCCACCTGTAATCATAAGCTTAATAAGGTCAACATTCTGGCTTTTTGCAATATCAACCTGAACAAGTGCTTCATCTATATTGTTAGCAGCTACCGCAACCGAACCAGCCATATGTCCACCCGGCACAGAAATTCCTTCATTAGCTGCAAGTATTCTTGGTCCGTCAGCCTTGCCATTTCTGATATCATCCCTTACTCTTGTATCAAAATCCGCCAGGCCACCGACAGTTCTTATAGTAGTAACTCCACTCATAAGCTCTGTTTTTGCAAAATCCTTTACAACCTTATACGTCACAGCCCTTGAAAGTGCTGTTCCCATAAGCAGCTTAACAGTCTTTTCATTATCTCTCTGCTTTTTCTGTGGCTTTCCATTGCCTGCAAGATGAACATGCATATTAATAAGCCCCGGCATAAGGTATTTACCCTCAAGATTAATCTCCTTAAAGCCGTCTGGTACAGTGTTACCCTTCACAACACCAGTAATCTTGTTATCTTCAACAAGCACAGAATGACCATCCAAAACTTTCATATCCTTAGTTCCATCAAGGATATGTCCATTAGTAAAAATGTATTTCATAACCATCCGCTCCTTGCTTTTAGCATAATCTTAGATTATTTTACCACATTTTCACCAATAATGTCACATGAAATAAATGCTTTCTAGAATAGCATCACAACAGCATGCACAACAAATGCCATCACCCACGCAATCAGGCACTGCCATACAACCATTATAACAGCCCATTTCCCGCCAAGCTCACGCTTTACTGAAGCAATTGCTGCGATACAAGGTGTGTACAGAAGACTGAATACAAGCATTGCGGCTGCACCGGCTGTTGAAAGTGCTGCCTGTATGCCTGTCCCGAAAAGTATCTGCATTGTTGATACGACACTTTCCTTTGCCATGACACCACACAGCAAAGATGTACATATTCTCCAGTCACCAAGTCCTAAAGGTGCAAATACAGGGGCTATTATTCCCGCAATAAGTGCAAGTATGCTATCCTTTGAATCTGTAACAAGATTAAGGTGCAGATTGAAGCTTTGTAAAAACCAGACAATTACAGTTGCAACAAATATAACTGTAAATGCTCTCTGCAAGAAATCCCTGGCCTTTTCCCATAATAACTGCAAAACATTTTTCATGCCTGGAAGTCTGTAATTAGGAAGCTCCATAACGAAAGGAACAGCTTCACCTTTAAACAATGTTCCTTTGTAAAGCAATGCCACAAGAATTCCCATAATAATTCCAAAGAAATATAAGCCTCCCATTATAAGTGCACCCTTTCCCGGAAAAAATGCACTGACAAAGAATGAATATATTGGCAGCTTGGCTGAACAGCTCATAAATGGTGTAAGAAGAATTGTCATCTTCCTGTCTCTCTCACTTGGAAGCGTTCTTGTTGCCATAACCGCAGGAACAGTACATCCAAATCCAATCAACATAGGAACAATACTTCTTCCTGACAGACCAATCTTTCTTAACAGTTTATCCATAAAAAATGCTACTCTTGCAATATAACCACTGTCCTCCATAAGTGATAAGAAGAAAAACAGTGTAACAATAATCGGCAGGAATGAAAGCACTGAGCCGACACCTGCAAATATTCCATCTATTACAAGACTGTGAATAACCTTATTCACGCCTGCCGCTGCAAGTGCATTGTCAACAACGCCAGTAAGTGCATCAATACCCATCTGCAGAATATTCTGTAAAAATGCACCAATCACATTGAATGTAAGAAAGAATATTGCAAGCATAATTGCTACAAAGCAAGGTATTGCCGTATATTTTCCAGTAAGAATCTTATCAATCTTCTGGCTTCGTATTCTTTCTTTACTTGCCTTAGGCTTAACAACATTAGCTTCACATATCTTCTCTATAAATGTAAATCTCATGTCCGCGATTGCCGCACTTCTGTCAAGACCTCTCTCATTCTCCAACTGAAGTACAATATGCTCAAGCATTTCTTTTTCATTCTCATCAAGCTGCAACAGTTTTAATATAAGAGGGTCACCCTCAATAATCTTACTTGCTGCAAATCTTACTGGAATATCAGCTCTCTTTGCATGATCCTCTATAAGATGAATTACTGCATGTATACATCTGTGTACTGCTCCTCCGAAATCATTCTCATCACAGTAATCAGTTCTTTCCGGCTTTTCCTGATATTCTGCAATATGAAGTGCATGCCTTATAAGCTCATCAACGCCTTCATTCTTGGCAGCAGATATAGGAATAACCGGGATTCCAAGCATATTTTCCATGCCATTAATATCAATAGAACCTGAATTGCCTACTACCTCGTCCATCATATTAAGTGCAAGAACCATAGGCACATCCATCTCTAAAAGCTGCATTGTAAGATACATATTTCTCTCAATATTAGTTGCATCAACAATATTAATAATCGCCTTTGGCTTCTCATTAAGCACAAAATTTCTCGAAACAATCTCCTCACTGCTGTACGGAGACATAGAATATATTCCCGGTAAATCCGTAACTGATGTATTCTCATGTCCCTTAATCATACCGCTCTTGCAGTCAACCGTAACTCCCGGAAAATTTCCGACATGCTGGTTAGAACCGGTAAGCTGATTAAACAGAGTTGTCTTTCCACAATTCTGGTTACCAACCAGTGCAAATGTAAGCTTTGTTCCTTCAGGAAGCTTTTCTCCATCTCCCTTAGCATGGTATTTACCAGTCTCACCAAGTCCCGGATGGTCAGACTTATATATTCGGTCTGGTCTTTCGTGTTTTCTTGTACGCTCATCTATAGGATCAATAGTAATCTCTCCTGCATCGGCAACTCGAAGTGTCAGTTCATAGCCATGTATCTGTAATTCCATTGGATCACCCATAGGTGCCAGTTTTACAAGCGTAACCTCCGCCCCGGGAATTACGCCCATATCAAGAAAATGCTGTCTTAATGCGCCTTCACCACCAACTGAGGTAATTCTTGCACATTGTCCAATCTTAAGTTCATTTAACTTCATGTGTGTTTTCCTTTTCTAAATAATCTGCCCAAATCATTATTGATAATTCTTCTCAATATTTATTGTAGCACATATGACAAGTGCAGGACACCCCTTAATTGGCATCCTGCACATTTTTCTTAATATTCAACTTCACTTCTGTACGGAATAAATCACTTCGTAGTCGCAATCATATCCGCAATCGCCCATCTGCCATCATATTTCACGAAATAGAATGTCGAATCAATAACATCTTTTCTCGCACCACCTGCGGTAAGTGTCATATTCTTTGTAAATGCAATATGGCATGAATAGCAGTCATCATTATATTCAATATAATTATCAACTGTCACTCCTGTATACGGATTTCCTGATAATGTATGGTCACTGATAAATGTAATATCTGCACTTGAAGCATAATCTTTCGCAAGATTCCAGTAATAAGAATCCTCGATAAGATACTGCTGCACTGTTGCAAGTCCATGACCTGAACCGCTTAAATCATTAGTAAGGAAATTATCCCATATTTTTGCCATATTAAGAGCTTCTTCTTTTCTTTCTGATGGCATATCGACAGAATTGCCACTTGCAGCTACAGATACATTTCCCTTAGCATCTACATTTGCAGTAACTTCACTGCCTGATGCATTATATATCTTAATCTCCGGCTTATTGACAAATCCTGTCAGCTTATATTCAACTGACTTTGGCATTGTTACATACTTCGAAACATTCACAAAATCAGGATTCTCTGTAACCTTACCAGTCTTGTAATCATCTGACACAGTTATTCCATTAACTGTAAATGTATATCCTTCCGGAATTGATACAGTATAATCGTTAGTCTTTGCTGAAAATACAGGCTCAATTGATTTAACCTTCCAGTCAAACACTGTGAGTATTCCAAGAACAACATGCTGGTCTTTAGCTTCCAGAGTCATTCTGGCAACCTTCTTGTCATCAGCATATATGTCATACATAGGCTCTTCTGTATTATAACTGCCCTCTGATTTCTTATATGTATAGTCAGTTGTACCATCTAATTCGGACATGTACATATTGACAAATGTATCTTTTCCCTCAAATTCACTGCTGGCTGGAAGCTCAATATTATCAGCCAATGTCTTATCAGCAGCCATCTTTGTAAAGTCATTAAGGAAATCATTCATTACCTTGTCCGACTGTGAATTCTCATATTTCTTAAGGCATGAACCTGTATATGCAATCATACAGATTGCAAGAATAAGAAGAATCACTGCATATACGGCAAGCCCTGTCCAGTAATTTAATGGTATATTGATTCCACCTATCTTTATAGACTTCTTAGCATTATTTTTCATATCTACACAGTTCTCCTTCCAATTACTTAGGCATTACGACAAATGCTGTTGGCAGCTTCCATGATGAATTCTGATAATAAAATGTTACGCTTGTCATCTCATAGCCACCGTTATATACCATTGTTGAAGAACTTCCGCCGTCAAGGTTGGCTGCATTGACTGCTCCATATTCCTGCATGACTGATATCAGGTCTGACGCAGTTGCACCAAGATGTCCTGAAGCACCTCTTCCGTCAGTAACTAAGAGAAGAATTGCACCGTCAGCTCTCTGTCCGATTGCTGTTCTTGGATTAGCCCCACTTCCCTGACCTTTTAATACTCTTGCTTCATTGTTAATAATAAGCGGAACAAAATGATTATTAGAATCAGAGCTTTCCTCCTGGAAAGCAACAGCATCCCTGATTCCGGCTTCATTAACGTAGCTTTCAAAATCTGCTGCCGACATACCATCTATATCTTTAACAACTAAAAGGTTATCCTTATTAAGTCCGATTAAGTAAAGACCTGAGAGTGCTGAAGGACTGTTATATGTAATCTTACCGTCCTGCACTACAATTCCAAGTGGTGAGCCGCCTCTGTTTCCTGATGAAACATACAGACCGCCGTTAACTCCTGCAATAGCTCCTGCTCCGCTTACAATCTCATGAAGCTCCTTACCGTAATCTCCCCATGGGTATGTAGTTCCGACCTTAACCTGTGACGGATCTTTTATAATCAGCATTTTTCCAAAGAATGACCTTCCTGAAATCTCAACCATTCTTATTCCATTCCCATCAAACTGCTCTACCTCTCCGTTATTATCAACCGTCTGTGTATCTGTGTCTGTTGATATATTAATGAGAGATGTATCAATATCTGAATCCATTGACTCCATCTTATTAGCATTAATTACCTCATTAATCTGCGCATCTGTACAGAACCACGAAGCCAGAAACTTCATCTGACCTGATTCAAGAACTGTTGATATAAAAAGATTTCTGGCTGCAGGTGCTGAATCGCTGCATATTCTCTTAATCATAATGAATAAAGTTCCCACCAGCATTACTATAGTAACAAGTACCACCAGTAATACTCTGCCTATAATTCTGGCAATTTTCTTTCCCATAATTTTCTCCCTATTCTGTGTTATATATTATTCCAGTCTCATTGCATTAGATATCACTGAACCTGAAATACCGAAAACATTAATTATTATATCACTAATATGGCAGTGTTTGCCATATATAATTTGAAATACTCGTCGCTGTCCGCACGGACAGCTCATATGCCAGAACTGCGTTCTGGCATTGTCACGACGCTCCTCGAATGTACAAGAAGAAGTCCCAGCCCATGCAAGCATGGCTGTCACTTCTTCTTGTACATTCTCATCGCTGTCCGCGCAAAAAAAGAGCGACGGCAGATTAGCTCTGCCATCGCTCTCTTTAAAAATATGAGGGAGAAAAAATGTTTTCTTTACTCCATCATAATACAACATACTTTGTAATATGTTAATATATATTATATAAAGCATTTCTAAAAAAAGTATAAAATACCATTCTTCTTATTCTGGTCGTCCAAGATAAAATCCCTGCACTAAATCAATACCATTATCCCTTAAGAATTCATACTCTTCCCTAGATTCAATGCCTTCAGCAAGCACCTTAATGCCTCTCTTATGGAAGCTGTCTCTATAATAAAAATAATACTCCTGCTTATCAACATCATTCTCAATATCTGTTATAAGGCTTCTGTCAAGCTTAACGATATGCGGTGCAAATATATCCACTGCCATCATATTATTATTTCCTGTTCCAAAATCATCAAGTGCAATATTAAAACGGCTTCTGTTAATATTATTTTTCTTGGACTGCCATTTATCAATGTCAAGAGCTGTATATTCAAGAATTTCAATTATACCTTTATCACCAAGAACATCGGAATAAAATTCATCAAAAACAGCCTGTTCCTCTGCAGTGAATGATTCCGCAGGAAATGAATTAATTGCTATATATGAATGATATCCTCGCTTTGCATAACACTGTACCGCCCCAAATATGGTTGCAACCTCAAGTGTATGCAAATCATTCTTTGCCCTGAACTCTTCAATTAAATCCATAACCAAAATATTCTTAGGTCTCATTAAAGCCTCATATGCATATATATCCTTGCCATTCGGATAAAATATAGGTTGAAATGCATAACTTATTTCCAGCTTTGCAAGCTTGTCTTTAATCTCTTCATCTAGCGGAAAAATGCTGTAGTCTACCATACTTTTGTCAATACCCTCTCACATTATTTACAAATCACATAAACAGATTTTACCGCTTTATTACATTCTTTGCAACTGTTATATTCATTCACAATCAATCATAAATAATCATCATAAAGGTGTAAGTTCTGACATTTTACTGCATGCAATTCTGAAGTTTTCTATCTTCATATCAGAATAGCTGATAACAAAGCTATGGCTGTATTCATCAGTATTATTATGATAGTACTCAGATAACGCATTTATATGGATGCCTTCTGCCTCAAGTTTTCTTTTTACCTCATTATCAGAAAGTAATGTATTAAGTTCAAGAATAAAATGCAGTCCTGAATCAGCCTCTCTTACTCTTCCAACACATTTGAACGGCTCCTCTTTAAGTACCGAAAGAACAGCCTCTCTCTGTTTCGTATAATACAGCCTCATTCTGTTTAAATGTTTCTCAAAATATCCTTCTTCTATGAATGCAGCAAGTGCATACTGCTCGAAATTAGATACAGTACATGCATAAAAATCAAGTTTTTCCTGATATGTTGCGGCAAGGTGTGGTGGCAGAACCATATAACTGATTCGAATTGTCGGTGTCAGTGTTCTTGAAAATGTATTCATATATATAACCTTTTCACTTATATCTATGCTTTTCATAGTCGGAATTGTCTTTCCTGTCATACGGAATTCTGAATCATAATCATCTTCTATTATATATCTGTCCGGCTTTTCATTAGCCCATGCAAGCAGTTCAAATCGCCGGCTTACCGGCATTGTTATACCTGTCGGATAATGATGTGTAGGACTTATATGAACAATATCTGCCATACATTCTCTTACCGCTTCCGGTTTCATTCCTTCATGATCCATACCGGCATAACAGAATTTAACATTATTACTTGCATATATCCTGGCAATCTTAGAATATCCCGGATCTTCAACACAATACACTTTATCTCTTCCCAAAAGCTGTATAAGAAGACTATACATATATTCCGTTCCAGCGCCAATGATTATCTGTCCGGGTGTTACCTTCATATCACGAAATGAAGCCAGATGCATAGCAATCGCTTTTCTTAACTCCCATGTTCCTTCTCCCGGAGAAATTTTCATAAGATCATCCTGCCTGTCTGTTATAACACGTCTCATAAGCTTAGCCCATGTTGCAAATGGAAAGCTTCCAGGATCTGTCCTGTTTGATGATAAATCTGATTTATATCCAGTCTTCTTCTTTGCGGTAATTTCAGGAACTTCATATTTTACCGGCTTTATCCTTGCAACACCTGAAATATCCGATACATAATAGCCCTTCTTAGGAACAGAATATATATATCCTTCACTCATAAGCTGTCCATATGAATTCTCTACTGTTATGGTGCTTATTCCAAGATTGACAGCAAGCGTTCTCTTTGAAGGAAGATGCTCACCCTTAACAAGTCTGCCTTCTATTATATCTTTTTTGATACATTTGTATAAATATTCATATATTGATTCTTTTCCAATGTTTTCAAACGAGTATGTCAACATAATCTGACCTTATTTCTTTTTCAGAAATCTCCCTTTATATTAATGTCAGTTATTATAACATGCCTGATGAAATGTAGCAAATATTCTACAAATATTACATATATTTCTTATCTTTTCTGTTACACAAGATATAGAATACCACATTTAACACAATTCCAAAAATAGTTGCTACAGGAGCAGCCAGACCAATCTTAGTAAGGCTCGCATCAGGCTGTATACTCATATAATACGCAAATGGCAGACGGACAAGCAGTGTCTGTGTAAGGCCCTGAATCATTACCCATACCGTCTTGTCATGACCATTAAAATATCCAATCATACTGAATAATATCGCAGTAACAATCGTCTCTAATGCAAATCCCTTAAGGTAATCATATCCATTCTGGATAACAGCCTCGTCAGTTGTAAATATTGCTGTGAGAAGGTCACCCTTAAACATCACAAACAGGAATACTATACAGCCTATCACAAGTCCAACACCAATACCGGCAAACATCGTCTTCTTTGCTCTCTTTTCATTGCCTGCACCGACATTCTGTGAAACAAATGACGCCATTGACTGCATAAGTGAGCTTGGTATGAGCATTGCAAAATTAACTATTTTACATGCAACACCATATCCTGACGATGCCTGTAATCCCAGTCTGTTAACGAATGCGCATAAAGCAAGGAATGAAATCTGTGTAAGAAATTCCTGTAATGCAAGTGGAAGTCCGACCTTTAATGCTCTCCTGCAATGTCTGTTAATTGAGAAATCTTTCTTAGTTATCTTAAACGGAAGTTTTCTCTTAAAAAGTAATACAAGTGCAAATACAACACTTACCGCCTGTGCTGCGACTGTCGCAATAGCAGCTCCGGCAGCATTCATGTTAAGTCCTGCAACAAGAACAAGATCACCCACAATATTAATAACACATGCGACTGCAACGAATATAAGAGGTGATTTGCTGTCTCCAAGTCCCCTGAATATTGCTGAAAGAAGATTATATGCAACTATAAAGAATATTCCTGAGCCACATATTTTTACATATACAGATGTAAGACCTACTGCTTCTTTCGGTGCCTGCATTATAACTGCAATCTGTCTTGAAAAAATAATCATAACAACGAAAAGCACCACTGAAATCATTGTAAACACAACAATAGCTCCGCCTATCAGAGCGCCTATCTGCTCCGGTCTTTTCTCACCAATATATCTTGCAATAAGCACTGTAACCCCCATTGCAAACTGTGTTATAACAAATGTAACTAAATTAAGTACCTGGCTTCCTGTCGATACTGCTGAAAGGCCTTCAGTAGTTCCAAATCTTCCAACAACAAGCAAGTCAACTGCACCATATGCTGCCTGTAATATTAACGCCCCAAGTATTGGCATCATAAAAGGAATCAGCTTCCCTAATATTCTTCCCTGTGTAAAATCTGATTTTGAATTATTCAATGTCAACTTTCCTTTCGCTCATCACCTTGTAGAATTTTTTAATAGTTTCGATCATAGAATCAGCCTCTTCATCACTAATATCCGTAAGATATTTGCTAAGCCGGCTGTAATAGTCAGCATCATATTTCTTAGACAACTCTTCGCCCTTATCTGTAACCGTAATATAAGTTATCCTTGCATCTTCCTGTGAAGTAGTCTTCTTAAGATATCCCTTAGCTTCCATTTCCTTGACAGTACGGGTAACACCTGGTCTTGGCAGATTAAGCCAGTCACTGATGTCCGAAACCTTGACACAGTCATTTCTCTCTAACAGATGATGAATCACATCAATATACTGGATATAAGCAGGTGCAACCCCATCTGGCAGCTCCGGCAGCAGTTCCCTAATCCTTTTAGCCAGGTAACAGGCATCCAGCATTCTCTTAATCTTGTCTGGTTTCATAATACATTCGTCTCCTTAAGCTATATAATTATAGAATTGATTATCTTTGTTAATTATCATAGGTAATTATATATGCATATTCTTGTGGCGTCAACATGATTTCTATATAGAGATTCCTGCTTATCATTGTGAAATAAGCTTAATTTTGCTTATAACCTCTTGGTTTATGCCTCTTTTATTTTCATGCGGATTCTTTTATGTGATTTTTATTTTCGTATAGATTTATTCATGTGGAATTGCCGTTCCTATATATATCATTTTTCATAAACATATATAGGTACTTTTTCACTCATTCCGATAATTTCCAGCAAAAAACACCTATAAGACGAGTCCCATGAACTGTCTTATAGGTGTTTACAGAATAATTATCAAAATAATACATGATTTTTTCTTATTTCTACCTATAAATCCGCCGATAATACGACTACAAATAGGTATCACATCAAAAATCATACATAAGCCACTATCAGCTTATAACTTTTCATTATATTATTTTACTCCAAGCCCCTTTTCGAGATCCTTAAGCATCATATCAAGTGCCTGAATTCCACCCTCTGCTGTATACCATACATTAGGATTTTCAAGATAAACAATATGATTATTCTTATATGCAGGAGTTGATTTTACAAGATCATTTTCGACTATTTCCTTTGCAGATGCTGCACCTGCAGTTCCTATAGCCTTATCTCTGTCCATAACAAATATATACTCTGGATTCTTTGCAACCACTGTTTCAAAAGAAGCCTCATTTCCATGTGTTGAAGTATTTCCTGTTGCTCCAAGATTATTGAAGCCAATCTCATTACCTATAATTGAGCATCTTCCATCATTGCCAAGAATATTAAAGCTTCCGCTTGTTGTCATTCCTACAAGAGCATTCTTTTCGGATGCAATATTCTTTAAATTGTTAATTCTGTCATTATACTGATTAACCTTATCTTCAACTTCGTTTTCTTTACCAAATATAGATGCTATTGTTTTTGCATTTTTCAAAGTACTTTCAACAAGTCCGATACTGCTGTCTGTTGAAAGATATACAACAGGAGCTATTTCACTTAACTTATCATATGAAGCTGACAATCTTCCACCGATAAATATTATATCCGGTTCACATTCCATAACTGCTTCAATATCAGCTTCTTTGATTGTACCAAGATTCTTTATGCTCTTGTTTTCTGAATACTGAGAAAGATAATCAATGCTTGTCTGTGCCATTCCAACAACTTTGTCACCAACACCGATACTATCTATTATATCAAGAGCAGCAAGGTCAAGAATTGCAATTCTTTCAGGATTATATGGAACCTCAAGCTGTGTCTGCTCTTTCTGTCCATTTAATGTTGTTATTGTTACGCTTGTTGGTTCTGTACTTCCCTCTGAACTATTATTATCCTTACCTGTCTGGTTACCACACGCAGTAAGTGAAAGAACCATAAGTGCCATTAATAATATAGCTGTGATTTTTTTCATTATATGTTATCCTCTTCTATTTTTATTTTTCTGTACAATGCTTCGCGACTGACATCATACATATATGCTAAAGCCCGCATGCAAGGCCTGAAGCCATAATAGATTAATAATATATTGACAATGGTCTGCCCTGTATATTCATTATTTCAAAATCGACATTATATATCTCTGATAATACTTCTTTGGTCATAACCTCATCAACTGTACCAAATTTGGCAACCCTGCCATCTTTAAATGCACATATATAATCAGAATAAAATGCCGCATAATTAATTTCATGTAAAACCGTGACAACCGTTTTTCCAAGTTCATCACTGAGTTTTCTTATAATTTTCATAAGATTAGTTGCATGATATATGTCAAGATTATTCGTAGGCTCATCAAGAAGAATAAATTCTGTATCCTGTGCTATAACCATCGCAATATATGCACGCTGTCTCTGTCCTCCAGACAGCTCATCTATAAATCTGTTTCTGAATTCATTAAGTTCCATGTATTCAATTGACTTATTAATTATATCTTTATCCTTATCAGTAAGCCTTCCACCTGAATGAGGAAACCTTCCAAATGCAACAAGTTCTTCAACTGTAAGCTTCATCTGTATGTTATTACTCTGGGTAAGTATTGCCAGATGCTTTGCAAGCTCCTTACTTTTCCAGTCATGCATTGACTTTCCTTGAAATTCAATGATACCTGCATCATTAGCAATAAGCCTTGATATCATTCCCATAACTGTAGATTTTCCCGCTCCATTAGGTCCAATAAATGATGTAACCTTACCTTTTGGTATAGAAAAGCTTACTGAATCCACAACTACTTTTTTGTCATATTTTTTCAACAATTTATCTACAACCATTATTGTTCTCCTTCTAAGTATTAAGCTCTCTTTCCTGCAAGCAGCAGATACAGGAAATATATTCCTCCACCAACTGTAATAAACACACTTACAGGTATTGCATAGACAAACACCCTTTCAACTATAAGCTGTCCAAATATAAGTCCTATCATTCCAAATAATGCAGCCCCCAGTATTAACTGTGTATGACGGTATGTTTTTAACATCTGTCTTGACAGATTAGCGATTATCAGACCAAGAAATGATATTGGTCCAACCATTGCTGTAGCAACCGATATACATAATGTCACAGCAAGCAGAAGTCTTCTTATACATCTGTCATAATCAACTCCAAGATTAACAGCCTGCTCTTTTCCAAGTGTAAGTACATCAAGCATTGCAAGTTCTTTTCGGAATATCACAATAATTGCTGCAATAATAATCAATGAAAAAATTATTATCTCAGAATTAACATTACTGAAGCTTGCCACTAACGAAGTAAGAAGTGTGTCATATTCATTAGGATCCATTATTCTTGTCAATGTACTTTGTATACTTGAAAAGAATGATGTAAGAACTGTTCCAATAAGCAATACATAAAGAACATTATGATTAGTCACCTTAAACAGATAACTATATATAAATGTTGCTACAACTCCCATTATTACAAGGTCAAGTGCAAAGCTCATATTTGCATTAATAACAAGCATACTGCCCGACCCTAAGAAAAACACTACTGCTGTATGTATTAATGTATAAAGCGAATTCATTCCTAAAAGACACGGTGTAACAATAGTATTATTTATAACTGACTGAAACACTATTGATGCCCCACCTATCGTAAATGCAGTTATTACCATTGCAATAAGCTTGGGATATCTTATTTTGAATGCAAATCTCATAAGTCTTTCATTATGAAATTTAACACCAATTGTCATATAAGCTGCCATTGCAAGCAGAACGATAATAGCAAGAATAATCAGTTTATATATATTTCTTTTCCTGTTCATTATTTACCTCTTTCTGCTCATTAAATAATTTAATATTCACAATTTTTCTTCCATGCTTAAGTCTGTATATTAACAGTGCTACAAATATCAGACTTCCAAGTATTCCAACTATAAGTTCAATCGGAAGCTCATACGGCATAATAATAACTCTTCCGATAATATCACATACCAGAACAAACAAAGCTCCAAAAAGCGCAGTGTCAACAAGAGTTCCTCTTATCTTGTCGCCCTTAAACATTGCAACCACATTGGGAACAATCAGTCCTATATAAGAAATCGAACCAACAACCACTATTATTGATGCTGTAATCATCGCTGCTATTGTAAGTCCTGCAAAAAGGACCAAATTATATGCAACTCCAAGATTCTTTGAGAAATCTTTTCCCATACCCACAATATTAAAATGATTAGCAAATATGAATGCCAGTATTACTAGTGGCACGGTCAGATAAACTATTTCATATCTTCCCTTTAATACCATTGAAAAATGTCCTACCAGCCATGTTGACAATGCCTGCGTAACTTCATACTTGTAAGCAAAGAAGTTCGTTACTCCCCCGATAACATTTCCAAACATTATTCCGACAAGCGGAACCATGACAATGTCCTTATACTGTATTCGCTGTATAAACCAGACAAAAATCCATGTACCAAGTATTGCGCTGATAAATGCAAATATCGCCCTGCCCCATATCGTGGCATCCGGCACAAATATAAGTGCCAGAAGAATTCCAAACTGAGCTGATGAAATTGTTGCTCCGGTTGTTGGCGAAACAAATTTATTCATGCACAGCTGCTGCATTATAAGTCCTGCTACACTCATTCCTACTCCTGTACACAAAATTGCCAGAAGTCTTGGAAGTCTTGATATCACAAAGACTTCCATTGACTGTGAATCCAAAAAAATATTTTTTATATTAATATCAATTACCCCTATAAAAAGCGACACAACAGACAACACAAGTAGAAGTATCGCAAGAGTCAATGTAATTATATTTTTCTTAATAAATGTCTTTATCATAATTACCATCATTCTCCTTTTTCACTTACTATTGTTAGAATGTACTAACTCATATCCTTTAAAAAACAGCATTAGTAAATGCTGTGAACAACGGTGATTATAAATAAGCTTATCTTTATTGACAAGAACTTACTTTTTTGTAAGTATGTCAATATTATTCTTCGTTCCATACATTCTGGAAAATGAATGGGCATTATTAACTATTTCACATATACCTGAATATTCAGGATTTATCTCATAAACAACAACTTTAGGTGGTGTACTTACTAATACATGTTTTAATATCAGACCACTTTCTTCCATTTCATTAAGCTGTGACATTAAAACCTTTGGCGTTATACTATCTATATTTTTTTCGAGCATAGAAAATCTGTTATCTCCATTCATAATATGCCATAAAATTCTTAATTTCCATTTTCCACCAATAAGATCATTCATCATAACAAGATTGCAGTCGTACTGTTTTTTCAGTTTCATTGTTACCTCCTTTTCCTACTGCAATGGTGTTTTTGCATAAAAAAATACAGTGAGTCCCATTACAGTCGGATTTATGCTGTAATGCTACTCACTGTTTGTTAGTATATTATTAAATTATTTTTGTATTGTCAAGAAGTAAATTTTGGTTTTATTCTATGGTTTTACTCTACATTTTTCAATGCATCCGTCTTAGGAATCTTAGAAATCTTCACAAGCTGAAGCACAGCAACAACCGCATAGCATACAATTCCAAGAATAACCATCTCAACAAAACAGCTTCTTCTTACCATATAAGGAATATATCCAGTCATCGAAGTGTACAGATATGATGAAAATGCCCATTTAAGCAAAGCATTTACTATAGGTACAGAAACAACCAGTGATATAACTACCATAATTGAAGTAGCTACAATATACAGTCCGCCTATCTCTCCATTCTTAAAGCCAAGAATCTTAGTCATAGAAATTGACTGCGCATTCTTTTCAATAATCTGTTTAGATAACAGATACATAAGAAGCACGAACATTATAATTCCAAAATACTTCAGTATATACATCATCTCGCCCATTGAAACCTTCATCTGGTTAGACACTTTGATAAGGTCTTCATATGTAACTATTGAAGCAACATATTTATCATCAATATCTGTCAGCTTCTTGTCTGTGAAGTATCCAGTGAAGTAATCATCAGCCTTGTCAAATGTATCAATAAAGTTTTTTCTTGTCATGAATACTGCAAGTGCAGCATCATATTTATAACTTCCTGCTATTGTGAATTCATACTCATTATCTGAATACGGATCTTTCAGTTTAAATGTATCACCCTTTTTTAGTCCGTATTTGACCATTACACCATTAGATACAAGTATCTCATCATCCTTGATATCCACATCAACATACCTGCTGTTATCCTGAATACCATATATCATAATATCATCTGTCATGTATTTTTCATCAGTTGTATCAAGCGATGTCACACAGTACTTTTCTGCACCAGAAACATCAGTTTCTGCCTGACTTTTTAACACATACTGATAATCACATATCTGTGACTTCTTAACAACATCAGCATAATCATCAATAAGCGGCTCAAACATGATACTGAATACAACAAGTGCACCTGCAATCAGTATTCCTAAGAACAATGTCAGATAATTAGGTATATTCTGGAACATTATCCTTAATCTGAATCTTGTCATGAAAGGAAGCTTGTGGCTTAACTTTATAAGCTTCTTTCTCTTTCTGTTAGTAAGCTCATGTCTTAAGAATTTAAGAGGAGAAAGCCGAAGCTTCTTTTCAAGCACAATAAGATTAACAACAAAAATAATAATAATTGGAACAACTGTCGTATCAACAAATGCTTCTGCATTAAGCAGTGTCGTGTAAGTACACAGGCTGTAGCTGTTATAATACACATTTACAAAAAACTTTTCCAGAAGAGTGTAGCCAAGTATATTACCAACAACAGCAGCAACCAGTGTTACAACAACAGGAAGGACCATGTAATGTCTTACAATCTCACTTCTCTTATAACCTGATGCGCGAAGAGTTCCGATAACCCCTGCCTCCTGACTGATTGTGTTAGATGTTGTAACAGCGAATACAAATGCAATTACAACCACTACAATATAGTCAAAAAGCATAATTGTTGCCTTATCTGACCCCATATCATCTCCTGTGAAATTAATAGCCTTGTTAGTGTATCTTGGAAGATAATCAGAAACACTGATAATATCCGTATTACCACTCATTATAAGCTTTGTATCATATTCTTTGATAATATCGCCAAGATTTTCAAGAAAATCTTCAGAAGCCTCTTTTTCAGCCTTATCTCCTGTAACCTCTTTGTTATATTTCCATGCATAATTATATTTGACATGATTACTTGAAACATTTTCAAAGCCCTTATCAGTCATAACAGCAATAGAAAAATTAGTTGCGTCAAACATCATATCTGAATTATTTTCGAAAAGGCAGCTGTAATCAGGAACTGCAACAAAACCGGTAACCTTTAATTCCTTTCCTGCGAGCTTAATTGTGTCGCCTATCTTAATCTTCGCATTCTGTGCATACATACGGTCAAGTGCTATTTCATTATCGGCAGCAGGCATTTCGCCTTCCATAACGCACTCAAGATTAACCTCTGTCCTGTCTTTATACACTCTGATTGTATCACCGCTGTCAGCCTCATCTTCCTCAAAATATCTTAAGTCGTAAAGCTTGCTGTCAGTCTTATTCTCAATATCTTTTATAAGAGAACTGTCAGGCTCTTTATCTAATGTAAAATGTCCATCTTCAAGATTATATTTTTCAAAGCCCTCATCATATGAGTGCTTAACACTGTTGTCTGCTACAAGGAATCCGCTTACTAACGAAATCATCATAACCATAAATAAAAATATAACAAGATATTTACCAAAGTCATGCTTTAATTCTCTTGGCAGACGCTTATTTAAAGGATTTCTCATACTTATCTCCTCTCTTACCATTCAAGGTCTGCTGCTGCAATCTTATTATCATTAACATAGTTCTTACGGATTCTGCCATCTCTTAATGTAATAACCCTGTCTGCCATATTTTTTATAGCGTCATTATGTGTAACTATTATTATAGTATTACCGTACTTCTTATTAACGTCTTCAATAAGCTTTAATATATCCTTAGATGTGTTGTAATCAAGTGCTCCTGTAGGCTCATCACACAACAGGATATCCGGATTTTTTATAATAGCTCTTCCAATTGAAGTTCTCTGCTGCTGACCGCCTGATAACTGGTTAGGCTTCTTATCAGCGTGATCTGAAAGTCCTAATGTATTAAGAATCTCATCTGTATCAAGTGCCTTGTCACTTAAGTAAGCACCAACCTCAATATTCTCTCTTACAGTAAGGTTAGGTATAAGATTATACATCTGAAAAACATATCCGAGATGCTTTCTTCTGTACTGTGTAAGACGCTTCTCATTCATATCAGCTGTCTTTTCGCCATCTATTGATATGTAACCTTCGTCTGCATCATCAATACCACCAATTATATTAAGCAGTGTTGACTTACCAGAACCTGATGGACCAAGTAATACAACGATTTCCCCTTTATTAACTTCTATGTCAATACCATTCAGTACTTCCACCCGGCTCTCGCCTTCTCCATAATGCTTTTTGATTCCCTTAATCTCTAAAAACATATATACCTCCTTCGTGTACGCCCTCTTATATTATTATATGAACACTTATTCATATATTCATTATATTAGCACTTATTAATTTTGTGTCAATATATAAAAATTCATCATTAACAGGCACAAAAAAAGTAAGCATTGGTTAGAATGCCCTAACCACGCTTACTTTATCACATTTTACTATATAATTCACCACTTCTTATTGATAAAAGTTATCAATAGTTTCGCAGCATTTTATTTATCTTTATCAGCCAGCTCATCAATAAGCCTTATTGATTCCATAATCATACTGTCACAATGTGCCTTTTTTTCGCCACCCTTTAAAGCATTATCTCTTAAAAGGTCTGCACAGTTAGTCATTCCATCGTGATTATCCCTGATAGTTCTCTGAAATGTACCAACAGCAGCCGGACTGCTTACTCCTAATGCTCCAAGCACCATAAGTCCTCCGGTAATTGCGCCACATGTACCACCACATTTCATACCACCGCCGAAATTACATCCAAGGCATTCTGCCTGTGTCTCACTCAATCCCAGATCATCAGCATAAGCCATCATAATAGTTTCTGCACAGTTATAACATTTTTCAGGTGAACGGAGTTCTTTAGCTTTTTCTATATGTCTGTTCATATCTTATCCTCATCTTTCTGAATTATATCCGTTACTGTTCCATAAATGCGAACTTCTTCTTTCTTACCCTGATAAAGAAGAATACACTTAACGCGACTGAAGCAAGCTCTGCAATAGGCCATGCCAACCATACAAGATTAACATTCCCTGTTTTCGAAAAAATATAAGCACAGGGCACAAGGAATATGATCTGTCTTACAAATGATACAAGCATGCTGTATATACTGCTTCCAAGTGCCTGAAAGAACGAACTGCATATAATACATATTCCTGCAAATATAAAACTTATTGATATCGTCCTTAAAGCAGGAACGCCCATTCGTATCATATCTGACGATGCACTGAATATTGACAGCATTGGAACCGGGAATATCTGAACTGCAATCATAAAAAGTATCATTATTATCTCTGCATACATTACTGCAAGCTTAAGTGTCTGTATAACTCTGTCTTCTCTCTTGGCCCCATAATTAAAAGCTATTATAGGAACCATTCCACTGTTCATACCAAATATTGGCATAAATGCAAAGCTCTGCAACTTAAAATACACACCAAATACAGCAACCGCTGTTGATGTGAATACAACCAGAATCTTATTCATGCAGAATGTCATAACAGAACCAATTGCCATCATAATAACTGATGGAATTCCTATGAACAAGATATTGCAAATTCTTTTTCCTGATGGTCTGAATCCCTTAAAAGTAATATGTATCTCTTTATTAACCTTAATATTAAATATCACTGCCATAACGGCTGCAACAATCTGGCCCGCAACCGTAGCTACTGCTGCACCTACAATACCAAGCTTTGGTGCACCAAACAGACCAAATATAAGTATCGGGTCAACAATAATATTAATTATTGCACCTGTACCCTGTGTAATCATGCTGTAAAATGTTCTTCCTGTAGCCTGTAATAACCTCTCAAATATCATCTGGAACAGACAACCAAAGCTGACTATAAGAATAACTGAAAGATAATCATAACCATAGTCAGCTATCACTTCATTAGCACCCTGAATAACAAAAAACTCTCTGGCAAAGAAAAGCCCTATGGCAAGAAATATTATATAGCTGCAAGCCGTTATGAATATACCCTGCACAGCCATCTTATCAGCTTCTTCATGCCTTCCTTCTCCTAATGCCCTTGAAAGCAGCGCATTAGTACCTACACCCACGCCACCTGCAACACCAATCATAAGATTCTGCATTGGAAATGCCATTGAAACCGCTGTAAGCGCTTCCTCACTTATTCTTGCAACAAATATACTGTCAACAATATTATACAGTGCCTGTACAAGCATTGATATCATCATTGGCAGAGCCATATTAATAAGCAGCTTATTAACAGGCATTGTACCCATTTTATTTTCTTTCATTGTATTACTCATAAAATTCTTCCCCCTTATTCTCCTCGTCAAAATATTCGTATTCTTTCATATTATCTTTGGTTTTATTCTGCTCGTCAATAGCATTGCCAAGCCCCTTTAATGCTGAGAAAGGAAGGAATATCTTAGCCCTGCTTTCCATATCCATTCTTGGTCTTTTACTCGGCACCGGCCATTTCATATTGATTATATCATCATATTTTCCCATAAGCTATGCCCTGTGACCTCCTATCTGCCCGTTCCTTTCAATTGCAGTCGCTTTGCTCTGCAGATTATTAGCTTTCATCACCGCATTCTTACCGTATTTTTTCTTAATATCAAGCATTGCATGCTGCATCTTCTTTTCGCGTTCAAGCTGTGTCTGGTCTGTAAACATGTCAAACTGTTGAAAACCATCATTAGTAAGATTGGCAACTGTAAGATTTAACTTTCGGATATACAGCTTTCTGTCAGTATATTTGTCATATATATCAAGAAAAGCTTCTCTTAACTGTTTTGATGAAGATGTACATGTCGTAAGTGAAACAGATTTATTAAGTCCTTGTGGAACTTCCCTTCCATATCTGTCTACATGGATTTCACCCTTGTAAGTTCCTTTATCAACATTTACCCTGTCATAAGTTACATTTAACGCAATCGAATCGGTCACAAAACCTTTATCAACTAAATCCAATGCAAGCTCATCTGCCATCTCTCCAACTACAATTCTTGCGTCTTCAAATGTATATGGCTCTTTTAACACCTGTCCTGAACACAGGCTGCTCGCCTTGGGCTTATATTTCTTAATATCTGCAATTGTACACGGTTCATATCCCCATGCGTGGTCTATAAGAATCTCTGCGTCTACACCAAACTGCTTATACAGCCAGTCCTCATCTTCAAGGGACATTCTCGCAATATCACCCATAGTCTTTATCCCATGTTTTTCAAGCTGTCTTGATATTCCTGGTCCAACCCTCCAGAAGTCAGTAAGAGGTGTATGACCCCATAACATTTTTCTGTAATCATTAACACTTAATTCTGCGATACGCACGCCCTTGCTGTCTGCCTGTATATGCTTTGCAACTATATCCATTGCTATCTTGCACAGATACAGATTAGGTGCAATTCCTGCCGTAGCCGTTATCCCTGTCGTATCATACACATCCTCTATAACTTTTGCGGTAAGCTGTCTTGCTGTCATATTATACAGCTTCATATAATCCGTTGCATCAATAAATACTTCATCAATACTGTATACAGTTATGTCATCCTTGCTGAAATATTTAAGGTATATAGAATATATCTTTGATGAATATTCTATATAAAGCCCCATTCTTGGAACTGCTACTATATATTCAAGCTTTTTTCCTGTGCGTTTCTCTATTTCTTTTGCCTTCTGTTCTACCTCAAAAAGCCTGCTTCGTCCGGAAAGTCCATATTTCTTAAGAGAAGGAGTAACTGCAAGACATATTGTTTTGGCTGTTCTTGATTCATCAGCTACAACGAGATTAGTGGTAAGCGGGTCTGATTCTCTTTCAACACACTCAACACTTGCATAGAATGATTTAAGATCAATTGCAATATACACTCTTTCCATTACATCCTCCTATACTTAATCCTAGAAAAAGACACACCAGCATATACCAGTGTGTCTTGTAGTTTCATAATAATTCTAGCCAATTTTCATTGCAATATTCATTTCCATGAATACTTCCGAATCATCTGTAAGTAATGGTATTGCAATGTTCTTGGCATACATCGTATCTATCTTTCCAGTTCCCCGTCCAACAGTTGGAGGAGTAATATCAATGCCTATATTTCTAACTGAGAATACTGTTGCAGCATTACCCATTATCATATTACCAAGCTCGCTTATTGCACTTATAGCCATATCGTCTAATTCCGGAACAGGCATGCCCATCATCATACGCGAAGCAATCTCACACGCTTTCTTTTCATCTATGGATAATACAACCTGACCTCTCATCTCTCCGGTTACACCTATAAGGATTACCACCGTACCCTCTGTCAGTTCAACCATTTTGGCATATGGCTTTCCTATTTTTAATTCCACCTGACAGGCGTCTTTAACTATTGCAATCGCAGCCTCTAAAAATGGATTAATATAATTAACATTCATATCTGCCATAGAACTTCCTCCTTCGCCACATGCCCTGCTATATCTAATCAGCTATTATCTTTTTCATAATATCAAGTGGAACATAATAACTCACACCTAATGGATTAATAACTATTCCTGATGCACCAATCTCCGTCACTGACTTCAACAGTTCCATATATGTATATAACATATTCTCATGTTTATCAAAATAGCATTTATCAAGCTCTATACCATCTGTAAATACAGGAAGTGCCAATACCTGCTCGCCTTCTTTATGCTCTACCTTATCAGTTATATCCACATAAGGATGTGCAATCGAAACAGAATCATCTGTTTCTTCCTTAGTACAAGGAACCATAAAATCTGCATTGCGAAGTGCTACCTTTAAATCTGTCTCTTTAGATGCAAGAACTGGTGAATTATCATCAACTTTATCTTTTCTGAATTCCTGAAAGAAAGAAATAAGTGCATTCTGTAATGCAGGGTTAGTAACATATTCATCCTTAAAGAACATATCATATGTTGCAATTTCTTCTCTTGATATAGTAAGCATATTGTCCCTGCCATCTATAAATCTGATATTCTTAATACCATTTCTGTACATATGTCCAACTTCAGACATAATACCCTGACCATCTTCTATGCCAAATGAAATACTGAAGCCATATTTTTTAAGTCTTTCTTCAACTTTAAGATGATTAGCATAATCATAAAGTACAACAATATCATTATCTACAACATATGGATAGCCTGTATTATCGCAGTATATAGTCCATAAATGTTCTGCATTCATAAGCTTTTCAATAACAATTTTACGGTAAATGTCATTAAGCCAGCTAAAGTAACCAGCATCATTAACATTCTTCTTTTCTTCCGCTTCATTAATTAATGCAGGAATAATTTTTGTAAGTACTTCAACACTGTCAGATAAAGCAAGGTTCTTAATATATTCACAGCCCTTATCCTCATCTTTAAAAATATGTCTTGTAATATCCTGTGCCTTTGTCGAATCCATTATATTCTCCAATCTTTTACTAGCTAAATCTTATACTGACAGAATACCACAATATTGATATTCTTTCAATAAATGATGTTTTAATCTGCCTTAATCAAAGCATTTTTTATAGAATCAGAATCGCTATTTTTATTCAGTAAAAACATAAGCATTAAACGTGCCTTATATGGTTCTAAATCTGTATAATAAATATTATCCGCTGAGTTGTCTTTAATCTTGGTATCTAAAACATCTTTACTGCATGTGATAACCACCGGCGCAATATTCTTCTGTGATATAATTTCATAAGTTTCACTTGATATATCAGCACCAGCTGTTGATGGTATTATTACCATTCCATTGCTGATATAAATTTTCTTGGATAATTCATCCATGTTAGCACCTATATAATCATAGAAAATATCTACATCAGGCAATGTTTTTACAGAAGAAACATCAAATACATCAGATACATTTTTGTTAACCATACAATCCTGTGGCAGTGATTCTGCCTCTCCATTAATATATGACTTAACCTGTGATATAAGTGCTGCCTGCTTTGTATCATCATTAAGATTCTTAATTATAATCAACGGCTTTTTATCCTCAACAGTCAATGATATAAAATATGAAATATAATCAATATACTGTTCTTCTCCAATAAGTATTATTCCCTTTGTCTTATCGTCGTCTATATTTTCATTAATTTCTTTAACAGCCTTTAACATACCAGATACTGAATAATCTGACATCTTATCTGTACCCAATATATATATTCCATGATTTTCATTATCTTCTTCTGATAAAATCTGTTCATCAGAAGAAGTATCATTATTTCCTGTATCATTCTGTGATTCAGTCTGTTCCTGCCTTGTCTCATCCTGACTTATAACATATTTCATTGGATTACCAAACATTGAACTGCACCCTGTCAACATTAAGGATGCAATCACGAAACCTGACATTGTTATACAAAACTTTTTATTAATCATTTATTAACCTCTTGCAGAAACATTTGTAATCTGTAAACCTTACCTGTATCAGATTATAGTAAGAATTCCAAGTGATTTAAGAAGAAGAAGGAATAAAAGAATTGGAGCAACCCACTTTACCATAACTGTATAAAGGCCCTTTCTTCCCATCTTAATTCCTGTTTTCTCAACTTCATCTATAACAGTCTTTGGCTTAAGTATCCATCCAATAAGGATACATGTTCCTATAGAAACTATTGGCATAAGTACATTATTGCTGACATAATCCATAATATCAAGCACCTGTGCATGTACTCCGTTAGGGAGCTTAATATCAAATAACAGTTTATTATATCCTAAGCATACGATAACTGCAACAGCTATACCAATTACAGTTTCTATTGCTGTAGCCTTGTTTCTGTTTAACTTAAATTCATCCATAAAGCTTGAAACAATAGCTTCCATAATTGAAACTGCACTTGTAAGGGCTGCAAAGAACACCATTGCAAAGAATATTGCACCAATTACATTTCCTGCAAATCCCATAGAATCAAATACTTTAGGAAGCGAAACAAACATAAGACTTGGACCTGATGCTGTCATTCCATCTCTTCCCATGAATACAAATACAGCAGGAATAATCATTACACCTGCAAGAAATGCAACTATTGTATCAAATAGCTCAATCTGGTTAATTGACTTTCCAAGATTAGCATCATCACTTACATATGAACCATATGCAATCATAATACCCATAGCAACACTTAAACTGTAGAAAAGCTGTCCCATTGCGTCCATAAGAACTGTACAGAACTGCTTAACAGTAATTCCTTTCATGTTAGGAATTACATAAGCACCTAATCCCTGTAAACCTGTTCTTGTTGTGCCATCAATGTCTGTATATGAAATTGTAAGTGAATATACAGATACACCAAGAACAAGCACAATAAGTAATGGCATGATAATCTTTGATGATGATTCAATACCACTGTTAACACCACGGAATATAATAAATGCAACAATTATTGTAAACACAAGCATCATTATGATTGGTTCTGCTGTCTGACCGATAAATCCTGAGAAATATCCGTCCTGTGCTGCTGCATGTCCATTACCCGTAATATAAACAAGAAGATACTTAAGTACCCATCCACCGATTGTTACATAGTATGGAAATATCATTATAGGTACAATACACGCAATAATACCCAGTGGCTTCCACTTACTCTTTAACTTGCTGTAAGCTGTAAGCGGACTCTGCTTTGTCTTTCGTCCAATAGCAATTTCTGTTGTGAGTAGAGTAAAACCAAATGTTAATGCTAAAACAATGTAAATAACGAGGAATAATCCGCCTCCATCTTTAGCTGCCAGATAAGGAAATCTCCATATGTTACCAAGTCCTACAGCACTACCCGCTGCTGCAAGGACGAACCCTATAGAGCCCTTGAATGAATTACGATTTTCGTTCATTTCATAACCTTCCCTTTTTTAATATATACTTATAAATTATACCTAATAATATCAAGTCGGTCAACTGTTTAGCAAAAAAGAGACACCGTGTTTACACAGTGCCTCTTCATTAAATATCACATATTAATTATTACCACGATTATCAATCTTGGCAATATCAACTATAGATAATTCCTGATTATTGAATGCATGCTCAAGACTTGATATAAGTGCATGGGCTGTATCAAGACTTGTAAGGCAGTGAACGCCTGTCTCAATAGCATATCTTCTGATAAGGAATCCGTCCTTGGCTCTCTCAATTCCATTCTCTGGTGTATCAATTACAAGGTCAATCTTATGCTCTAAGATAAGGTCAAGAAGTGTAGGTGCTTCCTGTCCAATCTTATTAACCTGAATTGCATGTACGCCATTTTCCTTAAGAACCTTGGCTGTTCCTCTTGAAGCATATATCTTATAACCAAGTGCTTCGAATCTTTGTGCGATATCAATACCATCCTGCTTATCCTTATCTGCCAGAGTCATGATAATCTGTTTATGCTTTGGAAGTCTGATTCCTGCTCCCTCGAATGCCTTATAAAGTGCCTCATCAAAGCTCTTAGATATACCAAGACACTCACCTGTAGACTTCATCTCTGGTCCAAGGCTGATATCGGCGCCTCTGATCTTCTCAAATGAGAATACAGGCATCTTAATTGCATAGTAATCTGCTGCCTTCTGAAGTCCCGGCTCATATCCTAATTCCTTAATCGTCTTACCGATAATAACCTGTGTCGCAAGTTTAACAATAGGAATACCTGTAACCTTACTGATGTATGGTACTGTACGGCTTGAACGAGGGTTAACCTCAATTACATATACCTGATCATTATATACGATAAACTGAATGTTAATCATACCCTTTACATGAAGAGCTCTTGCAAGTCTTCCTGTATAATCTTCAATCATGTCTACAATCTTAGGTGATATAGACTTAGCTGGATATACTGAAATACTGTCTCCTGAGTGGATACCGGCTCTCTCAATATGCTCCATGATACCAGGAATGAGAATATCCTGACCATCGCATACAGCATCAACTTCGATTTCCTTACCCATAAGGTACTTATCAACAAGGATTGGGTGATCCTGCTTAATTCTGTTGATGATATTCATGAATTCAACTACATCTTCATCAGATACAGCAATCTGCATACCCTGTCCACCAAGTACATATGAAGGTCTTACAAGTACAGGATATCCAAGCTCATTAGCTGCCTTAAGAGCTTCATCAACTGTAAATACAGTCTGTCCCTTAGCTCTTGGAATCTGTGTCTGCTCAAGAATCTCATCAAAAAGCTCTCTATCCTCAGCAGCATCTACATCTTCTGCCTTAGTTCCAAGAATAGGAACTCCCATCTTCATAAGTGCTTCTGTAAGCTTGATAGCTGTCTGTCCACCAAACTGTACAACTGCACCGTCCGGCTTCTCAAAATCTACAATTGATTCAACATCTTCTGCTGTAAGTGGTTCAAAGTAAAGCTTATCAGCAATATCAAAGTCAGTAGAAACTGTCTCTGGGTTATTATTTATAATAACTGTCTCGAAACCTTCTTTTTTGAATGCCCATGTACAATGAACTGAACAGAAGTCGAACTCGATACCCTGTCCGATTCTGATTGGACCAGAACCAAGTACAAGAACCTTCTTCTTATCCTTAGTCTCTACAGCTTCGTTCTCACTGCCATATACTGAATAATAGTATGGTGTTGTAGCTGCGAACTCTGCAGCACATGTATCAACCATCTTAAATGCTGCATGTATATTATACTTGTCTCTTAATTCCTTGATTTCTCTTTCTGTGTGACCTGTTAAATCGCCGATAACATTGTCAGGGAATTCAATTCTCTTAGCTTCTCTTAAAAGGCTCTCTGTAAGAGGTCCTCTCTTAAGAGCATTCTCCATATCAACAATAATCTGGAGCTTATCAATAAACCATAAGTCTATCTTAGTAATATCATGCATCTTGGCTGCAGAAATGTGTCTTCTTAAACCTTCAGCTATCTTCCAGATTCTTCTGTCATCTACAATTGCAAGCTCTTCAAGAAGCTCTTCATCTGTAAGTCCTGTAAAGTCATATGACATAAGGCTGTCAACATGCTGTTCAAGAGAACGTATAGCCTTCATAAGACCACCCTCGAAGTTATTAGAAATACTCATAACCTCACCTGTAGCCTTCATCTGTGTTGTAAGTGTTCTCTTAGCTGAGATAAACTTATCAAATGGAAGTCTAGGAATCTTAACTACGCAGTAATCAAGTGCTGGCTCGAAACTTGCATATGTCTTTCCTGTAACTGCATTCTTAATCTCATCAAGTGTATAACCAAGTGCAATCTTAGCTGCAACCTTAGCAATAGGATAACCTGTTGCCTTAGAAGCTAATGCTGATGAACGGCTTACACGAGGGTTAACCTCAATTACACAGTACTCAAAGCTGTCTGGATGAAGTGCATACTGTACATTACATCCACCTGTAATGCCTAATTCATCAATAATTCTTAATGCAGATGTTCTTAACATCTGGTATTCCTTATCAGAAAGTGTCTGTGAAGGAGCTACTACTATACTATCACCTGTATGAACACCAACTGGGTCGATATTCTCCATGTTACAGATAGTAATACATGTTCCGTTGCTGTCACGCATTACTTCGTATTCAATTTCTTTCCAGCCGGCGATACAACGCTCAACTAAAACTTCACCAACTCTTGAAAGTCTTAATCCATTCTCAAGAATTTCTCTTAATTCCTGCACATTGTTAGCAATACCACCGCCACTTCCACCAAGCGTGTAAGCTGGACGCAAAACTACCGGATAACCAATCTTAGCAGCAAATGCTTCGCCATCCTCAACGTTGTTAACAACAAGTGATGGTGCACATGGCTCACCAATCTTTTCCATAGTTTCCTTGAACATAAGGCGGTCTTCTGCCTTCTTGATTGTAAGTGCAGTTGTACCGATAAGCTTTACATTATGCTCCTCAAGGAAGCCTGTCTCTGCGATTTCCATTGCAAGGTTAAGTCCAGCCTGTCCACCAAGTGTAGGTAAGATGCTGTCTGGCTTTTCCTTTAAGATAATCTGCTTTAATGCTTCAACTGTAAGAGGCTCAATATATACCTCATCAGCAATATCTTTATCTGTCATAATAGTAGCAGGGTTTGAGTTAACCAGTACTACTTCAATTCCTTCCTCTTTAAGAGAACGGCATGCCTGTGTTCCGGCATAGTCAAATTCTGCTGCCTGACCAATAACGATTGGACCAGAACCTATAACTAATACTTTCTTAATACTCTCAATCTTTGGCATGTTCTTAGTCCTCCTTCTTCATCATATCCATAAATCTGTCAAACAGGTACGCTGTATCCTGTGGACCTGCGCAGGCTTCTGGATGGAACTGTACTGTGAATATATTCTTGCCAACATATTCAAGTCCCTCATTAGTCTTGTCATTAACATTCTCAAATGCAGGTACTGCAACCTTGCTGTCTAATGTGCTTTCATCTACAACATAACCATGATTCTGTGATGATATATAACATTTGCCAGTCTTTAAATCCTTAACAGGGTGGTTAGCACCTCTGTGTCCGTACTTAAGTCTGTGAGTATCAGCTCCTGTAGCAAGTGCCATAAGCTGATGTCCAAGACAAATTGCAAATATTGGTACATTGCTGTTATACAGCTTCTTAATCTCTTCAATTATCTCTACACATTCCTTAGGATCTCCAGGACCGTTAGATAACATAATTCCATCAGGATTAGATGCAAGAATCTCTTCTGCCTTAGTATATGCAGGATATACTGTAACTTCACAGCCTCTGTTATTAAGTGATCTTGCAATATTCTTCTTTGCTCCAAAGTCCATAAGAGCAACCTTAGGTCCTTTTCCTGTAAGGACATACTTTTCTGAACATGTAACCTTTCTTACAACACCCTTAACACTGTACTCCTTAATCTTAGGAAGTACCTCATCAAGATTGTAATTCTCATTAGTTGTAATCATACCGTTCATAGTACCCTTTTCTCTTAATATCTTAGTAAGGGCTCTTGTGTCAATCCCACAAATACCTGGGATATCATTATCAAGAAGGAATTTCTGGATAGGATCTTCATTTCTGAAGTTGCTTGCCATTCTGGAAAGCTCACGTACAATATATCCATCTGGCCATGCTTTCTGGGATTCCATATCCTTATAGCACACTCCGTAATTACCGATAAGAGGATATGTCATTGTTACTGCCTGTCCTGCGTATGAAGGATCAGTCAGCACCTCCAGATATCCTGTCATAGATGTGTTAAAGACAATCTCACTAATAACTTCGCGGGTCGAACCTATGCTGGTTCCTTCAAAGACCGTTCCATCTTCAAGTATCAAAAATGCTTTCATGAATGCCACCTTAATTCCTTTCGTTTATTTAATTTAATCATATGCCAAGAGACGCTAAAATGACTTTTGCGCAAAAAAAAAGACACAAAAATGCCTTTTTTCTCTCAAACTTTACAATATGTTACCATAGTTAAATATAATTTTCAAGCAAATATTTAACTATGTTTTGCATAAAAATGCATACTTAAATGTATATACTGAATATAACAGCCCATAACAGTTCCAAACCTTTTTAAGACCTGTTATGGGCGGCATAATAAATTATCTAATCTGTGTTATTACCTGATCATTAACTGTCCATATCTGTATGCATTTATCATCCGGCACATTCCTTCCTCCATCACTCCCACCAATGCCATATTCATCAAACCAGTTCTTGGCATTATTATACACAGAATCATTTATAAGTTCTTTATTATATATACTGCTTGAAACTTTCAGACATATTCTCTTTTTCTTCAACCACTGTGCATATATATTATATATACCTCCATCGTCATCCACCAGCTTTGAAACAACAGCACCCTTTTCATATCTTGTTCCATCCCCATCCCTGTCAGAATTCCATGAATCAAGATTATATCCCGGTCTTAAAAGTTCATTAGGAAGATGATTATCCTGCTCATAACCTGTTACAATTATTGTATCATTTCCATATCCTCCATTGACATCAATACCAATGCTATATGAGTTTTCTTTCCACACAGCATTTAAATTCACTATATCTCCATCTGTATAAGATAATGTATTTCTGGCATTTTTATATGGCATTATTAATGTGTCATCATTCTTTTTCCAGCATGTTCCTGTCCACCCTGAAATTCCATATATATCAGAAACTTCCGGAAGCTCTCCTGTTCTGTCAAACACAAACATCCTTTTATAGTACCCCGATTCATCCCACTGCCAGCCTGCAGCACTTCTGTTTTCCAGATTCCCGCTGGCATCTTGTGGTTTATTCCCATACAAATGAACCTCATAAACTATCGGGCGTATATAAATATTAACAATTACATCAGCTAGTACAGTACCACTAAATTCTCCACTACAATCCCCATCAACTTTCCAGCCCGGATTAGTATTTACACTGATTGAATATATAGAATCTCCTGTTATTTTTTCTGAATATTCATACACAGAATTCTTCTCTCTCTGACCATTAATGTCTATGTTCATTCTTGCATGACTGTTATAGCTTTCTTCCTTCTTCCACTCTTCATTATCAGACAAGTAAAATATATTAACCTTAACATCATAGTCACAGCGCTTCCACTTTGCCTTTATCGTAATGTTTTTATCTGTATAAGCACCGATATCAACCCGTACACCTGCTGCTCCAAAATCATTATATGATTTCCCTGCACCATAAACTTCCCAACCTTCAAATATATAGCCTTCTCTGTAAACTCCATTAATCCTTACATATGGAGTCACACCCACACAGTCATAATAATTAGAAACAGTTGTTCCATCTTTAGGTACAGAAGCATTATAACCTTTTATTGTGTGATATTTTCCATATTTATCAGCCAGATATTCACCTACCCTCAGATCTTTAAACCACTTCCCGGCATTGGGTCCCCTGTCTTCCTGTGATTCATAATATATATCTGTGCATTTACCACCACCTAAATCAATGGTTATACTATGTTCAACTTTATACTCATCCACTGCTGCAAATATAGCAGCTCCCGTTGCACACACTGCAATAATAAAAAATATGACTCCAATAGTAATTTTTCTTTTCAAATGTTTCATAGAATTCTCCTCATACATGCTCACAATTCACACATGGCAGCATCCGAAAAATTCATAAAACAAAATACGCGCATAACAGAATACCTTTACAGATATTATATTACCACACGTATTTATATTATGTAAATATTAAAATTGTTTTTAATAAATTTTTAATCTTTTATCTCCATCTGGCCTATATACTTCCATGTGCTTCCATTATCTGAAGACTGGTATTTTGCTGCTGTTTTACCATCATTATACATGCCATTCTTTCCCTGTGTAAGATAAATAGTTATTAATCCCGTAGAATCAACAACCGGCACTAATGCTTCTTTGTATACGTCATTCCATTTCAGTTGTTCTGTTGATTCTGATGTTCCATATGTCGTTCCGCTGTCAGATTTTGTTTCCTGGTTCTGACTGTTTGCTGCCGAACTATCCAGTTCCTGTGCTTCAAGCATCACCTTTGCAAATGTTTTTCCACCGTCATCAGTCTTATATAAATTGCTGTCCATGCCATCTACATAATCATAACAGAAAAAGCCGACATCCGCAGAAACATAAACAACTCCCTTTATAATATTAGTAGCAGGGCCGCTTCCCACCATGTCCCAGCTTTCACCTCCATTAGAGGTCTTATATATCTTTGATGATTCATTAGTGTCATTACTTTTAGCATATCCACATACAACAACTCCGTTATCAGAATCAAAGAACTTCACATAATAATAATCAGCATTATATATATTATCAAGTTCACATGTAGTCCAGTTTTCTCCCTTATCATCAGAATAAATAACTGTAACCGGAACCTTAGTACTGTTAGCGGTCTTCCCTCCATAAACAAATGCTGTTTTACCTGTTGTTATCATATAACTATCCTGTTTCAGGCTTGTTGTACTGTTATCTTCATATAAAAGATATGAATACGATACAGGTACAGTTATATATTTCTCGCCGCCATCATATGTAACATATAAAGAATTCTCTTTTATAGCATAATTAGCAAGCTCGTCCTTATTGGAATTAGTCGTGACCTCTGTATCGCCACCAGAATCAATACCAAGATTAGCATAATACTGTTTTAATCCATAATCTTCTGAACTCATCATAGATGTAACATAAAGTGTAGATGTTCCATTAAAATTATCGTCCATATAAAATGTCACAACCCATTCACATTTAAGTACCCCATTATCCATTATTCCATCCCATGATGAAAAATAATCAGAATTTGTATCCTGTGGTACAATCCAAAATGACAGAAGCACTGTATTACTTGCAGAATCAAGCATAGTGACTGAATCCAGACCATATTTTCTTACAGCCATGGAATATGAAATATATTTCTGCCTGAACTGGCTTATATATCCATCAAGCCATTCCTTCGAAAGTTCTTTGATATTTCTTTCTGAATAGCCCTCATCATCAGCGCCAACATCTACACTGAATGTATATCTTGACTTTATATCCAGCTTTCCCATGTGATATCTTGAAATATAGCTGTATATAAAAATACCAATAACAATCAGGCAGAATACTACCAGAACACCATATGTAAGCATTCTTGTCTGAAATCTCTTACTTTTCTGGTTCATAGCTGCCTCCTGTCATTAAAATTCTCTTTTATTATGCATTGCTTCTCTTATAATCACCCTGTAATATTTATACCACCACAAGAAGTACATGGCACCAGCTCCAAGCACCAGCATAATTACAATCACAAACGGATGAATGGCATATATCCATGTTGCTGATACACTTCTGTTAAGCACCGGCAGACCATACGCAAGAAGAACACATATTGCCATAATTGTACCATTAAGCACACTTCTGTTCTCATATATTCCTCTAAAATGATCAAATGCTATAATTGCAAACATCTCTCCTATCGGTCTTGAACATACTGTAAGAATACACAGCATAAGACTGTTAAGCACCGGCACCTGGAAAATCATAAGAATTATAAAATAGAACACAAATTCTGTCACTATTTTGTATATGAACTTTCCAAGAAAATTCATGTACGGGCTTACGAGCATTACCCTTATCATAAGATAATCCCTGTCTCCCATTGCAAAAATCGTGGTATTTGAAAAGCTTCCACATATAGTTGATAGCATTACAAAAAGATAAATTATAGTTGTATCCTGATGAAGCTTAATCAACGGGAAGAAATGTGCCATAATCATATATGGAATAAACATAAACAGCCATACATACAATAATTTTCTTATAAACTCCCATAACAGCATAATTAGCTGCGATATAATTCCTACTGCCATCCTGCCCTTTGACTTTTCACCAAAGGCATCCTCCTTTATATGCTTTTTCACTAAAGGAAGACTCTTTATCAGACGTATACCGCCCTCTGTACCCTCATAGTATCGTAATATTTTTTCAGCAAACAGCTTTCTAAATAATCTCATTGTCTGCCTCCCCAAGTATATCTAATACAGCCTTCTTAATTTCAGGAATCTGCATCGTCTCATATGAAATCAGATTAAGTTCTCCATTATTAAGCACAACCACATCCCGTGAAATCCTGTGTGCAATATCAAGAAGTCCTGTTGACATTAATATAATATGTTCATCCTTCACCTCATTAAGCACGTCGAGCATATCATCAATATATTCTTCAGTACAATAATCAAGAGCCTCATCAAACATCATCACATATGGCTTCTGTATAAGAAATGCCGCAAGCTGCAGTCTTTTCTTCTCTTCAAAGCTATAATCTCCAATATGCTTATCCCTTATTTCTTGTGAAAGCTTAACCTTTTCAAAATAGTACTCCGGTTCTTCGCTATTCTTATTCATATCGCACAGCATGCTTATAAACTGATATCCTGTTATAAGCATAGGCAGAACGCTCTGTTTTGCAGCAAAAAACAATGTACTTTTCTCCTGAGTCTTAACCTCGCCTGAGTCCAGAGAAATATCCCCTGCTATACACTCAAAAAGAGTAGTTCTTCCGGCACCCGGACCTCCAAGAATAGGATATATCCCACCTTTATTAAATATATATTCAACATCAGTAAGAATCTCTGTCTTACCAAAACTTTTCTTCAAATGATTCAAATGTAACATTTATAAATCTCCTGCATCCAATGTGTCATATCATTATATTACATATTTATTTGGTTTGTAAACCTTCAAAACCTTATTATATTGCATTTATTCAGCAACAATGATATAATCTTGAAATATTTTGCTAATAATATAAAAAAATGTAGAGGTGTACAGTATTGAAAGATTTTTTTAAAAGAAAAGGCTGGAGAATATGCTTTGCGGCATATATATTTATATACCTTCCATGGTTTTCAACTCTTGAAAAAGTAATTAACAGTGATTATCCCGGGCTTCATATCATCAATATTCCTTTTGATCATATGATACCTTTCTGTGAATACTTTATAATTCCATATGTATTATGGTTTTTATATGTGGTTGCAGCTTGCATATATATGTATTTTAAGGCAGATAATAAAGAATTCATACAGTTTGCGTTATCACTCATAATCGGTATGTCACTCTCTCTTACTATATGCATGATATATCCTAATGGTCTTACATTAAGACCTGATTATATCCCTGATAACTTCTGTGGAAAGATAATCAATGCACTATATACAATAGATACTTCAACAAATGTATTTCCAAGTATACATGTGTACAACTCACTGGCAGTTAATTTTGCATTACTGCGTTGCAAAGCTTTAAAAGGACATATAATAACAAAGACATTATCTTCCATTCTTTGCATCCTTATATGCCTTGCAACCGTATTTTTAAAGCAGCATTCTGTAGTCGATGTAATCGGAGCAATAATTCTTTATATCGTTCTTTACATTTTCATATATGTTATTGACTACAGCCGGTTAAAGAAAGCTTAGTGGATTCTCTTTAAACATTTTGAAAGAAGTTCTATAAGAAGAACTACAACAAATAATACAATAAGAATTGAGCCAACGGCGTCCCATCTGTAATTGTTCATGTAGACAATCAGTGGGGCGCCGATTCCGCCTGCTCCAACAAGTCCTAATGTACTTGCCGACCGAACATTCACATCCAGTCTGTACATCACAGCATCCTTAAACTGAATCTTAAGCTCAGGTACTGCCACATACCGTAGTCTTGCTATGAATCCTGTTCCTGCACATTCGCACGCATTCCACGCCGCCATGTTCCAGTTGTCAACCGCAACTGTAAATCTCTTTGTCAGAAGTCCAATACTGCACATCATCATTGTAAGCACTCCGGCAAAGCTGCCAGGTCCCGTAACCCTTATGAATATAAGTCCATACACATACACAGGTACAGTTCTTATTGCCATAACAACAAGCCTGCCAATAAAAGCCACCGGTGCCGAAACGAATTTTCTAGAATTAATAAGAGTAAGTATTGCTGCAAACACTGCTCCGGCACATGTTCCCGCAACTGCAATTGCAATAGTTTCAAGCATAAGATACATAACGCCACTCTTTCCTGTCATAAACATGTATTCCCAGTCCGGATGTGTAATTCCGTGCATAATCGCGCCAACAACCTTAATACCAAGCTTTGATGTTGATACATCTTTAACTGCACTGAGACTGTATACAAAAAATACCATGATACATACACTTATAATCACATTTGCAGTTGTATTTCTCTTAATACGTCCATCAAGATATGCTTTCAGGAATGTACTTATTCCCTCAATCACAAGCACTGCGGCAAAAAGCATAACAAGAATCATTCCAACCCTGCTGTATTCACGCCAGCTTATCTTTTCATTAAGCAGTAGTCCTATTCCACCTGCACCTACATAGCCAAGTATTGCTGCATGTCTTATATTAGCTTCCAGTACATAAAGCGAATTGCTAAGATATCCCGGCAGCAGTTCAATAATAACTGTCCGTGAAAATGCTTTAAATCTTCCTGCTCCTATAGCAGTAACTGCTTCATATGGCTTCAGTGTCAGGCTTTCAATATCCTCACCACCAATTCTTGCCATTACAGCCCATGTCGATACAGCTATTGCAATCGTACCCGCTGCCGCACCAAGTCCCCATATGAATGTTGCTACAAGTGCGAGTATAAGCACAGGAATTGTTCTTACGCACTGTACAATAACTCTCACTACAATCCTTACATAAGGCTTCTTAATAAGATTACCTGCATATAAAAATGCTGTAAAAAGTCCAAACACAGCACCAATAAATGTACCCGCAATCGACATCTGCACGGTCTTAATAAGTGGTTCAATAATCTTACCACAATATCCTGTATCCGGTGGGAACATTCTTTTTATGAATAATACAGCCTGACTGCCTCTATTTATAATCACATTCATATCAAAGCCTGTTACAGCAAAACAGAATATTATTATAAAAAGCATTACCAGTGTAGTAATTCTTCTTATAGCCTTCATTCTATTCATACTTTTCATACGCACCACCATATATGAATTCAACATCCTCGTTTGTTACCTCTGGCGACTTTTTATCAAGCACAAGTCTGCCATCAGCAATTCCTATAATTCTGTCTGATTTCTTCAATGCAAGCTCTACCGAATGACTGTTCATAATAACTGTTATATTGTACTGTCTGTTAAGCTGTACAAGAATATCAGTAATCTGTTCTGCACTATAAGGGTCTAGCGAAGCAACCGGTTCATCCGCAAGAATGATATCAGGCTTCTGCATTAGTGCCCTTGCAATTGCAACTCTCTGTTTCTGTCCTCCTGAAAGCTTTTCCGCATATGAATACATTTTTTCAGATAATCCCACTGCTTCAAGCTGCTTCCTTGCATATTCCTTCTGTTCCTTAGTAAATATGCCAAAAAGTGCCTGAAAAGCATTTCTATCTGCCAATGCCCCATTAAGCACATTGTCTAAACAGGTCATTGTATCAACAAGGCAGAAATCCTGATATATAGTGCCTATTGTTTTCTGAATATCTCTTTTCTTTCTTCCCTTAAGCTTTGTAAAATCCTGGTTATCAATAATAATACTGCCTGCAGACGGTTTAATCATTCCATTAAGCAAGCGAAAAAGAGTGGTCTTTCCAGCACCACTCTTTCCAATTACTGATATGAATTCGCCCTGTTCTACTGAAAAACTAATGTTATCAAGGGCTTTGTCTCCACCTTTATATAATTTACTCACACTGTCTATCTGTAACATATATATTGTCCTCCCAGACAGCTTAAAGGTGAATTATTTCTTTAACATATTCTGTGCCGCACGCTCTGCATCATAATCAGAGCTTTGGGCATACTGATATCCAATATGGCTTAATACATTCAAAACTTTAAGTCCGTCTTCACTTTTTCCTATATTAATACAAGCATCTGCAAATGCTTTCTTAAAGCCTTCTGACATAATATCTGAATTCTTACTAACACATATTGTATCATCCATTATCTGATCTGTCACTGCCAAAACTGCAGTCTGTTTATAACAATCATCTGTACCACCGAATTTGCTCATCCAGTTAGCTGCATATTTTGCTCTCATATGTGCAAATCCGACAATAACATCAACCTGTCCTGCTGCAAGTCTTGACATAGATGTTGTATATGAATCAGACTGTACGACATTGGCAAGGTCACTTATCTGCTTCCCATAATTATTGTAGAGCCACAGACTTGGGTATATATAACCTGATGCTGATGAAGCACCCATTACAGCCCATGTTGCACCATTCAAATCATCCCATGTAAGCTTCTGTCCTGCATTGACCTTGGCAGCAAGCTCCTGTCCCTTAGCACTTGGTCCTGCAAGAATTATTGAACGATAATATGTTGTAAGATTATCTGTAAATGCTTCCTCCGTTCCGTCATTCCAGTCCTTGGCATTAAGAGAATCCTTGTTAATAGCTTTTCTCTGTGCAGTAAGCAGAACATCACAGTCATCATCATATGTAACATAAGTTCCGCCAGAAATAAATCCTGCATCTGCTGTTCCGGCACTTAAAGCTTCTCCTACTGCACTGTAAGAAGTTCCTACTGTAATCTCAACATTGCCTACATTATACCCCTGTGTAGCAAGTTCATCTTTAATCATGCCGCCAAGAGGCTCAAGTCCTGTAAGCAGCGTATCAGCATCCTGATACGGTGCAATCATTATTCTGAATGTATCAATATCCTTAGAATCTTCTTTAGTTGTATCTTTTCCACAGCCTGTCAGCCCTGCTGATAATCCCATGCAAAATGTCGCTGTAAGTAACACAGCCATTCCTTTTTTCAAATATTTTGTTAATTTCATTATTTTGTCTCTCTTCCAATTTCCTTTAACATATTCTTATCGCTTCTAATTGTAGCACATGCAACAGTAGTAAGCATATTACCTGTAATAGTAGCAGACGCACCAGACTGAAATGCCTTGATTCCGTCTCCTGTAAGAAGTGCTCTTCCTGCACCAAGTCTTATATCAGCCTCCGGGTTAATATATCTAAAGAATGCTATTGTTCTTAATATCTCAGGCTCAGTAAGTCTTCTCTCATTCTCAAGAGGTGTACCCTTAATTGGCATAAGTGCATTAAGAGGAATAGAGTCAACTCCGACTTCCGCAAGACTTATTGCCATATCAAGTCTGTCTTCCCAGTCTTCGCCCATTCCTATTATACCACCTGAACATGCCCACATACCTTCTGCTTTTACAAGCTTTAAAGTTTCAATCTTCATATCATATGTATGTGTAGTACATATATTAGGGAAATTTCTTCTTGAAGTCTCAATATTATGGTGATAACTTGTAACACCTGCTTCATGAAGTCTGTGAAGCTGCTCAGCATTAAGAAATCCCATAGATGCACACAGCTCAATATCACATTCTTTATTCATAGTCTCATAAGCATGAACAGCCTTTTCAAACTCCTCACCAGTAAGAGCTTTTCCAGCCGTAACAATCGAGAAACGATCAACACCTTCTGACTCATTCAGCTTACATGCCTTTACAATATCCTCTTCTGGAAGAAAATCATATACCTCACAGTCAGTGTGATTGTGTGCTGACTGTGCACAGTACTTACAATCCTCTGGACATTTGCCGCTTCTTCCATTAATTATAGAACATAAGTCAACCTTATCTCCAACAAAATGCTTTCTTATTCTGTCCGCACCCACACAAAGCTCATCTAAGTCACAGCTAAGGAAAAATGTTAAATCATCCTGTCTTGTAATTCTTCTTCCATTAATAATCTCTTCAGCCAGTTCTAATGGTGTCATAATTAATATACCTCTTTTTAAAATTTTTATTTGATTATAGAACTGAAAATAGCGAATGTCAACAAGTTGCATCTTCCAGTTGACATTCGCTATATGTAATTACCCGCTGATATTCTTTATCTCTTACCTATATCTGCCATATCATGTATAACATCAGATATATTCTCTACAGTTGAGGTTATTCTGTTATTAAGATCTGTACAGCTCTTAGCAAGCTTTCCTACCTCTAATGCTACAACTGAAAAGCCTTTTCCCGCCTCGCCAGCTCTTGCAGCCTCAATAGATGCATTAAGTGCAAGAATATTCTGCTTCCTCTGGATACCATCAAGCTGCTTGGTATTCTCCTTAATATCTCTCACATACTCTTCGCAGCTCTCAACACCACCTGTAAGCTTTGTAATCAATTGTCCATTGTACTTAGAATTATATTCTGAATTAATAAAATTATTAAGTACTGCTCCTAGCAGGTTAGCTGCTGCATTAATCTCCGTCTCTGTTCTTACTGTAACTTTTCCTAACGCCTCAATATACTCATCCTCATTAATACCCAGTTCTCTTGCAACGCCTCTGAATTTCTCTTCATCTGGATGCTCAGGTAAAACCTGACCTCCGATTACAGAGCCAAGCACTGTACCATCGCTTAACTTAAGCGGAATACCAAAATCCACAAGTCCAGCATGGCAATGATATACACCTTGTCCTTCAGCATCACATTTTTCACATCTTCTGCATCCTTCCTTACTTCCTCTGGTAAGCTTCATACAGAAATCTGTAAAGTTGTAACATTCGGAAATATACTTCCCATCAGCTCCAACTGCAACCGTAGCTAATCCTGTTGCCACAGCCCAGTCAGACATAATTGATTCAAATTTCTCCATATCAGCAAAATCTTGAATCTTCATGCTTAAACCACCTCTTTTTCAATTGTTACATGTATTGATTGAATAAATTTTAACAAATAAGACCTCTAAAGTCAATGAATATGAGTAATTAGCAACATTTTTATGTACTGGCTCTGTATTAATGATGGAACAGTCTCATTCCTGTAAAGCACATAGCCATTCCACGCTTATTGGCTGTTTCAATAACCTGATCATCTCTTACAGAACCACCAGGCTGTGCTACATACTTAACGCCTGACTTATATGCTCTTTCTATATTATCTCCAAATGGGAAGAATGCATCTGAACCGATTGTTACATCAGTATTGCCTGCTAGCCATTCCTTCTTTTCCTCTGTTGTAAATACAGATGGTTTCTCTGTGAATACTCTCTCCCAGTCATTGAGAATATCTTCATACTCATCACCAATATAAAGGTCAATTGCATTATCTCTGTCAGCACGGCCTACGCCTTCCTTAAATGGAAGATTAAGGACCTTTGGATTCTGGCGGAGATACCAGTTATCTGCCTTCTGTCCTGCAAGTCTTGTACAATGGATTCTTGACTGCTGTCCTGCTCCGATACCGATTGCCTGTCCATTCTTAACATAGCATACAGAATTAGACTGTGTATACTTAAGTGTTATAAGTGCAATAATCATATCAATCTTAGCTGATTCAGGAATTTCCTTGTTCTCTGTTACAACATTTGATAAAAGCTCCTTATCAATAACGAACTCATTTCTTCCCTGCTCAAATGTTACGCCAAACACCTGCTTTCTCTCGATTGGTTCAGGCTTATACTCAGGGTCAATCTTAATGATATTATAATTACCCTTCTTCTTAGACTTTAATATCTCAAGTGCCTCCGGTTCATAGCCAGGTGCAACAATACCATCTGAAACCTCATGCTGGATAAGCTTTGCTGTAGCAACATCACATACATCTGATAATGATATGAAATCACCGAAAGATGACATTCTGTCTGCGCCTCTTGCTCTTGCATACGCACATGCGATTGGGCTTAATTCTCCGATTGCTTCATCAACCCAGTAAATCTTCTTCTCGACATCTGTAAGAGGAAGTCCTACTGCTGCACCTGCTGGAGATACATGCTTGAAAGATGTAGCTGCTGGAAGTCCTGTAGCCTTCTTTAATTCCTTAACAAGCTGGTATCCGTTAAATGCATCAAGAAAATTAATATATCCTGGTCTGCCGTTAAGAATCTCTACAGGAAGGTCACTTCCGTCTTCCATAAATATTCTTGAAGGCTTCTGATTAGGGTTGCATCCGTATTTTAACTGAAATTCGTTCATATTCTTTCTCCTTAATTACTTTACATTCTTGTTAATAATTCTTGTTTCGTATTCACCTGTAGCAATATCAATATATCTTACAAAAAGTGAAACCTTGTTATCTGCATTAAGATTATCCCAGATCATCTGTGTGAATTCTTCAATATCACCTGATATCTTAACCCATGTAGGTTCTCCCTCATAGCTTGGAAGTGGATTGCCATCTCCCATATATGTATGGATATAATGTCCTTCTCCTGCAAATGCTGCATCATATGTATATGTGTGTCTTTCACAGATGTCAGGATTACCATTATGGCTCTTTAATATTGACATTGCATATGAATATTCATTATTCTCAATATGAAGCACACTTGAAATTCTTGGTGTATAGTTAGGTGCATCATGCTCATATTTTCTTACTCTTAAAGATTCTTCAAATGTTTTTCCTTCTGAAAGGCCATCATAAACCGTATCAGTCTGGTCTCCATTAGTAACTATAGTATTATTGCCAAGTACTCTTACAGGGGCATAGATAATAAGCTCTGGTGCAACTAAAAGTGTTGATGGGTCAAAAGCTTCTGTTCTGATACCCTCTCCGTCCTGTACAAATACACGGTTACGGCTGCTCTCGCTTCTTCCCATAATAAAGTAAGCTGAAACTGCCTTCTTACCATCCTCTGACATACCGGCAACAATTCCTCTGCCCGGATAAGCACATCCTGATAATTCCTCTGAAAGGTTCTTAATTGTCATAACTGACCTCCTGTTAAATGTGATGACTGCGTTCGCTCCTCATGGTTCTTTTTCGCGAGTAGCGAAGATGCCAGAATTTCATTCTGGCATTGTCGCGGTGCTCCTCGAATATCCGTGAAAAATCCCCAATCCATGCAAGCATGATTGTGAATTTTCACTCCTATCCTCATCGCTACTCGCGCAAAAAAACCGCCTGGGAACGCAGCTTATAGCTTAACGTTGCCCAGGCGGTCGGCTTTTTTAATATAAACTGTACTCCCTGTGGGTTATCCCACAATGCCCATAAGGCATCTTCCGCCAGTTGTACAGCACTTATTAATAACATACAACAAAATATGTTAAATTGCAACACCATTCTTCTTAAGAAGTTCTCTTGCTGATTCAACTGAATCAACACCTGTTGCATTCTTAATTGGTGCAAATTCCTTTTCTCTTACTACCTCGAATGGCAGGCAACTGTCAAGCTCATGAATCATATCAAGAACAAGACCCTCAAACTTATATCCATTAGGCTTTTCCGGCTTAACAAGATCACCATTCGCATCAATATATGGAATCTTCTTCTCAACAATATGTAAAGGAAGATTCTTTCCAACAATTCTTTCAAGATCAGAAACCCTGAACAGATAGTTAAGAATAACTCCAAAATTATATGCAGGGTCGCCTTTTGCATTCTTAGCATCCATCATCTCTTTAGTAAGTTCATAATACTCAACAATAGAAGGCTTGCCATCTTCAAGGCACATAACACCTACCTTCTCATCAGGGGCTGCTTTTCTTACAACCTTAGAACCAACTGCACAATGCTTTTCAATTGTAGCACCGATAAATACAGGGTCTGCAATTCTCTGAAGGACATTGTCAACAGCGAATACATTCAGCCACTCAATGCCGTTATTCTCAAGAACCTCTGTTAATCCAGCCTTCTTTAAAGATATATACCAGCCGCCATTACCATTAGGTGATGTAGCCATTCTTCCCTTTTCTTCAAGGTATATCTTACCTTCATAATCAGTAGCTGCTGCCATCTCCTGCTTAAAGAAATGTACATATTCACTCTTATATCCAAAGAAATCCTTTTCTTCAAAGAAAGAAACTGTAGCATCATTATTCTTCTCACTTGTCATAACAAATAAATGTATATAAGTTCCTGTTTCCTTAACAACATCCATAAGATTATTAATAAGGCACTCGAATATATAAAGTTCCTTGTTAACACCTACATTATACATTCCTTTAGGATTATCAGAACCAAGTCTTGTTCCCATTCCACCTGCAAGAAGAATTGCTCCAACCTTTCCGGCCTTAATTGCTTCTACACCTGTATTCTTAAATGTATCATAGTCTGCTTCTATCTCATCAAGTTCCATTGCATCAAGAGGTGTAATTTCACCTTTCTTAACAAGCTCAGACTTATGTTCAATTGCCGATAAAACTTCCATATCAGTCTTATCAATCTGTTCAAGAAGTGCTACCTTCTCATCATCTGATAATTCATCATAATATCTTAATATCTGTTCCTGACCGTACTTTGAAAGCTTAAGCTTTGCTTCTTCTAAATTCACTCTAATTTCCTCACTTATCTAATAGCTTATTGTCTGACGACATCTTCATAATTCTAACACATTAATAGTTTCCAAGCAACTTAATTGACTCAGCTTCCTCTTCAATACCTCTTAATGCATTCATAACTCTTGGATCATCAATATTACCTGTAAAATCAACAAAGAAACGGAAATTCCATCTCTTTCCCTCTACATTACCCTCAATTGGTCTTGATTCAATCTTATTCATATTAAGACCATTATATATAATATGACTTAAAAGATTATATAGAGTGCCTGCTTCATTAGCTGTTTCAAACACAATACTCATCTTCTGTGCATTCTTAACAAACTTTCTTGTATTAGTAACAATAACAAATCTTGTTGTATTGCCCTCCTGATCTGTAATTCCAGACTTTAAGATATCAAGACCATAAAGCTCTGCTGCTTCCTTACTCGCAATGGCAACATGAGTCTTATTATGCTCCTGAAAAATCATCTTTGCTGCAAGTGCTGTATTAGCTTGACTGATTCTCTGCCAGTCCTTGTGAGTATCTAAGAATCTGTCACACTGCATAAGTCCCTGTGGATGTGAATATACAGCAGTTACATTTTCAAGGTCAGTTCCCGGAAGTCCAAGTAACAAATGTTCAATTTTAACATAAGTTTCTGCTATTATGTAATTATTATATTCCTGTAACAAATCATACACATCAGCAACAATTCCGGCATTGGAATTCTCTATAGGAAGAACCGCATAATCAGCTTTCCCCTGCTTAACTGCTTCCATGCACTCTCTCCATGTAGGAACATTGAAATTATCAACATCCTTGCCAAAGAAATTAATCATGGCAGCATATGAATATGCACCTGGAACTCCCTGATATACTACCTTGCAATCTTTCTTATTAATCTCATCAATAGCCTCATATGGCTCTCTTAAAGTCTGTCCCATCTTTTCAAGAAGCATATACTGATTCTTTCTTGAGTTAGCCATAATCTGTGCAAACAGGTCATCAATAGCATGCACATTATCAGGATTCTTAACAAGCTTCTTGACAGATTCTAACTTAGCTTTCTCGCGTGCCGGATCAAGAACCTTCTTTCCTGTCTCAATCTTATATTCTGCAACCTCAGTTGTCAGTTTCATTCTCTCTTCAAACAGTTCTACAAGCTGACTGTCGATTTTATCAATATTATTTCGTATTTCATTAAGGTCTAACATATACTTCTCCTCTTTAAAGCGATGTATTATTCTTATTGTATCACATTTTTAATGATATGCAATAAATGTACTTTATGTTATACTTAAGAAAATGTTCTTAAATAATGTACATAAGGGAGTAGTGATAACATATGAAAAAAGCCATCACAATAAGTGTAATAACCATTATAGGATTATTACTTGCAGTATTAATATTTCTATCTATACGAAGCAGCCGCCTCGTATACAACAATGACAATGCTATTGGCAATTCGGCAGGTAACCTCAATAACGGGGGTTTGTTCTGCGAGTACAATGACAAAATATATTTTGCCAATCCATACGATTATAACAAATTATATGTAATGAATTCAGACTGCACTAATGCCATGAAATTAAATGATGACAGTGTCGCATCCATCAATGTCTGTGGCAGTTACATATATTATGTCAAGAATAATTTCAAGCAGGAAACCATTGGAACAATATTCAGGGGACAGCTATTCGGTGTTTACCGCTGTGACCTAAACGGCGAGTCATTGAAAGCATTATACGACAGTCTTTCCGGAACAATAGCCTTATCTGGTAACTCGTTATATTACCAGCATTATAGTGATACAACGCCTCTGGCTTTCCATAAAGTAGACATTGCAGGAAAGAAGGATACCAAAATTTCTGACACACCTTACTCACCTGCGTGCGTCCATAACGGAACAATATATTTTTCTGATCCTGTCGGAAAACACAACATATTAAGTTACGATACCAAAACTGATAAAACCTCTGTATTATATGATTGCAATTCATATCTTGCAGATGTTGAGAACGGCTATGCATATTATATTGACTTAAGTAAAAACTATTCACTTGTAAGACTTAATACATCTAACAAAACTCTTGAATTATTGTATGGAGAAAAAGGAAACAAAGTCGTTAATTATAATGTGTATGGAAACAAAATATTTTTCCAGGTAGAAAGCACAGATGGAATGACAGGCCTTTACAGGATGAATATTGATGGAACACAGATTGAAACTATTGCTATAGGCAATATTACCAACATTCACTGCACATCAAAATACACATTTTTCCAGTATTATGAAGATCAGGGAGTCCTTTACAGAGTAAGCACAAGTGGTGCTGATACATCTGTTGAACAGATTACTATCAAATAACATTTTTATAAATATCATATAAAATAATGCCCCGCACTTTCAAATCAGTGCAGGGCATTTATTATATCTTACTCTTCAGTTTTCTCTTCTTCAATCTTAATTGAAAGCTCATCAAGCTGCTTAGCATCTACAACATCAGGTGCATTAGTAAGGAGACAAGATGCATCCTTTACCTTAGGGAAGGCAATAACATCTCTGATTGAATCTCTCTTAGCCATAAGCATTACAAGTCTGTCAAGACCATAAGCAAGTCCTGCATGTGGAGGAACACCATACTTGAATGCGTCAAGCAGGAATCCAAACTTTTCATTAGCAACTTCATCTGTAAGTCCAAGTGCCTTGAACATTCTGCTCTGAACATCAGCCTGATGGATTCTTACTGAACCACCACCGATTTCTGTTCCGTTAAGAACAATATCATAAGCCTTTGCACGAACTGCACCAGGATTAGTCTCAAGCATATCAAGATCCTCATCCATAGGCATTGTGAATGGATGATGCATAGCAACATATCTTTCTTCTTCATCTGACCATTCAAACTGTGGAAACTCTGTTACCCATAAGAACTTATAATCAGACTTATCAAGAAGTCCCATCTGATCAGCAAGTTCTACTCTTAAAGCACCTAGTACATTCCATACAATCTTATTTCTGTCAGCAGCGAATAAAAGAAGATCCCCTGCTTCACCATCCATAGCCTTAACAAGGGCATTCATCTGATCCTCTGTCATAAACTTTGCAAATGATGACTTATATGAACCATCTTCGTGAATTGCAATATAAGCAAGACCTTTTGCACCATATCCCTTAGCAAAATCAACAAGTGCATCAATCTTCTTACGAGGCATGCTTCCCTGTCCCTTTGCGTTAATTCCTCTTACAGAACCGCCATTCTCAAGTGCTCCTGTAAATACTCCGAATCCGCAGTCCTTAACAATATCTGATACATTCTGTAATTCCATACCGAATCTTAAATCTGGTTTATCTGAACCGAATCTGTCCATAGCTTCCTGCCATGTCATTCTCTGGATTGGAAGCTGTACATCAACATCAAGAACTTCCTTAAAAAGGTATGCAAGAAGTCTTTCATTAACATCGATTACATCATCAACATCAACGAATGATAATTCCATATCAATCTGTGTGAATTCAGGCTGTCTGTCTGCTCTTAAGTCCTCATCTCTGAAGCATCTTGCAATCTGCATATATCTGTCATAGCCAGAACACATAAGCATCTGCTTAAAGAGCTGTGGTGACTGTGGAAGCGCATAAAACTTACCTGGATGAATACGGCTTGGTACAAGATAATCTCTTGCTCCCTCTGGTGTAGACTTGGTAAGCATAGGTGTTTCAATCTCTAAAAAGCCTTCATTTGCAAGAAATGCTCTTGTAAGAGTTGCAACCTTGCTTCTCATAATAATATTAGACTGGATATCAGGTCTTCTAAGATCAAGACATCTGTACTTAAGTCTGATATCTTCCTTAGTCTGGATATTTTCCTCTATTGGGAATGGAGGTGTCTCTGACTCTGAAAGAATTCTTAAAGTCTTTGCAGCAATCTCAATGTCACCTGTCTTTAAATTCTCATTAACAGCACCACTTCTCTTAATAACTTCACCCTCAACAGCGATTACAAATTCATTACGAAGTGTATATGCCTTGTCGAAGCCTTCCTTGCCAATTATATTTTCATCAAAAAGAATCTGGAGAATTCCACTCCTGTCTCTTAAATCAACAAAAATAAGTGAACCAAGATTTCTTCTCTTGGCAACCCACCCCATTACAGTAACCTTCTTACCAATATCAGCCGATGAAACCTCTGTACATCTGTGCGATCTCTTTAAGCCAACCATTGACTCTGCCATCTTACTTTACCTCTTTCCTGTAATTAAATACTAATCTGCGAAGGATAGAATATCTTCAAGACTAAGACTATCTAAATCTATCTTACTATTTCTTATTATCTCAAATGTTTCTTCCTCGTGAATCATTCGCTGAAACTCAATAAATACTCTCATATCAAGATTCTTAATCTCTTCAATAAGAATATTCACAGCCGTATCAATGTCAAATGCTTTCCTATACGGCCGGTCAGATATCAGCGCAGCAAATTCATCTGTCACCTTAAGAATTCTTGCACCCAGTGGAATATCTGTTCCTTTAAGATTATCAGGATAGCCACTTCCATCGTAGCACTCATGGTGATAGAGAACAACTTTCATTATATTATCTGAATAATCATAATTTTTCAATACATCAAAGCTGATTTTAGAGTGCATTCTCATATATTTCATCTCTTCGACTGATAATTCGCCAGAATTTCTGCCATATAAGTATTCTGATAATTTAAGTTTTCCAATATCATGCAACATTCCAGCTATTTTTAATTCATGGCACTCACTATCCGTAAGTCCCATTCTCTTAGCAAGCATATATGTAAGATTTGCCACAAGAATCCCATGCTGAACGCCGCTTTTAAAATCTTTTAAAATATATTCAAGCAGTTCTTCATTGTTAATATTATTATGTCCCATAGGTAGACTCCCTGCTGCCCTTATAGTATTTCTGTATAAATTCCTTTGCCGGAAGCGGCTTGTCAAAATAAAAGCCCTGAATAACATCGCAGCCATAAGATACGACTGTATCAAGTTCTTCCTTTGTCTCCACACCTTCAAAAACAAGCTCATAATTTACCATTTTAAGCATCTGGATTAACGACTTAATAACCTGTCTTCCCTTATCATTCTTCAATGACCTGCTTGCAAAAACGCGGTCAAACTTAATAACATCAGCAGGAATATTAGCAATCTGATTTAATGACGAATAACCCGAACCAAAATCATCAACATTTATTCTGAATCCCTGCTTTCTCAATGCATTAATTGCATCTGTCATTGCATCCAATGCATCTATAAATGTTGTCTCTAAAATCTCCAGTTCAACAAGTGATGCATCTATATCATATTTTTGCTGAAGCTCCATCACATAACCAAGCAAGCCATCGCTTGTGAACCTCTGTCTTGATATATTGACAGATATAGGAACCGGGCGGATTCCATTATTAATGCATTCACGCTGAAATGCAAATGTTTTATCCAGCATGATATCATCAAGCTTTTCAATCATTCCTGTATGTTCAAGTACCGGAACAAACCTTACAGGTGGAATCAGCTCCCCCTCCTTGTTTCTCATTCTTACGAGAGCTTCAGCACCCACAGCTTTTCCTTCAGACACAGAAATCTTTGGCTGTAAAAATATCTCAATCCTGTTCTCATTATATGCATGTACGAATTCATTAGACATATCCATATGTTCAAGGTATTCATTACAGTTATCTTCAGAATATATGCAACAATGGATATCAAATCTTCCTTTAGTTGATTTCTTCGCCAGATTTGCCCTGTCTACCGCCATTCTCACATCAAGTTCATGGTTATCATAAAAATAAAGTCCTACATAAACATGCTGGTATACAAGTGGGTATCGTTCTGATAATTCTGCCTCAAACTTCTCATTCTTTTTTGTAATATAACTAACAACATCTTCCTGAGTCATTCCATCCACATTATATGCTCCCCTGAACTGGTCAAATCCAATTCCGTGAGCAGCTAGGCACAGTGGTTCATTAATAAAATAATAATCCGCTATGTCCTGCATTACTTTATCACCCTCATCCATACCGTAAAAATCATTAATGTACTTAAAATTACTTATGTCCAGAGCCAATAGAACAACACTATGTTCATTCTTATGTATAATATCTTTAACCTTATTATTAAACACATTATGCCCTGCCATCCCAAGATAACAGTTTTCCATATACCCCCCTCTTTTCTTAAAATATATCACATGCCTTAAATATGCTAAAATCATAACACATTTATCTCATTAATTCCACATATTAATTGTTAATTCCGTGGTGTGACATAGGCGTAGTTGATGTTATAGGAAGGAATGTATATCCTTCTGATAAGCCCCATTGTATTATTTCTTCAACCGCATCCACACTGAACTTCTTTATATCATGCTGTAATACTATAGATATATTTCTGCCTTTAATTCCATTAATCACATTACAGATTACCTGTGACGCTGTATTAGCTAAGCCTGCATCACCACTCGATACATTCCAGTCACAATATCTGAAGCCTTTTGCCTCTACAGCACATACAAGCTGGCTCATTATTCCTTCGCAATAGCTCCTGCTGACTGTATTAGATGAACCTCCTGGAAATCTGATAATATCAGCATACTTACCAGTCTGGGTCAAAATTATATTATTCATTTCATTCAAATCATCAAAATATGCATCAACGCTCTGATATATTCTTGAATAATCATGACTTGCAGAATGAATCGCAACCGTATGTCCTCTTGATGCTTCCTCTGCTATCAGGTTCTGATAATCAGGTTTTCCATTTGTCACAAAAAATGTTGCCTTCACATTATATCGGTCAAGTACATCAAGAAGTTCCTGTGTATACGGTCCCGGTCCATCATCAAATGTAAGATAAACCACTTTATTCCCCGGATTAACAACATTATCAGTCATAGGTTTATATACCCTTACCGTTCTTTCTGCCTCTGCTGTATTACCCGAAGAATCAGACACCTTGTATGAAACTGTATACGAGCCACACTCACTTGTATTGACATCTCCTGTAACCTGTACCTTGTCTGTTATATCACCATCACATATATCCTCTGCATAATATCCAGCTTCCATATATTCCGTACCACATTTAACATAACAGGTACTTCCTTGAGTTAAAGTTATCTGTGGAGGTGTAGTATCAACAATATGAACAGTTCTGTTCGCAACAGCCTCATTACCTGATGAATCTTTGACAGAATATGTAATAATCACATCCTGCTTTGTACATGTGTCTATATCATTATTTTTTTCGACTTTTTCCGTTAAATCCCCATCATAATTATCATCTGCACTAAATCCAGGTTCTTCATATTGTGTTCCAGCCTCAATTGTCATTTCACTGTCACCTGAAAGTTCAATAACAGGAGCTTCCACATCCGCTACCTCAACAACAATCTTTTTAGATGCTTTTTTATTTCCTTTTATTACTATAACATCAATATCATAGTCGCCTATCTTTCTTGTATTAACATCTCCTTCAACAGTTATATGCGTTTTATTTTTCTTTTCATGTAAATGTTGATTTTTAATCACCTGCATGTTCGATATATCTATATTATCACCATATGATACGCAGATTTTGTCAGAAATTGTAAATACAATTTTATTTTCCTGCGATTTTTTATATGTAACCATCCCCAGTACAGCAAACAGCACACATGCTGAACCGATTAATAAATATTTCATTATTGCTTTTTTCATTATATATTACCAGCTTTCTCTTTAGAACATTCTATGTTTATTCATTATACTTCTTTCCTAAATAATAAGCCAGTGAAAAGCACTTGCAAAATCAGGCAATTTCTATAATTCTCCCCATTTTTGCATTGGTTCTGTGAGATATTGATATAACAGTCCTGTTCTTGCTTACCCTGTTTAATGCATCAAGCACATTTTTCTCAGTATCAGCATCAAGATTAGCTGTTATCTCATCTAGCAGAAGCAGTTCAGGCTTTGCTGCCGCAGCCCTTGCAATTGACAATAACTGCCACTGTCCCTGTGAGAAATCTTCTGGCTTGCATATGGTATCATAGCCGTTCTCAAGCTCCATGATTGCATCATGAAGACCTGCTGTCTTAGCTGCTTCAATTACATCTTCATCAGTAATCAATGTATCATACAGTGTAATCTGGTCTTTGACAGTTCCAGGAACCATATGGAAAGTCTGCTCGACATATCCATATACCTTTCTCTTTTCGCTATCTGGAATGGCTGTCGCCTTCTGACCTGCAATCAATACGCTCCCATTATCTGGATCATAAAGCCCAAGAAGGAGCTTAAATATTGTACTCTTTCCTGCACCTGTTCTTCCTGACAGAGTAACCTGCTCGCCTTTTTTAATGCTAAAGCTTAAGTTCTCCACAACATTTTTATCATCATCATAAGAAAATGTTACATTGTTGAAGTCAACAAGCACATCACTGTCAGCTGCCATGGCAGTATTCTCTACGATGTATAAATCCTTCTTAACTGAGAATTCATCCAGCTCGAAAAATTCATTAATCCTGTGTACTCCGGCTATTGCTGACTGTATAGTCTGAATCTCCATGCCAAGATTCTCAACAGGAGCAAATATCTGTGAAATATAATTAATTACCGCAACTGCTGTACCTGCTGACATGCCAAAAAATGTAAGCACTGACTGGTTATCTGATGCTGAAAAAAGCATAACCACAGCAACAACAATAGCATTGAGAATAAGGATTACCGGTGAATATAAAGCATCATAAAAATTATTTTTTTCAATTGCTGTGTAGCTTTCACATATATATTCATCATATCTTTGTGCCATATAATTTTCTTTGCCAAGTGTATGTATTGTTCTTATATTATGAAGAGTTTCCGGAACGTGTCCTGATGCCCTTCCAACAGCTCTTCTGTTCTCAATCTGTGCTGCCAGCATATTTTTCTGAATAATTCTTGTGAATACAAACAGGAAAGGAAGAATAACGAGAAGCACAATGGCAAGTCCTTTATTCTTAAACCATATAACAGCAACAATACTTATTATCTTGCAGGCATCAGCAAACATACTGATAATTCCTGATGTAAACAGATTCTCAACTGTATCAGCATCACCAACGAATCTTGAAACAACAGTTCCAGGTTCCTGACTTGTAAGACCACTTGTTGTAAGACAGCTGTACTTATACATCAACGCACTTCTTAATGAGTGTGTAATCTTTTGTCCGAATACTGTAAGAAAAGTTTCTCTTGCGCTCTCCATAAGACCTGTTATAAGAAGAAATCCGAAATACATAAGAACCATATAAAATGTGGGCATTGTACCTGATGTAATTGTATCAATAATCTTTGCAAGAATAAGTGGTGGAAACAGTGCCATTACGATTGCACCAACAACAGTAATTGCAATTCCTGCTGTAAGCAGCCACTTTTCTTTTATTGTGTTCAATATAACTTTGCCAACACTTTTATTCTTCATCAGATGCGCCTCCATTCTGTTCATTATAAAGAACCGCATACTGTGGGCATTTATTCATAATCTCATCATGTGTACCGGCTATGGTTTTTCCGTTCTCCATCCATATAACCTTATCCATCTGTGGGAACAGATATAATCTGTGTGAAATAAGAATCACAACACAATCCTTGGTGTATTCTTTAAGATTAGCAAATACTTTTCTTTCAGTATCCTTATCAAGTGCTGAAAATGGATCATCTAATATAATTAACGGCTTCTTATGGCAGAGTGTTCTGGCAAGTGCAAGTCTCTGTGCCTGTCCTCCTGACAATCTCACGCCAGTATTACCAACATAAGTTTCCTGTCCGTTTTCCATCTCATTTACTTCTTCGTCAAAACACACTGCCTTAAGAAGCTTATCCACATTCTCATCATCACCCATCAGAATATTATTCTTAACTGTATCGTTAAACAATTCCGGATCATGTCCAAGATATGCTACAAGCCCTGCTTTTTTTGCATCATCGAGTTCTGAAAGTTCATTGCCGGCAATCTTAATGCTTCCTTTATATGGATATTCGCATAAAAACACCTTTCCAAAAGTTGATTTGCCACAGGCAACAGAACCTGTAACGCCAATAATGTTGCCTTTTTCTGCTTCAAATGTTACATCTTCGAATATATCAGGACCTCCCGGATAAGCAAATGTAAGCCCTTTTACTTCAAGTGTTCCACACTTCACACTGTTATCTGCATTTTCATAATTCTCATGCTTCATAAGCGGTTTAATTCTCTTCCATGACACCTGTGCCTTATGTACTGCATTAAACAGCTTTGCTGCATGTGAGGACTTCTCAGAAAGCTTTGCAAAACATGATACAAATGTAGCTAAAGCCGCAATATCCCAGCTCTTCCAGCCTGTTCCCAGAACATTCCTGCTTCCAAAATATAATATAAATATAACTCCGCCAAGTGCTATAACCTTGTATATCGGAGGAAATGCTGTTCCCCATATATTCGCCCTGACTGCTGATTTTTCATAAGCTGTAAGATTATCTTCATAAGCCTGTTTTCTTTCCTGCTCGCACCCATATACACGGTATGTAACTGCATTTTCTGCTCTGTCAAGCGTTGCAGTGCTAAGTCTTCCTGACTGTACCTTGTATTCTGCACCTGTCTTTTGTACAACAACCTTCATCTTCTCTGCAATGATATAAGATATAGGCGGGAATATCATACATATAAGTCCAAGTCTCCAGTCATAGAAAAGAAGCATTCCTGCATATGCTGCAATTGCAACACCCGTATCAAATATCTCAGTCGTGAACTTTCTCATCCCTTCAGCACAGTCGTCAACATCCAGGATAGCTTTAGTAAGAATATCTCCTGCGCCTTCCTCCTGTAACTGTGGTCTGCTCTTATGTACAAGGCTGTTATACAGAACCTCTTTCATGTTCTTATTAACATTATTAGCGAATCTTCTTACATAGAATCTTTTTATATACCTTGATATCTGCACTACTGCAATGGCAATTACATAACATAACACAAGAATAAGCATATCTGTAAATGTTGATTTACCGCCAAGTATATTAACAAGACAGCCTGTCATTCGTCCTTCAAACCACGGACCTGCAAGAAGTCCGAGGTTATATATAAGACCGGATATTGTTATTGTCAGAAGTATATGCCATTGTGATTTAAAATAATATGATACCCTGTCGGTCATAACATTATTCTTTCCTGTGTTACTCATCTTCATTATCCTCTATTACTATATGCGAAACTCTTTCTGACACGTGTGTGAATCCTGCCCTTCATTTCTCCATGGAATGCCAGTACTGCTTATCAGATAGTCCACAAAAGGTCTGTTTCCTGTTAAGTTAGGAAATCTATGGCAGAATAACTATATATATTCTCTTTACATTTTCGAGTGCTTCCTTAAACAGCACATTATTAAACTGTGTGCTGTCTATATCTTTAATCACCTGTTCTGCCTTGTCCTTCTCCCCATTATTCATATACACTTTATAATTGAAAGCTTTCTTATACGCATTTGCAAATGTATAATAATCTTGTGTATCTTTATCAATATCTTTGCCTATGCCTGTGTTATATTCTGTCTTTTCAAGAAGCCCTTCATAATTATTCTCTATAAAATCATTATAAAGACTGTCTTCTTCATAGCCCGACATCCTTCCCTTTCCCCTGAATACATCACCTGATATATCAGCAATACATGGGATTATAATAATCATCATAATTACACACAGCACATAAGCCAGAAGTGATATATTAAATTTCTTCTTTTTTCTCATTCAAAGCTCCTCCTTGTAATGAGTGTAAGTATATCTGCCTGTGACATATCAGGAAGTCCGGCTATGTCCTCATCTGTCAGATTGCAGTATGCCTTTAACAGTTCATGTGATTTTTCATATATATCATTTATATACTTAATGCTTTCTTTCGATACACTATGATACGATAAATTTAAACGTCTGCTGACAATATCTTCCATATCCGCAACTGCCCTTGAAATCGTATTCATATATTCGTCGCCATAATATGATGAATTATTCCTTTCCATCATACTTATTATACCTTTTCTTATATACACATAATCACCTGCGACATTGTAAAAATCATTCCATGCGTATTTATCATCATTATCCTTTATTGAACAATCTCCCACATAATCCATGCTGTACAGAGTTGCATAGTCTCCTGCTTCTAACAGAAGCTTTAGTTTTGTCTGGATTTCATCACTATGGGATGAATAATATTTCTGCTGATTTTTTCTTGCTATATCGTATCCAATCATTGAATTTTTACCAATAATAGCCAGTGTAAGTGCAGTCATTGTTATAACAAGAGCTGTTATTGGTGCAATATATTTCACAAACCATTTGCTGTTACCAATTACTTTGGAACGCGTGCTGTTAAACTTTTTATTATATTGTTCCATATCATCAATATGCTTCTTAAATTCCACATTTGGTGAGCCGCAATTAGGACAGAACTTCTGATTCATCTGTATGGGTGCGCCGCAATTATTACATTTCATCAGTTGTTCCCTCCTTCATTATATTTTTTATAAAATGACTCTTCGTAGCTCTTTCCAAGCTTGTAATCATAATAGCCATTCTGATACAATTCATTAAGCATATCATTAATTTCTTTGTCCGTCGCCTTTGCAACATTCTTAAGATAATTCTGTGCTTCTGCAACCCAGCCGTCCACAGTTTCTTTTTCTTCTGCCGTACAGCCCTCATACCTACGGTAATTATATCCGTTTTTATTATTAATGAAATATATCATGTCGAGTGACTCTTCAAAGCCTGTTCCAAACTGATAATCACTCAGTTTTTCGCCTTTTTGAACCATAATGTAGATGTCTGCCACCCTTTTATAATAATAATCATAAATATTAATAAAATTGTAATGACTCCACTTTTCCAAAACACTTGAACTACCCTTATAACTATCTGTCAGTTCTGAAATGCCTGCATAGTCCCGCTTTTCATATAATGAATTAAGTTCACCTATATTGTTATTGTACCAATCTAATGACTGGTGTATCTCTTTCCTGTTGTGTGAAGAATTATACATGCTCTTATATGAACCATATCCAAACATACTTCCGGCAAGAACTGCTGCCGCTATTGCCGCACATACTATACCTACACTTTTCATTGTACTTTTTATGATGTATTTTCTGCTATTCTTATCCAGCTTCTCCATTCCTTCATTCAGATTGTACAGGTCTTTCATGTACTTCTGTTCAGAATTCTCATACTGCATAGCACCACAATATGGGCATGCTGTCTCGTTATCTCCTATATCTGCTCCACAATTACTACATATCATAGCTATCCCCTTTTATCAGTTATTGTATTATGCAGAGGCTCCTTTATCCTGCATAATTATCTTTTATAATACTCTGCAATTGTACCAACTACAACATCCATCTGTAAAGGCTTCGACAGATGTGCATTCATTCCGGCTTCAACACATTTTCTGGCATCCTCTTCAAATGCATTGGCTGTCATTGCAATTATCGGAATCTCCACAGCATCAGGTCTTTCCATAGCTCTTATAGCTTTGGTCGCTACAATTCCGTCAAGCTTTGGCATCATAATATCCATAAGAATCACATCATATGTATGTGGTGCACACCTTGTAAATTCCCTGACAGCCTGCTCACCATCACTGACAACAGTAACATTAGCGCCTTCATCCATCAGAAGAGTCTGTGCAATCTCAGCATTAAGTTCATTATCCTCTGCTAACAGAATCTTAATTCCCGAAATATCATTACTGCTCTTTTCCTTATCGACCTTCGTTTCTTCAACTTTGCTTGCAATCTCGAAAGGAATTCTGATTACAAATGTTGAGCCTTCCCCTTCCTTGCTTGTGACACTAATTGTTCCATTCATTTTGTCAACCAGACTCTTAACAATAGCCATCCCAAGTCCTGTTCCCTGATAAACACTTCTGGCATCAGTCTTTTCCTGTACAAATGGTTCAAATATATGATCAAGAAATTCTTCACTCATGCCAATCCCTGTATCAGTAACAGTCCACTCATATGTAACAATTCCATCCTGTGTTCCAATACATTTAAAATATGTTGAAACCATTCCTCCTGCTTTATTATATTTGATGCAGTTAGCGTATATATTTAGAAATAACTGGCGTAAATGCAGAGGACTTCCGTATACATATGGATACATAACTTTTCCTGCCACCTTGTCATACTTAAGATTGACACCTGAATCTGAGGCACGCTGTTCAACTATAGTAATAATATCCTTTGCAAGCTTGTTAAGATCCACAATTTCTCTTGAAAGCTCAATCTGGCCATCCTCTAACTTACTCATCTGGAGAATGTCATTAATAAGTGATAAAAGATGATTAGCAGCTATTGACATTTTCTTTCTGTTAGTATTAATCATATCTGTATCTTCTTTATGGCTCTCATCAATTCTTAACAGTCCGATTATACCATTAAGCGGCGTCCTTATATCATGTGTCATTCTTGATAAGAAATCAGTCTTGGCAGCATTAGCCTTTTCCTCTCGGCGTACTGCCTCCTGTAGCTGTTCATTTTTTTCCTGCAGTGTCTTTGCATACTGCTGCTGCATTTCATACTGTTCACGCTCATATCCCTGAACCGTTTTCCAGCGCATCATATTAAGTACAAGTACAGCAAACATATAGGCAACAAATGTATACTGCATATTTCTTGGTGTTGTTTTAAAAACATTTCTTTCCGGCATATAAACATACACATAATAATCTCTCCCACGTTCCATAAGACCATAATTATGTGAACCCCACCTTCTGTTACTATCAGCATGTACTATTTTGCCACTTGCACCAGTCTCCTTTATCTTCTTAATAACATTATATTTATCAACATCTTCGCCAACCATACTGTCATCATTAGACGCTATTATCTGATTTCCCCTTGTAACAACAACCTTTCCATCTTCCCTGTCATCATAACCTGATAATATATGTGTAAATGAAAGATTGTAATTATTAACATACTCTGCTGGTGTGTGGTAATAAACAACAACTATCCCACTTGAATCCGGCATACCACATGCTGCAAGGTCAACATATGAACCATCTTCACAGTCAATTCTTGTTGCGTATGTTTTTTCAGTATTATCAACAACATCAATAAGTGCAGCACTGTCAAGATATTCGTTAAGCTCATCTGCACCATATTCATCTGTATATTCCTGTGCTATAAGATTACCTTTTGAATCCATGATTATAACTGCCGTCAGATAACATTCCTGCATATTCTTTTTGATAAATTCTTCTGTAAATATATCTTTATCTGAAAGGCTGCGCTCATATGTGATATTATGTTTTATCTGCTGCGCACTTTCAATTACCCTGAGCAGGCTCTTGGTTTCTGACGCAAGATTAAGTCTTGTAAAGCTGTTGCACTGTTCATTAATATAATGCGCAGTATCTGAAAGTGTTTCCTGTGTAGTTTTTATATCAACATTTACAGCAATAAAAAACACAATCATCATTATAAACAGGCCTGCTATAATCTCAATCGGCCATATTCTTTTTCTTTTCTTTCTGGTAATGGTATTATTTTCCATAACTGTCCACCTCCAGATATTTATCAGCATCAGGAATATATCTGCTGATTATCTTCTTCTCTGTACCATCATTTCTCATCTGGTTAAGAATTTCTGTAAGCTGCTTCTCAATACCACGGTCATCATTTTTGTCAAATGCTACTCCCAGTCCTACTGTCTCTAATGGTTCATCAAGAATTCTGAACTTAATATTATAATCTTCCATGTACTGGCATATTGCAGTTTCATGAGCTGCCAGAGCATCTGCATAGCCTTTGCTTAAAAAAGGATATATAAGTTCTCTCTTCTGCAAAGCTATTAATGACCTTATAGCCGGAATACGCTCATCTGTCTTGTTAAGAAATATCTTCTCAGGTCTCGTAGTAGTCTGTACTGCAATTGTCTTTCCTTCTAAATCTTCAAGAGAATATATATCACTTTCCATATCCACAGCAACAACCTGACGGCTGGTCATATAAGGTCCTGCCCATCTGTATTCATTCTCCCTGCCGTCCATGCTAAAGCTTCCCCATGCACAATCAATTGTTCTGTTAGCAAGAAGATTCTTCTTATCCTCCCAGTCAATATATATGAATCTGGCCTTATAGCCCATTCTTTTAAATGCTTCCGTAGCAAGCTCAACATCAATTCCGGTAGCATTGCCATCTGTATCAACATAATTATATGGCGGATAGTTATCACTTCCTATGACTATTTCCGGCAATCCAGCCTCATTATTGTGGCTGTCTGACCATTCTTTTTTCCCACAGCCATAAAAAGAAGCTGCATATATGCTTAGCATACATATTATAATCAAAAAGCTTTTAATCCTACGCACTTACTTTCCATCTCCTACATATTTATAAAATATGTTCTATTATAATACAAAAAGCTGCTGATTACTAATCACACTGACAGTTTTCGTTCGACATAATTCGACAATTTTTTATGGTCAGTTTTCATCTGACCATATTCCTGATTTATTCTGACCTTATTCTGGCATGTGACATTTTTATTAAATTGGATATTTCTTTATGACCAGTTGTGCAATATTATATGTAAAAATCAATTCATAAAATTCATTTTCAAGGAGGTCAGCTATGACAACAAATTCACAATATGAATTAAACAAAGGACTTGCACAGATGTTAAAGGGTGGCGTAATCATGGATGTTACTACTCCTGAGCAGGCTAAGATTGCAGAGGCCGCTGGTGCATGTGCTGTTATGGCACTTGAGAGAATCCCTGCCGATATCAGGGCTGCAGGTGGTGTTTCGCGTATGAGCGACCCTAAGATGATTAAAGGTATTCAGGATGCTGTAAGTATTCCTGTTATGGCAAAATGCCGTATCGGTCATTTCGTTGAAGCACAGATTTTACAGGCAGTTGAGATCGACTATATTGATGAATCTGAAGTATTATCTCCTGCTGATGATATATATCATATTGATAAAACCCAGTTCAAAGTACCTTTCGTATGTGGTGCAAGAGATTTAGGAGAAGCATTAAGAAGAATCAATGAGGGTGCTTCCATGATAAGAACAAAGGGTGAACCAGGTACCGGGGATGTTGTTCAGGCTGTACGACACATGAGAAAGATGAATTCTGAAATCAGAAAAATAACATCTATGCAAAAGGACGAGCTTTTCGAGGAAGCTAAACAGTTACAGGTTCCATATGACCTTGTCCTCTATGTACATGATAACGGAAAGCTTCCTGTAGTAAACTTTGCTGCCGGAGGTGTTGCTACTCCTGCAGATGCCGCACTTATGATGCAGTTAGGTGCTGAAGGTGTATTTGTAGGTTCTGGTATATTCAAGTCTGGAAATCCTGCTAAGAGAGCTTCCGCTATCGTTCAGGCTGTTACTAACTACACAGATGCTTCACTTATTGCTAAATTATCAGAAGATTTAGGTGAAGCCATGGTTGGTATTAATCCTAGTGAAATCCAGATAATCATGGAAGAAAGAGGCAGATAATATGAAAATAGGCGTACTTGCTGTGCAGGGTGCACTCATTGAGCATGAACATATCATTGAAAAAATCGGACATGAAGTAGTTGAAATACGTCAAAGAAAAGACCTTGATGGCATTGACGGAATTATCTTTCCGGGCGGTGAAAGCAGTGTTCAGGGACAGCTTCTAAGAAAGCTGGATATGCTTGCTACAATTAAGTCTTTAATAACAGATGGTCTTCCTACACTTGCAACCTGTGCCGGTCTGATTCTTTTAGCCGGACACATTGACAATGACGACAGTATACATATTGGGACTCTGCCTGTCACTGTAAAAAGAAATGCATATGGAAGACAGTTAGGAAGCTTTGTAAGAACTGCTCCTATGAAAGGCTTTGATAAATTTCCAATGACATTTATCCGTGCGCCATACATTTCATCAATCAAGGATAATGTTGATGTTCTTGCAGCTGTTGATGACAGAATCGTTGCTGTTCAATATAATAACCAGATTGGTCTTGCATTTCACCCTGAGCTTTCAGGTGACACAAGAATTCATGAGTATTTTATATCACTCTGTGAAAAATAATCTGAATCATAATATTTAATTGACACATTTACACATATATATTAGTATAATGTTAATAAGAGGGAGTAGTTAGCATCGTATCCGATGCAATAGTAATCGTCATCACGCTGAACAGCCGGTTATTATTACAATTAACGAGACTTTTATCAATTCATTTTTGATGCGATAAAGGTCTCTTTTTATATTATTCCATTCCTTTATCGCAAGAAAGGAGCTTATTATGGAATATTTGTTGCTACTCATCGGTTTCGTGCTATTAATAAAAGGCGCGGATTTCTTCGTGGAGGGAAGTTCTTCCCTTGCCAAAATCCTTAAAGTACCAAGCGTTATCATCGGACTTACCATTGTTGCAATGGGAACCAGTGCCCCTGAGGCATCTGTTAGTATTAACGCTGCCCTATCTGGCAGTAATGACATTGCAATCAGCAATGTTGTTGGTTCTAACATATTTAATGGTCTTGTCGTTGTAGGTATCTGTGCATTTATCGCAGGATTTTCTACTAACCGTGACATTCTCAAGCGTGATATGCCTGTTAATATCATAATAACCGCTATCCTGTGCTTTATGTTTATTGATGGCAGACTTTCAAGAATTGAAGGCATTATTCTCCTTGCCGGAATGGCAGCTTACATCACATGCATGATAATATCAGCACTTAAAAACAGGGAAGAAGCTGAGGATTGTAAAATAATGCCTCTGCCTAAGAGTCTTCTTTATATTGCCGGTGGTCTTATAGCAGTAATATTCGGTGGTAATCTTGTTGTAGATAAAGCCTGTATCATAGCTGCCAACTTTGGTGTAAGCCAGAATTTCATAGGTCTTACAATAGTCGCAATCGGAACATCCCTGCCTGAGCTTGTAACTTCTATAGTTGCCACAAGGAAAGGTGACAGCGGACTCGCGCTTGGCAATGCAATCGGCTCTAACATATTTAATATATTATTTATCTTAGGTATGTCTGCTGCGATACAACCTCTTCACGTTCTTTCCGAATCACTTATTGACTGTATCATACTTCTTGCCAGTGGAATTGTATTATTTCTCTTCGCATTTACCAAGAAGACTATGAGCAGATTGGAAGGTGCTGCATGTATCCTTTTGTATGTGGGATATACGGCTTATCTTTTCATAAGGTAAGGTTTTTTCTTGTAAATAATAGCAGCCAGTGAGTATGTAAATGCATGCTCACTGGCTGTTTTAAATATTATGTTCTTTTCTTCTTTTTAACAATCAGCCACACAACCATTAACATAACTCCCACCATTGCAAACTTTTTTCTTATATACAATGTCTGAGCAGAACTTGTCAGCCTGTCGTTCCTATAAATCTATCATCAATACGACTACCTATAGGTATCACGTCAAATCCTGCCTTATACAAACAGTTTATTGATGACCAGCGGTTTATCTCAGACAGACAGCTTAATGATGACCGGCAGTTTATCAACCATGAAGTCCAGCTGACTGACGAATCATATCCTCAACAACAATATCGTATATCTCCCCGATAGTACTGCAATACTCAAGTACCTTCCAAGGCTCATTAGTATGGAAATGAATCTTGATAAGATCCTCATCGCCTGCTGCAATCAGGCAGTTTCCTTCAAAATGTTCTGTAATATAATCAGCAATAACATCCTCATCTAAATCTTCATCTCTTCTGTCAATAAGAAGCTGTGTATCATAACGATATGCAAACTGATCATCTTCAACATCTATGCTATGTATATCTGACATAAAACAATCCTCCATAATCTGTCTTTATGTGTGGAAGCCAGCATGTCTAACCCGACTAACCCGGGACATTATCTCACATATGAATCATAACTTCAAGCATCAGAATATTCTTCTGATAAAATTATACAATCCATTATTCCATACACTGACCTCATGCGCTCCCGGTCTTATATAGAAAATGTGGTTAATTCCATGACTTGACATATAATCTGAATAGTTAATAGCAGATTCCTTGCAGTAAGGATCACTGTCGCCCGTTACAATAAGAGTAACCAAAGGCTGCTGCCCTCCATCCTTAACAAGTTCAGGCAGAAGAAATCCTCTGTTTCCATAAACTCTTTCTCCACTTCCTGTATCAACCACTCCTCCTACCGGGGCAAATGCACCTACATATCCAAACACATCAGGATGTGCAAAACACAGGAAAAGCGATTCTCTTCCGCCAAGTGAATATCCTGCTATTGCAGTATTCTCTCTTCCCGTTCTGGTAGAATAATGCTCGTTAATATATGGAATCAATGCATTAATAACATCATACTCACACGCATCATATTTTGCTGTAAGTTCAGAGAAATCATAGTCTGACTCCTGACCACCATCAGCATCTGTGAATACAGTAAAGCTCACCATAATCACAGGATTCCTGTTATAATCATCAACTGCATTCTGTGCAACATACAAAGCCCCAATTCTGTTATATTCAGAATAACTTCCGCTCATTCCATGCAAAAGATACACAACCGGATAACGCTGTGACTCATCATAATCTCTCGGAAGATATACACAAGCCTTGCGCTCACTTCCGGTTGTGGGTGAATAATAGCTTATCTCATCAACATTTCCATATGTTACACCCACTCTTTCATCATTATAATCATCTGGTGTGTCATACTCTGCTGCCACTTCACTAGATACGGTTCTGCTCTTACACCCCGACAATCCTGTCACTGTAAATGCTGTCACCAGTGCCATTAACACAGCCGCCAGCTTGTATATATTTCTTGAAATCATAATCCGGTACCTCTTACAAACCTTCTTACAATCTCCAAGCCGCCAACCGGTGCACAGAATTTCTGATTATGCTTTCTGCACTCTTCATAGACATATTCTAGGTTGAACCACTCAACGCCGTCCAATTCTTCCTTCTGCAATGTAAGTTCATCTATATTGACTGGCTTTGTGTATACATAGACAAATGCAATCTCACTGTCCTTAAACATCTTGCCATAAAATTCTTTTTCATATTGGATTACAAATGTATCAGCAAACTGTAAATCATCAGCAGAAGCCTTAATTCCAAGTTCCTCATGCAGTTCTCTTATAGCAGATTCCTCCGGTTCGTCACCGGCCTGAATATGTCCCGCCGAAGAAGTATCATATCTTCCAGGAAATGAGTCCTTATTCATAGCCCTTTTCTGCAACAGTACCTCTGCTCCCTCATCAGACTTTCTTATAATCCACACATGCGCCGTTCTATGCCTGATTCCCTCACTATGTGCAGTCTTTCGCTCAACAGTCTCACCTGTCGGCTTTCCATTCTCATCAACGATATCAAGTAATTCCATGTTAAATCTGTGCTCCATCATAATAAAAAAGCCACCAGCTATCGCGAGTTCTACGGGAAAAATAAAGTGATTGAACCTAGACTCCGATAGTACCGCTTTCGCAGCACCCCTCCCAGGACTGGTGGCTTACATATTATATTACTATGTGATTGAAAATTCCATAGGGTATATTCTATTTATTATCACATACCTCATCAGTCCATGTATTATACTTTCCATCGTTGCTTTTCCTGATATCCTTCTCATTGTAATTATTTCGCTGCTCTTTAAGCAGTTCAAGGTAAAAAATCTGCATAAACATATATTATTCTTTCCCCATTCATTTACATTCACCTCTTTTTTCTTACTCTCTTTTGTACATGCAAATCCAAATCCTGCAGCTTTCTTCCTAGTTCATCATCCTTAGCTACTAATAATAAATCCTTATCCATGTAATTCAATGCATGTAAAACTGCTGCATAACCCCCCATTGCAACCGATGGGGATCCCTTCTCTATAGCACATAATGTTGCTCTGCTTATCCCCGCTCGCTCAGCAACAATTTCTGCTGATATTTTTCTTCTTAATCTTGCATATTTTATTTGCAATCCCATCTGTTCTAGTATGTTCAATGTTTCAGGTAATAACACTATAGATTTTTTTGGCATAACATCATCTCCTTATATCAATAATATTATGCATAAATGTCAATTTTGTCAATTTTTATTTACTTTATTCTTATTTATTATATAAAAATCAGGCTTTGGATTTCTCCTCTGCCTGATTACAACTCTATTAATTCAATTCAATATTATCGCTAAACCCACTAATCAGCCTTTTTCTCTTGCCACGTCAAACTCCTGCTTTATCTGTGCAAGAAGCTCAGGATTAACAAGAACATCGCATATTGAATCAGCCATTATCTTTGCTGCGTATACTATAGCATTATGCGCGGCATCACTCTTTCCAGCTTTAAGGTAGGCTTCTGAATGCGGCTGTGCATCCTTGTCTGTGAATGCAATTCTTATACATGAGCCTGGAACTTCATATAACACATTGCCGAAATCTGTTGAGCCAGTCCTTTCGCGTGGTGGCGCAATCGATGGGGCATTCTCATATGCTGCATTTGCCATAAGCAGATCATTGACCTTATGGCACACAACCTTGCTCTTGAATGGAAGGTCTCTCTGAACCTCATATGTTGTTCCAGTCATAAGCGCAGCACCTTTTAAAATGTTGTAGAATCTCTCTACAACTTCATCAAGGTATTTCGTGCTGTATGAACGGAGTGTATATTCTGCAACAGTAAGGTCCGGAACTACATTTGGAGGACCACCTGCATTACGGATTGTGTAATGCATTCTTGTGTCATCTTTAACATGCTCTCTTAACATCTCAATTGCATGGAATGATAATAACGCTGCATCAAGTGCGCTGCGTCCTTCTTCAGGACTTATTGCAGCATGGCTTTTTACTCCGTGGAATGTTACCACGAAATTCTCGAGTGCCATACATTTTTCATCTACTGATGTATTAGGTGAGCCATGCGACATAAATGCAAGATCAAGCTCTTTCATATATCCTTTATCAAGCATAATTATCTTGCCGCCAAGAGTTTCTTCTGCCGGAGTTCCATACACAACAAGCCTGCATTGGTAATCCTGAAGGCAGTTCTTTACTGCGATTGCTGCCCCTATTCCGGCAGGTCCCTGAAGATGATGTCCACACGCATGTCCGATTTTTTCAAGAGCATCATATTCAACAAGAATTCCAATCACCGGGCCATCACTTCCATTATCCCATGTTGCCCTGAATGCTGTTTCAAGTCCTGTTCCACGCTCTACCACAAATCCTTCTTTTTCAAGATAACTGCACAGTATATCAGATGTCTCGTACTCTTCTCCGCTTATCTCCGCAAGGTCGAATATCTCATCTGCCATCTGGCATAAATCTTCTTTATAGCTGTCAATAACCGCCCCAAGCTGCTTCTTAATATCGTCTGACATAATATCTGCTCCTAATTAATTCTAATATCCAATCATTAATGCACCAAGCATAAACAGACATCCAAGTGCTGTCCATATAAGGAACAGAGGCATCATGAACTTAAGCCATTTACTGTATGGAATCTTTGATACAGCAAGATATCCCATAAGTGATGATGACATTGGAAGTACTGAGTTAGAGAATCCGTCTCCTAACTGGAACGCAAGTACTGATGTCTGTCTTGATATTCCTACAAGGTCTGAAACCGGCACCATAAGTGGCATTGTAACTGCTGCCTGACCTGTTCCTGACACGATTACGCAGTTAATAAGTGACTGACATAAGAACATACCAACAGCCTTAATTGAATCTGGCATAACATTTACAATATTAACAATTCCGTACACGATAGTATCAAGAATATTGGCATCACTTAAGATTACCTCAACTGTACGGGCAATTCCTATTATAAGACATCCTACGATAATGCCCTTTGCACCTTCTCCGAATTCCCTTGCAATTCTGCTAGGACCGTAACCGCTGATAAATCCACATATTACACCCATAAATATGAACAGACCTGACATTTCTTCAAAGTACCAGCCCTTCTTTGAAAGGCCATATATAAGTATTCCAAAGCCAAGTGCCATAACAATAAGAACTGCAATCTGTCTTACCGTAATTGTGTCTGTTGCATTGTCAAATGTGTACTCCTGGTCTTCAGGAATTCCATATATTACGCTTTTTTCAGGATGTGCTGCAACCTTTCTTGCATAGCAGATTATGTATGCACTTGTAGCAGCAAGAAGCACAACAAGAATAAATACTCTGTAAGCCATTCCTGAGAACAACTGCAATTCTGCTATATCCTGCGCAACTCCTACATTGAACGGATTAAGTAATCCGGCTGTGAATCCAACCGCTGCACCGAGTGCAATCATTGCTGTTCCTGTAACTTTATCAAGCCCTAAGAATAACGCAAGTGTTATTCCGATAGGAACGAATATCATAACCTCTGATGACATTCCCATTGTGAATCCGAATATAGAAAATAATGTCAAAAATACAGGAATTACAACATATTTGTGCTTAGAAAATGTCTTAGATAACTTCTTGCATAACGCTGTAAGTGCGCCTGTTGATGTAATTACCTGAAAAGCTCCGCCGATTATCAGCATAAATGTAATTGTTGACGCTGATTTCACAATTCCGGTATAGATTGCTGAAGGAATCTTTAACGGATTAAGCGGACTTGATGCTATTCTGTGATAACTTCCAGCTTCAACTAAAGTCTTGCCTGTTGCTGCATCTTTAAATCTTGTAAACTCGCCTGCCGGCACAATATATGTTGCCGCTGCAGCAATAAGAATAATTACCACAAGTATTACAAATGTATGTGGCGTTTTCCATTTTTTCTTTGCTTTTGTTTCCATGAAATTTTCTCCCATAACAAATTTATATTTTTATACATTTTAATATAAATCATACTAAAAATAAAATTGTATGTTTTTATCGAAAGTATAAATCTAATTTATAGTTTCGATTGATTGATACATTTTAATTATGTATAATTATTACATTATTATTGAAACATGCACTATTTTAGAAAGGGAATTCATATGATTACTGAAAAAGACATGCAATATGTTCTTACAATTGCTAATTACGGAAATCTTACCAAGGCCGCCAATGCTCTGTTCTTGTCGCAGCCGGCTTTGAGCATACATCTTAAACAGCTTGAAACTTCACTTGGCATACAGCTTTTTGAAAGAAAAGGTCGCCGCATGATTCTTACATATGCAGGCGAGGAATTCGTGAAATCTGCCAGAGATATTACTATGAAATGCTTTGAACTTGAGGACCGCATGATTGATATTGGCAAAAATGTGGCTGTTAAACTCCGCATTGGTTACATGGTACGTCAGGTTGAGTCTCTCTTTCCTTCTGTTATGACTGCATTTAACAGACTGTATCCACAGTCAGTTGTATATGCCATTGACGGACATCTCTCAGACCATGAAGAGCAGCTTCTTGTCGGTGACCTTGATATGTTCTTTGGATATAACAGCGTGAGCAACACCAGACTTTCCTATGAAACCATATATGAAGACTGTCTTGTTGCCATTCTTCCCAAAAGCCATCCTGCTGTATCTTTCGCAGAGTCTAAAGAATCATGCATCTATCCATGGCTTGATCTTGCACATGTACGAAAAGAAAGATTCATCCTGCAGCACAGCAACCAGAGTATAAGACAGCTTGAAGAAGACGCCCTTTTCTATGCTGATGTCCTGCCAGAGCTTACCTATAAGATAAGCAGTATTGACGCAGGAATCCGACTTGCTGAACAGGGATATGGAATTGCATTTACACTAAACAGTTATCTTACTTCAATGAAGCTTTCACCTGATTCAGTTGTATTACAGGTTGGCGACCCAGACATGCGTATACCATTCTCCGCCGCCTTCAGAAAAGAAGATGAAAACCGGAAAGAACTGAAAGAATGGATACGGCTGACTAAAGAGCTTGTTTCCAGACAATAGAATAACCGGCTGATACTGCATTTAGCTGTACCAGCCGGTATCTTAATATTATTCAATTATAATACTTCTACAAGCTCAATCCTGAAATTCAGTTCTTTTCCTGCCATCTCATGATTAGCGTCAAATGTAATCTCAGTATCAGTTAAAGCAGCAACCCTAGCTGGGAATGGCTGTCCATACATATTCTGAAGGTATACCTTATCATCAACTTTAAGTTCTTCTGCACCAGGAAGCTCGCTTATAGGCAATGTTATGAACGCTCTTGGATCAGCTTCTCCATACGCCTCCTCTGGCATAAGATGAACATCAATAACATCTCCGATATTCATTGTTGCAACAGCCTTGTCAAAGCCCTGAATCATCATTCCTGCTCCACAAGTAAATTCAAGTGGTTCACCTCTGTCGTAAGAAGAATCAAACTGTGTTCCATCATTAAGAGTTCCTTTATAATGAACCTTTACCTTCTTTCCCACATTAGGTCCTTCAAATGATGGTGTAAATGTACCACAGCCACCGCCGCAGCCGCCACAACCACTACCACAGTCTGATTCACCTTCATCACTTCCACAATGTCCGCAACATGACTCTTCATCTTCATGGCTTCCACAGTGTCCGCAGCCATGACCTTCTTCATGATCGTGATGATGGTCGCAATTAACTCCTGCTGATGTTAAATCGCCATTAAGATATGCCTCAACTGCTGCATCTGCTTCTCCATCTGCTCCTGAATATACATCAATTCCAGCTTCTGAAAGTGCTGTGACTGCACCGTTACCGATTCCGCCACATATAAGAACATCTACACCTTTATCCTTAAGAACAGCTGCCAATGCGCTATGACCAGCTCCATCAGTGCCAATTACCTCTGCACGGACAATATTCTTTCCTTCTGCCTCATAAATCTTAAAGCTCTCAGAATGTCCGAAATGCTGAAAAATCTGACCATTCTCGTATGTTACTGCTATTTTCATTAATAATCCTCCTGATTAATATTTATTCTCATACAACATATGAAAAATTATTTCAAAATCTTAAATAACTAAAATTCAATATCCACTGCTCCATTTGCATATTTCATATAATCAAAAAGCTTCGACGCCGTAAGAAGTTCAAGCGGATCTCTTTCAATATCATCTTCCTCAAATATCTTTGCGACTTCCTGTATTTCCGGATTAGAAAGAGAATTCATATATTGTCTCAGTTCAACTATCGGCATATTAAAAAGTTCATCTTTGCTCTTCATAAATAAAATCCTCCTTCAATATCTATTCAGTACGGCCTGTGTAAATTACCTTGCCGGTATTCCACAATTCTGCTGTTCTTCTTGCTGCATCAAGCCTGTCTTCATCATTTTTAAAACTAAATGGTGCAGACTGACATCCACAATCCATACACATTACATAATAAGAATGATCTTCTTCCTCTAATATAGAAGGTCCAAAACATCTTGGACAATCCTGTAAATCAATCATTTCATAAATTTCCATGCTACAACTCCTCATAATAATATTCTGATTTATCTTTCTAATTCTACATTCTATGTGATATAGAAATCAAGTAGAAATATCCATAACATATCTCACATTTTTTATGTATTATACAATTTCAAAAGATTCATCAGATCATTAATTTCTTCAGTAATCTGCTTTCCGTTATCAGTATCCTTTACAAACACACGCTTCTTTTCCACATAAACAACCTGCGATTCAGACTCAATGTCCCTGTTACTGTTAATTGCCATATTAATACTCATAAACGGATGATGTTCTTTTATCTTCATTCCATGAGAATTATAAATAAGTGTATAACCGGCTATTCCTGTGGCAGCATGATATCCTTCGCAAAAACCGCCATCTATAACAATCAGTTTGCCATTAGCCCTTACCGGATGCTGTCCCTCCTTTGTCCTGACAGGAGTATGTCCATTTATAATATGTGCACTCTCATTGTAGAGATTAAACTCTCTTAAAATCATTTTACATATTCTTTCATTCTCATACAGGTCATAATACGGATTCTTGTCCTCTTTAATTGCATTCTTATAGTCAGCATTTCTATCCTTGTCCAGAAAAGTTCTTTCAAATGTTTTAATACACCTTCCGGTTACTGGTGATAATATATTACTCCATAAAAACCACATAAAATCAACTGCATCTGAATCTCTGGTTCTTGCCTGCCTTACCATTGATTCGCAATAATCAAGATACTCACGACCAGAATACGACTTGCAATCCACAACGATTCCATCAAATACCCCTTGTTCATCAAGTGGCACGCAACCGTGGAACAGAAGATTTCCATTATGAATCTTATAAATGCTGCCTTTTTCATATAGAAAATTGATATGCCTCTCAAGTGCCATACTGTTAATGAAATCTGCCCTGAATCTTCCCATTAGGAACATTTCTTCCATAGTAAGCTCATATGGATTATTCATATCTATGGTTGGAAATTCTGTAGTATTAAGGAAATATTCCTTATCACCAATTCTTACTGTTCCTTTATCCAGATTCATCTTATCCAACAGAAGTCTTCCTTCCATCCTGTATTCCGGGTGTCTCTTAATAAGCTGCCCTTCAAGCTTGAATAAAATCACAGAAATAGCTTTATAGACTGCATCATCAACATTTTTATCTGAATATGTATTAACTGCAAACTGTAGAAGGAACCTGAGGCTTATTCCATAACCATTCTCAAGAATCGACATAGTTTTGTACTTAATATTATTTCTGACTACAAGTGCCATACACACCGGATTGCCACAAAAAGCTCCCATCCACAATATATCATGATTTCCCCACTGGATATCAACACTGTGATGTTCCATCAGTAGATCTAATATCTTATCTGCATGTGATCCTCTGTCATATATGTCACCCAGTATATGAAGATGATCCACGGCAAGTCTTTTAATCAAGTCGGTAAGTGCAACAAGAAATTCATCACCATTATGAAGACTCAGAATTGTTTCCATAATCTGCCTGTGGTACACACTCCTATTGTCATCTTCATCTTTCTGCGCATGAATAAGCTCATCAATGATATATGCAAAATCCACAGGCATTGCTTTTCGCACCTTAGATCTTGTGTACTTAGAAGACAGAAGCTTTGCAATCTGAATCAGCTGGTTAAGTACATTTCTGTACCATTCATCATTCACCTTATTCTCATCCATAAGAATAGAAAGCTTCTCTCTTGGATAATATATCAGAGTGCACAGCTCCTGCTGCTCATATACAGTAAGTTCATCTCCATACAACATCGCTACCTTCTCTCTAATTACTCCCGAACAATTATTAATTATATGGTAAAATGCATCATATTCCCCATGAAGGTCACTCATAAAATGCTCTGTTCCCTTTGGCAGATTCATAATTGCATTCAGGTTAATAAGTTCGCGGTAAACTGACTGTTTTGTGGGATATTTCTCCTTTAAAAGCTTCAGATATTTGTCATACTCCTTCATATATATTCCTCTTATCTTCTGGTTTATTCACTACTTTTAATATTTCCTGACAACCTTGCCCCTTTTATTATCAAAACTCATTCTCCCCAAAGAACTTCCGCTTTCTCTCAATCATCTCATCAATTCTCTCGACATAGCTTCTGACATCTTTGACATTCTCGATTCGCTCAATACGCACAGAATGGTTTTCATCACCTTCATTATGGAACACAACCTTAGTTGAAGCACCTGCGCCGCACGCAATTATCGTCTGCTTTTCTTCCATAATAAGAATATTATAAATGCATTCAAGTCCAGCAACTGCATAGCCTACATTTTCAAAATTGCCTGCCATATTCTTCTGACGGTACATATAATAAGGCTGCATGTTAAGGTCTCTTGCTGTCTGCTCAGTCATTGCGATAATGCTGTCTGTGTTCTTAATTGAAAGCTCTGTGTACTGCTGACGCAATATGTTAAGTCTTGAAGCTCTCTTGATTGCAAGTGAATGAACGGTAAGACTCTCCGGCCGCATCTCCTTAATTTCATTAAGTGTATGGTAAACCTCGTCTACACCCTCTCCCGGAAGTCCAAGAATCATATCCATGTTGATATTATCAAGTCCAGCTTCCCTTGCCATTGCATATGCATTCTTAATATCCTCAACTGTATGCTTTCTTCCAATTAAATCAAGTGTTTTCTGATTCATTGTCTGCGGATTAATAGATATTCTTCCCACATTATGAGCTTTAAGAACCTTGAATTTATCTGGTGTCACGCTGTCCGGTCTGCCGGCTTCTACAGTAAGTTCACGGCATCTGCTCAAGTCAAATGCTTCTTCAACCACTGTCAGTACTTTATCTAACTGTTCTGCACTCAAAGTTGTAGGTGTTCCGCCACCCATATACACTGTATCCAGTCTTCTGCCCTTCATAGATTCAGCGACGAATCTTATCTCCTTAATAAGCGCATCTACATAATTATCTACATAATCTTTGTACGCACCAAGTGCATATGATGAAAATGAGCAGTACAGGCATATACTTGGACAGAACGGAATTCCAATATACAGGCTGTAACCTGTCTTATAATCCATATCTGTAAGTATATCCAGTTCTTTCCTTGCTACTGTGAGCGCAAGTTCAGCCTTTTCTTCACTTGCATAATGCTTGTCCATAAAATGTTTCTTAATCTGTTCCTTTGTTGCACCCTCTTCAAGCATTGTATACGCAATCTTACTTGGTCTTACTCCTGTAAGATATCCCCACGGCAGCTTCTTGCCTGTCTTTTCTGAAAGCTTCTTATATAAGCTGTCCTTAAACACTTCGTGGGCATTCTTCTTATCAAGCCCTGTGATATCAGGCACTTCTATTGAAAGAATCTCATCATTCTCTTCCGGCTTGGAATCTGCCTTAAGTGCCATAACCTCAATTCTTGGATAAAACGAGCGGACAAGTACAACCGCATCATCATAAAATACATCATTGTCAATCTTAATATATATCATCGTTGCTTCCTTTTCGCACTGATATTTGCGATCTCATACTCGCAAACTCGCAAACATCACATAAACGGATTGTTCTGCTTTTCATATCCAATCGTTGTGAACTCTCCATGTCCAGGATATACATCTATATCGTCAGGGAGCTTGCAGAGCTTGTCATGAAGTGACTCCATCATTGCAGCAGAGCTTGCTGTAGGGTAATCTGTTCTCCCAACTGAACCAGCAAAAAGTGTATCACCTGACATAAGCGTCTTGTCCGATTCGATATAGTAGCATGTTCCGCCTGCTGTATGTCCCGGTGTATGGATTGCCTTTATCTTAAGTCCTGCAAGTTCAAGAATATCCCCATCATTATGAAGTACATCTGCTGTAACCCTAAGACTCATGCCGTATGCATTTGACAGGTTTCTTGCCGGTGAAGCAAGAAGCTTTTCCTCATCACATGATGCATATATCTTAATTCCATAATGCTCACGCACCTCATTAGCCGCACCTATATGGTCAAAATGTCCATGTGTAAGAAGTATTGCCTGTGGCTTGCTTGCTGAACGCACAACCATATCATATATAGACTCCGGTGAATCTGCCGGGTCAACAATAATGCTCTCATTGTTATCTTTATTAATTATAAGATAGCAGTTAGTAGCTACCGGTCCCAATACTCTTGATTCTATCTTAATCATAATCTGCAAACCTTTCTTAGCCGGCAGTTCTTGTTATATCAGTAACTCCGTCTATCTTTCTTAATTTATCTATAATTCTGTTAAGCTCTTCCTTGCCGTGAATGTCAAATCCGACACTTATTGTCGCAACTTCCTTCTTATTAAGACGGCAGTTCATAGACTTCACATCAATCTCTGCTTCTGTGAACATCCTTGATATATCAACAATAAGTCCAGTTCTGTTATTGGCAAATATATTGATTTCAACCTCATAAGTATCGCCTGCTGTCTGTCCCTGCTCCCATTCAGCCTCAATAAGACGCGCACGTTCATTAGCCGGGAAGTTGATTATATTAACACAGTCTGTTCTGTGAATTGATATGCCTCTTCCTCTTGTAACAAAACCAACAATCTCATCACCAGGAACCGGATTACAGCATTTTGAAAATCTGACAGCAACATCATGGATTCCCTTAACGACAATTCCACCTTTGCCTTCCTTCTTCTTTGACTTTTCCTTAGACTCAGCGGCAACGATTTCCTCAAGTACATCTTTATCTGTAACTTCTGCCTTCTTGGTCTTTAAATGCTCCTCATTAAGCCTGTTTACTATCTGGCTCTCTTTAAGTGCACCATGTCCGACAGCTGCAAGAATAGAATCCCAGTCTTTAAAGCCATATTTGTTAAGACATTTTTCAACATATTCAGGCTTGGTAATGTCAGAAAGAACGATTCCTTTAGTCTTACAGTAGTTAGCAATCATTTCCTTGCCCTTAATGATATTATCTTCCTTTAACTCCTGCTTAAACCACTGGTTAATCTTATTCTTTGCCTGTGTGCTCTTTACAATTGAAAGCCAGTCACGGCTTGGTCCCTTGGAATTCTGCGATGTTATAATCTCGATTCTGTCACCATTCTTAATAACATAATCAATAGTAACAAGCTTTCCATTAACTCTTGCACCTACCATTTTATTACCTACAGCACTGTGGATACTGTACGCAAAATCTATAGGGCATGAACCTGCAGGAAGGTTCTTGACATCACCCGAAGGTGTAAAGCAGTATACGCTGTCTGAGAAAAGGTTAAGGTCATTCTTAATAGATGATAAGAATTCCTTGTTATCAGACATTTCCTTCTGCCATTCAAGAATCTGTCTTAACCAGCTAAGTTTTGCTTCCTCACTCTGGTTGTCCTTCTCGCCGGTTTTTCCCTCTTTATATTTCCAGTGGGCTGCAATACCATACTCAGCAATCTTATGCATTTCGTAAGTTCTTATCTGTATCTCAAACGGCTGTCCGTTAGATGCAATAAGTGTTGTATGGAGCGACTGGTAATTATTAGGCTTAGGCATGGCAATATAATCTTTGAAACGTCCCGGAATAGGCTTATACATTTCGTGTATTACACCAAGTGCCGCATAACAGTCTTTTACAGTGTCAACCTTGATTCTTACTGCAAATATGTCATATATCTGATCAAGTGTCTTATTCTGGTTGACCATTTTTCTGTAGATTGAGAAGAAATGCTTAACTCTTCCGTCTATCTCAGCCTCAATACCAGCATTGCTTATATGCATGCCGACTTCTTTAATTATGCTCTTTATAAATGCTTCCCTGCCTGGTCTGTTTAAGTTGACCTGTTCAACAAGATCATTATATACATCAGGCATAAGATATTTCATTGATAAATCATCAAGCTCTACCTTAATCTTGGAAATACCTAACCTGTGGGCTATTGGAGCATATATTTCCATTGTCTCTCTTGATTTCTCAATCTGCTTTGCCGGTGACTGATACTGCATTGTACGCATATTATGCAGTCTGTCGGCAAGCTTTATAAGGATAACTCTTATATCCTTTGCCATTGCAAGAAACATTTTTCTAAGGTTTTCTGCCTGAACCTCAATCTTATCATGCTGGTAATTGAGCTGTGTCAGCTTTGTTACACCATCTACTAACAGTGCTACCTCATCACCAAATTCTTTTGCAACATCTTCACTTGTCATAACTGTATCTTCAACAACATCATGAAGAAGACCTGCAATAATTGACTCCTTATCAAGCTCTAATTCAGCCAGAATAATAGCAACACATAAAGGGTGGATTATATATGGCTCACCCGATTTTCTGAACTGTCCCTCATGTGCCTTTCTTGCGGTCTCGTATGCCTTCTCGATATCAGACAGATCTGTAGATGGGTGGTATTTCTTTATAGCTGCAATAAGATCCTTATATAATTCCTCAGGACTTGTAAAATCTGCTGGTGTATCCACCGCTCTTTCAACCTGATTAGTTTTGTTATGGCTTGCGCCTGGTAACTCTATATTCTCTGGCATACGTGCCTCCATTCTCTGGTAATTGTCCAGCGTTATAGTTTTCTTAAGCCCATTATTTATACACTGGCATATGTTCTTTCCATAAATTCTCTTGTAGCCACTGCATTCTCAGGAACAGTATTTTCCAGTGTGCAGTGTACATATGGCTTATGCTCCTTAATCTTCTTTAACAGAAGTGGATAATTAAGACCTCCTCCGGTCACCGGATTACCCTTTCCTGTACCTGCTGCCACTGACTTAAGCTCACTGCCTTCAACAATATAATCCTTGCAGTGAACAACAGCAATATCCTTTAATAACAGGTCAAATGCTTTCTCAATAATCTCATCCTGCTGTGCAAGATTATCAACACATAACAGGTTAACCGGGTCGAATATAATCTGAAGATTAGGTGAATCAATAGCGTCAAGCACCTTTCTTGCACGTTCGACAGTGTATACAATGTGCTTCCATACAGGCTCAATTGCTACAATGACACCAAACTGTTCAGCATATTTAACTATTGGTCTTAAATTATCAATAAAGCACTGAAGTGCTTCCTCACTGTGATTAGCCGGCTCATACTTGTACTCCTCATTAACCGCACCTGTCTCAGTACCAACAACTCCACAGCCAAGAATACTTGCAAATCTTATATGTGCTTTATACTTCTCAACAATCTCCTTATGCTTCTCAGGATTAGGATTGCAAAGGTTAAGATAACAGCCAAGTACTGCAACATCAACCTTATTCTCTGTACATAATTCCTTAATATACATAGCGAGTCCCGGAGTCATAGTCTCCACGCCCGGCTTGAACTCCTTAATAGACTTACTGAGTGCAATATGCATACAGTGAAAACCCTGTGCATGTATATTAGGTATAAGCTCCTCTAATGGAGCGTATGCAACATCATGTGCTCTTATTCCGATTCTCATAAAAAACCACCTTTCCGTTAATTACAAACACTTTTGAAAGATTATACTATATATTACACGAAAAAACCAGTAAATATCTGCGACTTTTCCAAGCTGTGCGGGCGTTAATACTGCTATATACAAAAGAGCGGTGAGAGAAAGCTCATCCACGCTAAGCGCGTTTGCTTTCTCTCACCGTATTAAACTCTGTATGCACCTTTATCTCAATTATCAATACAGCTTTACATTATTAATTAATCCTGTATCTCCAAGTGCCTTATAATATGTAACAAGTGGTATAAAACTCTGTGCAAATCCTTTCGTACTGTCACCAGAAACAATAACAGCATCATCTATAACCTTTTTAGAACCAACTCCTGCCCTGCCTGTGTTATTAATATTAGTTTCAAATGTTTTGAAACCATACTCAAGATATTTCTTATCACCTGTAAGTTCATAGGCAATTGCCAGTGATTCCAGAAGAAGTGTGTTATTTCCATTCCTTGAAAGTGAAGGAAGCTCCTTATAATAGAATAATCCATTATCAAGAGTACAATTCTCTACAATATCATCAATTGCTCTTATAAGCATCTGCTTAATATCTTCTCTTGGGAATACCCTGTAATATCTCATTACGCTTCCTGCAGCTACTGATATCATAAATCCTACTCTTATAAGAGTATTGTCCGTATATGGAGCAAGCCAGTTGCCATACTCCTCTTCCCATATCTTAAAGCTGTCAATAATCCACTCACATTTTGCAAGCCATTTTTCATCTCTTGTCTCCACATATAATGCAACAAGTGCTCGTAAAGCCCAGCCAGTTTCTCTCGCATTGGCTTCTCCCGGTTTTGCATACATTGGTGTATCCAGAAGTCTTAATATGTTATCACCTATACTTATAGCTGTCTCAAGACCTCTCTCATCACCTGTAAAATGATAGTAATCAATCACTCCTTCAACCCATTCATGTGAGCATACCATTATTCCATTCTTACAATGACCTGCTGTATGTTCCCACTGTCCACCTATTCTTAATGGATTCTTGCTGTAATGGCATACATCAACATCCATCTGATGCTTTGCTGAAACTATTAAATAGTCAAGGAATCTTCTGATTCCAGTTCTTGCATACATAAGAGCACATGAATGCGGATAATCATATTCATTATTACTCCATACAGGTTTTCCGCCGCCTCTTCCCTGTAAAGTATATCCCATATCAATAGAATCGCCCCAATTCAGCATGCCGTAGCATCTTGAATGATTATCAGCCCTTGCAATAAGTGCGATTTCAACTTCATTCACAAGATGTTCAGGGAATACATCCATACACACTTCTGCCTTCTTGAATTCCTCTGGTGCTATGCATGGTCTGTCAGGCATCTGGTATATTGTACTTCTGTTATCAAGCTCCCACATCTGCATATCCGGTTCATGGAAATGCATCAGGAATCTCTGTTCCTTTGCCATACCAGACTGCATAACAACATTTCCAATATCCTCTGGAACAAGCATAACAGCTACTCCGCCGTCATATGCCTTAACTGCCTTCGGATAATTCTGCTGTGCCTGATATACAGTTATACACAATCCATCATTTCCATCAGTATAATCTGCAAGAAATGTACCATAGAATACCTCTGCAAAATGTTCATTTGCTTCCTTTACAAGATATGCATCATCGATAATCTTATTAACCTGCACTCCATCTCTTCCGATATAGAAATCAGTCTTATAATTAGAGCTTCCAACAAGTGTTCTTACATTAGAAACGGGAGCTTTGCCCGATATCATCTCTAATTCCCCTGTTCCTCTTGTATGATATACCGGCCCACTCTCTTTAGAATTATCTGTAAGTACATCTCCACATCCGGTAGAGTCATTATCCATATTAATGTGCATATCAAACAAATCATCACTTGCAGTAACTGTCTCATCTGGTTTTGCATAAAATACCAGTGATTTAATATGAAGCTCATCATAAGTGGTATTAATAATTCTGTATGAAACATCAATCCATGACTTAGCTGCATATGATGTAAGTGTTATCTCAAAATCAACTTTTTTATTATTAAGAATGTTACTTCCTTTAGCTCTGATTACACATTTTACAGGACCTGCGTCTATAATCTTCCACTCGCCAATATTAATGTCGTATAATCCCATATCATCTTTCAGATATGGTCCTTCAAAATTCTGAGCAGTATAATGTTTTCTTCCATCATCAAGTGTTTCAAATATATTCTGGGAATTATTATTTACTGTAAATGTAACACAACCTGTATCAACTCGCAGTCCCTGCTCAGTCTGAGTAACAGATACTCCTTTTTCTTCATACTTTCCATCAGACTCTTTTTCAAACTCTAGCACTGCGCCCTTATTAGCCGGAATATCAGCAAGAAAATCCACATACAGGTATCTTATGCTTCCATCTGGATGCTTTGATGTAATCTTTGGCTGAACCATACATTTTCTGCCATTCTGTGTAATGGCTATCCTGTCAGCACTCTTTAACTCACCTTCCTTAAAAGGAAGTGCTATGCCTGCCGGTTCCTGCAATCTGTCATACCTGTAAAGCTTGTCAAAATAAATTTTCATTATATGTACCCTCCATTGTTTGTCACGAGCAAATCTGCTATAATTGTACAACAGATTTTAATCATTTGCTATAGTCTTAATATAGCATTCATAATTCTGTAATTCATGTGATAAGATGTCATTATCAGCTAATAATACAGATTTATTGCAACTTTTAGAAAGAAGGTTTATATTATGCATTATGCCGAGATAAAAACCTGCGATATTGCTAACGGACCAGGGGTGCGCACCTCTCTTTTTGTAAGTGGATGCACCCACCGATGCAAAGGTTGTTTTAACGAAATCGCATGGGACTTTAATTATGGCAGGGACTTTACAGACGATACAATTAAAGAAATCATTGATTCCCTTGCTCCAGACTATGTTACAGGGCTCACACTTCTGGGAGGTGAACCATTTGAACACAGCAACCAACAGGGACTCCTTCCACTGCTGAGGGAAGTACGCAGAATATATCCTGACCTGAGTATATGGTGCTTTACAGGATATCTGTTTGACAAGGATATTGTTGGAAGAATGTGCAATGAATGGAAAGAAACTAAAGAAATGCTTCAATACATTGACGTCATAGTCGACGGAAAATATGAAGAAGACAAGAAGGATATGATGCTTCAGTTCAAGGGTTCATCTAATCAGAGGACAATCCTTGTAAAAGAATCTCTCGAATCAGGTAATATCGTACTTCTGTACGATTAATAATAAAAAGGAGTTTACACAATGTCACAAAAAGTTAATATTAAGAAATTAAGTCCTAACGCCTGTATCCCAACATACGGAACAGAATTCTCAGCCGGAGCAGACCTCTACTCAGGAATGTCCGAAGCTGTAACAGTTATGCCAGGCACAACTGAATTCATCAAAACAGGAATAGCAATGGAGATACCTGCAGGACTCGTAGGACTCATCTACGCAAGAAGTGGAATGGCATGCAAAAAAGGTCTTGCCCCAGCCAACAAAGTAGGCGTAATAGATTCTGACTACAGAGGTGAAATCATAGTAGCCCTCCACAACCATTCAGATAAACCTGTAACCATAGAACCAAAAGACAGAATCGCTCAGATAGTCTTAGCACCATACATCACAGCAGACTTCAACGAAGTAGAAGAACTTGACGACACAGAAAGAGGCGAAGGCGGCTTTGGCTCAACAGGCACAAAATAATACAGGAACCGGCAGCATAATAATATGCTGCCGGTTCCCACTCACAACCTAAATTCTTTCTTGCCTTACTTATAAGAAATATTGGCATGCTCAATAACATAATCCTGTGCCTTCTGCACAAGCATAGCCTTTACAATCTTATCTTTTCCGAATTTTTCAACAAATGTATCCGCATTAGAATATCCATTATCTGCCGCAAAATCATCAAGAGAACCTTTATAATCGTATTCTCTCATTGTCATATTGCGGTCTTTAACTATAGCCTCCATGATAAGCTGCTGTACAACAGATTTCTTAACAAAGTCATCAAAAGAAAGTCCATACTGCTTCTGACAGTATTCATCCTTTGAAAGATTTGAAAAATCCGCATAGAAACCAATAGATGTTTCAAGTCTGGATCTTGTTTCTTCCATAAGTGAATCAGGATAACTGCTTATCTTGAATGTATCCTGTAAAGAAGATAATACATCTTCCTGTATCTTGTTCTCAACCTTTGAATTAATATCAGTTTCAAGAGATTCCTTTATTGACTGTCTATATTCTTCAACGGTATCATATCCAAACGCTTCCTTAACATATGCATTAGTTATCATTGGAACATTTGCCTGTGCAACTGTCTGCATTGTAAGTTCAAATACAACCCTCGTGCCCTTATATAAATCCGAACTATAATCCTCAGGTATATCAACAATAAGTATCTTTGTCTGACCTGGGGTCATACCATATAAAGCCTGATCTAACTCATCAAGTTCAAGTCCGAGAGTATCCGTTCCAAGAATCATTGTTTTACCATCTGTATTAGTAAGTCCGCTAAGAGATGCGCCTGAAGATGTAGCAGTATATGTAACAAGAATCTGATCAGAAGCTATCGCACCTCTGTCAACTTCTGTATAAGTAGTATTATCTTCTACATCCTGTTTAATTTTACTCTCTATAAGTTCATTCTCTATTGAAGTTTTATCTACCTGGACTGATATGTTTTCATACTGTCCAAGCTGAACATAATCTTCAACATTATAATCATACTTAACATCAATCTTACTATTACATGCCGTTACCATAAGCATAGAAACTGATAATAAAGCAACTGCTGTCTTCTTCATAAAACTTTTTTTCACAATAAACCTCCGCTCTTACTTCATTATATTATATAGAAGTAAAAAATTGACTTTCATAATATACCATATAAAAGACATTTTATCCATATCTATAAGCATTAGTTCACAAAATTATCATATATTCACATTCAAACATTTAGCAACCAATACATTAAAACAGGCTGCCGCAAAAACGACAGCCTATTAAATCAATATATTTAATATATAATCAATTATGCAAGCTTAGACTTAGCAACCTCTGCGAGCTTTGCAAATCCTTCTGCATCGTTAACAGCCATCTCAGATAATACCTTTCTGTTAAGATCGATATTAGCTAACTTAAGACCATACATGAACTTGCTGTATGAAAGTCCGTTAATTCTTGCAGCAGCATTGATTCTGGCAATCCATAACTGTCTGAACTGTCTCTTCTTCTGCTTTCTGCCCTTATAGCTCTCTGTAAGAGCTCTCATAACTGACTGCTTAGCAACTCTGTACTGCTTAGATCTTGCTCCTCTATAACCCTTAGCGAGCTTTAATACTCTGTTATGCTTCTTCTTTGCGTTTAATCCGCCTTTAATTCTTGCCATTTTATAAATTCCTCCTTAAACTATATCTCTAAATAAATGTTGTTATACCATTAATCTTAGAGATAAGGCATAATCTTCTTCATTGTCTTAACATTAGTTGCATCAGTCATAGCTGCCTGTCTAAGATTTCTCTTTCTCTTAGTTGACTTCTTTGTAAGAATGTGGCTCTTGTATGCCTTCATTCTCTTTAACTTACCTGTTCCAGTTACTTTAAAACGCTTTGCAGCTGCTCTTTTTGTCTTTACCTTTGGCATAATAATCCTCCTAAAAATACCTGTTAATTGTTATTTATTTTAACGTTTTTCAGTTAAAAACATCATCATGCTCCTGCCTTCCATCTTAGGAGCCTTCTCAATTACTGCTATATCGCTAAGCTTCTCTGCAAAGTCTTCCAGAATATGCTTAGTGGAATCGATATGAGCCATCTCTCTTCCTCTGAATCTTAATGATACTTTAACCTTGTTACCTTTTTCAATGAACTTTCTTGCTGAATTACACTTAGTGTTAAGGTCATTGACATCGATGTTGGGTGATAAACGAACTTCCTTAACTTCTACTGTCTTCTGCTTCTTCTTAGCTTCCTTTTCCTTGCGGAGCTGTTCGTACTTGAACTTGCCATAATCTACAATTCTGCATACAGGTGGGTTAGCTGATGGTGAAACCATTACTAAATCAACTCCTGCATCCTTAGCCATGTTTAAAGCATCTCTTGATGCCATAACTCCAAGCTGCTGTCCTTCTTCTCCAATAACACGAACCTCTTTGCATCTGATCTGTTCGTTAATCATTAACTCGTTAATAGCGGTACACCCCCATATAAAAAATTAAAGTGAATAGCACAGCTATCCACTTTCTTTAATCAAAACACAATCCTAATATTATGTGTAATTCTTAAATATCAACCCGAGTCGCCCTGTGCGCTGAGGTGAGAGTGGATACTCTGCTTTGCTTTGCAACTATTGCATGATATCATTCCAGTTAATATATGTCAACCCCATTTTCAAAATTTCTTTAAAAATGTAATAAATCTTATATCTTGGAATATCACTTCAATAATGATATTATAATACATGAAATAAATCAAGAAAGGATCTGACAGTTATGAAAGATTTTCTTATATCTACTGACACAACTGCTGATTTACCTGACAGTTATGTCAAAGAAAACAACATCGACATTCACACTCTATTTTATGCATTTGGTGAAGTCATCTATGGTACAGATAACATTATGCCTGAGAAGGAATTCTTTGACCGTATGCGTAATGGCGACATGCCAACAACTATGGCATGTAATCCCGAAGACTGTAAAACTATATTTGAAAAACGTGTTAAAGAGGGCTTCGATATCCTTCACATCGCATTTTCATCAGCACTTTCAAGCAGTTACAACAATGCCTGCATAGCTGCGAATGAAGTCATGGAAGAACATCCCGAGGCAAGAATCGTTGTAGTAGATTCGTTAGCTGCCTCAATGGGCGAAGGTCTTATCGTATATAAAGCTGTTGAAATGAAAAAGTCAGGAAAATCCATGGACGAAATAATAAATTTTGTCAACAATCACAAGCTTAATGTAGTACATAATTTTACGGTTGATGATCTTAACCACTTATACAGAGGCGGTCGTGTTTCTAAGACTACTGCCATTATTGGTACGCTTGCCAATATCAAGCCAATCCTTCATGTAAATAATGAAGGCAGACTTATTAATATAGGAAAGGTCCGTGGCAGAAAGAAATCTCTCATTGCTTTAGTTGACCGTATGGAGGAACATATCGGTTCATACAGAGATAAGAATGATGTCATATTCATCAGTCATGGCGACTGCTTACAAGATGCACAGTTTGTTGCCGGACTTGTAAAAGAAAGATTTGGTATTGATAACATATGGATTAATTATATATGTCCTACAATAGGAACGCATTCAGGTCCTGGAACAGTTGCCCTTTTCTTTATGGGTGATTCAAGATAGGAGAAATGGCAGGGTGTATTACCACCCTGCCATTTCTCCTATCTGCTCTGCCAATGTTGCAACATCTATGGGCTTTGCAATAAATCCGTTCATTCCATTAGCATGTACATAATCCTTATCAGTTTCAAATGAATTAGCTGTCATTGCTATTATAGGTACACTTCCTCTGCTCCCCTGTCTTATGACTCTTGTTGCCTCCATACCGTCCATAACAGGCATTCTTAAATCCATAAGAATTGCATTAACATTTGTACCATCCTGTGACTCCATGAAATCAACTGCAGATTTACCATCTGCTGCCTCATAAACAACAATATCCTCATCTTCAAGAATATCTCTCACAAGTTCCCTGTTAAAATCATTATCATCAACTACAAGAACACATTTGTTCATTATTTTCCCTCTGCTTTCTACTGTCACAGTACATTATTCTCTCTTATTTCCGAAACAAGCTTTCTTCTGTATGCCCTGCAGCCATTCTCATTCCAGTATTTTCTCTTTTCAACCTTAATAACTTCAAATGTTGTGTGGAATATATCTGTCTTATAGCTTGTATAAGGCTCTCTGCCCGGATAAAATACTGTAATTGAATCAGCACATTCATCCATCTTAAGACCATAATCCTTAGCAAATTTCCGTGATTCATAAGGGCTTCTTATCATCTTGATATGTGCATAATATCCTACAAGATAAGCAAAATAGTTCATATCAAATTTATCAAGCCATCTGCCATCACTTGCCATAAATACTATAACAGGGAATGTTCTTTCTTCATCTGCAATCAGTGTTGTAAGGTCATCGTAATCCTTACTGTCTTCAACATATCTTACAGATTCCCTCATTCTTTCCACATCAACAATTCCTATATTGTCTGCAATCTCTCCAAAGAAATTAGGTCTTGAAAACAGGACATTTTCATTATCTCTGTATCTGTCTGCCGGCTCTGCATATCTGTTAGATACCGTAAATTTCAGTCTGTCACCTTCCTTGCATATAACCGCTTCAGATATCCATACTCTTGTCGGTATCTTAGTATCAAGATGTGTAGTTTTTTCAGAAAAATACACATTTTCTGCATCATACGAAAGATTAACTGAATATCCGGGTTCTGCATTAACATAAGTTTCTGCGCTCTCTGGTAAATCTGTGAATACATCCTCATATCTTGACTTAACCCATGAATATATGTACCCTACGGCTTTTCTGAAAGCATCAGTCATTGCAAGATTGCTTAAGTCGATATATGTATCCGCCTTGAATACCATAAAAGAACCAAGCTGTTTAAACGGTTCAAATCTTCTTCTCTTGGCAACGCTTTCTGTCTCCTGCTTCTTCTCATGTTCTATCTTTACAAATGCTTCTTTGAGTCTCTCATCCTCAGGTCCTATCTGATTAACTATCTTAACAATATTATTAACAGTAATCTCCGGACCTTTATCTCCGGTATTATCCCATAGCTGTCTTAGTAACGGTTCTCTTTTAAACTTATAGAACTTCTTGGCAAGCTCTGTATCTTCATCAAATATCTCTTCAATATATGGATGCAGCGGTTCTCTTGTAAACTTCAGTCTGTAATGACATCTTAACATATAGTTCCATTTTCTATCTTTATAATGCTGATGTCCTAAATCTTCAATCAGACCCACAACTGAATCATCACATAACTCCAGTGTTGCAAGAATACTGTTCATCTTTCTTGCAAGTGCTTCATTACCCGTGCCAAAGGCTGAGCCTTTATATCTCATATCATGTTCAATCTCATGCCAGCCCTCAAAAGAATTAGTTCTTACCTGTATCTCAAATGTATCATCCACATAATCTCCAAGCTCAGGATTAACAATGGTCTTGCTAAGATATCCTGGCAGCTTGAATATTCCGTTAATCTTCATTGCCCTGAACTCATATTCATTGGCCTCTGTTGTATTCCACACGCCCGGCATAGAGAATATCGTATCAAGAAAATTCTTAACAATCTCAACATCATCCGCATAATACAGAATAATTCTTATTCCTATAAGATCCTGCATCTTCTTATCCTGATTCTCTGTCCCAGGTCTTCTGTAATCCTTTAATATAAGTTTATCAAGCATTGAATCAGGTGCTTTCACCCTGTATGCAACCCTGTAATAGAATCCTGCTTTCTTAAGCTTTTCTTCTATAATACTTAGCAAATCGTCCTTAACAATATCCGGAACATATATCTTTTCTACATTTTCTTTAGTAAATAATTCATTAACTTCATTCATACCCTAACCTCTGATTCCAGCCACTTTGGCAAACTGTGTATCCACTCTTGCCCTTAAGCGGTTTTTTATTCCCTCTGTTGTAAATGCAGCTTCAACACCATTCATTATCAGCTTCTTAACATCTTTCTTCTCCATATTAAATGTATCTGCAACCAATGCAAGTTCCCTCGCCTCTGTAGTGTTAGAAACCATCATATTATCCGTATTAACAGTAACCTTTATCCCCTTATTCATAAGCTGCTGTATCGGATAATCCTCTATTGTCTCATATATTTTAGTATTCAGATTGCTTGTCGGACATAATTCCAACGCAGTTCCTTTGTCTGCAAGCTCCTGCATAACTAAAAGATTCTCTGTACATCTTACGCCATGTCCTATTCTTACAGCCTGAAAATTCAATGCACATTCAACACTTTCCGCTCCGGCTGCCTCGCCTGCGTGAATAGTAAATGGCACTCCTTTCTGCACTGCATCCCTGAATACATCTGCAAATGTATCTGTTGCATAAAGTCCTTCTGCACCTGCAAGGTCTGCCGCCACAACACCTCTTCCCCTTTCGGCATATAATGCAGCAAGTCTTACTGTTTCCATATTAGCATCCTTATTATCATCCGAACGCATACAACATAATATCAGATTGTGACAGGAATATGACTTCCAGTACTTTCTTGATTCATCAAGCCCCTCACATGCTGCTTCAACAATCTCCTGCTGTGACAATCCTTTTCTTGTATGAAGCTGTGGTGCAAATCTTATCTCGCTGTATATTACTCCCTGTTCTTCCTGCTCTTTAACAAGCTGACACACACTGTATTTAACAGCCTCTCGCGTCTGCAAAAGCTGAAGTGGAAACTCGAATTTCTCAAGGTATTCATTAAGATTCTTACAATCTGATGATACACTCAGCTTTTCTGACAATTCTATCTCATCACCTGTTTCTATATTCTGCATACCACAAAGATGTCTTACAGATTCAAGCGACAGTGAACCATCAAGATGTACATGCAGGTCTGTAAGGCAATCCAGTTTTTCTATCCATTCTATATTACTGATATTCAAAAAAACACCCTCTAACATAATAATATCTTACATACACTTCTTTACATTTTAAACTGCATTCAGTATATTTGCAACACCGATAATGCTTTACATCCATATTTTACCAAGTATTATGATAAATTTTATGATTAATTTATATTCAGCACATTTGCATTAAATATGTATGCGTGTTATAATCTATACATCAATATCGTTATAAGTAATCGGGGGATATAATTATGTCAGTTATTCATGAATCAGCAGAAAACTATCTTGAATCAATATTAATGTTAAGCAAAAAGCTTCCTGTGGTTCGTTCAATAGATGTTGCCAATGAGTTAGGTTTCAAGAAATCAAGCGTCAGCATTGCGATGAAGAATTTGAGGGAATCTAATCATATAACGGTAACTAAAGAGGGTTACATATATCTTACAGAATCAGGTAAAGAGATTGCTGAGATGATATATGAGCGTCATCAGCTCCTTACATCATGGCTCATAAGGCTTGGTGTTGATCCTAAGGTCGCTGAAGAAGATGCCTGCCGTATCGAGCATGATATAAGCAAGGAATCATTCAACGCTATTAAGAAAGCTATATCTTAATTTTTCTCATATAATTTCCTTCTCTGAAAGAGCCATACCGGATTATCCGGCATGGCTCTTTCTATTTTACATATTCTTTTTATCCAGCAAATTCCTGTGCCCAGTAACCTCTATATTGACCATTGCTTAGTCCCACACTATATCCAAGCCCCATTTTTGTATACTCCGGACTTAATATATTAGCCTTGTGTCCTGCTGAACTAAGCCATGATTTCATAACATCTTCAGGAGTTGCCTGACCTACCGCTATATTCTCACCACATGCACTCTGCCATTCAACATTACATATATCATACACTTCAAAGCAGCTATTACCGTTAGGTCTTTTATGTTCAAACACACCTGTACAATCCATCTCAATCGCACGCATATTTGCAGCATCACATAACGCTCCGTCTAAAACAAGATGTGCAGCTCCAACTTTGTCTCTCTCAATATTGACAAGTCTTAACACTTCGCTGGCATATGCACTATATGTAACTGTATTAACCTTTGCACTTGCAAGCAGACTATTATCATCTTTAATATTAACATTTCCGCCTGATGCCGGTGCCTGCAACTCTCCAGGCGCATTATTCCCGTTATTATTCTGATTATTATTTTCTACAGATTCCTGAGTGTTTTTTTCCTCATAATTAGAATCTTCTGTATTTCCATTATTCCACTCATTATCTTCTGCAGCTATATTTTCCTGACCTCCAATCTCCTGTATATCGCTATCATCCCGAGTCCCGGATGCCTCACTGTCTGCAGTAATTACTTCTGTATCCACTTCCTGAGTTTTAGTTTCCAACTCCTGAATGGTACTTTCTGTTTCTTTTTCGTCCTTTGTATTTGTTGCTTTGGTTTCATTATCTGCAACAGCCTGCGTAGTAAGCTGCACATCCTTTGCATTCTGTATATTCTGCGTTGTTTCAACATTATGATTTACATTTTTATCAGCACTTCCGCAACCTGCAAATATACTTCCTACCATAAGTACTGCCATTAATGTGGCAGCAAAGTCTCTTCTTTTCATTCTCATGTTTCCCCTGATTAATACTCATTTGCATCAAAACTGCTATTTAAAATAATAACATAGGTATAAGAATTTTTCCATATATCTTTATTACCATTTTATACCACATCAGCCTGTATAATTGCTATATTTTACCATATACACCACTAATAATAAGACAATAAAATGTTATTTTTCTTATAGTGCAATCATAAACAGATATACTATGGAGGAATATTCAAATGCATGAAGTCCATAACAGGATCCGTGAATTACGCGAAGAAAAACACATTACACAGATAAGATTAAGTACTGAACTTGGTGTTGCGCAAGAAACAATAAGCGCATATGAACAAGGTCGGCATATGCCCAGTGTATCCACACTTATTAAATTAAGCAGCATATTAGATGCCAGCATGGATTATATTATGATGAAATCTGATACCAGAAATATTATTGAAGTGCAGTCTTTATCAGACAGTGAAACAAGACTTTTAGGTTTTTATAAAAGATTAAATTCATCTGGAAAAGAAAAAGCGCTATCTTATATAGAGGGGCTTAATGATGGATTAAGATCATATCACAAATAACAATCATATAAAAGACCTCCCTGAATCTGTGGGAGGTCTTTTATCAATATCTTATTTTTCAAGATATCCTGTGTATTCTGCTGTTCTTAATATATCATTAGCTCTTGCTATCTGTTCCTTATCAGGTGGCATTACATCAGAAAGTGTATACGGAATTCCTAATTCCTCCCACTTAAATACTCCAAGTGTATGATATGGAAGAACTTCAAATCTCTTAACAGTCTTTAAGCTGGCAACAAAATCCCTTAACTGTTCAAGGTCTTCCTGTGCGTCTGTCACTCCTGGAACAAGAACATTTCTTATCCACATATCCTTATCATGGTCAGAAAGATACTTTGCAAGGTCAAGGATGTTCTTATTAGTCCAACCTGTAAGGTCCTTGTGCTTCTCATCATTAATCTCCTTAATATCAAGAAGAAAAAGGTCTGTAACAGCCATCATCCTGTCAAACTTTTCCAGATATTCCGGCTCCATCTTAAAAGGATTACCTGACGTATCAAGAGTTGTATGCACACCATTCTTTTTCGCAATTTCAAAGAGTTCTGTCACAAATTCCATCTGAAGAAGCGCCTCTCCACCACTTACAGTGATTCCGCCACCATTCTTCCAGTAATTTTTGTAACGGTAAGCTTTATCAAACACTTCCTGCGCTGTTTCTAATGTTCCGCCTTCTTCTTTCCATGTCTCAGGATTATGACAATATCTGCATCTCATATGACAGCCCTTAAGAAATACAATATATCTTACCCCTGGTCCATCAACTGAACCAAAGCTTTCTACCTGATGAATTCTACCTTTAATACTTTCACTCATAGCATTTTCCTCTTCCAATAATTATTACTTTATAAATGTATTATCACTTAATAACGATAATTTACTCCAAAAATGTCTACATTTTATAAAAACATATATTTGGTGCATTAAATATAACATATCCCCTATATATTGTCAGTTCGAATTGCTTATGTTCGCATAAAAAAGCAAAATGTAGACCTTTTTATCTCCATTTATCTGCTTTATAGCGCATTCTTTCCAGCTTATTTATCTCGTAACATTTTTCACACATGCCAAATCTGTGATTCCATTCCAGTCTCTTTCCACAGCGTTTACATTTGTTGAAGAATTCACCATTAGTAAGTTCTCTTACTATGCGTTCTGATATCTCCTCTTTAAGCATTCTGATACGCTCATCATATTCTGATATATTAAGCGCATTACAGTATGAATTAAGCAGATCCATCTTCTTATACAATTGTTCAAGGTCATCCAGCTTCATGGCTTCTATATCTTCAGATTCAGTATCTACATAATACCACATCCTGCTTACCGGTTCACCGTCAGCTGTCATATCAACAAGATCCTGCCACAAATATTTAAGTTTCTCGCTATTCTCGTCAAATGGGATGTTAATAAGACTGTATTCAAGATTTTTATTAATCATCTCACCATGCTTTTTCTCAATATATTCAGCAAGTTTAATCCTGTTCTTTAAGTCAGCAACTGAAAAGCATTTCTTTTCAATCGTCTTTAACCATATCTTAAATGTCTCTGAAAGACTGTATGGCATATCCAGAACTTTTCTTGGCGGCTGTATAACGCAGCTTGTTATCTGCTCATATCTTCCATGAAGCAGTTCACCTATCTGGTCCCTGTCCTCTATTGAGTTGACATACCCCTGGTCATACATTCCCTTTCTTCCTGCTCTTCCGGCAATCTGCTTAACCTCACTCATGTTAAGAAATCTTTTGGATTTGCCATCGAATTTTTTCGACTCAGTAAATATTATTCTTCTTATAGGAAGATTTACTCCCATTCCAATAGCATCTGTACATACTACAATTCTGCTCTCTCCATTTAAGAATCTGGCAACCTCTGCTTTTCGCACACTGTATGGAAGTGAACCGTATATAACACTTACTTTATACCCTTCCTTCTTTAGAAGGGTTGCAAGCATAAGAACTTTTCTACGTGAAAATGCTACTAAAGCATCTCCATCCCGTATATCATCTGGAAATATGAAATCATGGTCTTCAACTATAAGTCTTGAATTCCTTTTATGTCTTATATCCGTATATGTATCTCCACACATTTTTATAAGCATTTTAACAATATGTATTGCATTCGGCGACATGCATACATGTACAACATCAGCATTGACGCCAAGAATTGCCTCTGTCCACGCCCAGCCTCTGTCTGAGTCAGCTACCATCTGTGCCTCATCTATTACACAGACATCAAAATGTCTGCTCATATCCATTTTCTCAACTGTACAGGATAAATGCTTTGCACCATCTCTTATATCCTTCTCCTCACCTGTCGTCAACGAACAGTTAATTCCTCTTGCAAGACTCATCTCCTGAATCTCAAGTGCAAGAAGTCTCAGGGGTGCAAGATACATTCCTGAACCGGCATTATAAAAATCTTCTAGTGCATCATGTGTCTTTCCTGTATTAGTCTCTCCTATATGAAGTATGAAATGTCTCTTTACATTTCTGGCTTCAGGATACAGCTGTGTTATATCCTCAGGAATGTTCTCCATTAATGCGGTCTTTATCTTAAGTTCCTTAAGACTTGCCAAATCTTTAGGTACGAATTTCTTCTTTTTCTTTTTATAGTAATATCTTGCCATTTATTTTCCTATTGTTTTCTGAAATATAAACAAGAAGCATGACAATACATAAAACATTACATATTGTCACGCTTCTTTCTGTAAGGTCAGTCTGATTATTTAGCTGCTGCAGGATTATTCTTCTTAGTAGCAATCTCATCCTTAAGCATTGCAACAAATTCGTCCTTAGATACTGTAGTTGACTTCTGCTCTCCGTGAAGTCTGTAACTTACAGTTCCATCTGCCGCTTCATTCTTACCAAGTACAATAAGGTAAGGAATCTTCTTAACCTGAGCTTCTCTTACTCTGTATCCAAGCTTTTCTGCTCTCTCATCAATCTCAACTCTGATTCCATTATCTGCAAGATAATCATAGAGACCATGAGCATAAGCATTTAACTCTTCATCTTCATTCTTAACTGGAAGAATTATAGCCTGTACAGGAGCAAGCCATAATGGAAGGTTACCCTTTGTCTCTTCAAGTATATAAGCCATGAATCTGTCAAGAGAACCAAGGATAGCTCTGTGAAGAACTACAGGTGTCTTTCTCTGTCCATCTTTATCAATGTATGTTAAGTTGAACTTAGATGGAAGACAGAAATCAAGCTGGCATGTTGATAATGTATATTCATTACCGATAGCAGGCTTAACATTTACATCAAGCTTAGGTCCGTAGAATGCAGCCTCTCCGATTTCCTCTGTGTACTCAATTCCGATATCATTAAGAACCTTTCTTAATGCGTTCTCAGCATTGTTCCACATTTCATCATCATCATGATACTTTACCTTATCCTCTGGATCTCTTAATGAGAGAACACAGCGGTAATCTGTAATATTGAAATCCTTGTATGTCTCAAATATAAGGTCTACAACCTTGGCAAATTCTGACTCAATCTGCTCTGGTGTTACGAAAAGATGGGCATCATTCTGGCAGAAATGTCTTCCTCTCTCAATACCCTTTAATGTTCCACTTGCCTCAAATCTGAAGTCATGTGCAATCTCACCGATTCTTATAGGAAGATCCTTGTAAGAATGCATTTTGTTAGCATATATCATCATGTGGTGAGGGCAGTTCATTGGTCTTAAGACAAATGATTCGCCTTCAACTTCCATAGCTGGGAACATGTTTTCCTTGTAGTGATCCCAGTGGCCTGATGTCTTGTAAAGATTAACTGTACCAACACATGGTGTCATTACATGAAGGTATCCAAGCTTTCTTTCCTTGTCCTTAATGTAATTCTCAAGCTCCTGCCATACTGTATATCCCTTTGGTAAGAACATTGGAAGTCCACGGCCGATTAAGTCATCTGACATGAAAAGTTCCATTTCTTTGCCAATCTTTCTGTGGTCACGTTCCTTTGCTTCCTCAAGAAGCTTAAGATGTTCTTCAAGCTCCTCAGCTGTTGGGAAACATACACCATAGATTCTCTGCATTACATGATTGTTAGCATCGCCCTTCCAGTATACACCAGAATATTTAACAAGCTTGAAATTCTTACAGAGCTTAGTATTATCAACATGAGGTCCACGGCAGAGGTCTGTGAAATCGCCCTGGTCATATACTGTAATGTTGCCATCTTCAAGACCGCTTATAAGGTCAAGCTTATACATATCATCCTTGAACATCTCAAGGGCTTCTTGCTTAGAAACTTCTCTTCTGTATATCTTCTTGCCTTCCTTGCAGATTTTCTTCATTTCTTTTTCGATAGCTTCAATAGCTTCGTCATTGATTACATTATCTCCAAGGTCTATATCATAATAGAATCCCTCTTTTACTACTGGTCCAACCCAGAACTTAGCATCTGGATATAAATGCTTAACTGCCTGTGCCATAACATGTGCACATGAATGATTAAGAGTATTCAGTCTTTCATCTTCCTTAAAATTAACCATGATAAATCTCCTTTTGTGTTAATATTTTTGTTGCTATTCTCATCGCTGCTTGTGCTCGTAGCTCATGTTCCAGAGCTTCGCTCTGTCACTGTCGCGGTGCTCCTCGAATATCCATGCAAAGTCCACACCCTGTGCAAGCACAGCTGTTGACTTTCCCTGTATATTCTCATCGCTACTCACGCAAAAAAGCCCCTTATACAGTGGCTTTCCAGCTTGCTGTATAAGGGGCGAATATTCAATCCGCGGTTCCACCCTTATTATTCTCTCAATCAGGAGAACATCTCATTATGATTATAACGGAATCACCGTGCCGTATTGGGGCCGCTCGGAGGTGGTCTTCCCATATCCGTATTCTAAAGCACTTCCACCATATATGCTTCTCTCTGTAGAACCGTAATATAGTACTCTTCTCGTCAACGCTTTAGTAAGAAGTATATTTCAAATTTTACATAATGTCAACCTGTTAATCATTGATTTTTTTATTTAAAAATGCTATTATTTCTATATTAATTTTCGAACAATTTAATATTATTTTTAGGGAGGAACTAATGGATAAATTACATTCACACAACTATCTTATTGTTTTAGTTGGAACAATTGCATTATCAGTTATGACATTTTTTTCAGAAGGGGTTAATATCCGTGCATTTATCGGAATTGGCATAATGCTTGCCAGTCTTATTGCTGCTGGTATTGGTAAGTTCTTAATTCATAATCATTTTATTAAAGCTTTGCTCATTAATCTTACGCCTTCAATTGCTACATTTGTATATGCTTTTGTTTTAGGCGGCAACTCAGTTGCATTTCTTGCCAATTTTGTATTTCTATCAATGATGGCATTATATTTTGATAAGAAGTACATTATATATTACTCTGTTCCTGTTGCTAATATTGCACTTATATGCGCCATATTTTTCCCATTCGTTATTGATGGGGCTAATTACGACAGAGTAGATGCCTTTACAAAGGTATTCCTTTTTGACCTTGTTGCTATTGTTTTATACAAAGCTGTTGACAGAGGACGAGAGCTTCTTTCTCAGAGTGAAGAAACACTATCTACTATTAACAGCAACTCACATGCAGCCAATGACATAGCCATTAATCTTAATTCAGCTATCGAAAATTGTAAGAACGGTCTTGATAACTTATCTGAACAGGCAACTAAGGTAAATGAAGCTGCTTCTCAGATGAATACCGTTATTGACGATACAACCAATGCAACTATATCTGTAACTGAGAGAATTCAGGATGCCACCGATGAAATCAATAAGAATTATGAGCTTTCCAAAGAGCTTGATGCTGGCTTCGAAAAAGTTGATACATCAGTCAGAGCCGGTAATAACGAAGTAAATGTTGTTAAAAACACTCTTTCGGAGATGGCAGAAACTGTTGGCTCTGCCAGAGGAGCTATGTCTGAGCTTATGAACGAGATGTCTAAGATTACTTCAATTCTTGAAGAAATCAACGCAATCGCAGCCCAGACCAATCTTCTTTCTCTTAATGCCTCAATTGAAGCTGCAAGAGCCGGTGAGCACGGTAAGGGATTTGCTGTAGTTGCAGATGAAATCCGTCATCTTTCTGAACAGAGTTCAGAAGCTGCAGACAATATCCACAAGATCATTAACGGTCTTTCAGGTATGACAGATGAAGTTTCTAACCGCGTGAATGCAGGTGCTGAATCAGCTAATAATGTTGTTTCCAAGATGGACACTCTTGTCAATGTTCTCACCGGAATTAATGATTCAACAGAAGTTGCACACGATCTTGTAAGAGAACAGTATAAGGTAATCGAATCTGTCAGGACAGCTTTTGACAGCGTTAACTCAGACATTCAGACGCTTGTTGCTACCTCTGAAGAGAACGCTGCAATGATATCTAATATTTCAGAGAGCATCCGCCAGCAGGAAGAAGCCGTTTCGAATGTTGACGATGGCATCGAGCATGTCTTAAAGCTTTCTGGTGAATTAAAAGAACATTTTAATTAATATGCATATAAAAAGTGGCAGTCTTCAAAAATACCTGAAGTCCTGCCACTATTTTTAACATAAACCTATCTTTTTATCCAATCTAGTTTCTCCAATTAAGTTCCCCTAATCAAGAAAGCTTCATATCTCCATCTTTAACCCAGCCAATCTTTTTAAGAAGCATATTAATAAGCGGACATATCACTGCCGGAAGAATGAATGATATAAGAATCATTCCAGCCCAGTCAAATCCTGTAATTGCTGCCTTAGTTCCATTAGCAATATCAGCTATCCAACCGGAATATACACCTATCTGTCCAACCAGTCCGCATGTACCCATACCAGATGATACCGGAGTGCCATTCATCTGCAGCTTGAACAGGCATGTTGCCATAGGACCTGTAATTGCAGATGTAACTATCGGTGCAATCCATATTCTCGGATTCTTAATTATATTTCCCATCTGAAGCATTGATGTACCAATTCCCTGAGAAACAAGTCCTCCCCATCGGTTCTCCTTAAATGACATAACTGCAAATCCAACCATCTGCGCACAGCAGCCTGCAACTGCTGCTCCGCCTGCAAGCCCAGTAAGTCCAAATGCAGCACATATCGCTGCTGATGATATAGGAAGTGTAAGTGCAATTCCAACAAGAACTGATACTGCAATTCCCATAAGGAAAGGCTGAAGATTAGTTGCAAGCATAATAAGTTCGCCAATCTTCATTGCCGCTTTTCCCAAAGCCGGTGCAATAAGAGCCGCTACTCCTGTTCCAACACCTATAGTAACAAGCGGTGTAACAAGAATATCTATCTTAGTTTCTTTAGAAATCATCTTACCTGCTTCTGCTGCAATAATGGCAACAAAATATACTGCAAGCGGACCACCTGCACCGCCAAGCGCATTAGATGCAAATCCAACAGTTATAAGTGAAAAAAGTACAAGTGGAGGGCATTTCAGTGCATAACCGATTGCCACTGCCATTGCCGGTCCGCTCATTGCTGACGCAAGCCCTCCAACTGTATAATTGACACCGCTCACTGTTGCAACAGTATTAGTAAGAAAACCAATATGCAGCTGTGTTCCCAGCGTATTAAGAATTGTTCCTATAAGAAGTGAGCAGAACAATCCCTGCGCCATCGCACCCAGTGCATCAATTCCATACCTTTTAACTGAAACTTCAATATCTTTGCGTTTCAGAAATGCCTTAAATTTCTCCCACATAATAAACCTCACTTTGTAAATTTTCATTATGATAGCATATTATGGAGGGATTGTGAATATAGCAATTTTTACTCACCCTATATCATCCAAATTGGTATGATATAGTTATCTTTATCAATTGCACCAAGTGAAGGCTTCATACAGACAACTGCTCCACTTTGTAAGATAACATACCAGCCCCGTATCATAAAAATACAACTTTGGAGTTTTTACAAGACGCTTTAGCAGATTATTAGAATACGGATGAAGATAAAAAATAATACCAAGAGTTTCCAAAATTTCAAGCCAATCCTTTGCCTGTGTCTAGATTAATATCTGCGTCTCTTGCTATTTCTGCCTGAGACATAGATGTAAGAGAAAGTACTGCCACTCTTCCTGCTAAGAATTCCGGTGCATACTGAACTTTATCAATTAATACAGATATAGAGCAGCACTATTCTTTAAATAAAAATGCCTGCTCTATATTCAAATTATCTCTGTTGGATATTTTTAAGAATTGTACCCCGTGTCAAGGACACGATGGGTACAATTTGCCTTCCTATATAACAATTATCTTATATTACAACCCCATTACAATGGTCAATCTCATGCTGGATTATCTGCGCTGTCCAACCTGAGTATTTTCTATGCTGTTTCTTAAAATTCTGGTCAAGATAATCCACTTCAATATCCTGATATCTCGTACATGGACGCACACCTTCTAATGACAGGCATCCTTCCTCCGTCTGGTATTCTCCTGACTTATTAGTTATTACCGGGTTAATCATTGGAAACTGAAATGGTCCTGCTGCCACCACAATAATATTCTTTTTGACTCCAATCATATTAGCAGCCATCCCGACACAGTGGTCAAGATTGGCTATTAATGTATCAAGTAAATCTGTAACCACCTGTTTATCCGACTCTGTTGCATCCACTGATTTCTGTGCCAGAAAGAATGGGTCTTTCACTATTTTCTTTACCATTAGCTGATTCTCCTTATTATGATACCTATCAATAGTCGCATTTTTACAACACTTATAGGTTTATTTTATATATGTCTGTTATCTTAGTCTTGTTTTTTAATTAAAAAGCCTATAAGATGTCTCAAGTTGACTGCTCTTATAGGCTTTTTATTCCATATTTTTCAATTTTGTTGGTGAATTAACCTATCAATACATAATAAATATGTTTCTTATAGAAAAATTGCAAAAGCACGCCCAGAACGCACATTAAGCAAAGAGCTCTCAACAATGCCCACTCGAAAAAGCTCTCCCGACGCAGATTCTACATACATCCTGCCTCATACCATACGACGTACCCTTACAGCAGTTTTCCTAAGAAATCCTCGTCTCACGAATCACCTTTCTTACAGCCAGCACCTTGCCTGCTGAAACTGAAAGCTCATCGACACCCATCTTAAGAAACTCTTCTGTAAGTGTTGTGTCTGCACCGAGTTCACCACATATACCAGCCCAGATGCCCTCTGCATGTGCATTCTCAACAACCATTCTTATCATGGCAAGAATGGCTGGATGATGAGCATCGTAGAAATCATCAAGCTTTGTATTCTGACGGTCAATCGCAAGCGTGTACTGTGTCAGGTCATTAGTTCCAATACTGAAGAAATCCACCTTCTTAGCAAGCTGACGGCTCATAATTACTGCTGCCGGAGTCTCAATCATAATTCCACTCTTAGGATTGCCGAATTCAATTCCCTGCTCTGTAAGCTCAGCCTTGACTTCATTCTCAATAACCTTAATCTTATCAACTTCCTGTTCGCTGATTATCATAGGGTACATGATAGATATGTTTCCATACGCGCTTGCTCTGTAAAGAGCACGTAACTGTGTCTTGAATATCTCAGGTCTTGTCAGGCATATCCTGATTGCTCTAAGACCAAGAGCAGGATTATCCTCTTTATCCAATTCGAAATAATCACACTGCTTATCAGCACCGATATCAAGAGTCCTTATAATTACCGGTTTTCCGGCCATGCTTTCAGCTACAGTACGGTATATGTTGAACTGTTCTTCTTCTGTTGGAAATGTATCAGATTCAAGATATATGAATTCACTTCGAAACAGTCCGATTCCTGCTGCATCATTGGCAATAACATTTGCGAGATCCTTAATATTACCAATATTAGAATAAAGCTTAATCTTCTTGCCATCTAAAGTCACATCTTCCTTGCCTTTAAGTTCCTGTAAAAGAGCTTTCTTCTCATTGTCTTTGCGCTGTTCCTCCTGCATTACTGACAGGGTTGCCTCATCAGGTTCAATGTATACAACACCGTTAGTTCCATCGACAACAGCAAGCTTTCCATTAAGAGATTCATCAATAACAATATCTGAACCAATTAAAGCCGGAATCCCCATTGTTCTTGCAAGAATTGCAGTATGTGAATTAACTGAACCCTTCTGTGTAACAAATGATAATATCTTGCTCTTATCCATCTGGACTGTCTCTGATGGTGCCAGATCCTCTGCCACCATAATAACAGGCTCATCTGCATCTACACCGCTTCCTGTATTGCCGGAAAGTATTCCTAACAGTCTTTCTGTAATATCTTTGACATCTGCTGCTCTTCCACGCATATATTCATCGTCCATAGCCGCAAACATCTGTGAAAAATTATCCCCTGTCTGGGCTATGGCATATTCTGCATTCACCATCTGACTCTCGATAATATGCTCAACAGATTCCTTATAATCGTCATCCTCAAGCATCATCTGATGAATCTCAAATATTGCCGCATTAGCCTCGCCAACTTCGCGAAGTGCTTTATCATGAAGTTCCCCCAGTTGTTTAAAGGCTGTTTCTACAGCTTCATAATAACGGTTCTTCTCTGCTTCTGCATCAGTAATCTTTACACGCTTAACCTGATGTTCACCTTTTTCATACACCATTATCTTACCTATAGCAATGCCTCCAAATACACTTTTTCCAGTATATTTATTCATGTGCACCTCCTAACTGCTACATATTGCTCTTCATGAATTCTTCAATCTTAGCTGCTGCAGCCTCTTCATCTTCACCTTCTACAGTAATTGTAACTTCATTTCCACATTTTACTGCAAGTGCCATAACACCGAAGATTTTCTTGCAGTCTCCTGACTTGCCATCCTTAGTAATTGTAATCTTACTGCTAAATTCCTTGGCTGCCTTTACAAGCTCTCCTGCCGGACGAGCATGTATGCCTTCTGCATCTGTAATAACGTACTTAAATGCCTTCATAATTAAAAACCACCTTTCTTAGGCTGCTTTCTTCTTAAAGAGCCCTAAACATATTGTTGAGATGATAGTTCCTGCCACAAGTGCAATCACATAATATATTGCATTGCCTACTACAGGGAATACGAAAATGCCGCCATGTGGTGCCATTAAAGTACATTTGAAAAACATACTGACAGCACCTGCTGCACCTGAACCTATGATACATGCTGGTATTACATGTAAAGGATCTGCTGCCGCATAAGGTATTGCACCTTCTGTTATAAATGCAAGTCCCATAATAAAGTTAGTTGGACCGGCATCTCTTTCTTCCTTAGTAAACTTATTCTTAAAAAGTATTGTTGCAAGAGCAATCGCACATGGTGGAACCATACCACCTATCATTACTGCTGCCATTATATCATAATTACCTGCTGCAATGGAAGCAGTTCCGAAAACATATGCTGCTTTATTGAATGGACCACCCATATCAATTGCCATCATGGCTGCAAGTATGAATCCAAGAAGAACCCTGCTTGTGCTTCCCATTCCTGCAAGGAAGCTGTTAAGTCCTGTGTTAATCCCACCCATTACAGGCTCTACAATAAATGTCATTCCAAGTCCTATTACCAGAATACCCACTACCGGATATATAAGTACAGGTGCTATCTTTTCCAATGCCTCTGGTAACTTATCACATATTTTTCTTAAAAGAACTATAATGTATCCTGCTGCAAAACCTGCAACCAGAGCGCCTAAGAATCCAGACTTTCCATTAGCTGCGATATAACCGCCAACAAAACCAAGTGCAAGTGCCGGTCTGTCACCAATGGCCATTGCAATAAATCCTGCCAGAACAGGGAGCATGAAGCCAAATGCTGCTCCACCGATAGACTTAAACAGTGCCGCAACAGGTGTTATCGTACCAAAGTTGCTTCGTTCTGCCTCTGACAGTGCATTCATATCAACATTAAGTCCATCAATAAGAAATGCTATGGCAATCAGAATACCTCCGCCTACAACGAAAGGTAACATATGTGATACACCATTCATAAGCTGTGTATATATCTTATGTCCAATTCCGCCGCCTTTCTTTGCTGATGTGCTTTCCTTCTTCTCAGAAGTTCCTGCCTTATATACAGGTGCATCTCCTGCAAGAGCTTTCTTTATAAGTTCATCTGCTTTATTAATTCCATCTGAAACCTGACACTCAATTACTTTCTTTCCATCAAATCTCTCCATTGGAACCTGTGCATCTGCTGCTACAATAATACATTCTGCTGATTCAATATCTTCATCTGTCAACACATTCTTAGCTCCGCCAGAACCTCTTGTTTCAATCTTAATTGCACATCCAGCCTTAGCTGCTGCCTTCTCAAGTCCTTCTGCTGCCATGTAAGTATGTGCAATACCTGTCGGGCAGGAAGTAACTGCAAGAATCTTAGCCAGCTTGTCATCTTCCTTTTCAAGTCTTTCATCTATACTCTTAGCTTCCTCATCAGCCCCATCAATAATTTCAAGGAATTCCTCCGGGCTTCCGGCTTTCATAAGCTTTGCTACGAAATTCTCATCCATAAGAAGCACTGATAACTTACTTAACACATCAAGATGTACATTATCCTTAGTATCCGGCGCTGCAATAAGGAAAAGAACCTTTACCGGCTCATCATCAAGCGATTCAAAATCAACTCCATCCTTAATAATCATTGCTGCAAGTCCTGGTGCATTAACAGCACTGCATTTGCCATGAGGAATTGCTATTCCTTCTCCTACACCTGTTGTACTTTCTTCTTCTCTTGCATATACTTTAGCCCTGTAGCTTTCAATATCATCAATCTTTCCGCTCTTTGCCATAAGTTCTACAGCCATATCAAGAGCCTCACTCTTTGTCTTAGGAGCAGCATTAAGATTAATGCTTCTCTTATCAAGTAAATCTGTAATTCTCATAAAATACCTCCTTTACATTATCTCTTACAGGTAACCTCTACCCGCTTTAATACCTCTGAAATCTCTCTTTTTGTTGCAAGATTTTCTGAAAATGCACTGGCACTTCCTGTTGCAACGCCCATCCGGAATGCATCTTCATAATTGCCTGTCTGAAGATACCCCGCCATAAATCCTGCAACCATTGAATCACCTGCACCTACTGAATTCTTAAGCTCGCCCTTTGGTGCATCTGCTTCATATACGTTTCCATGTTCATCAATAAGAACTGCGCCTTTTCCACCCATCGATATAAGCACATTGACAGCTCCCATATTCTGCAGCTTCCTTGCATATGGAATAACCTCTTCCTTAGATTCAAGCTTAACACCAAATATATCTCCAAGTTCATGCTGATTAGGCTTGATAAGAAATGGGTGATATTCAAGGACATTAAGTAAAAGCCTGCTTGTCGCATCAACTATAATCTTAACATCTCTTTCCTGTAGTCTTTCCATTATTCTTCTGTATATATCGTCTGATATACATGAAGGAATACTTCCTGCAAGCACAAGAACATCTCCATTTGAAAGTCTGTCAATCTTACTTACAAGAGAATGGAGATTATCTTCTGATATCTGAGGTCCCATTCCGTTAATCTCTGTTCCATCTATGTTCTTAATCTTCATGTTTATTCTTGAAAAGCCATTATCAATCTGAATAAAATCTGTATTAATGCCATACTCTGATACCATGTCACATATCTGTTTTCCGGTAAACCCGGCTACAAAACCAAATGCTGTTGTATCAAATTCAAGATTATTAAGGACTATTGAAACATTAATTCCTTTACCACCTGGAAGCATATGCTCATATGATGTTCTGTTCGTCATCCCCAGTTCAAAACTCTTAACTTCCACTATATAATCCAGTGACGGATTAAATGTTACTGTATATACCATTGTCTCTCCTTTCTGGCTTCACGACCTTTTTGTTATAATTATAATACAATCACATCCATTCAAAATCAATCATATTCATCCACAAACTTTCAGATTATTTTTGTGCATTTTTAACAAATTATCATCAGAATGCTTTCCCTAAATATACATTGTGTATTAACTTCATAACTTTCAGTATCGGTCAAAAACCAAAAAAATATGCCAGAACTTCAGACTCAGCCAAAGTTCCGGCATATTAGTATTATATATTATTATATTAATGTTTTCCCTTAAGAAGTGGTGATAATGGCTTATATATAAGCATTGATATTCCCACGTCAATAAGTCCCTTGACTATTGTAAAAGGAAGATTAAAGCATATCAGACACTGCATGATTGATTTCATAGATGGAATTATAGCCTGATACAGACTTAATATTACCACCTCTGGCATTGCCAGTTTATAATACACAGGATACACTATTAAATAATTCGAGAACACACTAAATACACCCATTGCCACGGCACCGCATAAACCGCCAAGCAATGCTCCTGTCTTAGACCTTTTCTTCTTATAAACAATTCCTGCTGTAAACACGAATACGGAACCGAGTATAAAGTTAGAAAGTTCACCAACAAGCATGCTCTGTGAAGCCGCCAGGTGTACAACATTCTTAATGAGACATATTATAATACCTGCCACCGGTCCGAGTGCATAAGCACCAAGCAACGCCGGAAGATCCGAAAAATCAAACTTGATAAATCCTGGCATAATAGGAATCGGTATCTCCAGATACATAAGAACTACTGCTACCGCTGAAAGCATACCCGTCACTGCTATCGTTCTCACATTACTCTTAGTATTAACATTACTCATTGCTTTTATTCTCCCTTGTATTCTGTAATATTATTCTGCCTCCTTAAGGTGCATCTTTTTTGATGCATGCTCCATAGCTTCAACAAGAGTTCTCATATCACTAAGTATCTGTGTAGTTCTTTCTTCACCAAGTTCAGCAATAACATTACCATAATATTCTCTGTTATTGTCCTCTCTTTTTTTCAAGAAATCCCTTCCGGCATCAGTGAATACGAGATATGTACCATCTGTTCCTTTGCCATCATGTTTCCATAAAGCATAGCCCATGTCCTTAAGACTGCTTGCGATTGCCGATGTCTGTGGAATTGATATTCTCATAAATGAAGACAAATCCTTAAGATATGTCTTATCCTTGCCATCAATGCAATCTTTCTCCATTACCTTGAGTGCAATATAATCTGCCAGCTCAAGACCATTGTAAAAATTCTTTCTTCTCTCCTTATCCATCAGGAACCTCTGAAATATAAGTTCTGTAGATAATTCGAAGCTTTCAAAACTATTGTTCATGTCCCTATCTCCTCTCTGTTTTAAAATAATGATTCGATAGATTTATATTACCAGAAAAATTCTTATATGTCTGTATAACAATCGTGAACAATTGTTAAAAAGTTATAAACTATGGATTACAGCATTCCGCTGCCGTATATCCTGCTCCAATAAGTTCTTCCTTTTCCGCATTAGAATATAATATATTTCTGCTTCCTATCTTGTCTGCGTTCTCACAATCAGGCCTATGAATTGTCATTGTGCCATTATTTATAATATATTGATAATCCCGTGTGACTTTAGCAAGATTAAGATATTCGCCTGTATATGTTGATTTTCCTGTTGAATAATCAAAGCTGATGCCAGGCTGGGCATTATATAAGAAAACATTAAAGCATATTCCTGCTCCATCATCCTCAACAGAATAAGCTTCCATAAGAACTCCTCTGCACATAAGTTCATCACTCTTATATATTGGAGTAACTCTCAACATCACATGATTAGAAGTTCTTTCTATATATCTTGCAATTATGACCTCATATACATTCATATTATTACTCATAAAAGGACTTGCTGTGATGATATTTCTTTTTTCAGTATAAGCTCCACTCAAAAACCTTGCAATACATGAAGTTCTTTTCTGACTGTATCCGTCACCATCTATGCATTCATATTTCTCGCTGTTCCAACCTGTTGGATAATTATCACCCATGCTGTCTTTTTTCTCATCATCTTCAGGCATAGTTTCTGTTCCTATGCACCCCATAGTTGATGAAACTCTTTTAAGAGTATCCAGAGCCGCATACTTAACATATGCTTTTTTTGTCAGCTCTTTCTCTGTAAAATACGGCTTATTACCGTTAACCTCTACATATGCCTTAGTTCCATCATATTGCTGTACATTTTCATAATCAAACTGCACACTCTTGGTAATAGCATCGCCTGATGAAATATTATTAAACAGCTTATATCCGCCAAATACTATCAACGCAAGTACCGCTAACCCAATTATTATTTTTTTCATTTCGTATCACCCTTCTTCATTCCTGGTATCTGTGCCAGAATAACCGCTGTAAACACAAGTACACACCCCATTATCTCTTTTGGTTTTAACAATTCCCCAAGTACAATCCATCCGGCAAGCACTGCAAACACTGATTCAAGACTCATGACAATAGATGCCACCGAAGGCTGTGCATATTTCTGTCCAACCATCTGAAGTGTATATGCTATACCGCCTGACAATACACCTGCATAAAGTATCGGAATAAGCGCAACTTTAATTCCTGCAAATGTAACATTTTCCGTAAATATCATAGCAAATGTTGAAATAATTGCAATAACCATAAATTGTATACAGGACATTTTCATGCTGTCAGCACTTGAAAATTTATCAATAACCAGAATGTGTGTTGTAAAGCATATTGCTCCCAGGAACACAAGGACATCTCCAAGATATATTCCTGATACACCACCAGACATACATAAAAGATACATTCCGGCAACGCATCCTGCAACAGAAACGCCGGTTATCCAGTGCATTTTCTTACCCATAAAAACCGAAACCACTGAAACCATAACAACATACGTTGCTGTTATAAAGCCAGACCTTCCTGATGCCGCAACGCCTTGTGGATATACACTTATTCCATACTGCTGAAAAGTCATTGCTGCAAATAAAACAATTCCACATATTATGCCCGCACCCAGTGGCCATGTCTGTAAATGGCTTTCATTTTCTGTATTAATCACTTTCCCTGAATTATTTCTTTTATCCAACACATTTTTAATTACAATTACGACTGCCAGAAACAGCGCTCCTACTATAGACCTTGCAGCATTAAATGTAAATGTTCCAACTGCTCCTGCACCACTTGTCTGTGCAACAAATGCCGTCCCCCAGATAAATGCAGTAAGAAGCAGTATCAGGCTTCCCTTTATATTATTCATTACTCTTACCCTTATTAATATATTTGATACCTGTAAATGCACCTATAAGAATAACAAAACCTACAATAAGAGGAATAACAGGATTCTGTACAAATCCTGCAATAACATATGTCACACAAGAAATAACTGCAACTACAATTACATATGGAAGCTGTGTAGACACATGATTCATATGATTACACTGTGCTCCTGCCGAAGCCATAATTGTCGTGTCAGATATTGGTGAACAATGGTCTCCACAGACAGCTCCAGCCATACATGCTGAGATTGATATAATCATCATTGTATGGTTCGTTCCTGAAAATGTATTTACAACAATAGGAATAAGAATTCCAAATGTTCCCCACGATGTTCCTGTTGCAAAAGCAAGGAATACCGCAACCAGAAATATAACTGCCGGCAGAATACTTAACCAGCCGCCCGATACTCCTTTTACAAGTCCGGCAACAAACTCCTTAGCGCCCAGACTGTCTGTCATTGCTTTGAGTGTCCATGCAAATGTAAGAATAAGGATTGCTGGTACCATTGCCTTGAATCCTTCCGGTATGCATGAGCATGATTCATTGAATGAAAGTACCCTTCTTACTGCATAGAACACAATTGTTATTATAAGTGCAAAGAAACTTCCAAGCATAAGTCCTACCGAAGCATCACTTCCTGAAAATGCATCAACAAAGCCTACTCCCTTGAAAAAATCTCCTGAATATAGCATTCCAATTATGCAGCAAACTATAAGTGTAATAATTGGAAACAGCAGATCTAACACTCTTCCGCGTCCCTTAATTACATCTTCTGTTGCGTTAGCATAAGGCCTGTCAGGAGTTGTATACAAGTCTCCCTTAGCTGCATTTGCTTCATGAACTGCCATCGAGCCAAAGTCAACCTTTAACGCTACAATAAGAATCATTGCTGCAATAGTAAATAATGCATAATAATTGTAAGGAATAGCCTTAATAAATATTCCAAAACCATCTTCACCCTCGACAAAACCTGTTACCGCTGCTGCCCATGAAGATATAGGTGCAATAATACAGATTGGTGCCGCTGTTGAATCAATAAGATATGCAAGCTTCGCTCTCGAAACATTATGTTTGTCTGTTACCGGACGCATAACGCTTCCAACAGTAAGACAGTTAAAATAATCATCAATAAATATAAGAATTCCAAGAAGCACCGTAACAAGCTGTGCTCCAACTCTTGTCTTAATATGTCTTCCAGCCCATTCTCCAAATGCTGCAGAGCCACCTGCTTTATTCATCATGCACACCATGATTCCCAGTACAACAAGGAACACCAGAATTCCTACATTGTAAGGATCTGACAATACTCCTACAAGACCATCTTCAAATATATGAAGAACTGATTTTTCAAAACTAAACCCGCTCTGGAATATATTTCCATAGAACAGTCCTCCTATTACAATTCCGACGAAAAGTGAACTGTAAACCTCTTTAGTAATTAACGCTAATATGATAGCAACCAGTGGCGGTATAAGCGCCCAAAAGGTTGCATACAGATTAGGTACATACTGAATAACTTCTTCCATTGTATCTCTCCTTAATAAATATGTATTTTACACTAATTGTATATTCTGCTTTCACTACATGTAAAGTATATAATCTGATAATCCTTTGCAATCTCATCAAGAAGCTTCATAGCTCCCTTAATGTTATTATCATCAAGATTAACAAACGGATCATCAAATATAAGAAATGGTTTCTCCTCTTTATACATTGCCTCGACAAGTGCCATTCGCATGCATATTCCAACCAGATCCTGCTTCCCTGCACTAAGATATCCTATATCCCTTGGCATATTCTGTTCCATGACAGTAAGCTTTGTATCTGCGTCCATACTGAATGTATCCGGTTCATATCCTGCAAGAATTTTGAAATATTTTCTAAACCCTGCCATAACAGGTTCCATATATTTAGCAGTAAATGACTGTTTTGAATCTTCCATTATCTGTTTAGTTAATTTTAACAGTCTTTCCTTTTTTATCTCATTTTCTTGCAAGATTTTCAGCTCATTAAGTTCTTGTCTGAAATTTTCACACTCTTCAGCCTGAATCTGAAGGTTTTCAAGCTGTCTGTTACACTGTGCTATCTGCTCTGAATAATTTTCAATCATAATATCAGTCTGCGACATATCAGCAGCAATATCTTCAAGAGAAACCTTGTCATCTTCATCCTCGCCTGCAGCCAATAAACTTATATCTGTGCCTGCCTCAAAATCATTCTTCGCTGAGACTGCATTTTCATACTCACTTTTAGCACGATAATATTCATCCAGCTTTTTGTCAAGTCTTCTAAGCATTTCTCCAACACTATCCTCATCACTATAACCTTTCACATATGACTTAAGAAACTGTGTGATCCCGTCAATCTGCTTTTCATACTGTCTGCTGTAAGCCTCCTGCTTTGAAAGCTCATTGTTAATTCTTATAAAATCAGCAGTATCTCTCTTTATTTTTTCTATTGCAAGTGAATAATTACTGATATCATCCATACAAATAAAACTCTTTAAGAAATTCCTTATTCTGCTCTCAAGCAAACTTATTTCTTCATGTATTCCAGAATCATTCTGCTGCGCTTCCCTTACTTTCAACTCACGATAATTCTCTATATCATGACGTAACTTAGAAAGCTCCCATTCCATATTGTCCATGTTATATGCAATTCCATATTTTTCACAGAAACTCCTTACAATATCCTGCGTATCTGCAATGCTCTTCCTGTCAGCTTCAAGTTCAGACTCCATGGCTTTTAGTCTCTCAGCTGATTCCTCACTTATATTTCTAAATGTCTCATCATGCTGTTTTTTCTTTAAAGTACCAATTCTTCCAGATAAACCACTTATAAATATACCCGCAATTATCAGTGTTATTCCGGCCACCATTACTTTAAACGAAAGAATCCCACCAATAACCGCTAAGATAACTCCTGCGACAATTCCCATAACACTGTTATTCTTATATTCTTTCGCCTTGGCAAGCTTTGTGTTTTCATTTTCCCTCACAATTTCTAATTTAATTTCCTTGCCAGCAAGAGAATTCTGTTTATTCCGGGCTGCTATCCATCTGTCATGAATTATTCCTATATCTTCGTCAGGAACACCCTCTGCAAAGCGCTTTTTTAACTGATTCAGTTTTTTCTGCTCATCCTCTGACAGTCTGTTTTTTGAACACAGGTTTCTAAATTCATCAAGTCTGACAGCAAGCCCCTGATATTCATCAAGAACAGCATTATCAGGAACCCCTTGCCCATATATTTTCTGAAGTTCTTCGAATCGCCTTTTATCTTGCTCATCGACATGAGCCAGTCTGCCACTTAACTTTCCAGCATCATCAAAAATTTCAATCTGCTTTATTATCTCATTCTTTTCAGGAATAGTACCATTGAAATATTCTTTCATATGTTCAAAAATATTCTTTTTATTATTACATTCCTTTAACAATAACTGATACTTTTCCTTCATTGCCTGAACATCTTTTTTTGCACTTAAAACCTTCTGCTGTTCCTGCAGCTTTTCTTTACAGTCTTTGAGATTTTCTCTTTTCTCACACAATTCATCTCTTATCTTAGTCTGCTCATCAATAGTCTTATCAATTTCTGCATAATTATTAATCTGAGCTGTCAGCTGTGTGATTTTTGATTTTCTTTTTGCAATAGAACCTGTAACCCTTGTACTCGTTATATTGTTAAGTTCTGCCGTAAGTCTTGCCACAGCAGTCTCAAAATTATTAATATCATCGGTATTGTCTGCCAGATTACCTATCTTGGCATTAATACTGTCAGTTGTCATTGTAACACAGTCATTCTGACCTATAAACACAGTTCTCTCAAAAGATTGTGCATCTATCTTAAATAATTCATCTCCTATATCAGAAGAAAAATCATTGCATTCCATATTTGTGTCTTTTCTTACAAGCAGAAATTCATCATCTGCCTGTTTCTTTCCAAATACTCTTCTAAGTGAATAAACAACATCATTTACCTCAAATATAATTTCACCGCCATATACTCCTTTCTGCCACGGCATATAACGGTTCCTTTCCTTGTCTGTAAGTTTCTTCTTGCTTTCGTTCTTAAAACCATAAAACATTACCCGGATAAATGCAGCCAGTGTACTTTTGCCCCAGCCATTATCCTCACATATGGTATTACATTCACCAGAGAAATCATATGTAACATTATTCAGTTTTCCAAAATTCTCAATTGTACAACTGATAAGTTTCATCAGCCTATCTCCTCTCCCTGTAACGCCTGTAGTCCATATCTTATAATCTCAGCCTTATCCTGTTCACTAATATCATTTCTTGCCATAACATTTCTTATATATTCACCTTTAAGCGACATATCATGCTCATATGACATATAATCAATATTATATATAGTATTGTCCTTTATCTTAAATGCATAGAATTTTCCCTCAAACTGCTTTCCCAGGTAATCCGTGTTTTTTTCACATTCAACATCAAGAGCACCTGTAAGTTCAACTTTAACAAGACTCTCTTTAGTATATCCTGACATTTCAAGAAAGCTTCTTACACGCTTCTCTATTTCAAATGTGTTTTCACACCCTGTAACATCGACCTGTGCAACATAAATATTTCTTCTTGCAAATGGAACAAAATATGTATCAGAACTGCCAGAGGTTTCATCAATATCAAGCACTACAAAACCATGCTCTCCAGCCTCATCAAAGCCCCTTCCCTCAAGGCATCCCGGATAACAATACACTCCTCTGGCATCCAGCCTGTCACTTGAATATTCATGTACATGTCCAAGTGCAAGATAATCAATTCCACGGTTTCTTAAATCCTTAAGACTTATTATCTGTGCATTATTCTTAGAAATATGAGAAGCCTCCTGCCCATGCAGTACAACAATATTATAATTGCCTGCATTGAGAGAAAGGCTTCCATATATCTTACCCGCATTATCACTATCAAGTTCCACGCCGGTAATAACGATATCTTTTGTAATACCACCATTATTAATTATACCGGCATTGTAACTTGTCCATTCTTTTCCAAACATACGAAGATTAGCAGGAATCTCATCCAGATATGATACAAAGCTTCCATTGTCATGATTACCCTGCAGATAATAAAATGTAATACCCGGATTATTAATTATTATATTATATACTTCTTTTTTTGCTCCAACTGATATGTTCCTTGTATCAAACAAATCCCCCGCAATTATAATAACCCTGATACACTCCTTCACAGCATATCCAACCATATCCTTAAAAGATGCCAGCAGCTCATTTCTGCGTTCTCTTGCCTTATCTTTATCAAGATTAGCCGTCATCGCTGAATCCAGATGAATATCTGCACAATGCAAAATCTTCATATCTTCTCAACCTCAACTAATACATACTAATTAATGTGTAGAATACGCTCCTTCAACATGAACACTCTCTGTTGTTTCATTCTGGATATATATTCTGTATGAACCACTCATTGTCAGCTCAAATACGTGTGAATCATTGCCATTGGCAATAATATATCTCTTCGAACCATCAGGCTGTATAATTCCCGCTCTTACGCTATGAAATGGTTCCACCGAAAATACACTTAAAACTATCCTCTGTCCAGAAGATGCATGAAAGCTTGATGTTGACCTCCTTACCCCGGCATATACATCCCATGAGATTGTACCATTTGAAGCACATGGCATTATTTCATCAGGATTAACATCTTCTTCATACACATCTGTAACCGCTGGATTTTCATAATCAGCAGCCTCATAATATTCTGTTTCTAATACCTGCAGCTCTCTTTTTTCATCAGCAGTTGCCTCCGCAACCTTAACTGATGTTTCAGTTACGGTTGTAGCTGCTCCCGCCACCATAACAGAACTCATAGCAACAAATAAAGTCAGTATAGCTGCTGCAACAGCCATTGGTCTTTTCTTAACATTATAACTCTTCATAACATGCTCCATTCTTTCTCTTAAACTGTTTTTATTTTCATACAGACTTGCAGACAGCATGTCATAAAGATTATTATTTCTCACAGCAAGATTAAATATTGTTTCATAATATTCATGTAGTCCATTCTCTGACATACATACAGAATAGTCACATGCATACTCAGCATATTTAATAAATCTTCTGTAAAAAATCCATATAACCGGATTAAAGAAATTAAGTATACTTGCCACCGCAAGAAGATATCTGAACCATATATCATTATGAACCACATGTGTAAGTTCATGTGCAAATACAACTCTCATCTCTTTCTCAGAAAAATGATCTGCATTAACAACAACACACGGTCTGTGTATTCCTGTCACATATGCAGTAGTTGTTCTGTATGACTGCCTTAATGTAATTTTACATTTCCCAAGTCCCATCTGTTCTTTTATCTCATAGAAAATCCTGTTCATCTCCTTATTACAGGCAAATGATTCTTTCCTTATTGATAAAATTCTGAATCTCTTAAACACATAAATCATTATTGCAACAGCCAGACCTGTTATCCACACAATAGCAACAGCTCTTGTCACATTAATAATAAGCGGTGATGTATCAAATGCGTAACCATTCCACACGAACCTTAAGTGGTCAATCATTCTTATCGCGTAATACATTACCGGAATTATCCAGAACAATACAACAACTTTTCCAAGTCTGTATGACATATTAAGATATCCTGTCTTATCAAGTAAATATGAAGTTATAAGCCACGCAACAGTTAGCACACTACCCGTAAATGTAGTTATTACAATCATGTAAAACAAATCTGTCCATAGCATAATCTGCTGCGCTCCTATGTTAAATATATTAATCCGACATATTAATAAATATATCACATTTTTATATAAAAACATAGAACTTCTTTGTATAAAATGGTATACTTAATTCATATTTATTGTTCGTATTAATCATATACACAGAAGGGAGTATTTATGCAATATAATGTCAAAAAATGGGGGATTCTCCCCGATGGTACAATGTGTCATATTATTCAGCTTTCATATAATGGCATATCGCTTTATGTTTCAGACTACGGTGCAACATTCCAGTCAATGTTCGTAACTGATTCATCCGGCACACAGCACGACATAATCCTTGGTTATGATACCCCGGAAGAATATTATTATGACCAGCAGAACTTCGGTGGAACAATGGGCCGATTCGCCAACAGAATTGCCGGGGCATGCATAACTCTTAACGGTAAAGACTGGCACCTTCCTGCCAACGAAGGTAATAATACTCTTCACAGCGGACACGGCTTCAACAAATGTATGTGGCAGTATGATGTTGATCCCGAGGCTCTCATTCTCACACTTAACAGCCCGCATCTTGAGAATGGATTCCCTGGAAATCTTAAAGTTACCCAGACAATTACTATTACTGACAGGAATTCAATACTTGTGCATTATGACGCAGTATCAGATATGGATACAGTATGTAGCTTCACCAATCATAGTTACTTTAATTTTTCCGGAGTAAAGAATGTCTGTAATTATATAGTATCTATAGGAGCAGACTGCTACACCCCTGTAGACAGCAGCAATATCCCCACAGGTGACATTCTGCCTGTTGAAGGAACAATGTATGATTTCCGTAATCCAAGAAGAGTTGGAACAGATTATATTGATATCAATTACGTTCTCTCTGATGCATATGAATATGCCGCTAAAGTAACCGACCCAGAAGCAGGCATAAGCATGTCTGTAAAGACCAGCTTCCCAGGATTGCAGCTATATAACGGTAATTATATAGGTAACTGTACCGGTAAATACAATATGCCATACAACGATCAGCATGGCATATGTTTTGAGCCTCAGTTTTTCCCTGACTCAATGCATCATAATAACTTTCCATCACCTGTTCTTAAAGCCGGAGAACATCTTGACAGATATATAGAATACATTTTCTAAACAGAAACTGCATTATCAAAGCGCACAACGCAAAAAGAACCGTCCCTGAAATCAGGACGGTTCTTTTTTAATCTAAAAGCATATCTAACCTTTAACACCACCAAGTGTAACACCTCTTACAATGAACTTTGAAAGACAGATATATACTATAATTACCGGAACAATAGCAAATGCTATCATCATATATACCTGACCCATATCAAACTTCAGGAAATCTGCACTACGAAGCTGTGCTATTAACAAAGGAAGTGTTTTCTTACTTGCCTTGTTAATAAGGAGTGAAGGTATAAAATAATTATTCCATGATGATACGAAAGTAAATATCAACTGAACAGCCAGAGCTGGCTTCATAAGAGGCAGAACAATCTGGTTAAATATTCTAAACTCTCTTGCGCCATCAATTCTTGCCGCCTCTATAAGTTCCATTGGAAGCACACTGTCCATATACTGCTTAATGAAGAAGAATACTACAGGCGCTGCGATTGAAGGAACAATAAGAGGTATATATGAATTCAGAAGTTTCCAATCTCCGATCAACTTAACAAATCCAAGTGCTGACACCTGTGTTGGCACCATCATTACAAGAAGAATGAATGTAAATGCAAACTTCTTTAATTTAAAGTCATATGCATGAATAGCAAATGCTGTGAGTGCTGAGAAATACACCGACAGAACTGCTGAGCATGCAGCAACAAACAAACTGTTAAACATACCCTTAATAACCGGAATATTCTCATTAGCCAGAACGTTCTTCATATTTACCATAAATGACTTTCCCGGAAGAAATGAGAATCCTTTCTGGATATCAGGGTGTGATCTTGTTGTATTAATAATAAGTACATAGAACGAGAAAAGGCACAAGAATGTTATAAGAATAAGTACAATATAACATAACACTCTCTCCGTTGTAAGTATTATCCTGTCTTTCACTCCAGCATTAGTGCCTTTAATATCGGCACTTGCAGAGGCTTTACCTGAATTACTCATATTACTTCGCCTCCTTTGCTTTTTTCTTCTTAGCTTTTCTTATTCCTGCCGCTTCCATATCCTTAGTTATATAATTAAATACAAATATACTAAGTACTGCTGTTACAATAAACAGAATAACTGAAAGTGCACCTGCCATACCATAATTCTTACTATAAAGATGCTTATTAAGATACATGATAACCGTCATACTTGTTCTATCCGGATTACCATTACCATTAGTAAGAATCTGAGGAACATCGAACATCTGGATTCCACCAATCAGTGATGTAATAAGTGTGTATGCCAGAATAGGCTTAATAAGCGGAAGTGTAATCTTTCCAAATATCTGTCTTGAATTAGCACCATCAATTCTTGCTGCTTCAAAAAGGCAAGGGTCAACGCCCATGATGGCAGCCATAAGAATTATTGTTGTATTACCAAACCACATAAGGAAGTTCATAAGAGCAATCAATCCTCTTGCTCCTGCTACCTCTGCAAGGAATCTATATGTAGGCAATCCCATACTGTTAAGCATGTTATTGATTGGTCCCTGATCTGCAAATATTGCGTAGAATAACATGGCAAATGCAGATGCCATAATCAAATTAGGCATATAGATTATAGTTTTGAAAAATCCTGTACATTTTAATCTTAATCTAAGATCTGTAAACCATGACGCCAGAAGCAATGATATAAGAATCTGTGGAATAAATCCCATCAGCCACATTATCATTGTATTCTTCAGATAGAGCAATGTATCACCGTTAAACAGTATGGCTTTGTAATTGTCAAATCCAACGAACTTAGGTCCGACCTGCATAAGTCCAACCATATAGTTCTCAAAAAAACTATTATAAAATGTAGAAATCAGTGGTATTAATGAAAACACAATATATACTGCAAAGAACGGTATAAGAAATATGTATCCCCATTTTGCATAGCTTACAAACTTTTTCTTCTTTTTATTCATACATATCTCCATTCCTGCCATATAAAAAGGCACAGCCATATAACATACTTATTATAATGACTGTGCCTTAATGACTAGCAATTACTAATTACTTTGAAAGGTTTGGATATTTCTCAATAGCTGCTTTATAGAAGTTATCAAGAGCCTTATCCTTAGTTACATTGCCATCGAAGTAATCCTTCATAGCCTTCTGGAATTCTTCGTTAAGACCCTGGTCATAAGAAGAGATATTCTTCATGCTGATCTTAGGAGCTGACTTAGCAAATAACTTGATATGATTCTGACCACCAAGGAATGCTGACTTGAAGTCGCTGTTAGCAATCTCATTCATACCTGATGTTGTATTAGTGTAATCCTGAGTATCTTCTGTAATCTTCTTCATTGTTGTCTTATCACAGCAAAGTGTCTTCATAACATCTTTTACAAGGTTAGCGTTATCTGTTCCTGCTGCTGCACAGATCCATGTACCACCCCAGTAGTAGCTCTGTGGACCTTCACATACTGCATAGTCGCCGTAGATACCGTTACCAACTTCTTCCTTACCACCTTCCTTAACAGGAGTAGCAAGTGAGTTACCTAAAAGTGTAAAGTTAATTCCCCATGTTGAGTAGAAGAATCCAAATACCTTACCAGAAGGTCCCTGATCTGCTGCCCATGTTGAATCCCAAAGAGATGACTTATTATTATAGCCCTTATCTGTATATTTCTTAGTCTGATCAACCCACTTCATAATGTTATCATCAATAACAATCTTGTTATTAGAATCAACCCAAGGAGCTGATACATTGTTAGAGAATACTCTGTATGAATCATCATAACCTGAAAGCATCTTGTAGCCCTTAGCAGCAGCCTGTTCAGCTACCTTATCAAACTTATCCCAAGTTGAAAGTGCTTCCTGAACCTTATCCGGATCATCTGTTCCAAGAACATCCTTAGCAATAGAACGTCTGTAAGCAAAGAGTCCTGGAGTTGCCTGCCATGTTGTAGCCTTAAGTTTTCCTTTGCTGTCAGTTGCGATATCCTTTGTGTACTGATACATATCCTTAAGGTCATCATCTGTAAGGCCTACATCTTTTACATCAAGTGTGTAATCACTGTTAACATACTTTAAAGCATAATCAGCTTCGATAAGGAACATATCAATCTTATCATCTGCTGCTGCATCCTTCTGCTTTAATAATGCAGCATCAAGAGCATTCTGATAAGCGTTGTTTTCATTAGGAGTAATTACCCAGTTTACCTTAACATCTGAAGGAACATTCTTATAATATCCTTCAAATCTGCTCTTAAACTCTTCATTCCAGCAGTAAATGTTAAGTACCTTACCCTGTTCCTCAGGCTTAGTATTAACTGCTGCTGAACCTCCATCCTTTGATCCACAACCTGCTAATGTGGAAAGCACCATCATTGTACCAAGTGCCATACTTAATAATCTCTTTTTCATAAAAAACCCTCCATAAATCTTAGACGACACCTTTAGTTTCCTATTTTCTTAATTGTTTCCCCTTCGATTAGTTCCGCATCTACAACAACCCTCTTTACTATCGTTGCCCTGGGATTCTCTATAGCACTTATAAGCTCATCTGCGGCAATCCTGCCGATTTCCCTGGTATTCTGACGAATTGTTGTAATCTTAGGATTTAACATCTGCGAGAATCTTGTTCCATCGTAACCCGCAACAGACACATTCTTCGGACTATGCAATTTCATATTCTTAATAGCATTCTTGCCTCCAACAACAGATAAATCATCTGGATAAAAAATACATGTTGGCGGTTCCTTTAATTTTAACAGCTCATATGTAAGCTTCTCAGCTTTTATCGAATCAAGATAGGTTGATTCTTTAATGTATTCATCTGGAACTTCTACCCCTAATTCACCCATTGTCTTATAAAAGGCTGCCAGACGTTCTTTCGTAACCTCTGATTCAACGTTTCCATAAATATAAGCTATCTTTCTGTGTCCCCTGCTGTACGCGTAACGTACTAATTCACTCATCCCTTTCACGTTGTTAGAATTGACCGATGTACTGCCATTGAAAATGTAGTCGATGGTCACAACTGGTAATCTCCCGTTAACCATTTCATAGATTTCAGGATTGCTGAAATCCTCACAAGCTACAAGCACGCCATCAAAATTTCTGTATAAACAGTGTTCGTAGAAAGTCATCTTCTTAGAGTGATTGCTTACAAATGTAATATCATACCCCTTCTTCTCTGCTTCATTCTTAAAACTCTCAAGAACCTCGGCAAAATACTCATGTGCAAGACCATTATTAAGAAGAACTCCTATGTTATATGAACGGTTCGTCTTAAGTGCTCTGGCCGCTGAATTAGGATAATACCCAAGTCTGTTAGCTGCCTCTTTAACTTTCCTGCGTGTCTCTTCACTGATGTCACTATGGTCATTGAGAGCTTTACTTACTGTAGCGATTGATACCCCACATTCTACAGCAACATCTTTCATAGATACCATAGATTCATTCCTTTCATGCATTACTTAATCGTTTTCGTAGCTTTACTATAACTCATATCAGATATAAATGCAAGTACTTTTGTAAATTTTACTTATTTTTCTATATATAATCGTATTTTTTGTGCATTTCTACCAATCCTTATTCAAATTCAAAATAATCATTGATTTAATCCAAGCCTTAAAATATACTTATTACTATAAAATCAATATTAGAACTTGTACCTTAATGCACTTAATCGTTTTCTATAAATTATATGTGTACAGGAGGTATAATATGCAATTCGGTTTTTTTGATGACATCAATAAAGAATATGTCATAACCACACCAGAAACTCCATTGCCATGGATTAATTATTTAGGCTGCGAGAATTTTTTCAGTCTTAAGAGCAATACTGGCGGAGGATACTGTTTCTATAAGGATGCCAAGCTGCTCCGACTCACAAGATATCGCTATAATAATTCTCCTTTAGATAACAACGGCCACTACATTTATATTAAAGATGAGGATACCATATGGAATCCTGGATGGCAGCCATCCCAGACACCAGTTGAGGATTATACATGTCGTCACGGACTTGGATATACAGTGATTTCTTCATCTAAGAATGACATTAAAGCTACACAGACTGCTCTCGTTCCTATTGGAGATAATTGTGAACTTGATAAACTTACTATTAAAAACACAGGAAATTCTGCTAAACATTTATCTGTATATTCTTATATAGAATTCTGTTTATGGAATGCAGTTGATGACTGCAACAACTTCCAGCGTAACTTCAGCACAGGCGAAGTTGAAGTTCAGCCGGAGATTACTATTGGTGACTCTGACATGTCAGCAATATATCACAAGACAGAATACCGTGAGCGGCGTAACCATTATGCTGTTCATGCCGTCAGCACTGCTGCCAACGGTTTCGATACAAGCAGAGAAAGTTTCATCGGTACATACGGAAGTCCTGCAATGCCTAAAGCTGTTAAAGAAGGTACATCTTATAATTCTATTGCAAGCGGATGGTCACCTGTTGGATCTTTCAGAATCGATATTAACCTTGAGCCGGGCGAGGAAAAAGAATATGTATTCATTATAGGATATGCAGAGAACCCTGATGATAAGAAGTGGGAATCATTCGGAATCATTAACAAAGAACCTGCATATGCCCTTCTTGAAAAATACAACACTCCGGCAAAATTTGATACAGCTCTTGCTGCTTTAAAAGATTACTGGACTCATCTTCTCTCATCTTATATTGTTGACACAGAAGACAAGAAGCTCTGCCGTATGGTTAATATATGGAATCAGTATCAGTGCATGGTAACATTTAACATGTCAAGATCTGCTTCCTATTATGAGTCTGGAACCGGACGTGGTATGGGATTTAGAGATTCCTGCCAGGATTTACTTGGCTTCGTACATCTTATTCCTGATTCAGCAAGACAGAGAATTCTTGATATTGCTGCTACTCAATTTGAAGATGGAAGTGCTTATCACCAGTATCAGCCATTAACTAAGAAAGGTAATTCTGATATTGGTTCAGGCTTTAACGATGATCCTCTCTGGCTTATTGCAGGAACAGCTGCATATCTTAAAGAAACAGGCGATTTCAGTATTCTTGATGAAAATGTAGCATTTGACTGCGATACAAGTAAGGCACAGCCACTTATGGAACATTTAAGAAGGTCCTTCAATTATACAACTACTCATCTTGGACCGCATAAGCTGCCACTTATCGGAAGAGCTGACTGGAATGACTGTCTCAACTTAAACTGCTTCTCTTCTGCTCCGGGTGAATCTTTCCAGACTACCGGACCATCAGAAGGACCTGTTGCTGAATCGGTATTTATCGCTGGAATGTATGTAAAATATGGCAATGAATATGCAGACATATGCCACATAGCAGGTCTTTCAGAGGAAGAAAATGCTGTACGTTCCCATGTTGATGACATGTATAAAACTGTTCTTGATGCAGGCTGGGATGGTGAATGGTTCCTTCGTGCATATGATGCCGAAAGCCGTAAGGTTGGTTCACATGAATGTGAAGATGGACAGATATACATTGAACCACAGGGCTTCTGTGTTATGGCAGGTATAGGTGTCAAAGAAGGACTCGCACAGAAAGCTATGGATTCAGTAGAAAAAATTCTTGATACAAAGTACGGAATTATGATTTTACAACCAGCTTACAGGTCATATCATCTTGAACTCGGCGAGGTATCTTCTTATCCGCCTGGATACAAAGAAAATGCTGGAATATTCTGTCATAATAATCCTTGGGTATCTATTGCTGAAACCGTTATTGATGATAAAAACAGAGCATTCGAAACATACAAGAAAATATGTCCGGCATATCTTGAAGAGATAAGTGAGATACACAGGACTGAACCTTATGTATATTCACAGATGATTGCCGGCAAAGATGCCGCAAGCTTTGGTGAAGCCAAAAACAGCTGGCTTACAGGCACCGCTGCATGGACATTTACAAGTATATCTCAATATATACTTGGTGTAAGAGCTTCATTTGAAGGACTCACCATTGACCCTTGTCTGCCTGATTCCATTAAGAATCTGACAATTACAAGAAAATTCAGAGATGCTGTATATAACATTACTATCAGCAATGAGAAGCACGAAAGAGTTTCTTCTCTTATTGTCAATGGCAGTGAAATCGGTGGCAACACTGTTCCATATAATAAAGACACTAAAGTATATAATGTAACTGTTAACATCTGACAACTATACAGAAAGGAATTATTATGTTTGATAATATTATGTTTGATAAGAACTTTTTATGGGGTACCGCCTCTAGTTCCTATCAGATAGAGGGAGCCTTTACCGAAGATGGCAAAGGTCTTTCTATCTGGGACACATTCTCTAATAAACCGGGTAATATTGCACATGATGAGAATGGCAATAAAGCATGTGACCACTATCACCGCTATCGCGAGGATATTGCACTTATGAAAAATCTTGGTATTCAGGCATACCGCTTTTCAATTTCATGGACACGAATATTTCCTGATGGAATTGTTAAGGATTCTGACGGCAATATCCGCTACAACAAAGCCGGACTTGATTTCTATGATAAGATTGTAAACTTCTGCCTTGAAAATAATATCAAACCATTCATAACGATTTATCACTGGGATTTACCTCAGGCACTCGAAGATAAAGGCGGATGGCTCAACCGTGAGACTGCTTTCATATTTGCTGATTACGCTGAATTCATATGCGAACATTTTTCAGACCGTGTAACTAATATCGCCACCATCAATGAGCCACAGATTATATCCGGACTCGGATACATGCTTGGACTTCATGCTCCAGGTAAGAAGCTTGACGCAGTATCTGTCCTGTCTGTAATCCACCATCTTGCACTCGCTCACGGTCTTGCTGTTACTAAGATGCGTGCCGTTGCAAAACAGCCTGTAAAAACCGGTTTTTCCAGCACTGGTGACCTGTGCTATCCTTCAAAAGAATGTGATGAAGACATTGATGCTGCAAGAGCTGAATGTTTCAATATAGTTAAAGGCAACATGACTTTTAACCACACTATATTCTGTGACATGACATGTCTTGGCAGATATCCTGACATTGCTGGTACAGAATTACATCTTGAACCTGATCTTGAAAAAATCGGACATTATGAAGAACTGCCATTCGTAAAAGATGGCGATATTGAACTGATACATCAGCCAATTGACTATCTTGGCATAAATGTATATAACGGACATGAAATAAATGCAGCCGGCCATATTAACAAAAAACCAGGCAGTCCACGAACAGCTCTTGGCTGGCCTGTAACTCCCGGTGTTATGAATTATGGTATAAGATATCTGTATGAAAGATATAATCTTCCAATATATATATTTGAGGATGGACTTGCCTGCAACGATATCATAAGTCTTGATGGCAAAGTCCACGACAGCAACCGTATCGACTTCCTTACAAGATATCTCACAGACCTTGAAAAAGCGTATAAAGCCGGTGTTCCGATACTCGGCTACTTCCACTGGTCATTCACAGATAATTTCGAATGGCACAGCGGATACGACCCAAGATTTGGCTTAATCTATGTCGATTACGAAACCCAGCAGAGAATCCCAAAAGATTCTGCGTACTGGTATTCTGATTTAATCAGGCAGTCATGCAACTAAATATTGCATTAATAAGAGTGTATAACCACCGTTGTGTCTCTCTATGGTGCATGTTCGATTTATTCCGAATCGTGTGTGAGTTAATGCCGCTATCTATAAAAGTTCGGATAGGTAAATCTCGTTCAAGCGAAGCGCGTTTGATTTACCTATCCGTAATAAACTATATAGATGGCGGCATTTACTCACACTAGATGCAGGAATCCATGAGAACATGTATCATAGAGAGATGCAACGGTAGTTAGACGCCCTTAGGATTAATACAATTTTTTAATTAATTCTTACGGTTATTAAAGTATACAAAGTTATCAATTGCATCGAATATATCATCGAAATTCTCCCTTGGAGCTGCGTCTATGTACGCTCTTAATATTGCATTTTCTTTCTCACCCTTATAACGTCCGTAAAATATGTCATACAGGTTGTGTCCTCTGACATATTTTCTGATATTCTCCATGTTGTCTATGATGTCCTGTCTTGTCTCAATTGTTATATTCAGTTTTTCTAACATTTTCTTAGTGCTGACAAGGCGGTACAGGTACTCTTTATATTTGGCATATAATATATCATAGAACTGGTCTACACTTTTTACAACGCCTATCTTAGTCATTATCTCAGGGTCAAGAAAATAATTCTCAAATGAATAATATTTTAATATAAGCACATTACGGTCTGTTACTCTTGGCAGATTGCCATAATCCTGCTTTGCACGCTGCCTGTAATAATTGGTAAGCTGGTCTCTTAAACGTTCAGCATCCTTACCATCTCCATCTCTTATCATAAGGAACTCATCCTTAAGATATAATGTATTTATATATTTCAGATTGGCATAAGTCTTGATGTTTGTACAACTGTTAGTTGCAATTATTGCTATACGATTGAGATTGCCATTCTCATCTATAACTTCTGAATAATATTTCTCCAGAAGGAGCGGCAGACGGCTTCTGTCCTGTTTCCCCTCCACTATGAATACAAAGCTCACATTCATAAGGTCATTAGCAGCATATCCAAGATCATCTAATATATCATCAATATCTGCCTCCGGAGTAACAACGGTATTATTATCTCTGTCGTTAACCACCTGACGAATCTGTCTTGTAGTAAAGTTAAATAACATCTGCGGTGAATGCGTGCAGAATATAACCTGATTTTTCCTTGAAAGCTTGTACAGGATTTCACTTGCAATCTTCTGTAACTGAGGATGCAGATATATTTCCGGATCTTCAATCAGAATAATGTATGGCACAGTACTTCCATATTCTGCATATGTTTCAAGCAGCGACAGAATATAGATACTGTTAAGACCATCAGAAAGGTCATTGACATCCCCATCAGTGTCACGCATTTCATTGTGAACAATTGTATCAACATGCATGAGTTTTTCTGCATCAAATGTAATCTGATAATGAATCCTTTCTCCAATGCCACCATTGTTCTTAAATTTTTCATTAAGTTTGTTCTCAAAATTAGCAAGATTAAAATTAAACAGCTTATACTGCATAAGTCTCGCTGTTTCTAATAAAGATAGTTGTTCCGGTTTCTTGCGGTTAATGATTCCTATGCAATTAAAGCACTGATTACACATCCTATGCTTATCAAATATACACACGTTATCTTTAAGATCTGCATATTCGGTTCCACCCTGCAGCATAATAAGATCTTCCTGAATTGATGACTTGCGTCTTTCGTGATCAACATAGAATATTCTGGGAAGAACTGTCTTTATATAAATATTGTTTTTCTTAACTCCATCCCTGTACTTAATCTTGCCATCACGGCTATATACATACTCAAATTCAAGAATACCATCCTTTAACGACGGCAGTTTATTGCAAAAATCCTTATACCACAAGTCATAATGCTTAAAAGAGCTGACCTGTCCCTTCTGATACAATACAGCCAGATCCTCATCTTCAATACTGATGCGAACTGTAATGCTTATATTACCTTCGTTATCATTGAAATCTCTTAATGAAACTTCATAATCCCCGGTAACCGCTCTTATTGCGTCAAGAACCACACTCTTTCCTGCATTATTTCTGCCAACAAGAATCAGTACATCTTCAATATCATTAATCTCAAGTTCTCTGATTGATTTAAAATTTCTGATTAAAAGATATTCTATCCTCATACCTGTCCTCTGCCCCCTGATACATTTCTGCCAGCATATATTCTGGTGTATTATCATTAAATGTTGATATTCCTTTACCTGTATTAGGATTCTTTTTGGAATATACCATGTCAACAACAAATGCAGCTATCAGTGCCGCACACAATGCACCAACAACCCTCAGCTTAATCTTTCTGAAGAAGTTATCAAGAAGCGGTGCAATAATATATACTATTGCAACTCCTCCAAGTCCAAATACCAAAAGACCTTCAGCACATATTCTTCCATTAAGGTTAAGAAAATATCCGTTATAATTCCACCATCTTCTTCCGCAGCTGATTTCCAGATACAGTGATGTAAAATATTCAACGAATCCACATAAAACTACTGATGCAAAGAATTCCACAACAGGCTTATTTCTTAATTTTTTAAGACATATCAGTATGAGTATCCCACCTGAACCATATATAGGAAGCCATGGCCCATGAAGAACACCTCTGTTTACAAATGTATGTGACGATATCAGATGAAGCGTAACCTCCCATATCCATCCCACAAAACATAACGAAAAGAATATCAGTATAAGCGATGGTATTGAATAATTACGCATATACACTGTATTTTCAAGGTCAACTCTGTGTTCCTTAAGATTGAAAAGGCGGGCAGGATAGGCTTTTCCAACTGCTTCTGCTTTATTCTTACTCATACGAAGCATTTCCTTCTTTTTTTCTTCAAATTCCAGCTCTGCCTTGCTGTTAATAAGTATTATGCCAAATGTGTTGGCTAAAAATACTCTTAATTTCTTCAATCTTCCTATTCTCGAATTGTGGTAATCATCAAAATCAATCTGTGGCTGCGGACTATCTATAAGTTCATATACATCTGCGTATACATTTTTAAGCTGCTCTTCTGATGGTCTTTCATACAGATATGAATCATTAAGCCACTTAACCGCCTCCGGTTCTTTTTCAAGATATACTGCTCTTACATTTGCATAGAATTCTGCATAAAATGCAGCTTTATAAGGATTCACAAACAGCACTCCTACAACTCCTAACGTTGCCATTCCAATCACTGTCCAGCCAATGAATGATAATCCATACAGAAATGCCCTCCATTTGTAGCCTTTCATCATCTTTCTTGATAAGGTTATAGCCTCATTTGCCTTCATATCAGGATTCTCCGCGATAATGTATGGCACAAGCATGTATGAAAAATGCTTCACAAATATACCTACAATTGTAAGTGACCATAATATTTCATATACATTATTGACAATAAGCACCCACGATGCCTTCATCCATCTTTTTACCCGGAGAAGAAACATAAACTTTCCATGTGGAACAGCATCATATGTGCGCGTTTCAAGCACTATTCTTCTTGATATAACAAGATAAGTTTTCTTGATAAAAAATGTTATAAACACATATACCATAAGTGCCACTATCAGAAGTATAAGCACTACTGCCCTTCTTGAACTTATGACTGATGATAGTGAATCCACAAATGTAAATACAATTCCACCTGATGTTATACCATTAACTAAAGATGCAAATACTCCTCTTGTTCTTCCCAATACCTTGGTTGCATTGTCTTTGGCCTCTGAAACCTTCGCATCAGACTGCGTCCTTCCAAAATCATCGTCACCCGTGATTACTGCGCCCATTGCCTGAACCACAGAACTTACAATCGAACTGTTAGCGACAGTATCAACATTTGCTTCAACCGATGCTGCACCCTGAATTTCATTGTTAACTGTTCCTAAACTTTTAAAGGCTTCCATTGTCTCTGTAAATTCAGAGCCAATGAAAGCCGCAAAAAGGCAGACTGCTACTAACAGCCAGTAATGTTTTTTTAAGTTCTTCTTAGCATTTTTAGCAAGTTCTTTTCTCTTAAAATCCATATTCCAACAATCTTCTTTACTTATTAAGTACAGTCTTGCGTACTACTCCAAGCGGATCTTTAACCATAAGTATGACAATCCATATGATAAGTCCGAAAGCTACCACTGATAAGCCCAAAAATGCGTCATTAAGCATATCTGATGATGCCGGAGTAAAATACTCTGCCCCCAGTTCAATATATTCCACAACTGCATCTACCATCCACATAAGTGATGCACCCCAGTACATAAGTGCAAGTGTTCCAAGCTTTAACTGCGAACGCTTGTCATTAGTATACCATATAATAGTAGTTATAACCGCTGCGAATACAGCTATAAGTAATGTCATAATTATCTCTCCAATCCTTTAACTTCTGCTTCCTTAGCTGCTTTCTTTTCTACTCCGGAAGCTATTGCTACCATACCGACCCACACAGCTGTAACAACCACTGCCATGCCAACACCGGCAGTTGCCATCTCTTTAAGCATCTGCACAGCATCCTGAGCGTTGCCTGCTGCTGTTAAGAATGGAAAGAAAGGAGTAACTTCGCCATGCCATACATGCTCGAATGCAAGTAAAGCTGTTCCTCCCCAAAGCATATTGTTAAGCCACTTTAACTTTCTAGAAAATGGAAATGCCTTTTCTTCCTTAACTGCTTCTACAGCACCTTCTGTCTCGCACGAACATATTTCCTTCTTCTCTTTCTTTTCAACAATCTTAGTTATCGCTGTTGTAACGATAGCTTCAGTACCTGGTACTATAAAACATGCCATATTAAATTCCTCCTGATTCACGATGCATTTTCATGTTCCAAAATGCATATATTTATATGTATTTTACCTATTTCACATTGGATTGTCAAACATTGTAAAATATACATTTTCACATATATTTTCTCTTTATTCCCTCTGCTGAATATGATATAGTAAAGCAGATGGGATTCACTTTGGAAAGGAGATGTTCTTATGAAAAAGAGCTTTAAAAGACTGTTAAGCTGCATATTTGTAATAACATTTTTCCTTATTGGCATGTGCCTCGACAGGGCTCGTGTGAATATTCCTGAAGTGAAATCTTTTTCTACATCAGAAGCTAAGGTATTCGCTACACCTGAGCCTTCTGTCAGTGATACCATGCCATGTACAACTGAAATGCTCGGACTTGTGAGAACATCAATCACCAATCTTACAGCAGACAGAAGCAGTTCACGCAATGTATTACGCATATTCCAATTCTTACTTTGCGGTCTGTGTGCAGCTATCGGTATCAGTATCTATTTCAAATCGACAGGCGTAGTGCATGATTCTATCACATGCAGCACCACTGTCACTCTTAATTATATCCACCAGACTGACGGCAAAAAATAACAGATCATCATTAAATCAGAACATTTTCTGGTAATACATTATTTATGTATATTATTAATAATATTAAACAACTATATGAAGAGGCAATAAATATGAATATTTTAATGATAATCGGTATTATTCTGGGTGGAGGTGTATCTGTTGCATCCACCGTTGGAATAACTGTGGGTATTTTCGGAACCATTGTATATAAATTTTACAGAAAGCTTCGTTTCGGAATATCTATGTTTGACTAAGTTTGAAAGGATGAATAATAATATGTTAGGTAATATAACAGTAGGTATCGTCATTGTTCTTGCTGTTGCTGCCTGTGGACTTGGTGTGTGGCTTGACAGAGCCAAAACGGAAAGTCAGGACAACAACACTGACGCACAGTCTAAGAATTAAATGATAAAGGCGGTCACATCAGATTCTGTTCTGATATGACCGCTTTTCTTACCACTTTTAAACGCTTTCACGGTATCTGTTAAGCAAATCTTCAATTCTCATATTAATATTTTCAGGAAATGTTGCATCATTTCCGATTTTAACCCACAAATCAATGTTCTTATATTTCTTCTCTCCCATTGTATTATGTCTGTCCTGCTTCGAAGATACTTCTATCTTTACCATTGCACGCTTCTGCTCAAGTATCGGAATAAGCACATAATATAATCTGTCATCTTTAAATGATATGTATCCCGCTTCTTTTCCCGAACGAGTCATTAAATACAGTCTATGCTTTTTTATTCCTGCCGGAAACAGCTTCATTCCAGCTTTGATAAATCCAGATTCAGGTGACATTTCAAGCATTGCTCCGACATAAAATACATTTGCAGCATCATCAATTGATGTAAGAATATTTCCCAATGTATCTGATGTTGCAGTAAACTGCTGTGCTAACAGATATGCAAGTTCTGCCTGATATATGATTTTGTATTCTGAATCATGCACTCTTCCTGTTTCTTCATCAATTCTGTTAAGAAGTTCCTCACTACATTCATATATACTGCGCAGAAACAACTTAAAATCCTCATCTGGCATCCACATATATCTGCCTCGTGCAACCTTAAATCTTCCAATGTTGTTGCCATTGTAATCTTCAGCATAATGATACACATTGCGTTGGCAAAAGGCATGTTCATTCTCTGGAGCTGTAAAATCATATTCTTCATTTTCCTGATCAGTGCCATAATATTTCTCATCATATTCGGAATATTTATAATCATATTTATAGTTACTCTTCAATGATTCCTGCCCAGTCTGATTGAAAAGAACAGTATATGCTTCATTAATTTCATATGCACTGTATCTATATACATTTTCTTTGTTTGATTTATCTCTGTTTAGCACAGCATCCGGATGCACCATATGCATAAGCCGTCTGTACCGCTTCTTCAATTCCATCTTAGTAATATCTGATCTGACATCAAATATTTTATATGCCTGCTGAACCGTCATAAATACTGTATTCCTTCTACATTTTTTCTAAGTTATCATACACCATTTTTAAAAATTTTACTATTTTTATTATTCCTGTTGACAGTTATATTATTATAGTGTACTATTGTGCTAGTACACAGGTACGCGTCATGTGTACATTACCTATTACAGGAGGAGGGATTATGGACTATAAGGCTAATATACCAATTTATCTTCAGGTAATCGATGATATTAAAAAAAGAATTCTTACCGGTGAGATTAAGCTTGGCGACAAGCTTCCATCAACCAGGGAACTTGCCGTACAGTACACGGTCAATCCTAACACTGCTGCAAGAATATACAATGAACTTGAACAGTGTGGTCTGTGCTATACCAAAAGAGGTCTTGGCACATTTGTATCAGAGGATGTGCATCTGATTGATACATTAAAGGCAGAACTTTCCAGTGAAATGATTGAGACTTTCGTTTCCGGAATGACCAGCCTTGGTTTTTCTAAAGATGAGATTATTAATCTCATTAAGAATTATCACGAATAAAATATGGAGGGATTTAATTATGCTGCAATGTAAAAATGTTACTAAAAAGTATATGAAGATGACTGCCGTTAATGGTGTTTCCATCGACTTCATGCCTGGCAGAATATACGCTCTGCTCGGCTCTAACGGAAGCGGTAAAACAACTTTAATGAAGATGATAGCAGGTCTGGTAAAACCCACTTCCGGGGACATCACTCTTTCAGGTGTTCCAATAGGAGTAGAAACTAAGAAACACATAGCTTATATGCCTACTGAAAGTTATTTTTATAACTATATGAGCTGTGCTGATATTGGAAAGTATTATGCTGATTTCTTTGAGGATTTCTCACTTGACCAGTACTACAACTATCTTAATGAGATGAAGCTTACGCCTGACATGAAAGCCAGCAAGATGTCATCAGGAATGATGGCTAAGCTTAAGCTTGCTGTTAATCTTTCAAGAAATGCATCTGTTATTATGCTTGATGAACCACTTAACGGTGTTGATATTGTTGCAAGAGAGCAGGTTATCAATGCGGTAATCAGCAAGGCTTCACCTGATAAGATTATCATCATGTCGAGCCACCTTGTTGATGAGCTTGAAGCTGTTATTGACTACGCAGTATTTATCAAAGACGGTGTGATTGTTTCACAGGGAGATGCTGAAAATTTACGAACAGCTTCGGGCATGTCAATCGTTGACCAGTACAAACGCATTTATGCATATTAAAAGGGGGAATCTTCAATGTTAAAATTAACAAAATACGAATTGAGAAAGAATCTTCTCGGTATAGGAATCGTGGCAGGTATTATCTGTGTACTTCAGGCTCTGTTTATGTTTTTCTGCCTGACTGAAAATCTTAACTATACAAGCCTTTTCGGAGGACTTTTAATAATAGCTGCCTCTGTAAGTTATTTTATTGTATTTATATTTGGAGTTGTAACATATTATAGAGAACTTTCAAGCAAAAGCAGTTACCTGATATTCATGACACCTAATTCATCTCTTAGCATAATTACATCAAAGCTGCTCTATACACTGATTATTGGAATAGGAATTTCAGCAATATTCATCGGCTTTGGAGTTCTTGATATATTCATGATGGCTGGTGTCTTTGGTGATCTGGCTGACGCACTCAAGAATTTCTCAGAAATGTTAAAGATTATGGGTATTGATGTTGTCAATATAATTATTAATATTGTAGCTGGAATAATATCATTCCTTATAGCTTTCTTCTTCCTTATATCACTTGCATACTTTGCCATAACACTATCTTCAACTGCCTTGCAGAACAATAAGATTAAAGGATTTATCTCAGTTATATTATTCTGTGTCCTTGCATATGCAACAATTAAGATTTCTTCTTTGTTGCCTGAACTTTATAAGAATCCAGACAGCTTATCCCAGGCATTAATGTCAAGCCTTCCAGCTACCATATTCCAGTTATTAATGGTGGTTGCATGCACATTCGGAAGTGCCGTGCTTCTTGATAAGAAGGTAAGTCTGTAATTCGTATTCTCACGGGATGGGATGCCGGCAAAACCTACTAAAAGCTTCACAGGATTTAATCTAGTAGGTTTAATTCTTACAATTACATATGAATCTTGTTTAAAAGACCTACTAACTTGATGTTCTCATCGAATATAGTAGGTCTTTTTATAGTTATTCTGTTGTTCAAAGATAGATTTCATCTCCAAAACACCTACTAAATTTCATATATCATTCTATTTAGTAGGTTTCCAGACCTTAGTTGCCATGCATGTCTCAGCCAAACGACCTACTAATCTCCTGATTCATCTCTATCCAGTAGGTTTTCAACCTGCAATTCAAGTCTCTTACGCTTCCACATAATCGAAAGCAACAGCTTTCATGCGCTCCTTGAACAGCTTGTTAAACACTGCAATTACACGACCAACGCCAATCATCGAAAGAATTGTTCCAAGACCAAGACCAAGAAGTATATGTCCAGTAAAGAGTCCTATTAAAAATGTTGTGCAGACATTGAATATATCAAAACAATTCTTGCAGAAGCCCACACCCTTGCCGGTTCTGCCTTTAAGCCTTGTAGTATCACTTATTGCCTGTACAATTCCATCTCCCGGATTAGGTATAATTCTCATATTCAGTGACATTGCTGCTCCTATTCCTGTCAATAATACAGCAAGCAGCAATACTACAATCTGTAATACAATGTTGTTATGTACAGATGGAATAAGTGCTGAGAACACATTCAAGAAGCGGGTAAATACTATACTTACCGGTATCTGTAAGGCATCTCTTATAATATACATTCCAAGATACTTAGCTTCTTTTCTGTCTGTAAGATACCACACAGTATGCATTATCATCTCAATCAAAACAAAGATAAAATATACAATCATCGTCATATTGGCGAAGTTAAATACTATGATATGAGATATCGAATATGGCACTGAAATTATTGGTGAAACACCAAGATTAGCTTTCGTATTAAGCATAATTCCAAGTGCAAGTATCAGTAATCCCAGAAGATAAAACACCCATCTGATAATAAGTTTATTTCTGCTCTTCATTCTTAATTGCCTCCCAGAGGTTTTTTTCAACTTTGCCTGCCATAACAGATAGTGTCTGCACCTCTTCTTCACTGAATCCATTATATATAACATTATCAATTCTGTTAAATATCCTGATAACTTCATCAGCCTTCTGGCTGCCATAATCAGTAAGTAACACATTCCACGACCTTCTGCTTGCCGGATTATTTTCTCTCTTTAACAGACCATCCTTTTCCATTCTGTCTAATGTTCTTGACATTGTAGTTACATCCATAAGGCAAGCATCCGCCAGCTCTTTCTGATTCATAATCCCATGTTCTCTTAATTCCTTAAGAATTCTTGGCTGCCCCTGGCCAACTGTAAGCCCAAGCTCTATAAAATATGGTCTTATCAGTCTTCTTCTTAACATTTCTATATCAAAAAATACATTCTTTGTTTTCTTATCCATATTTCATTCCTCTCTTACTCAAGCTCAAACTGTCCTGTATACAACTGATAATATCTGCCCTTCTGCTCAAGCAGTTCATCGTGACTGCCTCGCTCGATTACCTCGCCCTTTTCAAGAACCATTATGGCATTAGAATTTCTTACTGTCGAAAGTCTGTGAGCGATAACAAATACTGTTCTTCCCTCCATTATTGCGTCCATGCCATTCTCAATAAGCCGCTCAGTTCGCGTATCAATCGAGCTTGTCGCCTCATCTAGAATAAGCACCGGCGGCTTGGCAATCGCTGCTCTCGCGATAGCAAGAAGCTGTCTCTGTCCCTGCGAAAGATTGCTGCCATCAGCAGTAAGCATCGTGTCATACCCCCGCGGAAGTCTTGTTATAAATGAATCAGCATTAGCAATCTTAGCTGCCTCCCTGATTTCCTCGTAAGTTGCATCAAGCTTTCCATATCTTATATTATCTGCAATAGTTCCTGTGAACAAATGTGTATCCTGAATTACCATTGCAAGTGAACGCCTCAGGTCGTCTTTCTCAATATCCTTTACATCAATGCCGTCATAAGTAATCGTACCTGACTGGATATCGTAAAATCTGTTTATAAGATTAACAATAGTAGTCTTTCCCGCTCCTGTCGAACCAACAAATGCTATCTTCTGTCCTGGCTTTGCAAACAACGAAATCTTGTTAAGTACCCTCTTTTCAGGCACATATCCGAACACAACATCATTAAATCTTACATCACCCTTAAGCTCAATAAGCTCCCCTTCCGGCAGCTTCCATGCAAATAATCCTGTCTTATCAGAAGTTTCTGTAAGGGTATTATCCGCATTTTTAATGACATTGCACAAAGTTACTTTCCCTTCGTCAAGCTCCTCTGCCTCATCCATCATGTCAAATATTCTCTCAGCTCCCGAAAGCGCTGAAAGTATGAAATTAACCTGCTGTGTGAACTGGTTTAATGGCATGGCACTCTGTCTTACATACACAAGATATGCAGATATGCTGCCAAGGTCCATGATTCCTTTTATTACAAATATGCCTCCAACGCAGGCAGAAAGCGCATAATTGAAATATGACAGACTTACAATTATCGGGATAAGCATGCCCGAATATGCAAGTGCATTAGTCGATTCCTTTCTAAAGCTCTCATTCATCTCACAGAATTTTTCAAAATTCTTCTGCTCATGGTTAAATACCTTTTCAACCTTCTGACCTGCCATCATTTCTTGAACAAAACCGTTGATATTGCCAAGCTCCTTCTGCTGTCTGTGATAATATTTCTTGCTGCGTTTACCATTGTATTTGATAAAGATGAACATAAGAATAAGAAAAATAACAACAATAATAGTCAGCCTTACGCTTAATACCAGCATCATTGTTATGGTTCCAAAAAGTGTAAGAAAGCTCTGGATTACCATCGCAAAGCTGTTGTTCATCGCTTCCTGCACTGTATCAACATCATTAGTAAAATGACTCATAATCTCGCCATGTGTATTATTATCAAAATATTTCAATGGAAGCTTCTGTGTATGCTTAAACAGATCCATTCGAATCTCACTTACCACCTTCTGGGAAGTATGCACCATAAGCCTGTTATAGCCAAGCGTTGACAGCGCACCACACGCATACATTACACCCATTCCGCACACAGCCATGATAAGTCCTTTCATATTGCCAGGAACAATGAAATTATTAACTACAGGCTTTATTAAAAATGTTCCCATAATTCCTGCACCTGCACTTATAAATACAAGAATTGCTATAAGCAGGAACGCCCATTTATAATGACCCAGATATGTAAGGAGATGCTTAACAGTATTTTTCGTATCTTTAGGTCTTTTATATCCAACATACTTAGCCATTAAAGATCAGCTCCTTCCTTCTGTGATTCATATATTTCCTGATATATCTTATTAGTCCTTAACAGACTTTCGTGTGTTCCGATTGCGTCCACACGACCTCCGTCCATAATAATTATCTGGTCTGCATGACACACTGACGATATTCTCTGTGCAATTATAATCTTAGTCATATCTAGCAGCTTCTTTGCAAGTGCATTTCTTATCTTTCCTTCTGTTGCAGTATCAACCGCACTCGTTGAATCATCAAGAATAAGAACCTTCGGCTTCTTTAATATTGCTCTTGCAATACATATTCTCTGCTTCTGTCCTCCTGATACATTGACACCTTCCTGTCCCATCTCTGCATCAAGTCCTCCAGGAAGCCTGTCTATAAATTCATCAACACACGCTATGCTGCATGCCTCTTTAATCTCATCCAGAGTCGCATTTTCATCGCCCCATCTTAAGTTATCAATAAGCGAGCCTGAAAACAGCGTATTCTTCTGCAATACAACTGAGATTGCATCTCTTAAATGTCTTACCGGGTATTCCTTAACATTTATTCCATCTATCTTAATCTCGCCCTTAGTTGCATCATAGAGTCTTGGAATAAGCTGGATAAGCGTCGTCTTTGATGAACCTGTCTGACCGATTATTCCGACTGTCTGTCCAGCATTAATGTGAAATGAAACATCTGACAGCACATATTCTTTGGCGGTATCCTTATATTTAAACCAGACATGGTTAAATTCAATCTCACCCTTCTTAACTTCAATGTCCTTTGCATTCTCATCAGTTATATCAATTGGCTCGTCAATTACCTTCATAATTCTTTCTGCAGAAGCAAGTGACCTTGTCATAAGAAGGAACACATTTGACATCATCATAAGAGAATTAAGTATCAGAAGAACATAGCTCAAGAAAGAAGTAAGCTGTCCAATCATCATCTGTCCTGAATTAATCAGTCTTCCGCCTATAAGAAGAATACCAAGAATTGTAGAATACATAACGAACTGCATAGCAGGCATGTTAAGTACAGCTATTCCAAATGCTTTCTCTGATTCATTTTTCAGATTATCATTAACGTGTCCGAATTTTTCAATTTCGTAATCGCCACGCACATATGATTTAACAACTCTTACTGCTGTAAGATTCTCCTCTATACACCTGTTTACAAGGTCGACTGCTCCCTGCATTCTTCCATATCGTGGACCAACATTAATGATTATTATGATGAGCAGGACTGCCAGAACCGGCAGTGCTACAAGAAAGACCAGTGCCAGTGTTGAATTAATCTGGAATGCCAGAGTCGTTGCAAATATCAGCATTACCGGACTTCGTCCAAATGGACGCATTCCTGTTGATACAGCATTCTGGATATTAGTCACATCACTTGTAAGTCTCGTAACTAATGACGAAACACTGAAATGGTCTATATTAGAAAATGAATAAGACTGAAGCTTCTCATACTCAGCCTTTCTTATATTAGCACCCAGTCCCTGACCTGCAAGTGCAGAAAATCTTGCACTTCCTACGCCTAATATAAGCGCAGCAACTGCACATACAGCCATCTGGATACCTTTGTTTATTATATATGGTACATCTGAATTGGTCACACCTATATCAATCAGGTCAGCCATCAGCTTAGGCACCATAATCTCAAGCACAACTTCAACACCTATACATATAAGCGCCAGCCATGCGTATTTCTTATATTCTTTCATATAAGAAAAAATTCTTCTCAACATTACTTGTACCTCCAATTGTTGCATATGCAACTATTGTATTTTCAAGTTCAAGTAATGTCAAGAAAACATTTTTATAACTATTTTACATTTTTCTTATATACTATATAAGAAATTACTGATGTAATCACTTCGGTAATCCAGAATGCATGCCATACACCAACAGCACCTGATATCCTAGACATAACGAATGCAACCGGAATTATTACAGCAACATATCTGCATACAGATATGATAAGTGATGGAAATCCCTTTCCAAGTCCCTCAAGTGCGCCCGCTGAAGTCACTGATACAGTTGACACAATAAATCCGGCACTTATTATTCTTAACGCTGTCTCACCAGCACTTATTGTGTCTGGATTGCTTGTAAACAGACCGATAAGCGAACCTGGTATTGCGAGACAGAGAATTGTACCTGCTGCCATAATAGCAAATATAAGTACCATTGATGTCTTATATATCTTTCTTACTCTCTCATGCTCTCCCGCTCCGTAATTATATCCCATAAGTGGTCTCATTCCCTGCACAACTCCATTGGCTGGAAGATAAAGGAATGTCTGCAGCTTGTAATATACGCCAAGCACGAATACATACACAGCAGAGTAAGCCGCAAGTATTACATTAAGCACTGATATAAGAATAGATGGAAGTGCAAGACTTAAGCTTGCTGGCATGCCTATAGAATAAAGTCTCTTTGCCATTGACCCTTCTATCCTCATCTCTGATTTCCTGAATTTAACCGGAATAGGCTTAACGATATATATTATTATATAAAGCACTGCTGCCGAAGTCTGACCTATTCCTGTCGCAAGTGCAGCACCCTCAATTCCCATTGCAGGAAATGGGCCCATTCCGAATATCATCATCGGGTCAAGCACAATATTAACTATACAGCCTGTCATAAGGCAGACCATAGAAGCATTCATTCTTCCAACTGCCTGAAACACCTTTTCAAACATAAGCTCAATTCCAAGCATTATTGAAAATGCAAATGCAATATTGGAATATTTAAGTCCCAGTGAAACTATCTCTGCGTCCTTTGTAAACATTTTTAAAAATACCGGCATGCCTGCTATGCATATCACAGTAAGCACAACAGCGTGTATGCAGCTTAAGAGCATGCCCTGACTGGCTGCCTTGTCTGCCTGCTTCTGGTTCTGTGCGCCCATAAAAAATGATATAACTGCATTAATTCCTATTGCAAATCCTATCATAACCGAGCTTATAAGATTCTGTACCGGAAATACAAGTGACAAAGCTGTCATCGCATTTTCACTTATCTTAGCAACAAAGAAGCTGTCAACAATGTTGTACAATGAATTAACCATCATTGATATTACCATTGGAAGCGACATTTTTAATAACAATGGGAGTATCTTCTGCTCCTTCATATATGTCTGATTCATATTAACTACCTGTCCTTTTCGTAAAAAAAGAGCCATCGAGTGGCTCTTTTTCTAATGATACACGATAATATTTAATTATTCAACCAGATTCTTTCTCGTTATGAATGGATTGAAGATATCTTACTTCTTACCCTTCTGTGTCAGCAGAACTGACATTATCAATGAAGTTATCGGCACTGTAAGTATTATGCCCATTGTTCCTGATATTCCACGCATTATCTCGATTGCAACAGAGTACATGTTAAGAATCTGATGCATCTGGTATGAATAAGCGTATATTATCATGACAAGTCCCAGACTTCCTCCTGCATATGCAAGAATAAGTGTGTTAGACATTGTTCCTATCATATCTCGTCCAATATTAATTCCTGAACGGAATATTTCCTTTGCTGATATGTCAGGTCTGTTTTCTTTAATCTCATGTAATGATGATGAAACTGACATTGCAACATCCATTACTGCTCCTAACGATGCAATCAGTATTCCTGAAAACAGCATACCGCCTATATCAAGCTTTGAATTCTGACCTACATATATAAGATTCTCTATATCATCAACATTGTATCCTGTTACATGTCCAAAATGTCCGAAAACAAGTGCTATAAGACCTGATACAACTACTCCGGCTATTGTGCCAAGCATAGCGCCAATTGATTTCTTCTGAAAATCTGCCAGCAGGATAAATGTTATTAGCGTAATTATGACAACTGATAATGTAGCTGCAATAAATGGTGAAACACCTATATACATCATCGGAATATACATCATTACTACAACTGCAAATGTGAATATAAGTGCAAGTACTGAATTGAAACCTTTCTTTCCTCCAACCAGCCACATAAGTCCGAAAAATGCTGCTAATAACGCAATTATCTCCGGTTCACGGTCATAATTATATACATTGGCTGAAAGGTTTCCATTATATTCACTTATATTAGCTATTACCCTTGTTCCAACCTTACAGTTGGCTCCGTACAGATATCCGTTAAGACTGTACGCTTTTACTTCTTCTCCCTTGTGGCTTCCTGATTTAATACGTAAAACAACCTCCTGGCTGTCGCCGCTTTCTAAGTCAGCGGCAGCCTGAAGGTCTTCATTATCATTCTGTATAACCACTGCCTTAACAAACTTAGTATTGTCTTTGGCAAGCAGTGGTTTTCTTTCTACACTGGTGTAGAATAGAAACATCGCAATCATAATAAGTGCCACAACAAGGTATTTACCAAATGTGTCTATTATCTTTCGCAAATGTCTTCCTTCTTTCTGATTCCAACTATAACAGCACCGATGCCTGCTGCGGCGGCAGCCATACAAGCATATACTCTTGCAAGCATGTTATCTCCTGTCTGTGGAGCTTTGCCATTATCTGTAGAAGAATTATTGGTTGATGAGTTATCTGCTGATGAACCTTCTGCCGGTGCAGATGGTTCTGTTACAGTATTGTTATCTTCCTGTACAGTAAGTGCATTAATCGCATTAACAACTGCAGTTTTTGCATCCTCTAATGCCTTGGCATCAATCTTAGGTGCATTCTCTGCCTTATAGCTTGCAAGCTGTTCCTGTGCTCCTTCCTGTGCCTGAATGTATATAGTCTTATCCAGAAGTGTTGATACACCCTTCTTAAATCTGTTAACACTCTTTCCGCTTTCAGATGTTGACTTATCTGCTGCATTCTTTACAGAACCGTAACCTGACACTCTGTCAGTATCCTTACCATAATTATTTACAATATCTGCAAGCATTGGGTCCTTGTCTGTTGTATATGCTGCCTTAATCTTCTTTAATGCTGAAAGAGCATCCTTAAGAGAATTCATGCTGGCTTCTGTATAATTAACCTCTGTGCCATTAATTAAAGCCTCTGCATTATTAATAACCTCATCCACTGACATATCTGTATTAGTCTTATTAATTGTAAAATCATCAGCATATTTATTACCATTGTAGTCATATGTCTTGATGGTAAGTGAGCCACTTGAAAAATCAATTGTTGAGAATGATGGGAGGCATGCATTAGTTCTTTCTGCAATATAGTATGGTGTATAGTTAAGCAGATTGTAGTACTTAGAACCTGAGCCTGAACCTGTTGTTATATAAAGAGTTCCATCCGGATTAGTTACTGAACCACTGCTTATATCATAGTCAACTACATTTCCATCAAGAATCTGATAACTTCTTGAAAATGTGTGGTCATGTCCTGTAAGACATATATCAACGTTAAATTCATCCATTAATGGTGCAAATACAATTCTGTTAGTAGCAGCATCTGTATCTGCATGTGGCTGTCCTGAACCATAGATATCACTATGGAATATTACAACCTTCCACTTTGCATCAGGGTTGCTTGCAACAGCTTTTTTCATAAATGTTCTGTGTTCCTCCTGATTACGGTTATTGCTGTTTAATGATATGAATAACACATCTCCATAATTGAAATAGAAATCGCTTCCTGCTGCTGTACTTCCTAACTTATCCTCTGAATTAGGATTGTTAAAATGTGCTGAATAATCTGCACCAGCCATATCGTGGTTACCAATTGTGGCAGCGATTGGGAGGCTTCTGAATACTGATGGATAAAGATATCCTGCATACTCACTCTCTCTTGTCTTTTTATCATCATCCTTAGCTGCACCAGACTGGTTAATCTGATCACTTGCTGACAAAAGGAATGATGCATCTGGACATGTCTTTAATGCCTGCTGCATTGTCTTGTTCCAGTTGTATGCATCTCTTGCAACACTGGCATCATTAGCTGATTTATCTGAACTGCTTCCTGAAGCACCAACCTGAGGGTCACCGGTAAGAATAACTGAAAACTTATCAGTTGCCTTAGTTGTGTAATCATATTCAGCAGACCATACACTGTCATCTCCTGTGTAATTGTCTGTGTACTGGTAATGATACTGTGTGTTCTCTTCAAAGTAATCAGCTATGTTTACCTTATTAGCTGCACTGTATGACTTTCCCTGCCAGTTCTCAGCACTGATAGACTCGGCATTACCTGTTACAACCTTGGCTGATGACTTTGAGCCATCCTTCCATACCTTTACTGCCGGTGTTCCTTTTCCAGCTGAATACCATGAAAAATTAAGATCTGCCGCATCTGAGCCTGGAGTTAAAGCTACATTTTCAGTCTGTGCATAAGCTTTTTCTCCTCCCTGCCATACATTAGAAAGCCAGTTCTGGAAATCTGCTGAATTATCTGTATCCTGCTTGAATGTACTCTGACTCACATCCGCCTCACCATATGCAAATGCATTAATGAGTGGTGCCTGACTTACAAGAACTGTTGACATTGCAGCAAGTGCTGCACCTTTTCTTAATAAATTCTTACTTCTCTTCATTTTTTCCTCCACATAATGAGATATATTTATTCGTATACTGTTGTGCAACGAATTGTCATTACTATATCCCTATGTGGTAAACTTACAATAATTGCCCTGTAAATCTTATGTAAAATTTTTGTTGTAAGCAAAAAATAAGACACAGATGTTTAATGTCTGTGTCCGATTTTTTCAATTTATTTATTTTCAAGCTTTGTAATACATTTATCCAGAGATGTTGCAAACCAGTCTATATCGTTCTCTGAAAATACCATTGGTGGACGAAGCTTTAAGATATTTCCATAATGACCTATAACTGATGTAAGAATATGCTCATCTCTTAACATCTCTATTACATTCAACGCCATATCCTTATCAGGTGTCTTGTTGCCATCATTCTTAACGAATTCAAATCCTAGGAACAAACCTGCACCTCTTACATCACCTACTGATTCAGGATGTCTTTTCTGAACCTCTTTTAGTGCCTTAAGGAGCGCTCCGCCTGCTTTCTTACAGTGTTCCTGAAGATTTTCATCCTTAATATATTTAAGAACAGCCTGGGCAGCGGCTATTGATACAGGATTACCGCCAAATGTGTTAAAGTAAGGAAGCTTGTCGCTGAAGGCTGCAAGTACATCCTCCTTTGCAGCTAGTCCTGAGATTGGAATTCCGTTACCCATCGGCTTACCCATTGTTATCATATCAGGGACAATTCCGTGTCTTGCAAATCCAAAGAATGCCTGTCCGGTTCTTGCAAATCCCGGCTGAACCTCATCTGCTATAAATACTCCGCCATTCTTATGTACAACATCTACTGTTGCTTTTAAGAATCCTACAGGGTCAGGATATATACCATCTGATGAGAATATTGAATCAGCAAGGAAACAAGAAAACTTATATCCTGCCTCATTTAATTCATCTATAGTCTTTTGCATCTCTGACGCATACCATGCTGTGAATTCTTCTGGTGTTCCACCATGACGGTAATAATCTGGTGCTGTTATAAGCCTTACATTAGGAAGTAATGGCTGACCGGCTCCAAGTGAAGGTGAACAGCCTGATGTCAAAGCACTTGTTCCGTGGTAGGCTTCCTGTGTGATAATTATACCGGTACCACCCGTATAGGCTTCTGCCACACGAAGTGCAAGGTCATTAGCTTCTGAACCTGTACACATATACATTATCTTATTAATCTCATCAGGCATAAGTACAAGCAGTTCTTCACTGTAATCAAGAATTTTTTCATGAAGATATCTTGTATGCGTATTAAGAGTTTTCATCTGCTCTGTAACAGCCTCTACAACAGCCGGATTACAATGTCCGACGCCTGCAACATTATTGTACATATCAAGATATTTATTGCCTTCATCATCCCACAGATAATCTCCTTCTCCGCGGACAATGTTAAGTGGCTTTCTATAAAAAAGTCTGTAAGCACCTCCAAGGTATTTTTCTCTCTTACTAATCATTTTTCTTGTTTTAGGACTTAACATAGATGCATATTCTTCCTTAAAACTGTTAGAGTCCATAATACTTGATTCTGTTGCCATAATTTCCTCCATTCTGCAAAAAGAAAAAGCACAGAACCTCTGATTTCTCAGAAATTCTGTGCTCCTTTGCACTGTCATACAGATTCATTCTGTCTGACATATATAATAGCAACATTTGGTTATTTGTCAATTTATAATCAAATGCTTATTAATCATATTTCTTATTTATCTTAAGTTTTACAGATAATGCTATTAAAGCCACGACAATAATACCTGCAAGAACCCATACCCACACAGGAACATTCTTAATGTTATAACATCTTACATTAATCCACATCTGATTAATTCTTGTTGTCTCTTCAGCATCAAAATACTGCATAATGGCACTTCTATCCATAACCTCCTGCGTAGGATACTGTGCTGATAACTGTCTGTATGTCTGTTCTTCTGGAACTTTAAGTATATATCTTTCATCATCAGAATCACCTGAAAAGAAATATCCCAGAGGATAATCTACAACATCTGTATCACTTTCATCTGCTCCATAGTTCCACTTTACATAGTCGAATACAACATCACTGTCACCACCTGATATAACTGATGTATATCCAATATAGCTCATGTTTCTTACAGCATTTTCAGGTTTTGACAGAAAGTTAATAAAGCTCTGTGCTGCCTGCTTTTTCTCTGAATTGCTATTAATTCCAGACTTTAACATTACCCAGCCGTCAAAATAAAGGTTAGTACATTCTTCAGGTACTGCAAAGTTAAGCTGGAAATCATCCTCGTCAGCCTGGTCCATAGTATATACAGCATCTCCAGACCACTGATAACCTGCGACTACCTTTCCTGTTATCATATCAGTCTTGGCACTGTCAGTCTCGAATGAATAGGCATTATTCTTAACTGACTGAAGATACTCCTGAATCCTGTCCACATCTGCCTCAGAAGTATCATTCATCTCCTCGGCAAGTCTTTCACGATAATCAGGACTGTTTATAAATGACGCTGACTTTAACTTGTCTGACTTAATTGCACCAACAGCTGCAAACATGGAATCTCTTACATTATCCTTAATCGTTATCTGACGTCTGAATTTGCTGTTATCAATTATCGTCCATGTAGATGCTTCTTTTTCTGTCACCTTATCAGGATTGTACACGATTCCTGTTATACCCCACATATATCCTGCAGCATAGCGGCTCCATGACTCACCATTAATCTTATTCTCGTCAAATGTTTTCTTGATAAATGGAGATACACCCTTAGCATAGTAATTATTAGCAATCGATGTATCATAGAAATCATCTGAAAATGGCTCAAGCCAGTCCTCTGCCATAAGCTTCATTATCATATATTCTGAAGGACAGATTACATCGTAATCATCACCCAGAGTAAGCATGTTGTACAGTTCCTCGTTAGTTCCAAGACAGCTGTACTGTACCTTAACTTTCTTGCCATAATTCTCATAATACCAGTTCTCAAAATCAGTAATTATCGAATTCTCACCCTTTATGCTTCCGCTCTCAAGGTCAATTATATCATCATCACTCCAGTCTCCGGTATCAATATATTCTTCCCAGTTGCACACACGGAGTATGATTGTATCATCTGCTGCCACCGCTGTAAGACGGTTTGTATTAAACACTCCTGTTACTGCTGCTGTACCGCTTACTATCATTAAAGCTGAAAGTATTAACGCATTTATCTTTCCAATAATCTTATTCATCAGCTCCGGCCTCCTCTCGTACAGCTTTTCTTGCCGGTGCAAGATTAATTGCTATCTCAACTACAATAACAATAATGAATATTATTGTAGATAAAGCCCACAAAGCAGTCTTGATATCAGTCTGTGAACCCTTGGTTGCATTAACAACATAAGTACTTATTGTGTCAAATGTTGCAGGCTTAGTGTATGTTGCAACGAAATAATCATCCAGTGATAATGTAACTGCCATAACAAATCCTGATGCTATGCCGGAAGCAATCTGAGGTATTATTATCTTAAAAAGTGCATACACAGGTGTTGCACCAAGGTCAAGTGCAGCTTCATACAGACTTGGATCCATCTGTTTTAATTTAGGAACAACAGCCAGATATACGAACGGTGCACTCAGTATAACATGTCCCACAACAAGAGGAATATACGTATCCTTACTGACACCTAATACAACTACAAGAAGAATACAGATAGAAAAACCTGTAACTACATCTGCATTGACAACAGGAACCTGATTAAGAACTGACATTGCTCCTTTTACTTTTCCCTTTGAATAAAATGCACCTATAGCACCTGTTGTTCCAAGTATTGTTGCAAGTACAGCACTTCCAACAGCAAGCAACACAGAACCGATTATCATATTAATAAGCTCCGGAGTCGTAAAAAGTGTTACATAATTATGCATTGAAAATGCATGTATTGCTCCTATATTAGCGGCATCCGTAAAACTGTATACTGCAAGCACAAGAATTGGAATATACATGAACAAAAGGACAATGCATATAATCATATATTTCAAAAATTTCTTCATTATACAAGTCCTCCTCTTCCAGCATTTTCTGACTCTTTATCACCCGAAACCAGAGTGACAATACATATAATAACAAGAAGTATCAGTGCTATCATTGAGCCATTGTGCCAGTCATATGCACTGAAATAACTTCCAATCAGACTACCCATAATATATGTGCTGTTATAAAGCATATCAAGAACTACATAGTTAGTCATTGCCGGAAGGAATACCATTGACACACCACTGACAATTCCCGGAACAGACAATGGCAGTATAACCTTGATAAATGTCTGGAAATTATCCGCACCAAGATCCGATGCTGCTTCAATAACGCTCTTATCAAGCTTTGAAAGCGTTGTATATAACGGAAGTATCATGAATGGAAGAAAATCGTATGTCATTCCTATTATCGTATTGATAAACGGATAATACGCAAGATTTCCCTCAATCATTGATAATATCTCTTTAAGTGCGGTAATTCTTAATGTGAAATTAATCCACATAGGCATAACAAAAAGCAGAAGTATTACCGCTTTTCTCTTTAACTTACTCTGTGAAAGTATATACGCTACAGGATAAGCAATTATAAGACAGACTGCAGTTGCAACAAATGCAAGTACCAGACTGTAACACAGAGTTCCAAGTGTATTAGGGTCTGTAAAAAAATTCTGCAGATTAACCATGCTGAATTGTCCCTGTCCGTTAGTAAATGCATAATATACAAGGACAAGCAGTGGTGCTGCAACAAATAATATAAGAAACAGCCCATAAGGGATTCCAAGATATTTGCGTGAAAAAGACATATTTCTATCCCCCCTACTTCTTCAACTGGAATTTCATCTTCTCTTCAGGCATGATAAGACCAACCTGATCGTCCATATTCCAGAGATATTCATCATCTACAATAAGGTCATGACCATACTCAGTTCTTATTACATAACTGTAATGGTCACCCTTATAGATAAGGTTAATAATCTTACCTGATACAAGACCTGCTGTTACATCATCGCTCATTTCAATATCATCAGGCTGGATTGAAACAACAACCCTGAACTTTGAAACATCTACATTTTCACCATTTTCATCAACAAGCACTCCATCTGACATCTTAGTCTTAGGAATAACCTGTGTTAAATCACAGCTTATTATCTTGCCATTAAAGTCGAGCGTATAATCTCCATTAATTGTTGTAACAAAACTTGTGGTATGGTCCTCTGCAATCATTACATGAATTCCATCAGGCTCAAGCTGCATTCCTACTGTATCACCGACATGATAACACCTGGTAGTTCTTATTATCATCTCATACTTTCCGGATTCAACAGCAACCTCGTAATGCATTCCCTTGAATATAACTGAAGTAACCTCACCAACAACAGTTCCATCCTCCGGCTTTGTAATAATTACATCTTCCGGTCTTATAACAACGTCAACTAAAGTTCCCTCTGGAACATCATCCATTCCGACAAACTCTCCGCCACAGAATCTTACTTTCATGTGTCCTGTCATAATACCTTTGAAAATATTGCTCTCTCCAATAAAGTCAGCAACAAAAGCATTCTTAGGCTCATTATATATATCCTCAGGAGTTCCTACCTGCTGAATCTTACCCTCTGATAAGACAACAATCTTATCAGACATTGTAAGTGCCTCTTCCTGGTCATGTGTTACATATATAAATGTAATTCCAAGCTGGTCATGCATATTCTTAAGCTCAATCTGCATCTCCTTACGCATCTTTAAATCAAGTGCCCCCAGAGGTTCATCAAGCATAAGAATTTCCGGCTCATTGACAAGTGCTCTTGCAATTGCAATTCTTTGCTGCTGTCCGCCTGACAGCGTAGATATCTTTCTGTCCTCAAATCCTTCAAGGTCAACCATATCAAGAACATTTTTAACCTTTTTTCTTATTTCCTCTTTAGGAAGCTTCTTTAACTTAAGTCCAAATGCAATATTTTCATATATATTCATATGTGGAAACAGCGCATAACGCTGAAATACTGTATTAATCGGTCTTTTATTAGCTGGAAGCTGTGATATATCTTCTCCGTTAAGAAGTATCTGTCCGTCTGTCGGAAGTTCGAATCCTGCTATCATTCTTAGTGTGGTTGTCTTTCCACATCCTGATGGTCCTAAAAATGTTACGAATTCCCCCCGCTTTACTTCAAGATTAAAGTCATCAACCGCCTTAAATCCATTATCACTATATACCTTACTGATATGTTTAAGCTCTATTATATTTTCTGATTTACCAGACATATCCAACCTCCGCAATTAACATCCTTTGTTACACCGTCTAACAACTATGCAACCACTTCCTATTTAATATCAAAAATGGGTACAAATCAAGTAATTTCTTGATTTGTACCCATGATTTTTTATTCTTTTATATTATGTAAAAAAATGATAAAACATGTGTTTTATGGTCTGTGATGAAGTTCCTGGACAGTCTTTCCTATTTCGTCCCTTATAGCCTGTCTGTCTTCCGGAATCTTCTGCATTCTTGCAAGCAGATCAGCGGTATCATGCTCAGAGCCAACTTTTCTCAACGACTCACATGCTGCAAATACAACATCATCATCTGCATCATCAACGAATCTCAACAATAAATCTACACTGCTCTGGTCATCGCTTGCCCCAAGTGCCTTGGCTGCTGCAATCTTTCCTTCTTTGCTTCCTGTAATCTCTTCCTGTATTGCATACCAGTCATGATGTTTTACATATTTCTCCATTTTTTCATCCAGTGTCTTTTTCTTAAATAACATACCGATGCCTTCTTTCATCTTTTTCTATATTATAGTATTGCATTTTCGATATGTAAAATGTATATTTAATATGTCACTTATATCATAATTATATATTGGAGAATTACTATGACCTTAGATTATTACAGAATATTTTACTATGTTGCAAAATATAAGAGTTTTTCAAAAGCAGCCCGCATGCTCGATAATAACCAGCCTAACATAACCCGCTGCATGAATATATTAGAAAGCGAACTTGACTGTAAGCTGCTTAACCGTTCTCACAAAGGCATCACTCTTACACCTGAAGGAAATACATTGTATTCTCATGTATCAATCGCAATGAAACAGCTTGAAGACGCTGAGAATGCCATTATCAAAAGCAAAAGTCTGTCCGGTGGTACAATATGCATAGGAGTAAGCGAGATTGCTCTTAGAATATTCCTTCTTAAAAAACTTGAGAAATTCACAGAACTTTTTCCCGATGTCAAGATAAAGCTTACCAACCACTCTACTAATCAGGCTGTTAATGCTCTAAAAGCCGGTCTGGTAGACTTTGCTGTCGTAACCACACCTGTTAATTTAACTGGCGATATGAAATCTGAAAGCCTATGCTCATTCCATGATATACTTATTGCAGGTCCAAAATACAGTCAGCCGGATAACAAAATAATTCATCTGGAAGAATTGCAGGATTATCCTTTCATAAGTCTGGCAGAAGGTACCGGTACACATGACCACTACACCAAATTCTTCTATGACAACAATCTTCACTTTAACCTTGATATGGAGGCTTCAACTACAGATCAGGTTCTTGCAATGGTTCAGGCAAACTTAGGGCTTGGCTTCTACCCAGAAGAACTTGCCTCTGAATATATAATGCGTGGTGAAATATTTCCTGTAAATCTATACGAATCCGCACCTGACAGAGATATTGTTCTTATACGTGAATCAAGACATACCGAAAGCATTGCAGCCAAAAAGCTTATTAATTTCTTAAAGCATACAACTGATTAAAATGTCTTAGTTACGCATTCAAGTGTCGCACAGTAGCCTGTATTATTCTTGCTCTTATACATGGCACTGTCGGCATGTCTGTACAGTTCATCAAAATCAATATCCTTTTCCCCTTTATAAAACGCTTCACCCATGCTTACATATATCTTCTCATCTCCCATCTCTGGGATTCTTATGTCCTTAAGCTTTGCAAATACTCTCATCGTGAAGCTTTCAGCATCTTTAGTTTCTGTTATTCCCGGGATGAACATTGCAAATTCATCACCTCCCAGGCGCATGCATATATCATGTTCCCTGCATACACTCTGAAGACTTCTTGCAACCGCTATAATTACTGCATCCCCGACAACATGTCCATATGTATCGTTAACATTCTTGAACTTATCACAATCAAGAAGGCACATAAGCCCCTTAGTTTCTTCCTTAATAAGGTCTGCAATTGCTTTCTCTCCGCTTCCTCTATTTCTTATTCCCGTCATAAGGTCTGTTTCTGAAAGATATAAAAGCCTGTTCTCCTTACGTTTCTCTGCATCGATAACTTCAACGGCATATACAACATGCCACAGTTCTCCATTGCTATCCTCATCTACCCTTATGAATCTTTCACGACACCATCCAGAGTAATTTCCAAGGAATTCATGAACAATCGTAGTCTTGTTCTTCATTCTCTCCGGAAGTGTTGATATATCAACAAATTCAAGTACACTTTCTACATACTTCCTGGAAGGAAGAATCTTCATTACACTATTTATCTGTTCTGCAAAAGTATGCTCGCCTTTTATCATATTATCCCTTATGAAATCTGTTGACTTTATTTCATGAAATTCCCCTGTCTTTAAATTGATAATATGCATTGACAGATATATTCCGGCAAGTGCTGAATATGCGCTGAACATAGCCTCACGCTTGGATTTTTTAAATACATTTCTCTGTTTTAATAGCAGTACTAAAAATGTGCCTATCATATCAAGAAAGCGTGAAATCTCATCCATCTCACTTTCTGGTGGATTGTCAACACCAAAGAAGCCATATATCTCGTCCTTATATCTGAATGGACTTACTGCCAGGCTCTTTACGTTCTGAACTTTGAGCAGTTCATATGCTGCAGGATATTCATCCTTAATCTCCTCAATATCCTTAGTACTAATATTCCTTCCAGCATCAAACGATGTATACCACCAGTCTATAATTGACATATCTACATTCTGAAGAAACTTTATCTGAGGCTCAATCCCATCCGCACACCACTCATAAGTATTATTAGTAACCTTTTTTCTAATATTGTCTTCAAATATGTATATTCTTTCAGACCCGATATGTTCTCCAAAAAATCTGATAAATTCATTAATCTGATCATCTGGATTTTCATAATTCATTGCTGCCTTCATTGCTTTATTCATAATTGATTCGTACTTTTTCGTCTTCATATGCATCTCCAATTCAATACATTTATAACTAACAACATAGTAACATATATTGACAAAAAACGCACCCTTTTCACACATTAAAATTGTGAAAAAAGTGCGTTCTGATATTAAACAAACCGCATTCGCCGCTAACAATTCTCTACATAGCCTTAATTGCATTCACTGTTATATTGTACTGTTTCTCAACTTCTTCAAATGCTTCCTCAGCTCCTGCGAGTTCTCCTGCACGAAAAATCTCTGTAATAGCTGAACTCGCTTTATAAAGATTATCAAATCCAAGATTTAAGCATACACCCTTAAGTGTATGTGCTGCCCTGAATGCTTCTTCTACATTTCCGGCAGCTATAGCCTCTTTAAGATTGGCGTAGCTGTTGTCATCTAAAAATTTCAATACAAATTTTTTAATAAAAGCCTCATTTGGAAATCTATTCAAAGTATTCTGATAATCTGCTCCCATCGCATCATAGCATTCTTTAATTGTCATGTGCCTACCTGCCTATATATTTTTAAATTATAACTATGCATATAATGATAAATGATATCACGATTAATATAGTATTGTCAAAGAATGATTTAATAATAAAATATAATTTCAGATAATTATTTTACATATCCGCAAATATACTGTATATTAAATATATTGCTGTCTGGCAAAATATATGCGGGGGAATTGTTTTATGAAAAAACGAGATTCTTTTAACAACAAATGGGGATTCATCCTTGCCTGTATCGGCTCTGCCGTTGGTATGGGTAATATCTGGATGTTCCCGACAAGAGTATCAATGTATGGCGGTGGATCATACCTGATACCATATTTCATATTCGTTGCACTTATTGGTTTCACTGGTGTTATCGGAGAAATGAGTTTTGGTCGTGCTACTAAGTCAGGACCTGTTGATGCATTTGGATATGCATGCGAAACTAAGAATAAGAGAAAGCTTGGTGAGGTTATCGGCTTTATTCCAGTACTTGGCGCACTTGCAATGGCAATTGGTTACACTGTTGTAATGGGCTGGATTCTTAAGTACATGATTGGAGCTTTTACAGGAAAGACACTTGCACCTGCTGACACAGAAGGCTTTGCTGCTTCATTTGGAAGTATGGCAAGCGCATTTGGTAATAATGTATGGCAGATTGTAGCTCTTGTTATTGGTATTATTATCCTTATGTTCGGTGTCGGACGCGGAATTGAAAAGGCCAATAAAATCATGATGCCTGTTTTCTTTATTCTTTTTGCTGTACTTGGAATATATGTTGCTTTCCAGCCTGGTGCGATAGAAGGCTACAAATACATTTTCAGAGTTGACCCTGAGGCATTTGCTGACCCTAAGACATGGATATTCGCTCTTGGCCAGGCATTCTTTTCTCTTTCTATTGCTGGTAATGGCACTCTTATATATGGTTCTTACCTTTCAGATAATGAAGATATTCCTGCTGCTGCCGGACGCGTTGCGCTGTTCGATACTATAGCAGCCTTGCTCGCAGCTCTTGTTATCATTCCTGCAATGGCAACAACCGGTGCCCAGCTTAATCAGGGTGGTCCCGGACTTATGTTTATCTTCCTCCCGGCACTTTTTAAATCAATGCCTGGCGGATACATAGTCGCAATTATATTCTTCGTTGCTGTATTTATGGCAGGACTTTCTTCTTTAATCAACCTGTATGAAGCACCTATTGCAACTATTCAGGAAAAGCTTCATCTTGGAAGAAAGGCATCTTGTGCCATAATCGCTGCAATAGCACTTGTAGTTTCAATATGTATTCAGGGAATTGTCTCTGGATGGATGGATATACTTTCTATCTACATCTGCCCACTTGGTGCAGGTCTTGCCGGAATTATGTTCTTCTGGGTATGTGGTAAGAAATATGTTGAAACTCAGGTTAATACCGGTCGCGATAAGAAATTCACTGATAAATTCTATCCTATATGCAAATATATTTTCTGCCCTGTATGTTTCCTTGTTCTTATACTTGGAATTGTTCTTGGCGGAATCGGCTGATTAAGATATTATAATAAAAGGAATCCTGTGAGCAGGGAGGTATTGCCTTCCTGCTTATGGGATTCCTTTTTATTTCATATATTTGTTATGCTATTCCTATCTTTTCTTTTATGTTACGGATATCTGTTTCTAATATGTTCATTCTGACTGAAAACATTTCCTTACTATTCTCAATCACCATATAATCATCAAATCTTCTTATAATATCTGTATGTCCTTCTGCAACAATCCTTATATTATTTCTGATTTCATTTTCCAAAGTCATCTCAATTCCTGAAATCTTTGATTTTGTCTGTTCCATATCTTCTTTAAGGTTTGACACATCTTCTTTTAATACCGATACATCGCTCTTCAGCTCTGCTACTTCACTCTTCAATTCTGTCACATCGCTTTTCAGTTCTGTTACATCTTCTTTAAGAACTGCTACATCTTCTTTAAGAACTGCTACATCACTCTTTAGCTCTGTGACTTCGCTCTTTAATTCTGTTACATCTGACTCTAAATTGCCAACTCGCACATTTAACTGTGCAACATCTCCTTTTATCTGCTCAACACCACCATATATGGCGGCAAGCATCTCTCTATCCGTCATCTCAACCATTAACTTCCTCCTCTTTGTCATTGTAATCCCCTTTGCGTAATGCAAGTCTATCATATGTTATTACATCACGCAATACGAATATGTGTTTTTATTATATTTTAATATTTATTAGAATTAATATGATTTAAATCTAAATATTTCACCTCATTTTTACAAAAATATTTCCTCAAAAGCAGCAATTACAAGCTTAAGAGTTGCTTCGTCCATATCCGAATAATGAATTACAAGTATTCCATGGTACTTATCCGCATCAGCGAAACAATACTCTGAAAGGCAGTTAATCAGAATCCCCTTCTGCCTGACTGCCCATTTAATCTCAACATCACTTAAGGAAGTCTTCACATGCAGCAGGAAATGTGTTCCCGCATCGTCCTGATATATCGTACTGATTTCATTAAGCCTTGATTCACGAAACATCCTGCAAATCTTTTCACGGCGTCCCCTGTAATCATTGACAAGCCTTTTAATATGACGCTCAAAGTAACCTTTTTCAATAAATGCCGCCATTGCATACTGCTCAAATCCCGACACAGTACACGAGTAAAAATTCATTGTTGAAATATATTTTTCCATCAGCTTTTCTGGCAGTACCATATATCCTATTCTAAGTGAAGGAACCATTGTCTTCGAAAATGTGTTCATATATATTACTCTGTGACTTCTGTCTCTCGACTGAATGGACGGAATAGGTTTGCCCTGCATACGGAATTCACAGTCAAAATCATCCTCTATTATATATCTGCCTGGCTCCGCCGCCGCCCAGTTAAGCAGTTCCTGTCTTCTTGCAACCGGCATAACAAGGCCAATTGGAAAATGATGTTCAGGACTTACATGTGCTACATTTATGTCTTTCATTCTAAGTTCATCGACTTTCATACCCTTATCATCAATATTAACATAATCCCAGTCCACACCATTTTCATCATATATCTTGGTAATCTTACGGTATCCGGGATTCTCAACACCAAACTTCACATCTGGACCTAAGAGCTGTAACAGCCTGTTATACAGATATTCCGTTCCGGCCCCTATAATAATATGGTCTGCTGAAACCTGCATTCCACGGTATCTGTTAAGATGGTCTGCAATCGCTTCACGAAGCTGCAACACACCGTTAAAAGGTACAGTCTTAAGAAGAGAAGTGTTATAATCGGTCAGGGTTTCCCTCATAACCTTTGCCCATGTAGCAAATGGAAATCTATCATACCGGATATTATTTGCCGTCAAATCAGCAAGATAAGTCTCCTCCTGGAATCTTTTCACAGGAGCAGCATACCCTGGTGCACCACCTGTAACCACGTCAATCTTATTAACATAATACCCTCTTTTTTCCTCAGATCGGATATAACCTTCCAGAAGAAGCTGCTCATATGCGTTCTCCACCGTCTTGACACTTATCTGCAAATGCTGTGAAAGCCCACGCTTTGATGGCAGCTTCTCATCAGCCTTAAGCTTCCCGTCAGCTATATCTTCCTTAATCAGTTCATACAGATATTCGTACATTGTTTTGTTTCCGCGTTTATCTAAATCATATGTAAGCAAATCTGGTCTCCTATTATATATGTGTTTTGGATATTTAAAAGATATCAGTTCTAATTATAATAAGCTCATAAGCAAAAAACAAGGAGGAAAATCCCTCTCCTCACCTGAAGGGTTCGGATTTTTCTTTGAAAAACAAGGAGGAATAGAAATACTATGGGAATCTATGCTATTACTGGTGCTTCAAGCGGTATCGGTGCGAAAACTAAAGAATTGTTAATACAGCAGGGACATAAGGTAATTAATATTGATCTTAAAGACGGTGACATTTGCGTAAACCTTGCATCGCAGGAAGGAAGACAGTCTGCTGTTGATCAGTTACATACTATGTGCCCTGACGGACTTGACGGAATGATATGCAACGCTGGTGTTTCAGGCGCATGCGGTAATCTCGGACTCATTATCTCTCTTAACTACTTCGGAACAGTAGCCGTTGCAAATGGTGTATATGACCTTTTAAAGAAGAAACACGGAAGCTGTGTTGTAACTGTTTCTAACACAATTTCACAGGGTGCAGGCCGTAAGGATATCGTTGATCTTCTTAATAACATCGGTGATGAAAAGCGTGTATTAAGTCTTGTTTCTTCTATGGACAGTACTAACCTTTCAGTAGGAAACAGTCTTTATGTTTCTACTAAATACGCACTTGCAAGATGGGTACGCCGTGTATCTGCAACATGGGCTGCCAATGGTGTCCGTATAAATGCTGTTGCTCCTGGTAATGTACACACAGCCATGACTGCAACAATGAGCACTACAGCAAAGATGGCTCTTAATGCCCTTCCTATCCCAACCAAGTATGGTCAGGAGTGCCTCATGGCTCCAGAAGAAATTGCTGAGGTTATGGTATTTCTTGCTTCAGATTCAGCAAGAGGCGTCAATGGAAATATCATGTTCGTTGATGGCGGTACAGACGCATTATTAAACACAGAGAAAGTATATTAATTAAGGAGGGCATTAAACATGACAGCAATTGAAAAATATGTAGAAGCAATGGAAAACAAAGATTACGCAGGACTTGCCAATCTCTTTTCTCCAGACGGAATAATCAACGATTATTGTACTAACTCAGCAGCCCAAAACGAATATCATATATATGGACGTGAAGCTATCAACATGTTCTTCCGTAACAAGTTCGGCTTCCGCAAATACTCTATCTTAGATGGTGAAGTTGTAAATTCTACCCAGGCAGAGTTCATCGCCAACTTTGGCGGTTACAACATCATGGCCATCGCTACAGTCCGTGAAGTAACAGAAGATGGGCTTATCAAGAGACTTACTGTAAGACCTAAGTAATTAAATATTAAAAATCGTGTATAACCAATCAGGGCATTTGGATTGCAAGTTAATCCCTTACAATCCAAATGCCCTCATTTTTCTTTTTAACATAAACAATAAACTTTTTAAGAGATGCCTTTTCTCTATCTCAATGTCCAATCTGTCACTTTCTGTACTAGTCAACAAAAAGTAGACACCACTTTATATTTTTATACATCATTTAATGAGCATAATACTCCCTATACTGTTTTGGAGTCAGATAATTCAGAGAGTATGCCGGACGTTCTTCATTGAAGAATCTGATGTATTTCTCCACCTCATATGTTATATTTTCATTACTTGTAAGATGGAAATCATTAAATATCTCTGCTTTGATCCAACCATTGATTGCTTCCATGGCAGCGTTATCTGTTGGAGTACCAGCTCGAGACATTGAATGAACTATGTTATATAGTGGCAATAATTCATTGAAACTTTTTGAAGAATATACAGATCCTTGATCAGTATGTAACACCATTTCAAGATCTGGATTTTTCTTCTTAAGTTCAATTAATCCTTCTAACCCGTGAATATATGTCATACGATCACCTTTTCGTGATGAAAGTGAATATGAAAGTATTTCATTGTTCCATAAATCCATAAAAAGTGTTAGTTCATAATAACTTCCCTTTAAATGAAATGCGGTCATATCACTTACAACACACTGTAAAGGTCCTGTTATATCTAATCCTGTCAGTAGAAGATTTGGATAAATGCGATAAGGATCTCCTGGCTTTTTGTATCGATAATGCTTGGAAACACTTGCTATGCCCGCTGTTTTACATAGCTTATGAGCATACTGATCTGATACCATAAGTCCTGTATCCAGACGAATTTTTGCATTTAACCATCTATATCCATGTGATGGATATTTACTATGATATTCCTTAAATAATATAAGATTGGATACTAAAGTTTTTAATTTGTCAGAAGGTTTTTCTAAACGTTTTTTCCATTTATAAAATCCACTTCTGTTAATATCCAGAACATCACATAGATGCTTAACAGGAAATTGAGATGACATTTCCATTATGATTTCGTATTCTTGTTGTTTAAAATACTGTACTCCTTGTTTGCACCAGCTCCTTTCACTTCGTATCCTTTTTTTGCCCTTAATTCATTCGCTTTAGCTATAATAAGTTCATTTATTAATTCTTCTTTGGACATAGCCATATATGTATCAATGTCAGGTGAAGACAATGATTTTAAGACTGCTGAATTTTTCATTTTAGGCACTGTATTAGCAAGAGGAATTCCTTGTGCTTTCTTATAATCTGTCATGTATTTATGTGCACAGGATTCACTAAGACCATAAATCTCCATAGCCTCTTTATAAGTAATCTCGTGTAAATACATACGTCGTCCTATATCCATTCTTTCTTCTAAACTGTGCTTCATGTGACACCTCCATGATTCCATTATTGTATAAGTGACTACCTTATAAAAAATGGTACTCTTATATATAAATAATGTCTACAATAATTGGGTTGGTGTCTACTTTTAGATTACCACTTCATTCTCGCAGATGTTTTGGACTTTCACTTACCTTCTATTCGCTTCTAGGTCCAATCGGTTATACCCGCGCGGACTTTTTGGACATCCACTTGTCTCTTGGATGCTTCAAAGTCCATTTTATTGTTCTGTCATGAATACTTTGGACTTTCTCTTGAATTTTCATCGTTTCAAGGTCCAATTCACCACTTTCTTGCAACTGTTTTGGACCTCCAACAGCCTTTTATCTGCTCCAAGGTCCAATCTGCCACTTTCTCGCAGTCGATTTGGACTTTCAGCAACCTTTTCTCTGCCTCAGCGTCCAATCCACAAAATCCCCGCACCAGCTTGCTCACCCAACAAGCCAGTTTTACTCTTGCACCTGTATCTGGCATGCCTTCATAGCTGTCAGTGCATTAACATGCGACTCAGGCGTAACTCCGGCACATCATTCTAATCACCTGAACACCAGCTGTGCAAGCAGCATATAACATATTGTTCCGCCTGCGATAAAAACAAGCATCTGCTTTTTCCATTTGTGAAGAAGAACTGTCACAATAATTGCTATCAGTTCTGGCAATCCATAACTGTAGCCTGTCACATTAACATTGCATATATGAGATAGAATTTCTTCCACCCCATATTCTTGAACTTGTCAAGCATTGCTACTAAATTACTCCATCTGTAAATATATTCAAATCTGTATTTTAATACAGATTGACCTGTTTTTCCACAAGTCTGCTGCCTTCATACTTAAGCTTTATCGAGAAAAATCTCTCCTCCCCCGAAAGAAGAAGGTTAAGAAATACCCTGTCCCCCTCCCATGTCGGAAGCTTGGTAACTTCTTCTTTATCAACCCAAGCCAGTTCTCCTTCGTCACATTCAATAAGCTCACCTGTAAAGCCATCTGCCGTAAATACACACATAAGCTCTGGCTCACATTCATTACTTATAAATGTTACAAGCCCGCGGAATCTGTATGAAGTAAGCGTAAGACCTGTTTCTTCCTTTACCTCACGCACAAGACATTCCTCAGGAGTCTCCTGATTCTCAGCATGTCCGCCTACTCCAATCCATTTACCTTCATTAATATCATTATGCTTTTTCACTCTGTGAAGCATAAGATACTTCCCGTCCTTCTCTATATAACATAAAGTTGTAGTTATCATCAGTTCTACCTTCCATGTCCGATTTTTTCAATCAAATTTACCTTATAGATTCAATTATTGCCTCTGCATCTGCTTTCGCAAGTGCGTCAAGTTTTTCATTGGTACTGAGAAAATTTCTGTAATCTCCTTCATTACTCAAAAAAGCATGTTCAACAATAATAGAAGGAAGCCCTGCCTTGGTACCACAATACAACAATGTATAATAATCCGCTGGTGAACCATCAGGATATGTTTCTCCTACTGTTGTTACCCTCTGCAAAATTCCTCCGGTATTTTCAGTATTCCAGTCATTGGCTATTGGAAGTCCTAACACATTTAATTTAGATATTATTGATTTAGCCATCCTCATCTCAGAATCATATACGCTTGCCACCTTTGCATTTGATGGCTGATATCTGCTACAGCTCATAAGAACCATACAACCATGTGAATCAACCTCATCGGTACTTCTGCTGTTAACATGAACAGAAATAAAATAATCCGCATTGTTATCAACTGCATACTTTATACGGTTAGAAAGACTTAAATCGTAATCACTGTTTCTTGTAAGAATAACCTTAATCCCTTCATTCTTCTCAAGATACTCTTTCAGAGTCGTTGCAATACGATAGTTAAGATTTTTCTCCATCACAAGAACTCCATCATATTCCTGCTTTGTTCCTTCACTGTCTCCACCATGACCCGGATCAATACATATAACAACCTGCTTTGGTTTTACTTCTTCTGTAACTTCCGGTTCTGTCTGTACTTCAGTTTCAGCCATTGCATCTTCCTTCAATTCTTCTGTAGCATCAATATTTCCCTCCGCTACAGCTTCCACAGCATTTTCCAAAGTCGTCTCTTCCTCTGTACATTCTGTTTCTTCTGCAACTTCTTCCAGAGCTGTTTCCTCCTGTGTTGTCTCCTCAACAGTACTAATATCGGTCTGTGATTCATACAAATGTGTCTCATCATGACTACTTTCCATATCTGTCGCAGCATTCTTTTTTTCACATGCACACATACATATAGTAACCATCACCATACAAAAAAACAATTTCTTTTTCATTATATTACGCCTTCACTTCATGTCCGATTTTTTCAATCTCGTATTTCCCGCATACTATATTAATTTCATCAGCATTACCCCAGTCAAGACTTACATACACTTTCTTCTTATCAACATCCCACTTAAGTTCATCAATAGTTATTCCACATCTTGTACGAAGTCCCTTAACCATGCCGCTTCCAAGCTTGTCTGACCATGCCGGAAGCAGTTCAATTGTGTGTTCATCCGAATATACAAGCATTTCATTAATAATTCCAACCAGTCCAAATGCAGTATCTGTACAATATACACCTTTGCTCCTGTCAGTATTGTGGTCTGTAAATAAAGTTGTGTAAAATATGTCACTGTGTACAAGCAGATTAAGCGTATCATATACAGCATCTGCATTTTTAAGACGAGCCTCTACTAACGCCTTATGTATCCAGCCATGTGAAGCGGTATCATCTTTTCCTTTATTCTCATGGTTTCTGTTAATGATTGCCTGACGACACGCAGCTGCTAACTTACTGTCATGCTGAGTCTGCAAAGCCGGCCATGCCGGATAAAGATGGCTTATATGCCTGTGTGCATTGTTCTCGCCATACTCCTTCATAGACCATTCCTTAACTGCGCCTGACTCATCATACATAAAATCAGGTAACATTCTTAAGAGTGCTTCCGCCTCTGATACAGCCTGCTCATATCCATCAACCTTCGTATAATTAAGCATCTCCGTGTACATATTAATTACATCTTTAGCCGCAGAGATATCCATTGCTGCATTGGCAGCAATCGCACTATGATATCCAAAAGGCTTATTCTCCGGTGAAAATGATGGAATAATAAGATAATGCTCACTCTCATTAAGGCTGCATTTACCCTTCTCATACCTTGCATTACCGTCTGTATCTGTGTAATACTCAGGATTTCCAATCTGTTTCCAGAAATTATAAGTCTTTTTAAGTAGTGGCTCATATACATCTTTTCTTACATCAAATGTATCTTTGCCGTACATCTTAATCAGCGCCACATCATCAGTTGTTATCACAACGTCGCCGTAAGTCTGTAAGAATTCATATATAGGAATAAGCATCCAGCCAGCACCGGCATTCCAGTACTGGAATGGATAATTAATATCGTACTCTACCATCATTGCCCTGTGTCCATCAGTATTAACCGGAATAAGCACTGCATCCTTCATTCCATACACCATTGCCGCATTGTTAACCCAGTCAGGTATCTGTCGAAGTATAAACCACATATAACCAGCACCTGCTTCATACAACCCTGAGCTGTTTATTCCCGAAACCTGAATATTAACATTGGCATCCATTGTGTACGCACTTCTCCACAACAGATTCCACTCACCAACCCACAAGCCGCTGAGTCTTGGTGCTGTCGTTCCTGCGCATGCCTGCATTCCATACAAACCGTTATAATATAATTTCTCCAGCAGATGAGGCATAATGTCATATTCATTTTTCTGCAAGTCAAGCAGTTCTTCATTAGCAGACTCGCAAAAATATCCGCCGTCAAGCTTAAGTTCTATATTCTTATGTTCTAAGCTTACCGGTTCTTCCGTTATATCGACACTGTTAACTTTGTTAATACATTTGTCTACCAGTGCAAATGTATCCTTGCCATTAACTCTGTCCCTGAACTCACAATATTCCCCCAAATCATCTGTCCAGTCTGTGTAAGTTATAAGTGTTATACTCTCTGCATGTGATATATTAATAATCGGCGCAGTCTCATCAATGCAAGTGTACGCCCGGCTGTCTTTAGGCTTTGATGAAACCCTCATATCACCATCTGTCAATATCCTTGTAACACCTGCAAATCCACCCTTTGCAAGCTCACTTCCCTCATATTCAGGATAATGCACAACCGTACCTATTATGTTACCTCTTACAAATCTTGAATACAGCATATTTCTTTCAGGCGCAGGGATATTGTTCTTCTGGACTCCGAATTTCGGCATAGACTCGAAATCATCTATTGATATCGACATATTCACAGACTTTTCAGATATTATTTTAGTTATAATCACATTCTGTTTTCTCGATACATATGTACTTTTTGAAACAGAAGCTCCGTCTGATTTAAATGTAGTATTTATTGTACCAGTCTTATAATCTGTCCATCTTCTGTAACCAGAAATATCCGGCTCACCTTCAAGTGTCAGTCTTATCATATGGCCTGGATGATAACAGTACATATTCGTTCTTTTTCTATCATGTATATTCCATGTATCATCAAAATTAATAACTGACTGTCTGGCTTCATCTAACTGTGCTGTAACATCGTAAGGCACATGTCTTGGCTCTTCCGATGGCATGACAAATTCAACATTCTGATATATAAGACTGTCCTCTATAGGCGCACATGATTCAAGCACGCCAAGCCTTCCATTACCTGCCACCATAGCCTCATGCCATGGTACATCCGTAACATTATAATCATCATAAGGTTTAATCTGACTGAACTTCTTTGAAAATGAACTATACATTTTTAGACTTCCTTTTCTACTTATCTTGTTTTTCTTCTTTCTCTTCAGTTCCAAATGATTCAGCGTAAAGAAACTTATGTGTTGCAAATAATCCTGCAATTGCAGCCACCCCTGCCAGTACCTCAAATCCCGATACATGTCCTACTATCATCTGCCTTGCAATAGCAAAAAGCAGAACTTCAATAACCGTACCCGGAGTATGAGTGCAAAGCATCTTTACAAACTCAACTCCAATTGCAAATGTCATAACATTCTCAAGGAAGTACTCAAGCGTGGCATTATCACAACCTATTCCCAGCACGCCTTCCACAATAAATTTCCCTGCAAGAAACATTATAACTATCAGTAAAAATGCAGATAATACAATCTCAACATATGAGGCAGCCTGCTGCATTAATTTTCTTAATTTCATTTTCATAGGGTAAACTATCCTTTCAATTAATTTTATATATAGTGCCTTATTTAAGCATTAATTATATCTTATTCTTAATAATTAAGCAATTGTGCCCCTATCGCTTTCATTAAATAATTTAATATAATTATATGGTGAATGTGCATAATTTAATTTGACTTTCATAATGTTTTTTAGTAAACTTTAACAAGTTGGTGTTTTGAAGTATGATAATAAATGACACCACATTTATTATCTCTACAGGCACGCGTAACGGACATAATTTTTTAACGAGGAGAAAAACATGGAAGCTTTATTAATTCTAGTCATCGTTGCAGCCCTGCTTGCGCTCGGTTATGCAGCATTCAACTTCATCGGTGTTAAGAATCTTGATGAAGGAACAGACCGTATGAAAGAAATCGCAGCAGCCATAAGAGTTGGTGCTAACGCATTTATTACATACGAGTATAAGATTATTGCAGTAGTAGTTGTTATTATTGCAATCGCATTTGCAGCTATATTCACTGTCCAGTATGAAGAATTCAGCTGGGAGCCATCTGTATGTTTCATGATTGGTGTTATCATGAGTGCATCAGCAGGCTGGGTAGGTATGAAGATTGCTACTTACGCTAATGTAAGAGTTTCTAATACAGCCCGCAACACTAAGAACATTGGTTCAACACTTAAGGTAGCTTTAAAAGGTGGCTCAGTTATGGGTCTCTGCGTTGGCGGTTTCGCACTTTTAGGACTTTTCCTTGTATACATCATATTTGGATTTGGTCTTAACATGCTAGACATTGAGGCGCTCCGTGGTGCTCATGTATTCACACAGTGTCTTTCATGCTACGCACTTGGCTGCTCTATTGTTGCTATGTTTAACCGTGTCGGTGGCGGTATATATACTAAGGCAGCTGATATGGGAGCTGACCTTGTTGGTAAGACAGAAGCACACATTCCTGAAGATGATCCAAGAAATCCTGCCACTATTGCAGATAACGTTGGTGATAATGTAGGTGATGTTGCCGGACTTGGTTCTGACCTTCTTGAATCATTTGTTGGAACTATATCTTCAGCAATTATTCTTGCGGTAAGTCTTTACCTTTCAAATGTAGCTAATAACCTTGAAGTTTCAGACGAAATGCTCTCTAAGATGATGTATTTCCCACTTGTATTCGCTGCAATCGGACTTATCGCATCTATTCTTGGTATCGCTTATGTTCTCTTAAAGAAGGGTTCTGATAATCCTCACAGAGATCTTAATATCTCAACATGGAGTGCTGCCGGAATTACAATTATCGGCGGATTCGTTGCTACATATCTGTTATTCAATGGCGAGAATGCAGATATTCTTAAGGTTGCAGGATTTAACATTGGTTTCATATCACCTTGGATTGCTGCTTCACTTGGCGTAGTGAGTGGTGTTATCATCGGTGGTATCGCAGAATACTATACAAGTTATGATTACAAGCCAACACAGACAATTGCACAGGCTTCTAAAGAAGGTGCAGCTTTAACTATCACACAGGGTCTTTCAGTTGGTATGAAGTCTTGTATGTATCCACTTATTGTTTTAGGTATTACAACTTATGTTTCATACGCAGTTTCAGGCATGTTCGGTATTGCTATGGCTGCCGTAGGTATGCTTTCATTCGTATCAGCAACTGTTTCTGTTGATACTTATGGACCAATCTCTGATAATGCCGGTGGTATTGCAGAAATGTCAGAGCTCGAACCTGAGGTAAGAGAAATTACTGATAAGCTTGATTCCGTTGGTAATACAACTGCTGCCATCGGTAAAGGCTTTGCTATCGGTTCGGCCTCACTTGCAGCACTTTCACTTATGGTTAGTTTCCTTTATGCATTCCAGCCAGAGGGAAGCAGCCTCGACCTTAACTTCACTAACCCTCTTATTCTTGCCGGTGCTTTAGTTGGTGGTGCTCTTCCATATCTGTTCTCAGGTATGCTTATTGAAGCCGTTGCCAATGCTGCCCGTAAAATGGTTGAAGAAGTAAGAAGACAGTTCAGAGACATTCCTGGTATACTTGAAGGAAAGGCTAAACCAGACTATAAGACATGTATTGAGATATCTTCTCAGGGTGCATTAAAAGAAATGCGTATGCCAGCTATCATCTCAATCATCTTCCCTGTAATTGCCGGATTCCTTTTCGGACCTTACTTCGTAGGAGGTCTTCTTATCGGTGCTACTCTTTCAGCTATCATGCTTGCTATCTTTACAGGTAACGCTGGTGGTGCATGGGATAACGGTAAAAAGTACATTGAATCAGGTGCTATTGAAGGACAGGGCAAAGGCTCTCCAGCACATGATGCAGCCGTTGTTGGTGATACTGTAGGTGATCCATTAAAGGATACTGTAGGACCATCTCTTGATATCCTTATCAAGATTATGTCTACTGTTTCACTCGTTGCAGCAGTAATGTTCTACAACTACAATCTACTGTACCTTATCTTTGGTATAAGATAATATTCCGTATAAAGGAGTTGGGGCGACAGACCTTAAAGGTCTGCCGCCCCTGTTTTTATGTATATTTACTTAACAAGTGCTTCCCAGCGCTCCTTTGGAATTGAACTGCTCGTCACAATACATTCAGGGTCTGGTGCAATGACATGCCTTACAACTTCAAACACCGCCTGTGCATCACACAGCAGGCTCTCTGCGTCACCAAATGTCACTTCACGCACAGCCTTACAGTCAAGAAATGCCTGATTAAGCTTAACGAAATCCTCTGATATGTGAGGCTGGTCTGCGTTGTAATGCTTTCTCATATATGAATCCTTAATGCTGCCATCAGGCATTACAATCTGTAACTTCATCGGCTTATCTGATAATCTGTGTGGTACATTAAGTACCTCTTCAACACTATGGATAAATGTATTGCGCTCATGTCCTACTCCAACAAGCAGAACTTTCCCTCCACAGCTTCTTAATCTGTCATAACAGCCGCCTGGTGTACACGGTGTATTGTTGTTCTCCTCACCCGCCAGATATTCTGCCGCTTTCTTTCCAATCCCTGCCATGCTGTGTGTAGGATGAAGCGACCTTATTACTCCATCTCTTTTAAGAAACATATTAGTAAGCAGTCCGACACATGATGGTGTTCCTTTAGGATTATATACAGGTGAGTCCGAATTTATATTCTTCCATGTATGTGTAGGAAGAAGTAAAAGTCCATGTCCGAAATATTCAATCCATGCATCAAGCACTGTATCTGCCCCGCCTGCAACTTCGCCGATAGATTTCATAGATGAATGAATAAGAATTGTCTCATTTCCTGTTAACCCCATATTCTCTAACTGCTTCTTTAACTGTTCTTTGGTATACATATTAGTCCTCGCTTTTCACATATCAATATAGTAAACATATTATCACATTTATCCTTGAAATATCCAGTAAACAATGCAATAATTACTTTTGAATAATTTAATTGAAAGGAATTAATTCATCATGACTAAAAGACGATTGACTCGCAGACAGCGTCAGGTAAGAAGAAACCGTATTATTCTCGCCTGTGCAGCGGCTGCTTTACTTATCATTATTATTGTAATAATATCAGTTTCTATGAAAGGCTGTTCTAAGTCTAAGAACGCAGATAAGAATGGAAAATCTACAACTGCCAAGGTTGAAGAATCAACACAGACAAAAGAAAATGAAAGCACCAGTGAAGAAGTTTCATCAACTGATACTAACACTGATACTTCATCTTCAATTATGTCAGATGCAACATCAGTCCCTGCTTCATCTGACAGTTCTGAATTTGCACCACCTGTAGTTCCATCTGGTAATACAGTTTCCAAAGGTACTACTTCTAAAGGCTTCCAGATTCAGGAAATTAATGGAGCAACTTATATTGACGGAGTACTTATTGCCAATAAGACATATGCTCTTCCTCAGGATTTCATTCCCACTAATCCTGACCAGCCTGTTAATGCAGACAGAAGCTCAACATGTCTTGACAAGACTCTTATGAGTGCATGGAACACTATGTTAAAAGATGCAACTGCTAAAGGTCTTAATATATATATTGCCAGTGGATACCGTTCATATAATTATCAGGTTAATGTATATAACAGATATGTTAAAAGTGATGGTGCTGCTGTAGCTGACACATATTCATCAAGACCTGGCAACTCTGAACATCAGACTGGTTTATGCTTTGACCTTAACACTATTGAGGACAGCTTCCAGTACACTAACGAAGGTAAGTGGGTTAATGATAACTGCTACAAATACGGCTTCTGTATCCGCTTCCCTAAAGGCAAAGATTCTGCTACCGGATATCAGTATGAATCATGGCATCTTCGTTATGTAGGTGTTGACCTTGCAACTAAGTTATATAACAATGGCGACTGGTTATCTCTTGAAGAGTACTTTGGAATTACTTCACAGTATCCGAATTAAAAACATAAGGCGCGGAAAAATCCGCGCCTCAATTGTTATAATTGTTTTACAAATCTTCTTACCATTACCAGACATATCAGAAGCTCTAACGGCATCAGTACTATAAACCACATCGATTGCCTGATACATTCATACATGCATATAATTACAATTTTATCTCTTTCCGCTCCAGTATTGATAAGAAGTTTTATTCTTTCTGTATACCTTTCCAGCCTTCCTTTCAGAATAATTGTACTTACCATAAGATATATTACAATTGCAGCAATTCCTGTAATTCCATATGTCATCAATGCTTCTATTGTCTTCTGTCTCATCTGGTTCTTTTCATCTGAATATGATGTATACGCAAATCCGGCTGAACCAAGATATGAAGAAGCAACATTATCTGTTGCCATTACAGACGAACCAAGATTATATTTTATATTAATCCGGTTAGGATTCATCTTTAATTTCATATAATCAGGCAGTTCATCAAGAAACAGGTATTTTTTAATAAGTTCATTCTGGCTGTCCAATGCATTATGTAAAAGCTGTGTTGAACCAATTACTGTATACTGGCCAAATTCAGGTATTATGTATTTGAATTTTTCTTTTATTTCATCAGTTACCTTTACTACTTTAACCACTTTAGTGCTGGCTGCTGGTACAAGATATGTGTAAAATCCATACTGACTATACCACCACTCCTGTGAAATAATTGATCTCCAGACACCACTGTAATACTCATCTGAACCTGAAGCATCGAGCAATTGTTCTTTACTTATATTCCCAGCTTTATACTGATTATATATATTCATAATATAGGCATTATCATGTGTCTCGGCATATACATCTAAAATTTCTGTTATCTGCTGGTCAGTTATATTTTTACATATATAATCTTTTATTGATTGTGTATCTGTCTGGCCTTCATATCCATCAATTGTCTCCTCAAGCAATTTATTATAGGCATTGATATATTCATCGCCTGATTCGTAACTGTCATTTCTTTCTAAAACCATTTCATAATTATGAAGTTTAAGAGTAACACCATCCTTCATGCTGTCATCATATACCCCAGAATTATTTACATCCAGAAATACAACAACTTCTGAACCTTCTTTGAATCCATCATAATCCAGATTTCCCCCAGCATAATCATTAAGAGAATTATATATATCCTCCTCCGGTTCCACATATCCGGCAGCAAAAATATATTTTTTATCTGCACCACCTGACTTTAATGATCTTGCCAATGATATACCATTTCCAACATTATCAGTATTGATACCTGTCCATGTAAATGTTCTTGCTGTTTCGTAATATCCCATGGTTATATCATCTACGCCATCTATATTTTTAAGATAATTCAAAACATCATCACTTATATTCCTGTACATACAGCTGTCGCCAAATTTAACATCATTAAAATAATATTCTGATATGGAATGATTCTGAAATGGAGAATACTCCCATGTATCAGGTATTTTTTTCTCTATCTGCTCTGCAGTATACACATCTCCTTTTTTCACAAGACTGGCTGTGTAATCATAATAAACTGTATATGAACGGGGAGTCTCTTTTACCGCATAGCCTACAATATCAGGTTTATCCGTTATCCTTAAGTACTCTCTGTATGCAATGATACAATTAATGGCACATACAACAGTAATAACAGCCATTGCCAGAGAAAACACTCTTATTACTATATTCTGGAAACAGCCATCAGACCACTTAAATCTTTTCGCAGTAGTTTTAACAAATGTTTTTTCTGTCATAACATTTTTAAAATTGTATGTCCGTTTTTTTCGGTTCAGGCTGCTTAATCTGTCCGTAATAATCCCCGCCAGAAAACTGACTGCCACTGCAATTACAAGTGTCAGAATAATCCTTATCAGGGTATATTGTCCTATTGAGAAAAATGACACATTTTTAAAATATTTTATTAAAGCCTGTATGACATACCCTGTTCCAGATGCTATTCCAAAACCAATGACTGCCGAAATTGAAAGTATAAATATATTCTCTGTTAATGTCATAAAAATTATCTGCCCTTTATCAGCCCCAAGGCATTTTTGAATAAATCGGACATTTTTTCTTGTCTTATTATACATTGTAATCTGATATGATATTATCGTTATTCCAACAAGCATAATAAATACATAAATATAATTATTAACTTTTGCATATCCCCACGGCTTATAATCATACACATTACTATTATATGTAAAATTAAACTTAAGGCCTGATTCTTTTCTTAAATTCTCAGCTATACTGCTATAATCCTGTTCATCTAAGAAACTTTGTAATGAATATGCATATATGTATGTTTCATCCGTCGCAATATTGTCTGCCTCATTTTCCGTAACAATAATTCCCGGAAGCTTTTTACCATCATTCCATACATTTGTATAGCTGTTCATTATTCCGCAAAGCGTATATTCTTTATCATTAAGTGTTATATTATCTCCAATGTCTGTGCCCTGCCCAAGCCTGATAAGAGAGTTCCTGTCTATTGCTGCCTCATTGTCATTATCCGGCATCTTACCTTTCTCAAGTGCTATACTGCCCATGCTGATAAAGCCATCTGACATTGTACCAATCATAATATCTGATAAATTGGTTCTATCCTTTACGCTTGTTACAGTTTTTGCAGTGTACACATTTCCGGTATAAGGATGGTTTTTAATGCTTTCGTTTTCCTCTGGCTGTTTAGACCTGTACATTACAAACCAGTCTCCAAAATGCTTTTTATTATCAGCCTTCTGCCAGTTTGACATATTTTCCTGCAATAACAGTACCCCTGTAACAAATGTAAATGCGAGCACTACTAATACCATGGACCTTAAAATGTTTTTAAATCTCCTGCGAAGTCCCCTGAATGTCAATGCTATAATTTTGCTGTTCATACCCCCACACCCCCTGTCACATTTCCATCTGTGATTGTGAGTATGCGGTCTGCATATTCTGCCATCTGCCTGTCATGTGTAACCATAACAATAGTCTGCTGATACTTAGACGCTGCCAGAGTAAGCATTTGGGCAACTGTTTCTGCACTCGCCGCGTCAAGATTTCCTGTCGGTTCATCAGCGAATATAACTGACGGATGTGTAATCAGTGCCCTTGCGATTGCAACTCTCTGCTGTTCACCACCTGACATCTGTGCAGGAAATTTATCCTTACAGTAATCTATGCCAAGTGATTCCATTAATTCAGTGACTTTCTCCTCATCAGCTTGCTCACTGTCAAGAATTAACGGAAGTATTATATTTTCATATGCTGTATATTCAGGAATCAGCTTATAATCCTGATATATGAACCCAATATGCGTGCGTCTGAATTTTGCCAGTTCTGAATTCTTAAGATTATCAATCTCTTTTCCTTCTATGTACACCTTTCCCTCATCTGGCTTGTCTATAGTTCCAAGAATTCTTAACAGTGTTGACTTGCCTGAACCACTCTTTCCGACAATTGCAGTAAATTCGCCCTTTCTTACTTCAATATCACACTGGTTCAGCGCATTAATCTTTACCTGTCCTGCTGTGTAAGTTTTAGATATACCTTTTGCGCTTAATATTATGTCCATATGCATCCCCCTCTCATCCCTGATTTCTATCTGGGATAATTATATCTTGTAAAACTTACATCCAGCTTACATGGACTGATATTTTGTTTTTAATCTGTACATCGGGAGTGTCACAACGAATTCAGCTCCACCATATTTTTCACTGTTACCAGCCTTTATGCTTCCATGATGTGCCTGCACAATAAGCTTTGACAGATTAAGTCCTATACCCGCCTTAAAATCCGCCGCACTGCCATTAGTTTCAAATCTGTTAAATATACTGTTAAACTGCTCCGTACTTAATCCTTTGCCATTATCAGCAATCGTAACTACGCAGTCATCATTCTTTCTTGTTACATCAACATATACCTTAGTATTGTCATCTGCTAAATATTCTGCACAGTTGTCGAGAAGATTAATGAAACACTCGACAATCCAGCCTTCATCTGCGTACATACATAATTTTTCATTGCCATAATCCATAACAATTCTATTTCTGTCGACTACACTGCTGTTAATGCTTTCCTGAAGTATTGCCGCAACATCAACCTCATCACTTATCATAACAACTTTTCCAGCCTCAAAGCGGCTTATGTCAAGCAGCTTCTTTATAAATGTTTTGATTCTGAACGCATTACCTGTACAATCAGCTATCTCCTTACACTGCGGACTGTCATCACATTTTTCCTCAAGCATTTCCAGCTTCATAGTTATAATTGCCAGCGGCGTCTTAATCTGATGTGCAATATTCTCAATAAAATCCTGCATCTTCTGATGCTGCTCTTTATTATAAATGTGTTCATTCTCTAACTGCTTAGAAAGCCTCTCGTTATCTGCATATACATCGCACACTTTCTTTACAAAGTCCTTATGTCCAAGTCTGTAACAGTTATATAATCCTGAACCGAGTGCAATTAAAAGGACAGCTATCATTGCTATTAAAGCATACATTTCTCCATTAAGTCTGCTCATATACGAAAAACCATGGCTGCCGTATCCGGCACTTTCCATGGCTGTTCTACCTGCTCTGATATTGTTATCCGTTATCCCTGATGAAAACATTTTTCGTACAAATGTTTCACCATATGCATTATCATGTAAATACAATGCACCTGCCAATGCCTGCTCTTTAAGTCTGTAATACACTATAATTCCGGCTATAACAGCCGCATTAATCAATCCATATATAATAACGAAAACAGTCTGTCTTTTCCTGAATGCAGACAGTTTCTTCTTGACCATATTATCCATAAATCCCCCTGAAAGTTATTAGTCAATCCACCTGTAGCCCACATTTCTTATAGTCTCAATGTATTGCTGATGCTTCTCACCATATGTTCCAAGCTTTGCTTTTATTCTGCTCATCGCAACGGTAAGTGTGTTATATTCAACGAAATTACCGTGAATATCCCATATTTTCTCATATATAGCATCACGCCTTACGACTCTGCCTTTATTCTCTATAAGCATTTTTACAATATCGAATTCATTAGTCGATATATTTAGTTCATCACCCTGACGGCTTATCTTATATCTGTCAAAATCAACGACAATATCACCTTTCTTATAGATATATCCTGCATTGAACTTGCTTCTTCTTAAGTTGGCACTTATTCTTGAAAGCAGCTCCTTCGTATAAAACGGCTTTGTTATATAATCATCTGCACCTATATCAAGCCCTGTAACTATCTCTTCCTCATTATCACATGAGGTTAAGAATATAACCGGCACTTCGCTTGATTTTCTTATCTTCCTGCATATATCAAACCCGCTTCCATCAGGCAGTTTGACATCCAACAGAAACATATCTATCTGCGGATTGCCAATAAATTTATCTGCCTCACCGCAGCTTCCGGCAGTAACTATCTCATACCCCTTATCAATCAATAAAAGCTTAAGGCTTTCACATAATTCCTTCTCATCTTCAACAACAGCTATCATAATTTCCGTTCCTTTTCACATATCCTGTCATACTGCTTATACATTTTCTGCACCTCGTTTTCAAGCAGATAATAATGCTTTATGTATGGCACAAGCAGAATAAGTATTGCAATCGTAAGCACAAGCAGTGGCATACTTAATTCAGAGTCAATCGCCCCGACTATCACATATGCACACACTGTCAGCAGTTCCAATATCGCAAATGTTATGGTTACAATCAAATGCACAAGCCTTTCATGCTGAAAGAATGCCACCTGTGTAAGATGCTCCTGCTTGATGTATTTCCAGTCGCAGTCCTTATCTGACTGTAATAATGAATCTATGTATTTTCTGTATGTTAAAATACGGTTTTTCATAACTATCACCTTCCCGATATCGCACTCTTAAACCATCTTCCCGTCTCAGACAAATCACCATCACTCCAGCCGCTCTTGGCACTGCAGCCAGATGATATAAGTGCTGATGTCTCTGCCTTATTGCTAAGACTCCATGCAATAAAACTCAGCTGATTGCTGTTCATGAAGTCAAGCCACTCGTTGGCAGATGCATAATCTATTCCACCATTGCCTGATGCGTCACATATACTACATTCACTGATAAACACTGGAACTCCTGCATTAAGTGCTGTGCTTATCTTATTTCTTATATTTTCTTTATGTGTTCCTGCATAAAAATGTGCCACATACATAACATTTCCATCATCAAGCGTATTGCCAACAACGCTGTCAACATCCTGTGACCATGTGTTAGTTCCTACAAGTATAAGTGCATGATCGTCGAATTGTCTTATTGTGCCTATTACAGTCTCTGCATATGGCTTAATGTCTGAATTCCAGTCAGCACCAACAGGTTCATTACATATTTCATATATTACATTGTCATGGCCTGAATACTTAGATGCCATTTCTGCAAAGAAATCACATGCCTCCTGTGTGTGTCTTGATGGTGCATAATTAAGCACATGCCAGTCTATGATTACATACATTCCAAGCTCTGTTGCATAATTAACTCCATTATCAATTATCTGCTTTAATGAATCTTTATCCCCACCTGAAAGATATCCATTATATTCTTCAGGGTACATAGCAATTCTCACTACATTTGCACCCCAATCGTCCCTTAAGGTTGCAAATGCATCATAATTAACATAGTCTGGAAACCATGATATTCCGTGTGTACTTACCCCTCTTAGCTGGATAATGTTACCTGATTCGTCAGTTAATTTCGTGCCGGATACCTGAAGTTTTCCTGTAGGAACTGTTGTGACTATACCTGCATTGCTTCCCGTATCAGAGTTATTTCCTGAATTATTTCCAGAATCACTTCCACCAGGCTGTGCTGTATCATCTCCTGATGCTGTATTTTCCACCACTGTTGATTCTTCACTTGAATCTGCAATTTCTTCTCCCGCTTTATATGCCTTTCCATCATCAGCAAGCACTATCTCCATTCCCGATTCCAGCTTGAAATCAAGTGTATATTTCTTAAGCTCCTCCTTAGACGCGAAACTGATAATAAAGCCCACATTATTCATCTGCGCCTGACTCTCAATTATCTTATTATAATCAACCGGCACGACACTCCATTGTAAATCCGAAGTATCAACTGTACAATTCCAGCTCTGCTCCAATGTAGTGCCATTGGTAGTATTAATCTTAAATGTCCAGTCTGATATCTTTACATCCTCCTTATTATCAATAATAAGGTCGTACTGTGCATAGAATCTGCCATTGCCCTCCCATGAATTAGACTGCTTAAACTGCATTGTTACAGATGTCTGTACCTGTTTTCTCTCATCTGCCTTAGCTGCCTCTGTCACAGAATCTGTCTGTTTCTCGTTATTCACTGTAGTTTCTTCATTAACATTTTCTTTATGTTTACCTGATTTTGATAATACTGCAAATGTAACAGCTAATCCTGTTACAATTATAGCTATAACTATTATTATACATAATTTCTTTTTATTCATCATATGTTTTCCCTCCCCATTTTTTATTATAGCAAAATATACAAAAATACACCATATCCTGCATTATAATCAGAATATGGTGTTAAAATTATCTTTTTTCTCTGTCAATATATTCTTTTTTAGTTACAAGACTCTTATATGCAGGACGTATTATCTTATCTGTAGTTATTAATTCTTCCAGTCTGTGTGCACTCCAGCCAACTATTCGGGCTATAGCAAATAAAGGTGTATATAACTCTCTTGGTATATCAAGCATATCATATACAAATCCACTATAGAAATCTATATTAGGACTTACTCCCTTATATATTTTTCTCTGTTCTGCAATAAGCCTTGGTGCAATTTTTTCAATATTATTATATAAAAGCATATCTTCATTGCGCCCCTTATCTGTTGCAAGCTGCTCCACGAATCCCTTAAACACTTTCTCTCTTGGGTCTGAGATAGAATATACTGCATGTCCCATACCATATATAAGACCTTTTTTGTCAAATGCCTGCTTGTTAAGCAATTTATCCAGATATGCAGCTATTTCTTCTTCATCTGCATAATCTTTAACATGCTCCTTAATATCATCCATCATATTCATAACCATAAGATTAGCGCCACCATGTTTCTTTCCTTTTAATGATGACATAGCTGCGGCAATAACAGAATATGTATCAGAACCAGAGGATGTTACAACTCTTGTAGTAAATGTAGAGTTATTACCACCACCATGTTCCATATGCAGCAGTAATGCAATATCAAGAACCCGTGCTTCCAAATCTGTAAAACATGTATCTGGTCTAAGCATTCTCAGGAAATTCTCTGCTATAGATAATTCCTTTTCTGGTCTGTGAATATACATGCTCTGATCCTTCTCGTAATGATTATAAGCATGATATGCATATGCTGCAATCATCGGAAATGTTGCAATAAGCTGCATACTCTGTCTTAACACATTAGGTATATCTAAGTTGTCTTTTTTCTTATCATATGAGCCAAGAGTCAGAATACTCCTGGTCATTGAGCCCATTATATCCGCTGTAGGAGCCTTCATTATAACATCTCTTGTAAAATTAGTTGGCAGCTTCATACACTCTGATAACTCATCACGGAATTCCTTTAACTGGTCATTGTCAGGAAGTTCTCCAAACAAAAGCAGATATGCTCCTTCTTCAAAAACATACTTTTTCCCTTTGCTTCCTGCAACAAAATCTCTTATATTGTATCCTCTGTATGACAGTTCTCCATCACATGGACACTTTTTACCATCACGGTATTCAAAAGCCTTTATGTCAGATATATTAGTAAGCCCTGTCAATACTCCCTGACCATTTTCATCTCGTAATCCACGCTTTACGCCATACTCCGAATACAGGTTCTTGTTGATACTGTCATTGTTTTCACAAAGAACCGCCATCTGCTCCATGTAATTATCCATATTGTTCATTCCCATTACCCCTTTCCTGCTACTCATTAAAATTTTTTATATTATTCATTTTCAGATAATATATTATTAAACTTAAACATAAATACTATCGTTGTTACAATAGCCGCAATAATATCACTTACCGGCTCTGCAAGAAATACAGCAAATACTTTATCTTGAAAAATCAATGGTAATATGAATATAAGCGGTATCAACAATATAAGTTTCCTTAAACATGCCAGTATAAGACTGACTTTTGCCTGTCCCAACGCCATAAAACTCTGCTGACAGCTTACCTGGAATCCCATTGCAAATATTCCTGCCATATATATTCTCAATGCCCATGCTGTATAATTCACAAGTACTTTGTCACTTGTAAATATACCGGCAAACAGCTGTGGTGTAAGCATCATAATTGCCCAGCTTATACATGTGAATATTACACATGCTTTAAACTGCGTAAAAAATGCTTTCTTAACCCTGTCATTATTCTTTGCTCCATAGTTGTAACTGATAACCGGCTGTCCACCCTGACATATTCCCTGTAACGGCATAACAATAAGCTGATTAGTGCTTGTTATAATTGTCATTGCTCCTACCGCAAGGTCTCCGCCGTATCTGGAAAGACTTGAGGTAAAGCTGATTGACAAAATACTCTCTGTAGATAACATTACAAATGTTGATATTCCGAGTGCAAGACACGGTCCGATTATCTTCGCATCAAGTCTTAGGTTAGCTTTCTTAAGACGCAGTATTGTCTTGTTACCCGTCAGAAAATGCAGAATCCACACAGCTCCGACAGCCTGACTAAGCACTGTTGCCAGTGCTGCTCCTCTTACTCCCATATTAAATACAAATATAAATATAGGATCCAGAACAATATTAATCACTGCACCAATTACTGTAGTCAGCATGCTGATCTTAGCAAACCCCTGTGTTGTGATAAACATATTCATTGCCATAACAATCAGGACAAATATGCTTCCAAGAATATATATTCTTGCATATGACAAAGCATATGGAAGCGTTGCATCACTTGCGCCAAACCATCTTAAAAGCTGTGGTGCTGATACATAAAACACCGCCGTCAATACAACCGCACATATCATTATAAATGTAAAACAGTTTCCTATAATTCTCTCAGCTGTATCATTGTCCTTCTTTCCCATAAATATTGCTGCCCTTGGTGCTCCTCCTGAACCGGCGAGCATTGCGAATGCATTAATAAGCATAAGTATAGGAGTAAAAAGTCCGACCCCTGTAAGAGCATTAGCCCCAATACCCGGAATATGTCCTATATATACACGGTCAACTATGTTATACAGCAGATTAACAACCTGTGCCACAACTGCAGGAATTGCAAGCGAAGCAAGAAGCTTTGATATATTTCCCTCTCCAAGATTTCTTGTCATATTATTATTCTTCATCATAAACCTCTTCGTTCTGTTTAATTGCCAGATGTCTTTCACACATATACTGACCATTAATTTATTTAACTATAATATCATTAATTATTTACATAGTATATAGATTTTTATCTGTTTACGAAATTTTCATAAATATCCACATTATAAAAGCTGCCACTCATTTACTATAAAGTGGCAGCTTTGGTATGACATTTTTATTATACTGATTTATTTGGTCTTATAACCAAATTCAGGAATTGTGCTCCATCTGTTACGGAAGTAGTGTGCAACCATCTTTGGTTTTCTGTCTCTTGTAAACAGTCCCTTCTTATTGCCTTGTACTCTTAACAGGCTCTGGCTTGTTGCAAAGTCTGCGAAGTTCCATGCCTGTTCACCTACAACAAAGTCGAATTCATCAAATACTTTATTATTCATCTCATAATATTCTACCTGATATTCTTCTGTATACATTACAGATGTTGTATCATGGAGTCCGCTCACTGTATCAGCTCCATATTCTGTGAACATAACAGGCTTTCCAAGTTTACCCCAGTCTGAAAGTTCTTTACGAAGTCCAATCTCTGACACCTCAAGATCAGGACCACCAAAATACCATCCATAATATCTGTTAAGACAGATTACATCACTTAATTGAGATGAGCAGTCTGTATCAGCAGTTGTTCCCTGAACACTTACTAATGTACATGGTCGTTTCTGAGGATCTAATTCTCTTGCAAGATCATATAAAGGCTTAAAATAGTCATATGCACCTTCTGCTGCTGAATCAGGTTCATTAGCTATGCTCCACATAACAACACATGCATGGTTCTTATCTCTTGATATCAAATCACGGATAACGTCCTTATGGTGTTCCTGTGTCTGCACTCCATGCTCCTTATCAAATGTTCCTATTCTCTCTCCACCAAAATTAGCTCCTCCACCGAACTGAAGATTGACTCCTACTGCTGTTGTTTCATCAATAACAACAATACCTTCTTCATCACAAAGTCTCATCATCTCCTCGCTATAAGGATAATGACTTGTTCTGAAGCTGTTAGCATGCTGCCACTTCATAATTGATATATCCTTTGTATTCATAGGCAGATTTATTCCACGGCCATTAGGAAATGTATCTTCGTGCTTTCCGTAGCCTTTAAAATAAAATGGCTTTTCATTAATTAAAAACTTTGTACCATCTACTCTTACACTTCTTACACCATATGGAAGTGTATACACATCCTGTCCTGCTGTTACCTTTATCTTATAAAGATAAGCATTTAATGGCTGCCATAATCTTACATTACTTATCTCAAATGTGCCTTCTGAGCCTTCTGTTTCTGAAAGCTTTGTGCCTTCTTCATCAAATAATTCAACTTTACATGTTATGTTGTTGTAATCTTTTCCTTTAATTTCAACATTGTAATTAAGTACTGCCGATGGTTCTTCTTTTGTGAAATCAATATCAGCTGTAACTGTAATATCATTGATATATGTCTCAGGTGTAGTATAGATTTTTACAGGTCTTGTAATTCCACAATAATTAAAGAAATCAAAATTAGGATTGTTCTGTGGTTTGTCAGATGCACCTGCACCCATGCCACCCATCATTCCACTCATCATGTTAGCCTTACCACCAACTGGCAGAGTTGTGTAATCAATAACATTATTAACCGCAATGGTAAGGAGATTATCACCATCCTGTAAATCATCATTTAATTCTACTTCAAATGGAAGAAATCCTCCTTTATGCTCACATATCAGTTTGCCATTGAGATATATCATGGCATAATGTGTAACTGCCGCACAACGTAGTACAATTCTCTGGCTCTTTACATATTCTGGAACTGATATATTTCTCTGATAAAATACCCATCCATAATGATCTCTGAAATCTGACCCCTCCTTAAGATCATTATAAGAAGCTGGCACAGGCATTGTATCTGCATCTTTCAAAGGTTTCTCATACCACTTTTCTTCAAAACCTTTTCCGTTATCTAACTTAAAATCCCAAACCCCGCTTAAATCGCTTAATAATCTTGACTGTGTTAAAACTGGATATAACATAATTAATTCCTCCTGATTTATATTTATAATATTTTTACTGCTGTTCCCTAGCTGCTCTTATTTCTTTTAACTTAGCTGCATTTGCTTCTACTCTCTTTTTATTCAACGGATATAAGAATATTAATGCAAGCAATAATAATGTCATTCCGGCTGCCGGCATAAGACATGTCACATTGTAGATTCCGTCAATAACCTTAGGATCAAATGCTGTAGCTGTTGTATAACCAACAATCGAAAGAAGTACGCCCGCTAAACCTGATGAACATGCCTGTCCTAACTTTCTTGCAAATGAATATACTGAGTAAATTGTACCATCCTGACGTACACCATTCTGAACTTCTGATTCATCGATAACATCCGTAATCATCGCCCATATAACCATGTTAAACATTGAAGTACCGATTGTTGCTATAATTATTAAAGCTATCCAGATCCATACATTATGAGTGTGAATTATAAATAATGTTATAAATGAAGCTGCACTGATAATACATCCTATAACTGACAATTCTTTCTTTCCAATTTTTGATGCAAGCTTTGTAATAAATGTTGAAAGTAAAAGTATTACTATTGTTCCTGAAAGACTTGCAATCGACATTGCTTTTATATTGCCAAAATAATTTGGATAAATATATGCGTTCATGTTACTTAATGATAACTGTGCAAGTAAAAATACCAGTGCACAAACTATAATGCCTATTAATGATCTGTTATGGGCAAGTTCCTTTATAAGCTCTCCAAACGAAAATTTCTGTGTATTCTGTCCAACCTTAACTCTTTCCGTTGTCATTTTATAGCAAAGCATATAGCAGATCACTGCTCCTATTGAACATACCAAAGCACCAAGCATCATTTTCTGACCGGATAATACTGAATTTCCTGCTTCGTCTGTATAATATACTACAAGTGGTAATACGACACCTATCGCTGTCTGAGCAAGTGTAGCTCCTATTGTTCTCCAGTTAGAAAGAGAAGTTCTGTCTGTCGGATTATCTGAAATCGCTGATGCCATTGAACCATAAGGAATATTAATTCCTGTGTAGCATATACTTCCCCAAAGAAGGTAAGTGAAAAACATCCAGAAAATCTTAAATCCCATCGGCATATCTTTAAACCATGTCGCATACATCAGAAATGATGCTAACGCAACAGGACCACACATTCGTCTGAGCCATGGTGCAAATTTGCCTTTCTTTCCCGTCCTGCTCCTGTCAACTATCTGTCCCATTGTTACATCTGTTATAGCATCAACAAATCTTGCTGCCATCATCATAAGACCGACCAGTGCTGCTGAAACCCCCATAACATCAGTATAAAACTTCAACAAAAACATAGCTGATAACAAAAAAGTAAAATCGTTACCGAAATCACCAAACATATAACCAAGCTTGTCTTTTATACCAAATGGCCTCACCTTTCCATTGTTATCTGTCATAATAAAACCTCCATCACTTTATTAAATATTATAGATATTTTTTCTTTAAAGACCGTCCTTAAATATTATGTGCACTATTATGTGCTCTCTTTTCTATGTCTTTATATTAACCTATAAATAACATACCCGTTATTACAGATTTTAGTATATCTAGTATTATTTTTACCCATACATTTTTTATAGCAAAAATTGTACTATAAAAAATCAAATCATTACTAACATGTCAGTATCAGTTTTATAACATGTTAGTATCAGTCAGTGTGACATGTCAGTTTATTTTTATGCTTTGAATTTTTGTTTTCTTCTGTTATTATAATATAGTAATAAAAACTGATAGAGATTGGAGGTTTATATGGACTATAAAGTATATCTGGACTACACCATGGAACTATTATCTAAGATAAAAATACCATCTTATATAATTGACACACCATTTCTCTGGGATGACAGATATGATGGTGAATTAAGAAAAACTATCCTCAGTGATGCATTTTTAATTAATCATAAAGAAACATTTCAGAACTTTATTAACTGTTCTGGCAAAAATAATACAATTCTTCTGATTCATGACAGTTTTGCCTGTGATTATATATATATTAAATTGCCCGACTCAAAAAAAGCTTTCTTTGCCGGACCTTTTTCATTTGAAAAGTTTACCAATCAAAGAATTGATGATTTATGTTCATACAATTCAATACCACCAAAATTTACTGATTTTATGCAGCTTTATTATGCCGCACTCCCGGTATTTGCAGATGAACGATGTATAGAAGCAATTATAAACTGTTTATGTAGTAAATTATGGAGCAGTTACACACTTGAGAAAAAACATTTTCTTAATAAAAATGCTTCTGAATACATGTACAATGATTATACCCCCGAACCGACAAAGCAATCCATTGAGGTTCTAGAACAACGCTATAATGATGAATCTCTTCTGATGGAATATGTTGCTCATGGTGATTTTGAATCAATTGACAAGCTTGCTCATCTTAATTCATCTGGAATTAAGCCCCGCCTGTCAGATTCAATCCGCGATAGAAAGAATTTCATGATAATTCTTAATACACTTTGCAGGAAAGCTGCCCAATCAGCATATGTTCATCCTATTCATCTTGATGAGATATCACGCAAATTTGCTATCAGGATAGAATCCTGTACCACAATTGCCCAGCTTGAAACCCTGGAAAATGAAATCACGCGTAAATATTGTCTGCTTGTTCAATCTTATTCTTTAAGAAAATATAGCAAACCTGTCCAAAATATTATTAATTATATCTCGTTTAACCTTACTGATGATCTCAGCCTTAATACTATTTCTGCTGAATTTGCTTTAAACAGCAGTTATGTATCTTCTCTGTTTAAACGTGAAACCGGCTCAACGCTCACTAATTTTGTTAATAATAAACGTATTGAACACGCTATCTACCTGCTCAATACAACCAAGCTTCCTATACAGGACATTGCTGTAAATTGTGGAATTACAGATGTTAATTATTTCACCAAGCTTTTCAAAAAAATCAAAAACATGACTCCTTCTCAATATAGAGAAATGATTCAATAAATAAAAACAACCATCTGGATACCTGTTGATTTCCGGTATCCAGATGGTTGTTTTTAATTGTTTTCAAAATAATCAGGATAAATTATTCTTAACTTATCAATCTCATTAAAAATTCTGTTAATATGTCCTTTAATAACACGAAGATACATTCTTTTATCTTTTTTCCTTATTGCATCTATAAGCATCTCATGTTCCTCATTAGTTTTAACACTAATAGAACTATTAAGTTCTGCTAAGAAACGTATTCTGTTATAATGACTCATCTGCATTTTAATTATATTAGCAGCGAGCTGTTCTCCAGAGCTTTCATATATAAGTTCATGAAAAGCATTATCGATTTCAATCCTTGGAACTTTTTCATTACATTTATCATAATTAATGAGACGGCTGTTTAATTCTTCCATCTTATCAAGCATCTCATTACTGACATGCTCAAAAACCGGGTCTACCATCCCCACTTCAAGACTTTTTCTGACAAACCATTCCTGTTCAAAACGTCTGCAATTAATACTTGCAACATATGTGCCTGACTGAGGTATTATTTTGAGAAGTCCCTCCTTTTCAAGATTAACAATTGCCTCTCTTGCCGGTGTTCTCGAAACATTATACCTTACAGCTATCTTCTGTGCACTTATTGAATCTCCCGGTACAAGCTTGAAATTCATGATATCGTATTTTAATTTTTCGTATGTGTCTTCGTTTAATGATTTTTCCATAACCCTGCGGCCTTTCTTATACTATGAGCCTGCTTGTTATATATATTAAAGGTATTTTTTAAGTGTATTTCTTACAGCACCCTTTCCTGCTATCTCTTCAACAAACATCTCTTCTATTTTATCGCCAATTCCTGCTTCATATAAATTTATACCAAATATATTAGCATTTGACAATAAATTCTTAAGCTGTCCTGTATAAGATGATATGTCACCTATTTTTATACCTGATAAATGCTTCTTTAATTCATCTGCCATCGGATCTGGAGACAATTCGAAGCTTTCGCCATTATCATCAATTCCAAGAAGATATCTGCACCATCCTGCAATTGCCAATGGAATCGCTATTAATTCTTTGGCACTTCCGTCCTTTGCAACATATGACTTAATTGTTTCACCATACCGTATTCCTACCTTCTGTGAAGTATCTGTCGCTATTCTTTGCGGTGTATCAGGCATAAAAGGATTAGGTATTCTTACATTAAGAACTTCATCCACAAACTTCTGTGGTGAAATTATCTCCGGATTAATTACCACAGGCATTCCCTCAGATAACCCAATTCGTCTCACAAGCTCTGAAAGTTCCTTGTCTTTCATTTCATCAGCAATCAGATTATATCCTAATAAGCAGCCATATACTGCTAAGGCTGTGTGTAACGGATTAAGGCATGTTGTTACTTTCATACGCTCAACCTTATTAACTGTCTGTCTGTCAGTCATAAACACACCTGCTTTTTCAAGCTGAGGTCTGCCATTAGGGAACCTGTCTTCTATTACAAGATACTGTGGTCCTTCAGCATTTACAAATGGAGCAATATATGTCTTCTTAGATGTTATCACCGGACTCATATCCTCAACACCTGCTTCCTCTAATGCTTTAGCAACACTATCTGCTGGTCTTGGTGTAATTTTATCAATCATAGACCATGGAAATGATACAAGCTCTTCATTATTCACATAATCAACAAAATCATTACCAACAAATCCTTTTTTATTCCACTCAGTTACCATCTCGGTTATCGAATTTCTAAGTTTCTCTCCGTTATGTGAGCAGTTATCCATTGATACAACTGCAATCGGTGCCTTACAGGCTTTAAAACGTTCATACAAAAGTGCTGCTGTTACTGCCATTGCTGATGTTGCTTTTTCTGGTCCATTATCAATGTCTTCCCTGATAAAAGAGAAAAACTCTCCTTTAGAATCCTTCAACGCATAACCTTTTTCTGTAATAGTAAATGACACCATCTGAAGCCCAGGGTCAGCAAATATCTCCTTTAATCTTTCCCATTCCTTCTGCGAATATGATTGTGCCTTAATAGCTTCTGTAAGTGAACCAAGTACCTTTTTTTCTGTATTTCCATCCTCCTTCAATGTAACAGCCATAACAAGATTATCAAATGGCCTATATATTTTATCTACTACATCGAAGTCAAATGTTTCAACACATGTAATGCCTTTATCTGAAACTCCTTGTTCTAATAATGAATCTGCAATTCCACCAATGAATATCCTGAAAATATTGCCAATACCAAAATGTACCCATACAGGTGACTTTTTTGTATCCTCTGCAACCTTTTCAACATCATATGAAGGCAGCTTTATGCCAGCCTTTTCCCAATCTGTCGTATTCTTAATACCATTTATTGAAAGTTTCATAATATCCTCCATTATGTCATAAAAACCCAATGTTAATAATTACTTTGATGATTTATCAATAGCTTCCCATAAGCCATTAAGGTATGTTGCACCTAAAGCCCTGTCATATAAACCATAACCTGGCATAGCCACCTCATCCCATATCATTCTTCCATGGTCTGGTCTTATAATGCCGTCAAAACCTGTATCATATAATGTTTTCATAATCTTATACATATCCATAGAACCATCAGATGATAAATGTGCTGCTTCTTCAAAATCCCTAGGTGAATTATATTTAAGGTTTCTCACATGTGCAAATGGTATTCTTCCTCTGCACGCCTTGATAATCTCACAAATATCATTATTCTGGTTAGAGCCAAATGAACCCGTACAAAGTGTTATTCCGTTATATGGTTTATTTACAGCATCAAGAAGTTTTGTAACAGAATCCTTACCTGTCATAATTCTTGGAAGTCCAAATATAGGCCACGCAGGATCATCCGGATGAATCCCCATCTTTATATCATACTTCTCACATACCGGACCAATTGCTTCCAGAAAATATACCAGATTATTAAACAGCTTTTCTGCGTCAACATCTTTATACATTTCAAAAAGTTCTTTTAATCTGTCAAGACGCTCTGGTTCCCATCCTGGCATTACGAATCCATTAGACATCTTTGCAACTGATTCCTTCATATGCTCCGGATCAATCATATCAACTGTATCCTGATTATATGCAAGCACCGTTGAACCATCAGCTCTTTCTCTTGCAAGTTCTGATCGTGTCCAGTCAAATACAGGCATAAAATTGTAACATACCACATGAATATCCGCTTCTCCAAGAGCCTGCAGAGTCTTTATATAATTGTCAATGTGCTCATCTGCCTTAGCTGTGCCAATCTTAATATCATCTGACACATTAACAGATTCAATACCAGCGATTCCCAACCCGGCATCTTCAACAATCCTTTTAAGCTCCGCTATTTCCTCTGGAAGCCACCGCTCCCCAGCCTGCTTACCAAAAAGCGTTGTAATAACATTCTTTACGCCTGGAATCTGTCTGATCTGCTTAAGTGTTACGCTGTCGTATCCTGGTCCATACCATCTCAATGTCATATCCATAACAAAAATCCTCCTTTTACATAACAACATTATTATTCTGTACCATATTTGCATAATTATTTGCTATGTGTATACTAACATGTCAGTTCTAACATGTCAATGTATTTTTTGAGTTTATTTTGTTATGTTTTTCAATTTATTTTGATATCTTTTCCTTCTGCTTCACCATATTGACATGCGTAATTCCCATCACCCTGTCATAGAACATCTGCCGTGTACTGCTGAACAGACATAATATGAAATCTATCGCAAAATATGCCGTAACCATAAGGCACAATACACATACTGCTATACTGACAGAGAATCTCCAACCATCAGCCTTAAGTGCCACATGATAAAGATTATATGCATATACAAGAGAAGGCAGGCTTAAAACATACAGAATAAAATATCTTCCCATAAGCCTGAAAACATTCACTCTCCTGTGAGTATCAGCCTCAATATTCTCAGCCTCGTAATCTGAAGCCTTATTATCTCTTTTCTTGCTCTCTGCTCTCACTAGTCTTATATTGACAAGTGCCTTGCCTATAGTTCTTCCCTTAGTTACTGCTGTAACTATTGTAAATGCAATAACTATATATACAGATATGACAACCAGATATCTTACATCGTACACAGCATTCATAAACTTTTCTTTATCTATTGCAAAAAATACAGCAACAGGAACAATTATCACAAGCATATCAAGCGCCCATGCTATTATTCTTCTGAATTCCGACACAATCTGTCCTCTGTTGTAAGCAACCTCATCCATTCTGTCACGCTTTGGAAGCATGAAAACAACCGCAGGCGTAACCCAGAAGCCCACCATTCCTCCAAGTGTGTTACATATCAGGTCGTCCACTTCAAAGAATCTGTATGGATAAGGATATATTCCATACAAGCCTGACAACTGCGTAAGCTCAAAAAACAGGCTGTAGCAGAATGACATTATAAGCACCTGCCACCATTTTCTCTTAAAATAGTATCTCAGATACACACCAAATGGCACTAACAGCAGAATATTGAAAGCAATCTGCCAGAAGTCACCACATTTGAACAGATTAATATATGTTGCCGGATTCGATAAAGTAATATTCACAGTAGCAACAACTCTTCTTACTGCGTCAAATGGCACTAACAACATACATGCCGAATCCGGTGTCACTGAATCAATCGGAGGCAGCGGAAGCACTGTCATAAAATATGAGGTAAGCATGTAGAATATAAATGTGTACACAACCCCTGTTCTTATTACAAGTATTGAGCCATATTTATGATATTCGTATATTATATATGGCAGTGTGAAAAGCACGGCAAGAACCGGGAACACATAACACGCTGAAATTATCGGTTTTAAGTATATTTCCATGAATTATCTCCAGTCCACATTCTTGGCATTAATCGCTTTTTCTTTAAGTGTTGCCAGTCTCTTTATTGCTTCATTAAGTGTATCGTCCTGCTTTGCAAAATGAAATCTAACAAGATTATGCACATCTTCCCTGAAAAAGCTTGACCCCGGAACTGCCGCCACACCAACGAACTGTGCCATCCATTCGCAGAACTTCACATCATCTTTAACTCCGAATTCACTCACATCAACAAGCACATAATATGCCCCCTGTGGGTCTGTGTATTTTAATCCCAGCTTCTTAAGACCGCCTACAAATACCTCTTTCATATGTGCATAATGTGCGGCAAGTTCATCATAATAACCATCACCAAACTCTAATCCCACAACTGCTGCCTCCATCAATGGTGCGGCTGCACCAACTGTAAGAAAATCATGTACCTTCTTAACTCTGTCGATTATCTGTGGGTTAGCAATAACATAACCTAATCTCCAGCCTGTTATTGAGTATGTCTTAGACAGCGAATTGCACACAATCGTTCTTTCTCTCATGCCCTCAAGCGACTGCATATAAATGTGCTTATTAGGCGCATACACAATATGCTCATACACTTCATCTGTAACAACATATGCGTCATATTTCTTTGCAAGTTCAGCAATTGTCTGCATTTCCTCCATTGTAAACACCTTACCGCATGGGTTGGAAGGATTACACAGAATTAATGCCTTAGCGCCCTGTCTGAATGCATCTTCTAACTTTTCCTTATCAAAATGAAATTCTGGTGGAACTAATGGAACATATATCGGCTCTGCGCCTGAAAGAATTGTATCTGCACCGTAATTCTCATAAAAAGGCGAGAATATTACAACCTTGTCACCCGGATTAGTAATACTAAGCATTGTAGCCATCATTGCCTCTGTACTTCCGCATGTGACAACAATCTCTGTCTCAGGGTCAATCTTAACACCAGAAAAATGTTCATATTTCTTAGCAACTGCATCTCTGAAATTCTTAGCTCCCCATGTCAATGCATACTGATGAGGTCCTTCGCCTGCAACTCTTGCAAGCCTGTCTGTTATAGCCTTTGGTGGGTCAAAATCAGGAAATCCCTGTGATAAATTAACTGCACCATATTTATTAGCAACTCTTGTCATTCTTCTGATGACAGAGTCTGTAAAATTTGCTGATCTGTTACTTAACTCTTTCATGTAAATGTGTCCTCCATTATTTAAGTATTTTCATAATTTCAATGCCATTTATTATAGCACTGTTCACAAAATTCTCACAAACTTTCCAACTCATTTTCACATTTCCCATTTAATATAAACAATGTCGAAAGACAACAGACAAACTTTTTCATAAAAAAGATGGCTGTCTAATCTCCCAATGCAGCAGCCATCGGATGTTTGAAAAACATTTTTCCCCCTCATAAAGAGAGCCGGGATATACGAACTTCAACCCCATTGTCAGTCCGTATATCCTGGCTCTCTTATTTAATCTGCTATATATTCTTTCAGTTTTTTCTCACTATCTAATCTGCACGCAACAATAGTAGACATTATCATGTATTTTACCACACCTTTTGCAATATGCTCCTCGTAGCGGCATTTCATATCGACAGGATATCCCGATACAAGAAAATGAATCTGGTACTTATCCTGATTTCTTGATATAAATGCACTTACATACAGCCCATTAAGCACTGCCGTAACTATTTCATCATCAGTAACAGGAATGTTTATCTTATAACCCGGTGATGAAAATGAGACTTCACCATCCCTGTTATGGAATCTTCCATCAGCAATCTCTGCTATTGAATATCCGCCAACATGATTCATCATCGCTCCAAGCACTGGCATTTCAAGGTCATTCTCAATTATATAATTGTAACAATCTGTTGGAGTATTAAACATTTTCCTTCTCCTATATTTCGTAATCCATGCATGACCTTACTGCTGTGTAAGGTCTTACCTTGCTGTCTGCAACTGCCACATGCTTAGGATGTACGGCATAACCCTTTAAACTTTCCACGCTGTCAAATGTTGTGTCTAACATTACATCTGCTGTAGAACTTGGAAGACACTCTGTTCTTACTTTTACCTCTATAAGCCCCGGAATCTGTCCTGCAAGACCTTCAAGTCCTTCCTTAATACCTGCCTTAACCTGCTCTTTTTCTTCTCCTGCAAGCTCGTCCTTTAATTTCCATAAAATAACATGCTTTACCATAATAATTGCTCCTTATCTAAATAAATATTTGTACTTGTTCATCTGACTGTATATGATTAACTCCACCCTTTTTCTTTCTTCCGGTGGATACATATCTGCGTTATTAACTATATCGCTTACATTCTTTTTAGTAAATAGGAATTGCAGATTCTGTCCGTATAAATTTTCGGCCACATCAAGCTGCTCATCAAAATTCTGACTTACGCTCTTGCTCTTAACTTCTGATATCATCTGATATATATCCTGTTCCATTGGATAATCCATTGTTGTATCTGACAGAAGCCCTGCACCATTATCAAACACCGGACAATATTTATAATCACCTTTTCCATTCATCAAGACAGCAATATTATGCATATGCCTGTCCTCATTTAGGAAAAATGCGTCTATTGTAAATAGTCTGCATATATACTCACCCCAATTATTAAGACCTGTTATATTCTTTATAGCATTTACAAGAAATTCAAGCCTTTCCTTCACATCACTCATATGCCACAAAACACTTGTAAGACTTTCATTATATACATTTTTAAATAATCTCTCCAATGTAATTATCTGCCAGTCGCCATCTATAAAAGCTCTGCTCCTGACTCCATTATATATCTGTCTTTTATATTTAATCTGTTCCGGTTCATATAATACATACTCGTCTTCATTAAGATTAGTATACTTTAATAAATGTGATATAACATATTCCGCTAACCCCTCGTATCCAGTATAATCAGCTTTATACCATATGCTTTCGTTTTCCCATTTTAACTGATTTCCCTTAGATGACTGTCGGGTATTGGTTCTTATATTCTGTTCAAAAAGTTCGACCATAAACATTCCTCCATCATCTACTTCTCTATTCTTATCCAGAAATCGTCCTCTGCCATACGCCCCTGCGTCTTTTCTATTATCATAAATGTGTCATAAAACGGAAGTCCGATATCCTCCAGCACAAGCTTCATCTTATCTCTTGTTCTTGGAAAACATCTTGACTCAAGAAATTCCTTATAGTCATTGTAATCAGGATCTTCATTAACGCCAAATGCACGAAACATCAGCTTGTCTGTATAATTCTTTATTCTCACAAGCTGCTTTGCGTCATCAACATCTATCAGTGTACAGATGTCATCCTTATACATATAAAACATTCTGACAGGAAATTCTTTCTCCGGTATTATCAGTCTGTTCACATAATCAGGATAATCATTAATCATCTTAGAAAGTAAAACAATTGGACCTGTAATCTTAGCATTTTCTTTTTCCCATCGTTCTATTGTCGGTTTCGATGTTCCTACAAGACTGGCAAATTCTTTCTGTGTCAGTCCAAGATTCTTTCGCAGATTCTTAATATCCTCAGATGTAATATAATCTTTTAATGCAAACATTGTGTCACTTCCTTTCAGTCCTTGATAAATAATGACTTTTCATAATCCGAGTGTACCATGTACACATTTTATTGTAAACAAAAAGTCGTTAAAATGATGGTTTTTATTTATAATAATCTCATCATTTTAACGACTTTATTCATATAAAACATTTCAATTTCTTAATTATCCAGATTTATTGGTAACTTTAATTCTCTATTAGAATTATATAGCCTCCAGCGCCTGTGCAATATCCGCAATCAGATCCTTCTTATCCTCAAGACCACATGAGATACGGATAAGTCCTGCTGGAATTCCAGCGGCTTTAAGCTGCTCATCATTCATCTGTCTGTGTGTTGATGTTGCAGGGTTAAGGCAGCATGTTCTCGCATCTGCTACATGAGTTTCGATAGCTGCAAGCTTCAGATTCTTCATAAACTTCTCTGCAGCCTCTCTTCCACCCTTTAACTCGAATGAAACTACTCCGCAGCCGCCATCTGGCATGTACTTCTTAGCTGTCTCATAGTACTTGTTAGAAGGAAGTCCCGGATAATTAACGAATTCAACCTTATCCTGCTTCTCAAGAAATTCTGCAACAGCCTGTCCGTTTTCAACATGTCTTGGCATACGCACATGAAGTGATTCAAGACCAAGATTTAATATAAATGCATTCTGTGGAGACTGTATACAGCCTAAATCTCTCATAAGCTGCGAAGTACATTTTGTTATAAACGCACCTTCTTTACCGAACTTCTCGGCATATGTAATTCCATGATATGATTCATCAGGTGTGCAGAGTCCAGGGAACTTGTCTGCGTGTGCCATCCAGTCAAACTTTCCGCTGTCTACAATAGCTCCACCGACTGCTGCTCCATGTCCGTCCATATATTTAGTTGTTGAATGTGTTACAATATCTGCTCCCCATTCAATTGGTCTGCAATTAACTGGTGTTGGGAATGTATTATCGACGATAAGTGGTACACCGTGTGCATGTGCTGCATTTGCAAACTTCTCAATATCTAATACTGTAAGTGCAGGATTGGCAATTGTCTCACCAAATACTGCTCTTGTGTTGTCCTTGAACGCTGCATTAAGTTCTTCCTCTGTGCAGTCAGGGTCAACAAATGTTGCTTCAATTCCCATCTTCTTCAAAGTAACATCAATAAGGTTAAATGTTCCTCCATATATAGAAGATGATGCTACTATATGGCTTCCAGCTTCGCAAATATTAAATAAAGCGAAGAAATTAGCTGCCTGTCCTGATGAAGTAAGCATTGCTGCACTTCCACCTTCAAGGGCTGCAATCTTAGCTGCCACATAATCATTAGTTGGATTCTGAAGTCTTGTGTAGAAATATCCACTTGCTTCAAGGTCAAAAAGTTTTCCCATATCCTCACTTGTATCATACTTAAATGTAGTAGACTGGATTATAGGAATCTGTCTTGGTTCACCATTTCCAGGAGTATAGCCTGCCTGGACGCATTTTGTGTTAATTGAATAATTATCCATATTTCCCTCCGGCTTTATATGTTTACATGACATGAATTATATCACAAACGCAAAACATATAACAGCACATTTTAATAATCTGGCTACACATTTATTAACATAATATGTTATGATATCAATTATGCTATTATCAATTTTTAATAATATTGTATAATAATTAAGAGGTTTTATTATGAATAATCAGTCAGCGACTATGAACACAAAAGATAATCCGCTTGGATATAAAAAAGAATCCACTCTGCTTGTTGGTTTTGCAATTCCATGCATTATTTCAATGCTTGTGACAGCGCTTTACAATATTGTCGACCAGATATTTATCGGCCAGGGAATCGGCATGCTTGGAAATGCTGCGACTAATATTGCATTTCCACTTTCAACAACATGTACAGCTATATCGCTTCTTCTCGGTATAGGAAGCGCGACTAATTTCTCGCTGTATCTTGGTGCCGGTGAAAAAAACGAATCTGAAAAATATGCCAGCAATGGTATTGTGCTTATGGCATTGTTTGGAATATTTCTGTTCCTTGTAACCACTATATTCTTAACACCTATGCTTAAATTCTTTGGTGCAACTAAAGATGTACTTCCTTATGCAAAGGCATATACAAGAATCACTGCGTTTGGCTTCCCATTCTTAATTGCAAACACTGGTATGAGCAAGCTTATTCTCGCAGATGGAAGCCCACGATATTCCATGATATCTATGCTTGCTGGTGCCATAGTAAATACTATTCTTGACCCATTGTTTATCTTTGTCTTTAACATGGGAATGACTGGTGCTGCTCTTGCAACAATTACAGGCCAGATAATTTCATTTTCAATCAGTCTGCGTTATATGTTTCATTTTAAGACAATTAAACTTAGCAGGGAAAGTTTTATTGTATCTGCTGCCCACTGTAAGAAAATATTTATTCTTGGAGCAAGTGCCTGCTTTAATCAGATTGCAATGACCATTGTACAGATTGTTATGAACAATACGCTGTCACACTACGGCGCACAATCAATATACGGTGGAGACATTCCTCTTGCCTGCGCCGGAATTATAACTAAAGTTAATATGATTTTCATGTCATTTGTTATCGGAATATCTCAGGGAACACAGCCTGTTATAGGTTTTAACTATGGTGCAAAGAAGTACGCCCGTGTAAGAAAAACTTATCTTCTTGCACTTGGTGCAGCTTCTGCCCTGTCTTTAATCGCATTTGCATGCTTCCAGATATTCCCAAGACAGATTATCAGCATATTTGGTAACGGAAGTGACCTGTACTTTAAATTCTCTGAAAGATATTTCAGAATATATATGTTTCTGACAATTGTTAATGGCATCCAGCCTGTAACTTCCAATTTCTTTAACTCAATTGGCAAATCACAGCTTGGTGTATTTATGTCGCTTACAAGGCAGATTATTTTCCTGCTGCCACTTATCATTATATTTCCTATATTCATGGGAATTGACGGTGTTATGTATGCAGGACCTATAGCAGACGCTGCCGCTGCTATCGTATGCGGATACTTTACTATAAGAGAATTAAAAGAATTAAAAAAGCTAGAAATCGATATAACTAAATGTTAAAATATAAGTTATGCGTGTATTCGTATATTTAACGGATTATTTTTAAAAGGATTTTTAACATGGATAATTTTAATGCTCGATATGAGAAAGAACTTGCCTATCAGGAAATCACCTCGAATAAATACACTCTTTACGGTATTCTGCTATTTATAGGAGTTGAATTACTGATATGGATTCTTAATATAATTGGATTTTTTGAACTTGATAACCAGATAATGTCTGCTGTTATAGGTTCATCTATTGTATTATTTATCCCCATAATCCTTATCATGGTAAAAGGCGATTTATCTAAGCCTGCCTACAAATACATTGCCATGACTCAGATATGTATAATTACAGGAACTATAATTACATTTTTATCATATCACGCTATTCTTCTGTATGTTCTTCCGCTTTTATTTGCTGGACATTACAGAAAACGTTCTGTGCTATGGTACACATATGTATTAAGTGTATTAATGCTTTTTGTAAGTTCGATTCTTAATTATTATTACGGAATAATGGATACCAATCTGCTTATTGCCGGAACACACCAGCGCAAATGGTATCTTGACCTTATAGCAAACGGAGGAAGCTTTACATATAATGCACATCCGGTATTTATAATACTAATCTTTGCATGTATACCCCGCAGTATGATACTGCTTGTATTTACATTCATGATACAGTATATAGTTACCGCCAGCCTGCATGATGCCGCAAGAATTGCCCAGCTTACATATCTTAAAGAAACTGATTCTTTAACCAGGCTTTTCAACAAGAATAAATACAACGAAATGGTATCAATGTATTATCCTAATGTAGATAATATTACTGTTATTTTCTGGGATCTTAACAACCTGAAAATTATTAATGACACTTATGGACATGAATATGGTGATAAAGCACTTTCCGCACTAGCTTCTGTATTATACGCCCATTCAGATGAACAATGCCGCCGTGTTTACAGATTTGGTGGTGATGAATTTGTCATGATAATTGATAACCCACATGACGGTGAAGCTGACCGAATAATATCTGCTGTTAAAGATGAACTTATGAAATGCAGTTATGATATTTCAATAGAAATATCAAGTGCTGTCGGTATTGCATCCGGCAACGGAAGTGATATTATTGAAATAGTAAAAAATGCTGACTCAGCAATGTACGCTGACAAACAGCTCTACCACCATCAGTGATTGTGAAATACTGTATATGCGTTGATTTATGCCGCCAGCTTAACTGCTGGCGGTTTTTTCTGATTTTGGGGGACGGGTGGTAAATCTTGGCTTTATGAGAAGAGGCTTCCTATAAGAAAATAAATATATCTCATCTTATAGGCTGATTTTCCCTCTTACGCTGTCTAAAATGTGGTTTTGAAGTTGAATTTCCTATAAGGTTCATGATTATAGTTACTTTATAGGTGTAATTTACAAGTAACATAGTAGTCGATGTGATTTTTGACCTATAAAGGCTTTAGATTTGCGACTACTGATAGGTATCATGTGTTTTTCTGCCAAGAATCTTAGACATTCCTGTTGCCACAAAAAGATATACAACCATATTAACTACTGATTTAAGAAGAAGTCCTGGTGCCGAAGCTAATCCTGCTGCAAAGCTGCCTGCTATTATTGCACCAAATACAACATATCCTAATGTCATGAAAAGTAATGTAACAACTGCACCAACAATTCCTTTTACTGAAATAACCTTACATCTGTCAAACTTACTTTTCATATTGCCAAATATTGCACATGCTATTATTGGCATGATTGTCTTTATTATAAGTGTTGGAACTGCCCATACTGCAAATCCAGTTAATATATCTGCCATCGCAGAACCAATTCCTCCTGCGAGTGCGCCAACAACTGGTCCGAAGAAAAATGCACATATAAGTATTACGCTGTCTCCCAAATGTGCATATCCCAAAGGAATAGGAATCTGTACCACCATTGTTGCAACACATGTAAGTGCCATAAATACTGCTGTTATACACATCTGTGTTACAGTAATATGAAATCCTTCTTTCTTAATCCCCTGCTGTTCTAACTGTGTCTGTTGTGCTTCCATTTTATCTGCCTCCTATATCAACATACTTTAATTGCACATAAGAATAACAGATAAAGTGACATGTGTACATTGTCATTTTGAGTTAAATTTATATGGTCAGATTAAGTTATTATTACCTTTCTTTACATAATAACATCTAGTTCCATATATTGTTTTTGTTTTATTCAACCCATTATGTACAATTGTTTTACTAAAATTATATCTTGCTATATTTATTATCCCTCAGTTAATCTTATTCTCAAAATCCTGTAACTCATGAAAAATCCCATCTATATAAACAGTTGTATCTTCCACTCTATACAGCATAAAATATCTATGGAATTTAAAAGTTATCCTTCTATATCCTAAACTTCTCAATTTTTCGTTATCACATAATTTTAAACTTCCTGCGACCTCTGCTAATATATCTTTAGTATATTCAAAATCATCAAGGAGACTTCCTGCTGCCTGCTGATTCTTTTTTTCATATAATATGTATTCAATATACTCTTGCATATTTTCTTTAGCATCATTAGTAACAACCACTTTATATGCCATACTTTGTCCTCATATCTGCAACAAAATCACCTGCTTCTGAATATTCTCCATTCTTTGACTGATCTCTTGACTTTGCTAATCTGTCAAGAACTTCCTTTTCCGAAATAGCAATGTAAGGATTAGCTGCCACTTTCTTTATCTCAAATGGAAAACCATTATTAGCAACTGCCTGTGTTAAAAACATTCTTATAGCCGTTGTAGTATCTATTCCTAATTCTCTAAATAAATTATCTGATTTAATCTTCAAATCGTCATCCACTCTTACTTGAATCGTACTTGACATAAAAACACCTCCATATTCATATAGTATACTATCTTAATGCTATATCATTACAAATGTAATATATCATAATACATTATATTTTTCAAATATTTATGCTATAATAAACAGACATATTACGCACCACAAACAAGGAGTCACATTTTATGAAACCCAAATCAGATTTAAGCAGACAATTATATGAATTAATGCTGCAAAGAGGTTATGAGGAAAATTTCTGTGATATTGTCACTAAGAATCTCAATACTGATTTCACTGCCAGCCGCATGATTGGTTATCTCTATCATTATGACCACCCTCCTGTTGAGGAGATAGCTGATGAAATGATTTCCATTCTAAGCGACAGAAACCGTATCATGCAGAAAAAAGAGCTTGAAGAAACTAATGCCAGGTGGAACGATTTTCTGCTCCACGGCTTTAACGACGAAGAAGAGGAAGAATAGACTGAATCTATTCTCCCTCTTCTTTCTTAATCAATTCATCCATAAGTTCTTTATAATCTGAGGCTTCAAGCGGAAGTTCTACTTTTATGCCTTTGCATGCTGAATAATAAGCACTGGCACACAACATGAGTGAATTAATCCCCTCACTGCCCTTAACTGTCAGATAAGACTCATCACCTTTAAGCACCGCATTTGCAAAATTTTCAAATAACTGTGCATATGGCTCAGATGCCTTCTCGAACTGTATAGTTTCCTCTGCAAATGTCATATTCTGCCTTGAGTTAACTTCTTCATTCTTGATATACTCACATACATCTCTGTGTCTTGTAATGGTGAGCGTGTCGTCTTCCAGAAGAATTCTTGCCTTCGTTCCTATAATCTCAAGTCGCTCTTCGTGGCAGGCTTCGCCTGTGGATAGTATAAATGTGCCTGTCTTTCCATTGTCGTATTCCATAACGATAGTAGCCTCATCATCTACTATAAAGTCGTTGTATTTTCCAAATGGAATCGCTGCAAAAAGTTTCTGTGGCATTCCAAACAGGTACTGATACATGTCAAGAATATGCTGTCCCTGATTGATTAGTGCTCCACCGCCTTCACCTGCAAAGCTGCTTCTCCATGAGCCAGATTTATGATAGTATGAGGTTCTTAAATATCGTGAATTAATAAGACATACCCGCTTTATATCTCCTAATTCACCATTGTCTATCATCTGCTTAATCCTGATGTATTTAGGGTAAAGCCTCTGGTGAAATATCATTCCATATATTCTGCCACTTTCACTGGCAGCCTTCTGCATTGCAAGTGCCTCGCCAATATCTGCCGCAGCCGGCTTGTCACATAACACTGCTTTTCCCTTTGCAAATGCTTTCAAAGCCAGTTCTTTATGAGTTTTATGAGGAGTTGCTATAATAACTGCATCATAACATGAATCTCCTGTCTCAAATAATTCTTCTGCACTCCTGAATATCCTTGCATTATCACCATCAGTATTAACAAGTGATTTGCCCCATTCAATAAGTTCATCTCTTCTTATAACCACAGCTGATAATTTCATATGCGGAACTTCTCCCGCTGTTATCATTCTGGCATATTTCTTTCCAACACTTCCTACACCTATAAGTGCCACCTTTAACAATTCTTTCTGCATACCATATACCCCGTTTCATTATATTAACTATGCACCACTTCTCCTGTTTCCACAGCCTTCTTCAGTAAGATGGCGGCATACGCATCTGCAAGGGCATCCTCCATACTGTATGGTGCAGACGCATTTCCTCTGCTATACTCTGCCGTATTCTTCATCATCACTGCGATTGCTGTTTCATCTTCTGACAGACCACACAATCCAAATTCCGGCTCATATATAATCTTATTATTAAATGAAATTTTCTTAATTTCACGAATCTTCTCAAAATTAGGATTAGAATTTCCTGTATTAATCACATGTGAATCCGTTATAATTCTGCCAGTCTGACCTTCATTATTCTCATCAAGATAATATACACAGTCATCAATAAGTTCGCCTCTTACACCCTGAACTTTAAGCGTATTCTTTCTGATTGGTGACCTGTACTGCTCCGAATCAAAATCATACCATGCCACTTTCCCGCTTTCAAATTCAAATGTGGCGACGCATCTTTTCTTTCCTGCAATCCTGCCATCAGTGAACTTATCATATCTTGTAAGGGTCTGTGTTGTAGGAAACTCATATGTCTTAGCTGAAATTGTATACTTCTCTCCCGGATTAACTCCAAAAAATGCTCTTATAAGACTTATTCCATGATATTCATGCGCCAGTGACACATTTACACAGCTGACATCACCAATAATTCCTTCATTAATAAGCTTTAATGATGCTTTAATATTAGGATACTCCCTGTACTGTTCAGCAACCACCTGTTTTTTTCCACATTTGTAATAAGAATACAGTTTATTAAGCGAATCCATATCAAGTGCCGCCGGAGTCTCTGATAAAACAGTTATTCCACGGTCAAGCCATTCCATTGAAACATCACATATGGCGTCCTTCTTAACAGCCACAACTGCAAAATCAGGTTTATATGCCACGCATTCTTCTATAGATGTAGTTGTGTGTATCTGATACTGACCGGCAATTAAGTCCGCTTTCTCCTGCGTCCTGCAATACATCGCATCAATACAGAATATTTCAGGCAGAGCCTTTGCTACGCGTACATAATATAAGGCCCGCCAGCCTGAGCCGATTATAATAAAATGATATTTAGATCTCAATATACACCTCTCCCTTAACCCTTCTGTCATATATCTCACCAAGCCATCTCATGATAATCCCCTTTGGCTTTTCAAAAGGTGTCCTGTGACTCAGCATGAATTTCTCAGCCTTAATGTTCTGTAATACATTTATTTCATCTTTTAATATGCCTGCATTATACAGGTTATGTCCGCATTTCTGCATAGAGTACAATGCATCTCCAAGAAAGCACCACTCGTCATTAACTTCCAACGCAACACAGCCCTTTGCATGGCTTGACGGCAATGGAAATATATGAAGTCTTGCTTCCCCGTCCTGAATATAAATGTCATCTTCTACGACTGTTCCCATGCCAGTGTGCCTATGGGTATACTTTCCCTGATACACCTCATCAACGCCCATACCCGGAAGATTACCGATATGATCTTCGTGAAAATGTGACAATATAACATTAACATTTCTTCCATCACGGAATTGTTCTATTACCTGTGGAATATCAGGGTGGTTGCCGACATCATACAGCCACAGTGCTTCCCTTCCCTGTATCATCACCACATTTGCAGATAGTGGATTCTCTGTTGGGGATATATACGATATTAAATTATTTAGTCTGATAATGTTACATTCATCCATTCTTTACTCCAAAAACTCCACATGCCCGTCCTCAAGATGGTACACAGCCCCGATAACCTCAAGACCCTTTTCCTCAAGCAGCTTCATATCTGTATTATCCTCTATCACCTTGACACTATGCTTTACATTAAGACATGTTGCAATATACTCATCTTTCTCTTCCTTAATAGCTTCCCTGATATCGTCAGTTATATACTTGATATGTCCGTCGGGGTCATGCTTTATTGCCGCCTCAACTGCACCGCAATGGTTATGTCCAAGTACAACCACCAGCTTACAGTCAAGATGGTCTGCTGCATATTCAATACTTCCAAGCTGATGCGAATCCACTACATTTCCTGCCACGCGGATAACAAAAAGTTCCCCTATTCCCGCTGAGAATATTGCTTCCGGTACCTGTCTGGAATCCGAACAGCACAGAACAATCGCATATGGATGCTGACCATTCTTTAATGTATCCACGCGCCTTTCCAGCGAAACATCTCCTGGATTGCTTGTAGCATTAATAAATCTTTTATTACCCTCTATTAATCTTGACTTTGCTTCATGTGCTGGTATTGACATATTATTATCCCGCCTTTCACAACATACTTTCCTACAGTTTATTAATCTTTAAGCAGCCACGCAATCTCTTCCTTATAAGGAGGCTCTTTCTTATCAGTTCCCTCAACTGCTACCCATGGGGTCTCAAGAATCTTAGGAACATCTAAGAATCTTTCATCATGGACAAGTCTGTGAAGAGTCTCATATCCTATATTTCCTTTATCAATGTTGGCATGTCTGTCCTTATGCGCTCCAAGCGGATTCATGCTGTCATTGATATGAAATACTGCTATCTGGTCAAGACCAATCACTTTGTCAAATTCTGCAAATACTTCATCATAATGATTAACTAAATCATAACCAGCATCATTAACATGACATGTATCAAAGCACACTCTCAATCTGTCCTTCTTGTCAACGCCATCATAGATTGCCTTAAGCTCTTCAAATGTCCTGCCTATCTCGCTTCCCTTGCCAGCCATTGTCTCAAGTGCAATATATACATCATCATTGTTCTGGTTAAGCACTGTATTAAGTCCTTTGATAATCTGTGCGGTTCCGGCTTCAACTCCGGCATTGACATGGCTTCCTGGATGAAGCACCATTATATGGCTTCCCATGGCAGCAGTCCTTATAATTTCTTTTTCAAGAAATTCAACAGCAAGCTCATAAGTCTCCGGCTTAATTGTATTTGCAAGATTTATTATATAAGGTGCATGTACAATAATCTCCTCAATTCCATGTTCCTTAGCATACTTCCAGCCAGCTTCTATATTAAGCTCACTTATTTCTTTTCTTCTTGTATTCTGTGGCGCACCTGTGTATAACATAAATACATTAGCCCCATAAGAAACTGCTTCCTTCGCAGATGCAAGAAACATTTCCTTACCTGCCATTCCCACATGACTTCCAAGCTTTATATTTGACATATATGATTCCTCCAATATTTAACCTGTATAATTTATTATCTGTCCGGTTAGAAAATCCAAACGAATTAATTTTAATATTGCAATAGTTATGTGTCAATGCACAACATATGTATACTTGCATACTGATAAATGTCATTACCACTTTCATTCATTTTCAGTCGGATTCATTCATAATTTACATTTATTGTATTGACATTTATACAGCATATTGATATAGTACTAAAGTACCGATTTTATAGTATTTATGTAACAATTATTTTATAAGGTGAGATATGAAAATACACAAACACGGAAAACATATAAAAACAATCAATACTGTTATTGAAAGCTGTCTTATCGTTATTCTTATTGTTCTTGTAGCAATAATGATGGTTCTTATAGGAAAATTACAGGGAACTGCCAGAGTTATTAACTATACCGGTCTTGTCAGAGGTGCTACTCAAAGAGAAGTCAAGCTTGAAATCACTGGTAATCCTAATGATGAGCTCATCAATTATCTTGATGGAATTCTTGAAGATCTTAAATATAAAGATGGCGATTATAATCTTATCAAACTTGATAACAATGATTATGAAAAAAAACTTGATACACAGACTGCTTTCTGGACTCTGCTAAAGGACGAAATATATAAAGTCCGTGAATATGGTTATGAAAACACTGATATTGTAAATCTCAGTGAAGAATACTTCCAGCTTGCTGACCAGACTGTTTCTGCTGCTGAAAAGTATTCTGAAAGAATTGCATGTAATATAAGATTATTTGAAACTTTTACAGCAATAGATATGATCATTATAATAATATTTATAATTAATCATTTCATTAATGCAATTGTAATCACCAAAAAGAATAAACAGCTTGAAAAGCAGGCTTTTCTTGACCTGCACACAGGTCTTCCTAACAAGAGTAAATGTGAAGAAATATTCAGAACTTCGCAATTTATTACTGATTCTACTGCATGTATTATGTTTGACCTCAATAATCTTAAGAAGGTCAATGATACACTTGGTCATTCCGTTGGTGACCAATTGATTCTTAATTTTGCAAGGCTTTTAAGAAATGCTGTTCCTTCTAACGATTTTGTTGGGCGATATGGTGGCGATGAATTTATTGCCGTAATATATAACACTACTAAGGATGAAGTTACTGATATTCTCAGACAGCTTGACAAAGAAATATCCGAATTCAATGAGCTTGGAAAAGCTTTTAAGATAAGTTATGCTCATGGTTGTGCATTCTCTTCTGATTATGAGAATTGCACATTAAGGACACTCTTTGATAAAGCAGATAAAAATATGTACAATAACAAACAGGCAGAGAAAGCTGGCAGATAGCCGCTTTCTCTGCCCTTTTTAATATTATGTATTCATCAATTTATTAATATTTCTCAAGTGATTTTATGGCAAATGTATGATAGAATATAGAAATGACTTTACTATATTAACCTAGACATTGTATACATGGAGATAAATAAAATGAATAATTATAAACGCGGACTAATAACCGGCATACCAATTGCACTCGGATATCTGTCAGTTTCTTTTACCTTTGGAATTATGGCTGTATCCTTTGGTCTTAGCTGGTGGCAGGCCGTTCTCATATCTATGACAACAGTAACCTCTGCCGGACAGTTTGCAGGAATCGGCATTATGATTCATCCAGGACAGTACATTCAGATGCTTATATCACAGATTACTATTAATATAAGGTACTCTTTCATGTCTATATCAATCGGACAGAAAGCTGACAGCCGTTTCAGTGGCATATACCGCTGGCTTCTCGGTTTCTTTATAACTGATGAAATATTTGCAGTAGCAACTAAAGAAGACGAAATCAAGCGCAGCTACTTTGCAGGACTTGCTACCCTGCCTTATCTGGGCTGGGCATTAGGCACATTTATTGGTGCTATTCTTGGAAATATTCTTCCAGACCGCCTTATGAGTGCTTTAAGTGTTGCAATCTATGGAATGTTCGTTGCCGTGGTTGTTCCAGAGATGAAGAAAGCTCGCCCCGTCCTGATTGTCGTAATCATTGCAATTATACTTAGCTGCTTATTCTACTACATACCGCTTCTTTCTAAAATTTCCAGCGGTATAACAATAACAATTGTTGCTATCACAGCTGCCATTATCGGTTCAATATTCTTTCCGGTATCTGATGAAGCTGATAACAGCAATAATTAATCTTATTGGAGGAACTTATGAAAAACAGTATTTTCTTTATATATCTGCTTATACTTGCAGGCACAACCTACCTTATAAGAGTTATACCTTTCACTGCAATTAAGGAAAAGATTAACAACCGCTTTGTCCGTTCTTTTCTTTATTACATACCTTATGCAGTTCTTACAGCAATGACAATTCCTGCAATATTCTATGCAACCAGCTGGTGGGTTGGTGCAGCTGCAGGACTTTTGACAGCCGTAATATTTGCTTTGAAAGGCAAAGGTCTTACAACTGTTGCTATAGCGTCATGTGTAGCAGTATTTCTTGTTGAACTTATAAGATTCTAATAATTCATAATAGAAATAAAATGGATTTTAATTCTTCTTTCCAATATATGATTCATATAAACTGTAATCACTATTAACAATAAGTTCTTCTGGGAACTGTGTATCTTCTATAACCTTATAGGCTCTGTCAAATTCACATATTCCCTCTTTTATATGTGCATCACTTCCTATAGATATGCAGACTCCTAATTCCTTACATATGTTAAGCATCTTAACATCATTCTCAAAAGCTCCCTGTCTTGGGCCATCCGGATTCAATGATGTATTATTAAGTTCAAGAAGCACATGCTTTTCCTTAGCGGCCTTTACAAGCTTTTCATAATCGACAGGATACCTTGAATCATCAGGGTGTCCTATAATATTAACATATGGATTATCCATTGCTTTAATTAATGCATTCGTATTCTGCTCTATACTTCCGGGCTTGATACATGGAATATGAAGGCTTGCTATTACAACATCACAGCCCTTAAGTCCATATTCTTTAAGATCAATATTTCCATCATAGTCCATAATATTAGCTTCACAACCCATATATATCCTGACACCACATTTTTCTCTTGGAATTATCTTCATATTAGAAAAATATAATATACCTGCGCTTCCCGGCATCTTGGGTGCATGGTCAGTTATCGCAAGGTGCGTAACTCCTATACCTGCTGCGTAAGCTGCCATCTCATCAATTGTGTTATATGCATGACCGCTTACAAGTGTATGAGTATGTGTGTCTATTGTGTATTTCATAATTAAAGCTCCTGATTACCTGTTCTTTCTTTCACATAATTCTCCAGAACATTAACAGTTTTCTCTATTCCCAGAGGACTGCTGTTGATACACATGTCATAATATGTTGCATCTCCCCATTTACCTTCTGAGTATCTGTTATGATACTGTTTTCTTGTTCTGTCGTGTCTACGCATTTTAGTATATGCCTCTGATTCGGATAAGTCAAAATGCTCCATAACTCTCTGTATCTTATGCTCCTTATCACCTGTTACAAATACGGATATAAGGCAGTCATAATCCTTAAGTACATTCTCTGAACATCTGCCGACTACTATAAATGATTCTCCGCTCTCAGCTTTCTTACGGATATAATCAAACTGAAACTGGGCAATAATCTCTTCATAAGAATTGGTGTGATTACCTACCCGCCTCGACAGGAGACGGTTTCCCGGCTTTTCATCATATTTGTGAAAATCTGACACATCAGCATTCATCTGTTCTGCAATCTCGTCCAACATGCATCTGTCATAAAATGCAAGTTCTAATCTGTCAGCCAGCTTCCTTGCTATCTCATGTCCTCCACTTCCATATTCACGACTTATAGAAATAATCAACTGTTCTCCCATAAAACCCCCATTTCTGTACACATTTTGTGCACGAAGAATTAACAATACCTTACAAATATGCACACCATAGATATAAGCACAACTATTATAGTTGCCGGAACAGCTGTGCGGCAATACTTACCCCAACCAATCATATAACCATTCTTAGCTGCAACTGATGTTCCGACAACATTAGCAGATGCACCTATAGGTGTTGCACTTCCACCTACATCAGTTCCCATAGAAAGTGCCCACGCAAGAACAGAAAGGTCAACCCCTTGTGTCGCAGCCAGACTCTTAATAACCGGTACCATAGTTGCTGCAAAAGGAATATTATCAATAAGTGCACTTGCACATGCTGAAATAATAATAATAATTGCAACCATAAGCTTAAGATTACCCTTGCTCACACGACCTATAAATGCAGCAATAATCTCTAATATGCCCGTCTGTTCAAGTCCACCTACAACAATAAACAGTCCTAAAAAGAACAAAATTGTTTTATAATCAATAGACTTCAACATATGTAAAGCCTTCCTGCCTGATACAATAAGTGAAAATATTGCTATAACAAGTCCTATAAATGCAACCGTAAGTCCTGTCAGCGCATGCGTTACAAGCATTACAACTGCACACATGAATATAACACAGCTTAATGCAAAATCTCTTCTGTTAGTAATAGTCTCTGCCGGACTTGGCATAGATTCAGCCAGTTTATCAATATCTGGAGATGATTCCAGTTCTTTTCTATATGCTATAAGAAAATATACCACAATAAATACCAGACTGATTACTGCAATCAGTCCTGTATGCGTAATAAATGTTGAAAATGAAAAATTAAGTGACGTACCAATAATTATATTAGGTGGATCCCCGCACATTGTTGCCGAACCGCCCAGATTAGCACAGAATATCTCTGATAAAATCATTGGCACTGGGTTAAACTTTAGCAGCTTGGCAAGCTCAATAGATACAGCTGCAAGAAACAATATAACCGTTATACTGTCTATAAACATAGCCAATCCAAAAGACATTATCATAAATGTAATAAACAATGCTCTTGTACGATAGTGTACAGCCTTAGCCAGAAGCATACACAGCCATCTGAAAAATCCGGCGGCAGCCATAACCTCAACCATAATCATCATACCCGCAATAAATATAATGGTCGACCAGTTAATCCCTGTTACTGCCTCTTCAGCAGCTCCGGACTGATACCAGAAACCTGATGTAAAAATGCTTCTTAAATTAAGAGTACTAATAACCGCCTCCGGCGACCTCATGATAATTCCAAATACCCCAATCAGCGTCAATGCCCCACATCCAAGCGTCACATAATGCCTCTCTATCTTATCAAGAACTATCAATACAAACATAGAAATGAAAATAATTAATGCCAATACCTGCTCTGCTAACATATTAAATAACCCCCATCACATGTTAAATTAATAACAAACTTTTAACTGTATTATACAAACATATATAACTAATAGCAACATTTTTCCATTTATTCTGTCCTTTATTAATACAAAAAACACCATAAGAATACATTGCATTCGCTTCTTATGGTGCTTCTGTTTTAAATATTATATTGTATCAACAAGTCAACTATTCCAATTACTTAATAAGACTTTCCTTAATCTTAACAACTGCCTTATGGATATTAACAGGCTCATCCATTGTACAATTAGGGCGATGAATATCATTAGTAAAGTATACTGTAAATTCACCAGGATGTAATGTAACGAACTGCTCATTCTCTACTGTCTCATAAAAGATATTGTCTTTACCAGCTGGCTCTTCACCTGTAACTCCTGGAAGAAGTGGTGCATATCCCTGAACTTCTTTTCCTGTGAAAAGATACTGGATATCAATATAATTTCTGTGACTTTCTGCACGCTTATTCTCAACTGGAGCTGTTGTCTGATCCTGAATAAGAACAAAAATGTTATCTCCATCAAGTTCATATCTTCCTACTGGAAGCTCAGCTGTCTCTGGCTTTGCAAGAAATTCAAGTGCAGTATTAATAGCTGCTGGGTACTGGTAGTTACCTTTTTTTGCATTAAGTGATGCGTAAATCATTATTATTTTACCTCGAATCTGTTAAAATTTTATACACTAAATATATCATTATCGATAAAAAGTTTCAATATTTTTCTTAATATTCAGCCTTTAATGTTCAGCTTTTAATTAAGCCTTTTAATTCATATCTGATTCCACATATGCCTTGTTCAAAATACATTACACCATCTTCTCAACAGCCTTTACCCATGCGTGGTCAGGGTCATCACAAGGTGTAAGCTGTCTTGTATCAACACCTGCCATTACCCAGAGATAATATACCTGATATCCCGGTGCTGCTGCTACCGGATGATAGCCATTCTTAATCGCTACGCTGTCACCATTCTTTATTATGTAACTCTCTCTTAATGACATATCGTCACTATACATTACCTGAATACCAAAGCCCTGACCTGGATTCACCTTGAAATGATATATTTCCTCCATATTTACCTCAAATGGAAGATTATCTGTATCATGCTTATGTGATGGATAACTTGACCACTGCCCCGGCATGCTGTAAGTCTCGCCAAGCACGATTCTGTCAACCTTTCCCTCATATTTTGAAGTGATAATATCATTAACATCTCTCTGCCAGTTAAGCTTGCCTCTGTGTTCAGTTGTAACATCACCTGCATCTATTACAAAAGCTTCATACTTCTTTCTTGCTTTAACCTTGCACACACCGATTTCAAGCATCATGCTTCCGGTTGCTGTAACTTCATACTTAGAATCTCTTGGAACATAAACAGTTGTTGGCTTGCCGTCAAACACGCTTCTTCTTGAGCCAAGCTTGTCAAATGTGACATCATCAACCTTAACACTGCATGTTCCCTGTAAAATAACAAGTCCTATTTCATATTCCCCTGATTCATAAACCGCATTTTCACCCGGCTCAAGTCTTATCAAATCAAAACCTATTAATTCCAAGCCAGCTTCTTTATCTACAACTTCCTGATAACCCTTGTTATCATTGCCTTCATAAAATCTTCTCATGTTCGTATCTCCTTATAAATAGATTTAATATTATTCTATTATCTCATTGGTGTTGTATCAACAGTTATTTTCAATTTCTATGCACTTCTGGCCAGTCCTCAAATCTTCCGTTCACAACTGCATGCATAATTCTGTCCTTAGTTCCCGGATTTTCTCTATTAATCTGCTCCATAAGCTGCTTGGCATATTCCCTCTTAGTTGAACCATCAACCGGACAGGTGTTCTTAACAACCTTGATTCCCTGATTAATCACAAAATTAGCCACACCCTTTTCCGGCACATACATCATTGGCCGTATAACCGTAACCCCTGCCTCCGGCAGATATGTAACTGGTGGAAATGCGTAAAACCGCCCTTCATATATAAGAGACATTAATGCTGTTTCTATAAAATCGTCCTTATTATGTGCATATGCAATCTTATTGATTCCAAGCTCTCCAAGCCTCTTATACATTGCGCCTTTTCTAAGCTTCGCACACAGTGAACATGGCCTTTCATCTTTATTATCCTCAAAGACAATCTTCGCAATCTCTGTATCAACCTGTTCATATGGCACATTTATACTCTCACAGAACTTCCTCACTCCTGTAAAATCCATTCCCTCAAATCCAACATTACAGGTAATTGCATACAGTTCAAACTTCTTCGGATAAAACCTGTTAAGTATCTTCATTGCATGCAGCAATGCAAGCGAATCCTTGCCACCTGATACTCCAACGGCAATCTTATCACCTTCCTCTATCATGTTGTAATCTTCTATTGCCTGTCTTATAAGGCTTAATAATTTCTGTTGTTGCATAAAATATATCCTCTGTTGTAAAAAAATAGCCACCATCTCATCTTCAGTATCAACTAAAATCCATTCTCCCTCCCCCGGTTACACTATCATATATTAAATTGTATAATATCCTTATGTGGATTAGTCTGTGACAATCCAACCCTTACTATTTTCCCTTTTATTGGAACAAAATGTGTCTGTAATACTCTCATTGCCATTATCATCTGTTCTTTTTCAAGTTTCTTTCCCAATGTTATGTGTGGAAACCAGTTATATGGTTTGTAACAACGATTAATTGTTACATCTTCTCTTGCAGAAAATATATCATACACCTCATTGGAAAGATGCATTAAATATTCGTCCAGAACAGGTGTAGCATACATAACATACGGCAGAAACTGCCCGATTGAAAATATATTTATCTCTCCTGCACCTATTTTATTAAGCTTCATGAATTCTTCCTTAAGATTATCAGGTTTTCTTGTTTCGAAGCTTGAAATTGTCAGATGCGGAGGAACATTATTCTCAATCATATAAGTATTACCTGTTTCTTTTGCAATATTATCAATTAACCTCTGCAATCCCTTTGTTACATGTTCATCAAAATATGCTGATATAAGATACATATGCCGCCTCATTATTATTAATCACCTATGCCAAACTCTCTGGCAATTCTACATCTATTACTATTTTTCTTTATCTATGTGTGAAGCAATAAATTTCCCAATGATTGCAATTATCAAAATAGAGACATAAAACCTCGGATCACGATGTTCTCCATGTAAAGCAAACCAAATAACGATTGAAAATACTACTATAGTGTATACTGGCAAAAAGAATTTTTTCATAAGTACTGCTCCTTTATTTGGCAAATCCGAAGTTAGCGATTTCTTTTTCCGGTATTCTCTGTCCCACGGATTTCCTCATGATAGAAATAATCTACGATCACCGGATGTCCCTGCGGGACTCTGCCATAAGGCATTTCATTATCCACAAAGGCACAATCATACTTCTTAGCCATTTTCTCAGCTTTTACTTCAAGTGCTTCAAAGTAGCTGCGGTTATGCTTGTTATAGATCTCGTCGTAAAGTGGTACAAGATCAGGATATTTTCCGGCGATATAATCCATAATTGTCTTTTTGAAACCGCCTCGAAGATTGAGATTTTCGAGCCAGAACAGATCGCACTGATCCTTTACCCGCTCAAAGATTGCTTCAAAATCCGTGATACCGGGGAATACCGGGGATACGAAACAGACTGTACGGATACCTGCTTCATATACCTGCTTCATAGCAGAGATACGGCGCTCAATGCTCGAAGCAGAGTCCATATCGTTCTTGAAATTTTCATCTAGTGTGTTGATCGACCATGAAACGGTTACACGTCCAAGCTTCTTCAACAGATCAATATCCCGTACCACAAGATCCGACTTTGTGCAGATCAGAATATCTGCGTCACTGCCGATCAGCTGCTCCAGAAATTTTCTGGTATTCCCGAATTGCTCCTCCTGTGGATTGTAGCCATCTGTCACAGAACCGATGACCACCCGCTGTCCGGCATATTTCTTCGGATTTTTAATTTCCGGCCAATGCTTCACATCAAGGAAAGTGCCCCATTCCTCCTTGTGCCCGGTAAAGCGCTTCATAAAAGAAGCATAGCAATACTTGCAGGCATGTGTACAGCCCACATAGGGATTGACCGAGTAACCGCCTACCGGCAGACTAGACTTAGTCATGATATTCTTTGTTTCCACCTCACGAATGAGGATTCCATTTATTACTTCTTCCATGATTTCTGTACCTCTAACACTTTATTAAATTCTTCCGGCATTTCCTGAATCATATTTTCATCCCCTATGATAGGGACAAGGTCTTCCTTCATAAACACCGGAATGCCGAGCTTATGTGCCTGGTCCGTCAGAGACCATGCCCATTCCGGCTCCGTATGAATCTTCCTGCTCTGCGCTCCGGTCATGGTGCCGACAAAGATCCAATTGATTCCAGAAAGGTCAAATGTGCCGGGATCATCAAATAACGGCTCAAAGGTAACATGGTAATGTTTTGCTCTAACGTTTTTCCGAAGGGCGTCGATACGCCACAGTTCTGCTTTCCTCGTCACCGTAACGCCAAACCATGCGTTTTCCAGATCGGTATCAAAATCCAGCAAATCAGGTCGCTTGGTAAGGAACAGGAACTGATGCTGTGGATTTTCACGGATCTTTGCAAATACCTCGTCTCTCCATTCCGGCTTCCATCCAGAGAGATCGCTCATGCCGGTAAGAAGAAAGTTCTGCGGACGTTTCTTTTCCATCATCTTGAGCTTACCCGGAAAGAATTCAGGGTCAGCGAAATCATCAATCATATGCCAGCGTTTCACGTTGTTGCGGGCATAGCAATATGTACACCCCACTGTGCAGCCAATGACGATATTTATGTTCTGTATCTGATCTTTGATACAAATACTCATGACTTCTGCCACTCCTCAAGATTCTTTCTGATGCGGTCGAGGCATTCCTCAAACTGGGTAATTTCTTCCTCTGAAAAACCTTTGTAGTAAATACTGCCCATCTCATCAGATACAGAATCGTACTCGCCCTTTAAGGCATGTGCTTTCTCAGTCAGAAACAGGAGCGTTTTCCTTTTGTCCGTTTCAGACTGAACACGGCTTATCAGCCCTTGATTTTCCATTCTTTCCAGCATCGTAGTAAGAGATGTTATCGCTAATCCGCATTTAGTCGAGAGTGACCTGATTGAAATACCATCCTTCTGCCACAGCACATAAAGAATACGCCCCTGGGCTCCATTAAACGCATCAATATTCTTTTCACTGAGAATCTTCTCGAAAATCCGGTCTCCAAGCTGTTTTATTTTGGTGACAAGAAATCCTCCATTCATTTCCATACAAAAGCTCCTATATAGTAGTTTATTAAAAATATACTATATAGGAGCTTTATTGTCAAGAGTTTATATGTCTTAATAGGTAAATTCCGTTTTTTTCAATTCTTCAAACTTGAATTTAGCAATTTCTAATTTTTTTGACGTTTCGGTTCATTAAATGCCTGCCAAAGTGTTTATATAAAAATGCTTTTATCGCAGACATTTCTTGATGGTGCGCTTTTAGCAAGTCATCAGGCGAATCATAGACTCCAAAATCTTGATTAATTCCTTCACTCTGAATATATGTATTATTTCTATCAAAATCTATAATTGGATTTTTGAAGTCTTTTACGGCTACACCATAACCACAAAATGCACCTTTACAATCACTATTTTTTTCCTGTAATTTTTGTAAATACTTTTTATCAAGAATAAACACCTCTAACTCATACCATCTATCCTCAAAGTAAACTTCAACCCAACTATGAAATACATTTTGTGGTGCATTTTTATAGACAACCCCTGTCATTGCTCCCTTTTGTAATTTTTTATCAATGGTGAATCCATGTACCCTGCAAGGAATATTGCATGCCCTTAGTATTGCCATAAACAATGTTCCTTTTGTATTACATTGTCCATAACCATCTGCCAAAACCTTTGATGCAGGAACATTATCATCAATATTATATCCAAACAATATTTCATCCCTAACAAAATCATAAATCGATTTTAAGCGTTCAAATTCATTTATATTTTTCCATCTTCTTTCCCGAATTAACTGCTGTATGTTTGCGTTGGAATAATCTAACATTTTTGTTTCTTTTAAATATTTGTCCATAATGCACCTTCACAAATTGAAGTTTCCACTTTCCTGTACTTATGATTTTTCATCAAAGCTGCTGCATCATTTCAAGAATAATGCCATCCGGGTCTCTAAAATAAAAAGCTCGACTTTCCCCAAATCCATCTGCTCTAAAGTCGAAATACTGCGGTTCAGACAAGCAATCCACATGATTTTCGATAATGGTTTTATAGACCGAATCAATATCATCCGTGTAGAAGCATACTTCTGAGATAGAGGTTGTAAACAAATCCGATTGTGCTTTATGGATTTCGCTGTCTACAAACTGAATCAATTCAATCGGTGGTGCTTCAAGAGCCTTCGAACCATTCAAATATGCAACCCTTGCTTTACAATTTTCCTTACGGAACATTTTATCTGTCTCTTCGCCTTCCATAAAGATTTCACCCTGTAATTTAAGCCCCAGAATATCTCTGTAGAAAGCAATCGAGCGATCCAAATCAGAAACGGTTAATCCAATGTGATAAATTCTTCCAACCATATATATATTCCTCCTACAATTTCTTTATTTCGTAAAACTGGAATTTACCTTCCGCTCATATAAAATATATCAATAGCTTTACTTGCAAACTCTGCTGTGCCAACTCCTCCAACATCATCAATATTTTCCGTAAGTTCTCCTCCACCGGCATACATTCTTCCAAGACCGCATAAAATCTTATCAGAACATGTATAAAAATGATCTGTAATATAATCCTGAAGTTTCCTTACCTGCAACTGCACCTGTTCATCTTCTGGGTCCATTTCTTTCATTTGTCCGAATTCAACAAATAATTGCATAAACTCATTTGCAACAGTAGCTTCATCGTCTTTCGTCCAGTTCTTTGTTTTCTCTTCAAACTCCTTATACTCAGAGGTTTGTCCCCATTGTTCTTTTGCTCGTTTAGAATACTCATCAATCTTTGTTGTATCAAATACTTTAAAATCCATATATTTCACTCCTATTCCTTTTATTCCTCGAGCGAAACTAATAAGATTTTCAAGATGCTCTTTTTTCATAGTTAGCAATTCAATCTGCTGCTCTAATGCTTTGTTTCTGTCAAAGTTAGGGGCATCAATTATCTTTTTAATCTCCTTAAGCGGAAATTCCAATTCTTTAAACAGTAAAATTTGTTGCAGCCTTTCCAAGGATGTATCGTCATACAACCTATAACCTGACTCTGTATATTCAATAGGTTTTAAGAGACCAATGGTATCATAATACTGCAGAGTGCGTATACTCACTCCTGTTAATTTACTTACCTCATTCACTGTCATCATTGTCATTTTCTCCTATCGATAAACATATCGTAAACTATTACGTTGCGTAGGAGTCAATAGTTTTTCAAAGAAATTTTCAAAATTAACAGCTTGATAAATTCCGATTCATCATGTAAGAGTAAGGTCTATCCGGCCTTGCTCTTTTCCTTTAAAATGGCGGTCTGGTCTGACGAAATTTCCGATTGGGACACCACGCCCGCAGACAAATGTGTCAGCCAGCCTCCATTTATCTCATAGTACCATTATCAGTGTACCTGCACCGATCAGTACAATTCATATAATCAGCATCAAACAAAGCAAGATGCAGGACTTTCGCTTTTTCAATAATCTGCAGAATTTCAATAATATTTGTTACTTCTCGATCTTTTCTTCTCATAGATAAATACCTAAAGAATCGTACACGATTCCTCCTTTTTCAAATTTTAAAAATATACAATCTTGAATTTATCGTTCCTGTATTTCCTTACCGCTGAGGTGCTCCACTTTTATTTCGAAAATTTGCACAGCCTTTCCTGCGTGGGCAATTTCCTCATCAACTAACTGTTCGCTGGGATAGTATTTCATTGCAAATCGTTTTAACAGAGTTGTTGCTCTTACACCGGATTCTACGAGGTAACATCGGCCGAACACCACAACGCTCTGCACAAACGGTGCCCAATCTTCTTCTTTAATGGTTTCATTTCCATATACCGTGAAGCATACTTTGTCACAGGCACGCAGTGCATCTACTTTATGACCTACGCGTGCTCCATGAAAATAAATTTTCTGCGCATCGTCATCGTAGACATAGTTGATAGGAATTGCATAGGGATATCCGTCATCTCCATTTACGGCAAGAACGCCACGTCGGCTGGACTGCAAAAGAGCCTTTGCCGTGTCGATGCTGATTCCATTTTTCTTTTTACGAATTGTTCTGAACATGATATTATTCTCCTTCTTATGCTGATACAACTCCCGATTTTTCAAACTCTTTATATTGGTAATACAGAAATCGCCCATATTATCTAACCTAACAATTTCTATTTTAGCAAATAAAATGTTCAAAATTCAAACCACTTTTGATATGATTGTTAATCATATTCCTTTCGCATTGACCAAATAATTCTTTTGCCTTATCAATAACTTCCGTAACATCATCACTTTCAAATATTACCTCTTTTTCTTTGTTTAACAACTGCGTTGACATCCACACATATGGCGGCAATTTTTTCTTAAGCGCATTATAAACAACTAATGTCGCTTTGACATCCTCTAAACTATCGTGAGCCAACTCATCAAAATTATAACCATAATAATTGTTCCATTCTTCATATATCTTAGCAAATTCTATCATTGGATCGTATATTATAGTACCATGTTTAAACCTAATTCCTGCATTAGCTAAAAATGCATAGTCAAAATCAACATTATAGGCTATCAGCTCGACACAGCCATCAAATACAGCTTATCTTACAGAAATATTAGTTATTACTCTTTTGTAATTTTCTTTTATTATATGCATCTTCATCAATAGCTCCAGAAGCCAACATTCTTTCTGACCATAACTGAAGTGTTTCAACATTTACCGATATTTTTTCTAATTCCTCCTGAATATATATGAAATCATCTAATTCGTCGTTATCAATTATACCATCAGCTGTAATCTCAATGAGGCGCTCCTGCTTCTTGTTCATCTTATTAAGAGAAGCTACCGTTTCAAGTATAATCTGAGGGAGCTCTTTCATTTTAATCTCTGGAACATATTGCTGTCCAATTGGACACTGATTTGAGCAATAATAATTACACAATTCCGGTGATTTATACTTATCAGCCATTATGAGTACTTCTTCCGGATGTGGCAGCACCTTCTCACTGTCTATTTTTTCAATTCTCTCTGGAGGCACGCACTCTAAAAGTTCACTTGCCTTTTCTCAGCAAAGTCCTAGCTCCTCTCTTTTTAACTGATATACATTCTTATTCTCTTTAATTGATGCTCTTCCCATTCCTTATTCCCTCACTTAAAATCTTACTGTATCTTTGCTATAATTCCTTCTTCTGTTATAGTTTGCAGACATTCCATAGGCACATCTGAATGCATTATCTTCCTCTACATGACCACTTGGGAAAGTCGTACCAGAATAATTCTTGCCCACTTTATCCAAGGCCAGTACATTTCCTTTATTATCACTAATCATGCACATGTTCATGAATACTACTTTTTCTATCATCTGTTACTCCATTTAATATAGCTTATCAACTTCTTTTTCATATGCTGCTTCTGTATCTCTGTCAAACATAACAAAATATATTTCTTCTATTTGCTTTGGAAATTCCTGCTCAAATCTTACCACAACATTTACAGCAATGTGTGCTGCCAGTTTAACAGGAAAACCATAAACACCTGTTGATATAGATGGAAACGCTATTCTTTTTATACCTTTTTCCATTGCAAGTTTAAGCGAATGATAATAACAGCTGGCAAGCAACTGCTCCTCATTATTCTTTCCGCCTCTCCATATAGGTCCGACTGTATGTATAACATAATCACATGGCAGATTATAGCCTTTGGTAATCTTTGCTTCTCCTGTTTCACATCCATGAAGCATCCTACATTCTTTTAAAAGATCAGGACCTGCTACCCTGTGAATTGCTCCATCAACACCTCCACCACCTAAGAGACTGTTATTTGCTGCATTTACTATAACATCAACATAATCTATTTTTGTTATATCACCGAGAACTGTTTTAATCATCGTAATTTCTCCCAAATATTTTCTTTAAATAATTTCCTATTATACCGTCAATTGTACCACCGCCAATATCGCCTTCAATTACTCTTTTTCTTCCATCCTTATAAGTAATCTGCAAGGTATATCCATATCCGTCGCAAACTTGTGCTTCCATAATATTCTTTTTCCATAATGGTGCACCAAATAACTTTTGATATTTATTGTATAATCTTAATACATTCTCTTTTTTTGTTACGCATATGTCTTTGTATGTGTAACGATTAGATTCTCCTTGATATGTATATTCAATCCACCTACCATCCGGATATATCTCATACACATATCTTCTTTTCATATCTATTGTTCCTAACCCGAAATCTTCTACCTTAAAGCGTATTTTCTTAATATACATTCTCTGAATCACACTTAGGACATTTCACTATCATTTATCTGCTTCTTCCTTACTATATTGACAATTCCTTCTTCAGCTACTTCCCAAACTTCAATATCTTCTAATAAATGTCCGTAGATACGGCAATAGTACTCCGCAAAACTCTCACCTATCCTAAAACCAATATAGTTATTATATCAGATTTGTTACAATATGTCCTTTTAATTAGATGTTTTGTTACACTTAAAATTTTAGGTATGTAACATCCATATATTCATCAGAAATTTTGTTACCACAGTAACAAAAAAAATGGCTTGTTACTACACCTTAACAAGTCATTTTCAATCTGATTAATATATAAAAAGATATATTTTTACATGGTGCCATAATATAAGCTAAGAAATCTCCTTGCCAGATTCAATTCTGTTTTCTCACACATAATCACATTTTCAATACATATGAATATTCTCTTATTCTTAATGAGTTTCACTTAAAATTTAAATATCCAAGCTACGTTAAACACAAATTTCCACAACTCCTTGACGAATAAAGATGTATCAATTAATATGAAATCAGGGTAGTTATAATATTCTTATACAAACCTTTGCAGAGACTCCGTGGGAAGAGTCTCTGTTTTTTGTGCATAGGTGTATACCATATACATGATGATACTTTTAAATCACTTTCCCTTTTCTAACTCTTTGAAAAATGCCTTTGCATTATCCAAATCATTCTTATCCGGATGTCCTTTTGATATGCCTCCAATAAGTTTGAATGGTCCAAATGTGTCAAATCCCTTACAAGAAAATTCTCCCACAATTCTTCCCTGCTTTTCTTTTACAATTTTCTTTATAGAATCAAAGACCGGCTTTCCGCCATAAGTACACATAAGAAAAACATCCTTATTCTCTGGAAGATTTACTTCTGCAAAGTTAATTACGGACTGATGCATCTTGCCAAAATAAATACCAGAAGCAAAACCTATAAGATCATACCCTGATAAGTCCTTTTCAGTAATCTTAGTTGCATCAACTACATCAATATCATTTTCAGCTGCTATTGCACATACCAGCTCTTTTGTATTATTGTGATGAACCGACGCGTATATAATAACTGTTTTCATATCTGCTTCACTCCATTATTTCTTAGTTTAAAATCCAATCTCATCTGGTGCCACAGGACATTTCCATGAGTAGATTTATCAGTTATACCCTCATCAAACATAAGCCAGAAATGATTCCCAAAATATTTTATTCTTTGCTCAAATTCTTCTTTAGTTGCTGCCTCTAAGACAGGAAAACATACAGATTCAACCGATGCAATATCGTCTAAATCAGCCATTGTTGCATATCTTATATTCACAATCATTCCTTCTTTACTATTGCTTTTTACATTTAGTTCTTATTCATATATTACAATATTTTGCTTAAATACTCTGCCGGAACAGCCTTCGTAAGCCATACTCCATTTACAGATAAGAAAAACTCATATCCGTCATCTGCCATCTTTCCGGCTGCCACCCTATACACCACAGGCTTTCCGTGCCTGCTGCCTACCTTAACTGCTGTATCAGTATCCTTTGATAAATGAACATATAACCGGCTCTTTGAAAGTAATCCTTCTTTATCGATTGATGAAACAAACTTTTCTCCCGTTCCATGGTAAAGAAACTCTGGAGGAGTTTTCTTTTCAAGTTCAACATCAACAGGTATTGAATGTCCCTGGTTTGCTCTGATTAAGGTCTTATCTTCATTAAATGAATACCGCTGCTTGTTGTCAGTTCTTACAATTTCTTCAAGCATCTTCATATCAAATGGTCTTGTTTTACTTATACCTGATATCAACTCAGATACATCTGCCCAGCCATGTTCATCAAGCTTGATTTCTATTGTTTCCGGCTTATGCCGCAAAATGAGACTTAAAAATTTGCTTGTGTCCGTTAATCCCATTGTTATCCCCCTTTAGTTTTCTTTTATAGCTTCCTGTAAGGCAGATACTGCACATTATATGCGTATTTCTAATACTTTCTACTCTATCACATACTCATACATTCTAAACTGCCTGTTTCCAACTACCTCATAAAAAATGTTTTCAGTACTTACATATTTAAAACCAGCTCTGATATATAACTTGTCGGCTAGTGTGTTCTTATCTATTACATCAAGATGAATGGCTTCAATGTTTTCTAACTTAGCATATGATATTAAGTTTTTTACAAATTGAGTAGCAAGACCCATACCACGGTACTCATATCGCACTGCGAGAGCATGGATTATCCATACATTATTATCTCTTTCATTTACTTTCCACGCTACCCTTTTATACTCTTTATTAGAATTACTGTTAACTATGGCACACGCCTTAATAATTCCTTCATCTCTTAATACGAACAACTCTTTCTGTACAATACCGGCCATTATAAAATCTGCTGAAGGGTGTTCTCCCTTTTCCCAGTCAGGAAAAGAAGGTTCTTCTTTGCTTTTATCTATTAAATCCCAATAGAGATTTTCTATCTCATTAAAATCCTCCAGGCATGCTAATTCAAAATTCATATATCTGTCTCCTAATTTTTATTTAACTCCAGTTCTTCCAGACATCCGGCTGGTATCCGAGTGTTGATGCTTTTCCATTTCTTACAACAGGAGTCTTAATAACTGAAGGATTTTCCATTACCTTTTCAAGTTTATCTTCATCAGCTGTGTATTTTATAAGCGCAAGCAGATCTTTGTCTTTTCCATCCCAGTTAATCATTCCCTGTAACCCGCCATTAACCTGAGCCACAGAATTAAACTCCCCCTTGCTCATTCCTTTTTCCTTCATATCTATAAACTGGTACTTTATGCCTCTTTCCTTAAAGAAACGCTCTGCCTTCTTTGTATCATTGCATTTCTTAGTTCCAAATATCTGTATATTCACAATAGTTTCCTCCAAAATTTATTAATCTTTTCCTGCATTTTCCTGTAGCAGCTTTTCCACTAGTCTCTCAAAAGAGACTTCAAAGTTATAATCATCCTTATCACTTCTTTTTCTTGGACCTTTCATGTGGTTTTTACTGCTTGCCCGCCTTGCCTTCTTACTTATATGTCTCTCCATTAACATAAGATCAATATTTTCATTTGTATACCATTTCCCGGACTGATGAATGGCATATGCACCCTTACTTAATGCCATGGCAGCTACACCATAGTCCTGCGTAACTACTAAATCTCCTTTTTCACAAAGGCTTATTAACTTAAAATCAACTGCATCAGCTCCGGCACCCACATATACCACTTCTGAATAGTCTGATGTAAGATAATGATTAGTATCACACAAAAGCGTTACGGCAATATTATGACTCTTAGCTATTCTTTCAACTATCCCAATCACAGGGCATGCGTCAGCATCTACATATATATGCATACTCTTATCTCTTTCATTTACAATCAATTGTTATATACATTTAGGAACTGTCTCTATTTCATTCCCACAGATAACTTATACCAGCGTTTTATGTATGGGTCATCAAAAAGCTCAAGGTCGTTTTCTGTAAGTTTCACAAAAAGATCAGTAAGCCCGTCATACTCATTAATATCTCCTGCAGGATACAGTTTCCAGTTTAGCTGCTCTAATGTCCAGTTACTCTTAACTGAATTGTGAAGCATAGACGTTGTCGCATAATTAGACAGGTTATCCTCTCCTCCAATGGCAATAGGAATGATGTGGTCAATTGTTGGGACCAGCTCCCAGTAGGCACTGTGACATTCTTCCATCTTCCAATGGCTCTGATATGGAAATGCATCCGGCATGTATGAAAAGCAGACTGCTAAGATAATTCCATTCCGTAGCATTGATATTTTTGAAAATGCCGTATCAGCCGGAACCGGTAACTTCCTTGTAGACGGACCGAAAGAGACTGTACGCATAGATGAATCTATCCTGCCGGAAGATACTACTTTCGGTGTCCGCATTAGTGGTGACAGTATGGAACCTGAATTCCACGATGGTCAGATTGCATGGGTATTACAACAGGAATCTGTTGCTAATGGAGAAATCGGCATCTTCGCTCTAAACGGAGAAGCCTACATCAAGAAATTACAAAACGATAAAGACGGAATTTTCCTTATCTCGCTTAATGAAAAGTATGCACCTATCAAGGTTGGAGAAAACGACCGCTTAGACATATTTGGAAAAGTTCTTGAAAAATCTAATGCTTCTGCTATCACAGGACATTGCTGATAAAATTGCAAGTCCTTTTTATTGGACACATTATTTTGCATAATTGAAAATAAGAAAATATCTATAGAACTGAAAGAAGGGATTTTTATGGCGGTTACTAATAATATCAGAGAAATCCGGGAACAGCGTGGCATTTACCAGGATGACCTTGCCGCTGCTATCGGATACAGCACCAAAACTGTCGGCAGGATAGAACGTGGGGACAGCACCCCATCTGCCGAATTTATGCTGCGGATATCAAAGTACTTTAATATGCTGGTCGAAGATGTATTCCATGTGGAAGATTGAGCTGGGTATTTTATCCAGCTCAATCTTCCGCTCCCTGTAAATGAGAATTTGTCCGCTCCTTTATATAAAATAATTCCATTTTTCAGAACTACTAACTATTTTTCTTATCTAAATGACATTGATTATCTAATTAACTACATTATTTTCTGTCTAAAATATCCATAAATTCGTCACCTGTAATTGTTTCCTTATTCATAAATTTATCAGGAAGCATAAAACGCTCTACCGCTGACTGTGATATCCTCAGTGTATCATTCTTCAAATCTATAATATACAGATAATCATCCATACAAGGTGCAATTAAGTCAATCACACTTCCTGCTTCCCGCTCGTCAAGTATTTTATATGCATCAAAAGCCATCATCAAAATTCACCTTCCATTATATTACTCTTCAATGTCTGAGATTTTGAATTTCGCTATCATTTCACTCAGATTTTCTGATTCACTGCTCATCTGCTGGCTCGCAGCCGCACACTCCTGTGATGTTGCTGAATTGGTCTGTACAACATCATTGATCTGCTCAATTCCTTCGTTAATCTGCTTGATCTCACTGGTCTGGGTCTCAAGTGTATCAGCTATATTAATCACCTCTTTTGTAATTACCTTAGAGTTCTCTGCTACTTCTTCAAGCTGTGAGGCTGTCTGCTCTGCAATATTCATGCCTTTTTCAACAGCCTGCACAGATGCCTCTATAAGCGCAGCTGATTCCTTTACAGCCTGTGCACTTTGATCGGCAAGAATATTTACCTGATTTGCCACAACCGCAAAGCCTTTTCCTGCCTCCCCTGCCCTTGCCGCCTCAATAGAAGCATTTAATGCAAGCAGGTTGGTCTGTGATGCAATATCATTAATAGTTGATATAATCTGATCTATCTGTTTAGAGGCTTCGTTTATTTCATGCATAGATGCAACCATCTCCTGCATCTTTCCATTGCTTTCCCAAATTGCACCTCCAAGTTCGTCCACTTTTCCACTGATTTCCTTTGCACTCTTTGAATTCTGCTCCACCTGTTCTGAAACTCCCGCAACTGTCGCTGTCAGTTCCTCTACAACCGCAGCCTGATTGGTTGCACCGTCTGCAAGGTCATTTGAGCTTGCAGCTACCTGCTCTGCCGCACTTGAAACCTCGCTTGATACATGCTGGATTCCCTTTATGGTGACTGCCATACTTTTTTCAAATTCCATAAATGAATTTAAAATACCTACAAAATCGCCTTTCCACTCTACTTCCGGCTGTGCATCAAAATGTCCGTCCGCAAAGAGCTTCATCGACCTGTCTATATCATCCACATATGAGCCGAGAATACGGATAGACTTTCTCATGCTGTGTGCCAATCTACCGATTTCATCCTCTGAATGGTACTCAAGTGTGCTGTGAAGATTTCCTTCTGTCAGCTCCTTTGCCACATCCTCGATTGCATGTAACGGCTCAAGGATTGTATCAAGCACGATCTTTCCTGTTCTCTTTGTCAACCGCCATGCACATGTCAGACAGATAATGATGACTATGAGTCCGACTGCAGCACATACGTATGTACTTACAACTGCCTGAAGGCTTCTTTCGTCAGTCAGCTTGTCGATTTCCTTTGCAAGCTCAACAGTTTTATTTAACTTTGGTGTACACTCATTGATAATCTGATCAACAGCCCCATCCTTCTGTCCGGCTTTAATCTTATCCATGATTGAGTATCCGGTATTCGCCCAGTCAGAAAGAGCCTTTGAATATTCATTATACTGATTCTCCGGAACAACACCTGATTTTTTTATTGTTTTTAACTGCACATCAATATCCTCGAGCAAAGTTTTTGCACCCTGCTCATAATCTTCATACGTAGACTGGTCAGGATTAAGTGCCATCTCTCTTACATTTCTTGCCGCTGAAGTTACATTTATTCTACATACCTTAACCGCCTGATCAGAAGCATTTACCTTGTTTACATAGTTTAACATATTGAAAAACAACACACCAATGACCGCAATCGAAAGCAGTCCCGAAATAAGCATCATGGTAATAACCATTTTGTAACCATAGTTGATTCTTTTACCCAAATGCATGTTTTCCAATTTCTTTTTCATCGCACCTTTTTTTGAAGACATAATTTGTTATTTCCTCCTATCTTATGATACCTTTTGACTCTTTAATCATATTATTATTTATACTCAAGTCCGAATTCATCAGACTAATTTAATATAGTACTTTTTTCTAAGGACACAATACTGTATTCTCAATAATCTTTATGTGAATCTTTCTATTAAATATGTGGATTTGCACAAAATGGTATAATTTTTCGTAATCCCCCTTAAAATACATATTTTACGAACTGTTTGTATTTTTGGTCAGTTTTGCAAACTTGAATTTGTCCGCTCCTTTATATAAAATAATTCCATTTTTCAGAACTACTAACTATTTTTCTTATCTAAATGACATTGATTATCTAATTAACTACATTATTTTCTGTCTAAAATATCCATAAATTCGTCACCTGTAATTGTTTCCTTCTCATACAGGTACATAGCCAGTTCGTCCAGTTTTTCCCTGTTTTCAGCAAGGATTTTTCTTGCTTTTTCATGCTCTGCTTTTACGAGATGCACGACTTTTTCATCAATTTCCTTCTGTGTATCTGCAGAACAGGAAAGAGACGTATCGCCGCCAAGATACTGGTTGGTCACGTTTTCCATTGCCACCATGTCGAATTCATCTGTCATGCCGTAGCGGGTGATCATCGCTCTTGCAATTTTTGTTGCCTGTTCGATATCATTGGAGGCTCCGGTCGTGATCTCACCAAATACGATCTCCTCTGCCGCACGTCCGCCTGTAAATGTAGCAATCTTATTCTCAAGTTCTTTTTTCGTCATCAGATATTTATCACCCTGCTCAACCTGCATAGTGTAGCCGAGTGCACCTGAGGTACGCGGGATGATTGTAATCTTCTGGACCGGTGCTGAATGACTCTGTAATGCAGCTACCAGAGCGTGTCCGATCTCATGATATGCAACAACCTTCTTCTCTTGATCTGAAAGAACCGCATTCTTCTTCTGATATCCTGCAATAACCACTTCTATACTTTCTTCGAGATCAGATTCATTTACAACGGTCCTTCCACTACGGACAGCACGTAATGCTGCTTCATTTATAATATTGGCAAGCTCCGCACCGGATGCCCCCGATGCCATACGTGCAATCGTATGCAGGTCAACATCATCAGATGCTTTTATCTTCTTTGCATGAACCTTTAAAATTGCTTCACGACCTGCAAGATCCGGCAGTTCAACCGGCACACGTCTGTCAAAACGTCCCGGACGTGTAAGTGCCGGATCTAACGACTCCGGACGGTTCGTTGCAGCAAGAATGATGACACCATTATTTCCTTCAAATCCATCCATCTCTGTAAGAAGCTGATTTAAGGTCTGCTCCCTCTCATCATTTCCGCCCATTTGTCCGTCACGCTTTTTACCAATGGCATCAATTTCATCAATAAACACGATACATGGTGCCTTTTCCTTTGCCTGTCTGAAAAGATCTCGAACCTTGGAAGCTCCCATACCGACAAACATCTCTACGAATTCTGATCCGGACATTGAGAAAAATGGTACATTTGATTCACCTGCAACTGCTTTTGCAAGCATTGTTTTACCAGTTCCCGGAGGACCTACAAGAAGGACACCTTTTGGCATAGACGCACCTACATCGGTATACTTCTTCGGATTGTGAAGATAATCAACGATCTCTGAAAGGTTTTCTTTCGCCTCATCTTCTCCTGCAACGTCTGAAAAACGGATTCCCTCACTGGATTGCACATAAATCTTCGCATTGCTTTTTCCCATTCCAAAAGCCATCGAATTTTTTCCTCCGGCATGCTCCATCAGTTTCTTCGCCATATAATTTCCCAGTGCGATAAAAAGGATCAATGGCAAAACCCCGGTCAGCAGGAAGCTGATGATCGGTGACATCTGCTTATCGATATCTTTTGCGAATACTGCTCCACATTCATATAGCCTGTCCGTCAGGTTCGGATCGTTCATCAGACCTGTTTTATAAATATTTTTTTGATCTTTATCTGTAAAGATGATCTGATTGTCCTTAACTTCTACTTCACCGATATTCTTCTTCTCGATCATGCTCATAAAAGTTCCATAATCCGTTTCCTTTACCTGATGCTCCATAAGGATTGGTGTGACAACCAGATTAAATACGATCAGCACTATTAACACAATCCCATAATAATATGCCAGTGGTTTTTTCGGTGTTTTAACTTCTTTCATGGTCTTTCCTCCTGTTGTTCTGCGTTATGCTTTCTCCGTGCATTTTCGTATTATTTATTCTGCCATCTGACTTCGCCCTTGGACAGAAGCGGATAACAGATCAGCTGATCTGAATCCAGATTTTCCGCATGCATGTCAACCGCTGTGATCTGATGATTATCATAAGTCGTATAATAATAAATACCTTTTGCTGTATTACAACAGGACGTGTATATCGTGATCTCATATTTGCCTTCTGTCACCTCACAGCATCCACGCTGCTGATCTACGGATCCTAAGATATGGAAGAACTGGCTTACACTCTCATCCTCTTCTTCACCGGAGATCGAATTTAATTTTGTAAAGGCAACTTTCACAAATCTTGACTGGCTGGAAAGATCTCCAGGTATTCCCATTCCACCCATTCCTCTGCTATATGCATCAAGCTGTAATACTCCTGCAAAAGTACTCTCCGGCTGTTTTCTGGATACTCCGGCATAATTATTCAGTGCAAACATCTGACTCGGGAATGGTGGATTATTGGTAAGCACTCCTACCGGATTATCATATACATGCAGCCCATCCTTCATAGACTCAACAACGATACAGGAGTCTTTGTCTGCAATGATCCAGTGAAGCTGTGCTGTCGGCAGCTGTTCACTGAATGCTGTACCTGTCAGTCTCATTGCTGCCAGCTTCTCTCTCGCCTCTGCTACAGTAGCACACTGTGTAAGGATCCATGGGATGAACTCGAACTGTGCCACCTGGCTGACTTCTGTTTCATCTTCCGGCAAAGCCTCTTCATATGCCGCATTGCCGACAAAATTAAGACCTGCCATTCCAAGGCCTTTTTCATTAACAGCATCATAATAAAGCGGATAACCTCCTGCAACAAATGCCATTCCGATCAAAGCATAATGGCTTTTTATCTTCCCGGCAAACCGGAAATCAAATTCGTAATTTCTTGGCGTTATCGTGATCTGTTCCCCATAGGAAAATTCATAATCAAGCGTTCTGCCCATATAAAAATCTTTTGTTTTGTAAGTTGCTGCTGTACACATATCGAACACCTCTTCTTTCTGCTATAATAATCCTGCAAACAATCGCATAAACAACTGTTCGAGCCGTAAATATGCACTCCGTCCTGTGCGGTACTTTTCGGTCACTTCCCTGCATTCATTCATGGTTGCTCCCAGATCATCTCTTATATCCAAAACTGTCTGACTATCCGCCATAAAACAACCATTTTCAAAGTGGTGATAAAGCAATGCCATTCAGTTAAGCATCATTTTAGTGGTTTTCTGTCATAGAAAGCCACTGTTTTTATACCTAAAAACTTTAAAAATATTACAAAAAACAGTTGACAAGTAAGCCAATATATGTTGCGCAAGCCTTGATTATAAACATATTTCAAGGAGGCTCATTATGGCTGATTTTTTCTTATCTAATTTAAAATCCACACTCGACAACTGCATCACAGAACTCGATGAAATTCACTCCATGTTCTGCCGTAATCCGGAAAGTGATTTTACCAGGAACCGCAAACTTTCTTTCCGCGAGTATATTCAGTTTATGCTCCAGATGCAGAGTAAATCCGTTTCAAATGCAGTAAACATATGCAGGGCATATCTCAAACACGATGGTAACGAAACAAAGTCCATGCTTCTCATACAAAAGTATCTGACACCTGTCAAGTACAATCGAAAATATCCTATCCACCTCCGTCCAAAGAGAAATAGGGATTTCATGTATCGGGTTGCATAAATCTCGTTACCATTATACTGCATTATAAGGCAGATAAGCAATCTGTCTTTTTGTCATAAAAAACCTTATCTAAATGACATTGAATGATTTATTTTCTATCTAAAATTTTATTAAAGCGACTAAAGACTCCATAGTTTGTGTGTTTGACTTACTGTTTATATCTATCTTCTCCTAAATATTTTTCTAGTCATTGCAATATAAAATTGCTTATACAGTCTCTCCCTTAAGCGTCCTGGTATTCTGGATAATATACAGAGCGACCGATATGACCATCATTATAGCGCACAAACCAATCAACAGATCTGATACCATCGGTGTAATTTGGAACCATATAATATCCCTATTTGGTATGTAACTTGCTTTTACTAATCCATGGCGTACCAGATCGGCAATCCACTCTGCATCTTTTACATCCGTCTTACGTCCGGGAACTCCTTTGATATGCTGCGCATTCACAACCATGATCGGTATCTGTTCTTCTTCAAATATATTATGAACAAAGAACGGTTAAAATTGCTCCGAAATTTCCTGACAAAAGAAACTGTATCGCATATAAAATTGCTTATACAGTCTCTTCCTTAAGAGTCCTGGTATTCTGGATAATATACAGAGCGACCGATATGACCATCATTATAGCGCACAAACCAATCAACAGATCTGATACCATCGGTGTAATTTGGAACCATATAATATCCCTATTTGGTATGTAACTTGCTTTTACTAATCCATGGCGTACCAGATCGGCAATCCACTCTGCATCTTTTACATCCGTCTTACGTCCGGGAACTCCTTTGATATGCTGCGCATTCACAACCATGATCGGTATCTGTTCTTCTTCAAATATATTATATACAGGTTTCCAATAAGAGCCCGTACTTTCCATGGCAGCCATCTCACAATCTGTTTCTTTCAGCCACGAAACTAATTGGAGATCTTGCAGGCCTCCTGGATTCTATCGACCAGCTTTTTGGAAAATATAATGCTTTTTTATAATCTAATAGCTTTTGAAAATCTAATGCTGCTATTTTAAATCCGAAGAATAACCGGGTACGTTTTTTGCCATGCACAGGTATCTTGTCCACATGATATCTTCGACGAAGAAGAGAGGGAATTGCTTCTACTCCATTTCTAAATTTTGCATATTCAGAAAATTCTTCCGTCTGCATGTACTGTAATTGTTTTGCACGACCAACGGATTTCCAAGATACTTCCTTTCGGACTCGTGTTTTTAGAAAACGCGACTGACACCGTTCTTTGTAAGGACATCCTTCGCAGTCACTTATCCGAAAATACGCAACGGAACGCTCATTGCCTGGATCATAGATACAGTCTTCAGGTACACGATTATTCTTACATTTGATGAGATATTTTCCATCATCAGTAAAAACAAAATCAGCATATATTTCATCTGGTTTGCGTCCTGTGAAATTGGTTGTAACAAGTTTTAGATTATGTTCAGATGCTAAACGTGAGTTCTCTTCTCCGCTGTATGCCCCATCGGCAACAATAAAAGAACCATCAGAAAAATCTTTTTTCTCATTAAGATAATCTTTCATAAACTGATTATCTGCGTAAGTATTTTGCTGGTAATCGTAGACAATGACCAGACTGCTTTTTTCTCCGACAGCTTCAACTACGTTTCCAACGTATCCAAGATGTCTGCCACCTGCTTTATAGCGGAAAGTGGCTTCTGGATCAGAAGGATTAAGCAATACTTCTGAAGGATTTTCAACTTCCTCTTTTTTGTCGAAGCCGCCTTGAGCCACCATCATCAATGATTGTGCGTTCCTTTAATAGGCGAATAAGAAGCTGATATTCACTTGTATCATCAAAATCACCGGTTGAATCACAAATCTTTATCAAGATATCTGCATCTTTCATCACAACAACGTTTCTCTCAGTTGCATCCATATCCCGCTTGTGATAAATGCATTTATTATAATCATCTTTTTTAATATAATGATATTGTTCATCCGGAATTTTTGTTCCACGCTCATCCATTATTTTGCAAAGATTAGCAACACAAGTATAAAACAATTCAAGCAATGAGAGGTTTCTGATATTTGCAGCAACCATTAAACTGTCCATACGTTGTTTATCCAGAGTGATATCCATAAAATCAGATATTTCTTTTGCCATTTTTACAACACATTCATGAATACGATCAACATCATGCTCTGTTTCCTCTTGCTCTAAACCTGCTGAGGGTTCTGTCACTAATTGGCTGCTCTTCAAAACTGGTTGTATGCAGTGCATACTGATAGCGGATATCAAATGCCATAGCTTCAACGATCTCATCGTCAGTAACATTAAGAGCTTCTTTAAGAATCAGTGCCCCAACAATCACATTGACCGGAGTATTAGGTCTGGATGCTTTTTTACTGTAAAGAACAGAAAAAATATTTTCATCAATAGCAGGAAAAACTTTGTCTGCAAAAGTATTTGCCCATGATTTTTCTAACATTCGTTTTTCGCGTTCTGTAAGATTAAAAGTACTGTCTAAAACAGTAAGCTGTTGATTATCATTTTTAACAAAAGACATATAGATCACCTCATAAAATGCTACCTACATTTTACCAAAGAATCCAATGTTTTTACATATCGTGTTAAGTTTTCAAGGTACAAATTTATATCAAAGGCTATAAACCTTTTGACACCCTAATCTTTTATTTTATCTTCTCCGGAGCAGTTTTTTACACTGGCTTACAGGTGCATCCGATTCCCAGTCCATCCGGACCGATATGACAGGACAAACCGAAGGAAAGTTTATCACACATGACTTCCATTCCCGGGAAACTTTCTTTAATCTGGTTTACCCATTCTTCTGTCACTTCATCGGTACTGCTGGACGCCGCCATCAGGTACACTTTACCAGCAGCATATTCTTCTCGGAAATTCGTTTCCAGCTCATGCTTCATTGCATCGATCATAACTTTACGTGATTTCTTCATACCACGGCATTTCTGGTAGATATCAAGCTTTCCTGTGCTGAAATGCATAACAGGTTTGATATTCAGGACATCTGCTGCCAAAGCTGTCACAGAGCTGACTCTTCCTCCTTTTTTGAGATATTTCAGTGTGCTGAGCCCGATATAAATTGTCATTTTTTCTCTGGTTTCTTCAAGAATTTTCTTGATTTCGACTACACTGTATCCTTCTTCTGCCATTTCTACTGCATCAAGAACAGAACGATGCATCGGGGTTGCCACACGACCGTTATCTACGACAAACACCTTACCGGCAAATTCATCTTCATTTGCCATGGCTTCTGCTGTCATACAGGACCCACTTAAAGCACTACTAAGAGGAATATAAACAATCTCCTCATATTCTTTCAGCATCTCTTTCCACATATCCATAACTTCTGTTGGTGACGGCTGAGATGTAGATACATCTACGCCCTTTCGAAGCATATCATAAAATTCATCTCTGGAAAGATCTACTCCTTCACGATACACTTTCTCTCCGATATAAAAGGGCATCGGTAGTACCTTAATTCCGAGTCTCTGCGCTTCTTCGCTCAAAATTCCACTGTGGCTGTCTGTCATGATTCCTATTTTCTTCATAATATCTTCTTCCTTTGTAATCTATTTTTATAACGTCTTAATAATCGGCATTACACTTCATTTATATTTGAATCATATCATTATTTTTCATTCGGCACGATAAAGGATGACGCAATTTCCTCCTCCGCATACTCTTCCACATCCGTTCTCGTTACTCGTTTTATATGTTGTTTTTTTAGGCGCAGATATACGAACTCCCGGAATATAGTATAAAATACCGATACAAGTGGAATGAAAATCAGCATACCTATAATTCCCATAAGATTTCCGCCGATTGTAACTGCCGCCAGTACCCAAATTGATGGAAGTCCTACTGATCCGCCAACCACATGAGGATAGATCAGATTACCTTCTATCTGCTGCAAAAGCAGAAAAACTATAATAAATAAAACTGCCTGTTTTGGATTTACCATAAAGATCAGAAAACTTCCCACGGCACAGCCAATAAAGGCTCCAAAGATAGGAACCAATGCGGTAAACGCGATCAAAATTCCAATTAAAAGTGCATATGGCATTTTTAAAATACTTAGCGTGATAACAAACATCATTCCGAGAATTACTGCTTCCAGACACTGCCCTGCAAGAAAATTTGCAAATGTCCGATATGTCAGCGAACATATGTTAAGAATTGCATCTGCTTTTTGTTTTGGAATAAAAGCGAAAATCACTTTTCTTACCTGTAAATGTAATTTTTCCTTCTGAAAAAGAATATAGCATGCAAAGGAAAACGAAATAAAAAAGGTCGCTAATCCACTGGCAATGGAACCTACTGCTGACATCGTCGTATTCATCATATTTCCGGCTCCGTTTCCAAGAAGACTTATTCCCCATTTAATTGCCTGATCAGGCTGAAACTGCAGCTGATCTACCAATTTCATAATATCCTGATTATCATGTGAAAATTCCCGAATCCAGTTTTGCATCTGTGGAATAAAATCTGAAATACTCGTCATCAGATTTCCCATGGTCTGTGTAAGCTGTGGAATCACACCAAACATTACCAATACCATTACACCTGCTGCCAATATAATTGTAAGAAGCAGGCTTATCGGTCTCGCAGCTTTTTTTCCTATTTTATTATTTTCTTTTATCTTTCCGAGCATTTTCTTTTCTAGGAAACTCATTGGTACATTAATCACAAAGGCAATTGCACCACCAAGCGCAAAAGGAAACACAATTTTCCATATTGACTTCAGCACTTCAATCACCACATCGAATTTCCACAAAGCAACTACAAAAAATGCCGTAAACACAATCAGTTCTCGAATTTTTTTCATAGAACATCTACTTAAATCCACTATCTTTCCCCTCTTTTTCTTAGTTTCATACGTATACACTTAAGTAATTGAATAATCAGAAGGCTTGCAAAAGCATATAAATATACACATCCAAGCTGCATCAGATTCAAAGTTTCCACTTTAAATAAGTTATGGAAACCAGGAACCGTCAGTACTGTTGTAATGAGTACTGCACCTAACACAAATGCTCCCTGAAGCCACTTGTTATGAAAGAGACCTTTTGTAAAAATGACCGGATGATCTGATTTGCAATTATATCCATGAAACAAACGTGCCAGACAAAGAGTTCCAAAAGCATACGTGCTTCCAAGCAATGTACCATTCTGGTTGTATCCTGTCAAAAAACTGATCATTGTCATTGCTCCAATTACCAAACCTTCCAGACCGATTTTGCTAAGAAAATCTTTTGTCAATATCGACTCATCTGCCAATCTCGGTTTTTCACTCATCACTTCACTTCTATCCGGCTCTAAGCCTAACGCAATTGCCGGAAGACTATCCGTCAAAAGATTAATAAAGAGTAAATGTACTGGTGCAAATGGCACCGGAAGTCCTGCAACCGATGAACAAAGAACGGTTAAAATTGCTCCGAAATTTCCTGACAAAAGAAACTGTATCGCATACTTGATATTCTGATATAAGTTTCGTCCATTTTCCACTGCTTTTACGATTGTTGCAAAGTTATCATCTGTAAGTACCATCGCTGCTGCATCTTTCGCAACTTCCGTTCCGGTCATTCCCATTGCAACACCAATATCTGCCTGCTTTAATGCCGGTGCATCATTGACACCGTCTCCTGTCATTGCCACAATCATTCCTCTTTCCTGCCATGCCCGAACAATGCGGATTTTATGTTCCGGTGACACTCTTGCATACACAGAAATATTTGGGACAAATTCTTTGAGTTCCTCGTCACTCATATTTTCTATATCTGCCCCTTCACAGGCTTCCGATAAATCATGTAATATTCCAACTCTCTTTGCAATTGCTGCTGCTGTAATTTTATGATCTCCGGTGATCATAACCGGTCGAATTCCCGCTTTTATACATTCCGCTACCGCAGCTTTTGATTCTTCTCTCGGAGGATCCATCATCGCAATCAAACCAAGAAATACTAAGTGATCCTCATCTTGTGTCGTTAATGTGTGATTCTCAGGAATTTCACGATAGGTAAAAGCCAGTACTCTTAAACCTTCCATCGAAAATTCCTGATTTTGACGTTGTATTTTTTCTTTATCTTCCTCAGTAATTTTTCGAATTCCCTCTTTCGTCCAGATTTGCTCTGTACGTTCCAGGAGCTTGTCGACTGCACCTTTTACAATCATTTGATTTTTACCATCTATCAGGTGAAGTGTTGACATCATCTTTCGATCACTGTCAAATGGCAGTTCTCCATTTCTTGGATAAAGCTTTCTTACGCTTGCCGCCTCTATCCCATATCGACTTCCAAGATTAATCAATGCTGTTTCTGTTGGATCTCCAATTTCTACTCCATTTTCATTTGTCGAATCATTACATAGAATACTGTAATTTAAAAGACATTTTTGTGCCTGATCTGATATATCAATTGCCTCTGCTGAAATTCTTTTTCCATCTATATAATAATCTTCAACCGTCATTTTATTCTGTGTGAGCGTTCCTGTCTTATCCGAACAAATAATAGAAACACTTCCAAGTCCTTCTACCGCCTGTAGTTTACGAATGATTGCATGCTCTTTTGCCATCTTCTGTGTTCCGAAAGAAAGTACAATTGTCACGATAGAACTTAGCGCTTCAGGAATTGCTGCTACTGCAAGTGCTACTGCAAACATAAATGCACTGCTGATCTTTTCACCGCGGAACACATTTATTGCAAATAAGAGTCCGCAAAATACCAGAATCATAATAGAAAGCTTCTTTCCAAAGACTTCCAAACTCACCTGAAGTGGTGTCTGTTTTTCCGAAGTTGACTTCAAAAGTCCTGCAATCTTTCCGACTTCTGTCTGCATTCCTATATCCGTTACAACAGCTTTTCCACGCCCATACGTTACAAAACTACCGGAAAATAACATATTTGTCCGATCACCAAGTGGCGCTTCCGTCAATATTGTATCCATGTTTTTCTCAACTGCAAGACTTTCTCCTGTAAGAGCACTCTCATCAATCTTAAGACTTGCATTTTCAATCAGTCTTCCATCAGCCGGAATCATATCTCCTGCTTCAAGCAGTATCACATCTCCAACAACCAGTTCTCTTGCCGGAATTTGAACGACTGTACCATCACGCAATACTTTTGCCTCCGGGCCAGAAAGATTCTTTAAACTCTGCAGAGATTGTTCTGCTTTTACCGTCTGTATTGTTCCCAAGATTGCATTGATCGTAATAACCGTCACGATAACTGCCGCACTTTCCACATCTCCAAGCATACCAGATATGATTGCTGATGCAATTAGAATCAGTACAAGAAAATCCTTATACTGTTCAAAGAAAATCTGCAGGATACCTTTCTTCTTTCCTTCTGTAAGTTCATTCCACCCACACTTTTCTCTGGATCTTTTCACCTGTTCACTCGTAAGCCCAGATTTCTTGCCATTCACCCTTTCAAGAACCTCTTCTACCGTCTGCTGATAAATTTCCTTCATCACTTCCGCTTCCTCGTTCTCCTAAATATTTTTCTAGTCATTGCAATATAAAATTGCTTATACAGTCTCTCCCCTAAGTGTTCTGGTATTCTTGATAATGTACAAAACAACTGATACAACCATCATTATAGCGCACAAACCAATTAACAGATCTGATACCATCGGTGTAATGTGGAACCATATAATATGCACCGCTGCAGTTCCATATAATAAAAAGGTTACTATTTTTCCATGCCAGTCTGCACCATGCACTTTTCCTGTTTTTCGTATCACAAGGCATCCACTAACCGCCATATAAAGTTCCTTAACTGCCATTATAACGATCAACGGGAGCATATGTGGAAAGCGAGTAAACAAGCAAATCAACATTGCTGCCTGTGTCAGCTTATCGGCAACCGGATCGAGAATCTTTCCTAGATTGCTAATCATATGAAATCTTCTTGCAATATATCCATCAGCGAGATCCGTAAGACCGGATAGCAATAAGATTTCTCCTGCTAACAAAGGATTTTCCTTTACACAATAACTCCATATAATTACTGGAATCAGACAAAACCGAAAAAAAGAAAGCAAATTGGGTACTGTAATAATTCTATTCAAAT